>ENA-ORTL01000036-ORTL01000036.1-human-gut-metagenome-genome-assembly--contig:-NODE-36-length-220217-cov-56.0106_pt1 | contig 220217 bp, 212 predicted proteins | sample MGYA00241916_ERZ509196 | MGnify/ENA primary metagenome ERZ509196 (study PRJEB26280, sample SAMEA2338844) | human gut metagenome | biome: human gut; feature: human-associated habitat; material: faeces... | reverse complement strand
AAATCAAAAGTCCATAGTATCTGAATTGTATTGAACCACGATATTAAAAGAAAGGAAACGTGTGATGATTAACTTCCTAATTATCATACAAGGGAAAAATTGATATTGGTGTACATAAAGATTTGGATGTTGAACAAGAAGAATATTGTTTTGATATCTGTTTTCAGGAGGATGGGGCAAGTCTTCTTATGAATTCTAGAGAACAGATTATAACTGAAAAGACAAAGTCTCTCCTACGTTTTATGACGCGTAACACAAGATATAAAGATGTATTTGATATATATTATTTGAAAGATAATGTGAATTTAGAAAAAATACAGTATTGTATCAGTAAATACATATATGGAGATGGCACACTTTCAGTTAATAATATAGATGATGTGATTTCCAGATTGGAGATGGTTTTTTCTGATAAGTCATATATCAAAGAAATTAATAGATCAAGAAAGAATTGGATTGGTGTAGATGTTGAAAAAGTTTTAAATGAAGATTTGGAATTTTTTAAAGGGTTAAAATAGTGTGATTAGTATGGAATTATGGAGATGATTTTCATAAGGATGTAAAATAAAACGTAAATTCTTGCATAACTCCATAGTATATGTTACGATTTTACTGTTGTTAAGACGAATCTAAAGGATGATGCTTGCACGCATCATCCTTTTTAAATACAGGAGAAGTAAATGGATATCAAAAGACAGGAAAGAGCGCCGATTTATGAGGCTCTTGAGGAGTTTAAGAAGAAGAGAGTGGTGCCGTTTGATGTGCCGGGACACAAAAGAGGCAGGGGAAATCCTGAGCTGGTGCATCTGCTCGGAGAAAAGTGTGTAGGGCTTGATGTCAATTCAATGAAGCCGCTTGACAATTTGTGCCATCCGGTTTCGGTAATCAGAGAGGCGGAGGAGCTTGCGGCGGATGCCTTTGGAGCGGCAAATGCTTTTCTTATGGTAGGAGGCACCACCTCTGCGGTGCAGGCCATGATTTTGTCCACTTGCAAGGCAGGAGACAAGATTATACTTCCTAGAAATGTTCATAAAAGCGCTCTTAATGCACTCGTGCTCTGCGGAGCGATACCGGTTTATGTCAATCCGCAGACGAATGCGAAGCTTGGTATTTCGCTTGGAATGGAGATTGATCAGGTGGCGAGGGCTATCGAGGAAAATCCGGATGCAAAGGCTGTGCTTGTAAACAATCCGACGTATTACGGAATCTGTTCTGACCTTAAGTCGATAGTTGCGCTGGCTCATTCGAAGGGAATCAAGGTGCTCACGGATGAGGCACATGGTACACATCTTTATTTTGGAAAGGGGCTTCCGATATCAGGAATGGCAGCCGGGGCAGACATGTCTGCGGTATCGATGCACAAATCGGGAGGAAGCCTGACACAGAGCTCGATTCTGCTCACCGGAAGGGATGTAAATGCTGATTATGTGAGGCAGATTATCAACCTCACCCAGACCACGAGCGCATCGTATTTGCTATTGTCAAGCCTTGATATATCAAGAAGAAATCTGGCACTCAGAGGCGAGGAATCCTTTGCCAAGGTGGCACAGATGTCGGAGTACGCAAGGCAGGAGATTAATTCCATAGGCGGCTATTATGCGTATGGGCGTGACCTTGTAAATGGCACGAGCATATATGATTATGATGTGACAAAGCTGTCCATCTATACGCTCGATATAGGGCTTGCCGGAATAGAGGTATATGATCTGCTGCGTGATGAGTATGATATCCAGATAGAGTTTGGAGATATCTGTAATATACTTGCGTATATATCAATTGGTGACAGAATACAGGATATAGAGAGGCTTGTAGGTGCGCTGGAGGATATCAAGCGCCTTTACAGCAAGGACAAGACCGGACTTTTGTCGGGAGAGTACATAAATCCAAAGGTGGCGGTATCGCCGCAGGAGGCGTTTTATTCGCAGAAGAAATCAGTGCGCATTATGGACGCGGTAGGCGCTGTAAGTGGTGAGTTTGTCATGTGTTATCCACCGGGAATCCCGATTCTTGCACCGGGAGAGCTTATTACAAAAGAGATTGCGCAATACATTGTCTACGCAAAGGAAAAGGGCTGTTCAATGCAGGGAACAGAGGATCCTGCGGTAGAATATCTTAAGGTATTGGAGCAGTAAACAGGAGGAAAAGCTATGCAAATGTGGTTTTCACAATATCATACTGCCAATGTCAAGCTGGATGTAAGGATACAGGAGCAGCTTTTTTCAGGGCAGAGTGATTATCAAAAAATAGATGTGTTTAAATCATATGAGTTTGGCAAAATGGTCGCGCTGGATGGCGAGATTGTTTTTTCGGACACAGATGAGTTTATATATGATGAGATGGTCACACATGTGCCGATGGCGGTTCACCCGAATGCCAAAAAGATACTTATAATAGGTGGTGGCGACGGCGGCGTGGCGAAGGAGCTTATCAAATATCCGTCTGTTGAGCATATTGATGTGGTTGAGACAGACAAGATGTTTGTCGATGTATGCAGGCGGTTTTTCCCCGAGGTAGCATGTGGACTTGAGGATGAAAGAATTTCCATGTTTTATGATGATGGTCTGCGATTTTTACGCAGAAAGCATGATGAATATGATCTGATAATCAACGATTCCACAGACCCGCTCGGACATACGGAGGGACTTTTCACAAAAGAGTTTTACGGAAGCTGTTATAAGGCACTAAAGGATGATGGAATCATGGTTTATCAGCACGGCAGCCCTTTTTATGATGAGGATGAGCTTGAGTGCCGGAAAATGCACAGAAAGGTGTATAAATCATTTCCTATAAGCAGGGTATATCAGGCACATATTCCAACCTGTCCGTCAGGCTACTGGCTGTTTGGGTTTGCATCGAAGAAATATCATCCGCTTTATGATCTGGATGCAAAAAGATGGGATGCACTGGGACTTAAAACCTGGTATTATACAACACATTTACACAGGGGAGCCTTCATGCTTCCGAAATATGTGGAGGATTTACTCGAGGAAGAGGAAACAAAGTAAAACAAATTAGAAAAACTATATCATAACCAAAGCGAATCAGGAGGGACAAAAATGAGCAGATTACTTATTATCGGATGTGGTGGAGTTGCGCAGGTGGCAATCAGAAAATGCTGCCAGAACAGCGAGGTATTTACCGAGATTATGATTGCAAGCAGAACCAAGTCAAAATGTGATGACTTAAAGGCAAAGCTTGAGGGAAAGACAAGCACAAAAATTGAGACTGCAAAGGTTGATGCCGACAATGTGGAGGAATTAAAAGAGCTGATTAATGCATACAAGCCGGATGCGGTTTTAAATGTTGCGCTTCCGTATCAGGATCTTACAATCATGGATGCATGTCTTGTGTGTGGTGTTGACTACATCGATACTGCCAACTATGAGTGTGAGGATACTGAGGATCCAAAGTGGAGAGCAATCTACGAAAAGCGCTGCAAGGAGCTTGGATTTACGGCATATTTTGATTATTCATGGCAGTGGGCATATCAGGAGAAATTTAAGGAGGCAGGGCTTACAGCTATTCTTGGAAGCGGATTTGACCCGGGTGTGACCTCTGTTTATTCTGCATATGCGCTTAAGCATTATTTTGATGAAATACATACTATAGATATTCTCGACTGCAATGGCGGTGACCATGGATACCCGTTTGCGACAAACTTTAATCCGGAGATAAATCTGCGTGAGGTTTCTGCGAACGGCTCATACTGGACAGACGGCCACTGGGTAGAGACAAAGCCTATGGAGTGGAGAGCGCAGTACAATTTTGACCAGGTCGGAGAAAAGGATATGTATCTGCTTCACCACGAGGAGATTGAGTCGCTCGCCAAAAATATTCCGGGAATAAAGAGAATCAGATTCTTCATGACCTTTGGACAGAGCTATCTCACACACATGAAGTGTCTTGAGAATGTCGGCATGCTAAGAACAGATCCGATCATGGTGGACGGAAAGGAAATAGTGCCAATACAGGTGCTTAAGGAGCTGCTTCCTGACCCTGCATCCCTGGGACCTCGCACAGTCGGAAAGACAAATATCGGATGTATTTTTACAGGTGTCAAGGACGGAAAGGAAAAGTCAATCTACATCTACAATGTATGTGACCATCAGGAGTGTTACAAGGAGGTTGAGTCACAGGCGATTTCTTATACCACAGGTGTGCCGGCAATGATTGGTGCCATGATGGTGGTAAAGGGACTCTGGAAGAAGCCGGGAGTGTTCAATCTCGAGGAGATGGATCCGGATCCATACATGGAGGCTCTTAATAAGTTCGGACTGCCTTGGCAGGTAGTGGAGAATCCGGTTCCTGTGGATTGCTATAAGACTGAGGATGAGTCAGTACATATGGATTAGTCCGGAGGCCGGTATGAAGATAGATGAATTAAGAACTCCCTGTTATGTGATAGACGAGGGAAAATTAACTGAAAATCTTTTGATATTAAACGGTGTTATGCAAAGGACAGGTGCAAGGATTCTTCTCGCACAGAAGGCATTCAGCGCATTTTATGAATATCCTCTTATCGGCAGATATCTAAGCGGGACAACTGCAAGCGGGCTTTTTGAGGCCCGCCTTGCACATGAAGAAATGGGAAAGGAAAACCACGTATTCTGTCCCGCTTTTTTGCCGCAGGAGATGGATGAGCTGGTAGAAATATGTGACCATATTGTATTTAATTCCGTATCGCAGTATCTGCTTCACAGGGATAAAATAGAAAAGGCTGATAAAAAAATAAGTGTCGGGCTCAGAATAAACCCTGAGTGCTCCACACAGGAGGGGCATGAGATATATGACCCATGTGCGCCGGGCTCAAGGCTTGGGATAACGAGAGAGGCACTCGATAAGGCTATTAAAAACGGGCTTGATTTATCACGTATAGAGGGCTTTCATTTTCACACGCTCTGTGAACAGGATTCGGATGCGCTCGAAACGACTCTTGCAGCGGTAGAGGAGAAATTCGGAGATTTGCTGTATGGACTTAAGTGGCTCAATATGGGAGGCGGACACCACATCACAAGGGCAGACTATGACATTGAGAGGCTTGAAAAATGCATTATGCATATGCGTGACAAATACGACCTGGAAATCTATCTGGAGCCGGGAGAGGCGGTTGCGCTTGATGCAGGATATCTGGAGACAACGGTGCTTGATATAGTTGAAAACAATGGCATAAAGATACTCATTCTGGATACCTCCGCAGCCTGCCATATGCCGGATGTGCTTGAGATGCCGTACCGTCCGCCGCTTATGGACAGTGGCGAGCCGGGTGAGAAGAAGTATACCTACAGATTGTCCTCATGTACCTGCCTGGCAGGTGATGTGATAGGGGATTATTCATTTGACAGAGAGATAAAAACCGGTGACAGGCTGTGCTTTTGCGATATGGCAATCTACTCGATGGTCAAAAATAATACCTTTAACGGCATGCCACTTCCGGACATTGCAGTAATGGATGAAAATAACGATTGTAAGGTTATCAGGAGATTCGAATATGAAGATTTTAAATGCAGGCTGTCCTAGAGCAGACGGCTTTTATATGCCGGCAGAGTATGCTCCCCACAAGGGTACCATCATCATCTGGCCAAAGCGCCCTGGCTCATGGATTTACGGTGCCAGGCGGGCAAGAGAGGCTTTTGCGGAGGTGATATGTGCAATAGCAGAGTCTGAGCAGGCATATGTGCTCGCTGAGGCAGATGTGATAGACAATGCAAGGTCTGTTGTGGAAGCTGTCAGAAAGCAGAAAAATTATCAGGAAAATTTCCCGGTGAAATATATACAAATGGAGTCAGATGATGCCTGGGCCAGAGATGTGGGGCCGACCTTCGTGAAAAATGAGGATGGCGCTGTCAGAGGAATCGACTGGTGTTTTAATGCCTGGGGCGGCAAGGTAGACGGACTGTACGCAGACTGGACAAAGGATGACAGAGTAGCGGCTTTATTTTGCAACAAATCCGGATACGACATGTATGATGCGCATCCGTTTGTCTTAGAGGGTGGAGCCATCCACACAGACGGAGAGAAAACTGTAATAGTGACGGAAAGCTGTCTGCTAAGCAAGGGCAGAAATCCGGAATTATCGAAGTCTGAAATAGAACAGAAATTAAAGGATTATCTCGGTGCTGAAAAAATTATCTGGATTCCTTATGGAATATACAATGATGAAACCAACGAGCATGTCGACAACGTATGTGCATTTACAAGCCCGGGGCATGTGGTGCTTGCGTGGACTGATGACATGGATGACCCACAGTATCAGATGTCCTCAGCGGACCTTGAAATATTGGAAAATGAAACTGATGCGAGGGGTAGAAAAATTGAGGTTCACAAGGTTTACATTCCAAAGAATCCGGTGTGTATCACAGAATATGAGCTTTCCGGCTTCACCTTTGAGGAGGGTGAGGATGAGCGAGAGGCAGGAGAACGCTTAGCGGCAAGCTATGTGAATTTTTACATCACAAACGGCGGTGTGCTCATTCCACAGTTTGGTGATGTGATGGATGAGCCTGCGCTTAAGGCAATCGGAAGCCTTTTTGAGGGAAGAAAAGTGTATCCGATATATGCGCGCGACATAATTGTCGGCGGGGGAAATATACACTGTATCACACAGCAGATACCGCAGTAATTTAATTCAGGATGAGAAAGGTGAATATAGTATGAGAGAGGTTACAATTGCTGCAATTCAGATGAGCTGCAGCCGTGATGTAAAAGAAAATATTGAAAAAGCAGCAAAGCTTATAAGAGCTGCAGCAGAGGCCGGAGCGCAGATAATACTTCCTTCGGAGCTTTTTGAGAGACAGTATTTCTGTCAGGAGAGGCGGTACGATTATTATGACTATGCAAAGCCGCTTTCTGAAAATGATGCGGTGCAGAGCATGAAGGCACTTGCAAAGGAGCTTGGCGTAGTGATTCCTGTGAGCTTTTATGAGGCGGGAGAGGGCAGACAGCTTTTCAACTCAGTGGCGGTGATAGATGCTGACGGAGAGGTGCTTGGAATATACCGAAAGACACATATCCCGGACGATCATTATTATCAGGAGAAGTTTTACTTCACACCGGGAAATACAGGCTTTAAAGCTTTTAAGACAAGGTATGCAACCATTGGAGTTGGTATATGCTGGGATCAGTGGTTCCCGGAAACGGCAAGAGGCATGGCTTTAAAGGGCGCGGAGATACTTTTTTACCCTACAGCCATAGGCAGCGAGCCGATACTGGAATGTGACAGTATGCCACACTGGAGAAGGTGTATGACCGGACATGCAGCCTGCAATCTGATGCCGGTTGTGGCGGCAAACAGGATAGGCACAGAGGAGGTTGTACCGTGTGCAGAAAACGGAAACCAGAGCTCTGCACTGACATTTTATGGTTCTTCGTTTATTACAGATGCGACCGGAGAGGTTGTTGAGCAGATGGACAGAGTATCGGAGGGCTTCATACTTCACAGTTTTGATCTGGATGAGCTGGAGAGTGAGAGAAAGAGCTGGGGACTGTTCAGGGACAGGCGGCCGGAGATGTATGGGGAGAATTAGCTTAGATTACCCTAATGATTACAAATTTATTTAAAGTTAATTTAAAACACAGGATACAGCAAAGGCGCTATATCCTGTGTTTTTTATAGTTCCCTATTAGTGTATTAGAACATCGAAAAAATACATATTATTATTTCAACAGCACTTTGATGTCTTCTTCCGGTGTGGTAATAGGTGCAATCCCATAGTTTTCTACTAGAAAGTTCAGAATGTTAGGAGAAAGGAACGCCGGTAGAGAAGGACCGAGACGGATATTTTTTATACCAAGATGTAACAGTGTTAAGAGGATGCAGACTGCTTTCTGTTCATACCAGGAGAGTACAAAGGAAAGCGGAAGCTCGTTTACTGAACATCCAAATGCATCCGCAAGTGCTATTGCAACCTGTATCGCGCCATAAGCGTCATTACACTGTCCCATATCCATCAGTCGCGGAAGACCACCAATTTCTCCAAGATTTAGATCGTTGAAACGAAATTTTCCACATGCCAGAGTCAGGACGATACTGTCAGGAGGCGTCTGTTTTACAAATTCTGTATAGTAATTTCTGCCCGGTTTGGCACCATCACAGCCGGCAACCAGGAAGAAATGACGGATAGCTCCTGATTTTACGGCCTCTATTACCGTATCCGCATGGGACAGGATTGCTGAATGACCAAAACCGGTTGTTACCTGTGTGCCGCCATTTATGCCTGTGAAGGTCTGATCCTCCTTGTAACCACCGAGCTCAAGTGCTTTTTCAATAACAGGAGTGAAATCCTTCTGTTCATCGATATGAACAGTACCCGGGAAGGCAACCACTTCTGTTGTGAACACTCTGTCGATGTAGCTGCTTTTTGGAGGCATCAGACAATTTGTGGTGTAGAGAATAGGAGCAGGAATATGATCAAATTCTTTTTGCTGATTCTGCCATGCTGTTCCGAAATTTCCTTTCAAGTGAGGGAATTTCTTTAAGAGTGGATATGCATGGGCAGGGAGCATTTCACCATGAGTGTAGATATTGATTCCTTTTCCGTTTGTCTGTTCAAGCAAAAGCTGCAGGTCCTTTAAATCGTGTCCGGTTACTACGATAAAAGGCCCCTTTTCCACCGTAAGCGTAACATCTGTTGGCTCCGGTGTTCCATAGGTTTGTGTATTTGCCTTGTCTAGAAGTGCCATGCACTTTAGATTGATTTCACCTACCTTGAGAACTGTTGGAAGCAGTTCATCCATACTTTCTGCGTAACCAATCTTGAACAAGGCTTCACAGAAAAACTGATTTACCTCGGGATCTTCAAAATTCAGGACATATGCATGATAGGCATATGCAGCCATTCCGCGAATACCAAAGAGAATAAGTGACTTCAGGGAACGGATATCTTCATCAGCATTCCATAGCTGTTGCATATCATATTCGTCAGTTCGTCCACAAGGAGACTGACATTTATTACAGTCGCCAACCAGAGAGGCTTTTTCTGCTCTGACCTTTTGTATCATATCTTCAATTGCTGCATTATCAAAGCTTACATTTGTAATTGTGGTAAATAAGCCCTCGATAATGGTCTGCCAGGTCTTTTTTGAAACAGCTGATGTGTCATCGACAGCTCTCGCCAGACCAATCAGTGCGCCTGTCAATTCATCCTGTAACTGTGCAGTATCTGCCTTTTTTCCGCAGACACCTGTATTTCCGGTACAGCCGGTGCATCCGGCCGTTTGTTCACATTGAAAACAAAACATATTTTTTTCCTCCATCAGTAGTTTTTTTATGTTTCTGACAGAATAATAGCGTTATAAAAACAACTTGTATGTTTGATTTCCAACATAAAGAATACTTTTGAAAAAAATTTATCTATTATAATTAGAATAGTTTTTTCTTAATCCCTTAACAATAATAAACATAGTCACAAATTCAGCTGCCGGAAAAGCAAGCCAAACACCTGTCATGCCGAAGGCGGCTGAAAGTGCGAATGCGAAAATGCTTATAGCGATAAAACCACGCATGATAGATGCCGCAAATGCATATTTTACGGACTCAACGGCGCTTAGGATAGCAGAACCTACTATATTAATTCCGGCAAAAATAAAGCCTGTAAAGTAAAGGCGCAGTCCGCTCTCGGCATACGAAGCAAGCCTGGCATCGTGCTCGCTGTTGAAAACAGATGTCACAAAAGGTGCAAAGGTGCATATGAACAAAATGAGCAGTGCAGCAATTAAGAGAGATGAAACGATAGCCATCCTGAGTATCGAACCTACATTTTTTCTAAGTCCTCTGCCGTAATAGTCGCTGATAAGAGGCTGTGAACCCTGTGCTATTCCGTTGAACAAAGCTACAGCTACCAGTGACGTATTGGCAACCACACCGTATGCTGCCACGCCGATATTTCCTGCAAGCCTCAGGATAACCATATTGAAGACAACAGTTATGACACCTGATGATATTTCAGCAACAAAGGAAGAAACACCAACCTGGCAGGAGTAAAAGAGTCTCTTGACAGATGGAACCGTCGGCTTAAGCTTTACGGAGCATTTGTCTGAGCAGAAATGAATACAGCATATCAGGATGCCTATAATCGGTGAAATAGCGGTAGCTAAAGCGGCTCCCTCCATACCAAGTCCAAGCGGGAACATGAGTATGTAATCAAAAACAATATTAAAAAGGCTGCTGAAAAGTGTGGCGCACATGGCAATGGATGGTGCGCCATCATTTCTTACGAAAGCGTTGCACACATAGTTGCACATGAAAAACGGCGTAAAAAGCATGAAAATACGTGTATAGTTTTTACCGGTATTTATAATTGCTGAATCTCCGCCGAGCAGCCCTACGAGCCTGTCCGGAATGAAAATACCAATCAATATGAATATAACGCTTATTATAATACACCACAGGAGGGCATGAAAAAAGTAGCTCTCGCTGGATGTGTCGCCCTTATTTTTCTCTACGACATATCTGATAGCGGAGCCGGCTCCGATCATTGCGCCTATGGCAAAAATCAAATTGTATACAGGCAGCACCAGATTGAGCGCGGTGATACCGTTTGAGCCGACCGCCTTTGAGATAAAGAAGGTGTCGGCAAGTATATATAATGACATACCCACCATGCCGAGTATGTTTTGTGAGACATATTTTACAAATAATTTTTTCATAATAGCTATATTGTAAATGCATCTGTCATTTAAATCAATGACAATTTTTTGTAGGTCGGGATGAGTTCAAAATGAGGCATTTTGACTATTGAAATATTTTTTCCGGTAAATTATAATGAATATGTTGAAAAAAATTGGGATTACTAAAGGAGGATAATTATGGAAAACAATAAGCTTTCAACAGGTTTAACCGTATGGTTATGGATTATTTTCGTGCTGAATATTCTTGCAACAATTGGCGGGCTTGTCGTTGCGCTGGGCGCTTCAGTCGTAGGAGCTACCTTAGGATTAGGTGCGATATATGTCGTACTGTGTTTCATTAGCGTTATACTACAGATTATCATAACTGTTTCTATCGGTATTTTGCTTTTCGCACACAAAAAGATTGGTTTGGTGCTTATTTTTGCACTTGCAGCTCTGGGATTCATTGTAAGTATGGTTACATATGCTATTGCAGCACAGCTTAGTGCTGGTAATATTGTCAAGTCAATTATTTCAGCCATTCTTATGCCAGGTATTACATATTTATTGGCAAAGAACGACATTGCAAATGGCACAATAGCTTAGAGCAATAAAAAATAAGATGAAAATTGAATAATGTTTTATTAATCCGCTATACGATAGGTGAGTATAGCGGATTTTTAAGTTTGCGCGCCATGGGCGCGCTCTAACGGGTGCAAGTCCCGAATACTCCTAGATAGTGGGAAGTGTATAGCCGAACAGCAAGGGTGTCTACCGTGAGGTAGAATCTGAAGGAAGCTGTAAGCAAATCTCTGGTACGACGAACAGAAATCACATATAAGGCTAGGCTACGAGAGATAAGTTGGCTTAAAGCAACGAAGTCTAATAACTATCACATTTGTAGTAGCAGAGTAAATGTGGCGGATATATGGAGAGAAAGAGCGTGCACCTTAAGCGTGGAGGTCTCACAGAGGTTCCATTAGCCTAGTAACAACGAACTGTGAGAAGTCAGCCGAGCCCATAGTAGTGAAGAAGTCTCTGTAATGGAGATGGAGTAAAGGGACGAACAATCAATAAGTTTGAGTATGTCTCGTATTGCAGAAATGGCAATATCTGCCGTAACCAATCGGGAAAAGGGTGATTAAAAAAGAATTGAGATCCTATACCTGGCGAGACTTGGAAACAAATGGTAAGTTTGCTAAGAATGAAAAACTCTCCTTCATTACGGATGACATGCTTATAGCAGGATGCGATATAGGCAGTGAAACTCATTATATTAGGGCAATCGATGTCAGATGAAGAGAATTAAGTAATGGGGCATTCGAGTTTAGCAATACTTCAGAAGGCTTTGCGAATGCCAAGGCATGGATGCTGGCACTTGCGGCAAAAATGGTGCTGCAGCTGACAATTTAACATTTTATCCAGAAAAATATATTGACAAAAATGTGCAAATTCAATAAAATTATTAACCATAAGGGCACACTTATGGAAACATAGGGTCGCAAAGCCAGAGTCTAAAACAGTTACATGTAGTAATGACAGTTCGGCTGCAACAACCGGTGAATACCGGTTGCTGCAGCTTTTTTGTATGTATGAAAAGTTTATTGAAGTATGAGGTGAAAAGATATGAATGAAAAATTTGATTTTCTGCCACTTGGGAGCATTGTAGTAGTAAGCGGTGGCATAAAAAAATTTGTGATTGTTGCAAGAGCACTGCAGGTAAATATAAATGGCTGTAAACAGTTGTTTGATTATGCTGCCTGTCCATATCCTGAGGGAATGAATGGTGACAGGCTTATGTATTTTCAGCATACAGATATCAGCAGGGTTGTGTTTGAAGGGTATGTAGATGATGATGAGATAATGATGTGTGACAACATCTTTAATGCCATGGAGAAAACAGAAATAGAGCGCGCAGATGTAAGAAAACTCAAAAGAAGCATGGTGAACTGATATGGCAAAAAAGAATGACAGAAAAGAATACAATAAACTGAAGAAAAAGAAAGCTGACAATAAAAAACAGCAGGAACAGTGCCAGTCAGAGATAGATGTGCTTGATGAGAAAATAGAGAGGCTGAAGGCGGTATACAGGAAGCTGGATGATGCCAAGGAGGCTATTGATGATATCAAGCATAACCAGAGGAATATGATAAATTCAGACCTTTATCAGTGCATGTGGACAGGCAGCAATGCACAGGAATGTTATGATTCATGTGAGAGCGGAAATTTATATACAGCTTATGACGGATATGTGTCGAATATAGATGCAGCGGAGGATGCCATCAATTGGGAAATAAATACACTAAAAGAAAAAGTGAATGAAAAATATGGTGTGCTTTCAGGACTTGTTAACGCATGGGATGATCTGTGCACGAAAATACAGAATTTTTTCAATTAATAAAAGTGAGAGGAGAAATACAAAGATGGAAATCAGCCTTGATAATATGCAGGTATCTTTTATGACTGCCGGTATAAAAACAGCTTCTGATTCCGTAAGTCTCACAGCGGCAGAGACAGAAATCAAAAGCAGATCTGAAGCAATGGACAAATTTCAGGAAGAATACAGGCAGCTGAAAGCCTTTGTGAAAGATTACAGAGATACTTTAAATAATGATCTGGCAAAAATAGACCTGATAATAAATGCAATAAATGAAAATGACAGAAAACAGGGAGATTATATTAAAAATGGTATTGGACTATCAGATACAGCTGTGATACCATAAAACTAGGAGATGAAAATGGAAGGGTTTCAGATAAATTATACGGATCTCAGTGATCTGTTCTGGGAATATAAGCGAAAAATTGACAATCTAATTGAAAATATTGATAACTGCATAGAAAAAATCAATATGTTTACGGAAAATGCAGTATTTACAGGGAAAACCGGAGACGCAGTAAAGAGTTATCTTGGTGAAGCACATATAACAATCCTGTCAGGCATTAAAGTAACTGCACAGACACTGCTTGACAATATGGCAGCATACAAGGATGGATACCGTGCCATTGATAGCTCGACGAACTTCAAACTGGATGAAGAAGCAATACAGGAATTCAGGAAAAAACTGGCATCAAACTATGAGGATACTGATGAGTATACGGGCAAAATAAGAAGTGCACTTTCAGAAGTATCGGACATATCTGATGTGGGCATGCCGGACAGTAACGGAGTATTTGATATCCATGAGCAGATGGACAGCGACCTTATAAAGCTTGTCTCAAATGTAAACAGCTACGAGAGAGAAAATGTGGTACGGCTTGAAAATTCAGTAGAGCTGCTTCTGGAAAATCTGCAGTCATGTCTTTCAAAAATAGGCCTTAGCCAGGGTGCGATTGAGAGCTATGAAACAGGCAGTTTTATCACAGGTAAAGATGCAGGTACCTTGAACACGGGCATTAAAATATTTGGAGACCTGCATGAGAAGAATAAAGAAGCATACGATGAAATCTATGAGACAGAACAGAAGATAAAGGATGAAGCCGAAAAGAGAAAGACACAGGGAATCTGGAGGACGGTTGGAGGAGCAGTACTAATTGCGACGGGTGTAGCATGCATAGTGCTGACAGGAGGTGCTGCAATACCAATAGTAGCTGACGTTGCAGTAGCAGTAGGAAGCGGAACAGCAGTATTCGGAGCTGCAGATGCCATAGAGGGCACTCAGGATATTTATTATGGAAGCACAGGTGACATTGACAGCACGGCAGTAAACGGCATAAAGGATGACCTGTTTCAGGGAAACGAGGACGCATATTATCTGACAGAAAATGCCTTTGCATTTGCGGCATCCGCAATGATTCCAATCGGGCATGCATCTACAGCGGGAAATCTGACATTCAAAAGCACAGCAACAATAGTCGCCAAAGAAGGCATCTCAATGGGAGCCGGAGCCGGTGCGCAGAAGATAACCACAGATGTGACAGGAAATGATACAGCAGGAATGGTTGCCGGTATGGTTGCAAGTGGAGTAACTGCAAAGGGGCTGAATGGAATTGAAGCAGAGGCGAACAAGCTGGCGAAAGCCCCAAAAGGGATTGATGGAGTAACCGAGGGCGCTGGAAATGTAGCGGAAGATGTTGGGAAAATTGTTGAGAGTGGTGGTAAAATTTTTAAATTTTCTGATATGACAGAAAGTGAAATAGTTAAAATAGTAGAAAGGTATAGGAAAAAGGCACCAATAGAAATTCCTGATACTGCAAAGTATAAAGCAAAATCTATGGCGGATGGATATGAACAGATTTCTTACAAATGGAATGATGGAACATATAAGTACGAAGTGAGATGGCATACCCGTACTTCGGGGGCACCAGAAGGACAAGGCAATACTTGGGTAATTCAAAGAACAATTCCTGGAAATGGAGGCAAAAAACCATCGACACAATTTTTAATTGGTGAAAATGAATGGGTTGAAGGATGGAAATGGTATGATGCAATAAGCGCTCGGAAAAATGGAACAGCTACGCAAGAGCAGATTGAATTGTTGGATAAAGGACATTGGAAGGAGTAAGCATATGTTGGATACAAGGTATTATGAAGGATATGAAGGCGAAGGAGAAGTAAAAGTATGGAGTGAAGAAAACGGCAATGAGGATGGTATAGTTATTTGGATTGGCTTTTTTAATACAATTTTAGAGGGGTGTTTTAGTTCAGAATTCCAGAAAAATGGAATTATTGAGTGCTATTTTAATCAAGATGGATTCTATGATGAAAAATGGGAGATGAAATATCCACATATTGTATTGGAAGAATTAAAAAGATTTAATGAAAAGTTATTAGATACGAGAAATGAAGAAATTATCAAAAAATCTAAGGAAGTTGTTGAGCAATTAGTCTCTTTTATCAATATGGCTGTTAGAAATGAAAAAAATATATATGTTGAATATGATTAAAAGTAATATTTATTAGGGTTATACTTTAGGACTCGAAAGTAAAAAAATTAATCCTACTGAACTAACATAAGCAGATAGAGGGAGAGGCTACCAGTTTTGACTGGATTGTGCAGGATACAGGAAGCACACTGGCAACCTACAAGCGGCTGTTTATTCCCAATCCATTTAGCAGCGACGAAGAAAATGAAGCAAAAAAATCTGCCCAGCAACAGGAAGAAGATGCAGGAAATGCAATCAAGGATTTCATGACAGGCGTGTGGGACAGCCTTGCAGGAACTGTTATGGGACTTTTGACACTTGTAGTAGATTTGGGAACTCTATATGTGGATGTCAGGTGGAAATCTGTAGTGCCGATACAGGTTCCGGAGGTGCTGGATCAGGAAGTGGAAAAGATAAAACAAAAGTACGAGCCGCGACTCAAAGATCCGGTAAATACCATTGGAGGAATCGGGCAGTCAATATGTGACACAGCAGATGAAAAGGGAGTTGCGTACTCGTCCTGATATATAGTAACGGAAGTTGTGACAGCACTACTTGCAGACAAGGGACTGGATAAGACCAATAAATTGTTTAAAAATCAATCCTTGTTAGATGAACATTATGGCAAACATGGTCAAGAAATTGCAGATGTTTTAGGTGATTCCAACTATTCTATTGATAAATACTTAGATGATGCAAATTACATAATAAACAATGGAACATATGCACCAGAGTTAAATGGTTATGTGAGTTTTATGAGTGGAAAAAAATATGGTTTTGTAGGGCTTGACCGTACTACAGGAGATATAACCACATTCCATATAAAAAACATCTCTGAATTAATTAAGAAAGCACCAAGTTTAGGGTTTGAAAGGTAGGTATAAAATATGCGCATTAAAGAAATTAACTGGTTAGATATAGGGGGAGAAGAAGCAGTTTTAAAAGTTGTAAGTGATACAGATTGTTTAGTTTGTTTTTCATGCCCATGTTCATGTGATGTTGGAGATGTATTAGGAGAACCGTTAGAATGTCTCGATACAGATAATATTATATTGTGTGAAACAAAGGACAATATTATTGAAAAAATGGAAGGCGAATTTAAGTATAAGTTAAGAGGTGAATTAAAAGATATGCAGAATGGGATTGTTGAGGTAAAGGGTTTTAATTTACATATTGATGAAGATAAAATCCCAAAAGATATGTCAAATGGGATGTGTATTCAGTTTGAAGTATCTAGAATTGATATTTGGTAATTTGTGACTCGGATTAGGTGTAGATTATTTATGTTATGTAAAAGTCAGTAGATGTAAAATGTCTACTGACTTTTGATAAAAGAAAATAGTAAGACCAGCTATGGGAAGTCAAGTGGAAAATATGATACTACAGCAGATTTTCTGACTAATATTGAAAATCGAAATGGAAAATTTTATACAGATAAAGCCACAATAGATAAAATTGGACAGGTTGAAGCTAGAGGAGAAGATTTTTCACCGTTGAATAAAAGGATAATGAGTTCCCGTGCATCTACTGAAGGAGGAACTTCTGTTGTATATAAATATAGTGATGAATTAGGAACAAAATATTTGATTCATGAAGTTACAGATGCCAGGGGATATATTATTCACAGAGACTTTGATGCTGTAAGAATTTCATCGGGACAATTGATAAACAAGGGACATTAGTTAGGAGGTTAATATGTATCATAATGAAATGGAAAAAATAATAGAAAAAGTAGTAAAAGGTGATATAGATAAAAATGTATTAATGGAATATTTAATTGACGATTTTGATTGTGAAAAAATATATGACTCAGATGAGGAACTGATAACAGATGCTTTTTTTACATTAAAACATTATGCCAGTGGCGAAGAAGAGGTTAGCAAAGATGAGTGGATGTATTTCTTAGAGTGTTTAGCAGGAAAACGTGAATATAATATGGAAACAAAAATGAGCATCACAACTAAGCCTCCCCACAGGCAGGCATAAATCCTAGTCTTACTACCAGACATTAACAAAAACTTTTAGGCTCATAAGGCTTACCATCCCGTAATACGGCATAGATTACGGTGGTAAGCTTTCTTGCCACTGCACCGGTGGCAGTTAAGTGGTGCTTTCCCTGCTCCCGTTTCTTTTTATAATATGCATTTAAAGGACTGTTGTGAAAAGAACAGGTGGTTGCAACAAGGAAGATTGCATGTCTCAGGTAAGGTGAACCCCGTTTGGACATGTGATTATGAGTGCTGCTAAATTCACCGGATTGTCGTACAGTTGGATCAATACCTGCAAAGGCAACTAAGGCAGATGAACTCTTAAATCTGTTTATATCACCGATTTCAGCAAGAATGGTTGCAGCAGCAATCATGCCTATCCCGGGAATGGTATGAAGATAACAATCAAACTTCTCATAGTACTCAAGAATCTGGCAGTCAAGAGCTTCAATCTGCTTATCAAGAAAATTCATCCGATCAATGAGCTGTTTTAACTGGAAAGAGAAAGCATCCTGTGCTATCTTAATACCAAAGGTATCAGCTGCAGCTTCACGGATAGAAATCGCTTTTTTCATGGTAAGCTTATTGTGGCTCTTATCTTTTATAATTTCAAAGAGCTCATCTATTGGTGCATTCTCAATATTCTCAGGGGTGAGATACTTTTCCAGAATGCCCATGGATGTGCTCACCCAAAGAGAAGAAAACTGTTTTTCGTACTCTGGGAAGATTTGTTCCATAATTGTGCCGATTCGGAGCTTAATTTCAGTTCTGGAAGAAATGACAGAATCACGATAACGACATAACTGACGCATGGCAAGGATGTTTTCATCAGCCATGGAAGTAGTCCCAAACTGACCGAAACGTATCACTTCTGCAATTAAAAAAGAGTCAATTGAATCGTTTTTGGTTTGTCGTATATACATTTTTCTCAAAGAATCAGACTGGATAGGATTGATTACATAGATGGTATATCCTTTTGCTTTTAGAAATGAATAAATGGGATACCAGTAATGACCTGTAGCTTCCATGCCAAATACACAAGGGGAATTACCGATGTTTTTGAAGATAAAGCTCATAAGAGAATCTGCACCTTTGTGTGTAGTTGCAAAGCGAAGAGAACGGCCGATTTGTTTGCCTTTAGGTGAAACAATGGATGCTTCATGATGATTTTTGCCAATATCAATGCCTACGATGTACATAATTGAAATCCTTTCTAATGTGAATTGTAAGTAGATAGAATCCTCACTTCAATGCGGGTTACAATCTGGTTAGATATACGAAGTACAGCACATATGCTGCCAACATCCAGCTAATACGCAAAATCCTGCAAAGCAGAGGGAGCAGTCTCAATGAACGAAGTCACAAGTGCTTCAAGAGTGGTGACGCACACCTCTATCTATTACAGGATAATTGTGAAATAGGAATAAAAGAAAAGCAATAGATAGAAAAAGACTGCTTTGATTCCTATGTGTTTAGCATACCAGACCAGCTATGGATGAAAATGTAATTGAAATAAAAAAACAGGTTAGAAAAATAATTGAATTGTTGGAACAACGTATAATACTTGAGCCTAACAGACCTATTCTAAAAACATTATATGATAGATATATGAAAGCTGAAGAAATTATATCAAGTAATGAAGATATTAGTAAAATTATGATTAGTGGTGGGTGTAGAGCTTATTTAGATGCGTTTAGTGATTATATGAATCCTTTATTAGGCGAAATGGATAAAGCAGAGAAAATGCTTTCTAATTTAAAAAAGTAGTGTTGAAAGAGGATGCTTGGTTATTTATATGTTTATTCTTTCGGACTCCCAACAACCTATAACTCCTGCACGTCTAATAATTAACCATCATGGCTGCCCAGAAGCAATTAAGAATCCATGATGTTAATTAATAGACGCTAGCGAAATTTTGCCGAGTTGGGTATACGAACGAACATTACAAAATCAAAATAGAATATTTAGTTCCAATATGCTGATATAAACGCACTCTTAGCAACAAGAAAAAATGTTGCGAAACATTACCGAGAGAAGAACGGAAGCATCGAGAAGTTTACCTATGATATCCTCGGCCGGCTGCAGGGAACATATGGCGGATTACAGCTATGATGCCATGGGACGGCTGTCCTCTGCGCTTGGAGGCGGCATGCGCTATGATTACAGATATTATGAAGGTGGAGCAGGGCAGATGAATACAATTTATAGTTGGGGAACTTTAAAAGAAGCTGGAATAATTTTTGATATGGATACTGTTGTGATTAAGTAAGTGTAGAAATAAGAAAGTGGTGAATAATATGTTAAATGAAAAAGCGGAAAAAATAAAAAATGTGTTATTTGAAAAAACAGAGCAGAATCTGGAAAAGTATAGAGATTTTCATTTTGGTGAGTTTATCGAAAAGCCAAATCAGTGTGGATATTTTGAAAGAAATGGAAATTGGTATACATACGTAATAGATGAAAGAAATTTTTGTACATTTACAGGACCATTTAATGGGAGTGCAATAATATATGCGTGTTCCAAGGTATTACATATTTCAAAACTGTTCAAAGAATATAAATTTACAGAACAGGAACTAGAAATTTATATAAATAACAGTTTTCATTCTTTTGGTGAAATAGATAAAAAGTCAGAGAGACATTTCGATTGTAAGTAAAGACACAGGGAATCTGGAGGACAGTTGGAGGAGCAGTACTAATTGCGACGGGTGCAGCATGCCATATAAATACCTTTGCATTTGCGGCATCCGCAATGATTCCAATCGGCCAGGCATCCACAGCGGGAAATCTGACATTCAAATGCACAGTGGTATATTATTTTTTTAATATTTAGGGTGACAAAACAATATATTTATAATAAAATGATATTGTTAAATTATTAATAAAAAGCATACTAAAGAGAGGAGAAAGTTATGCAGAACATTAGTATCATTGGAATTATTGTTGCAATTGTTGTTCTTGTTATCCTGTTGTTTATGGCAATCGGATACGTGAAGGCACCGCCTGATATGGCGTATATCATTTCAGGTGTGAAGAAAAAGTCAAAGGTAGTTATCGGAAAGGCGAGCATACGTATTCCGTTTTTTGAGCGTCTTGATAAGCTGAATCTCAGACTGATACCTATCGATGTAAAGACGAGCAATGCAGTACCGACAGCAGATTATATCAATATCAATGTCGATGCTACGGTAAACGTAAAGATCAGTAATAATCCTGAAAAGCTGCGCCTTGCGGCTGAGAACTTCCTTAACAAAAACACAGAGTATATCGCCGGTGTTGCCAGAGAGGTTCTCGAGGGTAATGTACGTGAGATTGTTGGAAAAATGAAGCTTGAGGAGATGGTCTCAGACCGTCAGAAGTTTGCCAATCTGGTAAAAGAGAATGCAGAACCTGATCTTGCGGCAATGGGACTTGATATCATCAGCTTTAATGTGCAGAATTTTGTGGATGGCAACGAGGTAATAGAGAATCTTGGTATCGACAATATCGTAAAGATTAAAAAGGCCGCCGCCATCGCAAGGGCAGAGAGTGAGAGAGACATCAAGGTAGCTCAGGCTTCGGCTGACAAAGAGTCAAATGATGCAGCGGTTGCAGCACAGACAGAGATTGCCAAGAAACAGAATGAGCTCGCTATCAAGAAATCAGAGCTTCAGATGGAGGCTGATACAAAGAAGGCTATGGCGGATGCGGCTTACGATATTCAGAAGGAGGAGCAGCGTAAGACCATTGAGGTTGCCACAGCAAACGCTGATATTGCAAAGCAGGAGCGAGAGATTGAGTTAAAGCAGAAAGAGGTTGCAGTAACAGAGCAGTCTCTTGAGGCAGAGGTCAAGAAAAAGGCTGAAGCCAATAAATACGCGGCACAGCAGCAAGCAGAGGCACAGCTCTACCAGCGTCAGAAGGAAGCTGAGGCAAGACAGTTCGAGGCACAGCGTCAGGCGGAGGCACAGAAAGCAGAGGCAGAAGCCATGAGATATGCCAAGGAGCAGGAAGCTGCCGGTATCCGTGCAGTCGGAGAGGCAGAAGCATCAGCTATCCAGGCAAAGGGTATTGCAGAGGCTGAGGCTATGGAGAAAAAGGCAGAGGCATATGCCAAGTACAATAAGGCAGCCGTTGCAGAGATGATGATTAAGGTGCTGCCTGATATCGCAGCCAAGGTTGCAGAGCCACTTGGACAAATCGACAAGATTACTATTATCGGTGGCGGTGATGGCGAAAATGGTGTAGGCAAGGTTGCCGGAAATGTACCGGTTGTAATGGCAAAGGTATTTGAGAGTATGAAAGAGGCAACAGGTATTGATTTATCTGAGATTATCAACGCTGATTCATATGACGCAAAGGTAAATCGCAACGTAAATGTAACCGGACTTGATGGAGTGAATCTCGTTGTAAATGCGGATACGGACAAAAACGGTGAAAAGACTGAAAATTAAATAGTGTTATATTAATCCGCTATACGATAGGTGAGTATAGCGGATTTTTAATATTTTCTGAAAAAAGACAAATATTTGAAAATTACATGATTATATGATATATTTTGTTGCATAAAAGCAGATTGCCTGTACATGGTGACATATATAAATAATGAAGAGGAAAATCTATGAACGATAAAAGAAGGATAATAGCAATATTTATAATTGTTGCAATAGTAGCTGCACTGGCTGCAGTTGCCACATTTTTTGTGATTAAGTCAGCAAAAAACGAGGCTAAAGGCTCGTCACAGATGACGGAAACAGCCACAGAGGATAGTTCAGACAAGGAAGACCCGCAGCATACGGGCGACAATGCCGGCTCAATGAGTGTTACAACTGATGAGGGAGCTTCTGCGGATGAGACACAGATACTGTCTGCAAGCACTGTTGCGGAAAATAGTAATCTGACCTTCGGAATTGATGTATCTAAATATCAGGGCACCATAAAGTGGGACAAGGTTGCCGCAGGCGGAATTGATTTTGCGATGATACGTGTGGGCTACAGAACCCAGAAAACAGGTGAGATGTGTGTTGATACAAATGCCAGATACAACATGCAGGAGGCACAGAAAAATGGCATAAAGGTTGGAGTGTATTTCTTCTCATCAGCAGTAAATGAAACAGAAGCCATTGAGGAGGCAGACTGGGTAGCAGACTACATCTCAAAATATCAGATTACATATCCGGTGGCATTTGACTGCGAGGGCTTCACAGACTCAGCAAGCAGACAGTATGGCATGTCATCAGAGGCCCGTACCAAAGTAGCTGAGGCATTTTTGCAGGAAATATATAAAAAAGGATACACGCCTATGTTTTACGCTGCCATGAATGAGTTGTCGGAAAACAGCCAGTGGGATACTAAAGCGCTTGAGAGCAGGTACAAAATCTGGGTGTCACAATATCCGGATACAGCTTACCCGGAAACACCGAAGTCATCATATGAGGGCACACATGCCATGTGGCAGTATACCAATAAGGGAAAGGTGTCAGGAATTGATAAGCCGGTAGATTTGAATGTGGCATACTTTGGGTTTGATGAGACAGAGTCTGCAAAAAATGGTGATGCGGCTGACAATGCAACAGTTGACCCGGAAGCAAATATGAAGTTTTCGGATGTAAATGAGACCGTAACTGCCAAGGAGAGCGTCAATCTGAGGGATATTCCAAGTCAGGGCAATGACAGCACAATTAAGGTAACGCTGAATAACGGTGATACAGCAACAAGAACAGGCGTCAGTGACAGTGGATGGTCACGTATCGAATATAATGGACAGACATACTATGCCATTTCAAGCTACCTCACAACAGATATGAACTATGTAGTTCCCGGACAGGACGGAAGTGGCAGCGGAGACGGACTGAAGACAAAATTCAAGGATTGTAATGATACTGTCACTGCAAAGATAGAGGTTAATCTGCGTGCACTTCCAAGTGTCACAAATCCGGATGCTACAGTCATCGCAACGATAAAAAATGGGGAAACAGTCACCAGAACCGGAATCAATGAGGAGTTTGGCTGGTCACGCGTGGAATATAATGGACAGACACTTTATTGTGTGACAAGCTATCTGAGTGTGCAGTAATATAATGAACGCAGTGTTTTGGAGAATAAAGTCAAAAAAATAAAATGTAATTAAGTTAAAGTTACACATAAAGTAGAAATAGTGAAAAAATGTCATGGATATAATGATAGAATTGTTTGAAAAAGTGCGTTAAAATACATAATAACGAAATACGTAAGTAAAGGGGCATTTTATGGAATATTCAGCAATTTTTCATGATATGGATAAAAGATTCTGCTATGCGATAGATAAGGATTTGTTTGTGATACGCGTGCAGGTAAAAAAGGATGATATGAAGGAGGTAATCCTTCACTATGAGGACAAGTATATACCAATCGAGCGCAAGGATACGCGAATGACACTTCCTATGAAGAAGGTAGCCACCTCGCAGTTTCACGATTATTATGAGGCGCAGCTTCAGATGCATCTGATATGTCTGAGATACTTTTTTGAATTTACGGACATGCAGGGTGAAAAGGTATATTACGGCAATTATGAGTTCGATAAGGAGTGCATCACAAACAGGGACAGAATGTTTGACTGCCCGCAGAATCTCAGAGAGGAAGAGATGTTTGAGGTGCCACAGTGGGCAGCCAACAAGGTAGTGTATCAGATTTTTCCATCGCGCTTTGCCACAACACAGCCGGTAGACAAAAAGCTGTGGTATAAGGCGCCGATTACGCCTATGGATGATCTGCATGGCAATCTCAGAGGTATCATAGAGCATCTGGATTATATTAAAGATTTGGGAATCGATGTGGTGTATCTGACACCAATCTTTAAATCAAATTCGTGCCATAAGTATGATACCATTGATTATTATCAGGTTGATCCATCATTTGGAACAACAGAGGATTTAAAGGAGCTCGTACAAAAATCTCATGAGCGTGGCATGAAGGTAGTGCTGGATGCGGTATACAACCACTCAGGAAGAGAATTTTTTGCATTTCAGGATATACTGGAAAAGGGCGAGAAATCAAAATATCTGGACTGGTATTTTATCGACGAGCTGCCGCCTAGGGGTGAATGGGGAGAAATTCCGAACTTCAAATGTTTCGGTTATTACGGTGGAATGCCAAAGCTTAATCTGAAAAATCCTGAGGTTGAAAAATACATCACGGATGTTGCCTGCTACTGGATTAAGGAATGTGATATTGACGGATGGAGACTGGATGTAGGAGACGAAATCAGTCATTTCTTCTGGAAGAATTTCAGAAAGGCAATCAAGGCAGTAAAGAAGGATATGCTGATAATTGGTGAGATATGGCACTACGCAGGAGACTTCCTCGAGGGAGATGAGTGGGATACTGTCATGAATTATCCATTCTACCTGAATCTGATAGACCTGCTTGCAGACGAAAAGATTAATGTCAGCCAGTTTGTACAAAATCTTGGATATCTGAAGGGACGCTTAAACAAAAAGTGCTATCCGCTGATGTGGAACCTGATTGACAGCCACGATACAGCAAGATTTTTACATCTGTGCCATGATAATAAGAAAAAGCAGCATCTCGCAGCAGCCTTTCAGCTGCTATTGCCGGGAATGCCTATGGTTTACTATGGTGATGAGTATGCAATGCCGGGAGCAAATGATCCGGACTGCAGACGAGGCATGTACTGGGATGAGGAATACCAGGACAAGGAGATGTATAATTGGTATAAGAAGCTCATGCAGATTAGAAAAGCACATGCATGCATCGTAGAGGGCGAAATGATTGAGACAATCACAAATGACGATGATGATACGATTGTTATGATCAGAAAAAACGGCGAAGAGACAATCGCTATGCTTTTCAATTGCGGCAGCAGTGTAAAGGAATTTAATGAGTATGCCAAGAAATATAATCTGCTTACAGATAGCGCATTTGACGGAAAAGTAGACGGGCTTGATGCTGCCGTAATTGTGCTTTAAAAATTATATGGATTATCTATAAGAAGTCATGGAGCTTTGCACATCAGGTAAACGGAAAGACGGTAGAAGCGACGAAAAATAGGTAAATCGCAGTAAAATAATTTTATATGAGTTTTTATGGACAGGAAATTGCAGGCAGCTGCTTTTTCCTGTTTTTTTGCATAAAATCAATTCTGTTGAGGTAAAATTGAGATTGACATTGTATTGTATGAGTATAAAATACAAGGAATCAGGTGATGTACAATGAAAAGGCATAAAATATGTAAAATTATTTTTGCTATACTGGCAGTTTTTTTATGTGTGGCTTTTTATGAGTTAATCGGAATCTGCATCACATATAAAAAACAGCCGGCGGTGTCTGATGCTACTATAAAGGAAACACAAAATATTATGAGTGTGGCGGGGAGAGAGAATACGGAAAGAGCAGTAATCATTGAAAAAAATTCGCAGGCTCTTTTAGAAAGAGTGAGATTAATCCAAAATGCAAAGGATGAAATAATCCTTTCTACATTTGCATTTAAATCAGACGAAAGCGGAAAATTGATTTTAGGAGCACTGCATGATGCGGCAGACAGAGGCGTACATGTCCGCATATTGGTAGATGGAATGGAGAGCTGGATTGATATGGAGGGTAATCCATATTTTTATGGATTATCTTCGCATGAGAATGTTGAGATTAAGCTGTACAATAAAGCAAATCCGCTTAAGCCATGGAAGACAATGGGAAGAATGCATGATAAATATCTGATTGCAGATGGTAAAATATATATTCTTGGCGGAAGAAACACATATAATTATTTTTTGGGTGATTTTCCGGGGCATAAAAATTTTGACCGGGATGTGTTAGTTGTCTGCGATGAGCCACAGAAAGATAATTCGGTCAATCAGCTTTGGAATTATTTTGAAACAATATGGGAACAGGAGGACTGTCGGTATTTTCATAACAGTAAAAAATTAGCTGATAGACAATCTGTAAAGAATGCAGTTTTAGAGCTGCAGGAAGGGTATCAGCAATATTTTGAAGTTAATAAGGAAAAAATTTGTGATACAGATTATGCGGATGAAACCTTTGAAACAGAAAAGATTACATTGTTATCAAACCCAATCCACACCCAAGCTAAGGAACCGGTGGTATGGTATCAGCTGGGAGAATTAATGAAAAATGCAAAGGAACGCGTAAAAATTCATACACCATATATTATTTGCAATGATATGATGTATAATACATGGGAGGAAATTGCACAGAAGGTTCCGGACTTTTCTATTATGACAAATTCTGTTGCAAATAACGGAAATCCATTTGGAGCTGCTGATTATGCCAAAAACAGAAACAGAATTTTAGAAACAGGAATTGATATCTGGGAATATGAAGGCGGTTATTCGTATCATGGAAAAAGTATTCTGATTGACGATGATCTGTCAGTAATAGGTTCATTCAATATGGACATGAGAAGTACTTATCTGGATACAGAGCTGATGCTTGTAATACGCAGTAAAGAGATTAATAAACAGCTGGAGGATGGCATGATGGAGTATGAGAGCGTGTCCAGACAGGTATTAGACGACGGAACATATTATGATCCGTATCATGTAAAGCCGATTGAATTAACAGAAAAACATAAAAGAAAGGTGTTTCTGGTACAGCATCTGCTTGGATGGGCAAGGGATTTGTTTTGATTAAAGGAGAATATAAAGCGTGTTTAAGATATTAATTGTAGAAGATGATAAGGAATTAAGTCTGTTATTCCAAAAGGTGCTTGAAAAGAGCGGATATCAGGTCAAAAGTGCGTCGGATGGAGCACAGGCACTGGAGGTATTGGACAGAGAGTATATTGATTTAATCATTTCTGATATAATGATGCCGGTTATGGATGGATATGAACTTGTGTCGGAGCTTCGTTCGGCGGGATATCAGATACCGGTGCTTATGATTACTGCAAAAAGCAGCTTTGATGATATGCGCCAGGGCTTTCTTTCGGGAAGTGACGACTATATGGTAAAACCCGTAAATGTCAATGAAATGGTTTTGAGGGTAGGAGCACTGCTTCGTCGTGCACAGATACTGAACGAACACAAAATTGTGATTGGCTCAACCGAGTTTGATTATGATGCAATGACAGTTGTGACCGGTGATGAAACGCTTGTTCTGCCCAAAAAAGAATTTCTGCTTTTATACAAGCTGGCAGCTTCACCGGGCAGGACATTTACGAAGCAGCAGCTAATGGATGAGGTATGGGGATATGAGACGGAGGCAGACCCACATACGATAGAGGTACATATAGGAAGAATCAGGGAGCGTTTTAAGGAAAATCCGGATTTCGAAATTGTAACTATGCGTGGTCTGGGATACAAGGTGGTGAAAAAATAATGGAACATAAAAAGAAAAAAGAATTGCGTATCCGCTCATGTCTGACCGGTGCAATCTGGCTGGCACTTGCATTTTCTATGCTGATATCAGCCCTGTTGTTTGCGTTTTTGAATCATTTTTTGGATTTGCCCGGGAAAATACCGGGCCTTGGCTGGCTTTTGATTTTTAATACATTGATAGCAGGACTTATTACATCATTTATCAATGCAAGGCTGCTGGAGCCGATTACCAGGCTCAGTAAAGCAATGAAGGCAGTTTCCCAGGGAGATTTTGAACAGCATCTGGAAACAAACAGCCGCATAGCCGAGATTGGAGAATCCTATCAGAGCTTTAATGTCATGACAAAAGAGCTTCGTGCAACAGAGACGCTGCAAATGGATTTTGTATCCAATGTTTCCCATGAGTTCAAGACTCCAATCAATGCAATTGAAGGCTATACGATGCTGCTCCAGGGAGAAGAGCTGTCACAGGAGCAGGAGGGGTATGTAGAAAAAATCCTGTTTAATACTCAAAGGCTTTCAGGTCTTGTTGGAAATATTTTATTGTTATCAAGGTTGGAAAATCAGAATATTCCAATGAAAAAAAACGAATATCGTCTGGATGAACAGATCCGTCAGGCATTTCTTGCATTGGAAGACAAATGGACTGAAAAAGGAATTGGCTTTCAGGTGGAGATGGAGGAGGTCAGATATGTTGGAAATGAAGGGCTTTTTATGCATATCTGGATGAATCTTTTGGATAATGCAATCAAGTTTAGTCCTGAAAATGGGACAATCACCATGTTTCTAAGGCATGAAAATGATGCTGTGCAGTTTATTCTGGAAGACGAGGGACCGGGAATCGCGGATGATGCAAAAGCCAGAATATTTGATAAGTTTTATCAGGTGGATGGTTCCCATAAAGCCGAGGGAAACGGCCTTGGCCTGGCACTTGTGAAAAGAATTGTAGACATCGCCGGTGGAACAATCAAAGCTGAAAATCGGGAATATGGTGGATGCAGATTTGTAGTACAACTGCCAATAAAGAATTATAATGATTAAAGGGTCAAAAGGTATCATCGATGCATGCTTGCATGCAATTCGATGTATACCTTAGTGACCCGCACTACACCGAGAAAGTAGCAATTTGCTGCGGAAACGCAGAAAATTAGCGGATTTCGAGGTGGAGTCAGATTACGGGAATGCGTAGCATGTAGTAATCTGATTAATCATAAATGAGGGGCAAAATACCTTTTGACCATCATATCATAAAATAATAAGATAAAAAGATAGGAGAATTTATATGACATTTTATCAGGAACTGCAGTTAAATCAGGCAGGCTCCAAAAGCCTGTTGAAAAACAGTAAAACAATGAAAGAAAAACTATACCATGCGTTTGTATATATGGTGAAGATAGCTGTCACAATGGTATTCTGCTTTGCCTTTGTCACTGCCTCAAGCATCATATTGGGAAAGGATAACAGCATTGTGGGAGTAGTGGTTTTATTATGCGTTATGGTATTTCGAAACGCTGATCTGGGAATCCATACCCGACATTCTACATGGCTTTTGGCATTGTTCTTTGTAATTATGACAGTATGTCCGCATCTGGCAAATCAGCTTTCACCACTTCCGGCGCTGCTTATAAACATTGCAGCTCTTGCAGTGCTGATTTTGTTCGGATGCCATAATCCATTTATGTTTAATCAATCCACACTGGTTCTTGGCTATTTATTGTTATATGGATATGATGTGTCAGGAAAAAGCTATATGCTTCGAATAGCAGGGCTGGCTGCAGGTGCTGTCCTTACATGCCTGGTATTTTACAGAAATCATAAAAACAGAGACTATAAAAGAAATATGAAAGCTGTAATTGAGGAGTTTGACCTTTCTTCATCACGTACAAAATGGCAGCTGTGCCAGATACTATGCGTACCGTTAGTTCTATGTATTGCACAGCTTTGCAATATGCCGCGTGCAATGTGGGCAGGTATTGCAGCCATGTCTGCCATCCTGCCGTTTATGGAGGATATGCAGTACAGGGTCAAAAAAAGGATTGTCGGTAATATTGCCGGGGTTATATGCTTTACGGTATTATACTTCCTGCTTCCGCCATCAATCTATGCGTACATAGGAATCATAGGTGGAATCGGCGTGGGATTATCGGCACAATATGGCTGGCAGGCTGTTTTTAATACATTTGGTGCTCTGGCTATAGCTGCAGAGAGCTATGGGTTAAAGGGAGCAGTCAGCCTCAGGGTGATTCAGAATGTGTTTGGAGTCGTTTTTGCGTTGGTATTTTGTGCTGTATTTTATAGAATTATGTCAGTGAAAGAGGAAGCGGTTAATTAGGATAATGAAACTTGGGTTGAAAAAGGACGTAATTATGGTATAATTAGACCATAAATAAGGGGGTGTATATTATGCCGCAAATAATTCCAATTAAAGACTTGAAGAATACATCGGAGATATCTGATATGTGTCATAAGACAGAGGAGCCAATTTATGTTACTAAAAATGGCTATGGCGATATGGTAATTATGAGCATGGAGATTTATGAGTCAACAATGAGACAGATTGCCATGTACAGAGATATAGAGATATCTGAAAAGCAGATAGAGGCAGGACAGATAAAGGATGCCAGAACAGCACTTAGAGAAACGAGGGCAAAGTATGGCTTATAAATTGTTGGTATTTTTCATCAGTTAGAGAATTATCAAAATAAATTGTAATATGCTTGAGGTAAATCAGAGTCAGTAGAAATACTGGCTCTATTTTTTTACCTTTTGTCAAAATCAGGAAACAGATAATTTACTGCATGCTATCGAGAAGTTCTGAGAAGCTTCCGGATGGCATAGGCTTATAATAGTAAAAGCCCTGCATCTCATTACAGCCTGCCACAGTCAGGAAATCAGCCACTTCCTTTGTTTCCACACCCTCACACACGATACTGTGATGTGTGCGTTTGAGCATGTGAAAAATCTCTTCAATAACAATCTTTCCGTTGGTAGAAAGTGGTCCATCAAGGAAACGTTTGTCCATCTTTATTTCATCAAACTGAATATCCTTCATGGTATTGAGAGAGGAATAGCCTGAGCCGAAATCATCCATGGAAATAAGTACTCCGGCATTGTGGAAGTGTTTAATCATCCGGTTGACAGCATCGTAATTGTGTATGTATGCTTCCTCTGTGATTTCAAATATTAAAAGACTTGGGTCGGGGTGGTATTTTTCAAAAATCTCATGGACCTTCTGCTCAAATCCGGTTATGTTGTTGAAATGTGCCGGCGTCACATTCAGGGAAATTGGAACAACAGGAAGTCCACTGTCTCTACGCTCCTTCAGCCAGGCAAAGGCTTTTTCGTATACATAGTAATCTATGGTAGTAATATCTCCGGTTTCCTCAAGCACCGGAAGAAATTTATCAGGAGTCCAGACCACTCCGGGAGCCTTATTCCAGCGGACCAAAACCTCGGCACTTTCAATTTTTTTACTTTTACAGCCAATCTTTGGCTGCATATAAATACATATTTCGTCGTTGTCAATTGCACTCGGAAATGAGTTGATAACATCTGCACGGTGCTGTTCCATCTCAGCAATGTGAGGTCCGTATATGTATACATGACCATTAACTTCGGAGGCAAGCTTTCGTACCGTGTTGGCATGGGAGATTATTTCGGCCGGAATCACGGAATCATCCTCAATAGCATAGATTCCTGTCCTGAACTGAAAATGGTTGACAGGATACTGCTTTAGAATGTGTGCCTCAATATCACTATTGTATGAAATTATCTTGTCGCGAAGCTCGTCAACGGACTGGTTTGTTATATCTACCAGACTGACGAATATATCTGCATGATAACGATAGGTAAAGCAAATATCAGGAAATAGTTCTATCATTTTCAGCACAGTATCAAGTATATTGCTTCCGGTTTCATATCCACAATACTCATTTATGAGGCGGAAGTCCTGGATATCAGCGGTGACAAATGCGTAGGAGCGTTGATCCTTGTGATTGCTCAGTATAGTATGCAGCTTTTCAATCAGGTATTCAGACGAAACACTATGAAAATGCTTTGAGCTGCTATAGCTTATCGATGGAGCTGCAGAGCTCATATGTTCTTTTTTGTAGCGCTTGTCCTCATACATTTTCTCGTCAGCTATTTTCATCAAATCCGGAATAAGATAGTAGTGATTGCGGTAGCTCACGTCATATCCTACAGCATAGCTTATGGCGTGAAGTGCATTTTCGTTATAATCATCCACAAGAGCCTGAAGCCTGTGGTTCATTTCTGCCAGCTTATCTAAAGATGTATGTTCCTCAACAATCACAAACTCGTCACCACCATATCGTGCAAGAAAGCTGTTCTCTGTAAGTATCCGTGTGAGAAGGGAAGCAAAGGTCTTTATAAATACGTCACCCTGCTCATGTCCGTAGGTATCATTTATTTTTTTAAGATTGTTTAAATCAAACATCATGATACCCAGATTAAAGGTATCTTCTTTTTCCTGTAAATCGTACAGCTTTTTCTCGAGTGCCTTTTTGTTGTGCACACCCATCACATCGGATGAAGCAAAACGGACTACATCGCGTGTATAGTCCAGCATGACAAATGAAAGAGCGCATCCGATAAGTGAAAGAAGTATCAGGGCACCTGTAAAAATCATAATGATGCCGTTAGAGTAATGTACACCTGTCTGTATATGGAGTATCAAGGTACACAAAAAAAGCAGAAAAATAGCTATCTGCGTTCCGCAAATTAATAATATTTTTTTATTTCTATCCATTATTGAATCATCATCCTTTACTTAATATATGCATAAAACCTCAGCTATATGGTAAACTATGGCTATATATGAATTGCTAAGCCACGAGAATGACCTTCTGAGCCAGATGTTTTTCTATGCCAATCCGGGCGTCCTTCACACTGACTATATAATATCCGTGAAATTCGGATATAAGTCTGAGCTCCTGCCCGGGTATAAGTCCTAAATTTTCCAGATGATGTCTCTCTTTTTCCTGACCTCCTATGCGGTGAATTGTGTATAGTTTTCCTAATTCAGCTAAATTCAGTGGCATTGTTAAACCTCTCTTTCTGCCATATCCCCTCGACAAACTAAAGTTAGCTCTATCTAACAGAGAATAGCATAATTTGGAGTGGTTGTAAAGAATTGATTTGTAAACTCATATGAGGTGTGAAATTTTTCTGGAAATGTAAAATGGTATAAAGGAAAATTAAAAAACGAAACTCAGACTTGACAATATCCTATAATGAGTTAAAATATAACAGTGTTATATAACATTGTTATATTTTTGAGAAAAATTTAGAGGATAAAGAATGTCGACGAAAGCAGAAGATACACAAAAAAACATATTAGATACAGCCAGAAAACATTTCCTGAGGGATGGTTTGACCGGAGCATCTTTAAGAAACATTGTAAAAGATGCAGGGCTTACTACTGGTGCGTTTTACAAATATTATCCGACGAAAGAGTCACTTTTTGATGCGCTGACGGATCCTTATATGGAACATATTTATCAGATTTATGATCAGATCATTGAGGAGTTTGAAAAGCTTTCTGCCAGTGATCAGACAAGGAATATGTCGGATGCATCCAGTGATGGGATGGAGCAGATGGTTGATTATATCTATGATCATTATGATAATTTCAGATTGTTGTTGAAATGCGGAGACAGTGGAAAATTTGAATTATTCATACACCATATGGTAGACCGGGAAATGAAGTCCAGCATGAAATATATGGAAAAAATGAAGGAGGCCGGTGTAAAAATACCGGTTGTAGAGGAAAGCCTTATGCATATGATTTATACAGGATTTTTCTCATCAGTATTTCAGATTATTGAGCATGATATAGACAAGGAGACCGCAAAGAAAAATGTTAATCAATTAAGGGAATTTCAAACAGGTGGATGGGAGCGGTTGTGGAATATCAAATTCCCGGCGGAAGATAAATAAGTATTTTCAGGATAATAATATAAGGTGGTCAGTGCCGGTCGGCCACCTTATTTATTATAGAACGGTTTGATTGAACTAATTCAAATAAGCTATACAAAACTATTTAGATAAGGAGTGTGTTCGTATGAAAGAAAAGAAGAGGTCTGCAGCCGGTTGGATACTGGAGTGGGCCGGACAAAAAAGAAGTGCTTATGTGTGGAGCGTTGTGCTCGCGGTGTTAAATGTTGTATTCAAAATAATACCATATTTTATTATCGCAGATGTGGTAAAGCTGTTTCTGGATGGTAATAAGGATTTTGCGGAATACATGATTAAGGCAGTATGGATTGCGCTGTCATTTATTATTGCGGAGCTGTTTCATTCGCTCTCGACAGCGCTTTCGCATAAAGCAACATTTACGGTGCTTGCGAATATAAGAAAAGCCTGCTGTGAAAAGCTGGCGAGGGTACCGCTTGGATATGTAAAGGATACATCCTCCGGCACATTCAAAAACATTCTGGTAGAAAGAATAGACAGTATTGAAACAACGCTGGCACATATTGTACCGGAATTTACATCCAATATGCTGGCGCCGGTCATTATCCTGATTTATTTCTTCATGACAGACTGGAGGCTGGCGCTCTGGTCATTAGTGCCGGTTGTAGTTGGATTTCTTTCTTATTTTGGAATGATGATTGATTATAAACCGAGCTTTGAAAGAACGGTCAAGACAACGAAGAATTTGAATGATGCAGCAGTGGAATATATTGATGGAATCGAAGTGATAAAGGCATTTGGAAAAACAGAGAGCTCTTATGCCAAATTCACAAAGGTGGCTAGGACATATGCAGATTCATTTATTTCATGGATGAAGCGCTGTAGTATTTTTCATGCGCTGATGATGGTCGTGACGCCTTATACATTGCTTACAGTTCTGCCGTTTGGAGCGCATTATGTGGGAAATGGCACATTAACGATTTCAGATTTTGTTATGTGTATCATTTTGTCCCTTGGAATTGTCGGACCGCTTATCACAGTAGGTTCTTATACAGATGACCTTGGAAAAATCGGTGTGATTGTAGATGAGGTGGTTGGAATCCTTGAACAGCCGGAGCTTAAGAGACCAAAAAAGAGTGCAGCGGTTCCAAAGGATAATTCCATCACACTTACAGATGTGAGGTTTGGCTACCATGAAAAGGAAATCCTGCATGGAGTGAATATGAAGCTTGAGGCTGGCACGGTCAATGCAATTGTAGGACCGTCAGGAAGCGGTAAATCCACAATTGCAAAGCTGATTGCTTCTCTTTGGGACGTAAATAGCGGAAGCATCAAGATTGGTGGGGTGGACATCAAACAGATGTCACTTACAGATTTTAACAGAAAAATCGCATATGTGGCGCAGGACAATTATCTCTTCAATGAGTCGGTCAGAGAAAATATCAGACAGGGTAATCCGGCTGCGACAGATGAACAGATTATTGAAGTGACCAAAAAGAGTGGCTGTTATGACTTTATTATGCAGCTTGAGCATGGTTTTGATACAATTGTCGGAGGAGCCGGAGGACACCTTTCAGGAGGAGAGAGGCAGCGTATCTCAATTGCAAGAGCGATGCTTAAGGATGCACCAATCGTTATCCTTGATGAGGCAACTGCATACACTGATCCGGAGAATGAGGCAATCCTTCAGAATTCCATTGCAAAGCTTGTCGCAGGAAAGACACTTATAGTCATTGCACACAGACTTTCAACAGTCAAAGACAGCGATCAGATTTTCGTCGTAAATGATGGAAATGTAGCAGCACATGGCACACATGATGAGCTTCTTGCATCATGCCCGCTTTATAAAGAAATGTGGAATGCACATATTTCTGTAAAAGATACCGCAAAGGAGGGCGAATAATATGTTTGAGATTCTGGCAAAGTTTTTTAAGTTTTCCGGCAGGGAAAATGGAAATAAATTCAAGCTGTCTATAGTTATAGGTCTTGTGGAAGCGCTTGCCTCTGCGATGAAGATACCGGCGATCATGTACATACTGATTGGACTGATAAACAAAGAAGCCATGGGAAAATATATCGGTGGTTCACTTGCGATCATGGTGATTGCCATTGTGATTGATATTATATGCAAGAGATTTTCAACCGTGCTGCAGACTGAGGGCGGATATAATGCAAGTGCCTTTATGAGGATAAAAATTGCCGAACATCTTCGTTATCTTCCGATGGGATATTTTAATTCCAACAGCATCGGTGAGATTTCTTCTGTTACGACAAATACCATGGAAATGCTCGGTGACATTGCTACAAGAGTAGTGATGCTGACGACTCAGGGGATTCTGGAAACCGCAATGATCGTCCTTATGATACTTATTTTTGACTGGAGAATTGGTCTGTTATCAGCGGCCGGAGTAGTTATTTTCTTTGTGATCAATTCAATCATGCAAAAGGTGGGCAAGAGTGATTCAGAGAAAAAAGTCCTGTGTGATACTGAACTGATAAGTCAGATTATGGAATATATCCAGGGAATATCCGAAGTGAAATCCTATAATCTGCTGGGAAAACAGGCAAAACGGCTCAATGCTGCAAACGAAGCGTGCGCAGAGATCAATACTAAGATGGAGCTTTTGTTCGTGCCTTATCATTTTTTGCAGGGAACTGTGACAAAGATCACAGGAGCGGTTATTGTAATCTGTAGTGCTGTATTTTATATAAATGGAACCATGAGTGCAGTCTATGCGATCGGTATGACAATCGCAGCATTTATGCTTTATTCAAGTCTTGAGTGTGCCGGAAACTACTCTTCACTTTTACATGTGGTAAGTGTGTGCGTTGATAAGGCAAATGCAATCTTAGAGCTTGATACGATGGACATTGATGGAAAAGAAATCAAGCCGCAAAGCTATGGCATTGAGCTTGAGCATGTTTCTTTTTCATATGATAAGAGAAAAATCATAGATGATGTATCGCTTTCTATTCCACAAAGGACAACAACGGCAATTGTTGGTCCATCAGGTGGTGGAAAATCCACATTGTGCAACCTGATTGCAAGATTCTGGGACGTAGATGACGGCAGAGTTTCACTTGGCGGAGTGGATGTGAAGGAATACAGCATGAATAGTCTGATGAGCAACTTCTCATTTGTATTTCAGACGGTTTATCTGTTTGCTGATACGATTGAAAACAATATTAAATTCGGTCGTCAGGATGCAACTCATGAGGAGGTTGTAGAAGCTGCAAAGAAAGCATGCTGCCATGACTTTATCAGTCAGCTTCCGGATGGCTATAATACCGTGATCGGAGAAGGTGGTTCCACGCTCTCAGGAGGACAGAAGCAGCGTATTTCCATTGCACGAGCTATTATGAAGGATGCTCCGATCGTTATCCTGGATGAGGCAACAGCCAACGTGGATCCGGAGAATGAAAAGGAACTGATGGATGCGGTAGCTGCACTTACAAAGGAAAAAACAATCATCATGATTGCCCACAGATTAAAAACTGTCAGACATGCAGACCGGATAGTGGTTGTTGACAAGGGCAGAATCGTGCAGCAGGGCACACATGAGCAGCTGATGCAGCAGGAAGGCATCTATAGGAGATTTGTGGATGCCAGGGAACAGGCGGTAAGCTGGAAATTGAAATGATAGCAGTGCTTTATCTGTAATGGATACATAAAGACTTAATAATAATCCCGAATGGTTTTTTAGATAAATAAGCCATTCGGGATTAATTTGTTCTTTTTTAAATTATTTTTGTGTGTTAAGATGAGATAAAGGAAAAATTTGGTAAACGATGATAGATTTTGGGAGAAGAATATTATGGGTGAAAATATTAGTGTAACAAAAATAAAGCATTTGGAAAAGTTTATGCAAAATATACCTTTGAATATTTTTTTCAAGGATACCGAGTGCAAATATATATATGCCAGTGAAATATGCAAGAATCTGAACAAGCATGGTGATGATTGGACCATATATGGAAAAACCGACCTTGAGATACAACCTTTTCCTGAGCTTGGCAGGCAGTATTATGAAGAGGATAAGAAGCTGATACAAAATGGCGGAAGCCTTTGTTATACGAGTGTGTTTCCGATGGAGGATAAAGATTATTACTACGAGATAAAAAAGCAGGCAGTCGCTGATGATAACGGAAATATAATCGGAATAGTCGGAACGGTTACGGATGTGACTGAGCTTATGACCATGAGAAATAAAATGGAAGAATACTATATGACAGATCCGCTTACAGGTCTTTATAACCGAAAATATCTTGAAGCATGGAAAAAGGTTGAGGCACCTATATACCCAATATCGTTTATATCATGTGACTGCAATGAGCTAAAGCATATTAATGATACATATGGCCATGAATATGGTGATCAGTTGTTGTGCTTTGTGGGAGAATTGTTTAGAACATATTTGCCGAAAAATTGCTGCGCAATCCGTGAAGGTGGGGATGAGTTCCTCATAATATGTAATGACACGAGCGAAGTAAAAGCTAAGGAAATAGTGGATAATCTGGTAAATAAAGCAAAACATCTTTATGTAAAAGGGCATAAACTGAGTATAGCTTATGGCATGGTTACTATGAATGAAGAAAACTATGATTTTAATGAAGCTCATAGAATTGCCGATTGCAGAATGTATGAGGCAAAGCGTGCGATGAAAAAGTTCCAAAATCAGAGTTGAAGGAAAAGGTAAAACAAATATGAGTCAGATAATATTGGCGTCGGCATCACCGCGCCGAAAGGAATTATTAGAGCAGATTGGGGCAGAGTTTGTTGTCTGTCCTGCAAAGGGAGAAGAGATAATCACAGAGGAGGAGCCATCTGCGGTTGTCATGGAGTTATCACGTCAAAAGGCAGAGGAGGTAGCGTCAGGTGTGCTTACCTACAATGAACAGCATGCAGAGCTTGTGACACCGCAGGATATTCTTGTAATCGGAGCGGATACGGTAGTGGCTTATGAGAATCAGATTCTTGGAAAGCCGAAGGACGAAGAAGATGCCAGGCGTATGCTTTCGATGCTTTCGGGAAAAACGCACAGTGTCTATACAGGGGTAACGTTTGTTTTTATTGACAAAGCTGGAAGAACCGGAGAACACTGTTTTTATGAGAAGACGGATGTCAACATGTATACATTGACGGAAGAGGAAATTGACCGCTATATTTCAAGCGGGGATCCGATGGATAAAGCAGGAAGCTACGGGATACAGGGACGCTTTGCCATCCACATTAAGGGAATACATGGTGATTACAATAATGTGGTAGGGCTTCCGGTAGCGCGTCTGTATCAGGAGCTTAGAAAGCTTGGAGTTGATGTTTAGCGAAGTCTTTTTTTAATAGCCGGTCCGATAAGCATGGCAATTATCATTTTTATCAGGTCGCCCGGGATAAATGGGAACACACATATTGAGAGCGCACCGCTGACTGTGCTTTTTGCCTCAAAGCAGAACCACGCTGTACCGAGTACATAGCATATGATAGTTCCGACAATCATACCAATGAGCTGGAGCCAAGGCTGGTGGAAATGATCGATTACAAGTCCTGCAATAATTGCCATGGCAATAAAACCGATGATGTATCCGCCTGTAGGGCCGGCAAGCTTAGCTGGGCCACCGGTGAAGCCTGAAAATACAGGGATTCCGACAAGTCCGATAAGCAGGTAAATGAGGTAGCTTATAGTTCCGCGTTTCCATCCGAGCAGATATAATGAAATATATATGGCCAGGTTTGTCAGTGAAATCGGTACCGGCCCAATCGGGATAGATAATGGTGCAAGAATACATGTGACAGCTGTCATGAGCGCTGTTACCGTTATGGCATAGGTCGTTCCATGCTTGTAGTCTATAGTTTCTGTCTGGTTCATGATAAAATCTCCTTTTTGTAAATTTCATAGTAATTTTTGTACGGTTAACACATTAACATGAAAAGATGTCGATTGTCAACCGAAACTGCAATCAAGGTTTACAATTAATGATGGAATGCTAAAAAAAAGTTTCGCCTAATTTCGGAGTATATATTAAAAATTATCGAAAATATGCGAAAATATTATAATAACTACACATTTCTGATAATAATGATATTGTAAATTGCTTTAGGGTCGTTATAATTAATATATAAAATGTTAGTTTAAAGAAAAACCAAAGGGAAAGGAAAGAGAAGTATGAAAAAACGTACAACATATCTGCTTAAGCGATTGGCAGCCGCGTGCTTGGCCTTCGGAGTCGCTTTTACAGGGATGCCGGCAAGCAGTCTGTACTCGATTACACAGGTGCAGGCAGCAGAAACAGCGTCAGAAAGTACTTTAGCTACAGCTTCACAGGCTGCGAAGTATGGACTGGCGGATGACATTCAGGATGGTGCTATTCTGCACGCCTGGTGTTGGAGCTTCAACACAATCAAGGAGAATATGAAGGACATAGCAGCGGCAGGCTTTACAACTGTCCAGACCTCTCCGGCGAATGAGTGCAAGGACACTTATTCAAATATGAAGCTTATGGGAAATGATGAGATAAATGGTACAGACGGCTGCTGGTGGTGGCAGTATCAGCCGACTGACTGGAAGATTGGTAACTATCAGCTGGGTTCAAGAGATGATTTCAAGGCGATGTGTGCCGAGGCTGACAAGTATGGAATCAAGGTTATTGTTGACGTAATTCCAAACCATACCACACCTGATCTGCCAAAGGTGTCTGATAATCTTTACAATGCAGTGGGTGGCAAGGACAATCTGTATCATGCAAATGGTTTTAAGAAGATTACACAGTGGGGCAACCGTTATGAGTGTACCACAGGAGAGATGGGTGGACTTCCGGATGTAAATACAGAGAATCCGGATTTTCAGGCATATTTCCTTAAGTATTTAAATGACCTGATTGCATGTGGTGCTGACGGCTTCCGTTATGATACAGCCAAGCATATCGGTGTGCCATCAGATCCTCTTGATGCAAAGAGCACCAGAAACAATTTCTGGCCTGTTGTGACAGGTGAGGAGTCAGCAAAAGGTGTTACACTGAGCGATAAGAATGTGTTTACATACGGTGAGGTATTACAGGGTGACAATGTACCTGAGTCAGAGTATGCCAAGTATATGCGTATGACAGCCAGCAGCTACGGTGAGACCTTAAGAGGAGCCGTTACCGGTAATTCCTTTGATGTAAATAGTATTTCAAACTGGAGACATGCTTCACCGGGCAGACTGGTTACATGGGTAGAGTCTCATGACACATACTGTAATGCAGGTGTTTCATCAAGGATGACAGATGAGCAGCTTCGTCTGGCATGGGCAGTAATTGCAGCAAGAAAGGATGGAACTCCATTATTCTACAGCCGTCCGGATGGATCAAATGGAGCCAGCGGCAACCGTTGGGGCAACAATGTACTCGGTGCCAAGGGGAATAATGAGTTTAAATCTACTGAAGTAAGGGAAGTAAATCTCTTCCGTAATGCCATGGCCGGCAAGTCGGAGTATTTACGCAATCCTGGTAAAGATTCACAGATTCTTCAGATTGACCGTGGTACCGAGGGAACTGTTATCATCAACTTAAAAGAAGAAAGTGTAAATATCAATTCCGATACAAAGATGAAGGACGGAACCTATAAGGATCAGGTCTCAGGCAGAACCTTTACAGTATCAAACGGCAAGATTTCAGGTACTCTTGACAAGAGAAAGGTTGCTGTTATTTACAACAAGGATCAGGAAAGCGTTGGTATTTCTTCTACAACAGGCTCAAACAGCTTTTCAACAGATACACTTGATGTAAAGCTTTCGGCTAAAAATGTGCAGAACGCTACATATACCACATCTGAGGGAGCTTCAGGAAGCTACACAGACGGAGAGGTTATCGCAGTTGGTGCAAAGAGCCAGATTGGTGATACAATCACTGTAACAGTAAAGGGTACAGGAACAAAGGGCGAGGTCACTGACAGCGCTGAGTTCAAAAAGACAGAGAAAGACCCATATCTTAAGTATATTGATGGAAGCTATGATGTATACATCAAGAAGCCTGACGGATGGGGAGACAAGATAAACTGCTATGCATACGTTGACGAAGACACAAACAACGGAAAATGGCCTGGCGTAGAGATGAAATATCTGGGCGAGGGTGTGTATGCATACAATTTACCGGATGATTTCAAGAATGCAAGTATTATTTTCAATGATGGTGCTTCACAGTATCCGGCAGCACAGCAGGCGGGACTCGAGTTTACAAAGGGTCAGTCAATGGCATATATCAATGGCAGCTGGACAAAGGTAGAGAAGCAGACAAATGATATCAAGATTACTTCTTCTCTTGCTAATGGTAGCAGCTTCAATACTGACAGTACAACAACAACCATCACCTTAAAGAATGCAACAAAGGGAAGCTACAGTGTGGACAATGGTCCTGTGAAGGAATTTACAGGCAGTGCAACAGTTACTCTCGGAACAGGAAAGATTGCAGACAGTGATGTAACACTTAAGGTGACAGCGTCTAACGACAAGGATTCAAAAACTGAGACATTCACCTTCAAGAAGAAATTTGATGCAGAAAAGAATGGTGGATATGTTGATTACGAGGGTGAGACACTCGCAAAGGCTTCAGGTACAGCAAGACAGGCAGTTGGAGGCAAATATGCAACAAACCCTGACAAGCAGCTTGGAAAGAATAAGACTATCAAGAGTGCAGCGGATTTTGATGACTCAATGATTATTGCACAGGGTGTAGCAAATGATGACGCACGTAATTTCAGAGGAACCCATGAGGGACCTGTATACGATAGCTATGCACTTTACGGAGCATGGGATGATGAGAATATTTATCTCGGATGGCAGTTTGTAAACGTGGCAGATATTACATCGCCTGAGCAGGGATATGTAAATTCTGATAATGGCAAGCCAACCAATGGTGATATTCCACAGGTTATTGCACTTAACCTTGGAACCGGAAAGACCGGGGATGGTACACTTGACAATGGTGGCAATATATGGGGCTTAAAGGTTAAATATGATACACCGATTGATGCAATGCTCTGCTTCTCAAGTAAGAGTGGCGTTGGAACTCCGGCTTTGTTCACTACAAATACATCAGGAGAGTTCAGCTATGATGCACCATACTGCACAGGCTTTAAAAAGGCAGGTATCTCATTCAAGGCAGAGGATGGATTCTTTGGAAAATCACTGATTGGTATCAATGCCAATGGATATACAGGACTGACAGTTGACCAGCTTACAAGCACATCGTCAAACTGGGTAGATTTCCTAAGCCTTGGTCACAAGACATCAATGGATACATTCTACACAATGACAATTCCTATGTCAGCGCTCAACCTGACAAAGGCAAAGCTTGAGAAGAACGGTATTGGTGTAATGCATATCTCTACATTCGGAGAGAGTGGTATTGCTTCTACTCCTATGGATATGTCAATGGTTGATAACGCAACAGAGGAATACAGTGCTGACGCATCTACATCTAAGGAAAAAGAGGATACTGATATAATCACTGCCCCTCTTGCAAGACTTGGAGCAGAGGGTGGCGATGATCCTGACCCACAGCCTGACAACCGTATGACAGTCAACTTCGGAGCAGACCGAAGTGCACCACAGGCTACAGGAACAGCACTGACACTTAAGGCTGTTGCTGACGGCGGAGTTGGAAGCTACAAGTATCAGTTTAAGATTGATAATACAGAGGTACAGAGTGGTTCAAGTGCTACATACTCATGGAAGGCAGCCAAAGGCGCCCACACACTGCAGGTAGTTGTAACCGATTCACAAGGGCATCAGGTAACTGTCAGCAAGCAGTTCACAGGTGAGGGTGGTACAGTAGTATATAATAATGTACTTACTGCAAAGAGCTATTCATTGACACTTGCAGAGAATATCAAGGCTAATATCTATGTATCACTGTCATCAGATATCATGGCAGATACAGGCGCAAAGCTTAGAATCACATATCCTGATGGTTCTTCTAAGGAGAAGCTTGTAAGTGATTACAGCACAGTAAAATATAATAATGAAGATGTAAAGAAGATTACATATGAGACAGTTCCGGCAGAGCTGACATCACGCATAAGCATCTGCGCAGTCAGAAGCAACGGAGCAACAAGCAATAGCTTCTCATTTGCACCGACAGATTATCTGTACAAGTGTATAGAGCAGAAGCTGCCGGAAGCTAACCTGGCCAAGGCATTACTCAACTATGGTGCATATGCACAGCTGTATTTTGGCATAAATACATCTGACCTGGCTAATAAGAAGCTCACAGACAATGCAGTTGCTGCACTCAGTGTAGATACAGTGCTTAAGAACGCGCCTGCAGATGATGCAGCAGCATTAAATAATGAGGATATAGAGTACATCGGCTCAGCTTTGGTATGTAAGAGTGGAACAGACATGAAGCTTTATTTCAAGAATAAGAACAATCTTACACTTGAGCAGCTCAAAATCAAATATGCACTTGATGCGTACGACATCACACTTGATGAGGGCATGCTGTGCATCAGAATAAACAATGTTTATCCCGGAAACCTGTCTGCTAAGTATACAATAGTAATCAATGGAGCCAATGGTACGATTTCCGGCGACATCTGCCCGATGGCATATGTCAGAAAGGGAGTTCAGAGCTCAGATACAAAGCAACAGAATTTATGCAAGGCAATGTACCTGTACAATAGAGCCGCATTGGAGTATTTGGGACGATAGTCAGTTGAATCAGTCAATTAAATAAATGCAGTTCAATAAGAATCCGTTAACTATGGCTGTGACGCTGTGGTTAGCGGATTTTTTCGTTAAAAAGCACAAGTGACTCCTGATGCCATGTATTGGATGGAGAATGAAAAGACGAAGCTTTCAGAAAAATAAAAATTGCATAACGTATTTATTGCAATATCGTCGGTGCAAGTGTAATATATGTTTATAGGAAATATTATACAGTATGTCAGAAAATTATATGTATGTTTATATTATGATAGGACAGCCGATGACAATTAATAATGATTTATTAAGGCAGTGCTGTTTTGAAGGATAGTGCTGCCTTGATTTATGAATTAATTTAATTGTTTATAGTATAGTAATGAGTACATTTAGTGATACAATGAGGAAGAAATGAGAAAACGATTAAGAAAACAGATAATAAGTATCATCGCGGCATGTATGATTATTACAGTAATTCCGGTTAATGCCGTTGTATATGGTGCACAAATTGACAACAGTGAGGATAGCGATACAGAGGTAACAATAAATAATTCAGAGGATGTCAATGCTTTTTCAACAAAAGCTATTCCGGGAGACAGTATTAGTTTTCAGGCGGATATACGTACTAAGTATGTCACTGCGCAGGGATATAATAGCAGCTATCCTATGGAGCATCCTATAAGTAAATATGAGTGGAATGTGAAATGCTCAAGCGGAGATAGAGATACCATAACAATTACTCCTGATAGCAAGAATCAGTCTAAATGCTGTATTGGAATATCAAAAGATACAAACGTAAATACAGTAATTGTATCCTTAAAGATTACATTTACTGATTCAAATGGAAATATTAAAACAAAGAGCAGTAATAATTATACTGTTTTGATTAATCACGTAAAATATGAAGTGAATTGTAATAAGCCTGAGAATCTTCCTCTGAATGAGTCTGTAGTACTTACACCGAGTTTGAGCAGAACAGATGGAAGTGGTACATCTATAGTAGATAACAAGGATGTTTCTTATAGAATTAAAGCCGTAAGAGATGGATTTCCGGTAGTTGATAATGGTGATGGTACATTTACTCTTACACGAAATGCATCGGGCGATTTTAATGTACGTGTGGAAGCGATATATAATAGAAGCATGTATAGTCGAACATATAGTGTCGGCCGGATGGAAAAATGGATTGAGTTTTCTTCAAATTTTTATGATTATGAGGGCGCACAGGATGGTACATTGTGCCTTAATACATCTTCATTAAAGGGCAAGGATTTCGGCTTGGATGTATATTATTATATTTCAGATAGTGACGAGGCTAAAGCTCAAAGGCTGGATAAATCGAATTATAGCATTCGATATACTGATGATAAAAGCACAACATATCTACTACTTGATGAGGATTGGGAGAATACTATATTAAAACAGAATCGAAAGTTTAACCTGATAGTTGCTGCTACTGTTGGAACAAAAGAACTTGGCAGATGTAAGACAAGTGTATTTACTAATTTAGAGTACTATCCATTTGATGCACAGAACCTGGCAAAAGGTGCTTCACAAAGGATTCGTGGGATTGGAACAGTAAGGATAGTTCTTGATACGAGCACATCGGGATTTTATGTTTATCTGATTGATTCGATAGAATCAAAGGATACTAATATACTAAGCGTAAGGAAGGAAAATGATGATTGGATTTACAATGGGATAAAAGCCGGAACTGCTTATGTTACGGTAAATTACCATTATTTTAAGAATTCAAAAGTAGTTTATGATCAAAGAACTGTTCCGGTAACAGTAAATAGTGAAGATTCAGGAAACAATAATTCGAATCTGGATGCTAATGGAAAATATAATATATATGATAGGAGCCAGAGCCTTTCAATAATAAATGATAAGACAATAGGTCTTAATATTATGTTTAGATCACCGGATGTTTATTGTCCTATAGCAAGGGTAACATATATGGATTCGCCATATGATGTATTTTATGTTTATATTGATATGGATTATAATACTAAAATTCATACTGTACCAATACGTCTGAATTCCGGAGAAATAACAAGGAAACTAAAGGTTGAGATGCTTGCTTTTGATAAAAAAACAGTTGTTGATACTATATATACATCGGCAGAAGATTATGCAAAGAGCTTGTTAGCAGGTAATAATACTGAGTATACTAAATATAAGCCTCTTGTTAGAGCAATGCTCAATTATGGGGCAGCATCACAAAAATATTTTGAATTTAGGACGGATGAACTGGCAAATAGAAGCTTATCTTCGTCTGATAGAATGGTGGATTCTATACCGCAGTCTGTTCTCCAAAAATATAATCTGATTAAGAACATACAAGAAACCAATGGTCTGTCTTATCACGGAACAAGTCTTGTATTGGGGGATGAATGTGTAGCCAGAATGTATTTCAAACTCGATGCTGACAGAGATATATCAAATTATAATTTTTGGATACAAAAAGACAAAACATCATCAGTAAGATTGAGACCTTACAAGAAGGGTGATTTATATTACATTGATTTCAAGAGCCCTAACCTATCATTTTTTGATGATATAGTCTTGACAGTGGAGGACGAAAGAGGCGGACATCATACCGAACAGTTTTCGTATACACCACTTAATTACATAGCACGCGCCTATGCTACTGGAAAAGCAGATGCCAAGATGAAAGATTTACTTAATTCATTGTATTGGTTTGAATATCAGAAAAAGCAAGTGAATTAGATACTTTAATAGTTTAAAGAGGATTAAAAAATGAATTTAAAATTTGGAAAGAAAATAACAAGTACAGCTATAATTCTGGCATTTGGTGCAGTAATTACAGTATCAGCACTCTCTACAAAGAATTTGGGAGCCGATGAAAAAAAGAAAATCGACTCGTTAACAGCCACAGAGGCAGTGTCAGCTACGGGTACAGAATCTGATACAGAGGCGGCAGATACTGATGATGCGTCTAAGAAGGCAGCAGATTCAAAAAAAGATAAATCTAGCGATAAAAAGAAATCTGACAGCAGCTCGACAGATTCAAAGAGTTTATCAGATGTAAACAAGGATAATTCTTCAAAAGATACATATGAGACAGATATCATGAAAAACGATGAATCGACGGCTACAGATGATGTAAATAAAACCGATACTAAATCCGATAATAAAAATAGTACTAAATCTGATAGTAACAAAGATAATAATTCTGTAACAGACAATACAGACACTAATGGTTCCGGAAACAGTGACTCAAACAGTGACAATTCAGGAACCGGCAGCGATGATGATAATAAATCAGATAACGGAGTGATAGAGCTTCCGATTATACCGATAGATTAATTAATAGGTTACCATATAGTTTTACATTGTGGGATAGAGTATTTATTATCAATAGAACATGCCGGGAGGATTATGTATGCACAAAAGAATAATTAGTCTTATTTTAACTCTTATAATGTTGATTACAATGGTTCCATCAACTATTGTAGAAGCAAGTGAAGTAACGACAATGGAAGGTGTTGAAGCTTCGAGCAACCAATCTGAAAGCAACCGGTCTGAGGTTGATAAATCGGATGAAAATATTATCTACATGGTAAATTCGCTGTATGAGGATGTTATAAGTATTGATGATTTAAAGAAAAAGCTCGACTCCTCAAACGATGAGCAGCTATTTGGTGCATCCACAGGACAGTATTTTTCGGATTATGACAGTGCCGTTTCATATCTCAGAAAGCAGATGGTTAGCAGAGAAACGGAAATAACCTTGAATTTCCCTGCATCCTGGTTTGATTCTCACAAAGATGGGCTATATTATGATTTATTATATGATGCAATGAAGTGCGACGATAGCTCTACCGGACAGGAGGGGGATGCCCTCATATATGGGTTTGGAGGCTGTCGTCTTTCATACAGTAATGCAGGATATATACAATATACCATGTCATATCATTCTGATGCAGAGCAGGAAGCGAAGCTGACAGCGGCTGTGGCTGAGGCAATGGCAAAACTGGAGCTTAATGGTCTGAGCGAAGCCAAAAAGATTACAAAGATTCATGATTATATCTGCAATCATGTCGATTATGCATACAATTCAAAAGAGGAGCAGATATATACAGCTTATGGAGCTCTATGCACCGGAAAAGCTGTCTGTCAGGGATATGCTGTGCTTTTCTACAGACTGTGCAAGGAAGCAGGGCTGTCGGTCAGAATTATCAGTGGTACCGGAAATGGAGGACCACATGCGTGGAATATAGTGCGACTCGGCAGCAAATACTATAATGTGGATTGTACCTGGGATGGACAGGATGTGGCCACATATAATGAGTTTCTGTTGAAATCAGAAGCTGATTTTAGAGATCATACCCGTGAATCGTGGAAGGTGGCAGGCAGTCGTTATCTGGATTATACATCTGCTGAGTTTAACGCGCAGTATCCTATGACTGAAAAATCATGGGATGACAGCAACGATTCTGTAGAAACTACATATGCGCATAGCGAGGAGACCACGTTAGGTGCTGTGACACTAAAAGCAGAATGGAATGATCCTGTACTGGGACAGCCGACCATATTCCATGTGTCTGCAACAGGCGGATCAGGAAACTATAAATTCAGAATGGATGCACCGAGCTATTCGAACCCAAATCAAGGGGCATTCGAATCAGTAGCGGATCCAAGCCGCGGTGAGTGGATGAATTATACATCAGAGTGTGCTTCAAACGATTATACATTTACCATGACTGCTACCGGTACTTATAACTTTAGGTTTTATGTTATGGATAAAGCAACAAATGTATATTATCTGCGTTTGAGCTTCAATATAGGCGTATCTGATAGTAAATATCCGAGCGTTGACTCGATTGTCCGGTCTGCAGTAGCTGAGTGCAACAGCAAAACTGATGGCTCAGAGTATGCAAAAGCCCTTTGGCTGCATGACTGGCTGCTTGACCAGCTTGAGTATGATAAAACCCTGAAATGGTCTTCGGCTGAGAGTGCGCTGACCAGAGGGCTTGGCACCTGTCAGTCGTATGAGAGTGCATATGCAAAGCTCCTTACTGCAGCAGGAATAGAAAACAGCGAGACAAGGGATACCTATGATGGACACACCTGGAATGCCATGAAGCTGGACGGACAGTGGTATCAGACGGACTGCACCTGGGATGACAGCAGCGATAATTGGTATAGCTTTGATCAGAGACATTTGTATTTTGGGCTGACGGATGAGCTGATGGCCATAGCACATCCGGGACATAGCAAAATTTATACCACAGATGATTATAAAACGCGTTCAACAAGCCTTGCCGACAACTATTTTGTCAGGACAGGAGATGCTTCAAAGTGGGCGAAGGCTTATACAGACAGGATTCAGAAAAATCTGGATGCAGGAAAGACAGAGTTTGAAATAGCAGCTGACAATGCTACTTATCCGCCAAGTATTTCCGGTATTCAAAATGGTATTATAGCGTATGCGATAAATCAAATGACATGGACTACAGACAAAGCAGCGATAACCTTAAATGCAACAGGAAGTGCAAATAGTTTTACATTTACAGCTGAATACGCTTCAAAGAGTCATGAGGTCAGCTTGTATGGTAGAAGCATAACCCTTAAAGACAACATCGATGTAAACTATTACATGGAAATGTCTGATTCGGTGTTTGAGCATGATGCTTATCTGGAATTTAAAATCGGTGGTCAGACATATAAGCTTAATGCGAGTGACGCCGCTGAGGTAAATGAGAACGGTAAAACTTTATACAAGTTCTCATGTCCGGTGAATGCGGCACAGATGTCTGATACCATCGAGACAAGAATAGTGATTGATAACAATACTAAGGAAGAGTTTTCCTACAGTGTAAAGGAATATGCAAGCGAGCTTCTGTCAAAATCAAACGAGTATCCGGCAGAAACAGTTAAGCTCGTGAAGGCACTCTTAAACTATGGAACTGCGGCGCAGACCTTCTTTAAATATAACACAGGCAAGCCGGCAAACGCTATCTTAAGCGATACCGATAAAGCTGTAGCAGCGGCTGATTTTGATGCATATAAGGCTGTTATTAAAGCAGATAGTGCAAATGGTGCGATTGATGGACTTACATATTACGGAAGCTCCCTGATATGTAAGTCTGAGATGACGGTAAGACATTATTTTATTTTAGATAATGGCAGTGATATTAATAATTATAAGTTCAGCTATATAGATACAGAGGGCTATGAGGTCAGTTTGATACCGAAAAAGGTTTCAGACGGCGGGGTATACTGTGTAGATATAAGCGGAATAATGGCATGCAGCCTGAATAAGAACTATGTATGCAGGGTTACAGGTATGGACAACTCGCAGACCATAGAGCTTGATTATGGCCCGTTAAGCTATGCATACAGTGTTGCAAACAGTAAAGACTCATCAAAGGAATTAATGAATCTGATGAATGCGTTGTATATGTATTCTGAGGTGGCGAGGAAGGTAAATGGCATTTAAAAGACATCTGACAAGAATGACAGGTTTAGTCATAGTGACGGCATTTCTTATATCAACCACACCGGTGGCAGCAACGGAAAATCTGTTGCAGTCATATCAGGGAGGATATATAGAGAGTGAGCTGGACAGCAATACTCCTGTATATGACTCGGGCATTTCAACCTTTGCAGAACTGCCTTTGGCTTTTCCGGATGATGCTTCGGTGTTTGATACCATGTATCCACAGACTCGAGACCAGAATCCATATGGTACCTGCTGGTCATTTGCCAGTATGGGGCTTGCGGAGTATGACTTGATAAACGATGGAACCGTGGATAAGAATGTAGACTTCAGTGAGTTGCAGCTTGCGTATTTTGCATACAATTTTGTGACAGATCCGCTGGGCGGTACTGTAGGGGATGTGGCTAAATACCATAATGAAAATGGACTCTCATACCTGCAACGAGGTGGCAATTTTGAATACAGTTCAAGGCGTCTGGCACAGTGGATAGGTCCGGTAGATGAGGCCGTGGTGCCATATGCTCAGGCTGACAGTACACTAAATAGCGGTCTGGATGATAAATATGCATACTCTTACAGTAAGGCTCATCTGAAAAATGCTTATGAGATAAATATCCATGAAAATGCTGATGAGGTGAAGGCTAATATTATGGAGCATGGTGCTGCCGGTGTGATGTATTATCATAATGACAGTGCCATGAGGTTTTATTCATTTGACAGCGTCGGGCATTATACCTACTATGATACTGCAAAAAGAGGTTCAGGACATGCGGTGATGCTTGTGGGATGGGATGATAATTTTTCAAAAGAGAATTTCCCTGAGTCAATGAGACCGGAAAATAATGGAGCCTGGCTCGTGCGAAACAGCTGGGGAACATATTGTGATTATTTCTGGATGTCGTATGATAATGAATCACTGTTAGATACGGCATGGGTATTTGATTTCTCAGATGATGACGGTTTAGACCACAATTATCAGCTGGATGGTGGGATTGAGGTATACAATACTAATTTGACCAACAGGCTGGCGAACGTATTTACAGTACCAAAGAAGGCTGATGGAGAGTATGAGAAGCTGAGAGAGGTGTCGCTGTCATTTACCAGAATAGCGGATGTAGGATATACAATAGATGTGTATACAAATCTTACGGATCCGTCTGATCCGTTAAGTGGAGAGAAACAGACTCAGGCTACAACGACAGGTAATACAGCCTTTGCGGGTATATACAGTGTGGAGCTGGCAGAACCGGTGGATCTTAAGCCGGAAAGTACCTTTGCTGTAGTGGTATCGGTTGATAAAAGTGCTCTGGATTATGAGCAGGCAACAAAGATAGCAACCGGTGACACTCTCCTCTGGGACAGACAGGTGAGCCGGGGGAACGGAAAGAGTCTGTATTATAGCAGTGGCAGGTACAGAGTATATCCATATGGCAATTTCTGTATTAAAGCATTTACATCAGATGAAACCAGGCATGCAGAGTCTGAGAATGAGCTTACGCCAGAGGGCTATTCTGTAGATTTGACAGCGCTGGTACAAGCTAATCTATATGCTGCTTTTTCGGCAGATATTATGGAAGATGCAGGGGCAAAGGTTCAGTTTGTATACCCGGATGGCACCTGTACATATAGGCTTTTGTCGGCTTTTGAGACGACGGAGTATAATAATACTAAGGTAAAGAAAATCACATACGAGGCTATTCCTGCTAAGCTTGCTGAAAGGGTTGAAATCAGTGTCATAAAGAGCGATGGCACAAAAAGCAATGGTTTTGCCTTCGCGCCGGCTGATTATCTGAATGATTTAATCAAAACAGATTCTGATTCTGTGTCAAAAAATATAGCAACGGCTCTTTTAAATTACGGAGCATATGCGCAGCTATATTTTAATGTGGATACATCTAATCTGGCGAATAGGGAGCTGGCAGATGATGCAGTGGGGGCTTTAACGACTGATGAAATCCTTAAAATGACAGTGGATGAAAACATTGCGTCAATGAATAATGACGATTTGGAGTATATAGGCTCATCACTTGTATGTAGAAACGGAACTGATATGAAGCTGTATTTCATTAATAAAAACTCACTTACACTTGATGAAATACTGCAGAAATATAATATTGATGTGACTAATGAGAAAACAGGCAGACTTGTCAGTGACGATTTTTCAGCTGAGCTTGATGGAGAGTTGTTTTGTATCAGAATAAAGTCAATTTTGCCGAAATTTTTATCAACTGATTATATAATTACATTTTCCAATGGTAACGGAAACAGTTATGGAGTTGTGAGCCCGTATTCCTATATCAGAAGCGCTGTACAGAGGGATGATATACAGCTTCGAAATCTGTGCAAGGCACTTTATTTATATGGGTGTGCTGCCTCGTAATACATTAAGGTGTGTTATGTCTGAAAAATCATTAAAAACAATCGACATTACAGCCAATAAACGCTATAATAGATACATTAAGATAAATGTACTGGGACTTGTATTATCCACAGCCATCACGCGGTACGGCTGTCGCGGATAGCGTCAGGTCCCGGGAAGGGGAATTATATGCAGGATAAAAAGCAAAAAAAGGCAAAAATACAGGTTATATTTCTAATTCTTATTTCCACGCTTGTTATTTTAGCGGATTTTTATGCGATAATTAATTATCCAAAGGAATACATGCTCATTGCAGCAATCACAGTTATCTTTATGATTTGCCTGTGGGGAGTGATAAGCGGATTTTTCTCACTGAGTGCTCTAAAGGAGGACAGGAGGGAGGAACAGTATGACAGTATTTTTAAGTCGGAAAAGGCATCTTACCTCATGCTTAGAAAGTATTTTGATGAGATAGAGGGAAAGATTGAGATACTGCAGAAGGAGTCAAAGATTCCGACTGAGGATATCATCAATGCACAGAAGGGAATCGCAAAGGTTGTTATCAACAGGAATAAGGAAAATGCTGATGCGATTATGAACTCTAATGAACAGCTTATGGAGACTTTTGAGCATCTTGAGAATAAGCTCAAGGAGAGCAATGATTTCATTATTGAGAGCCAGAAAAATGTGATTTATGACAACCTCAAGGACATTATGGAAAAGCAGCAGGTTCTGTCTGACAGCATAAAGGATATGGAAATCCGTCTGAGTCAGGCAATCACAGCAAATCCTATTCAGTTTACAGCAAATGTTGAGATGCCTAAGCAAACGATAGACGCACCACAATCAGCACCGGCCATGGAGGCGATACCTGAACCGGAATCTGTACAAGCGAATGAGTCAGAACAGATACCTGAGCCTATTCCGGTAAATGAGCCGGAGCCTGTAGTTGAGACACCACATGTACCTGAACCGGAACCTGTAAGTGAGACACCACATATACCTGAACCGGAACCTGTAGTAGAGCCAGGCCCTGCTGCAGAAGAATCTGTTGCAGATACGACAAACAGCGACCCGAACCGCCAGCTGAGTGCAGATGAAATAGCAGCACTTTTTGCAAGTGCAAACGCAAGTGCGACAGAACCTGAATCAGAGCCGGCAGAGAAAGTGATTACGGAACCGGTCACAGAGACACCACATGTACCTGAACCTGAACCGGTAGTAGAGCCAAGCCCTGCTGCAGAAGAAGCTGTTGCAGATACGATAAACAGCGATCCGAACCGCCAGCTGAGTGCAGATGAAATAGCAGCACTTTTTGCAAGTGCAAACGCAAGTGCGACAGAACCTGAATCAGAGCCGGCAGAGAAAGTGATTACGGAACCGGTCACAGAGGCACCTCAGGCACCTGAGCCGGAGCCTGTAAGTGAACCGGAACCTGCAAAGTCTCCGGTTGTAGATTTGAATAACACAAATCGTAATCTGACACCGGATGAGATAGCAGCTTTATTTAGCAGTATGTAGTATTTTGGTAACTATTCAGTAAAGAAATATGCGGTATTGCATATTTCGTAAAAAATGAAGAAATAATATTTTGTAATTATCTCACAAATATGTTAAAGTGTGCATGTTATAAAAATATGCACACTTTATTTTTTTGAAAGGAAATATAAAAAATATATGGAAACAATCAGATTTGACGAATTAGAACTAAATCCTAAGATTTTGCGAGGCATCAAGGATATGGGCTTTGAGGAGGCAACTCCAATACAGGCTCAGGGAATCCCGGCAGTGCTTTCGGGCAGGGATGTAATCGGACAGGCGCAGACCGGAACAGGAAAGACAGCAGCCTTTGGTATTCCGGTGCTTGAGAGCGTTGATGCATCAAGTCACAAGACACAGGTTATCATCCTCTCTCCTACAAGGGAGCTTGCCATCCAGGTGGCAGATGAAATCAGGAAGCTTGCAAAATATATGCATGGTGTGAAGGTACTTCCGGTATACGGAGGACAGGATATCAGCCGCCAGATTAAGGCACTTAAGGGCGGTGTGCAGATTATTATCGGAACTCCGGGACGTCTTATGGATCATCTCAGGAGAAAGACAATCAGGCCTGACCATGTAAAGACAATAGTGCTCGACGAGGCAGATGAGATGCTCAACATGGGCTTTAGGGAGGATATCGAGACAGTGCTCGAATACCTGCCACAGGAGCATCAGACAGTACTCTTCTCGGCAACAATGCCAAAGCCTATTTTGGAAATTACAAGAAAATATCAGCATGATGCTATCAATATCAAGATTGTGAAAAAAGAGCTGACAGTCGCAAATATCGACCAGTATTACTATGATGTGAAGCGCAAGGACAAGATAGATGTACTCACAAGACTGTTGGATTACTATAATCCAAAGCTCTCACTTGTATTCTGCAATACCAAGAAGATGGTCGACGAGCTGGCATATGAGCTTTGCGGACGCGGCTACAGTGCAGAAGGACTTCATGGCGATATGAAGCAGGTGCAGAGAGATCGTGTCATGAAGAACTTCAGAAACGGAAAGACAGATATTCTTATTGCCACTGATGTCGCAGCGCGTGGAATTGATGTGGATGATGTGGAGGCTGTTTTCAATTATGATCTGCCTCAGGATGACGAGTATTATGTACATAGAATCGGTCGTACAGGAAGAGCAGGCCGCTGTGGAAAGGCATTCTCCTTTGTAAAGGGCAAGGAGGTATATAAGCTCAAGGACATACAGCGCTACTGCAAGACAAAAATCTATGCACAGCCAATTCCATCATCTGATGATGTTGCCAAAATCAGGGCAGAAAAGATTATGGACCAGATTTCCACCATTATAGATGAGGAAAATCTCACAAGTGTCATTGATATTATAGAGAATCAGATAAATGAGTCAGATTACACGGCAATGGATATAGCGGCGGCATTTTTATACCAGGCTATGGGTGCTTCAGAGATATCCACAGCTGAATCAAAGGACGACTATGATTTCCACAATACAGGAGCTGAGGATGGCATGGTACGCCTGTTTATCAACGTCGGAAAGAAGGACAAGATAAAGCCGGGTGACATTTTAGGCGCCATTGCAGGCGAGTCAGGCATGCCCGGCAGGCTTGTCGGTGCAATCGACATGTACGACAAGTATACATTTGTTGAGGTACCGGCTGAGTATGGCAAGGAAGTGCTTAATGCCATGAAGAATGCAAAGATAAAGGGGCGCTCTGTGAACATGGAGCCTGCAAATTCACGTTAGCAAAGTCAGGCTTTTCTGATGACGCATCAGCTTTTCTTGTTCTCAGTGGTTCTGAATAGTTACGATGGTTGTATAAAAAATACCGGGACACAAAAAGTGTTGCCCGGTATTTTTGATTACTTGTCGTCATCGATTCCCCAATGCTCTTTCATGTAATCCTTTCCCATTCCTCCGCCGATATCATTTTGATTTCTGCGAAGATAATTTACAAATATTCCACCAACAACTGCAAAAATGATAAGTGCTGCCGGATTACTGGTTACACTGTTAGTAGTGAACAGTAAAGTGGCCGTGGCTAGTCACACTGTTAGTAGTGAACAGTAACTGACCGGCAGCAAAATCACGCGTCAGCCAGCATCAGCACATGCTTCACAATTGATTTGATTATATTAACCGCAGTCTCCATGCCCTCCACTGATATGTGCTCAAATGGGCCGTGGAAGCCGTAGCCGCCGGTACCGAGGTTTGGACAAGGAAGTCCCATGAAGGATAAACGTGCGCCGTCTGTACCGCCGCGAACCGGGCGTGATAGCGGCTCTAGACCGTTTTCCTCTATAGCAGCCTTTGCCAGGTCGATAATGTACATGTTGTCCATTATGATTGAAAGCATATTCTCGTAGGAGTGGGTGATAGTCAAAGAAACAGTGCCCTCACCATATTTTTTGTTCATCTCTATCTCAAGAGAGCGGAGAGTATCAAGTCTTTTAGCAAAAAGAGCCTTGTCGTGGTCACGCACAATATATGACAGATGGGCTGATGCTACATCACCGCTCATATCACACAGATGGTAAAAGCCCTCTCTGCCCTCAGTTGTGGCAGGAGTCTCGTTTGCAGGCAGCGCTGCGGCAATCTCGCAGCCAACCAAAGCAGCATTGACCATAATGTCCTTTGCTTCGCCCGGATGCACGTTGACGCCCTTTATGGTAAATTCAGCGCTTGCGGCATTAAAGTTTTCATAGGCCACCTCGCCCTCGTAATCACCGTCCACTGTGTAGGCAAAATCTGCATCGAAATAGTCCAGATCAAACAAATCCGCACCCTTTCCGACCTCCTCATCGGGGGTAAATCCAACCCAGATATCGCCGTGAGGAGTGCCCTCTGCGATAATCTGCTCTAAGGCGGTCATAATCTCAGCCACACCGGCCTTGTCATCGGCACCAAGCAGGGTAGTGCCATCTGTGGTAATGAGAGTGCGTCCGGAGAGGGCTTTAAGCTCAGGGAAATCGCTTACTCTCAGGTATTCGCCACTGCCTCTAAGCAGCACATCGCTTCCGTCATAGTGACGCAACAGCTGTGGCTTGACATTTTCCCCGGAAAAATCAGGTGCAGTATCCATATGTGCAATAAATCCGACCGCTTTTTTGTGCTCCATGCCGGCAGTGGCAGGCAGCAGACCATACACGTAACAATGGTCAGTGAGCACAACCTTGGATAAGCCAAGCTCCTTAAGCTCTGACTCAAGCTCTCTTGCGAGTGCAAATTCCCTGTCACTGCTTGGTATTTTATCACTTGCTTCATCAGATGTGGTGTGATAGCCCACATATTTTAATAATCTTTCTTCTACTTTCATTATCAGTAAATCCTTTCTGAGAGACTTTGGATTGGAAATCTGGAATAAAAAGTCTCTGTATATAGAAAATAATATAGCTTAAAACGGTGTAAAATCAACTGTTTTACAAAAAATCTAAAAAAAAATTTAAAAAAATTAAAAAAAGTGTTGCATTTCTATAAACTATACTATATAATAAATTTCGCGTTAAGGAAAACGCAAACAAATTAATAAACGCGCTTCTAGCTCATTTGGTAGAGCACCTGACTCTTAATCAGGGTGTGCAGGGTTCGAGCCCCTGGAGGCGCACTCAAAGGTACCGGTTTTATGGACGTATGAGCCATAGGGTTGGTGCTTTTTTATTGCATAATTTTTGGGTAGTCTGATAGTCCCATAAAAAATGAAATTAATATTGAAATTTTGAAATAATGAGTTTATACTGTTGAATAGGAAAAAAGTAACATTTGGAAAGATGTTTTGGTCGGAGTAAAATATGATGAATACGGTAGACAAATATTCAACAGACAATATAGCGGATAACGAAATGATAATTGCAGTAGATGACGTGGTAAAGAAGGACTATGACAGTGCGGTTGTACGTATAAAGAAAGCGCTTGCGCGCTTGAAGAGCACCGGTCACGTGGAAAAATATGCAGAGTATCTTAATATCCTGGGATTGGTATATGAGCTTGAGAACGATGAGTCAAAAGCCTTTGAATGTTATCTGGAGAGCCTTGCCACGGCAGAAATTATCCGCTCGAGAGATCTTAAGGCTATGGTTTACAGCAATATCGGTTCAAGCTATAGCAAGATGGGAAGAGATAAGGAAGCGCAGAGATATTTCAACGATGCCAGAGACGAATATGACAGTTCCTCAGAAAAATCTGAAGAATGTCATAAAAGCTGGGTCATGTTTGACTATATAAATCATGCGATTAACGACAGATATGTTGCATTATCTTGAAGCAATCAGCTTGCAGATAGGGTTTCCGACAGCAGAGAATTTCTCCTCGTACTCGGTCATGATGTTGCCCTCATTCATTGCAGCATCATGATGCAGGTCGCGTGTACTGGCGTCGAGGTGCCATTTATCAGAGCTTTCAATCTCTTCCAGAGAGAAGGTGAAGAGGTCCTGGTTGTCAGTCTTGAACTCTATGCGTCCGTCAGGTGCGAGAAACAAATCATATCTGGCAAGAAATTCGCTTGAGGTGAGGCGTCTTCTTGCGTGCCTGTCCTTCGGCCATGGATCGGAAAAGTTCAGGTAAATGCGGTCAACCTCATTACGGTCAAAAATATCCGGAAGAGTTGCGGCATCAATGCACAAAAAGTGCACATTTGGCAGCTCGTCCTCCTGCATTTTTTGTACGGCACGAAGAAGCACACTTGTATATCGTTCGATACCTATATAGTTAATCTCGGGATGAAGCCGTGCCAGATCCATCAGAAATCTGCCCTTTCCCATACCAACCTCTATATGAATCGGATTATTGTTTCCTAAAAAATCATGCCATTTTCCTTTTAATTCAACAGGCTCCTTTATGCAATAAGGGCTGTTGTCGATGACTTCACCGGCGCCCGGGATATTTCTAAGTCTCATGTAAATCTCCTTATAAAAACGTAAAATTTCATATAGATAATACCCTACAATTGTGTGGGTGTCAAAATAAAATGGAAAAATACGATGCACATGCCCTTGATAACATGTTTTTCATACATTATAATTAGAAATAGTACATTTTTGGTTATAGGACTGAACAGCTACCCAATTTTAGAATTAATAGGAACAGATATGAAGTATAAAATTATAAATTTAAAAAAATCAGGAATACTAATAATGGCAGTGTTTGCTATGGTCACGACGCTTTGTGCGAGACCGCTTATGGCATTTGCGGATGGTGATGACACGTACTGGCCGGAGGGACCGCAGATAAATTCACCGTGCGCCGTGGTGATGGAGGTCAATACAGGTACGGTGCTCTATGAGAAAAATTCACACGAAAAGCATTATCCTGCAAGTATCACAAAGATTCTCACCACATATCTGACTATACTCAACTGCAAGATGGATGAGAAGGTTACATTCTCAAAAGAGGCGGTGAAGGAGAGCAGTGATGGTTCGTCGAGCATCAAGAGGGATGTGGGCGAGGAGATGACCATGGAGCAGACACTATATGGAGTTATGCTTGAGTCGGCAAACGAGTGCGCATATGCTGCAGCAGAGCATACAGGCAAAAAGCTTGGGGGAGATTACAGCACATTTATTGATCTGATGAACAAGGAAGCCAAAGAATTAGGCTGTACAGATACACATTTCAACAATGCAAATGGTCTGCCCGATGAAAATCACTGGACAAGCGCATACGATATGGGGCTTATCTCGTGTGCAGCATACAGGAATGACGAGTTTCGAAAGATTACAGGCACAAAGACCTATATCATACCACCTACAAACAAGCATACCGAGGATACCCCGCTGTACAATCATCATGCGATGCTGCATCCATTTAAATCGTATTCACAGTTTGTAAATCATGATTGTACCGGCGGCAAGACCGGCTACACTTCAGTGGCTAACAGCACGCTTGTCACTTATGCGGAGAAGGATGGCCTGACGCTGTGCGCGGTTATTATGAATGCGCAGTCGCCTGACCAGTATGCAGACACAAACACGCTGCTCAATTACTATTTCAGTAACTTCAAGGCACTAAGCATAGCTGAAAATGAAAACAGCGCAGCTGCTGACAATACGCCAGATCTGGGCGTGATGAATGAGCACGGCATGTATGCAAAGGTGTCGGAAAACTATGTTGTTTTGCCAAACAATGCGGATTTTTCTAGCATTAAAAGGGAAGCTGCTGACATGAAGTCCGACAACAAGGATGCTCTTGCTACGGTCAGATACAAGTATGGTGATCATGTGGTAGGCTGTGTGGATCTGCTGAAATCAGGAGCAAAGGTCGATCTGTCGTACTTTGATGAGAACAGCAGACAGAACGTGGAAAGTGATATAATAAGGATAAAGCCGGTATATTTTCTCTGGGTGCTCGTACTTATCGCAGTGATTATTTTGAGCATTTTCATGATTAGAAGAATATCAGACAATATATATGTGTTTAAACACAAATGGAGCATTAAGAAGGAGCAGCGCGAGCGCTTCAGGGAGCACAAGCTTGAGAGAAAACGGAGCAGAAGGAGAGACAATCTGAAGTTCAGCGGCCGACATAAATATTAATACATTTTTTATTATGACATTATAAATGGAGGCAGAAATGAGTGATGAAAGATGCGCCCTCGTGCTTGAGGGTGGAGCCATGAGAGGTATGTATACAGCCGGAGTACTAGACTGTTTTATGGACCATGATATTAGCTTTGATGCTGTTATCGGTGTTTCGGCGGGAGCACTTTTTGGAGTGAATCTGCTGTCAAAGCAGCGCGGCAGGGTTATACGATACAATAAGAGGTTTAACAGTGACAAAAATTATATGGGTATCAGGCCGCTTCTTAGGGAGAAAAACATAGTGAGCACGAAATATGCCTATGATACAGTACCAAGAGAGCTTGACCCGTTTGATGATGAGGAATATAAGAAGTCGGATATCCCATTTTATGCGGTTGTGACGAATATCAGGACAGGTAAGCCTGAATATGTGCAGATAAAGAGTGTCTTTGACCAGATGGATGTGCTCAGGGCATCGGGCTCCATGCCTGTAGTGTCGAAGCCTGTGAAGCTGGGGAATGAGTGGTATCTGGATGGCGCGGTGACGGACAGTATTCCATATGAGCATATGCTTGATATGGGATATGACAGATTGGTTGTCGTGCTGACAAAGCCGGCAGACTATATAAAAAAACCTATGCCAAGGTTTTTAACATCGGTATACAAAAAGCGTTTTCCGAGGTTTTATGAGGCATTTTCAAACAGGCATATCATGTACAATTATCAGCTTGAGCATCTTAAGGAGCTTGAAAAGCAGGGCATTGCCGAGGTGTTAAGGCCGTCGGAGCACATTAAAATAAGCAAGGTAGAAAAGGATCCTAATAAGCTTGAGAGCCTGTATCAGCTTGGATTACGTGATGCTGAGAGGCTTTTAGCCGATAAGCAAGGGATGGAGAAGCAGTAATGAATATACAACAGGTACAGACTATCATAGCTGATGCCATGGAAAAGCACAACGGAATAGTGAAAAAAGAAGAGCTTACAAGGCTTGGTATAGACTACAGGCGAATTGATACGCTTGTCAGGGAGGGGAAGCTTGTCCGCATCAGAAACGGCTATTACACCGACCGCGTGGATGATTTTTCTGAGGATGCACTTGTTGCGGCACTCTTTCCGGATGCAATGCTTTGCATGGAAAGCGCACTTTACGCCTATGGCTATATAAAGGAGAAGCCTTACGGATGGACGCTTGCCGTGGACAAAAACACATCAAAATCGCGTTTTAAGATGGACTATCCCAGAATCATCCCGTTTTATACGGAGCCCACAGCACTTACGCTTGGAGCCACAACCATTGAGCTTGGAGGTAATACCTTTGGAATTTATGATAAAGAGCGTGTGATATGCGACTGCCTGAAGTATGAGTCGAGACTGGACCGCAATGATTTCAAGGCAGCTGTACAGTCATACATAGCGGATACGGACAAGGATATTTCAGTGCTCATGGATTACGCAAGGGCGAGGCGCGTGGTAAAGAAGGTGCAAAGCTTCATAGGAGTATGGTTGTAGTGAGGGTAGATTTAAGACATATAAGCGATGAGAAAAAATTATCGTACAGCGATGTGTTATGGCAGTACGTGAAGCAGGATTTTCTCTGGCGCATAAATAATGCCGGTCTGGGAAAAGTGCTGTGGCTTCAAAAGCCGTATTTTGTAACAGGAGAAAAGCTGGCGTTTTATTATGTATATGGCAGCCCCGGTGGCAGGGCAGGGGATAATGGTACGCCGTTTGATGTACTGCGCAATATCATTATAGGCAATGCAGGGCTTAACAGTCACAGTGATGTGGTATGGACTAATGCAGAATTACCTAAGCAGACGGCAAAGGTATCAGCTAATGAACCGGATGCCAGTGATATGCAGCCGCTGATACATACGTGGAATCTAAGCGCTATGTGTGATGGCGGGGAAGTACCGTTTGCAGTGAGGCTTGAGCGCCTTAATGAAGCGGATGCAGGAGTTCCCATGACTAAAAATATTGTTTTTATGAACAGCTTTTATGGAGACGCAGATGTTTGTATTTTTTCGCCTGAATCCAGGCTCGGAGAACAGCTGTTTGAGATAATGGATAAGCTTGAGCTGGTTAGCGATATGAAACCATATGGTGATGCATATGAGATACTTAAGAGATATTCGGTCAGCGGAAGGCAGATAATTGATAATTTTAAGGTTAGAGCGAAAAATAAACCGAAGACAGTGAGCATGCACAGGCTTGAGCAGGTGTATGGTTATCGCAGCTATGCGTATATGAAAAGGCGCTGGGAGCAGTATTGTAAGAGGCTGACACGACAGCAGAGGGCATATGCGAATGCAGGCTGGGAGGAGACGCTTGATTTGATACTTGATTTCCTCACACCGGTCTGGAGCGCGTTCTGCAATGATGAAATATTTTATGATGACTGGATGCCGGAGCTTGGAAGATTTCTGGGCTAAAAAGGATATATAGGTACTTAAATGGAAAAAGAACTGATAAATAATTCACAATCAAATATTTATCCGTTTCACATGCCGGGGCATAAGCGCCGTGGCAGTGATATAGGTGCAGAGCTGGACCCGTATGCTATTGATATAACAGAGATAGACAATTTTGACAATCTGCACCACGCTGAGGGCATTATAAAGGAGGCGCAGGCTGAGGCAGCGGCACTTTACGGTGCAAAGCGTGCATATTTTCTCATAAACGGAAGCACCTGCGGTATACTGGCAGCAATATCTGCGGCTACAAAAAGGGGAGACAAGGTGCTTGTAGCAAGGAACTGTCACAAGGCGGTGTATCATGCGCTTTACTTAAGGCAGCTTCACCCGGTGTTTACATACCCTGAAATTACACGGACAGGGCTGCAGGGGCAGATAACCGAGGCACAGATAAGGGCGGCATTTGATGAAAATCCCGACATAAAAGCGGTTGTGATAACCTCGCCTACATACGATGGTGTGGTTTCCGATGTGGCGGCAATCGCATCTGTGGCACATGCACATGGAGCTTTACTCGTAGTTGACGAGGCACATGGCGCGCACTTTGGCTTTGGAGGCGGCTTCCCTCAAAATGCCATAGCGCTCGGGGCCGATGCGGTCATAGTGAGCCTGCACAAGACGCTTCCGGCATTTACACAGACGGCGCTTTTACTGCTGGGTGGGATGCGTGAAGCTGCAGTGGAGAAGTTTCTCGGCATTTATGAGACAAGCTCACCGTCATATGTGCTTATGACAGGCATAGAGCGCTGCATACACTATGTGCGCGATAACAAAGAGACTGTCTTTGCACAGCTTAGGAGCAGACTTGACAGATTTTATCAGAAGGTCAGCGGACTTTCGCATCTGAACGTGGTCAGAAAAAGTGATTTTTCTGCCGATGAGGCATATGATTTTGACGAGTCAAAGATTATTATATTTACGAAAGAGGCTATGAATGGACATACGCTGCTTGAGCTTCTGCTTAAAAAATATGAGCTGCAGCTTGAGATGGCAGCGGGCAATTATGTACTGGCGCTGGCATCTGTCATGGATACGGATGAGGGCTTTGACAGGCTTGCGGATGCTTTGATTGAAATAGACAGCCGGCTCGAAAAATATAAGTCTGATTTTGAAGAGTTTTATGATATATTAAAGCAGGAGGGTGTGGTACATCAATTTTACTTTCCTGTCAAAATGGATACAACCATATACCAAAAGCTGCCTGCCGTAATGGAAATGTATGATGCATATGATGCAGACCATCAGGCGGTCTATGCCTTTAAGGCAAGCGGGAAGGTGAGCGGTGCCTTTATAAATATATATCCGCCGGGGATACCGCTTGTGGTGCCGGGAGAGATAATGAACGACAAGCTCATAGATGATGTAATAAAGGCTGTAAATTCAGGTCTTGAAGTGGATGGCCTGTACTTTGATCCGGATGCCAATATGTGGAAGTTTGTTGCGGTGCTGTAAGCAACAGTTTGACATAGCAAACAATCATATTTATACTAATTAAAATATAAGAGGTTTACAGATGGGTAAGATTTTCTGCGTGATGGGAAAAAGCGCATCAGGCAAGGACACTATATACAACAAAATACTGCAGGATGATTCCCTAATGCTTAGCAGGATTATCCCGTATACCACGCGCCCGATAAGGGACGGAGAGACACAGGATAAGGATTATCATTTCTGCAATGAAGAGGATGTAAAAAGGCTCAGTGCACAGGGGCGCATCATAGAGCTTCGAGAGTACAATACAGTGTACGGCGTGTGGAAGTATTTCACGGTAAACGATGATAATATAGACCTTCGCTGCAAAAGCTATCTGACAGTCGGAACACTGGAGTCTTACACAAAGATACGCGATTATTTTGGCAGTGACAAGGTACTGCCAATCTATGTGGAGGTGGAGGACGGCGACCGTCTGATACGCGCCATTCACCGGGAAAAGGGGCAGCAGGTGCCTAAATATGAGGAGATGTGCCGCCGTTTTCTGGCAGACGCATCAGATTTCTCTGAGGAGAAGCTGCGTGAGGCAGGGATTACACGTCGCTTCATAAATGATGATATGGACACTGTGCTTGCCGAGATTTCAGCATACATACGACAGAGTTCTTAATTGCAGAGCAAGAAAATGGTTACGGCTTGCACATAAGTGTAACCGGAAACGAATAAGGAGGCAGCCTCATGGCAGTCAGAGTAAATGAAGTAAATCAGGTGACACAGGTTCCTGATGCACAAAAAACACAGGCCGGTGACGGCTCGTTCAAATTCACACTGGCCAGCGCCATAACAGACGCTGATCTCCAGGCAAAGGTAGATGCGCTGATGCAGGATATCACAGCACAGGGCAACAGAATAGCCGAGCATATGGATATCAGGGATATGAAGCGATATCGCGGGCTCATAAAGGATTTTTTAAATGAGGTGGTCTACAGATCCCATAAATTTTCCAGAGAAAATTTCCTCGACAGGAGAGGAAGGCACAGAGTTTATGGTATAATAAGACTGATAGACAGCAATCTGGACGAGCTGGCATCAGAGCTGGTGGAGGATGAGAAGGATCATCTGTCCATACTGGCAAGAATCGGAGAGATACGCGGACTGTTGCTTGATATACTCACGTAGGAGATAAAAGCTATAACAGACACAGGCAGACTAAAACGGAGGCAGCAGCTATGGCAGGATTTAAGGATATAGTAGGAAATGAGCAGATAATAGAGCATCTGCAAAATGCCATATCAATGGGAAAGGTCTCACATGCATATATAATAAACGGACCACAGCTGTCCGGCAAAATGATGATAGCCGAGGCATTTGCCAGGGCACTGCAGTGTGAGAAGGAGGGCACAGACGGTTGTGGAGAGTGCAAATCGTGCCATCAGGCAGATGACCACAATCATCCTGATATCATATATGTCAGTCATGAAAAGCCCAACAACATATCGGTTGATGACATCAGGACACAGCTCAACAACGATATAGTGATAAAGCCGTACAGCAGTAAATACAAGATTTACATAGTGGATGAGGCTGAAAAAATGAACCAGCAGGCGCAGAACGCGCTTTTAAAGACCATTGAGGAGCCACCGGCATATGCGGTCATCATGCTTCTCACCACCAATGCAGACAGCTTTCTGCAGACCATCAGGTCGCGCTGCATCACACTCAATATGAAGTCGGTAAAGGACGAGGTGATAAAGGCATACCTGATGAACGAAAAGCATATTCCGGATTATCAGGCAGATATCAGTGCCGCATTTGCACAGGGCATCGTCGGAAAGGCTGTTAAGCTCGCCTCATCAGACGAGTTCAACGAGCTAAAGGAGTCAGCACTGTCGCTTATAAAGCGCCTCGATGACATAGATCTCTACGAGCTGGGTGCAGCGGTAAAGCAGATAGCTGAGTATAAGCTTAAGGTGCAGGATTATTTTGACCTGATTATGGTGTGGTACAGAGATGTGCTGTATATGAAGGCGACAAACGATGTTAACGGACTCATATTCAAGGATGAGGTCTATGATATAAAGAAACAGGCAGCAAAGCATTCCTATCATGGAATCGAGGCAATACTTGAGGCACTTGAGAAGGCGAAGATAAGAATTAACGCAAACGTCAATTTTGACCTGGTAATTGAGCTGCTGCTTATGACCATAAAGGAGAACTAATCACATGACAAAAATAGTTGGTATCAGATTCAGGACAGCAGGCAAAATATATTACTTTGACCCGGCTGATTTCGACCTCGACATGGCAATGCATGTTATCGTGGAGACAGCAAGAGGCATAGAGATGGGAACTGTCCTCATTCCGCCGAAGGAGGTGGATGATGATCAGGTGGTTTCACCGCTTAAGCCTGTCATCAGAGTGGCAACCGACGAGGATGAGAAAACGGTTGAGAGAAATAAGGAAAAGGAAAAAGAGGCATTTGCCATCTGCAAGGAGAAAATCATCAAGCACGGACTTGAAATGAAGCTGGTGGATGCAGAGTATACCTTTGATGGAAACAAGCTGTTGTTTTACTTTACAGCGGACGGCAGAATTGACTTCAGGGAGCTCGTAAAGGATCTGGCAGCGGTATTCCGCACGAGAATCGAGCTTCGTCAGATCGGTGTCAGGGATGAGACCAAGATGATGGGAGGCATTGGAATATGCGGCAGACCGCTCTGCTGTCATTCTTATATGGCGGATTTTGTGCCGGTTTCCATCAAGATGGCAAAGGAGCAGAATCTCTCGCTCAATCCAACCAAGATATCCGGTGTGTGCGGAAGGCTTATGTGCTGTCTCAAGTATGAGCAGGATACATATGAGTATCTGAACAGCAGAATGCCGTCGGTAGGAGAAAAGGTAAAGACACCTGAGGGAATCATCGGAGAGGTCAAGTCAGTCAGCGTGCTCAGGCAGCTCGTGCGTGTTGTCATTGACAACGGCGAGGAGAAGGAGCTTCGTGAGTACACTGTAGATGATCTGCGCTTAAAGCCGCGCCAGAAAAAGGATGTAAAGCTCACCGAGGAGGAGCTTCGCGAGCTCAAGGATCTCGAGGATAGCGGCGACGAGACGATGGAGGACAAGTCACAGGAGAAACCGCAGAGAAACCGTGGACACCGTGACAACAAAAATGAATATCGCGAGCGCCGTGATAAGCGTGACAACAGAGAAAGACGTCCGTACAGGGCGGACATAGAGGCAGCGGAAGCTTCTGCAAATGAGACAAATGAAGTAAATGCCGCAAATGCCGGCAGAGAAAATAAGGACGGTTACAAAAAGCCGTACAAGGGCGGCAAAAACAGACCAAACAAGCAGAAATACAACCGCAACAAGGATTACAAGAACAAAAACTATAACAAAGAGTATAGTAAAGATTACAACAGGGACAAAGACAATGGAAGCACTGATACACAGTAATGAGCGACTGGACGATTTGTGCCGCAAGGGCTATAGGCTCATACAGGATCCAAAGCTGTTCTGCTTCGGCATAGACGCCGTGCTTTTATCTGACTATGCAAAGGTAAAGCGCGGCGAGAAAGCTGTGGATTTGTGCACCGGAAACGGTGTGATTCCGATACTTCTTGAGGCAAAGAATAACGGAGAGCATTACAGCGGACTCGAGCTTCAGCCTCAGTGCGCAGACCTGGCGAGAAGAAGTGTGAAATATAACCATCTTGAGGACAAAGTGACCATAGAAGAGGGCGATGTGTGCAAGGCATCGGAGATTTTCGGTCGAGAGTCCGTGGAGGTGGTGACGGTAAATCCGCCGTATATGATAGGTCAGCACGGTATCAAAAATGCAGACGATGCCATGACGATAGCACGCCACGAGGTCAGGTGTACACTTGACGATATAGTCAGGGAGAGCGCAAAAATGCTCAAATTCAATGGGCGTTTTTACATGGTTCACAGACCATTCAGGCTGGCAGAGATCTTTAGCACGATGATGAAATATCATATCGAGCCAAAGCGCATGCGCCTTGTGCATCCCTACGCGGACAGGGAGCCAAACATGGTGCTTATAGAGGGGTTAAAGGGCGGCAAAAGCCGTATAACCATCGAAAAACCTTTAGTTGTATACAAGGAGCCTAATGTATACACGGATGAGATATATGAGATATACGGCGATAAGCCCCGGAATAACGGAAAATAACAGGAGAATCATATGACAGGAACACTGTATTTGTGCGCAACTCCGATAGGAAATCTGGAGGACATCACATTCCGTGTGCTGCGCACACTTAAGGAGGTAGACCTCATCGCAGCAGAGGATACGAGAAACTCCATAAAGCTGCTCAATCATTTTGAGATAAAGACACCCATGACGAGCTATCATGAGTTTAACAAGATAGATAAAGCCTACCAGCTTGTGGCAAAGCTAAAGGAGGGCAAAAATATAGCCCTCATCACTGATGCAGGAACACCCGGCATTTCTGACCCGGGTGAGGACATTGTGCGCATCTGCTATGAGGAGGGCGTGCCTGTTACCTCACTTCCCGGGGCAGCAGCGTGCATTACAGCGCTCACCATGTCGGGCAGGCCGACCAGGAGGTTTGCGTTTGAGGCATTTTTGCCGAGGGATAAAAAGGAACGCGCGCGCGTCATTGAGGAGCTTAAAAAAGAGACCCGGACAATCATAATCTACGAGGCGCCTCATCATCTTATAAAGACGGTCACGGAGCTTTACAATGCGCTCGGAGACAGAGAACTCACCGTGTGCAGGGAGCTTACGAAAAAGCACGAGGAAAAGGTGCAGACTACATTTTCGGAGCTTTTGGAGCGTTCAAGGACACAGGAGCCAAGAGGCGAATATGTGCTTGTAATTTGTGGCAGAAACGTGGCTGAAATTGCAAAGGAGCAGCAGGAAAGCTGGGAAGCCATGCCTCTTGAAGAGCATATGGCACACTATGAGTCACAGGGCATCGACAGGAAGGAAGCCATGAAGCTCGTGGCAAAGGACAGAGGTGTCAGCAAGAGGGATATATACAAACAGCTTCTGTAAGCTGACAATAATACATTCTGCAGCAAATAGTTAGGATTGGATATGAACGATATAAAACATGACATAAAAAAACGACATAAGAACCTGACAGAGTTCAGATACATCGCAGTTGGATTTTTTCTGACAATATTATCAGGGGCAATAATGCTGAGCCTTCCGTTTTCTTCAAGAGACGGACAATGGACTAATTTCCTGGACTCACTTTTTACGGCAACAAGCGCAACCTGTGTGACAGGTCTTGTTGTGTTTGATACTTTCAGACACTGGAGTATTATAGGGCAGCTCGTGATTCTGGTGCTGATTCAGATAGGAGGCATGGGCTTCATCTCAATCGGTGTGGCATTTTCCATGCTTCTGCACAAAAAAATAGGACTCAGACAGAGGGATCTGATGCAGGAGAGCGTCAATGCACTCGAGATTGGTGGAATAGTAAGGCTTTTCAGCATGATAATAAGGGGAACCTTCCTTATCGAAGGCATAGGAGCGGTGCTTTTAGCAATACGCTTCATACCGGATTTTGGCATATTAAGAGGCATATATTTCTCGGTGTTCCACTCGATATCTGCATTTTGCAATGCAGGCTTTGATTTGATGGGCATAAACGAGGAGTACTCATCGTTTACAAAATATGCCGCAGATCCGTTAGTCAATATCACAATTATGCTGCTTATCATCATAGGTGGTATCGGTTTTACCATATGGAATGAGGTCAGAACCAAAAAGTTTAAGCTTAGCAGATACTCGCTCCACGCCAAGATAGTAATATCAACCACACTGATACTTGTCTTCGGTGGCGGACTGTTTTTGTATATTTTTGAAAAAAACAATACCATAGCAGGCATGGACACACCGGGTGCCATATTTGCATCGTTATTCGGCTCGGTTACGGCGAGAACGGCAGGCTTCAATACAGTAGACACAGCAGCACTGACACAGGAGAGCAAGCTTTTGACTATAGTGCTCATGTTCATAGGAGGAAGCCCGGGCTCGACAGCCGGCGGAATCAAAACCACAACCATGGCGGTCATGATAATCTATATTGTTTCTTATATGAGAGGAAGCAACGGCTGCAATGTGTTTGGCAGGAAAATAAGCAGTGAGGTAATCAAAAAGGCCGGAATGGTGCTTATCATCAATCTGGTGCTTGGCCTTACAGCGGTGATAGCTATACTTGCCACATCCAATATGAAGATGGACGATGTACTGTTTGAGGTATACTCTGCAATCAGTACGGTCGGCATGACAACAGGCATCACAAGAGATTTAAATACAGTAGGACGCATAATTATCATAATTATGATGTATTGTGGAAGAATCGGAAGCATGACCTTTGTGCTTTCGTTTGTGCATAGACCGGATAAAGCCAATATAGAGCTTCCGGAGGAAAAAGTTATCATTGGATAAGGATAAGGAGAAACGCAATGAAATCAATTTTAATTATTGGAATGGGTAAATTCGGACACCATCTGTGTGCGGATTTGATTAAAAACGGAAATGACATTATGGTGATGGACAAGGACGAGGCCAAGGTCAGGGATTTAATCTATGACGTGACCAAGGTGCAGATAGGTGACTGTACCGACCCACAGGTAGTAAAAGCACTCGGAATCAACAATTTCGATTTGATTTTTGTATGCATCGGCACCAATTTCCAGAGCTCGCTTGAGATAACAAGTCTCGTGAAGGAGATGGGCGGAAAATACGTCATCAGCAAGGCAAACAGGGATGTGCATGCCAAGTTCCTGCTTCGAAACGGTGCGGATGAGGTTATCTATCCTGACCGCGATATGGCAGAGAGAGTGGCAAAGAAATACAGCGCCAACCATGTGCTTGATTATGTGGCATTAAACGATGATTACTCAATCTACGAGATAAATCCACCTGAAGGCTGGGTAGGAAAGAGCATCAAGGAAAATAATGTGCGCCAGAAATACAATGTAAATATCGTTACAGTAAAGGAAGCCGGAAAGAATCGCGTGCTTCCGCTGCCGGACTACGTGTTCAAGGCAGACGATGCAGTGATGGTGCTTGGACTGAATGCAGATGTGGACAAGCTGGTGCGCAAGCTATAAAAGTGTGGCTCAAAAAATAATAGGCAGCAATTTAAAGAAGAAAAGAAGAAAGGATGGATACATATGGGTAACAATGACAGCAGTGTAGAAACATTTTTGCAGTGGATAAAGGCTTCGGACAATATTGTATTTTTCGGCGGAGCAGGTGTATCAACCGAGAGCGGCATACCTGATTTCAGAAGCGTGGACGGACTTTACAATCAGAAGTATGACTACCCGCCAGAGACCATCCTGAGCCATACATTTTACAGGAAGCATCCGCAGGAGTTTTACCGATTCTACCGTGACAAGATGCTCTGTCTTGATGCAGAGCCGAACATCACGCATTACAAGCTTGCAGAGCTTGAAAAAGCAGGAAAGCTTAAGGGCGTTGTGACGCAGAACATAGATGGACTGCACCAGAAGGCCGGCAGCAAAAATGTGATGGAGCTGCACGGCAGTGTGCTGAGAAACTACTGTGAGAGGTGCTTGCAGTTTGTAAGCGCAGAGGAAATCCTCAACTCGACAGGCGTGCCAAAATGTCCAAAGTGCGGCGGTCCGGTAAAGCCGGATGTCGTATTGTACGAGGAGGGCTTAAATCAGAAAACGCTTGAGGATGCAATCTACTGCATCAGTCACGCCGATGTGCTCATAGTAGGCGGTACATCACTTGCGGTATATCCGGCGGCAGGCCTCATAGACTATTACAACGGAAACAAGCTCGTGCTTATCAACAAGTCCACCACACCGATGGACGCAAGAGCAGACCTTCTGATACAGCAGGGACTGGGCTCTGTATTTGAGCAGATAGAGGTGTAAACAGAGGATAATACACAGCATATTAAATGGCAGGCATAGGTAGAAGAGGAATATAGAATGGATAAATACGCAGTAGGAGATATCGTAAAACTGAAAAAACCGCATCCGTGCGGCTGTAGCGAGTGGGAAATCATGCGTGTCGGAGCAGACTTCCGCCTGAAATGCATGGGCTGCGGACACCAGGTTATGGTGCCAAGGAAGCTGGTCGAGAAAAATGACCGCGGTCTCACGAAGAAGCAGGATTAGATAGAATAGTAAAAACAGAGGTGCAGTTTACTGCACCTCGTCTTTTTATTTATATTCAGTCACAGAGTAAGGGACGTGCGCCTCGGACAGGGGGAGGGCACAGGCGTACTTTCGCAAGAGCGCATAGAGAAGCTGCTTAGAGGATGTAGAATTGTGCTACGAAGTACAGAAATGCCCCGGCATGGACGCCGGGGCAAGGAGCTATCGAGCCATGGAGGGCGAGTAGCGACGGTTTCGTCAGGCATAGAAAACCAAAAACACAATTCGTACAGCCACTTAGCAGCGAAGCGTAGCTCACGCGGAAGTATGCCTGTGCCCTCCCCCTGCCCGCGGCGCATGTCCCGACCTGATAAAAATTAAAGAAAAATTGCAAAAACCCCTTGAAAAGTACCACGATTCATGTTATTATCTAGACTCGTGATATAAAATTCCTTGCTCATAATCAGATTTATGAGCCAGAGACCAAAAGGAGGTAACATTCGCATGAACAAATATGAATTAGCACTCGTCGTTAGTGCAAAGATCGAGGATGATGCGAGAACAGCAGTAGTCGAGAAGGCAAAAGAGTACATCACACGTGCCGGCGGTACTGTTACAGAAGTTGAGGAGGCTGGTAAGAAGAGATTAGCTTACGAGATTCAGCACATGACTGAGGCCTTTTATTACTTCATCCAGTTCGATGCTGAGGGAACAGTCCCAGCAGAAATCGAGCAGGACGTTCGTATCATGGACAATGTTCTTCGTTTCTTATGCGTTAGAAAAGACGAGGCATAGTATAAGAAAATAGGAGATTGTATTATGAACAAAGTAATACTTATGGGTAGATTAACCAGAGACGCAGAAATCCGCTATGCCCAGGGGGACAACTCACTTGCAATAGCAAGATTTTCACTTGCAGTAGACAGACGCTACAGCAAGAATGCAGAGGAGCAGTCAACGGATTTCATCAACTGCGTAGCTTTTGGAAAGATAGCAGAATTTTTTGAGAGATTTGGCCGTAAAGGAACAAAATTTGTTGTTGAGGGCCGAATCCAGACTGGTAGCTATACAAACAAGGACGGACAGAAGGTATACACCACTGACGTCGTGGTTGAAAATGCAGAGTTTGCAGAGTCTAAATCAGCCGCATCAGGAAATGCAGGCGGATTTGCACCGGCAGACAGACCTGCACCTAGCCAGGCTGCTGGGGATGGCTTCATGAACATTCCGGACGGAATCGACGAGGAGCTTCCATTCAATTAGTAGTGTCCACGAGGACAAATATTCAAGGAGGTAACAAAAATGGCTTACAATAAATCAGCTGATGGTTCATCAATGAAGAGAAGACCAATGCGTAGAAGAAAAAAAGTCTGCGTATTCTGTGGAAAAGACAATGTCATTGATTACAAAGATACAAACAAATTAAAGAGATACATTTCTGAGAGAGGAAAAATCCTTCCACGCCGTATCACAGGAAACTGTGCAAAGCACCAGAGAGCTCTTACAGTAGCAATCAAGAGAGCACGTCATCTTGCTCTTATGCCATACGTTTGCGAATAAGATAAATGTATGATAAATCCCGACTACCGGATGGTGGCCGGGATTTTTTAGGTTAAAAATGTTTTATGTTTAAAAAATTAATATTTGTTGCATAATCAAATTACATAGTATAAAATGAATATAAAACAAATACTAATAAAAAGGGAGGGTTCAAATGGATACATACATTGTTTTCTGGTTGGCAGCCACCGTAGTTTTTGTTTTAGTTGAGCTTATGACAGTCGGGCTCACATCCATATGGTTTGCGGCAGGCTCATTTGTAGCGTTTATAATCGCACTGCTTGGCGGCAATGTCGTGGTACAGGGAATTGCATTTATACTCGTTTCAGTCGTGCTTTTAGCTCTCACAAAGCCATGGGCCGGGAAGTACATCAATTCCAGGACAGTGAAGACAAACGTGGACAGTCTGGTCGGAGAAAGAGCTGTGCTCACCGAGGATGCTGACAGCATGAAGCAGACAGGAAAAGCCGTTGTAAACGGTCAGGAGTGGACAGTCAGACCGCAGGACGAGACCCAGGTCATAAGAAAAGGCGAGCTTATCGAGGTAGTAAAGATAAGCGGAGTAAAACTAATTGTAAAAAGGGTAAAGGAGGCTTAACCGGAAATGGAAGGATTAATAGCACTTGCAGTGTTACTCGTAATTGTACTTATAGTACTGGTAAACTGCATCAAAATCGTGCCACAGGCACATGCAATGGTAATTGAGCGTTTGGGAGGATATCTCACCACATGGAGCGTAGGACTTCACCTCAAGGTGCCATTTATCGACAGAATAGCAAAGAGAGTCATCTTAAAGGAGCAGGTGGTAGATTTCCCACCACAGCCTGTAATCACAAAGGATAATGTAACAATGCAGATAGACACTGTAGTATATTTCCAGATTACAGATCCAAAGCTCTACGCATACGGAGTAGAGAATCCAATCATGGCAATTGAGAACCTCACAGCCACAACACTTCGTAACATCATCGGAGACTTAGAGCTTGATGAAACACTCACCAGCCGTGAGACAATCAACACCAAGATGCGCGCAACACTCGATGTGGCAACAGATCCATGGGGTATCAAGGTAAACCGTGTCGAGCTCAAGAACATCATACCTCCAAAGGCCATCCAGGATGCCATGGAGAAGCAGATGAAGGCAGAGCGTGAGAGACGAGAGGCCATTCTTCGTGCAGAGGGTGAGAAAAAATCAACAATCCTTGTTGCAGAGGGAAATAAAGAGTCAGTCATCCTCGACGCCGAGGCTGAAAAGCAGGCAGCCATCCTTCGCGCAGAGGCAAAGAAGGAGGCAACAATCCAGGAGGCAGCAGGTCAGGCAGAGGCTATCCTCAAGATACAGCAGGCCAATGCAGACGGACTTCGCATGTTGAAGGAGGCAAATCCGGATAACGCAGTGCTCCAGATAAAGAGCTTAGAGGCATTTGCCAAGGCAGCAGACGGCAAGGCTACAAAGATAATCATCCCTTCAGAGATTCAGGGGATTGCAGGTCTTACAAAGTCAATTGCAGAGATAGCTGCGGATAAGACTGAGAAGTAATTATATTTAATCAAAATGAATACCGGAAGATGAGAGCACACAAAAAGCATCGCATGTATCATATCAATATCAGATATATGCGGTGCTTTTTAGATTGCACAGAATTGTGCTTAGATTACACAGGATTGCCCTGAACTCCTGTAATTCCAAACTGATAAATATAGTACTAGGAATAATCCTCACAAAGTGGTATACTCTCTAGTAGGTATATCAATCGATGCGGGCTGCACAAAGGTGTGGCCGGTAACTATTAATTTGTAGTACATTCTCGAAACCGCAACCGTTGCACCGGCAGCATCAGCGCAACGCAGCGGGGATAAGGAGAGTAAAATGAAGAAAAGAATAAAATTCAAGGGCAGGCTGAAAAGCTACATGTGCTGGCCGCTATATCTGACGTTTGTGTGGATATGTGCTGACGGAATAGCACTGCGCTATGACAGAAGGCTTGGCTATGGCATGGTAGGCTTTACAGTGTTTTACTTTGCGCTCGTGCTGTTTTTGTATGTCAGAAGCAAGTCAGTCGTTGCAAATGAGCTGATAAGCTTTGCAACACAGTATTCATCGGTGCAGAAGAGGCTGCTTAATGAGTTTGAGGTGCCGTATGCCCTGCTTGAGTACTCCGGCAAGATACTCTGGGTAAATGACAAATTCGCAGAGCTAATGGGTGTGGATAAAAAATATCACAAATCCATCACGACACTTTTTCCGACAGTGACCAGAGAGCTTCTCACCAAGAGTGATGCGCCGACAGACTTCAAGATAGTAAATGAGGAGGAGGACAGCATAGTCCGTCTGTCCGTCAAGCGAATATATTTCAACTCTATCGCAGAGGAAAATGAGATAATCGACACAAATGAAGCAGACGAGTTTTTGACGGCGCTGTACGTATTTGATGAGTCGGAGCTTTATCATTGCAAGAAAGAAATCACAGAGCAGAAGCAGGTCTCAGCGCTTGTATATATTGACAACTATGATGAGGCGCTCGACAGCATAGAGGACGTAAAGAGGTCACTGCTCGTTGCACTTATCGACAGGCGTGTAAACCAGTATTTTGCCAAGTATGACGGACTTGTCAGAAAGATAGAAAACGACAAATACTTCGTTGTGTTCAAGTACAAGTACCTTGACAGCATGAAGGAGGACAAGTTCAAGGTGCTCGACGAGGTCAAGGCTATAAAGGTCGGCAACGAGATGGCGGTCACGCTCAGTATCGGAATCGGTATAAAGAGCGATAAGTATAATGAAAACTACGTATATGCGCGAAATGCCATAGACTTAGCCCTCGGACGAGGCGGTGATCAGGTAGTTATAAAGGATCACGATGATATCCTGTATTTTGGCGGCAAGTCAAAGCAGGTGGAGAGCAAGACAAGGGTAAAGGCGAGAGTCAAGGCACAGGCGCTTCAGGAGATTATTGAGACATGTGAGAATGTGCTTATCATGGGCCACAGCATCACAGATGTAGACTCGCTTGGAGCAGGCATAGGTATATACTGTGCAGCCAAGAATCTCGACAAAAAGGCACAGATAGTCATAAATGATCCGACAAGCTCAGTAAGACCTCTTATGGAGACATTTTCAGAGGCAAAGGGCTACCCTGCGGATATGTTTATAAACAGCGAAGAAGCTCTTGAGATGGTGAGCAAGGATACGCTTGTCATGGTGGTGGACACCAACAGGCCAAGCTACACAGAGTGTCCTGAGCTCCTCAGAAAGACAGGAAAGATAGTCGTATTTGACCACCACAGACAAAGCAGCGAGATAATAGAGAATCCTATACTCTCATATATTGAGCCGTATGCATCAAGTGCGTGTGAGATGGTTGCAGAGGTATTGCAGTACTTCAACGACGGAGTCAAGATCAATGCGACAGAGGCCGACTGCATCTACGCAGGCATCCTCATCGATACCAACAACTTTATGACAAAGACAGGCGTGCGTACATTTGAGGCGGCAGCCTTTTTGAAGCGCTCAGGCGCAGAGGTAACACGCGTCAGAAAGATGCTTAGAAATGACATGGCATGCTACAAGGCAAGAGCCGAGGCAGTACGCCATGCAGAGGTATACAGGGGCTCGTTTGCCATATCGGTATGCCCTAGCGAGAATGTGGAGAGCCCGACAATCGTCGGTGCACAGGCGGCAAATGAGCTGCTCAACATAATAGGAATCAAGGCATCATTTGTGCTCACGGAGTACAATGACAAGATTTATATCAGCTCTCGTTCAATCGACGAGATAAATGTCCAGATAATCATGGAGAAGCTGGGCGGTGGCGGACACTTAAATGTGGCAGGCGCGCAGCTGACAGGCGTCACTATCGTGCAGGCAAAGCGCATGATACAGGATACATTGGACGAAATGCTAAAAGAAGGAGACATAGAAGAATGAAAGTAATCTTATTACAGGACGTAAAACCATTAGGCAAAAAAGGCGAGATAGTAAACGTAAGTGACGGTTACGCCAGAAACAATATCATACCTAAAAAGCTCGGAGTAGAGGCTACTCCAAAGAACTTAAATGACTTAAAGCTTCAGAACCAGCACGCTGACAAGGTGGCACAGGAAAACTACGAGAGTGCACTTGCACTCGCAAAGGTAGTAGAGAACACAAAGGTAGTAGTAAAGCTGCGCTCAGGAGAGGGCGGCAGGACCTTCGGCTCCATCTCCACCAAGGAGATATCGGCTGCAGCAAAGGAGCAGCATGGCTTAGAGCTCGACAAGAAAAAGATGCAGCTTAACGAGTCAATCAAGGCACTCGGAAACTATGAGGTGCCTGTCAAGCTTCATCCAAAGGTAACAGCAAACCTCACAGTATCAGTAGTTGAAGGATAGGAGGAATCCCCTTGGAAGAAGCATTAATCAAACGAATAATGCCAAACAGCCTTGAGGCAGAGCAGTCCGTGGTCGGCTCCATGATTATGAGCAAGGATGCCATAGTGACCGCCAGCGAGATGCTCCTTAAGGAGGATTTTTATCATCAGCAGTACGGCATCATATTTGAGACCATGGTTGAGCTCTTTACAGAGGGTCAGCCTGTAGATCTCGTTACACTCCAGAACCGTTTAAAGGAAAAGGATGTGCCGCAGGAAATACAAAGCCTTGACTTTGTGAGAACTCTCGTCACCAGTGTGCCGACCTCTGCCAACATCAAGTACTATGCCAATATCGTAAAGGAAAATGCCATAAAGCGAAAGCTCATCCATGTGACAGAGGACATAGAGAACGAGTGCTACGCCGGCAAGGAATCGCTCGAGAGCGTGCTCGACAAGACAGAGCACGATGTATTTGAGCTGCTTTCCACAAGGCAGACAGGTGACTACGTGCCAATCCGTACTGTAGTCATGAATGCCCTCGAGAAAATCGAGAAAGCAGCACAGCAGGAGGGCACCGTAACAGGAATCCCGACAGGCTTCATAGACTTAGACTACAGGACAGCGGGACTTCAGCCGTCAGATCTCGTGCTCGTGGCAGCCCGTCCGTCAATGGGAAAGACAGCCTTCGTGCTCAACATAGCACAGCATGTGGCATTTCATGCACATCTGTGTACAGCCATATTCTCACTCGAGATGTCGAAGGAGCAGCTCGTAAACCGTCTGTTCTCACTCGAATCAAAGGTAGATGCGCAGGCACTGCGTACAGGAAATCTGTCTGATGCCGACTGGGAAAAGCTGGTCGAGGGAGCCGGAATCATCGGAGACTCCGAGCTCATCATAGACGACACTCCGGGTATCAGCATCTCAGAGCTTCGAAGCAAGTGCCGTAAATACAAGCTTGAGCACGACTTAAAGCTTGTCATCATCGATTACCTGCAGCTCATGACAGGCTCAGGACGAGGCTCAGAATCGCGTCAGCAGGAAATCTCAGACATATCACGTTCGCTTAAGGCACTCGCCAGAGAGCTTTCAGTCCCTGTAGTGGCACTCTCCCAGCTTTCACGAGCTGTAGAGCAGCGACCGGACCACAGACCGATGCTTTCTGATCTTCGAGAGTCAGGAGCTATCGAGCAGGATGCCGACGTCGTTATGTTCATCTATCGTGATGACTACTACAACAAGGACACCGAGCTCAAGGGTATCTCAGAGATCATCATCGCTAAACAGCGTAATGGTCCAATCGGCACCGTAAACCTTGCATGGCTGCCTGAGTACACGAAGTTTGCGAATCTGGAGCATTAAGACTAAAACACAAAAAGAATAAAGAGACAATCCATCCCGGCTTGCGTCATAGGATAAAGTTAAGTATCCTGATGTGGGCCGGGATTTTTCAAAATCTCTTTATACTTAAAAAGAGAAGAAAGCTATAAACTTTCCCGCAATTCATCCGATATATTCCTTAGAATAGGGTAAGAACAACAGTCAATTGCAACATATTTTCACACGGAGGTGTTAGAGATGGCAATAGAGGCAATCAAAGGTGCAGGAATGGTCTATCAGGGAAGTACATCAACTGCACAGATAAAGGAACAGGCACAGGGAAGGACAGAGGTGTCCAGTGCGGACAATCAGGTCGTGTCTGACAGCATCGCAAGGAATATTCAGGCGATGAATACTAAGGAAACAAGCGGTGATTCAGCCGGTGATGCCGGAGCGCAGGGACAGGCACAGCTTGCCGCACAAAAGCAGAATGAGAAGAATATGCAGCTTAAAAAGGCTGTGGATGATATCAACAAGAGCGCGTTGGCTGACCAGTCGGAGGCAGTGTTCGGCATCCATGAGAAGACTAACCGCGTGACAATAAAGATAGTTGATAAGAAGACAAAGGAAGTCATCAAGGAGTTTCCGCCGGAGAAGACGCTCGACATGATAGCGAAGGTCTGGGAGATGGCAGGACTCATGGTAGATGAGAAGAGATAGGAGGACACCATGGCAATCAGATTATCGGGAATGACATCAGGTCTGGATACAGATTCTATTGTAAAGGCAATGGTATCGTCATATACCACCAGAAAAGAGAAATATCAGAAGGCGCAGACTAAGCTTGAGTGGACACAGGATGCGTGGAAATCCCTTAATACCAAGGTGTACAGCTTGTACAGCAATATTTCCAATCTGCGATTTTCTACAGCATACAACTTAAAGAAGACATCAGTTTCGGATACTACCAAGGCCACAGTAAAGGCAGGCTCCGGTGCACCAAGCGGCACACAGTCGCTGAAAATCAAGCAGATGGCAAAGGCCGGATATATGACCGGAGCAGAAATTAAGGCAGACAGTGAGAAGACTACACTTGCACAGCTCGGTTACACAGGCGGTGATGCCAAGCTTGAGGTAAAGATGGGGGACGAGACCAAGTCCATCACTCTCAGCGCATCATCAACCATGAACGACGTGGTAAAGGAACTCAGGAATGCGGGGCTTGATGCAAACTACGATTCAAGCTACAAGAGATTTTATATCAGCTCAAAAAAGACAGGCGTGGCAAATGATTTTACCATAACCGGCAGCAATATAGATGGAGCATCAGCACTTTATAGCCTGGGAATAGCATATGGTGGTGAAAAGACCACTACCGGTACTTATTCATCCAATCCATATGATGAGTATGCAACTTTACATGGAGTTTCAGACGATGAGACCAGAGCCAAAATCGAGGCAGCTGTTACAAACTACAATAATCTGACAACAGATGCGGCGAAGATGAATGCGCAGAGCAAAAATCTTATGAATGCTGTAAATTATGGCTATTCATATGCCACACTTCAGGGCATTTATGAGAAGCTGGATGCAAACAATGCAGGAGATAGTGATAAGCTGAAGCTGCTTGAGAAGCTTGGCTCATCTCGTGATGGCGCAGTGATTTCAAAGAATGGTGACAGCTATGATACATATACAAAGACCACACTGACCGATACAAATGGAAATACTCTCTATAAGTATATTGACAGCGACAACAATAGCCACTATATTGCAGCCGTTGCTGATAAGGACAAGGATACCACATCGTACTATGATGTGACAGAATCTACGAGGACAGCTTATACGGACGCTGATGGCAAGGAGCTTGAAGCAGTACCTACAGTAGTCGATGATACAACACTGAAAGTCGGTGATAAGACTTACAAAAAGGACGAGGCAGACGGCAAGTACTATCTGCAAAAGGAAGATGGCACAGCTGATAAAACTGATTCCATCACTGTTTCACAAAAGACCGAGTACACTATTGCGGCAGATGCCGTAAACAAGACTGGCATAGAGTCAGCTTCAGAAGCGTATGACACAATCATCAAGTCAATGGATGAAAAGACTAAAAGCTCATACGATGAGGCTCTTGCGTCAGTTCAGGCATTTGAGAATTCAAAGGACGAAGTGCTAGGAAGCGATGACAAGTACTCGGTTGCAAGCCTCACCAAGGCTATTCAGAATGCTTATGCAGGCAATGGAAAGGAAGCCGTAGAGCAGCTTTTAGCAGGAAACGGAAACGAGACTGACGGCTTTGTAAATAAAGCAAACGCTTTGGAGGAGGCCGCAGAGGCCAACACAAAAAAAGCAGCAGATAGCAATATTGTAAAGGAGCTTGCCTCAAAGCAGAAGGATTCGTCTGAGTATACACAGGCGCTAAACGACCTGCTCGACAGGGTAAACACTGCATACACGCTTCAGAATAAGGCACTTTTCAATTCACAGGTGAAGAAGGTCGCAGGACAGGATTCGGAGATTGAGCTGAACGGTGTAAAATATACAGGTGACAGCAACAGCTATTCAATCAATGGACTGACAATCGAGGCACTTGCTGAGACCGGGGACAGTGCTATAAGCATTACAACAAGCACCGACACACAGGGTGTATATGATAAGGTAAAGGATTTTCTGACAGAGTACAACAACATCATCAACGAGATGACGAAGCTATACAATGCTGATTCAGCAGGAAGCTACGAGCCACTCACGGATGATGAGAAGGATCAGATGTCTGATAAAGAGATTGAGAAGTGGGAGACAAAGATTAAGGACTCTCTGCTTCGCAGGGATTCTACACTTGGCAGCGTAATGACAGCAATGCAGACAGCCATGATGTCATCAGTTGAGATAGGTGGCAAGAAGTACTCACTCTCAAGCTTTGGAATCAGTACACTTGGATTTTTGAATGCAGCGGAGAATGAGCAGAATGCATATCACATTGATGGTGATGAGGATGACGCCAATACATCCGGCAAGACAGATAAGCTCATGGCAGCTATAAACGATGATCCGGATACGGTAATGCAGTTTATGCAGCAGCTTTCAACTAATCTGTATAGTGCAATCGGTGACAAGATGAAGTCTACAGATTTGAGCTCAGCATTTACCATCTACAATGACAAGCAGATGAAGACAGAGTACACTAACTACACCAAGACTATTAAGGAATGGGAGAAAAAAATCTCAGATCGTGAGGATTACTACTACAACAAGTTTACTCAGATGGAGTCAGCTATGACCAAGCTCAACAGCACACAGAGCTCAATTAGCAGCTACTTCTCATAAAAAGATACCAGGGAGGGTATATTATGTTACAAAATAAAGCATACGCAGCATATGCAAACAACAAAATCATGACTGCATCACCGGCAGAGCTTACACTCATGCTGTATGATGGTGCAATCAAATTTTGCAATATTGCAATCATGGCAGTGGAGAAGGAGGATATCCAGCAGGCTCACACAAACATCCGCAAGGTTGAGCGTATCATAGAAGAGTTCCAGTCCACACTTGATGACAAATATCCGGTATCAAAGGATTTTAACAATGTATATACATATCTTCACAGACGTCTTGTCGAGGCAAACATAAAGAAGGACAAGGAGATTCTTGAGGAGGTGCTTGAGCACCTGCGCACTATGCGTGACGCGTGGAAAGAGGTCATGCAGGCCACATGCAACGGAAATAAGCTGCATGTGTCATAGATAAATGTATCATAAATCACCGACAGGGATTATAGAGAGTTTTTAACTTAAACAAAACGCAGAGACAGCAGCATGAAGCTAGTTTGTTTGTGCGTTTTGTGCTATCATAGAGATGATTATAGTTAAAAACAATCGAAAATACAGGGGGAACACAATGGAACAGACTTACATAGACATAATGATACAAAGCCTTGAGAAAAAGGAGCAGGTACTCGACCGGATAATAGAGCTTGATATCAAGCAGAAGAACCAGCTCGAGGATCCACAGCTTACACCTGACGACTTCGACGAGGTAGTTGAGGCAAAGAGCAGGCTCATTGACCAGCTCAATAATTTAGACTCAGGCTTTGAGAAGCTTTTTGAACGTACAAAGGAAGAACTGAATGGTCACAAAGAGGACTACAAGGAGCAGATACGCACCATGCAGGAGCATATCCGCAGTATCACGGACAAGAGCGTAAAAATACAGAGTCAGGAGGCCCGCAACAAGGATCTCATGACTCTGAAATTTGCATCCATAAAGAAGCAGGCCCGCGAGGTGCGTGTCGGCACGCAGGCCGCAAGCCGCTACTACAAGTCCATGTCAGGAACCGGATATATGGAGCCGCAGTTTATGGACAATAAAAAGTGAAAAGTTTAATTTAATATTTCACCACAATATCCCCAAGCCCTGAGTCGATAACCAGGTGCTTTTTGGCATGCTCATTTACCTCATACTCATCATCATAGTCATTGCCGTTGATTGTGATATCGCCTGTACCTGAGTCCAGGTCCATCATGTAACCGTCAAGTGACTGTGAGGATGTCACAGTGATGTTACCTGTACCGCCGTCGATATCCATTTCGTCAAAGGCACAGTTTTCAAAGCTAAGGTTGCCGGTTCCGCCATCCACATCACAAGTGGCGAAGCTGCAGTCTGTGACATATAAATCGCCTATGCCGGTGTCAAATTCAGCATCAGCTGAGGTCAGGGAATTAAGGTTTACCTCGCCTACGCCTGTATCAAAGGAGAGCTTGTTCAATGCTGCGCCCTTAGGAATGGTAACAGTGATTTCGCTCGTGGTGCTTCTTCTGTAGTTGGCTCCTTTGTTCTGTGATATTGTGAGGGTATCGCCGGAGCTCTTAATCTTTGGAACCAGTCGTTTGTTGCATTTGTATGAGACCGTGTAGCTGTCACCGATTTTCACGTTGATGTTCGATATGGTTGTATCAAATACCAGGTTTGAAAATTCATCGACTGAAAGCTCCTCTGTGCATACGTTTCCGAGAGACTTGTCTGAGCGCGGAATCAGATTGTCAAACAGGCCTAGGGCAAAGCCCCCGATATGGTAGAGGCTTCCGGCGATGATGCAGACCACTGTAATTATTGTAATTATTATTAGATATATATTCTTTTTCATGACTTGTCTCCATTTCTGAATTATCTTGTTGCATAATTTGTTTTGTGATTATTCAAAATATGCTACATACATTTTTGGCTGTCCTGGTTTCCATTAATTTCCATGTTTATCGCCGAGCAGATTTTCCACCAGCGAATTGATGATTGCGGCTATTGGCCAGATAATCCATGTGATACCCCAGTCAAAAGTAATAAAGCTCCAGCATAGATAGATGCATGTGACAGTTGACCAGTAAACTGACATGATTGCAGCCACAACAGGGTTTTCATAGTGCACCTTGCCATCGTGTGAATTGGCAAAATTACCGCCCATAGTCTGTGCTCCGTTCAGGGAAAGAAGCTTGTCAAAGCTTGATTTTTTCATGTTTGTGAATACTATCATGAATACACCGATTGCTATAAACACGAGCACGAGTCCACCGGAAAGTGAGTCTGCGAAGGTGCTTTTGGTGTTCAGTGAGCTGATTATGATTGCCGGCACTGCGCAGAGTATGCAGAGCATGATACCCACTGTTAAAAGCATCGCATGTGTGGAGCGGTAGCTTTCCTTTCGCTCGATGACCCAGTTTGCTGTTTCAAAGTCTATGCAGTAAGGCTCTTTTTTCAGGTAGCTCCATTTAGATGAGAGAGAACCTGAGAAGATAAAGAAGCCGACTGCCACAGCGATACAAACGAACAGGAACGTGATGCCGATTGCATCAGATGCGTCAGGTGAAGCGAGTGAACGCGGAATGCATTCGCTGAATATCGGTCCAAGACTTGCGATTATGCAAAGAAGCACTCCAAATGCTGTGAGATATGCTTGTTTTGCCGAATCCCTGAGGAATGCGACAGCAGTCTCACGGGAGAGTGTTTTGGCAGCAGGCATTGCCTGACCGGGATCCACGAAGCTCTTGATGCCGAGTGAGTCGGCGAGCTCGTCAAGGTTTCCAAACTCTGATATGACGATTCCTATGGCCTCGTTATCGGATTTGCCCTCGGATATTAATTCGTTGTATTTATCCTCCATCATCTGATAGAGCTCATATTTGGCTTTTTGCACCTCGGGGGTATTCGGGAGGTGCGAAAACATATTTTCCAGATAATTCTTTATAGTTTCCATAAAATGTCTCCTTTAAAATCGTATAAATTTGCTTACTACATCAAGTGTCAGCTTCCATTCCTCGCATTTCATCCTGTAATATTCTCTGCCGGAATTGGTAATCTGATAGTAGGTCCGCCTTTTGCCGCTTGCATTGTCGCTCGAAGAGAATGATGTGATATAGCCGTTTTTCTCAAGGCGGGTAAATGCAGAGTAGAGAGTTGTTTCTTTTATGACGTATTTTTCCTCGGATATTAGCCTTATCTGCTTTGAAATCTCGTAGCCGTAGGATGGTCTGTCGAGGAGCAGGTAGAGTATGATGGTATCGTTGTATCCGCGGATGACATCGCTGCTTATATTTAGCATTATTCACCTCCTGTATCAAGTGTTTAATTTCATGTTAAAATTATTCAATACTACGAGTAACATACTACGAGTGTCATACTATGTCTGTCGTAGTAAACATATCACATGTTGTTTTTCGTGTCAACCATGATTTTAAAATAATTAGTTGTGTAAGTCTGTATAAAATTTGTTTTGTAAAAAATGTTCCGGGTGTTTTGATTATTTTAAAAAGTTAGCCATTCCGTACAAAAATTAGCGGTAAAATACATTGACACAGTCCATGTCATTTGATATATTTTTTAGAAGCAAAGGCGATTAATTAAATACACACTACCTCTGAGGGAGTAGTTCGCGTATCATTACATATACGTGGTTTGTCAACAGACCGGTCAATAGACCTGGCAAACATTAAAGAATGAGACTCAAGTATGCAGCACACAATAAAGCTATATAATTATAGCTTTATAAGGTTTCGTGTCTGCATGCGAGGGTCTCATTTTTCATATGGAGCGTTCATGTTGCTGATAACACTGTTAGGTGTGAACAGTAACGCATTCATATGCTTATCCGTGAGAAATTAATCGCCGCACACTAGGCAAAAGGGAGAAAAATATGGTATTATTTATTGAAATCCTGCTCATAGGAGTAGGTCTGTCAATGGACGCCTTCGCAGTATCCATCTGCAAGGGACTTGGAATGACAAAGGTAAACAGAAAGCAGGCGCTGACAATCGGTCTGTATTTCGGAGGATTTCAGGCGCTCATGCCGTTTATCGGCTATATGCTGGGCATCCGGTTTGAGAAGTACATCACAAGCATTGACCACTGGATAGCATTCATTCTGCTGGGATTTATCGGTGGAAAGATGGTTTATGAGGCAGTAAAGGAAAAGGATGATGACGCGGTCGTGGAAAAAGACCTGGCGCTCAATCAGGGAGAGATGCTTCTACTTGCAATTGCGACAAGCATCGATGCGCTTGCAGTCGGAATCATGTTTGCATTTACCTATGACAGCTTAAACATCTACTGGGCTATTGCAATCATCGGACTTACAACCTTCGTGCTCTCAATCATCGGAGTCATAGTCGGAAACTTTTTCGGCAATAAATATAAAAAGAAATCAGAGATAGCCGGAGGAATCATTCTCATACTCATAGGCGTGAAGATATTGCTTGAGCATCTGGGAATTATAAGCTTTTAAAAAATAAAAAATGGAGGAATCAACATGGAAAATTTCATCAATAATGCACCGTTTATAGTGGTGCTGCTCTGCCTGATAGTGGGCTTTGTGTTTTTGGTAAAGGGAGCAGACCTGTTCGTGGAGGGCAGCTCAAGCGTGGCAAAGCGATTCAAGGTACCGTCACTTATCATTGGACTGACAATTGTCGCGATGGGAACTTCGCTTCCTGAAACAGCGGTCAGTGTGGCAGCATCCATAGCACACAATAATACGCTTGCAGTCAGCAACGTGACAGGTTCAAACATATTTAACCTTATGGTAGTAATCGGCGTGTGCGCTTTGATGACACCAGTAGTGGTGGACGGAGCATCATTAAAAAGGGATTTCCCATTTTCGATGATATGTGCCATTTTACTTCTTGTCATGGGAACAATCGGCATGACACTCGGCAGAGTGGACGGAATAATACTGCTCGGCTGCTTTGCAGGATATATTTTCTACCTTATCAGACACACATTAAAGCAGAACAGGCAGTCATCAGATGAGGAGGTCGATGAGATACCTCTCATCTCAATGCCAAAAGCAGTGATTTTCATCCTGATCGGGGCTGTCGGCATCGCAGTAGGCGGAGATGTCGTAGTAGACAGTGCAAGCCGCATAGCGATTGACCTTGGAATGAGCCAGACACTCGTCGGACTGACCATCGTATCTATCGGAACATCGCTTCCGGAGCTTGTGACATCAATAGTCGCAGCCAGAAAAAACGAGGTCGATATGGCACTCGGAAATGCCGTCGGCTCATGTATTTTCAACATACTCATGGTGCTCGGAATTGCATCAGCCATCAGCCCGATAGCATTCATACAGGAAAATATCATAGATATTATCGTGCTTGTGGTATTTTCACTCATCGTGTGGATTATGGCATGGACAAAACGTGAGATAAAAAGAGGCGAGGGCATCATCATGCTGCTAATGTATGCGGCATATACAGCGTATATTATTATACGATAGGGTAAAATACCTTTTGAACCTTTAATGCATAATATTACTTAGAAAATGTGCAGATACTTATTGAGTATCTGCATTTTTTTTAGTCAAATATATGCATAAAGGAGGAAAATATGCAACAAAATATGTCAATGCAAAATATATCAATAGTAAATAGAAAATTTCCCACAAATTTTACACAGCCACCTCAATATATTTTCAATTATTTGTTATGCTTATAAGTGCAGAAATAAAGATTACAAAACATGTACGAATATTTTTATGAAAAGCAGACTATAATTTATGATTAAGTAACAAAACAGGAGGCAATAATTTGACATACGATGAGATAAAAAAGAATAAGGAGGTCTGTGAATGTTTAAAGAAAGGGAATGAAAACCTTGGAGTATTGGGCTTTACAGACCATTCGGCAGCTCATTGCACAATGGTAGCCAAAAGAGCAGCATATATATTAAAGAAATTCGGTTACAGCGAATCTGATATTGAAATGGTAAAAATCGCGGGATTTATGCATGATATCGGAAATGTGGTAAACAGAAGCCGTCATGCGGAATATGGTGCAATACTGGCAAACGAGATACTCAAAGAAACAGATATGAGTCTGAAGGATAGGATAACGGTTGTGTCTGCGATAGGACATCATGATGAGTCAACCGGAGGGGCAACGGATCCTATTTCAGCAGCACTCATCATAGCAGATAAAACCGATGTGCGCAGAAACCGTGTAAGGAACAAGGCAAAAGAAAATTTTGATATACACGACAGGGTAAATTATGCAGTAACAGATGCAGCTCTTAAGATAAATATGGATAAAAAAGTCATAGCGCTTAATCTGCAGATTGATACGAAAATCTGCTCTATGTATGAGTATTTTGAAATTTTCTTAGGTCGAATGATGATGTGTCGTGGCGCAGCAGAGGTACTAGGTGCAACTTTTAAGCTTACGGCAAATGGTTCGAAGGTGTTGTAGAAAATCGGCTTAAAGTTGATGGGATATTGAAAATGAAAAAGATATGATAACCTGTTATGAAAAAGTTGAGAAAAAATATAAACATGATGTGATGACATATGGTTTTAAGTCGGGTAATGTTTCAGATAGGGCAAATACTGTAGACAGTGTGCTTAAGGTTTCATCAGAAAATGATAGTAATGAAAAAAATGACTGGATAAGTGTAACAGTAGACTAGGGTAAGGCTACATTTGAATTAATGGAAGATAATGTGGAGCTGACCGGATATATGTGCGCATGGGCAGATGAGAAAGAGCATGTAGATATAGTAAAAGGAGAAGAAATTGAGCTTTTGAGGATTAGTTATGGAATGGATCATGTTGAGGCTATAATGCCCGGGGCATCTATCGGAAACAACGAATATATGTACAGTTTATCGGTAAGGTTTGAATAAGGCACAACAATTAACTTCAAAGTAATTTACTTGAAAGTTAATTATTTGCAATAAACTTATTCTTGTTGACTTACAACAGTTGACAATTTAAAAGCCACATGCTACTCTAGAAATATATGAGATAAAAGCGACGAAAAAGAGAGTACTTTTATGGCAGATTTACAGAGAAATCCCACACAGGCTGAGAGGGGATGACCTAAAGTAGGAGGAACATGGCTTTGGAGCAGCAGTATCGAACCATTGGCTAGATACTGACAGGAACCGCCTGTTATAGCGGAAAGAGGCGCAGCAGTGCCGGCAAAAGATGCCGGATGATTTTGATAGCTGCGTGAAGAGAAGTGGTACCACGATATAATCGTCTTCTTGGGAGTTTTCTCCTAAGGAGGCGTTTTGTTTTATTATTACGGCTTCGCACGTAATATATTGAATTGCCGGAGAGCATACAGTTGTTCTGAGAAAATAAATATAGTATTTTTTCTGAGAAATATATTGTATGTGATACGGCATTATAGAAGACTATATGTGCGAAGCATTAAAAACAGGAGGAAACTAAATTGGCAAACAAAGGTAAATATTACATGACAACAGCCATTGCGTACACATCGGGCAAGCCTCATATCGGAAACACATATGAGATCATTCTTGCAGACGCAATCGCCAGATACAAGAGAGCAGAGGGATACGACGTATATTTCCAGACAGGAACAGATGAGCATGGACAGAAAATCCAGGAAAAGGCTGAGGCAGCCGGAATTTCACCGAAGGAGTATGTAGATCAGATTTCAGGCGAGGTAAAGAGAATCTGGGATATGGTAAATTCATCATATGACAATTTTGTCCGCACAACAGATGAGGACCATGAGAAATGTGTAAAGAAAATCTTCAAGAAGCTTTACGATCAGGGCGACATCTACAAGGGCTCATACGAGGGTCTTTACTGTACACCATGTGAGTCATTCTGGACAGAGTCACAGCTCGTGGACGGAAAATGCCCGGACTGCGGACGTGAGGTACAGCCTGCAAAGGAGGAGGCATACTTCTTCAAGATGAGCAAATATGCAGACAGACTCATCGACTATATCAACACACACCCTGATTTCATCCAACCGGTTTCAAGGAAAAACGAGATGATGAACAACTTCCTGCTTCCGGGACTTCAGGATCTTTGCGTATCGAGAACATCATTCAGCTGGGGAATTCCGGTAGATTTCGATCCAAAGCATGTAGTGTATGTATGGCTTGATGCCCTCACAAACTATATCACAAAAATCGGTTACGATCCTGACGGATCATCAGAGCTTTTCAAGAAAAACTGGCCTGCAGATCTGCACCTTATCGGAAAAGATATCGTGCGTTTCCACACTATTTACTGGCCTATTTTCCTTATGGCACTTGACCTTCCGCTTCCAAAGCAGGTATTCGGACACCCATGGCTGCTTCAGGGCGGTGACAAGATGAGTAAGTCAAAAGGAAACGTTATCTACGCAGACGATATGGTCAGACTTTTCGGCGTAGATGCCACACGTTACTTTGTGCTTCATGAGATGCCATTCGAGAACGACGGAATCATCACATGGGATCTTGTAATAGAGAGATTCAACTCAGACCTTGCAAACATACTTGGAAACCTTGTAAACAGAACAGTTTCCATGAGCAATAAATATTTTGACGGCATCGTAAAGAGCACAGGCGCAACAGGCGATGCAGATCAGACAGCCATTGATGCAGATCTTAAGGCTGTTGTTACCGGCACAAGAGATAAAGTGGCAAAGAAAATGGAAGGACTTCGTGTGGCAGATGCCATCACAGAGGTATTCGCGCTTTTCCGCCGCTGCAACAAATACATCGACGAGACAACACCTTGGGTGCTTGCAAAGGACGAGGCACAGCAGGATCGTCTTGCTGAGGTGCTTTACAACCTCACAGAGTCTATCACAATCGGAGCAAGCCTGCTTCATTCATTCTTGCCGGAGACAGCAGAAAAGATTGTGGCACAGCTTAACACAACACTCCGTGAGTTCGATGACCTTGACAAATTTGGTCTTTATGAGAGCGGCACAAAGGTTACAGACAAACCTGAGATCCTCTTCGGCAGATTAAAGGCAGAGGATGTGATGCCTGAGGTAGAGAAAATCCAGGCGGTACAGAAAGCAGAGTTTGAGGCTGAGCAGGCTAAGCTTGCTGCAGTTGAGGGTAAGGCAGCATGTGGCTGTGGTGCAGGTGAAAATGCCGCAGATGGTGCAGACCTTGAGCCGATGGATGTGGAAGCAAAGGAAGAAATCACATTTGATGATTTCGAAAAGCTTCAGTTCCAGGTTGGTGAAATCATAAAATGTGAGGCAGTTGCGAAGTCAAAGAAGCTTCTCTGCTCACAGGTAAGGATTGGAAACCAGACAAAGCAGATAGTATCAGGCATCAGAAAGTACTATTCTCCTGAGGAGATGGTAGGCAAGAAGGTAATGGTTCTCGTAAACTTAAAACCGGCTAAGCTCGCAGGTGTTTTATCAGAGGGAATGCTGCTGTGCGCAGAGGATGCAGAGGGCAATCTCGCACTCCTGACACCGGAGAAACCAATGCCGGCAGGAGCACCTATCGAGTGATCCGGACGTAAGCGACAAGAAAGGAGTCTCATATGGAATATTTTGATATAGTGGACGAGCAGGGAAATCCAACAGGACAGACCGTAGAGCGCAAGCAGGCGCACAGAAACAATATACTTCATAGGACTGCGCATGTCTGGATAGTCAGACACCGCGGAGATTCCATACAGATACTTTTACAGAAAAGGTGCATGGAAAAAGACTCCTTTCCGGGCTGTTATGACATATCAAGCGCGGGACACATACCGGCCGGTGTGGACTACATACCGTCTGCGCTCAGAGAGCTTAATGAAGAGCTGGGGCTGACAATAGAGCCCAAACAGCTTATCGACTGTGGACTGCACAGACACCATGCAGACGAGGTGTTTCACGGAGAAAGATTCCTGGACAACCAGATAAGCAAGGTGTTTCTTCTGTGGCTCGATGTGGACGAAGCGGACATCACCGTGCAGAAGGAGGAAATCGATTCTGTAAAGTGGTTTGACTACGCAGAGTGTAAGCAGGACGTGATAGACGGCACGATTCCAAACTGCATAGATGTGGCGGAGCTTGGGATGCTTGAGCCACACTTTGTGGAATGAAATTTTTGTGAAATCGTGTGGCGATGGCTCTATTCGAGCTATCATGAGAACATAAAAATATATTTTATGTTAAATCAAATTGGGAGGATACTATGAAATCAACAAAAGACTCTCTCTTAGAGGATATCAAGGCAGAATTTGCCGAGGTCAATGCCATGATGGAGGCGCTCGAAGCAAAGGAGCCGGAGGATGAGGCGAGTGAAGCCTATGACAAGTGGATTGAGGAGTGTGAGCAGCTCGCCATCGAGTCAGAATCACTCATGACACTTATAGATTACAAGATGACACAGGGACTGTAGAGGGATATCCTGTATATATTATACAAAAATAAACACCCGGATATAGATAAATTGCTATATCCGGGTGTTTTTTATAAAGAAAAACTTCAAAAAAATGAAATTAAATATATAAAAAATTGTACAAACCGTGTTATACTTTATACGTTACACTAAATTCAGTAGGAGAAAAAGATGTTATCAGTAATAGAAAAAGTCAATGACGTGGTCAACAATTTTATCTGGGGCGTGCCTGCGATGATATGTATCATAGGTGTCGGGCTGCTTTTGAGCTTTAGAACGGGATTTATTCAGATTAGAAAGTTTCCGTATGCGATGAAGGTTACTCTTGGTAGGATGCTCAAAAAACGTGAGGCATCTGACGGAGCGCTCACACCGTTTCAGGCAGTGTGTACGGCACTTGCGGCGACGGTCGGTACAGGAAATGTGGCAGGAGTTGCGGGAGCCATAGCGATAGGTGGACCGGGAGCGGTGTTCTGGATGTGGATTTCAGCACTTCTGGGCATGTGCACCAAGTTCTCGGAGGTCACACTTGCTGTACATTTTCACGAGAGAAATGCAAACGGCGACCTGGTAGGCGGCCCTATGTACTATATTAAAAACGGTCTTAAAAAGCACTGGCACTGGCTGGCATATCTGTTCTCAGCGTTTGGCGTGCTCACCGTGTTCGGTACAGGAAACGCTACACAGGTAAACACCATAACCACAGCGATTGATTCAGCTTTATATAATTACGATATAATTTCAAAAGAGTCGGCATCAACGTTCAATCTCATAATAGGAATAGTGCTTGCCGCTCTCATTGCGCTTATTCTGCTTGGAGGAATCAAGCGTATAGGCCAGGTTACTGAAAAGCTTGTGCCATTTATGGCAGTGATGTATATTCTGCTGGCACTTGGAGTAGTAATCGTCAACTTTAAAGCTATACCGGGCGTATTCGGAGCCATAATAGAGGGCGCGTTCAATCCGTCAGCAGTGACAGGCGGAGCAGTAGGAAGCTTTTTTATGAGCATGAAAAAGGGCGTTTCCAGAGGAATTTTTTCAAACGAAGCAGGTCTTGGAACAGGCTCTATCGCGCATGCCTGTGCAGACACCAAAAAGCCTGTAAAGCAGGGCTTCTTTGGTATATTTGAGGTGTTTGTGGACACTATCGTGATATGTACACTCACAGCACTTGTCATACTCTGCAGCGGAGTTTCCGTGGGCTATGGAGAAGCAGCAGGCGCAGAGCTTACCATCAGCGGATTTACATCCACCTACGGCGGCTGGGTATCAATCTTTACAGCGGTTGCCATGTGCTGTTTTGCATTTTCAACCATCATAGGCTGGGGACTTTACGGAACCAGATGCATAGAGTTCTTATTCGGAACTAAGGCAAATAAGCCGTTCATGGTAGTATATTCGCTCGTTGCGATAGTCGGTGCGACAATGAACCTCGGACTGATGTGGAGCATAGCGGAGACCTTCAATGGCCTTATGGTCATACCAAACCTTATCGCGGTATTTTTGCTTTCGGGTGTAGTTGTAAAGCTGGTGAAGGAATATTTTGCCGGAGAGGGAGCAGCATCTACCTTGAAGAATAGCCGGGAAGAGGCAAAAAGAACATTTTTATAGAATTTGAGGGTATAAGTCATTATGGAAAATAAAACTGATTCATCTTTTGAAAGAAGTATACTATTCGGAGTAGTTGCAATTATAGTGTGTATAATTATTGCAGGTATTTCATTTTTTGGACTTGCAAAAAGCTACTCATCGCCTGAGTCAAAAATAAACAAAGAAACTATAAAGTATCTGGATGAAAAGAAAACAACTGCGTTGGAACTGAGCGCAAGTGCTACAGCAGTTTCAACACTTATTACATTAGCGCCGGGAGATGACGGAACTCCTGTTGCAAATAAATTAATGGATCTGGCAGGATATTTTTTGATTGTTGTATCAGCAATATATCTTGAAAAATATCTGCTGACTATTTTTGGCGCGCTGACTTTCAAATGGCTTATTCCGTTATCAATGCTCGCGTTGGCAGTATATTTTGGAAGCAAAAAGGAGCTCTTTTGGAAAATAGGTGTAAAAATATTCATTTTTGGTCTGGCAATATATGCGGTTATTCCGGTAAGCGTGCATGTCTCAAAAATGATTTACAGTACATATCAGGAGTCAATTGATGCGACAATCGATGAGGCAAATGATTTAGCGGATGAATCAGAAGCATCAAAGGATGATGATAAGGATAGCAAGAAGAGTAAGGACTCTGAAAGCAGCTTTATAGATAAGGCGAAGGATGCAGTAAACAGTGTGAAAAATACATTGTCAGTTACCGCAGATAGTGTAAAGAACATGGTTAACAAGTTCATTGATGGACTGGCAGTGCTTATAGTTACAACGTGTCTTATTCCTGTACTTGTGATAGTATTTTTTATCTGGCTGGTGAAGCTTGTATTGGGAAGTGCAATATCGTCGCCGGGAGCTGTAGCGATGAGGAGAGGAAAGGATAAATAGGAACAGTAATTGCCCCGGCCTATGTGTGTTGGGGCATGATTTTTATATGAAAGGGGAAAGTAGATGTATCTTGTATCTGTATATTTTGACAAGACGGCAGAGCATATTTTACAACGATATATAAATAAAATAGCTGAGAAAACAGGTAATTCATTCATGACGGATAACAGTGTGCCGCCACACATGACGATATCGGCAATAGAAGCCCGAAGTGAAAATGCCTTATTGGGAGCAATGGATAATCTGCGAAATTCACTGTTTAATGGGACGATTAGCATTGTGTCAGTTGGACAATTGCTGCCATATGTATTTTATGCCACGCCGGTGCTTAACGGATATTTACAGGATTTATCGGAAAAAGTATTTGATGAGGTGAAAAGCATTCCGGAATGTGCAGTGAGCAGATATTACAAGCCAATGAGCTGGCTGCCGCATATTACACTTGGAAAGACACTGACAAAGGAACAGATGCAGATGGCATTTTCAGTAATGCAGGAAAGCTTTGTGCCATTTGAAGCGACAATTACGGAGATTGGACTTGCCAGGGTTAATCCACATAGCGATGTGGTGCGATGGGAGTTAAAACAGCAGCAATAAAGCCACAGATAAACCGGTTTTTGAAAGGATAATAAACATGATAATAGATAGAGAACGAGTAAAAAATACATTCGCAGAGTACACATCAGGATACAATGCCACAGATCCAAAGATTAAGCTCAAAATAGACCATACCTATAGGGTAGCGGAACTTTGCGAGCTGATAGCAAGTGATTTAAAGCTTGATGAATATGAGACAGATGTGGCATGGCTCACAGGGATGCTGCATGATGTCGGAAGATTTGAACAGATTAAGCGCTATAACACATTTAACGATGCACAGTCTGTTGATCATGCCAATTTTGGAGCCGACCTGCTGTTTAAGGAAGGACTTATCGACACATATGTGGATGGATTTCATGATGATAAATACGGCACAATTGTTGAAAATGCGATAAGAAATCACAGCGCTTTCAGGATAGATGAGAGGCTTGACGAGTATACGGTTATGTTTTGCAATATACTAAGGGATGCTGATAAGGTGGATATTTTCAGGGTAAATGTAGATACTCCGGCAGAGGATATATATAATGTGACAACGGAGGAACTGAAAAACTCGCAGGTGAGCCCTGAGGTTATGGCAGCCTTTGATGAGAGGCATGCGGTACTTCGTTCCTGTAAAAAGACCGCGGTAGACCATGTGGCAGGGCACATTGCACTGACATTTGAGCTGGTTTATCCTATCAGCCTTCAGATAGCAAAGGAGAGAGGATATCTTGACAAAATGATGGCATTTGAGTCGGATAATGAGGTTACAGGAAAGCAGTTTGAAGAGATAAGAGCGAAGCTAAACGAATATGTGGCGTCAGTCAGACCATTATAGTGACTAATGCAGGGCAGATGAAAATAGTTTTGCATTCTTCTTGTGTAACGAAGCTTGAGATTATTGCGGTTTTTTGCCATGGAAGCTTCTTTTTAACATTTTGGATGTCGGGCATGACATGTTATCTTGCAAGTATTATCACAGATGAAAAATATAATGACAAGCTTACTTCTGTGTGCTACAATCAACTCAAAGCATTATATTTCTGTAAATACGACACCACAGCATATTTTTCCGGTGTGTATCACTTTGAAGAGGGCAGACCACTTCGCATTTTTCGACAAAGACATGGAAATTTTCAATGCTTTATGTTACCAGTTAATAGCAGGAAAATTGAAATGTCAGATGTGAAAACATTGCGAGAAAAGCGGGGTGTGGGGATTTTGCCGGCTTTTATATTAGCATACAGTATTTTAATTCGATTTCGAATTTTCCTGCTCACACAAGAAGAGGAGATTAATTTGGGTACAAAGGACTCGAAGGCGAAGGAGTATTTGTCAGACAATACGAGGTTCAGTGAAATCTGCAATTATGTATTGTTTGACGGTGAGAAGGTTATCAAACCGGAGAATTTAAAGGAATGTGACACCACAGAGGTGTTATCAGTTTTCGGTATTGATAGGAAGCAGATTGTTAAGCAGAAATGGAGAGATTTGCTAAAGGGGGTGTCTGTAAAATATACAGAATCAGTATACATCGTACTGATGGGGATAGAGGCACAGACAGATGTTCATTATTCGATGCCGGTTAAGACCATGATTTATGATGCCATGAATTATGGAGAACAGGTCAACGAGGCGAAGAAGCAACATCAGAAAAACAAAGATTATAAATCATCAGATGAGTTTTTATCAGGGTTTACACTTGAGGATAGGCTGACACCGGTGATTACAATTACATTATATCTTGGAACAAAAAACTGGGATGGTCCAAGAAGTCTTGTTGAGATGATGCCTCATATGGACGAGAGATTTCGGCCATTTATCAACGATTACAGGATTAATCTGTTGAATCCACTGGAGATTACGGATTTTTCCAAGTTCAAAACAGGTCTGAAACCACTGTTTGAAGTGCTGAAAAATGCGTCAGATGAGGGAAAGCTGAATGATTTAATTACAAAAGACGAAATCTTTACAAGGGTTGACGTTGAGACAGTAGCAGCTATCAATCTATTTGCAGGAACTGACATTAAGTATGATGAAAAGGAAGAGGTGGTAAATATGTGTAAGGCATGGGACGATCATAAAAAGCGTGGCATTCAGGAGGGAATGAAACAGGGAAGATGTCTTGAAGTATATTCGCTTGTTCAGGATGGTATATTAGACCCTGAGGTAGGGGCAAGTAGAGTAAGTATGTCATTAGATGACTTCGCAGACGCAATGCAAAAAGCAGGCTACAAACTTCCTGAGATGGTGTAGTATAATAGCTTAAAAGTATAGAAATTGCCCCAACTGATTTGTGTTGGGGCATGATTTTTATATTACAGGGGGAGTAGATGTATCTTGTATCTGTATATTTTACCATGTAGGTGATTAATAGATATTTGCAGGAATTTATTTTGAATATGAAAAGGAATAATTTATGAATTATATAGGCACACAGAATTTTGAAACAAAACGATGCTTTTTACGAAGAATCAAACTATCCGATTATACTATGATGTATGAAAATTGGGCTAAGTATGATGAAGTTTGCAGATACTATCCATTTAATCCTGTTGATGACATAGAAATATATAGGGACAAGGTAAAGCATTGGATATCTAATTATGAGTCGGATTCATATTTTCATTGGGTAATTGAGTGGAAAGAAACGGGAGAATTGATAGGAACAATTAATTTGGGAAATGTGGAAGAAGCATGTCATATGTGTGATACATGCTATATGTTGTCTCCTGGATTTTGGAATAAAGGCATTATGACAGAAGTATTGGAGGCTGTCTTAGATTATGCCTTTGATAGAGTTGGATTTAACAGAGTTCAGGCAGAAGTATTCTATGGAAATGATGCTTCCTCTGCGGTATTAAAGAAATGCGGCATGGTGTTAGAAGGCATTGCCAGACAAAAATACTATAAAAATGGTGAGTATATCGATACTGCTTTATGGGCAATTATTGTAGGTGATAGGTTATATTGAGACAAGAACTGATATTAAGTATGATGAAAAGGAAGATGTGGTAAATATGTGTAAGGCATAGGATGATCATAAAAAGCTTGGCATACAGGAAGGAATACAACAAGGCAGATGCCTTGAAATATATTCACTTGTTCAGGATGGTATATTAGAACCTGAGGTAGGCGCAAGTAGAGTAAGTATGTCATTAGATGACTTCGCAGACGCAATGTAAAAATTAGGCTACAAACTTCCTGAGATGGTGTAATAATTAGAACAAGGATGTTGATAGTAAATATCAATGTCCTTGTTTCTTTGTAGAGCTGTTATGGGTTTGAATTGTTTTTGGAATAGCAGGTTAATAAAGTGAAATTGAAAAATTTGGACTGCACGATGCGATCCACACCAAATCAGCATAGTGTCATTGACATTTTGCCAATGTGTAGTATAATACTTATACAAGAGATTGCCAGTTTGTCCTCCGGTGTCCTTCGGACCCGGGGGCTTTTTATATATAGGAGGTACCATGGCAGATAAATCATACAAAAAGTATTAAAAATTTCTCCGTTTTAGGGATTGTACGTGCCAAAGATGGCGCCTATACTTATGGAACTAATGATGCATACGCCATAGCTATAATGTTTGCGCTATTACTAAGCAAATCCGACTTAAAGGACTTTATTTCATCTATGAGAACTGCTTTTGGCAAACTTCAAAAACAGTTACATACCATTTCAGCCACAGATATCATATCCATAATGGGTTATGATGCAAATTGGACGAACTTAGCAAACTTAATATAATATACATTTTGCCAGAGACACTGACCTCTGGCTTTTTTATTAAAACACCAGCATGGAAAGGGTTAGGCACTGTTAACATCAAAAGCTATATTCTGTGTAGCTGAAATGACAAATAAAAAAAATAAAGCAAAAAGTTTTATAACTTGCAAGCAAAAGGGATCGAATCCGTACTTAATAAATAAAGGAAGAGTTGTAATGGACGATAGAGAAATAATTAAACTATATAATTGCCGATCTGAGGATGCATTGCTAGAAACAGAGAAGAAATATGGGAAACTTGTATCATTTATAATTGGCAAGCTGATAAAGAATCAGTTAGATGTTGAAGAATGTACAAATGATACATATTTAGGTGTCTGGTTTACGATTCCCCCAAAAACACCAGATAACTTGAAAGCTTATATTTTAAAAATTGCAAGGAATCAGGCGCTAAAAAAGTATGAACATATTCATGCGGCAAAAAGAGATATAGATATGTGTTTGCCATATGAGGAATTGAGTAATTATCTGGCGAAAGTGGGAGGAGAAAATTGGGAAAATAATGAATTGAAAGATATTGTTGAGGATTTTTTGGAATCGTTGCAAAAACCTCATCGACAAGTTTTTGTATTAAGATATTGGTACTTTATGTCGGTAAAAGAGATTATGAAATGTTGTAATATGAGCAAAAGCAAAGTCGAAACAATCTTATTTAGAACAAGAAAAAAGCTGAGAGAACAATTAGCGGAAAGGAAGTATTTATGAAAACTTTGAAATCAGATATTTTTTATGCAATGAATGAAATTAACGATAAATATATCCTAGAGGCTGCACAATGTTTAGAGCAAAAAAAGAAAAGCGATATTTCCTCACAAAAGAAGATCAAACTATTTAATGAAAGTAACGCACATAGCCGTAAACGGTTGGCTCGCGTTGCAACTGCAATGGCGGTAAGTATCATTCTTTTTACAACAGGAGGAATTGCCAATGCAGCGACAGGAGAGAAACTGGTTCAATGGATTAATGGGCTGTTTGGTGCGGAATTAGTTACAGATGAAAACGAAGGATTGATCGGAAAAGAAGTCATAGATAATTCGGAACCGGAGGTTACGCATGGTGAAGAAAGCGATATAGGGAATGCTGAGGGAAGAGCTATAACTGAAAGCCATATTATAAAGAGTGTCGCAGATGATAATATTGTGCTGCCATTATCTGTTTCTGAGTTTAAGGTGGAGAATGATACGACACCTGAAATTATTATGACTAACGGAAGTATGGCAGTATTTTATCTGGAGGATTATGCAGGTTGGAATTGTAAAGCAGGGGATATATTAACCTTTTCGTTTGAAAAATATGAGTCAGATGCGGTTTCTAATCAGGCGCTGGTTATAGGATATATTAAAGATGGGGTTATGTATGACGGAGAAAGTTTTGGAAGTCTAAGCGGAAGTTACGAATTAAAAGTTAGAGAGGGGGGAGAATACAATTTATATATTATTAGCGCAACTTCCGATTATTTAACATTGAAACAAGGCACTATCAATCTTAGTAAATAGAGAGGAAAAGTCAAATGAAAAGTAAGCTCAACTGCTGGAGTTACTTCTTCGGCTGGTACAATTAAGTTCAATACATATCAGATGGATAATTTTACATCTGCTCAGAAACGGAATGTATGCACACATGAGTTGGGTCATGCCTTAGGATTAGCTCATAATGCGAAAGGCGATGTTATGTATGCGTATGTAAGCTCAGTAACAAGTCTTTCTGCCAACGACAAGGCTTCCTATGACGCAAGTTATAAAAGATATTAAAGAAGGGAGGAATATCTATGAAATTTCAGTCTAAAACCAAAATTGGTATTTTTATCGGAGCTGTTGTGATTTTGCTGGTTATTGGTGTGCTGTTTTTTTGCATTGCGAAACCTTCAACTTCTGACGAAATTAAGACATCATATTTGAGAGGTACTTTTTCGATTGATTATAGCGATCTGAATGCAGTTGTAGGCGATGCTGATTATGTATTCGTTGGTACGGTCGCAAGTGAAGAAGGTACTGTTTATAAAGATGCTGTTACGGTTGAAACAGACGATGGAAAGACTCGTGAAGTTTCCGGCCCATACACAAATTATACTGTGAACGTCACAAAAAATATCAAAGGCAATTTAGTTACTGACACGGCTATCCCGATTCAAAAATCTGGCGGACTTTCGGAAGATGGCTCACAATATTTTGTTTATGAGGGTGATGAGCTTCCGGTTGTAGGAAATGAATATATCTTTTTTGCTTATGCCCAGCCGGACGGGTCATTGTTAATTTCCGGTCCTGTTTCTAACATGAGTGTATCTGACAATACAAGCGATATTGCTCCTTTTAGCGATTCAACGGAATATAGCGACATTGTAGATGCGTATAATAATCAAGTCGATTCTGGACGGACTAGGTTTACTTCTTCTTATGAGGCAAAATAAATTAAAATTGCAGGAAATGTAAGAATGCTTTCCGATAGCTATATGATACTTATAACTTCGGATCAATGCGATCCGAAGTTATTTTTAGGCGTTGAAGAAATGACTTGAACATGTTTATATTGCCCGATAGTATCTTAAAAGGCATATTTTGATATGCTTTTTGGATTCACTTTAGTAATCAGTGTAAAAAGATTGCAGTATGGGCGAATTTAACTCGGTCGCGGAAAAAATAGGGTTTATATTGAAATGAGCTTTGGAGAAAGATGCCAACTATTCCAGCACTTTAAGTTTCTCTGTCAAGTAAGAATATTTTCCAGTAACTATATAATACTTATTTTTTGGAGCATACATGTTTGGTATATGGTAATTAGAGTGATAGGAAAAAAAACAGGAGGGGTCAATATGATTAAGAAAGTCATTAGCGTGGTAATTGCAATATGTTTGATGTTTATTTCAACCATTGGAAGTTCTATTCAGCCGATATATGCAGCATCATCGGCTCGGATTAATCCGGATGATATGTTGACAGTGCTGAACGATATAACAGTAGCGGGACAGTCATGGGAGAATATTGGTTTTGATTCGGAGGATATTGCCAATATAATGCAGATGCAAAGGAAAGATGACTCCATATTATGCGTCGTTGAACACGGACATAGCTAGATTATCAGTAGAAACAGTAGAAACATAGGCATTAGAAAACGCAATAGCAGGGCAAGGGTATATTCAATCTTATGCACAGAACGGTAATCCGCCAGCAACCCCACAAGAACAGAATGAAAGGATGCAATATGTTACACAAGTAGCATTAGAGAGATATGGTAATACATATAACACAGCAGATTTTAACAAATATGTACTTTATCTTTATATGTCCCATTATATAGACAATCCTAATTATACTAAAGAAAGTCCAGGATTTGATAATATATATGCTTATGTTATTACTTCAGATGATATTACAGCATATGAGAATTTTATAGCACAAAGTAAGTTTTCTATGTTCTCTACAAATCTGGTTAATTTTATGGATGAGTTCAAGTCTGCGGTAAATAATTCGTCAGACATTCTAACCGCGGTGGATGAGGGAAAAGTTATATCCATAAATACCGCAAATGCGATATATGGTTTATCTACGTTTGATCCGGAAAAAACCGCATCAAGAGCAAAGTTAATTGTCACTTCATTTAAGGACCACTATGAGAGTACGGCTTCTGTAAATGAATTATTAAATGCAATGTATGTAGATTTGGAGCCGGAGGATGTCAGCCAACAGTATATTGATGCATGTGTTACGGGATTTTTAGGAGTATTGGCAGGAACAACATTATTTGGCTTTGGTATGTCAATATCGCTATGTTATTATAACGTGTATGCAAATTTGTACGATAAGGCAAAGCTAACAGTATTGCATTATTCATTGTCAGGAAGAGTGGCTATCAGGCTTGATGAACTGATTTGGGGCTAAGTTATGAACGACGACAATGAAAATGTGTTGATTATTGCATATAACTTGTTCTGCACCATACTAATACCAGCAGTAATAGTATTGACAGGAATTTGGTCTTTGGAGTCGGAGAGCGATTTCACACATGGACGAACAGGAGGATTGCCGATTGGGGCATTGACTGTATTCGTTCCAGAGGTTATATTTGGTTTGAAGTGGAAAATGAAAAGGACGTTTACAATTCCATGCTGTATTGCGTGGTGTATCTTCCTTCTTAAGATGGCACATTATTTCTTTGCTGTGGTTACAAATGCACCAATTACATATTATGGAACGGTGTGCATTGTGCTGTTTGGATTAATGTGGAGTATAGTCATGGAATTGATGCAGGAATTAAAAGAATACCTTTTGGGGTTTCCACAGGAATATTGGTTTGTTCCGTGTTCTAATAGTTCAAGATATAACAAGGTGTTTCGCTTTATATGGTTAGTAGGCGTCGTTTTTGGAACGATATTTTTATTAATGGTTAAATGGGGATGAGTCTTTGATAAAAGTTATATTTTATTTTTTGCTTGTAAGTATAGGAGCAGGTTTGGTGCAGATGAAAATACCGCTGTTTGGTCGTCATAGTAAGCGGTGGGAAGAACAAAATTATGCACAGCGGTTTGGCGGTATCTTTTTTCCGGCATTCATTGCGCTTGTAGTTATCTTTTTATTTAATGAGTATAAGACGGCTCAATTACCCACTTTGAATGAAGAAATGCTGATGAATGGAGCGGAGTATTGTTTGGTAACTGATTTGAATGAGATAGGAGATGCGGATTATGCTTATGAGATAAAAAGTGGAAGCTCACAAGAAGAGATTTGCGGAATTATATCAAGTATATGTATAGACTTAAAAAGGGAAGATGATTTGGTAAATGTCAGATATGAAAACGGAGAATATATTATCATCAGCAATGGCATAACAATAGGACGGGCTGTCATAAATGACAAAGCAACAACAGATTTGTTGAAAATATACTTTTGCAACTAAAAGTGGATGAGCGTTTCAGTGTAACCTTTAGGCGAGAATATCAAAAAATACAAAAAAATACAATTTATTCGGTTGACCAAATGATACTTTTGTCATATAATCTAATCAAAAATAGTAATAATTACTAATTTAACTGGAGATTATTAGCAGGAGGTACCTATCATGGACAAGAAGATTACAGACAGCATTATTTACATCGGTGTGGACGACAAGGACATTGATTTATTTGAGAGCCAGTATGTTGTTCCAAACGGTGTTTCATACAACTCATATGTGATTATGGATGACAAAATTGCAATCATGGATACAGCAGATGCAAGAGTTACGGATAAGTGGTTTGCCAATTTGAGAGAGGCGCTCGGCGACAGAAAGCCGGATTATCTCGTTGTTTCCCATTTGGAGCCGGATCATGCTTCCAATATCCAGAAGGTTGCAGAGACATATCCTGATATGCAGATTGTAGGTAATGCAAAGACCTTTAACATGATGGGACAGTTTTTCGATATAGACTTAACGGACAGAAAGGTTGTAGTGGCAGAGGGAGATAAGCTTTCTCTTGGAAAGCATGAGCTTACATTCGTCATGGCTCCTATGGTTCACTGGCCGGAGGTTATGATGGAGTACGAGTCAACAGACAAGGTGCTTTTCTCGGCAGACGGCTTTGGTAAGTTTGGTGCGCTCGATACTGATGAGGACTGGACATGTGAGGCAAGACGCTATTACTTCAATATTGTTGGAAAGTATGGTGCTCAGGTGCAGGCAGTTCTCAAAAAGGCAGCAGGGCTTGACATTGAAAAGATTTGTCCTCTTCACGGACCGATTCTCACAGAGAACCTTGGCTTCTACATAGATAAATATAATACATGGAGCAGCTATCAGCCTGAGGATGAGGGAATCCTTGTGGCATGTGCTTCTATTCACGGCAATACAAAGAAGGCAGCAGAGCTTTTAGCAGAAAAGCTCAAGGCTACAGGTGTAAAGGTTGCATTTACAGACCTTTGCAGGGATGATATGGCAGAGGCTGTTGAGGATGCGTTCAGATACGACAGGCTTGTGCTCTGCGCATGCACATACGATGGAGGCATTTTCCCACCAATGGAGGATTTCTTACATCATCTCAAGGCAAAGGCTTATCAGAATCGTAAGATTGCCTTCGTGGAAAACGGTTCATGGGCACCTACAGCAGCACGCCAGATGAAGGCTATTGTTGAGGGCTTCAAGAATATTGAGTGTGTTGAGCCGGTTGTTACAATTAAATCTACTCTCAATGAGGCATCTGAAAAGCAGATGGATGAGCTTGTTGCAGCACTTACCAGATAGAATTATGGATTAACGAAGACCCGGACGTTTGTCCGGGTTTTTGTATTAGAGTATATATAAATATGCTATCATACAAACAAAGAAAAAAGCCATAATAGTACAATGTCAAATGAGGTAAACTATATGCAGCAGCGAATTACCATAAATCTTAACACAGATAGCAAAAAAACCGACAAAACCACTATTCTTGAATACTGCCGCAGTCACGGCATTGCAGGGATAGAAACACCGTGCGGTGGAAAAGGCACTTGCGGTAAATGCAAGGTGACGGTGACAAAACCATACTATAAGGATGTGCTGGCCTGTCAGACGAAGATTTGTGACGGTATGGAAATTATTGTTGGGAGAAAAGAAAGCACCGGAACCAAAGAAGACAGTATGGTTGTTCTGACAAATGGAGGAAGCATATCGGAAAAATTTAATGAGCATGTGAATAGGAATGTTGAAGACACTCTGGCGGCCTGTGATATCGGAACCACAACAGTAGTCTGCTATCTGATTGATAAAGAGACCGGGCAGATTATCTCAACCAGAAGCGGTGCCAATCCACAGCGCAGCTTTGGAGCAGATGTACTTTCTAGAATTGATGCGGCAGCGAGGGCGGATGATAACGATAAAGCGAATGGCGGCCTGCAGATGATGCAGACACAGATAGTGTCCCTGCTTAACGGCTGGATATCAGAAATGCTCACGGAATGTGGCAGAACTAAAGTCAGCCGGTTTTCAGTTGCCGGAAACACGGTTATGTGCCATCTGCTTATGGGAATTTCACCGGAAAAGCTTGGCAAGGCACCATTTATGCCGGATGAATATTTTGGCAGGAAATTTAATCCTTTGGATATAGGACTTGAGAATTGTCAAACCATGATTATATTTCCGGCTGTATCAGGCTTTGTAGGCGGAGATATTACAGCGGGTATGATGGAGACAGTGAACTGCAACGAGCTGACGCTATATCTGGATATCGGAACAAACGGTGAGATGGCGCTTGGAAAAGGCGACAGATATGTGTGCTGTGCCACCGCGGCAGGACCGGCTTTTGAGGGTGCGCAGATTGAGCTGGGCATGCCGGCGTCTAAGGGAGCCGTGGATAAAGTATGGCTGGAAGGGCGCAGAATTAAGTATTCGGTTATCGGAAATGACAGACCTGTGGGACTGTGCGGTTCGGGGCTTATCGATGCGCTTGCCGTTCTTCTGAAAGCCGGAATCATAGATGAAAACGGCACGATTTTAAGCGGACAGGAGCTTCCTATACTGTTTAGGTCGTATGTGTTTGAGGTGGAAGCGGAGGAGACTGCACAGAGCACAGAGTCCTCTCTCGCTGTTCATATTGCACCGGGAGTCTACATTACGCAGGAGGATATCAGGAAGCTGCAGCTTGCGAAGGGCGCGATAGCCGCCGGAATAGAAGTATTGTTTAAGGAATATGGCTGTACGCCTTGTAATATTGATGTTCTCACATTTGCGGGAGGCTTTGGAAACTACATTGACAAAGCAAGTGCGGCGGCAATAGGATTGTTTCCACAGGAGCTTTTGGACAAGGCAAAAGAAGTGGGAAATGCGGCAGGAAACGGAGCTGTTTCGGCAGCTTTATCGCAGGAAGCCTGGGAAAGAGCACTGGAGATAAGCAAGGACATGCGTTACATCGAGCTGGCATCGTATCCGCATTTCGATGAAATGTATGTGGAGCATATGAATTTTTAAATAATTGAAAAAAATATATTTTTACTTTATTGTTGAAGAAAATTGTCATATAATGACTTCGGGTGAGATTATATTTTAAAAGAAAAGCTGATAGGGTGATCAGCATCAGGAGGAATATTAATGCGTAAAACAAAAATTATCTGTACTATTGGACCGGCCAGTGAACATGAGGATGTCCTCACCAGGATGATAAAGGCAGGTATGGATGTTGCCAGATTAAACTTTTCTCATGGCTCACATGAGGAGCATCAGGGCAAAATAGATTTAATCAAAAAGGTAAGACAGAAGCTTCATATGCCAATTGCAATCATGCTTGACACAAAGGGACCTGAGTATCGTATCAAGACCTTTGAGAATGGCAAAATAGAGCTCAAGGATGGAGATACTTTCACACTTACCACTGACGATATTGTAGGAAATCAAGAGAGAGTATCAGTTAATTACGAGAATCTGATCAAGGATTTAAAGGTTGGTGACCGTGTGCTTGTTGCGAACGGAATCATCATTCTGCAGGTCCGAGAGCTTAAAGGAAACGATGCAATCTGTGATGTTATCGCAGGAGGTACACTTTCAGACAGAAAGAGCATGAACTTCCCGAACAAGGTCATGAAGCATGCATATTTAAGCAAGCAGGACAAGGATGATCTGCTTTTTGGTATAAAAAACGAGGTGGATTATGTTGCTGCATCATTTGTTTCTACGAAGCAGGATGTAGCTGATCTGAGAAGCTTTTTGGATGAAAACGGTGGAGAGGACATCGAAATCATCGCAAAGATTGAGAACCGCTCAGGTGTAGACCATGTGGAGGAAATCTGTGAGATAGCAAATGGAATCATGATAGCCAGAGGAGATCTCGGTGTTGAGATTCCGGGAGTTGAGGTACCGGCAATACAGAAGTATCTTATCAACAAGTGCCGTATGCTTGGTACACGCGTAATCACAGCAACAGAGATGCTTGAGTCCATGATTCACAATCCGCGTCCTACAAGAGCTGAGCTTTCGGATGTAGCCAATGCGGTATACGACGGCTCATCAGCTATCATGCTTTCGGGAGAGTCTGCAGCAGGTAAATATCCTGTAGAAGCTGTAAAAAATATGGCAGAGACGGCAGAGTATACAGAAAAGCAGATAAACTACGGCAAGAGATTTGCTAATGCGGATTTCCAGACAAAAAGCATAGTCGATGCCATTTCACATGCTACATGTGCCATGGCAATAGATGTGGATGCGAAATGTATCGTAGTCAGCTCGCTGACAGGCCGTACAGTGCGCATGGTCAGCCGTTTCCGCTGTCCTGTTGATATAATAGGCATGACAACCTCTGAAAAGGCATGGCGCAAGCTGAACCTGAGCTGGGGTGTAAAGCCGGTTCTGTGTGAGGAATACAACTCAATGGAGGTTATGTTCTACAATGCGATGAACGAGGCAAAGAGTGTCATGAAGCTCAAAAAGGGTGATCATATAGTGCTCACAGGAGGTCTCATCAACGGTAAGACAGGCAACACCAATGTGATTAAGGTTGAGACAGTTTAGTACATTTATACTATTGATTAAATCGTATATATGTCATATAATTCTTAACGATTAATAAAAACAATAAATTTAAAATAAACAATTTCGAGATGAAGTTTGCAGGAAAACGGCAGCGATTTTACCTTATCAAAGCCTACCGAAGGAGTAAAACTCTCAGGTGCCGCAGCAGGCGGTGCAACTGTAAATGGATCGACTCTCTGGAGACACCCGCTTGGCGGGGGCCGAAGGTGCAACGTACGAATAGGAAGCAGTAGGAGTGCAGTGACTATGAATATATCATGGCACAGGCTGCTTCTCGTACGAATCTCTCAGGCAACAGGACGGAGAAGATATTGGACAGATATTCTTAAGATAATCTTCTTAATCCCATGTATCAGACTGTATATGCAGCGTATATGGGGTTTTTTATTTCAATTCACGTAAGTGCTGCTAAGCCTGCTTTTTCAATTGTTTCCGGATGAAATTATTTATATCAATAGTATTTGCTCAAAACACAAAGACTTTGTGTTTAGATAAAAAAGAGAGGCAGGAGTATTTCAATGTGGAACACAATCAACATTTTTCTTAAAGCAGTGGACGATTTCGTCTGGGGAGTGCCGCTCATGGTGCTCATCATGGCAGGAGGTATAATGCTCACAGTTCGTCTGGGGCTTCTTCAGATGAGAAAGCTTCCTCTGGCACTAAAGTGGATGGTCAAAAATGAAGAGGGCGGCGATGGCGAGATTACGAGCTTTGGCGCACTCTGTACCGCGCTTAGCGCAACAATCGGAACCGGCAACATAGTCGGTGTAGCAACTGCAGTCGGTGCAGGAGGACCGGGAGCACTTTTTTGGATGGTGCTTGCAGCCTTCTTTGGCATGGCAACAAAGTATTCAGAGGGACTTTTGGCTGTAAAATATCGTGTCATCGGCAAGGACGGACATAGTCTCGGCGGACCATTCTACTACATAGAGCAGGGAATGGGTACAAAATGGAAATGGCTTGCAAAGATATTTGCATTTTTCGGCGTATGCGTTGGACTTTTCGGAATAGGAACATTCAGCCAGGTAAACGGAATATCAAGTGCTGTAAACAACTTTTTTGACCCTAAAAACCAGCATACAGTAAAGGTTTTACCGTTCCTTGGTGAGTATTCATGGTCAGTTGTCATTGCTTCGCTTGTACTGGCATTCTGCGTGGCAGCAGTGCTTATCGGCGGAGTAAAGCGTATTGCAAGTGTCAGCCAGATAATAGTTCCTTTCATGGCTGTTATATATATTGTATTTGTGCTCGTGCTTGTGGTATGCAATATCACAGCGGTTCCGGCAGCGTTTGCTACAATAGTAAAGGCAGCGTTTTCACCGAAGGCCATAACAGGCGGTGCCGTGGGAAGCTTTCTTGTTGCAATGCAAAAGGGTGTTGCCAGAGGAATCTTTTCAAACGAGGCAGGACTTGGTAGTGCCCCGATTGCAGCGGCAGCAGCCCAGACAAAGGAGCCTGTACGTCAGGGACTTGTCAGCATGACAGGAACCTTCATTGATACAATAGTTATATGTACACTTACAGGACTTTCCATCGTGCTCACAGGCGCATGGCAGGTTGACGGACTCGAGGGCGTGCAGGTTACTACATACGCATTCCAGAATGGTCTTCCTTTACCGAAAGAGCTATCAGCATTTATACTTATGCTGTGTCTTGTATTTTTTGCCTTTACAACTATACTCGGTTGGGATTATTATAGTGAACGGTGCTTAGAGTATTTGAGTGGCGGAAGGATGAAATATGTAAAGGTTTATCGCTGGATATATATCCTTGCAGTTTTCATCGGACCTTATATGACTGTAAGTGCGGTGTGGACTATCGCTGATATCTTCAACGGTCTCATGGCTCTGCCAAATATGATAGCGCTGTTTGCTCTCAGTGGTGTTGTTGTTAAGGAGACAAGGCATTTCTTCGAGAGACATAGAAATGGAGAAATCGAGGATTAATTATGTTTTATATTTTGCGACATGGAAGAACAGATTGGAATGAGGAGCACAGACTGCAGGGTGAGGTGGATATCCCACTCAACGAAACCGGCAGGCAGATGGCTTACGATGCCGCAGAAAAATATAAGGATATAGATTTTGACATATGCTACTGCTCTCCGCTTAAGAGAGCACAGGAGACGGCAAGGATTTTTCTTGCAGACAGAAACCCTGCAGTAGAGATTATCACTGACAACAGGCTTCACGAGATGTGCTTCGGTGATTATGAGGGAGTGAAGAACATCAGGCAAAAGCCCGAATGCCCTGTCTACCTGCTCTTTGAGGAGCCGGAAAAATATGTGGCAAAGGACGGCGCAGAGAGCTTTGAGGAGCTATATCACAGAACAGGCGAGTTTATAGAGCAGGTGCTGAGACCGCAGCTTGAGGCAGGCAAAAATGTGCTTGTCGTGGGACACGGTGCAATGAACTGCAGCATAGTCAATCAGTTTCGCGGCACACCTATAAAGGATTTCTGGAAGGATATGCAGGGAAACTGCGAGCTGCTTAGGGTTGAATAAATTTAGATTATTCTGAATAGCTATATCGTTTGTAATAGATAGGGCATACCGGTTGTGGTGTGCCCTGTTGCTGTCAGAAACTAATTTCAACAGCATTTATTTATAAGTAAATGGATATTATATTATAAGTAATACTAAATTGACCACATAGCCTTATGCACGTAAAATAATTTTGTGAATTTTTTATTAAATTAAGAGTATAATTATTTGGAGGAACCAATGAAAAAGACAACGAACTCTTCACCTTACCAGTTTGAGGGCAGAATACCTCTGTCTCAGGCTATTCCGCTTGGACTGCAGCATGTTATGGCTATGTTCATCGGAAACCTTACACCTCTTATCATTGTTATGGGAGCGTGCGGACTCACAGCGGACGCTGGCTTTGCGGAGCTTAGAACAGCTCTCTTACAGAATGCAATGATTATCGCAGGTATTGTAACATTAGTACAGATGTTTTCAATCGGACCTGTCGGCGGAAAGGTACCTATCGTTATGGGAACCTCTTCGGGCTTTCTTGGAGTATTAAATAATACAGTTGCAGCGTGTGGCGGCGGAGTTATAGCATATGGTGCTATTATGGGAGCCTGCCTTGTAGGAGGTATCTTCGAGGGCATACTCGGAGCCTTCTTAAAGCCTTTGCGCAAGTTTTTCCCGGCAATCGTTACAGGCTCAGTTGTTATAGCAATCGGACTTTCACTCCTTGGAGTGGGAATCAACTACTTCTGTGGTGGAACAGGCAAAAATGATTACGGCTCACTGCCAAACCTTTTTATTGGAATGGTTGTACTTATAGTAATCGTGCTTCTTAAGCATTTTGCACCATCGCGCAGTATTTTTTCATCATCTGCCATCCTTTTTGGTATCCTGGCAGGATATGTTGTAGCAATCATTATGACACTTACCATGTCACACACAGGTGTGACCGCTGACGGTGTTAAATACACATACTCATGGGTTGTAAACTTTGATGAGGTTAAAAATGCGGCATGGATAGCAGTTCCAAGCTTTATAGGCTTTGGAAAGCTGTCAGATGTGGGAATTTCCTTCCATGCCAATGCAATCATCCCAATCGGCATCATGTTTATCGTTACTGCAATCGAGACAGTTGGCGATATCTCAGCCTGTGTGGAGGGTGGAATGGACAGAGAGGCTACAGATTCAGAGCTTTCAGGCGGTGTTATCTGTGATGGTCTTGGTTCATCATTTGCAGCGCTTTTCGGAGTACTGCCAAATACCTCATTCTCACAGAATGTAGGTCTTGTTTCAATGACAAAGGTTGTCAATAGATTTGCTATTTCAATGGGAGCTATATTCCTCGTTATTTGCGGCTTCTGCCCAAAGATTGGAGCTCTCATGTCAATCATGCCTCAGTCAGTGCTCGGCGGAGCTGCTGTTATGATGTTTGCCTCTATCCTGATTTCGGGAATTGAGCTCATCACAAAGGAGCCAATCGGCAGCCGTGAGATTACAATTATCTCAGTAGCAATCGGTTTAGGCTACGGACTTGGCGCTACAACCGGTGCTACATCACATCTGCCATACTATGTACAGCTTATATTTGGCGGTTCAGGTATCGTGCCTTGCTCACTTTGCGCTATTCTTCTCAATATTATTTTGCCGAAGAAGTCAAAGAACGCGCCATATATGTGGGATATGGACGAGAAAGACGATGTGAAGCGTGTGGATGACTAACGCTTAGGATTTTGAAGCCGTCAGGTGCATTAAGTACACCGGCGGCTTTATTGTTTGTGGGAAAGTATGGAAATATATGGAAAAAGTGATTTCAATAGTGGGCGCAGGTGGCAAGACCACACTCGTTCATAAGCTTGCAAGGGAATATCACAGGAGTGGAAAAGGTGTGCTTGTCACAACGACAACGCACATGTATGTCGAAGCTGACACTGACCTATCCTGCGATTTTTTTGCGTTAAGGGATAAAATAATAAAAGATGGATATTGTATGGCGGGGCAGAAAATATCTGAACAGAAAATATCAGAACAGTCAAAGCCAAAGATGTGCGGACTGCCGTATGATTTGCTCGATAAACTGATTAAAGACATGCCACAGGCGTTAGATTATGTTATAATCGAAGCAGATGGAGCAAAGCACCATTCCCTCAAATATCCGGCAGCGGATGAGCCGGTCATATATCCGGGTACCACAGATGTTATCATAGTGCTTGGCACATGGGAAAAGGGCAGGTCATGTAAGGACGTTGTATTTCGATATGAGCTTATGCAAGAGGAGCTTGGAACGGCAGCGGATGCAGTGGTTGATGATTCGATTATAGATACGCTGCGGCAGGTCTATGTCAGAAAGCTGCGCGATAGCGGTTTTGAAGGACGAGTATCGTGCGTTTTTGCGAATGAGCGTGGGTGGTTCTGAATAGTTGCAAATATGGAAATAATAAGGTAACAGGGTAATTAATCAGATGAGCATGAATCAGAGCAATAATCAGATAATAAAGAAAAATTTGTTAATCATATGCCGCGGTGCAGGAGACCTTGCGACCGGCATCATCCACAGACTGCACCGGGCAGGACATAGGGTGATAGCGCTTGAGACAGACTATCCGGCTGCCATACGGCGCCAGGTGTCCTTTTGTGAAGCAGTGTATGATGGGAGCGCAGTTGTAGAGGGTGTGACAGCCAGACTAGTTCCTGCCTTGGCTGATGCAGAGACTGATACAGAGACATATTCAGGGAAAAATGACACACCGGCGGCTCATATTGCATCAGAAAAGTGGGATAGTTCAGCCATCGAAGCTGTGCTTGAAGCCGGAGAGATCCCGCTTCTTATAGACCCAAAGGGTGAGTCAATTGAACTTTTGAAGCCGGATGTTGTGGTAGATGCCATAATAGCAAAGAAAAATCTGGGTACCACAATCAATATGGCCCCGCTTGTGATAGGAGTAGGCCCGGGCTTTACGGCAGGGCATGACGTGCATCTGGTGATTGAGTCCATGCGTGGGCACAATCTGGCGCGCATCATTACCGATGGCATGGCACAGCCCAACACAGGGGTTCCGGGAAATATCGCCGGCTTCACAAGTGAGCGTGTGATTCATGCTCCGGCGGCAGGATATATTCATGATGTCAGAAAAATCGGAGACATCGTGCAAAAGGGAGATGAGATAGCGCGGATATATCCGGATAAAGAAAGCTATGACAATGCATTGTCTGAATATGTCCCTGTGAATGCTACAATTACAGGCATCATACGAGGCCTTATCCGTGAGGGATATTATTTCAGGGAAGGCTTCAAGATAGCGGATATCGACCCGCGCGAGAGTGAGCTAACAAACTGCTTTACAATCTCTGACAAGGCAAGAAGTATAGCAGGCAGTGTGCTTGAGGCGGTATCGGCATTTGAGCACGGCGTAAAGATTTATTAAATAATAAATAAGGGTAACTATTAAGGTGTTTTCAGTGGTTCTGAATAGTTACAGTGAGGATAAATAGATTGACGCAGGAAAACGGATTTGATATCAATAATCAGGAACAAAATAAAGGAAAGCTCACACATTTTAATGAGGCAGGGGAAGCTCACATGGTGGATGTGCATGCAAAGGATGACACATACCGCGTGGCGAAAGCCTGTGGCACAATAAAGGTAAATGGCGCCGTATATAGGGCGGTATCTACGGGAACAGCTAAAAAGGGCGATGTGCTGGCAGTGGCGAGGATTGCGGGAATCATGGGCGCAAAGAACAATTCCATGCTCATTCCGCTCTGTCATGCTATTGCCATGACGAAGTGTGATGTTGAGTTTGAGCTGGATGAAAAAAACAGCAGTATCAAGGCAATCTGCACGACAGCCTGTGTGGGCAAAACCGGTGTAGAGATGGAGGCCATGACAGGGGTCAGTGTGGCGCTTCTTACCATATATGATATGTGTAAGGCACTGGACCGTGGCATGGAAATCGGGCAGATACATCTGCTGGAAAAATCCGGTGGCAAGAGCGGACATTACGTTACTGATCACAACTAACAATGTAACCGGCAACGATTATAGCCCATTTAAAATGCTGAGAAGTTAAAAATACACAATTAATCAAGGATAACAGGGAGATGTAATGTATACTGTAGGGATTATAACGATAAGCGATAAAGGCGCAGCGGGCCAGAGAGAGGATAAAAGCGGTCCTAAAATAAAGGAACTGCTTCCCAAAGATAAGTATGATGTGGTTTCATATAAAATCATACCGGATGAGAGGGAACAGATTGCAGACGAGCTTGTCAGGCTGTGTGATGATGTGAAATGCAATCTGGTGCTTACAACCGGCGGCACCGGTTTTTCACCGAGAGATATCACACCGGAAGCTACAATGGATATTGCAGAGCGTAATGCACCGGGCATCGCTGAGGCACTGAGAGCGTACAGCATGAGTCTTACACCTAAAGCCATGCTTGGCAGAGGAGCTTCAGTTATCAGGAAAAACACACTGATAGTCAATCTGCCCGGCAGTGTGAAGGCAGTGTCGGAGAGCATGGATTTTCTGATGGGAAATATAGAGCATGGACTTGATATTTTACTGCAGTATGACAGTGAGTGCGGCCGGTGACAGAAATGCACGGGGTATGGTTTAGGACAGTAACTATTTACAAAAATAATATTTGGAGTGTGGGATTATATGAAGCTTATGAAGACAACGGAGGCAGTCGGACAGGTGCTCTGCCACGATATCACACAGATTATCCCCGGAGTGAAAAAGGATGCGGTTTTTCGCAAGGGGCATATTATAACAAAAGAGGATATACCGGTGCTGCTTAGCGTCGGAAAAGACACCATATATATATGGGAAAATGATGAGACCATGATGCACGAAAATGAGGCAGCAGAGGTGCTTTATCGTATGAGCGCATGTGGCACAAATAGCAATGAGGCAGACGCAGAAGGTCATTGTGAAGCCGCAGAATCCGGCGCTTTTGGTGGCACCGCAAGTAAAATGCATCCATCCCCTGTAAAGGAAGGCAAGATAGAGGTGATTGCTGACTGTGACGGACTGCTTAAGGTGGACAGCGAAAAGCTGAAAAAGGTCAACTCCTTTGGTGAAATGATGATAGCAACAAGGCACGGCAATACCACTGTGAAAAAAGGGGATAAGCTTGCCGGAACAAGAATCATACCGCTTGTCATAAAAAAGGATAAGCTGGAGGCGGCTTCGCACATATGCGATGACGGACCGATTCTTGATATAAAGCCGTTTGTGGTCAGAAAAGCAGCAATAATCACAACCGGAAATGAAGTGTTCCACGGCAGGATACAGGATGCGTTTACCCCTGTCATCGAGAAAAAAATAGCAGAGTTTGGTGCACAGATGATGTTTCATGAGGTGTTTGATGATGATGACCAAAAAATAACAGACGGCTGCTTACGTGCAATAGAGGCAGGAGCGGAGATTGTATTCTGCACAGGCGGAATGAGTGTGGATCCTGATGATAAAACACCGCTTGCCATAAAAAATACAGGCGCGAGGATCGTGTCGTACGGTTCACCGGTGCTGCCGGGAGCCATGTTTTTGCTGTCGTACTATGATGCAGGTGACAGGCTGGTGCCGATATGTGGACTGCCCGGCTGCGCCATGTACAACAAGCGTACGATATTTGATATTGTATTGCCGAGGCTTATGGCGTGTGATATGATTTTGGCAGATGAGCTTGCCGGACTTGGAGAAGGCGGACTCTGCCTGAATTGTGATGTCTGTACGTTTCCTAACTGCGGTTTCGGGAAGGGCTTTTAATATGCGCGATAGATTTGGCAGAGAGATTGACTACATGCGCATATCGGTGATAGATAGCTGTAATCTGAACTGTTATTATTGCAACCCACAGGACAATAATAAAAATTGTCAGGCAATAAATATACTTAGCGTAAAAAAGGTGCTTTGTATAGTCCGCGCAGCCACAAGGATTGGAATCACGCATTTTCGTCTGACAGGCGGTGAGCCGCTTCTGCATCCGCAGATTGATGAGATGGTTTCACAAATCAAAAAGATACCCGGTGTCAGGAGTGTATCACTCACCACAAACGCAGTATTGCTTGCGCAGCATGCAAAGCAGCTTAAGGAAGCCGGCATAGACAGTATAAATGTGAGCATGGACACGATAGATGCGTCAGAATATGAACATATCACAAAAAAACCGCTGCTTCATAAAGTAGAGCATGGAATCGATGCTGCCATAGAGTGTGGAATAAGAGTGAAAATCAATGTGGTGCTCACACCGCAGACAGATGTGGTGGCTCTCACACGGTATGCTTCCAAAAAAGGCACAGATATCCGTTTTATAGAGATGATGCCGGTAGGTGAAGGGCATACCAACGGAGTCGAGCCGTATGAGAAGGTTATTGGCGCACTTTTAGAAGTATATGGAACTCCTTGCCATATAGATACTGAAAATAGAGAAGAAATTAATTCGGGATATAATAATTCAGATAACGGTCCGGCAGAGTATTACAGTTTTCATGGACTTAATATCAGAGTAGGGCTGATTCAGGCAATCCATGGGAAGTTCTGCGATACCTGTAACCGCATACGTGTTACGGCTGACGGCAGGCTTATGCCATGCCTGGGAAGCAGCGTGACGATGGATTTAGTACCTGATTCATGCGAATTTACAGATGATTTGGAAAAAGATTTTGTAATAGTTCAGGCACTAAAGGCTGCCATAAAGGCAAAGCCGGGGTGTCACAATTTTAATGATAATGCAGTGACATATACAAAAACTACAGAGACAAAGACTGTAGAGACAAAGGCTACAGAGCTGAAAGCTGCGGAAGTAAATGCAGCAAGAAATATGAGCCGGATAGGAGGCTGATAGCAAATCATGGGAAAGCTTCTTGCAATCAATATAAGCAAAGAGAGAGGAACTGAAAAGAGAGAGGTGCCACAGGCGGAGCTTGTTGCAGACTATGGCATCATGGGAGATGCACATGCCGGAAAGTGGCACAGGCAGGTCAGCCTGCTTTCCGCAGAGAAAATAGATGCCTTCAGGGCAAGAGGAGCGCAGATAGACAACGGCGCATTTGGCGAAAATTTAATTATATCAGGATTTGATTTCAAGAATTTACCGCTTGGAACACGCTTTTGCATAGGAGATGCTATTCTGGAGATGACGCAGATAGGCAAGCAGTGTCATTCGCATTGTGCTATCTACAAGAGGATGGGCGAGTGCATTATGCCAAAGGAGGGCGTGTTTGCAGTAGTCATAAGAGGCGGCCAGATTCATACCGGTGACGAGGTGAAGCTGATTCCGGCAAACATATATGCTTCGATAAAGGACAGACCGGCGGACAGTCGCTGTGAGCTTTTGACAGTCACAGAAGGAGCACATGCCGGTGAAAAGGCGCTTTATATAGATGGCAGAATAAGAGTGGCATCAGGCAGTGCATGGGCAGATGAAATAAATGACAATGATAATTCCATTGTGATGTTTAAACAGCAGATAGGCAGCAGACCACGCCTCATAATCTGCGGAGGAGGTCATGTATCGGCGGCACTTGTACGCATGGCATCACTTTTGGCCTTTGACATATGGGTGATAGAGGACAGACCTCTGTTTGCCGATAATGCAAAGCGCCAAGGAGCAGACCATGTAATTTGCGGCGATTATAAAAAAACTCTCGCCAGGCTGGAGCCACAGGCGGATGATTACTATGTATGCATGACAAGAGGTCATCGCTTTGATATGGAGTGTCTTACAGAGATATTCAGAAAGCCATATGCCTATGTGGGGATGATGGGCTCAAAGAAAAGAGCTGCCATAGTAAAAAAAGACCTTGAAGAATCGGGATTTTCACGGGAAAACATATCCGGATTACATTCTCCGATAGGCCTTGCAATAGGCGGACAGACACCGGAGGAAATTGCGCTTTCGGTGATAAGTGAGATAGTAAAGTGCAAAAATGAGCGTACCGGCTGCACACAGGTGGATAAGGAAGTGCTTGATGCACTTATTGAGGCAGCTAAGCAGGAAACAGATACACAGGCATCAGATGAGAAGTACATACTGTGTACCATCATAAAAAAGAATGGCAGTGCACCGCGCGGAGTCGGAACACAGATGCTCGTGAGCTCAGACAATCGGATCATCGGAACTATAGGCGGCGGTTGTGCGGAGGCAGAGGTTATAAGCCATTGCAGGAGACTGTTTCGCAAGCAGGTGTTCAAATGCGGCCTGATGGATGTGAGCATGAACACTGACGATGCCGAGAAAGAGGGCATGGTGTGCGGAGGCAGTATTTCGGTGCTGCTGGAGCAGATTGGATGATGAAATTATCATATATTAATAAATCAAGATAAGCTGAATATGAATATTAATCACATGCATATTTAATTTAAATAAAGGAAAAGAAAGGTTAAAAGTATGAGCTTAAGAATAGCGACAGGTACTGACGGATCAGTAAAGGAGCGCAAGGGCTTAAAGAGAAAATTTGCAGCATATGCAGGACTTGCGTTTGGACTTATCCTTATAGCAGGACTTTTTGCAGGCTGTGGAAAAAAGGATACAGCAGATGCAGATGTCGATTTATCAATTTTTGCGGCAAAGAGCTTAAACGGTGTTATGGATGAAATTTGTGCAGCCTACACCAAGGCGCATCCAAATGTAAACTTCCGGAACAACTATGACAGCTCCGGAACTCTGATGGCACAGATTAAAGAGGGTGCGAAGTGCAACATCTTTTTCTCGGCAGGAGTGGCACAGATGGATGAGCTTCAGAATGGCTACGACGGAGGAAGCGTGGTGGACGGTACTCGTGTTGACCTGTTAAATAATCAGGTATGCCTTGTTACATATAAGAATAGTGGCACGGCAGTTACCGGCTTTGCAGAGATCTCAAAGGCTAAAAATATGGCGCTTGCCGACGGAACAGTTCCTGTAGGACAGTACACCAGAGCAGCACTGATAAATTCAAAAATGGTTGAAGGTGATGCTTCAAATCCACAGGCTATTTCAGATTCTGATATCTCAAAGGCACTTGACGGTCTGGAAATAAACAGCTGTGCCAATGTAGGTGCGGTTGCATCTGCCGTAGCTGAGGGCGCAAATGAGATAGGAACAGTTTATTACTCAGATACATTCGGATACGAGAACCAGCTTGATATTATAGAAAAGCTTCCAAACAGCTTAACAGGCGATGTCATCTATCCGATAGCAGCCTTAAAGGGAGACAGCACCACATCAGATGAGCTTGAAGCAGCGAAGGAATTTATCGCATACCTTCAGACAGATGAGGCAATGTCAGTATTTGAGAAATATCATTTTTCGGTAAAGGAATAATGGGACAGATTGATTTTTCACCGCTTTGGGTAACATTAAAAACAGGAATAGTAGCGTCAGTTTTTTCTTTTTTTATAGGAATAGCTTTTGCTGAGCTTGTCATAAACACAAAGGGCAGAGTGAGGGCATTCTGGGATGGACTGCTGACACTTCCTATGGTACTGCCGCCTACCGTGGCTGGATACATTCTTTTAAGGATTTTCAGCACAAGGCGTCCTTTTGGAAGCTTTTTAAACCATAGCATGGGGATACAGGTAGTACACACGTGGCTTGGCTGTGTGGTGGCAGCAACCATCATTGCACTCCCTCTCATGTACAGAAATGCGATGGCGGCATTTGAGCAGATAGATGAAAATGTCATATATGCGGCGCGCACTCTCGGCATAAGTGAGTGGAAGATTTTCTGGAGGATACGTCTGCCTATGGCAAAGCCCGGTATCATATCGGGTGTCACGCTGGCCTTTGCCAGAGCTATCGGTGAGTACGGCGCCACATCGATGCTTGCCGGAAATATAGCAGGAAAAACCTCGACCATATCACAGCAGATAGCAATGGTCGTCCAAAGTGGAGACTATGCCACAGCGGGCTTCTGGTGCATAGTAATCATAGCGATTTCGTTTGCATGCCTTGTATCAATAAATATGATATGCGGCAAAAGCAAGGGCATAAAGAGAAAGAGAAAAAATAATGTCGCTCATAGTAAAAATAAAAAAACAGTTGGATAATTTCATGCTCTCGGTTGACATGGAGCTTACGGACGAGGTTGTGTCCGTAATCGGTATGTCGGGCTCAGGAAAGAGTATGACATTAAAGTGCATAGCAGGGATAGAGACACCGGACTCAGGCTTTATATCATTAAACGGCCGTGTGCTGTATGATTCGAAAAAGCGTATAAATCTGCACCCGGGTAAGCGTAGAGTAGGCTATCTGTTTCAGGACTATGCATTATTTCCGACAATGACTGTGATGGAAAATATATGCATAGCAATGGGGCAGCGTAACGAGGAAAAAGTGAAGGGCTGGCTGAAGAGGTATGGGCTTGAGGGCATGGCATACACATATCCCAACCATCTCTCCGGTGGTCAGAGGCAGCGCGTGGCAATGCTTCGCATGCTTGCGGCTAAGCCGGAGTGCATACTGCTCGATGAGCCTTTTTCGGCACTGGATGAGCATGTAAAAAGAAGCATGGAATCAGAGCTTATGGAGATGCTGACAGATTTTAACAATCCTGTTGTTTTTGTGTCACACAATCGCGATGAGGTGTATCGCCTGGCCGAGCGTATCGGAAGCATGGAGAGAGGTGTACTGAGTACAGTCCGCGACAAAAAAGATTTCTTCATGCGGCCTATGTCTGTGGAGCAGGCACTGCTTGTGGGCTGCAACAATATATCAGAGGTAAAATGGCAGGATAAGCATCATTTGCTTGCGGTGGAATGGGATAGCGTATTTGAGGTCACTGATGAGCAGATTGAACAGACTGCAATGGATATGGACGACATATCACACATAGGTGTTTTCCCACAGGATATAATAATATCGGTAGGCAAAGCAAAAACGGCACTTGCATATGCTGATAAAAATATAATCAGGATTAAAGATTATAAAATGATTGAAGAACTGAAAAGCTGGGAAGTATTGTGTAAATTAAATAACGATTCAATAATTTACGCAAGCCTTCCGAGGCATACAGAAGCAAATATGCTTAACAAAAATATAAATGATGAGCTTTATATAAAGAATTTTTATCTGCTTGGATGAGAAGTAAATGAGGACATACTATGATTTACCTGGACAATGCTGCCACAACAATTAAAAAGCCGGATGCGGTATATGATGCAGTGCTTGATGCAATGAAGCACTGCGGCAATTCCGGGCGCGGGGCATCGGATGCATCGCTTGATGCGTCGAGGAAAATATATGAGGCCAGAATGTGCCTTGCAGAATTTTTCGGCGGAGATGATGCGGCCAGACTCGTTTTTACGGCAAATGCCACTGAGGCACTAAACATTGCAATCCACGGACTGTTTGAGCCGGGGGAGCATGTGATTACAACACAGCTCGAGCATAATTCCGTGCTCAGACCTCTTTATATGCAAAGGGAGCGGGGCGTGGGTGTGGATATTGTACCATGCAGTGATGCAGGCATAAAAAGGGGGATAATTTCCCCATCGGACATAGAGGCTTTAATCCGTCCGGATACAAAAGCCATCGTATGCACACATGCTTCAAATCTCACAGGCAACGTGGTGGATATTAAGTCGATAGGTCAAATCGCACGAAAGTATAACCTTTTATTTATAGTCGATGCATCGCAGACAGCCGGTGTACTTCCTATAAATATAAGGGAAATGAATATTGATGTGCTCTGCTTCACAGGCCATAAGGGTTTGATGGGACCGCAGGGCACCGGAGGCCTTTATGTGGGAGAGAGAGCAGATATAAAGCCGTTTAAGAGCGGTGGTACCGGCGTGCTAAGCTTTCTTGAGAACCAGCCTATGGAGCTTCCGACAAGACTTGAGGCAGGTACCTTAAACGGCCCGGGAATCGCAGGGCTTTTAACAGGTGTCATGGAGCTTGAGAAAATCGGCCTCGACAATATATACGCTAAAGAGCATGAGCTGATGCAGGCATTTATTGAAAAAATAAAGACAATCCCCGGAATCAGGATATATGGAGATTTCGATGTGCTGCCCGACAATGGTCTGCGCTGTGCGATTGTTTCAGTAAATATAGCTGATATGGACTCTGCAGAGGTATCGGATATACTTATGAATGAGTATGGTATTGCGACAAGGAGCGGCATACACTGCGCACCACTGATGCATAAATTCTTTGGAACACAAAAACAGGGTATGGTGAGATTTTCATTTTCATATTATAATACAGTTGAAGAGATAAATGAGGCCGCTGAAGCGCTTATGCAGATTGCGGCATTGCGATAAATAGTATTAAACAATTGAAAGGAGCAAAAATGCCACAGGAAATAGTGTTTTGCAAAGGCGGTGGCTGTACTGCAAAGCTTGGTCCGGATTTGTTAAGTCATGTTTTAGCAAAGCTGCCAAGGGGCGAAAAAGACAGCAATCTGCTCATCGGATATGATAGCTGTGATGATGCGGCAGTGTACAAAATTTCAGATGACACGGCGGTAGTCCAGACGCTTGATTTTTTCCCGCCGATGGTTGATGATCCGTATACGTTTGGACAGATAGCGGCCGCAAATGCGCTCAGTGATATCTATGCCATGGGCGGCACAGTAAAGACCGCATTGAACATCGTCTGTTTCCCTGAGAAAATGGATCTGAATATACTTGGCAAAATAATGCAGGGCGGTGCCGATAAGGTGATAGAGGCAGGCGGCACACTTGCGGGCGGCCATTCTATAGCAGACAGTGATGTAAAATACGGACTTTCAGTCATGGGTACGGTCCACCCGGAGCATATTTACAGCAACAACACAGGGCAGCCGTCAGATGTGCTTATACTTACAAAGAAACTCGGAGTGGGGCTTGTATGCAACGCAAACCGCGTAGGGGTGGCTCCGTTAGGTGCAATTGAGGATGCGGTAAGCTCTATGACCACACTGAATAAGGCAGCATCAGAAATCAGTCATGCTTTCGATATACATGCATGCACAGATGTCACGGGATTTAGCTTTTTAGGACATCTGAGTGAGATGTTAAATGATGATATAACAGCACTTATCGACTCGATTTCCATACCGGTCATTACCGGAGCACTGCGATGCGCAGATGAGTTTTTCCTCACGGCAGCGGCCCAGCGCAACAGAAACCATGTAGGTGATAAGGTGTGCTTTGCAAAAAATATACCTTTCTCAATGGAGGAGGTGCTCTTCGATCCGCAGACCTCCGGAGGACTGCTGTTTGCAGTAAAAGCCTCTGAGGCAGATGCATTTTTGCACGAGCTTAAAGCCGCAGGGCTTCCGGCTGCAAAAGTGGGACGATTTGTTAAGCGGCGAGATGTGTCGATATATGTGAACTGACTTTAAGCTGTCATAGCTTATGTAAATTTGCTGACAGGCTGCATGCCCTGCATTTTGAGGGCTGACGAGTTGAAATAACATAGGGAGGATTATAAATATGATAACAGTAAATGCAATAGGGGATACATGTCCGATCCCGGTTGTAAAGACAAAGAAGGCGATAGAGGCTCTCACACAGCCGGATACGGTGGAGACACTTGTGGACAATGAAGTTGCAGTGGAAAATTTAAAAAAGATGGCTGTACAGAAAGGCTATAGCTGCGATAGCAGTAAGCTCGATGACGGAAGCTACAGCGTAAAGCTGACAATTGAAGCTGTAAATGCCGATGAGCTTTCGGATACAGACGAAGCTTCACAGTATGCATGCAGGCCGGCTGCAGATAACAGGGTTGTTGTAATCCGCTCTTCATATATGGGAGAGGGCAGCGAGGAGCTTGGCAAGGTACTTATAAAGGGCTTCATCTACGCACTTTCGCAGCAGGACAACCCGCCTGAAACCATGCTTTTCTACAATGGAGGAGCAAAGCTGACCTGTGAGGGCTCAGAGTCACTTGAGGATTTAAAGGAGCTTAAGAGCCGTGGGGTGAAAATTCTTACCTGCGGAACCTGTCTGAATTACTATGAGCTGTCAGATAAGCTTGCAGTCGGAGAGGTGACCAACATGTATGATATCGCAGAAAAGATGGCTGGGGCATCTCTTATTGTAAGTCCTTAGAGTTATACAAGGTGTGAGGTAATGGATAAAAATTTGGCAAGAGAAAAGAAAAAACGGCTAATCATCACCTTCGAGACTACCACAGCACCGTTGAAGCTTGATATCAAGGGCAAGGCATGTGGTATTCCAGGACGCACAATTCCTCTTCCGTCTGTCATATCAGCGGGCTGCGGACTGGCATGGAGAGCAGAGCTTTCTGACAGGGAATGCCTCATAGCCTTTATGAAGGAGCATGACATCAGGTGGGAAGCGATGTATGAAATCGAAATGAGGTAACTGATAGTTACCTATATAACAGGATAACAGGAGAAAAATATGTTTTATTACAATCAGTATGTGAGGGCGCAAAGCCTTGATGAAGCTTATGAGCTTTATCAGAAAAAACCGAATTTTGTGCTGGGCGGCATGCTCTGGCTCAAAATGAAAAATAAGACGCTTGGCACGGCAATTGATCTGTGCGACCTCGGGCTTGACCAAATTGATGAGGATGAGAACGAGTTTAGAATCGGCGCATATGCAACACTCAGGCAGATAGAGACTCATGAAGCACTGAATGCATATACACACGGCGCAATCGCAGAGTCGGTCAGACATATCGTCGGAGTGCAATTTAGAAATGTGGCGACTGTCGGAGGAAGCATCTGGGGCAGATTCGGATTTTCAGATGTCATGACGATTTTCAGGGCACTGGGAGCAAAGGTGCAGCTTCACAAGGCAGGAATTATGGATTTGGACGAGTTTGCGGCACTTCCAAGAACAACGCGCGATGTGCTTGTGTCAGTAATAGTACCGAAAAATGCAAAGGGCGTAGTATACTTAAGCCAGAGAAACCAGTCAACAGACTTTCCGGTGCTCACATGTGCAGTGGCAAATAGAAGCGGCAGGTATGTGGCGGTTATCGGTGCATCACCATATATGGCAGAGCCTGTGTGGGATGAGGATGGCATACTCGATGGCATAGCAGATGCAAAGACAGACAGTAATGCAGCTTTGACAGATAACTCCGAAAACAATGCAAAAATAGATAAATTTGCTGAATATGTTGCAGAGCATATCCGTTTTGGAAGCAATATAAGGGCAGGGGCTGAGTATAGAGAGATAATCTGCAGGGTGCTTACACGCCGCGCTGTCACACAGTCGCTTGACATCTGCGATGAAATTAAGCACGAGCATTAAGTAGGAAGGAATTCATATATATGGATGTTAAAATAAAATTAAATGGAAAGTTAATAACCGACTCGGTAGACCAGGATATGGTCCTTTTAGACTTTTGCCGCAAGCACAATTGCTTTTCGGTGAAGAGAGGCTGTGAGTCAGGCAACTGCGGTCTTTGTACAGTGCTTCTGGATGGAAAGCCTGTGCTGTCATGCAGCACGCCGATAGGCAGGGCAGACGGCAGAGCGGTGGACACCCTCGAGGGACTTGAGGAGGAAGCTAAGCAGTTTACAGGATTTTTTGCTGCACAGGGAGCGGATCAGTGCGGCTTCTGTAATCCGGGGTATATTGTAAATATTGTGGCGCTTCTGAGAGAAAATCCTGACCCGACTGACGAGGAAATTCTTGAATATCTTTCAGGAAATCTGTGCCGTTGTACAGGATATCAGAGTCAGCTGCGCTCAATCAGAAATTTCTTAAACAGTAAGAAGGAGGGCGCACCTCTTAATCTTGAGGCAGGAGTCTATGGAGAGGATATCGGAAAGGAGTGGCAGGATGAGCACAAATCAAACTAACGAAAACAGCTTCAACCGCGCCAGAAGGGATTACCACGCAGTTGGAAAATGTATACCTAAAAAGGATTCGAGCCAGCTTTTACTCGGAAAGCCGGTATTTACTGATGATATCACACCGCGTGATGCGCTTGTCATAAAGCTTCTGAGAAGCCCGTATGCAAATGCAATTGTCGAGGATGTAAAGACAGATATCGCTCTTAAGGTGCCGGGCATGGTCGCAGTATACACCTGGGAGGATGTTCCGAAAAAGCGTTTTTCTATCGCAGGCCAGACTTTTCCGGAGCCGTCACCATATGACAGATTAATCCTTGACCGTCATGTGAGAAGCGTAGGTGACGCCGTCGCTATAGTGGTCGGAGAATCTGAAAAGGCGGTGGACAAGGCTCTTAACATGATAAAAGTAAAGTACACGGTGCTTGAGCCGGTGCTTGACTTCAGAAAGTCGCTGGACAACAAGGTGCTCGTGCATCCTGAGGATGACTGGTCATCCAGCATAGATACAGGCGATGTAAAGCGCAATCTCATTCACCACGAGGAGGATGAGCATGGAAACGTGGAGAAAATTCTGTCAGAGTGTGATGAGATAATTGAGCACACATATCGCATAAAGGCAGCGCAGCAGGCATATATGGAGACCTGCAGGGCATACTGTGAGATAGACAGATACGGCAGACTTCACTGTATCAGCTCGACACAGATAGTTTTCCACCTGCGCCGAATACTGGCAAATGCACTCGATATTCCAAAGTCTATGGTGCGCGCTGAAAAGCCGCGTATCGGAGGAGGCTTTGGTGCCAAGCAGACAGCGGTCTGTGAGGTGTATCCGGCATTTGTTACCTGGAGGACAAAGCGTCCGAGCAAGATAATCTACAGCAGAAAAGAGTGTCAGACTATCGCGTCACCGCGTCATGAGATGGAAGTCACCGTGCGTCTCGGAGCGATGAAAGATGGTCATATAAGGGCGATAGATCTTTATACGCTGTCAAATGGTGGAGCATACGGAGAGCATAGTACTACAACAGTAGGACTTTCCGGTCATAAATCGCTTCCGCTTTATACAGGAGGCTGCGAGGCAACCAGATTTTCATGTGATGTTGTGTATACAAACGTGCAGGCGGCAGGAGCATATAGAGGCTATGGAGCCACACAGGGTATATTTGCACTTGAATCAACGGTCAATGAGCTCGCAGAAAAGCTGCATATAGACCCGGTTGAACTTCGTTTGAAAAATATTGTACGCGAGGGCATGTTTATGCCGGCATATTTTGGCGAGACAGCCAATGCATGTGCACTCGACAGATGCATAATGCACTGTGCGGACAATTTCCATTGGGCAGAAAAGTATCCTGTCCGCGACATGGGAAATGGCAAGGTTCGTGCGGCAGGCATGGCACTTGCAATGCAGGGCTCCTGCATATCCAATGTAGATGTCGGCTCGTGTACATTAAAGCTTTCAGACTGTGGCACCTACAATATGATGATAGGTGCGGCAGACATGGGAACAGGCTGTGATACAATACTTGCGCAGATGGCGGCTGAGGTACTTGACTGCGAGCCGGATGATATAACAGTGTTTGGAGCGGATACAGATGCTTCTCCTTATGACTCGGGTTCATATGCCTCATCAACCACCTACATCACAGGAATGGCCACACAGAATGCAGCACTTGAGCTTCGTGAAAATATAAAGAAAATCGGTGCACAGCTGCTGGGCTGTGCTGCTTCAGAGGTGGATTTCGACGGTAAAGAGGTGTATATCATAAATCCGGACGGTGCAGACAATGGGGCAGTTTCCGTAAGTCTTTCCGATATAGCAACAAAAGCACAGGTCAACAACACGATACCTGTAGATGTCACCGCCACATATTCATCACCTGTTTCACCGCCACCATACATGGTAGGAATGGTCGAGATAGAGCTTGATAAGGAGACAGGAGCAGTTAAAATACTTGATTATCAGGCTGTTGTGGACTGCGGAATCCCGGTCAATCCAAACCTCGCGCGCGTGCAGACAGAGGGTGGCATAGGTCAGGGAATCGGCATGGCTCTTTATGAGAATGTCACCTACAATGCCGATGGTAAAATCGCAGAAAATGATTTCATGCAGTACAAGATACCGACACGACAGGATGTGGGACATATCAACGTCGAATTTGAGACAAGCTATGAGCCTTCAGGCCCATTCGGAGTCAAGTCAATCGGCGAGATAGTTATCAATACACCGGCTCCTGCACTGGCACATGCCATTTATCGCGCAACAGGCGTATGGCACAGGACAGTTCCGTTTACCCCGGAGAAAATACTTATGGGAATGGTAGAACCTGACTGGCACGAAAAGGACCTAAGAGTGAAATGATTCATATCATATACATGGCGGCTGGAAACAGCCGCCGTTTTGGAAGTAACAAGCTGTTTTATGAGCTGGATGGAAAACCTATGTACAGGCATCTGCTTGAACGTTTGATAGAAATTAAAGATAGATATAATAAATTAAAAAATGCAGAATCGAATAACTCGGTCATAGATATAACCGTCGTTACACGTTACCGGGAAATACTGGACTACTGCGCAGGTATCCCGGATTGCCATGCAGTCTTAAGTCCGGACAGCGAAAAAGGCATATCCTACACCATAAAAGCAGGAATTATGGCGGTGCAGGAGCAGAAAAAGACTGGTATGCAGGACTACTACATGTTTGCAGTAGCTGACCAGCCATATTTAAAAAGTCAAAGCGTGATTAAATTAATAGATAAAGTGCTTGAAAATAAAGGAAATATGAAATCAGTTTTTTCACTTCGCTGTGGAGATACCGTAGGTAATCCGTGTGTATTTCATTCATCGCTTATCCCGCAGCTTTTATCCCTGGAGGGTGATAAGGGTGGCAGAAGTGTGGCAAAGAAGTATGACTGTGTATATGTGGATATCGCAGATGAGCGTGAGCTGACGGATATAGATACCTTATCAAATTCAAAACATACCGTGACATTATAAAAGCTATTATGAAAGAGCGCTGTATCAGTGAATACCGAATGTATATTTTATTCAAATTCCCATATACTACCTCCAAAGCATGAATGCAAATGCAAAAAAGTAACCGGAGGACAATAAAGTGAAAATCACAGGATTGACCAGAAGAGTAGATTCCCTCGGCAGAATAGTCATACCAAAGGAGCTTCGCAGGATGCTGCATATAAAAGAGGGAAGCCCACTGGAAATATATATGGATGCGGACGAGACGATAGTGCTAAAGAAATATTCGCAGGTGGGAAGCCTGAAGAATATATCACAGGCATATGCACAGAGCCTGTCAAAGGTAACAGGAGCCATGGTATGTGTGGCGGATAGGGATGAGATAATAGCGGCAGCCGGCAAAAACCACAAAAATTATATAGGCAAGGCTTTGTCAAAAGAGCTCGAGAATATTATGGATAAGAGAAAAAGTGCATTGTACAGTAAAAAAGACGATACCCTGATACCTGTGGTAAAGGACGATAAAGCTGACTGTGAAGCGCAGGCAATAGCAGTAATAGTGCATGATGGTGATAGTGCGGGAGCCGTTATACTGTGTGCTTACGATGAAAAAGCCGATAAGTCTGAGATTGCCGAAAAGCTGGCGGGTGCAGCAGCAGAATTTCTGGCTGACCAGCTTGGCTAGAGATAGTAAAAAGCATTGTAAAAAACTATTTACTTGACTACAACAGTAATAAAGATGTAAAATAGCGAGATAAAGGGAGCAGATGGCTTCCTTTTGTGCTATAAAGGTATAATAGAAAATTAAGCAATTATTAATTATCTGATGTAGAGGCATTGTAGTATAATAGACAGTACATATTGGATATAGTTGTCAATTATCTATAAAGTATGCCGATATACAATGGTATACCGATAGTTTGGAGGTAACGTTTAGAAATGGCAAAACAGAAAAAGAAAAAAAAGAAAAAGCAGCATCGCGTTTTCTGGTTTTTCATAAAGCTTCAGATTTTTCTGATGGTACTGATTCTCGGTGGATTATGCTTTTATTACTTTGGAGGCTATGCAGACAAGGTTGCGAAGCTTCACTCAGAGGCGGTAGAGCTCGTGCAGAAATCTGACAAAAACACATTTTTACCGGCGCGCACGAGTACACTCTACGATACAAACGGTGATGAGATATCCGAGACGGCCACTACCAAAAAGGCTGACTATGTGAAGTATGAGGATATACCGCAGAACTTCGTAAACTGCATGGTCAGTATCGAGGACAAGAAGTTCTATAAGCACAATGGTGTGGACCTAAAGGCAATAGTGCGTGCCGCAAAGTCAATTATAAAAAACAAGAGAATTACCCAGGGTGGCAGTACCATCACGATGCAGCTCGCCCGAAATATTTATCTGGATACGAACAAGAACTGGCAGCGAAAAGTCAAGGAAATGTTCATAGCGATGGCGCTTGAAAAGAAATATTCCAAGAACGATATTATGGAGTTCTACCTGAATAATGTCTATTTCATGAACGGATATTATGGTATTCAGGCAGCGTGCCATGGCTATTTTAACTGTGAGCTTTCGGATCTTGATTTGTCGCAGACTGCCTTTTTGTGTGCGATTCCGAACAGCCCGACATACTATGACCCGATAAACAACAAGGATCATACATTGACACGTCGCAATCTCATATTGAAAAATCTAAAGGAAGATGGCAAAATCACACAGCAGGAATATGAGGCCGCCATAAACGAGGAGATAACCCTCAACATGCCTGAGAAGGATGACACGGTCAAGTACAATTATGTGGATACCTATGCATATTACTGCGCTACGAGGGCGCTCATGGAGAATGAGGGCTTCAAGTTCAAGTATTACTTTGACTCAGACGATGAAGAAAAGGAGTATGATGCTTCATATGATGAGATGTATTCATATTGTCAGAAAAAGCTCTACTCAGACGGTTACAAGATTTATACATCAATTGATCTGACTATGCAGCAGCAGCTTCAGGATTCAATTGACCTTACGCTTTTGGACTTTACAGACACGACCGATGATGGCACATTTAAGCTGCAGAGTGCTGCAACCTGTATAGACAACGACACAGGCGAGGTGGTTGCAATAGTTGGTGGACGAAGCCAGGATGCGGTCAGTCATACGCTAAACCGTGCTTACCAAAGCCATCGCCAGCCGGGAAGCTCAATCAAGCCGCTCATTGTGTATACACCATCATTTGAGCGTGGTAAGACACCGGATACCATCGTAAATGACCACAAGTTTGATGGAGGACCGTCTAACTCGGGTGATTCATATTACGGTGATGTGACTATCAGGTTTGCCGTTCAAAAGTCACTGAATACTGTAGCATGGCAGCTATATGATGAGCTCACGCCAAAGGTAGGCTTACAGTATCTCAAGGATATGAATTTTACCAATATTGTAAAGGATGACTATGTCACAGCAACAGCACTTGGAGGTTTTACAACAGGTGTATCCACACTGGAGATGGCATCTGCATATTCAACACTTGAGAACGATGGAATGTACAGGAATCCGACATGTATTAAGTCGATTGTGGATTCTGACAACAATATCATATATACATCATCACAGAAGGACACCGTCATATATACAGAGACAGCATCGCGTATGATGACAGATGTCATGACAGATGTTATGAAATCAGGAACCGGACGTAGCGCTAATCTGGACAATGGCATGCCTTGTGCCGGCAAAACCGGAACCACAAACGATAAGAAGGATGGCTGGTTCTGTGGCTTTACCAGATACTACACCACATGTGTATGGGTAGGCTGCGATATGCCTGAGACAGTCAAAAAACTGACAGGAAGCTCTTACCCGGCAGAAATATGGAAGAACTACATGGATCAGATACATGCTGACCTTACACCAATAGATTTCCTGCCATATGCCCAAATATCGGATGATTATCAGGACAGCCAGGAGACACAGGATACACCTGCCGATGACCAGACGCAGAATAATCCTACAGATCAGACAGTGACCGCACCTGATGCAGGAACTACAACACCGGATAAGACAACAACAGACACGAATAAGACAGATGCTGCTGGTGGCAACACAGGTGGAAATACCGGAGACAATACAGACGGAACAACAGGCGGAAATACCGGAGAAAACACCGGTGGTAACACAGGCGGAAATGGTGGACAAAACACCGGTGGCAACACAGGCGGAAATACCGGAGAAAACAACGGTGGCAACACAGGTGGAAATAGTGGTAACACTGGTGGAAATAGTGGTAACACCGGTGGTAATACAGGTGGAAACACCGGGGACAGCACAGGTGGAGCTACCGGTGGTACCACCGGAGGAGGTGCAGCCCAGTAGATTTTTCTTTGCAGTGCTGTCGGGAGTTGTGTTCTTTGCAGCATACGCACCTGTCACGATAGGAAACAAGATGATAGATGCGCTCATATATTCAGTGACCTACAACGGCTCATACCTTGCAGTAGAGGAAATTATCACAATCATAGTGATATCAATCCCACCGGTTAAGAAGGCGCTCGACTATGTGAAGCAGATGGCGAACAGCCGGTAGATAATCTATATTTAAATAATTAAAATATGTAAAAAAGAGCAGAATAGGTAGAAATACTTGTCCTGCTCTTTTTAGTATTCGAAAAAAGTAAAATAAAACACTCGAAAAATATAAAATAAAACATTAGAAAAATACAAAACAAAACACTCGAAAAACATAAAATAACCTTGTATAATCTGTGAATTAAATGGTATAATAACCATGAAGGGAGCAGATATTTATGGAATATATAAGCAGAATTGTTGATGATGTGATAGATAGAAAAACAGAGGCATTTAATGCAGTGAGCATCACAGGACCAAAAGGATGTGGAAAGACAAGAACAGCAAGAGAACGATGTAAAACTGTTATTGAATTTCAGGATGAAGACAAGAGAGAGGGGTATCTTGCAGTAGCAGAAACTGCACCTAAGCTCTTTTTAAAGAATCCTAAGCCAATACTGTTTGACGAGTGGCAGGATGCCCCAAAGATATGGGGAACAATAAGAAAAGCGTGCGATGACAATCCGGAGAGTGTAGGAGAGTTTTATCTGACAGGCTCATCAAGTAAGAAGATTAATACACCCCATACAGGTACAGGACGAATAACAGAGGTTACGATGTACCCTATGACTTTGTTTGAGACAGGAGAATCAAACGGAAGCATATCGTTGTTTAAATTATTAGAAGATGAAGCATATGATATTGATGGACTTACCACAGATATAAAGCTTGAGGATTTGTTTTTTGCGGTCTGTAGAGGTGGATGGCCGAGATGCATGGCACTTTCAAAGGACAGTGCAAAGCTTGAAATAGCTAAGGATTATTATAGGCAGATTTATCAGAAGGACATATCAGCGATTGATGGAGTAAACAGAAATCCGGAATGGGCAAGGACACTGCTTTGGTCGTATGCCAGAAATATGGCTACTACAGCAAAACGCAAGAATATATTTTCAGATGTAAAAGCAACACAGAATGTTACAGATGTAACGCTTTCTTCATATATAGATGCTCTGGAGCTATTGTATGTTGTAAAGGATATAGATGCCTGGACACCGCATTTGCGTTCGAAAACAGCTATCAGAGCTGCCAAAAAGCATATATTTGTTGATCCCTCTATAGGATTGGCTGCGCTTGGTGTTAATCCGGACTATTTTATCAACGATTTGGATCTATTTGGGCATGTATTTGAAAATATGGTGCTTAGAGATTTACTTGTATTTGCTGAAAAGCACAATGCCAGAGTGATGCATTATACAGATGATATGGGCGTAGAAGCAGATGCAGTCTATCAGTTGGAGGACGGCCGTTATGCGCTTATTGAAATAAAAACCGGAGTGAACAAGATTCCGGAAGCGGAAAAATCCTTGCTGCGATTCAAGGATATTATCTTAAAATATAATGAGAAAGCATTGGAAAAAGAAAAACATCCACGTGATGTATATAAAGAACCATCGGCACTGATTGTGATTTGCGCAAATGCAACCATGGCATATACCACGGAGTCAGGAGTTCGGGTTGTGCCGGTTGGGTGTTTGAGAGATTAATATAGAGCAGACTGTAAAATTGAGCTGACCACTCATAATTACAGTCTGTTTTTTAGTGTATATTATTGTCACAGTGTAAGGGAGCAGGCGGGCAGAAAATTGCCCATCCAATGAGTTTGTACGAAGCTGCTTAGAGGCTGTTGGAATTGTAATAGGTACACAGTGGCGCACGTGCATGGAAGCACGGGCGAGGCGTTACCGCGCCAAGGACGGCGCGTAAAAGCCGGCTGCGTCAGGCATAGAAAACCTGACTTACAATTCTTACAGCCTCTTGGCTGCTGGTAGGAGACGTTTTGGATGGGTAATTTTCTGCCCGCCTGCTCCCGTACCATAAAAATGAAAAATAAAAATACTTTGACTTGACAACTATTTTAAATGTGATATACTTTCACTGTCAAATGATTTGATAATGAAAATATTTGACATGCAAACTAGTGCAAATATACCAGCACACAAAACCGAAAATAAACACAGAAAAAGGAGAACAGAAATATGTTGGAGAAAATCAAGGAAATCGTAGCAGATCAGTTAGGAATCGACGAGGATGATATCAAATTAGAGTCAAACTTCAAGGAGGATCTTGAGGCAGATTCATTAGATCTTTTCGAGCTCGTAATGGCACTCGAGGAGGAGTACGGAGTAGAAATCCCTTCAGAGGATTTAGAGAAAATCGCAACAGTTAACGACATCATTGAGTATCTTAAGAACAAAGGTGTAGAGGCTTAAAAGACATGGAGACAAGAATAACAAAGCTTCTTGGAATCAAATATCCGGTCATTCAGGGTGGCATGGCATGGGTAGCAACCCATGAGCTTGCCAGCGCTGTGTCCAATGCAGGCGGACTTGGCATCATCGGAGCAGGCGGAGCCCCGGCTTCATGGGTAAAGGAGCAGATAGTCGCTGCAAAGAAGGAGACAGATAAGCCGTTCGGAGTCAACCTCATGCTTATGAATCCGGAGGCAGATGAGATAGCAAAAATCATCGCCGAGGAAAAGGTAAAGGTAGTCACCACCGGCGCAGGAAACCCTGCAAAGTACATGGACATGTGGAAAGAAGCAGGCGTCATCGTAATCCCTGTAGTTGCAAGCGTAGCACTCGCAAAGCTCATGGAGAGAGGCGGGGCAAGTGCGGTAATCGCCGAGGGAATGGAGTCAGGCGGACATATCGGAGCACAGACTACCATGACACTTGTGCCACAGGTTGTTGATGCAGTGAGCATCCCTGTTATCGCAGCAGGCGGAATTGCAGACAACAGAGGCTTCAATGCAGCATTTGCACTCGGTGCAGAGGCAGTCCAGATGGGTACACGCTTTGTCACCGCAAAAGAATCGATAGTACATGAAAACTATAAGCAGAAGGTCATTAAGGCCAAGGATATAGATTCCGAGGTTACAGGAATGAGCACAGGTCATCCGATCAGAGTACTCAGAAACAAGATGACCAGACAATACCTCAAGCTGGAAAAGGAAGGAGCTCCATTTGAAGAGCTCGAAAAAATGACACTTGGCGCACTCAGAAAAGCCGTTGTGGACGGAGATACCGTATATGGCAGCGTCATGGCAGGTCAGAGCGCAGGCCTCGTAAAGAAAGAGGAAACCTGCAAAGAAATCATTGAGGATGTAGTGGGACTGAACAAATAGACAGTATTCACTTTTACATGCAAATTTAAGGATACCGGGCCGCCTGCAAAGAGTGGCTTACGGTATCCTGTCAGAAATAAGGAGAAACCGAAAATGGGTAAGAGAGTATTTATGTTTCCCGGACAGGGCTCACAGTATATAGGAATGGGTAAGGAGTTTTACGATACAATGCCAAATGCAAAGGCAGTAATCGACCTTGCCAGTGAACAGACAGGCTTGGATATTCCGGCACTTTGCTTTGAGGAAAATGACAAGCTGAATATTACAGAGTACACACAGATATGTATGCTTGCAGTTGAGGCAGCTATATATCAGGCAATCATTGACAAAGGTATCACACCTGATGTCACAGCAGGCTTAAGCCTTGGGGAATATGGTGCTCTTATCGCATCAGGAGCCATGACTATGGCAGATGCATTTGCAGTTGTCAGAAAAAGAGGAATCTACATGCAGGAGGCAGTTCCTACAGGTGGAGCCATGACAGCGGTTTTAGGACTTGATCCGCAGGTTATTGAGGATATTTGCAAAAAGACAGCAGATGAGACAAATTCAGTGGTATCGGTAGCCAACTATAACTGCCCGGGACAGATTGTTATCACAGGAGAAAAGGCAGCAGTAGATGCCGCCGCAGCAGCATGCAGCGAGGCAGGCGCCAAGAGATGCGTACCGCTCAAGGTCAGCGGACCTTTCCACTCAGCAATGCTTAAGGGCGCAGGCGAAAAGCTCGCAGATGCACTTGAGAGTGTAGAAATCCACGATATCAAGGTGCCATATATCACAAATGTCACAGCAGACTATGTGAAGTCACCGGCAGATGTAAAGGATTATCTGACAAAGCAGGTTTCATCGTCAGTACGCTGGCAGCAGACCATCGAGCGCCTTATCGCAGACGGTGCAGATGAGTTTGTGGAAATCGGACCGGGACGCTCACTCAGCGGATTTATGAGAAAGATAAATAGAGACGTAAAAGTCGTAAACATAGACAAACTGGAGGATTTTGAAAAGTATGTTAACAGGTAAAAATGCCCTGGTTACTGGCGCAAGCCGCGGAATTGGAAGACAGATAGCTCTTACACTTGCCGCAGCACACGCCTTTGTAATAGTAAATTATAATGGTTCAAAGGAAAAGGCAGATGCCGTTGTTGAAGAGATAAAGGCAGCAGGCGGTGATGCAGTTTCTTATCAGTGCAATGTATCTGATTTTGACGAGTGCCAGAATATGATAACAGCGCTCATCAAGGAGTACAAGCACATAGATATCCTCGTAAACAACGCAGGAATCACAAGAGACGGTCTCATCATGAAGATGAGCGAGGCAGACTATGACGCAGTGCTCGATACAAACCTTAAGGGTGCGTTCAACACAATCCGTCACATGTCACGCTATTTCTTGAAGCAGAAATCAGGAAGAATTATCAATATTTCATCAGTTTCCGGCATACTCGGAAATGCAGGACAGGCCAACTACAGTGCCAGCAAGGCAGGAGTTATAGGACTCACAAAGGCTGTAGCCAGAGAGCTTGCCAGCCGGGGAATCACAGCAAACGCAGTGGCACCGGGCTTTGTAGAGACAGAGATGACAGATGTGCTTGCCGATGCGGCAAAGGAGAATCTTTTATCACAGATTCCGCTTGGCAGACCGGGAAACACAAAGGATATCGCAAACGCAGTATTATTTTTAGCATCAGATGCAGCAGGCTACATCACAGGCCAGGTGCTGTCTGTTGACGGAGGAATGGCAATATGAGTAGAAGAGTAGTTGTAACAGGACTTGGAGCAGTAACACCAATCGGAAATAATGTGGACGATTTCTGGACATCGGTAAAGGCCGGAAAAATCGGATTTGACCACATCACAAAATTTGACACAACAGATTATAAATGTCACATTGCAGCAGAGCTTAAGGACTTTAACCCACAGGATTTTATGGACAGAAAGGCTGCAAAGAGAATGGAACCATTCTCACAGTACGCTGTAGCTGCTGCAAAGCAGGCAATTGATGACAGTGGACTTGACATCGAAAAGGAAGATCCATACATGGTTGGATGTGCCATCGGTTCAGGTATCGGAAGTCTTCAGGCTATGGAGCGCGAGACACAAAAGCTTTATGAAAAGGGACCAAACAGAGTCAATCCTCTGCTTGTTCCGCTTATGATCTGTAACATGGCAGCAGGAAATGTTTCCATCCAGTTCGGACTCAAGGGAAAGAGTATCAATGATGTAACAGCCTGCGCTACAGGAACAAACACAATCGGTGAGGCATACAGAAGCATCCAGTACGGTGAGGCTGACGTGATGGTAGCCGGTGGTACAGAGGGCAGTGTATGTCCTATCGGAATCGCAGGATTTACAGCACTTACAGCGCTTTCTACAGTAGATGATCCAGCAAAGTGCTCACTTCCGTTTGACAAGAACAGAAGCGGCTTTGTAATGGGTGAGGGCGCAGGAGTAGTTATCCTTGAAGAGCTTGAGCATGCAAAGGCAAGAGGTGCAAAGATTTATGCAGAGGTAGTCGGATACGGCTGCTCATCTGATGCATACCACATCACATCTCCGCAGGAGGATGGCGCAGGTGCAGCAAGAGCCATGACCAATGCCATGAGCGATGCAGGTGTCACACCGGCAGATGTAAAATACATCAATGCTCACGGAACAGGCACACATCACAATGATCTCTTTGAGACAAGAGCAATCAAGCTTGCGTTCGGTGATGAGGCTGCAAATCTTAAAATCAATTCAACAAAGTCTATGATAGGACATCTGCTCGGAGCAGCGGGAGCTGTTGAGTTTATAACATGTGTGAAGGAAATCCAGGATGGATTTATACATAAGACTGTTGGCTATGAGACTCCTGATGAGGAGATTGACCTCAATTACTGCAAGGACAGCTATGAGGAGCCTGTTGAGTATGCACTTAGCAATTCACTGGGATTCGGTGGACATAATGCAAGTATTCTGCTCAAGGCGTATAAATAAATAGCTTCTGCTTTTTAAGGGGCTTCGCGCATTCAGGCTGTGAGGTCCGGGGAGCACACAGTATATTCCTCGTGAAAAATATGAAGTCAGTCACGGCATTTTGCACGGACAGGCTGTGATATGGTGCTAGCGCTTCATGCTATTGGAGTGGACGGAACGCCGTGACAGTTCATATTTTTTATTCAGAACACACTGTGTGCTTCCCGGCTCCACGTTGCGGAGCGCGAAGCATGTAGATAAATAGCTTCTGCTTTTTAGGGGCTTCGCGAATCTAGGCTGTGAGGTTCGGTGGAGCACACAGTATATTCCTCATAAAAAATATGAAGTCAGTCACGGCATTTTGCACGGACAGGCTGTGATATGGTGTTAGTGCTTCATGCTATTGGAGTGGATGGAACGCCGTGACAGTTAATATTTTTTATTCTGAACACACTGTGCGCTTTCCGGCTCCACGTTGTGGAGCGCGAAGCGTGTAGATAGTTTGGAGTAAATTGAGAAAGGATAGATGTATATGTCAATTATGAATACGCAGCAGATTATGGATATTCTGCCGCACCGCAGTCCGTTTCTTCTCATTGATACGGTTGAGGAACTGGAGCCGGGCGTAAAGTGTGTGGCTAAGAAGAATGTGACTATGAATGAGCCGCATTTTATGGGACATTTTCCGGGAAATCCGGTGATGCCGGGAGTGCTTATTATTGAGGCTTTGGCGCAGACCGGTGCAGTTGCCATTCTTTGTCAGGATGAGTGGAAGGGCAAGACTGCATATTTTGCAGGCATCAATAATGCCAAGTTCAAGCAGAAGGTGGTTCCGGGAGATACGCTGGAGCTGACCACTGAGATTATAAAGGTTAAGGGTCCTATCGGTGTGGGCAAGGCTGTTGCCAGGGTAAACGGCAAGGTTGCCTGTATGGCGGAGCTTACATTTGCAATAGGTTAATTGCATAAGGAGACATGATGAAGTTATTCAAGAAGAAAGATAAAAATATAGAAGCTGAAGAGACTTTAGCAAAGAACGCTGAGAGCGCAAAAACAGCCGCAGATGGCAAAAATGCCGGTGCAGCACAGGAAACAAAAGAGGATGCCCCTGAGACAATCGTTTGTCCCAAGTGTGGCAAGACTGTGCTCAAATCAGTTGTAAAACAGCACAAATACGTCTGCTATGAGTGTAATTATTATTTCCGTGTGCGTGCTAAAAACAGAATCAGAATGGTTTCCGACAAGGAAGCATTTGAGCCATGGTTTACAGAGCTTACAACAGGAAATCCTCTCAATTTCCCTGAGTATGAGGAGAAAATTGCAAAGACTCAGGAGAAAACAGGACTTTCTGAGGGTATTGTCATCGGTAAGACAAAGATTTACGGTGAGGAGACAGTGCTTGGTGTAATTGATTCAAGATTTATGATGGGAAGCATGGGCCATGTGGTTGGTGAGAAAATCACAAGCGCATTTGAGCGTGCCACAGAGGAAAGACTTCCGGTTATATTATTCTGCTGTTCAGGCGGTGCCAGAATGCAGGAGGGTATCATTTCGCTGATGCAGATGGCTAAGACCTCAGCCGCAGCAAAGCGTCATTCAGAGGCAGGACTTTTATATGTGCCGGTACTCACAGATCCTACAACAGGTGGTGTGACAGCCAGCTTTGCAATGCTTGGAGACATCATTCTTGCAGAGCCAAAGGCACTTATCGGCTTTGCGGGTCCTCGTGTTATTGAGCAGACCATCGGACAGAAGCTGCCTGAGGGCTTCCAGAGGGCAGAGTTCCAGCTTGAGCACGGCTTTGTGGATATGATAGTTGAGCGTGAGGATTTAAAGAAGACTCTTTACAAGATTTTACGTGCTCACAGACCTACCACTGGCTATGCCAATTTTGACCCGCTTCACTCAGACGACAATTACGAGCCGACAGAGCTTATGAAGGAGCGCGAGGCAAAGGCCAAGCCATTTAAGGTATGGGATAAGGTCAGCGCCGCAAGACAGATTAAGAGACTTGCATCGGTTGACTATATGGACTATATCTTTGATGAGTTTATGGAGCTGCACGGAGACAGATATTTCCGCGATGACCCGGCTATCGTAGGTGGAATCGCATATTTAGACGGTCAGCCGGTCACAGTTATCGGTGTCCACAAGGGAAAAGACCTTGAGGACTGCGCAAAGAGAAACTATGGTATGCCATCACCTGAGGGCTACCGCAAGGCACTGCGCCTCATGAAGCAGGCAGAGAAATTCAACCGTCCAATAATAACCTTTGTCAATACATCAGGAGCTTATCCGGGAATGGAAGCAGAGGAAAACGGACAGGGTGAGGCAATCGCAAGAAACCTTTATGAGATGAGCGGCATCAAGGTGCCAATCCTTTGTCTCATGATAGGAGAAGGCGGAAGCGGCGGAGCTTTAGCTCTTTCTGTAGGAAATGAAGTGTGGATGATGGAAAATGCCACATACTCAATCCTCTCGCCAGAGGGCTTTGCATCTATCCTCTGGAAGGACGGAAAGCGTGCAAAGGAAGCCGCAGAGGTAATGAAGATTACAGCACACGACTTAAAGGAGCTTGATGTCGTGGATGATATAATACCTGAGTTTGGCGGAGCCGACGAGGATGCCCTTTCATCAATCGGAAACTACATGAAGGGCAACATGAAGAAATTCTTGGAAAAAGAAAGCAAATTGACAAAGGACCAGCTCTTGGAGGAAAGATATAAGCGTTTCCGCAAGTTCTAGTCCCGGAAAGGAAATTCTATGAAGATAGTTGGAACAGGAAGCTGCCTGCCACAGAGAGTGGTCTCAAACGATGACCTGGCAGCCATAATGGACACATCTGACGAGTGGATCAGCTCGCGTACAGGAATAAGAAACAGACACATTGCAACGACTGAGACAACCACCTCACTTGCCTGTGATGCAGTAAAAAGTGCGCTGCAGGATGCGGGGATTGACGGAAGTGAGATAGACTTGATAATAGCGGCAAGCGTATCCACAGACAAAATCGTTCCATCGCTCGCATGTCAGATTCAGGCTGAGATAGGTGCAGGCAGTGCAGTGGCATTTGACATAAATGCCGCATGTTCAGGCTTTTTATTCGGGCTTGCCACAGCGGATGCATATTTTAAGACCGGCAGGTTTCACAAGGCAGTCGTAGTGGGAGCAGAGGTTCTTTCAAAAATAATGGACTGGAATGACAGAAGCACCTGTGTACTTTTCGGAGACGGAGCAGGAGCAGCCGTTGTGACAGACGAGGGCGATGCTTTTAAGGGCTTTGTACAGGGCTCGGACGGAAAAGGCGGTGAGGCGCTTGACGGAGACAACCGTCCTGTAGTCAATCCGTTTACCGACAATGGAAAGCAGTCTGCACTCGGTGGCTATGTCACTATGGACGGTCCTGCTGTATACAAGTTTGCGGTAAAGACAGTGCCAAAGGCTATAAATGAGCTGCTTGATGAAATCGGCTGGAGCGTAGATGATGTGGATGTCTATGTGTTGCATCAGGCCAATATACGTATTATTGAGTCGGTTGCCAAGAGGCTTAAGCAGCCTATGGACAAATTCCCGACCAATTTACAGCATTGTGGAAATATTTCTGCGGCAAGTGTGCCGATTTTGCTTGATAAAGTCCGCAAAGATGGTATGATAAAGCATGAGGAAAAAATAATTTTATCAGGCTTTGGAGCAGGACTTACATGGGGAGCCTGCGCCATAGAGTGGCAATAGAAAGAGGTATTTATGACGGCAGATGAAACTTTAAATGAATTATTGGTGTGTCTGTTCAAGGATTTGACAGAGATAGAGGGCAGATGTCTGATAACAGACGAATTTTCTGATATTTCTATCAACGATATGCATATAATAGAGGCAATAGGAGTCGATGAGCCAAAGCGCTCCGGCACCGTAGCCAAGCTTATGTCTATCACTCTGGGCACGCTGACAAAGGCAATAGATGGTCTCACCCGCAAGGGATACGTGAACCGTATCCGCAGTGAGGAGGATAAGCGTGTGGTAAAGCTCTCACTCACCGACAAGGGAAAGAGTGCATACTATCATCATGAGCAGTTTCACCGTCATATGATAGAGCATATAAAGGACGATCTTTCGGATGACGAAATGAAAGTTCTTATAACTTCACTTGCAAAACTCTCGGATTATTTCAAGGTGGTATATTCCGATGATGAGGAGAATCAGTACCAAAACTGGGATAATATAAATGAAGATAATAAATAAAATGAATTTTTTTTATATAAAACTTTCAAAAATTACTTGATTATAGCAATAGATTTATATAAAATAAACTTGTTGATGTGAAAAATAATTTTGTAAAGGAGATATAAAAATGAGCTATGTTGATGAAGTACTCGAAGTAGTAAAGAAGAAAAATGCAGATCAGCCTGAGTTCTTACAGGCAGTAACAGAGGTACTTGATTCTTTAAGACCTGTAATCGAGGCAAATGAGGAATTATACAGAAAGAATGCGATTCTTGAGAGAATCACAGAGCCGGATCGTCAGATCATGTTCCGTGTTCCTTGGGTAGATGACAACGGACAGGTTCAGGTAAACAGAGGTTTCCGTGTACAGTTCAATAATTCCATTGGACCATACAAGGGAGGTTTAAGACTTCATCCTTCTGTAAACCTGGGTATTATCAAGTTCTTAGGTTTCGAGCAGGTATTTAAGAATTCTCTTACAACACTTCCAATCGGTGGTGGTAAAGGTGGTTCTGATTTCGATCCTAAGGGTAAATCTGACAGAGAGATCATGGCATTCTGCCAGAGCTTCATGACAGAACTTTGCAAATATATCGGAGCAGACGTTGACGTACCGGCCGGAGATATCGGAACAGGTGCAAGAGAGATCGGCTTCTTATTTGGACAGTATAAGAGAATTCGTGGATCATACGAAGGTGTGCTGACTGGTAAGGGTCTTACCTATGGTGGATCTCTTGCACGTACACAGGCTACCGGATATGGTCTGTTATATCTTACTAACGCATTATGGAAAGATCATGGTATGAGCCTTGAGGGAAAGACAGCAGCAGTTTCCGGATCTGGTAACGTTGCTATCTACGCAATCGAGAAGGCACAGGAGTTAGGTGTTAAGGTTGTAACATGTTCTGATTCTACCGGATGGATTTATGATCCAAACGGAATTGATGTTGCTCTTCTTAAGGAAGTTAAGGAAGTTAAGCGTGCCCGTCTTACTGAGTATGCAGCTGCTAAGTCAACTGCTGAGTATCATGCAAAGCAGAACGGTGAGCACGGTGTATGGCAGTACAAGGTAGATCTTGCTCTTCCATGTGCGACTCAGAATGAGTTAGACATTGAGGATGCCAAGATGCTCGTTGCTAACGGTGTTACATCTGTAACAGAGGGTGCTAACATGCCTACAACTCTTGAGGCTACAAAATACCTTCAGGAGAACGGAGTACTCTTCGTAGGTGGTAAAGCTGCCAATGCAGGTGGTGTTGCTACATCAGCACTTGAGATGAGCCAGAACTCTGAGAGACTTTCATGGACATTCGAAGAGGTTGACGGAAAGCTCAAGGGCATTATGGAGACAATCTACGCTAACATCAGTGATGCTGCTAAGAGATACAATGCAACAGTTGGTGGAAAGACTGACTATGTTGCAGGTGCAAATATCGCAGGCTTTGAGAAAGTAGTTGACGCTATGCTTGCACAGGGTGTTTGCTAATCTTGTAGGCACTTATTGAATAATGACTATAAAAACCCCTCCCACAGATAGAAGTCTGTGGGAGGGGTTTTGTAATAATATTTCAAAGAGAAAACTAATTTATTTTTTATTAGCAAATGCTTTAATACCGCCTGCTACAAAAAGTATAGAGGCGATGATAACACCGGACACAAGCACAATAGCGTAAACATTGGCATTCACGCAGATATTGGAAGTCCAGTTAGAAAAATTCACGGACTTTATAGTGATTTGTCTGGTACCGAAAATTAAAAATTCGCATATGTCATCGGCAAAAGCTGTCCAAACCGAAGCTATCAAAACTATAATTGCGGATTTTATAAATCCGTTTGCGTTTAAATATCGTGCATCAAAGAATATGAGCCAGGCTGCAAGTACAAAGACAAATGCTATAATACAGCCGGCCTTCATTCCGGCAACATCGTTTGTATGGCCACACACCTCAATGATTGTGAGGAAAAGCCATAAGGTATCCCACAGCATAGTGATAAGAGCTTTTTTGTCTGATAAAACAGGTGGAAGCTCAATTCCTCTGATGACAAACGGAAAAAGAACAATTGATAATCCAAATATAGTTGGAACAGACCAAAGCATAAATTCATTTGAACTATACATTCTGTCAACAAAAAAGAATATCAAAAGCAGAGCAAAAACACCGCAGATTATGCATTTGGTAAGTTTTTTCTGCTGTGCCATAAGTGGAACAACTGTCATTGCAGCTACAAGAAGCATAGATGCTGTTACCACCGCAAAGGTATTTAAACCACCGCCATTTGACAGACACACTATGAATGTGATGAGTATTGGGATAAGCAGTAATCCGGCTATTATGACTCCGGTCTTGTAGGCAGCAGATTTTTCCTTTTTCTCATGCTGCTTTAATACACTGTCAGCCTCTTTTTTTATCATTGAATCAATAGAATCGTTTTTTAGCTCGTTGTATGTATTTTGACATTTTTCACAAGTCTTAAGGTGTTTTTCAACAAGCCTTTTGCTTGAGGGACTGCATACATCGTCATAGTATAGTGGGAGTAAATCCTGAACTATATTGCAGGTTTCATCGGTTGATTGTGTAATTGGATTATTCATTTCTATCCATCCTTTCTTTGATTTTCAGTCTGGCTCTATGGTAAGTTACCCGTGCCCAGTTCTCTGTTTTTCCAAATATCATGCCTATTTGGGAGAATGGCAATTCACCAAATATTCTAAGCTGAAAGACCTCCTTGTAGGGCTCATCAAGCTCGTGCAGTATAAGATGAATCTGAAGAGCGGTATCTTTATTTTCTAGGCTTTTTACCATATTATCGGGTTGTTCGAGCTGCTCTTCGTCAAGCTCTGTAAATTTTGTGTTTTTTCGGCATTCGTCCATTGCCAGATTTCTTGCTATGCTGCAAAGCCAGGTCTGTTCGCTTGATTTGCCGGCATATGCCTTTTTTGCGGTCATGGCCTTATAAAAAGTATTCTGGGTAATTTCCTCAGCCTGATGTTGATTTTTTACAATTGTCATTACATATGAGTATACTTGCAAGTAATAGGAATTGTACAATTTCTCATAATCCAGAACTGTCACCTCCTTTGTTCATAGGTTAGACGTAGAAAGGATTGTTTTGTTACAAAAAATTTTAAGATTTTTTTAATCGATGTATGATTATAGCATAAATTTTATCAAAAATGAAAATAATCTTGACATACAAGCCACAAAGGTTTACTATGGTTAGCGTAAGCTAATTAAATAATTATTCTTCAGGGCAGGGTGCAATTCCCTACCGGTGGTATAGCCCACGAGCCGCAAGGCATGATTCGGTGAGATTCCGAGGCCGACAGTAAAGTCTGGATGAAAGAAGATGTGAATATGATATATGCAGAGTATAGATGGCTGGGTTTTAGATTCAGTTTCAGATATAGATACAGCACATATCATAGTTATAAAAGATATCTACTCTGGAGTGTTTCATACATTCCGGATTTTTTTTGTCTCAAAATTCATTTATGATGAAATGCAGCTAGTGCATGTTTATCTGAGATTATGATATTTGAAATCATTAGGCCCTGAACGATAATAGTTCAGGGCTTTTTTATGCAGAAAGGAACTCAAATGACTGATGAACAATATATGAGAAGGGCGATTGAGCTTGCAAAGCGCGGCATGGGATATACATCGCCAAACCCGATGGTCGGAGCTGTGATTGTAAAGGACGGCAGGATAATCGGAGAGGGCTGGCATGAGAGATACGGAGAGCTGCACGCGGAAAGAAATGCGTTAAAGCATTGCAAGGAATTGCCACAGGGAGCGGATATGTATGTGACTCTCGAGCCCTGCTGTCATCATGGCAAGCAACCGCCATGTGTGGAGGCAGTGATAGAAGCCGGTATAAAAAAAGTATATGTGGGCTCGGATGACCCGAATCCGCTTGTCGCCGGAGGCGGTATCAAAATCCTTAAAGAGCATGGGATAGAGGTTGTCACGCAGGTGCTTAAAGACGAGTGCGACAGGCTGAACGATGTATTCTTTTACTTTATACAGACCAGACGTCCATATGTCGCTATGAAATATGCCATGACGATGGATGGAAAGATAGCCACATATTCAGGACTATCAAAGTGGATAACAGGAGAAAAAGCGAGAGAACATGTGCAAAACCTGCGCCACAGATATAAAGCAATAATGGCAGGAATAGGAACAGTGCTTGCAGACGATCCACTGCTTACATGCAGAATCGAGGGCGGAGTAAATCCAATCCGCATAATATGCGATACCCACCTTAAGCTTCCACTGGAATCGCAGATAGTAAATACTGCAAAGGAAGTGCCGACGATTGTTGCAGTCAGTGAGCGATATCGTGAAACCGCACAGTCAGAAGCCTTACCTGATACTGAAAAAGATAGTATAGAAGAAAACAATAATTATCAAAAAAACAGAAAAATAACACGGCTTGAAGAAAACGGAATAGAAATTCTGTATGTAGCTGAAAAAAACGGTCATATTGATTTAAATGACCTCATGCAAAAGCTCGGCGAAAGAAGCATAGACAGCATTTTGCTTGAGGGAGGCGGAATACTCAACTGGTCAGCCCTTAAGAGCGGGATTGTGAATAAGGTATACGCTTACATTGCACCAAAGCTTTTCGGCGGAGCGGATGCAAAAACTCCGATAGAGGGAATGGGAACCGACTCACCGGCACATGCCGTGATGCTTGGAAACAGTAAGGTAACAAAGCTTGGTGATGATTTCCTCATCGAGTGTGATGTTGTGTAATTGATGTAATTGTTACTGTTTCGCCTTGGTGAGACCGGAAACAATTTGCCATGTAAATTATGCAAATGAGTGTGAGGAAAATATAGAAAAAGAAAGGCGATACACAATGTTCACAGGAATAGTTGAAGAAGTTGGAACAATAGATACAATTTCACGTGGAGCAAACTCAGCAGTACTTACAATCAGAGCTGAAAAAGTGCTAGCTGGAACAAAGGTCGGAGACAGCATAGCGGTAAACGGTATCTGCCTCACGGTCACAAGGCTCATGCCACATGCGTTTACAGCGGATGTCATGCACGAGACGCTAAACCGTTCATCGCTTGCAAATGCGATGAGAGGAGCACATGTCAATTTGGAGCGTGCGATGGCCGCAGATGGCAGATTTGGCGGGCACATAGTGTCGGGACATGTTGACGGAACAGGCAGGATTGTGGAGGTCAAAAAGGATGACAATGCCATCTGGTATACAATACAGGCCACACCACAGCTCATGCGCTATATAGTCGAGAAGGGCTCCGTCACAATCGATGGAATAAGCCTCACAGTCGCAAAGGTGGCAGAGGATAATTTCTCGATATCAGCGATACCGCACACAGTAAGCCAGACTGTTCTAAAGGACAGAAAAGTGGGAGCTGTCGTAAATCTGGAAACAGATATCATAGGAAAATATGTTGAGAAGCTGTTGTTTAAAGGGCAGTCGGAAGGAATAACAGAAGAAATGACAGGAGCACAGACAATTAAGGAAAATGTACCACATAAATCCGGCGAAAATAAAAAACAACCGGATGTAATAACAAGAGATTTCCTGGCAAAATACGGATTTTAACATAAAAGCACGGGTATCGTGCGGGTTTGCGAATGTGTGTGGGGCTGAATGGTTAAAAATTATGTAATTGAACAGCTTAAAAATCATAAGAGAAAGGACATAAAATATGAAATTCAACACAGTAGAAGAAGCACTTGATGAGCTTCGTGCAGGGAAAATAATACTTGTAACAGATGATGAGGACAGAGAGAATGAGGGCGATTTCATCTGTGCGGCAGAATTTGCCACAACAGAAAACATCAACTTTATGGCGATGCATGGCAAGGGTCTGATATGCATGCCGATGTCGCAGGAATATGTAAAGAAGCTTCGTTTCCCGCAGATGGTGCAGGAAAATACGGACAATCATGAGACAGCATTTACAGTATCAATAGACCATGTCTCAACAACAACAGGTATTTCCGCAGCAGAACGCTCAATCACAGCAATGAAATGTGTCTCTGATGACGCAAAGCCTGAGGATTTCAGACGTCCGGGCCACATGTTTCCGCTTCTTGCAAAGAAAAACGGCGTACTGGAGAGAAACGGACACACAGAGGCAACAGTCGATTTATGCAGGCTCGCAGGACTAAAGGAATGTGGACTGTGCTGTGAGATAATGCGTGAGGACGGTACCATGATGCGCACAACAGAGCTCATGGAGCTTGCAAAAAAATGGGACATCAAATTCATCACAATAGCGGCACTTCAGGAATACAGAAAGATACATGAAAAGCTCGTTGACCGTGTCACAGAGGTAAAGCTGCCGACCAAATACGGTGACTTCAAGGCATATGGCTTCGTCAACAGATTAAACGGAGAGCATCATGTGGCACTTGTAAAGGGCGAAATCGCAGATGGAAGGGATGTGCTCTGCCGAGTACATTCAGAGTGTCTCACAGGAGATGTATTCGGCTCACAGCGCTGCGACTGTGGACAGCAGCTTGAGGCGGCCATGAGACAGATAGACGAGGAGGGCAGAGGAATACTGCTCTACATGCGTCAGGAGGGCAGAGGCATCGGCCTGATAAATAAGCTGAAGGCCTATGAGCTTCAGGAGCAGGGAATGGACACACTCGAAGCAAACCTGGCACTCGGCTTTGCCGGAGATGAGCGCGAGTACTATATCGGAGCCCAGATATTAAGAGAGCTCGGCGTACACAGCCTGCGCCTTCTCACAAATAACCCTGACAAGGTATACCAGCTCTCAGAATTTGGTATGGAAATCAGCGAGCGAGTGCCGATCCAGATGAGCGCCACAGCGCACGACCTGTTTTATCTGAAAACAAAGCAGAAACGCATGGGACATATACTCTCATATTAGTACACCGCATCGAGCGTTTTTGCAATGTGTGCGGGGATTCTGAATAGTAACAAATTCTAAATAGTTAATAATTGCAGATAAACTCATCTGAGTAAAAATAAAAAACATAAGGAGAACAAAAAATGAACGTAATCGAAGGAAAAATGACACAGGATGGAATCAAGGTAGGAATCGTAGTAGCAAGATTCAATGAATTTATCACATCAAAGCTTTTAGGAGGAGCAAAGGACGGACTCGTAAGACACGACGTGCCGGAGGAAAACATAGACGTAGCATGGGTGCCGGGAGCATTCGAGATACCACTCATCGCAAAGAAGATGGCAAAAAGTGGAAAATATGATGCAATCATCTGCCTCGGAGCAGTAATCAGAGGTGCAACAAGCCACTATGACTATGTGTGCAACGAGGTATCAAAGGGAATCGCATCAGTATCACTCGAATCAGAAATCCCGGTAATGTTTGGAGTAGTCACCACTGAAAACATCGAGCAGGCAATAGAAAGAGCCGGAACAAAAGCCGGAAACAAAGGATATGACTGTGCACTCGGTGCGATCGAAATGATAAATCTAGTCAGACAAATCGGATAATATAATTATATAGCATAATGGCATTATAACATTATGGCGCTATAGTGCTACGGTGCTATGGCGTTATAGTATTATAGCATAATCCTCCGAGGTTCAAATATCTTTGATATTTGGACCTCGAATATTTATTATATCTGATGTATCTGAAAACTGACACATATGTTAATTGTCATCATGAGATATCGTAGTATTCCACCAAAAAATAACTTTCAAACGCAAGCTTGACAGCAAGGTGTCAAGCTTGCAACTAACCAATAACTAAAAAACCGCAAATCATAAATTGTAAAGTACTGTCACAACGTAAGTGGCGTAAGCGCCGGGCATCCGGCAGCGCACACGCACTCCCGCGCAGGCGAATAGCGAAGCTGCTTAGAGACTGTAGAATTATGCCCAAGAAAAACAGAAATGCCCGGCCATGGACGGCCGGGCAAGGCGTTATGCGCCATGGACGGCGCATAAAAGCCGGTTTCGTCAAGCATAGAACCACCCCAAGGCATAATTCGTACAGTTCTCTTAGCAGCGTAGCGTAGCAGGCGCGGGAGTGCGTGTGCGCTGCACGGATGCCCGGCGCTTACGCCACGCCCTCCCAACAAAAAAGAAGAAAAATTTAATATCTAAAGAATTGCACGAAAAATCTGTATATAGTATAATGATAGTTCAGGAAAACAAAACGGAGGACCATGAATTTTGATAGATATACATTGCCATTTATTATACGGAGTGGACGACGGCTCAAAGTCGCTCGAGGAATCGGTAGAGATGCTCAAGATAGCCAAAAAGCAGGGCATAACAGGCATAATCCTCACACCGCACCTGCGCCATGGAATGTTTAAGCATCCGCTTGAAAAGATAGAGCGACACTATAAAAAGCTGATGCCATATGCAAATAAGCTTGGAATAGAAATAAAGCTCGGCACAGAGTATCATGTGGCAACCGATATGATAGATGCCTTTCATGGTGGGTTGTGCCATACACTGGCAGATACACAGTATATACTCACAGAGTATTCACATTCCAGCGAATACTCGTTTGTATACAAGATGACGCGCGAAGCTATATTTGCAGGATATATACCGGTGATAGCACATGTAGAGAGATATGAGTGTCTCAGTGATATAAGCCGTATAGAGGATTTGCAGGAGCTGGGAGCGCTCATACAGGTCAATGCAGACTCAGTGCTTGGCATAGATGGCAGACACTTCAAGAGATACACAAAGAAGCTTTTGAAGGCAGGACTTGTTGATGTAATAGCAAGCGACAGCCATGGCACAAAGGAGCGCGTCTGCAACATGAAAAAATGCTATGAGTACGTGGCAAAGAAGTTCGGTGATGACTACGCGCATGAAATCATGCAGACCACACCGGAAAATATAATAAACGGAAGATAATAAGTGTAAATGCGGGGATACGTAATGGAGAGAGAACAGGATTTTGACAACGAGATAGAGATAGACTTAAAGGATCTGTTTCTTGAGATAATTTCATATTGGCAGTGGATAATTCTTGTTACGATAGCAACAGGTGCAGTGGCATTTGCAATAAGCAGATTTATGATTACACCTATGTATGAATCTACATCTGAGCTCTATGTACTTTCAAAGAGCACATCCATCACAAGCCTTGCGGATATCCAGACAGGCACCAGCCTGACAAATGATTACATAGTTGTAGTAAAGGGACGTCCGGTGCTGGATCAGGTCATAGAAAATCTGAATCTGAATGAGAGCTACAAGACACTTGGCGGAAGGGTGACGCTTGATAATCCGTCCAACTCGCGAGTACTCAATATCACAGTAACGGATCCCGATCCGCAGATGGCAAAGACCATAGCAGATGAGATAGCAAAGGTCGCATCAGCATATATAGCGGAGAAGATGAAGCAGGATCCGCCGACCATCATCCAGAGCGGATATGATGATGGAGGCGCGGTAAGCCCTAATATCGGCAAAAACACAGTGATAGGAGCCTTTGCGGGAGCATTTCTGTCGATTGCGGTTATAGTGGTTTCTTATCTGTTCAATGATACAATCATAGATACAGAGGATGTGGAGAAGAAGCTCGGCATGAACGTGCTTGGTACACTTCCGCTTGATGAATCGGAAGATGACGGAGAGCAAGGAAAGGGCAGAAAGCATGGCAGAGGCAGCCACAGAAAGAAAAGAAAAAAGAAATCGGCTTCAGCATAAGGAAGCCTGTATCAGGAGATGGGCAGATGGAATTAGTAAAATTTGGCAAGCTAAAAGAACAAAGCTATACGATGAAGGAATCACTTCGAGCTTTGAAGACAAATATACAGTTTTGCGGGGATGATATACGCACGCTTCTTGTGACAAGCTCTGTACCAAATGAAGGCAAAAGCACCGTGGCACTTGATCTGGCGCGGTCGCTTACAGAGTCAGGAAATAGAGTGCTTTTCATAGATACTGATATGCGTAAATCAGTCCTTGCAGGGCGTCTGCGTGCCACAGCGGCAAGTGGAGGGGAGATATGCGGATTGTCGCACTATCTTTCCGGTCAGAGACGTCTTGAGGAAGTGATGTATGGCACGGAAATACCGGGCCTTTTTATGATATTTGCAGGGCCGTCTGTGCCGAATCCGACAGAGATTCTCGAGAAAAAATACTTTCAGGAGCTTCTTAATTTCGGTAAGGAGCACTTTAACTACATAATTATAGACTGTGCACCGATAGGAGCTGCCATAGATGCGGCAGTTGTAGCAAAGTATTGTGACGGAGCTATAATAGTGATAGGACAGGGCATGGCGAGCGCCAGGATGATTCAGAGTGTGAAAAAACAGCTCGAGGCATCGGGAGTGAGGATACTGGGAGCTGTGCTCAACAAGGTAAACAACAAGAAAAACAGCCATGTCAGTGGGTACTATGGCAATTACTACGGCAGCTATTACGGGCGGTCGGATAAAGCATGAAAAGCATCGATGTAGAGTTAGGAAAATCAAATATGCTTCCGCTTATTGCAAGCCAGCAGTTTTATGCTTCGTGGAAGGTCTTTATCAGGGAGCTTTTGCTCAATGCCATGGATGCCTGCAATGTGCGGCAGGCACTTGAGTGGAGCTGGGGCACGGAGTTCCTTGAGATGGAGCAGGCAAGCCAGATGCGCGATGTCAGGGCCATATATGAGCCACGCATAGACATCACGTACAGCAGTGATACAAGACTGTTTACGATAGAGGATAATGGAATAGGCATAAATGAATATGACCTGGAGCACTTTATCGCACAGATAGGGGCAAGCTATTATACAAGCACAGATTTCTTCAATCAGCAGCTGAAATATGAGCCGTATTCCCACTATGGCATCGGGCTATGCTCGTGCTTTACAGTCTCAAAGGCTGTGCTCATCGAGTCGAAAAAGGATAAGGTCATAAACACTGCCTGGAACATAAGCAATCCGCAGGATACCGCACCGGTCATGGCAAAGTGGTTTGGAGAGAGCGGCCAGATAGAGTATGTCATATCGCAGAAAAAGACACCGGGCACACGCATCTCTATCCCCGTAAAACCATCATATGCGCCGTATATAGATCTGGACTTTATAGTAGAAACCATAAAGCACTATATGCTTACACTGCCTATACCTGTAAATATCAGGTGTGATACGAGGGAGGTATGCCTGTCACAGCCAAAGGCAAAGTGGAACTATCCGATGAATGAGCTTGTTGGCATGAATATCATACGAGTGGATAACAGCCTGCTTGAGGGCTATGTTGCCATATATCATCCAAAGCACAAGGGGTATTTTCATAAGTCCACGCTGTATCAGCAGGGAGTCCTTGTGTCAGATGCTACAGACATACTGGGGCTTGCACCCTCATGGATAGACAATTTCTCGTATCAGCTCAATATCAAAAAGAGGTTTTTAAATATAAGCATATCAAGAGACGGAGCAGCCTTCGATGAAAAACTCATAGAGCTCCGCCAGTATATAGGACAGATTATCATAGATGCCTTTGGACAGAGCCCGCTTACACTTGGCCAGTATCTGTCAGATGGCAGAAAACGGCTGGTATGTGAATACGAGGCGGAAAACGAGCTGGTAAGCAGAGCTGTACAGGTGCTTGTATATATAAAGGAGCGCGAGGTAGAGGTCCCGGTGAGGACAGTAATAAACGGCTTTATCGGGCGGAAAATAAAGATAGCTTTCATGCAGAGAGCGCTTTTTGCCCACTATAGGGAGAACTACCCTTATGATTATGGTCAGTTTATTGACAAGTACGATATCATAGTATTTGAGCAGAATATCAGAGCCTTCTGGCAGTTTATGACACCGTATATCACATCGATGGAGTATGTTATGGGTGACATGCCGGGCATCATATACACGGATGTATCGGCAGACATAACCGTGGCAAAGACAGCAGCATCGTTTCGAAACGATTACGTGCTAAGACCGGAGTATTATGATCTGGACCCTGTATTTTGTCTGGTGTCAAATGAGCTGACAGACCCGATGGAGCTGGTGATAAATACCCACAACCGCAATGCAATGCTTTTGCAGCGCGCCGAAAAGTACAAAAAGGTAAGGATTGCAAGAGCTGTGATCATAGAAAATATCAAGCAGAGGATACTGGGCAATGCATCCAGATGGAACAGTATCATAGATTTTGGAGGCGAGCTCGTGCACCAATATGAGCTGGAAAAGCCAATGAGCCTGCAGGCACAGTGGTGCCTCGAGAGAGACTTCCCGGATGAAATCAATGCGTATATAGCAAAGACCTTTACAGACAAGGAAATCGCGGATTACGGGCTTACAAGTCTTTATTTTACAAGGAAGGACTTTATAAAGTGGTGGATGGCACCATAGGTTGTACCGCCATGACATATATTATCAAACACTTATTGAAGCATGAATAAGGAGAACATGAAAATGGAGATATTAGACTTAAACAACGAAGAAGACACAAAAACAACCGATGAGATGGAGCCAAAAAAGCCGGAGGAAAAAACATCACCTGTCAAGGAAATCTTAAGCTGGGTGTTAACAATCGCATTCGCCATTGTAGCGGCAATACTCATAAAGAACTATGTCATTATAAATGCAAATATTCCGTCAGGCTCGATGGAGAACACCATACAGATTGGAGATGACATATTTGGCTTCAGGCTCGCATATACATTTTCTGACCCAAAGAGAGGGGATATAGTCATATTCAATGCACCGGATTCGCCTTCTGAGAAATACATCAAGCGTGTAATAGGTCTGCCGGGAGAGACAGTCACCATAGAGGACGGCCGGGTGTATATAGACGGTGAGGCGCTTGAGGAGGATTATCTCAAGTCAAACCAGAGCGGTGAGGATCCGTGGACAGTAAATGCCGGACCTTACGAGTTTAAGGTGCCACAGGACTCATATCTGCTGCTCGGTGACAACAGAAATGGCTCATCAGACGCTAGAGTCTGGGAGCACACATATGTGTCTAAGGACGATATACTTGCAAAAGCGATATTCAGATATTACCCGTTCGACAGATTCGGAGCGGTGAAATAAGCTGTAAATCAGGATATAAAATAAAAATAGAGGTAAAGTAAATGCCAAAGACAGAAACAGACATTGAAAAACGAAATAAATATGGCATGCTGTGCGGTATAGTCGGTATATTTTTAAACCTCATACTCTTTGCCGGCAAGCTTTTTGCAGGAATGCTAAGCGGTGCAATCTCAATCACTGCGGATGCATTCAACAACCTGTCAGATGCAGGCTCCTCAATCATCACGATAGCGGGCTTCAAGATGGCGGCACAGAGAGCCGACGAGGAGCATCCATACGGACACGCGAGGATGGAGTATGTGGCTACACTGGCAGTTGCGGCAATCATACTCATCATGGGCTTTGAGCTGTTCAGGGATTCCTTTGGCAAAATCATAAAGCCGCAGGATATAGAGTTTTCATGGCTTATTGTAGCGATACTACTGGCGTCAATAGCTGTAAAATGCGTCATGGCGGTATACAATTTCTATTTTTCAAAAAAGCTTGATTCATCAACACTCGAAGCGACAGGCAGGGACAGTCTGTCAGACTGTATCGCTACATCTGTAGTACTTGCAGCCACACTCATAGCGCACTTTTCAGGACTCAATCTGGATGGAATAGGCGGTGTATTTGTGTCATTGTTTATATTCTATTCAGGGATATCATCAGCCAGGGAGGCGATAGACCCGCTGCTTGGAGCAAAGCCGGAGCCGGAGTTTGTCGAGAGACTAAGGGAGATGGTACTGGACTTTGACAAAAACATACTCGGTATGCATGACCTTATGGTGCATGATTATGGACCGGGACACAGGATAGTATCGTTTCATGCAGAGGTGCCGGAGGACGGAGATATGGTCGAGCTGCACGATATAATCGATAATCTGGAGCGCAGAATACGAAGGGAGATGGGTTGTATAGTGACCATCCACATGGATCCGGTAGCGATAGAGGACGAGGAGGTAGCCGGACTGAAGGCCGAGGTGCTCTCCGTGATAAAAGGGCTTGATTCGCACATAAATATGCACGATTTCCGTATTATCAGGGGTGATACACATACGAATCTGGTTTTTGACATTGCAGTTCCATTCGGTTATATCACCTCAGATGATGATATATGCAATGCAATACAGGAAAATGTCAGGAAAAAGCTTGGAAAGAATTACTATACCGTGATAGAGGTAGACCGCGACAATTACATAAATATATGACATTGTAAGGGATATATATACGAGCTTCGCCGGTGGCTGTTGGGATAAAGAAACATAAGGAATATAAAAATCATGCCAAATAGCACCGAAACTCTGCCAAATAGCACATGTTTATTGAAAATTACAGTTTATAATGTTACGGTTATGGGGTAGCAGTAAACATAGTGATCCATGGAATAGCTGGTTTAAAGAGTGAAAGCTAATCGTAGAGAAGAAAACATGATAAAAATAGCAATATGTGATGACGAAGAATTATTCCGAAGTGAGATGGAAAAATTCGTCAGTGTATATGGAAATGAAAGTGATACAGAAATAGAGATAGACACTTATGAAAGTGCCTCACAGATGGTAAAAGAGATACATGACAGCGGAAAAAGATATGATATTCTTTTTACCGATATAGAGATGCCGGGGCTTGACGGAATGGAAGCTGCGATGGCGCTTCGTGAAATGGGAGAAACAGCGGAAATCTGTTTTGTCACAAGTCACGGGGCATACGCACTGAATTCATATCAGGTTGATGCAGTCGGATATATTATGAAACCTATAAAATATACCGAGGTAAAAAGGGCAATAGACAGGGCAAAGATTTCTATAAACTATCGCAGAGATGCACAAAAAGCAAAGAAGCGTTATCTGGATATAAAAATAAGCCGCAACAATGTGACAATCGATCTGGAGAAAGTAGTCTATATCGAAAAACGCAGAAACCAGTGCGTATTTCATCTTGAAGATGGAGAGTACATATGCTATGAGACACTTAGCAAGATATATGAGAGACTCGACCATGACAGTTTCATATATACACATCAGGGGTTTATAGCAAGTTTCCATCATATAAAGGAAGTAAAGCGAAATGCGGTATGCTTCGGGCGCGGCGTGGAAATACCGATAAGCCGGAAGCATTATGAACCGGTAAAGGCGATGCATATGGATAAAATATACAGGCTGAGAGAAGAAAAAAATCATAGCCAGAATCATTCATAGTTAGGAAGCAATATACCTACATGAAAAGTATCATCAGTATAGGAAATATCAATTTGTCCGTTGAGGTCAGAAACGACCTTGCGGACGTTTTTTATGCCAATGCCGTGGAGCAGATTTTTGTCTTTCTTGGTAGTTGCAAATTCGCCATTTTTCTCTTTTATTTTCTCACAATGACAGTTATCAATTGTAAGTTCCAGATATGAGCCGGACTGTGACAGCGAGGCGCGCACCCATGGGGAACTGCATTTTTGAGCAGCAGTAATAGCATTATCGAATAGATTTCCGATAATGGTGGTTATGGAAAAATCATCAATAGCTACATGGGATATCTGGATATCAATATCGCAGGAAATACCAAGTCTGCCGGCTTGCTGTTTCTTCTGGTAGAGCAGTGAGGATAAAACAGACGAACCGGTATCCATTGGATCGGTAGTGGAGAGGTTGTCAGTAATAACGAAAATATAGTCATGTATTTTGGTATAGTTCTCCTGCTTGGCGTAGCCATCAATGACGATAAGGTGATTCTTCATATCATGGCGCAGGGAGTGGAGCTCGTTTAGTTTCTCGTCAAGCTGTGCAGAGTATTCCTCCTGCATTTTGTCGAGTTCGAGCTGGATTTTGTATTTAGTATTTTCGTCAATGATGGATAGAAATTTATCATACGAAGATACACACATAACAATTAGTAAAAATATGATCGAAAAAATAATTGGAAGCTGATATGAACCCAGTTGATTGAGGAAAATATATAATGTGGTATAGCTAAGTAAAAGACCGAGCCCTAAAACAACAGCGGAAAATACGTATGAATAAAAGTTTGCAGATGCTTTCTTTTTATAAGTATTACAATAGAGAACATAGATTATAAAAACCAAAAAGGATACGGTAATGGTCTTGTAACTTAAATACTCGTTTGAATTTAAAGCAAGTTGAATGTCATTTAAGAGTATGGTCTGTATAGTTGCAATAGGTAAGAACAAAAATAATAGAATAGCAATATATGTAAATAAACATTTAAACATCAGCTTAATTGATTTTTTAAAAGTGATGACAAGAAATACGATAGGTATAGTATATGATATTACAGTGATATGAGAAAAAATATTAGAAAGTGAGAAAATACCACAGAGAATAATATATATTGCTTTGAAATAAAAGGCAATATTTTTGCAAAGTATACTCTCTGCTATGCGAAACAGTAAAAAAGCATTACATAATTGAAATAAAAAATCCAGAAAGTTAGTGATGTTAGTATTCATAATTCGCCTCCGATATCATAATTATATCTAAATCTAATAATAAATAAAGAGGTAAATAGTCAGATTATAAAAAATATGTCAAATAGCACCGAAACTCTACCAAATAGCACATGTCTATTGATAAAACACAGTATTAGTGATAGCTTGGATTTTGAAAGGAGAATAAAGATGCTTATTGAATTAACTGATGAAAAACTAATGCAATGCGATGGCGGAAAGACACCATATCAATTGACTGTTGAAGCATTAAGAAAGTGGCTAGAGCTAATGAACTCAAGAAGATAATAAACGAAAGGAAACGATAAAAAATACATTGGAAGTTTTTTTACATTCTGTCTGGAAAAGGTATGTTTCTTGCGTTGGTTCTTTTTGTTGGAATTCCTGTTCTGGGAACAGGAGCGTGGACTGGAATTTTGGCATCAAGTATATTGGAGCTGGATTTCAAAGAAAGCATTGGAGCATGCTTCTGTGGAGTTCTGTTGGCGGATGTAGATGATGCTATATTTTGGACGCTTGTTGCAGCTGGCTTTGCAGGCGGCATGGCCACTGGAGTTAGTAGAAAAAATAGAAAGGAACAATACTATGAATAAAAAGAAAATAATCCTTCTGTTTATATTAACATTAGTTGGTATTTTATGTGTTTTTTTAAATGGTAAAGAAGAGCCTGAAATAGGGGTTGGTCAGAATAAGGTGAGTTTTTCAAATAAAACAAATTCATTTTATTATGACCAGCTTGACGAAACTGAAAAAAGGGTGTGTAACGATATTACAGCATTAGTTGAACAGGGAAATGGTGGAAAAATTGATCTAACAGCTCCGATAAGTACATACCGGTATCTGAGGATAGTAAGAACATTATCATTTGATCCGGAATATCAGAACTGGGCGATTTCATTAATTTTTCCGGTTGGAGAAAATAATAAACTAATTGATCGAAACACAATTAATGATGATTGTAATATTATGAAATTGTATGTTCTGGTTAATGATTCAAAAAAGCGCAAGGAGTTGAAGAATTTTAAGCTTGTTTTAAATGATGAGAATATAATTACCAATATAGATGAGCTTGAAAAAATATGTAAAAACGCTGATTTTTCAACAGAATATTATCAGGAAAAATCAAAAGAAATAGATGCTTGCTATGATAAGATTATAAGAGAAATGCCCAAGAATATGAATGAAAAAGAGGCTGTACAATATTTCTTAAATTGGATAAAAGACAACATGGAATATGATTATTCTGTCTATGAATCAAGTATTGAACCATATTATGACAAATTGTATGAAAATGAAGTATATGCTGATGTCTCAAACAAAGGATGTATTTTGGATAAAAGAGGTATATGCGGTGGAATCTCAATAATATTATCAGAACTATGTAACAGAGTGGGAATAACAGCTTATCCTGTTTTTGGTACAATTAAATCAGATGGTACACTCATACCACATGGATGGGTTGCTATGAGAGTAGATGATTCAACATATTATATAGATCCTACATACGTGTGTCAAACCGGCGAAATGGACAATCTGAAAATGAAAAATGAAATGGAACGCATTGGAGACAGACAGTATCAGCTTGAGGATTCATTTGAGTATTAGGCAAGGGTTTTATAAACAAATAGAATTTGTGTTAATGTGGATACAATAGTAGTAATGATATAAATAACAGTATTTTAGACGATTTGATTGATTATGAGGAGGAAATAAGATGAAATCAATGGACTTATTAAATGAGACAATGAAGGAATTGAATATTACGGAACAAATGAGTGTTAATGGAGATGGAATTCGAGCATCCATGGCATGGTATTGTTTATATGGTGCGATTGCGAAATATGGAAGTTCATATCCAGTTGGTTTGTTGCAATCTTGTAAGTACAAAACGAAGAGCGGAGTGTGTACTTCGCGCTAGAGAGATTCGATAGGTTGTTTATGCTATTATTGTATTAATGGAGAGGGAGCGCTATAAAAAGTAGCTGACCTCTCCCTCTTAAAAAATAGACAAACTTATTTATTACATAATATGATGGAGAAATGATTAAGTATGAAAGAGTTATTATTACAGGATGTTAATTATCCAATAGAAATAGAAAAAATTGTGTCGCAAAACATAATAGACAATAATGATATGGTTAAAATAACTGCTGCAATAATTTGCAAAGATGAAGAAAAAACAATTGAACGATGCATAAAGAGTATTGAAAATAAAGTTGATGAAATAGTAATTATAGATACAGGATCTATTGATAGTACTATAGATGTTGTAAATAATATGAAAATTGATAAAGTAAAAATCTATCAAATATCATGGAACAATAGTTTTGCAAGTGCAAGAAATTATGCGTTAGATAAGGTGACATATAAATGGGTGTTCTTTATTGATGCTGATGAATATCTAATTGACGAGCAATTAGATTTACATCGGATTTTAAAATTACTCGATGAATATAAATCTGTAAATAAAACTGTTTTTTCGCCTAAGATTATTGACGCTAATGGACACTGCAGTATTGGTGTGGGTAGAATTTTTAAGAAGAATTCACATCTTATATATTATGGAGATGTACATGAAGAAGTACGAATAAAAAAACAAGATGGATATGATATTCCGGAAAATATTTCATTGAATATAACGTTAATGCATGATGGATATACAGATGAGATAATGAGTAAAAAGGATAAAACTAATAGGAATATGAATTTAATAAAAAAAATGCTTGTTAAAGAACATGATAATCTTAGATGGATATTTTTTTATTTAAGAGATGGTGAAAATATTCTGGATTTAAATGAAATACAGAGAATTACAGAAAAATCAATTTTAATTTATCCCCCCAAAGGGTTCTCGAAGTCCAATATTGTAGATAATCAATATACATACCCTATACTGTCTATATATATATCAAAAATGATATGTTCTGAAACAGATACAAAGAAAATATATAGTTTAATAGATATTTTGGAATCTATAAATAAAGAAAATAATGATGCAATATTTTATAGGACAATTTTAAAAATTAATGAAATTAGAAGAGAAGAAAAACAACTTCTAATTAAGTTAATAGGTTATAGAAAAGACAATATTAAACCACAATACGGAGCAATGCACAGTGAAGGAAAGAATATTGATTTATTAATGGGATATTTTTTGTTTAGGCTTGGTTATATAGAGGTTGCAAAAAAATACTTTGATTATGTAAATGATTTTGGAGATAATAATATTTTTATTATGGAATATAAAAATATCGTAAAAAGTATACTATCTTTATATTGCTAGATTGTACATGAATTTTATATTATTATGTAAGGGTTAAAAGGAGTACAAAGAGATGAAAAAATGTATTTTAGTATGGCAGGTGCCGGTAATAGAAGGAGAGCCGTATAATCCGGTGGAATATGCTGTCCATGTGAGAAAAGCAAAAAAGTTTGCGGAAGCATTGAATCGGTATTTTGCGGAAAAAAATATGGACTATAATTGCGTGCTGGACAAATCAGCCTGCAGTCTTGATGAGATATTTTCTCCACAATATCAGGCAGTGCTGTTTGCACCGGAGGCTAAAACAAGACAGTGGCTCTATAAAAAAGAAGTGCAGAATGAGACCGTGAAAAAGTATTATCTGGAATACATGGAGTACAATAGTGCGCAGATAGAAAAGGTGGCTGAGTTTCTGAGCGAACAAACCGAAAAATAACGCATTTGAGATATGGTAATGAAAACAGAAAACAATAAATGGTATATTGGCTGGATAATCTTTCCTGTATGGTACTTGATAGGGAAAAAATATATTTTATTGCCTGTTATACAATCAGTTTTTGAAGAAACGAGCTATTCGGATGCATATCTGATAGCAAACTATTTATGAATTCAAAACATATTATTCTACTTGTGTAAAATATCATATCTGACTGCAGTTCAATATGTATGAACTGCAGTCATTCTAGAAAAGTTACTATTGGTATTAGTTACGAATAAGGCAGGAACAGAGGAACAATAAAATGATGAAATACTATTGTATAAAACAGCACGATATAACCGACTGTGGAGCTGCATGCCTTGCAACCATCTGTAGACAGAATGGATATAAAATAGGTATCAGCAAAATACGTGAAGTTGCCGGTACGGACAAGCAGGGAACAAATGCATACGGTGTTATAAAAGCAGCCGAGCAGCTTGGATTTAGCGCCAAAGGAGTAAAGGGAGATAAAGAAGCATTTTTCTCGGAGTTTCCATTACCATGTATAGCACATGTTATCGTAGATGGAGCATTACTGCATTATGTTGTTATTTATAAAATAACGAAAAAGACGGTTGTGATTGCAGATCCGGGAGAAGGTATTGTAAAACTTACCCCGGAGGAGTTTTTTGGAGAAGTGCATGATGAGGGAAAACCACCGAAATATCAGTGGAGTGGTATCCTTATCCTTCTTGTTAAGAATGAGACATTTGAGAAAAAGGATGAGACAAAAGGAATTTTCTCCAGATTTTTTCATCTGCTCATGCCACAGAAGAAACTTATATTTCAGATCTTTTTAGCATCTCTTATATATACCGTGCTTGGAATATTGGCAGCATTCTATTTTCAGATATTAATAGACAGTGTTCTTCCGGATGGATTGAAGAAAACACTCATGACTTTATCAATAGGAGTGATACTTCTCAATCTTTTCAGGGTAATCCTTAATGCATTCAGGTCACATTTACTTTTGTATCTTAGTCAGAAACTGGATATTGCATTATTATTGGGATATTACAGGCATGTAATGGAACTTCCGATGAACTTTTTCGGAACAAGGAAGGTCGGAGAGATTATCTCCAGGTTTAATGATGCAGGAAAGGTAAGAGATGCCATATCAGGCGCAACACTTACCATTATGATAGATACTCTTATGGCAGTTGCCGGAGCAATCATTTTATACATACAGAATTCAAAATTATTTTTTATTACGATCATAATGATCGTACTGTATGCAGTAATCGTACTTGGATTTAATAAATGGTATGAAAAACTTAATCGAAAAGAAATGGAAGATAATGCCCAGCTTACGTCTTATATGGTCGAGTCTCTTAATGGAATACAGACTGTAAAGGCTTATAATGCGGAGAGAAAAGTAAACAGGGAAACAGAAGTAAAATTTGTAAAACTGTTAAGAAGTGTATTCAATCTCACATGGGCTAACAATATACAAGTGTCACTGAAAACTTTCGTAGAACTCATAGGTGGTGTAGTTATCCTGTGGGCAGGCGGTGTCAGTGTTATAAACGGAGACATGACAATAGGTGCACTTATTACATTTAATTCACTGCTGGCATATTTCCTTGATCCTGTAAAAAATCTGGTGGATCTGCAGCCGCAGATGCAGACCGCAGTCGTAGCGGCAGACAGACTGGGGGAAATACTCGATCTTGAAGCTGAAAAGCAGGAAAATGAACAAAGAAAAATGGCACCCGAAAGTCTTGCCGGGGATATAAAATTCGAACATGTGAATTTCAGATACGGAACAAGGCAGAGGGTACTTGAGAATATAGATTTTACAATAAAAAAGGGCGAAAAAATTGCCTTTGTTGGAGAAAGCGGTTCAGGAAAAACAACATTATCGAAACTGCTTTTGCACTTATATCAGGCAGAGTCAGGTAATATTCTGATAAATGATAATAATATAGAAGATATACAGATAGAGACACTTAGAGACAAAATCGCATATATACCACAGGAAACATTTTTGTTTAGTGGTTCAATATTTGAAAATCTTACACTGGGACTGGATGATGCAACGATGGATGACATCATAGAGGCATCAAAAAAGGCGCAGGCTCATGAATTTATTAATAAACTGCCACTCAGATATGAGACAAGACTGGAGGAAAACGGAGCAAACCTGTCAGGCGGTCAAAGGCAAAGGCTGGCTATAGCAAGAGCCATGCTTAAAAAACCGGATATATTGATATTGGATGAGGCTACGAGTAATCTTGATGCAATAACTGAAAGAGCACTTGATAAGACAATAAGTGAATTTTCAAAAGATGTTACAACTATCTTTATAGCACACAGACTCAGCACTATAAAAAATTGCGATAAGATATATGTGCTGGAAGATGGAAAGATTATAGAAAGCGGTGATCATGCATCATTGACAGCACTGGGTGGAAAATATGCGCAGCTTGTTAAACAACAGTCGCTTGATACTGTGGATGTTAAAGCAACCGCATAACTTCTATTATGAAAAGAGGAAAATTATGAAACCTATAATTGTGGATTTAAAGGATATAAGTGACAGTACGGAAGTATATGATTCTAAGCCAAACAGATTTGTGCCGTACACCATATATATAATATGTGCAATTCTGACAATAGCCCTGATCTGGATGTATCTTTTCAGGATGGATATAGTAGTAAAAGCTGATAGTGTCTTTAGAGGTGACGATGACAGTACGGCAGTAAGCTGTGCAGTTACAGGAAAGATAACTAAAATGTCGGTAAAGGACGGACAGTATGTGAGTGAGGGGGACGAACTGTATGAGGTAGATATTGAAAACCTTGGAAGTACTATCGAAGATTATAAGAGTAAACTTGATAGTGTACAGCAGCGTCTTGACATACTAAATGCATATCAGAAGAGTCTTGACGGAGATAATTCTGAATTTGATGCAATGTCTGATAACCAGTATTATTCAGAATTTAAAGACAGGAAAGAATTATTAAATACTTCAATTGATGCAGGAAAGGAAAAGAATAAAACTGGGGAGGTATACGATGAAAATATTACAGTTATCAATGATTCTATTGATAAGTATAATGAAAAAATTAATAAACTTAACAATGTAAAGCAATGTATCGTATCTCGTAATAACACATTCGATCAAAACGATACATATTACTATTCAATAGTAAAAAGTTATATTTCATCATATGATTATACAGCACTTCAATATGACAATAAAAAGGATGAAACCACAATGGATTCATCACAACTGACAGATGTGGATACAGAAAAAAATCAGGCATTGTCTAATCTTGAGTCTAATGAGATTTCAACAATAGAACAGCAGATAGAAACTGCAAATGAACAGATAGAAAGCCTTAAATCTAATATATCCTCTGTAGAACTTCAAAAGAAGCAGACAGAAAATTCTAATAATACAGATGAGTCAGATATAAAGATTCTTACGGAAAAAGGAAATGTGTCGGCTGAAATTCTTACTTATGAGGATAAGAAGCAGGAGTATGAGTCTTATTTAAAAGATTATGATATAAAAAATAATAACTGTACCATAAAGGCAGGAACATCAGGGTATTTTTACACAAATAAGGAAATCTCAAATGGAACATATATACAGGAAGGAGATTCTATAGGACAGATATATCCAAAGGAGCAGTCAGGTTATTATGCACAGGTGTATGTGGAAAATTCTGACATAGCAAAAATAAAACCGGATCAGGAAGTAAAATTTGAGATGGCTTCATATCCGTCAAGTGAATATGGATATTTTACAGGAACAGTAAAAGAAATTGCAAAAGATGTGACTGTAGACCAGAATACTGGTAATGCATATTACGTTGTAAAAGTAGAATGTAAAAATATGGAGATAAAGAATAAGGATGGAGAAAAAGGAAATCTGAAAAGTGGAATGGCTGCACAGGCAAAAATTGTTGTTGATGATGACAGTGTGTTGCATTTCGTCCTGAGTAAGATAAATTTAGTAGATTAGTAAAATAAATAAGGTATATTCCGGGATTACCGGTTTATATAAATAAATCCTATGAGCGCGCGTAGGAAAAACAGTATTTTATAAGTAGTAGGAAGGAAAAAGAAAAATGAATGCTTTTGAGAAAATTTCAAATGAAGAAATGATGTGTATTGATGGAGGCTTTAATCCAGGGGTAATATTACCAGGTGTAGCAGCTGTATGGGTTTGCTATGAAATTGGTTATGCTGTGGGAAAGGCATTTGTACATGCCACATCAAGGTAAAATAGGAAGGAGTATAGAAATGAATAATGAATTTATGGTTATGGATGAAGAAGAACTTTTAGATGTTGACGGTGGTGCTGTTTGGCTTGTTGTTGGTGGTGTACTTGTGTGTCTTGGATGTTTTGCACTCGGAGCATATAACGGTTATAAAGATACTAAGGATCAGAAAAAATAAAAATCTAAGAGGTGTATTACATGCAAAAAATTATTAGTTGGTATATGGAACATAAAACTTATGGAAATATATTAATTATAGGGATAATTGGACTTATGCTATACAATATAGGATATGGAGTAGGTACAGCTATTTATAGAATTTTTGGTTGATTAGTAATTGTGTGGTGATGCACAAAAGTAATGGCATCAAATTTTATGTTTGATGTCATTACAATCAAAGGATAATTATGAGGAATATACATGAACAATAAAACTGGTGTATTTTTTATATATTTGAATTTGCAGCATATTTGGCTATAGCAATATATTTCGTTTCTACAAATAGCATATGTTTATTGAAAATTACAGTTTATAATGTTACGGTTATGGGGTAGCGGTAAACATAGTGATTAGTAGAGAAAGGCGATTAATATGGGAAAAGCAGAAAATAATTTTGAGAACAAATGGCTTGAAGAAAGAGAAGATGGATTTTTTTATACTATGAAAAGATTAAGTTTAAAAGATACTCAAGAAATAAATGCAGGAGCGACATATTCTGCAAAATGTAATTATTGTGGTAAAATATTTAAAGCAACGTACTGGCCATTTTTAATAAGTAAAGCCAGTGCTAAGGTGGCATGTGAGGGAAAATTACATAATCATATAATTAATTCACATTATGGAAATTTATAGTAAGGATTCTATGGGAATGTTCAATGAAAAGAAACATATCAATATCTTATCGGACAATTTGTGCAGGGATTTTTGTAATCATAAGTATTATAATACTTGCGATAAATGGAATTTCATTATTCAAATATGATAATGCCACGGATTATGAAAAGTCAGCTTTGCGTCCGGGTGAGTATGTCAAGTTCCAATTAAAGGATTATCTGTCCAAACCGCTTGATGAATACAATTCAGACGTTTCTTCAGGACAGTGTGAGGTAGAGGTGACGTTTTTCGGAGATTACTATGTATACAATATTCCATACATGGATAATACTTATGTGAGAGTAAAGGTATACGATAAGAATCAGGAAGAACAGTTAGAGGGAAAGGTTGATGTAATTGGTAAAGTGTTGCCAGAAAAAGATGTTTCTATGGAATGGTATGAACAGGTGCCGGATTTTTCACTTAGCAGCTTGAAAAAGGGCATATGTATACAGGAAGTAGATTGCAAAAAGTATCAAAACATGCTTTGGCTTGGTGGAATTATGTTGTGTGTAAGTGTGGCTGTCATGTTACATGACTATAGAGTGAATCGGACCACTATTATTACGGAAGAGGGAAGGATTGCACATACAAATCTGCCTGATTATGATTTGGCGTATACTTTAGAGTATAATCTTCGAAAGTATAAGGAACTGGAGAAAATACAGATTCAGAACAGAAAGAAGATATTTTGGATAGTTTTGTTTGAACTGACAGGAGTATGGTTCTGCATAAATTTTTATTATTGGGAAATAAAAGTTATAGGTGTGGTGTTTATTCTTTGCGGGCTGAAAATAGGATGGAATATTTTTATTAATTCGGACTTGAGCGTGGCAGTAAGGTTATCAGAGTTATTTGGTCTAGACACGGTTTCACAGAGAAAAGAGCATTTGTTATCATACATACATGAGCTGGAAAAGAGAGTATTAAGATAAGAAAGATATCGATACAGCGGATCGTATAATTTTCTTGTAAGGCAAATTCCTATTATTATCATAATGCTTATTGTGGCAATTGTCATATTGCACAGAAATAACAGCAACAAATAGTTGGAATTGTACGAGGAGAATAATCTAAGAATGAAAAAAATTAGCCGAATAAGTGGAGCTTTGCTTATATCTATGTTGTTTTCAAGCATATTGAGCGGTGTAGTATTAGTTATTATGGGAACTTTAAATTTACCACTGGATATGCAGTCAATTAAGGTTATCTGTGGTAGCATCGCCAGCGGGGGATATTTTTATTTTTTCAGACTTTTTACTAAAGAAATCGGGAAAATCAATATAAATGAAATATCGTTAAATAAAAAATTCTCGGTTTGGGATGGCATCGGATATCTGCTCGTTTTATTGGGTGGCACAACAATATTGTCAGGAATTACGGATATTATACTTGAGTTTATTAAGCGATATCTGGTTCATACAGAAAATGTGGGTGTTGTTGAAAATTATATAGGAAATGTACCGGCATGGATACTCCTTGTATGTGTTGTAATCATTTCGCCTGTATTTGAAGAACTATTATTCAGAAAGGTGCTGTTGGAAGAATTGCTTCCATATGGCAAGATTACAGCAATTTTAATAAGCAGTATGCTGTTTGGTCTGTCTCATGCAAATCTGGAACAGTTTTTATATACCATTTTTATGGGAATAGTGTGTGCGAATATTGTACTTATTACAGGTAAAGTAAGGTATGCGATTTATCTGCATATGGCATTTAATTTATTTGGAGCGATAATATCGGGTTATATATCGAGCGGGAGATATACAATTTTAACAGAAATTATATTTGTAATAAGTGCTGCCATAATAGTGATACTTAAAGCCAAAACAATGTTTATTATTAAAGATGAAGCCAATATTAATAAATTCAACTTAAAAAAGGAATTTTGTGGAATTGGTTTTATTATGTTTATGGTTTATTGGATTATTAGTTGTGTGGGGCGATAGCATATTAAAATTAAATCAGATATAAATTGGATATGTCATATCATTATTTTCTTTTATTGCATCGATTGTAATTATACCAAACCCAGTAGGAATACTAAGTGTATTGCTACTGTTTACTACATTATATAATGTAGAAATAAAAAAAACAATTTACAAAAAAGTATACTACATAATAATATTATATAGTATAGTATATTGTGATATCGGAATAGCAGTTAATAGGATTGACCATGTTAATTATTTAAATAATGGATTCTCATTGTGTCTGTATATATTAGGAGTAATTATTATAGATATGATATATTCAGGACATTTTAAGAGAAAAAAATGATTCATATAATTGGCAAACAATGCTTTTATCGTGCATTGTTGGTGGTATATATGGGTTTATTTTAGCTTTAGTTTATTCCCATTTTAAGAAAAATGAGTAATTAGTATTGCATAAAAAATTAATGAGAGATTATGGGGTATAGATATGAAAGTGGGTAGAATATATAAAATAAATGTAGGAGTTGCTTTATTATATTTTGTTATTGTTTTAGCTACGACTATACTAACAATGATTATGGGAGTAGCCAATCAGAATAATATGGCATTGAGAATTATATTATGCACATGTTTTTCTATATTAATGATATTTATAAGTTTTGAAAATTACAAAGATGGAAAAAGTATTTTTGATAAAAGAATAGAATCTAAAATAATAAAAACGTGTATTATTTTTTATTATATATTTTTAGCCTTATCTACGATGTTTTATATTTATGAGTCAATAGCGCAGTACAAGGCAAATGGGGCATATATTATGGTGGCAGCGACAACAATTATGTTAGATGTCGTTAACAGGTCTATTCATAAAGAAAATTTTGATAATAGCAAAATGGTATGATGAGGTAAAACAATATTGAATATGGAAAGAAAACAGGAACATGATTTTGATAACAAGTGGATTGAAGAGAGAACAAACGGATTTTGGAAATACTATGTAAAACATTTGGGTGGAGTTGTTATGATTATGTTTGGCATTTTCGTAGCATCATGCATTGCAAAAAAGGAAATAAATGCAATCTATTTACTTGTTTCAATGGTGGTTGCAGGGATATTTCCGTTTTTAGCATGGGCAATTAATGAGATCAGAATAAAAGCCAATGAAAGCAGAAATGGTAATGAAAAAAGAAAACAATAAATGGTATATTGGTTGGATAATCTTTCCGGCCTGGTACTTGATAGGAAAAAAATATATCATATTGCCTGTTATACAATCGGTATTTGAAGCAATGAGTTATTCGGATGCGTATCTGATAACAAACTATTTATGGAATCTTATAGCTATAGTTATTTTATTCATCCTTTATGGAACTGGTATTGTAAGGGATATAAAACAGATAAGACAGTATGATATCAAATCAATAGCTTCGGGATATATCAAATCATTTGCTGTAATAGTATTGTTTACAATATTAGGTGGTATTATGCAGTTTATTTTGTCATCCGGAAATAATGAGCAAAGCATAAATGAAATTACGCTCAGAATGACAATGAAAGAACATTATTGGGCTATTATGATTCTTTCTGCATTTATAGGACCAATATTAGAAGAACTGATTTTTAGATGGTTTATATTCAGCTCTATCAATAAAAGTCTAATAATTAAAGTGATTGTATCATCAGTATTATTCGGATTAATGCATTTTATACCATCTATAGGGGCAATAAGTCTAAATGAGCTTTGTCTGCAAGCAATACAATATGTATTAGCCGGAATTGCGTTTTGTCTGGTTTATATAAAAAGAGGAAATGTTGTTTTTGGGATAGCAGCTCATATGAGCATCAATTTGATGCATAATTTAATGTATTTGGTTAATAAATGGGGTTAAAAAGTGTGCAAAGGACCATAAAAGATGTCTGTATAAATTTGGAAAAAAATGAGGAGTACAAAGAGATGAAAAAAGAGAACAATTATATATCCACTGATATGAATCATAAAAAGCTAATAGTTGGAGTCGTAATAATTCATGTTTGTTTTATGCTCATAGGAGCTAGTGGTATTATTTCTACTTTAAAAGAAAAAAATATATTTTATGGGCTGCTGATAAATATGATTTATCAGTTGACTTTAATTATCATGATTGGAGTGGCAATGAAGCAATATTTGATCACTTCATTTAAAAAATTCAAAGCTGACAGAATTTCTGTAAATATAAAAAGAGTTTTGGCAGGTGTGGGAATTGCATTCTTGTTAAGCTGCATCGCTAGAATCATTGAAATGACAGTGTGTTCAAATATATCGGTTCCGGCAAATCAGTCAAACGTTAGTGGATATTTTGTGGATTATCCTATTTTGGCTGTTATCATGAGTGTAATTATGGGACCTTTTACCGAAGAGTTAATTTATAGAGGTATATTGTTTCGGTTTTTCAGCAAATATGGAGAACTGTGTGCAGTATTGGTGACAGGATTTTTGTTTGGAACAATGCATATGCTTTCTTCATTTGGAAACACAAATATACTACTATTTTTATGTCAATGGTTAGACTATTTTTTGTCAGGAATATTTTTGGGATTTATTTATAAAAAATACAAAAATATCTGGATAAATATTTCAATACACGGCACTTGGAATCTGATTGGTGCTGTAATGATATTAACAAAAATAATGTTAGCAAAATAATATGAACTATATAATAATTTTTTTGATTTCAATGATACCGTTGGCAGAACTAAGAGTTGCGATACCAACAGGAATTGCTATGGGAGTGTCGGTTTTACCGGCTTATGCCATATGCATATTGGGAAATTTACTTCCAATGCCGTTTGTTTACCTTTTTTCGCATAGACTGCTTGAATGGGGAAAAAATAAGAAAGTAATAGGAAAATTTTTTAGATTTTGTATAGAAAAAGGCAAGAGTGCCGGACGAAAATTGCAAGATACCGCAGGAAGGGGATTGTTTATTGCGCTTGTACTCTTTATAGGTATTCCGATTCCCGGAACAGGTGCGTGGACTGGAATACTTGCAGCCAGTATATTGAGAATGGATTTTAAGAAGAGCATTATGGCATGTTTATGCGGTATAATGCTTGCTGGTGTCATTATGGCAATATCTAGTATTGGAGTCTTAAATTTATTAGATATAAATTAACCATAACAGTAGTTTGTGTCAAATGGCACCGAAATCATACCAAATAGCACATTATATTTGTAATAAGTGCTGCCATAATAGTGATACTTAAAGCCAAAACAGTGTTTATTATTAAAGATGAAGCCAATGTTAATAAATTCAACTATTGGTTGTGCGGCAACGGGGGTAGGTATTGGAGGCGCAGCAGGATCTGTGCCAGGTACAGTGATTGGAGGCGCTGTCGGTACTATAGTTGGAATATGGTAAAAAATATATAACAATAGGAGCGGAAGTTTATGGAATTAAATAGAACAATGATATTGCTTTCTGGTTGCTTTTTGATTGTTTGGTCTACTTTTAAATGGAAGATACCACATGTGATTTGGGATGTTAAATTAACCCGAGTATGTTCGGTAATTTTGGGATTATATAATATTATTTTAGCAATTTGTTTTGAAAAAGACCTAAGTATTTTTCTATTTATTGTAGATTTAATCCTCTATATGTTATTGGATATAGGATTTTTAATGGTTAAGCTGAAAAAAGATAAAAAGGGAAAAGTAAAAAATTTTCAACTTGGGATTTGTTCCATTTTTGTAATTTTGGCTATGATTATGGCATGTTTTAATTTGAATGAAATTTATTCTAGCATAATGATTTTATCTGGTATGATGATGGTGATATCAACTCCTTTTCAGGAAATGAAGTCGCTTCGTGAAAACAGTAACAATAGGTAGGAGACAATTGAAAGAAATATTATTTTCACATGATGACTCTAGCTTTTAATTCTTTAGTAAACTTACAGGTCAATTGTAGAAATGGGGGAGATATGAATAGCTCTTTATTATGCGATTCGCTTTACAGCTTTAAGCTTACGATAGGATTGCCATGTGCCGGTGGTGATTGCCGCAACAGCAACCGCTAACAGACTTATAGGGGCAATTGTATTCAAGTTGGTAACAGATGATTTATTTCTTACCCACATACGTTCCTGCCCTGTATTTTTGAAACGTGAATTGTATCTTTCACATTGGAAGTAAAGAAGCGGAATTAGTTTGTATAGAGTTGGAAAATGAATCCGGTAAAATTAAGCAAATTGAACAAATTATAACCCAAAAGATGAAGCGAGAGATAATAATTGATAATGTAACTGAAAAAAGTATTGTAAAAAGAGCAAGTATGATAGATGGCTAACTAATGATATTATATTGAAAATTAGCAAAGATAAATTATATATATATGTACCTAAAATATACGAAAGATATTTTTACAATAATTAGTAAAAAAGGCAGAAACAGAGGAACAATAAAAGGATGAAATCTGATAAATCAATATTGAATAAAGTGATGATATTACCACTTGGTCTGGTAATATTATTCATTGTATACAGGACATTGGTCTTTTCTGTGATAATGAATTGTATACCGATCATGCAGGAACACTATATTATCGCGGAAATGATAAGAAATTGCATTGATATACTGACAATTGTAGTTCTTATGTTTATTTTTAAGGTAAAGACAGGCAGGGGTGGTGTAAAAGGATACTTGAAAGGTGTCGGGATTTATGGCTTGCCGGTGCTGATGTTTACTCTTTTTGAGATTGGAAATTCTACGCTTTGGATATTTGGTGGACATGCAGGACTGTATGGAAGCGGATTGATAGGATATATTGTAGTAAATGTGCTTTTATATATAACGGTTGGAATAGAGGAAGAATTGATGTTTCGATCGGTTGTTACTGAGTGCGTGCTTAGGAAGAATAGCAATATAATAGTATTTGCCAGTGTGTATTCGGGATTGTTGTTTGGTTTGGCACATATCACGAATTTTATATTTGATGCGGATATGACCATGTTTAATAAATGGTGCACAATGATTATGGCTTGTGTCTTTGGTTTTACATTGGCGGTCATTTTTCTTAGGACTAAAAGTATTGGTGCCGTTATTACATTGCACTTTTTATGGGATTTCGCGGATTTTATGAATCACATGATGATAGTGGAACGTTACAGATATGGTGGTTCGTACAATGCGCTTGCATTGCAGATACCTGTTCTGATAGTGATGCTTGTTATTGCGGTTTTTTGTATGTATAAGAGACAGATGAGGTTACAAAGCGTGTAAAAGACCATAAAAGATATCTATATAAATTTGGCAAAAATGAAAGGAGTACAAAGAGATGAAAAAATGTATTTTAGTATGGCAGGTGCCGGTAATAGAAGGAGAGCCGTATAATCCGGTGGAATATGCTGTCCATGTGAGAAAAGCAAAAAAGTTTGCGGAAGCATTGAATCGGTATTTTGCGGAAAAAAATATGGACTATAATTGCGTGCTGGACAAATCAGCCTGCAGTCTTGATGAGATATTTTCTCCACAATATCAGGCAGTGCTGTTTGCACCGGAGGCTAAAACAAGACAGTGGCTCTATAAAAAAGAAGTGCAGAATGAGACCGTGAAAAAGTATTATCTGGAATACATGGAGTACAATAGTGCGCAGATAGAAAAGGTGGCTGAATTTCTGAGCGAATAAACCGGAAATAACGCATTTAAGAAATGAAACAACAAACATTTTGTGCTTTCGTTAAAAACTTGATATAAACATTTCTGTTTTTCGTTAAAAAGCAGGTATAAACATTTCTGCTTTTCGTTAAAAAATAGGCGAAAAAATTTTGCATTTTCGTGAAAAGTGGTAGAATTGAGGTGGAAATATGCTATAATACTACCAAGTAAAATGAAATGAGGAATGCTGAATGATTTTTAAAAGAAAAGTTTATGCCAAATTGATTGAGTGGAAAGCATTGGCAGCAGGAACATCGGCAGTATTGCTTGAAGGGGCTAGACGTATCGGGAAAAGTACCATTGTAGAGGAGTTTGCAAAAAAGGAATATGATGACTATATGATTCTTGATTTTGCAAGAGAAAACCAGGATGTAAAAAATAATTTTGTCGAGAACATGAATGATCTGGATACTTTTTTCAGAAACTTATTTCTTCTGAAAGGAAAAAGTTTAAAAGGGAAGAACTGCGTGATTATTTTCGATGAGGTACAGTTGTTTCCGCAGGCACGGCAGGCGATAAAATATCTTGTCGCTGATGGTCGATATGAATATATTGAGACAGGCTCGCTAATCTCAATCCGGAAAAATGTAAAGGATATACTGATTCCTTCGGAAGAGTACCGGATTAAGATGTATCCGATGGATTTTGAAGAATATTTATGGGCAATCAATGATGAGGTTACAATTCCTACGATCAGAGAAGCTTTTGAAAAAAGAAAGCCACTTGGAGATGCGATTCACCGGAGAATTATGAAAAGCTTTCGTACCTATATGGTTGTAGGTGGGATGCCGCAGGCAGTAGATGCTTATGTTTCAGGGAAAAGTTATGAACAAATTGATTTTGTTAAACGGAATATTCTGAGCCTTTACGAAGAGGATCTGGCAAAATACGATACAGAAAACAGGGAAAAAGCGTCAGTTATTTATCGAACAATACCAGAGCAGCTAGAGAATAAAAATTCACATTTCAAACTTTCTATGGTAGATAAAAATGCGCGTTATCAGAATTATATGGATGCGGTCAGCTTTATTTCTGAAGCAATGATAGGAAATGAGTGTATCAATGTGACAAAACCGGAGGTTGCACTGGAGCTGTTTGCGGACAGAAGCAATTTCAAATTATATATGGGTGATACCGGACTATTGGTTACACAGATTATGAAGAACCGGGACAGTACAGATGAAGATTTATATAAGGCTCTGATTATAGACAATCTGGGAATTAATCAGGGAATGATTGTTGAAAATATTGTAGCACAGATGCTCAGAGCAGCTGGACATGAGTTGTATTTTCATGAATATTTGTACGTGCCGGAGGGAACGACCAGAGAAAAGAAATATGAAATTGATTTTATGATTGTGAAGAAAAAGAAGATATGTCCGATTGAAGTAAAATCTTCAAACTATATGTCGCACAAATCATTTGACTATCTGCTTCAGAAATATCAGTTAAAGTGTGAGAACAGATTCATTATTTATACGAAGGATTTAAAATATCAGGACGGAATTATGTATATACCAATTTATATGACTATGTTACTGTAAGACGATTAGTCGGAATGAACTCATGTTTTTTTATTTTGTCAAGTACAAGCTTGATACCATTAAATTGAAAACAAAATTGTTTGCAGGCAGCAAAAGGGGGACTCTTTTTGCTGCTTTTTTGCAGGATTTTCTAGAATAACTAACTTTTCTATATGCTGAATTGTCATAAAATATAGATTATTAAATTTGAAAGCAGATTGAAGGTGATAAACATGAGAAGTTATAAACGGTATACCAGACGAAAGAGACTTTTGAAGCATATCGTTGTGGTTGCTTTAGTTTTTATATTGGGATTAGTGCTTTTGGGTGGAATCTGATTCTTGTAAATGACGATTATCGTATTCCTCGTAATTATGAGGTAGAACTCACAGAATTATCAAATGGAGAAAAAGTGGATTCGAGAATCTATCCTCAGCTTCAGCAGATGTTCGATGATGCCAGAACTGAGGGACTTGAATTATTTGTAAGGGAAGGGTACAGGACAACCCAGAATCAGAAAAATATTATGAATGAGAGAATTCAAAAGTATCAGGATGAAGGCTATTCACGTTGGGAGGCAAAAGAACGTGCGGAGGAATATATCGAGTCACTGAGGTGAAAATTATAAAAAATTAAATGAATATTAATTTTCCACTAACTTTTTATCACCTTAAGTTGTCTTATTATTATAGAGGACAAGAGAGGTGATATGAGATGATTGCTGATTTTTTATTAGTTCAGAAAATCAGAAACGGTGACAATCAAGCAGGTAATCAGTTGGTTGAAAAGTATTATTCTTCTATCTATCAATATTGTTATTTACATACTCATAATCAGGAATATGCGGAAGATATGGTACAGGAAACTTTTGAGAGATTCTTCGGAGCACTAATAAGCGGGGCAGAGATCAAGAAGACAAAGAGCTATTTGTATAGCATAGCAGGGAATATTATAAAGAATAATTACAAGAAAAAGAAGGAAATAATGACAGACCGGTTGCCGGATATAGAAGATGAGAATCCGAAAAACATAGAAATCCGGATTGATATAGAGAGGGCTCTGGAGCAGCTCCCAGAAGAAATAAAAGAGATTGTAATCCTGTTTTTCTTTCAGGGATTAAAACAAAAGGAAATTGCTGATTTATTAAATATAAAATTGTCGCTTGTAAAATATCGTGTTTCAAAGGCAAAAGAATTGCTGGCAAAACAGTTGGAGGTGGAAAAATTATGAAGCAATATCAGAGAAAAATCGAGGAGTATAAATCCTTGATACAGAAGGAATATATACGGGAAACGGCTGTTCACACAGTAAAAGAGCGGTGTTCAGACATTATGAACAGACAGGATAACAGACGAGCATCATATTTTGAATTTTTATTTGAGCAGTTCAAATTTATCAAAAAGAGATGGTGGGTTCTGCAAGGAGGAATCTTAATTCTGCTTTGGATTCTGCTTGTGGACTCGGATGGGGGAGCAAATACAGAGAGAACACTGGGGGCTATGTCAGTGATGTTTTCGGTAATGATCATACCGGAAATTTGGAAGAATCGGAGCTTTTCAGCAGTGGAAATTGAAAAAACAGCATTCTATTCACTGCGCCAGATCTGTGCTGCAAGGATATTGCTGTTTGCAGTGGTGGATTTACTTATGACTACCTTTTTTTTCGGTGTTTCAGTTTATACATTACAGATTTCGGCATACCGACTCATCATAGATTTCTTAGTGCCGTTTAATGTTTCCTGTTGTATCTGCTTCCGGTTATTGTACAGCAAATGGAATGATATGGAGTATATTGCTGTTTTCCTAAGTATAGCATGTATATTTATCTGGACACTGATTGTATCGACAGATTCTATTTATCAGAGGATTTCGATGCCAATCTGGGTGAGCTTGTTGATCATATCGTTTGGTTATCTTATTTTTTGTGTTCACAAATCGCAATGTAACTGTGAAATAAACTGGGAGGTGAAGTCGAGTGGAACTGCAATTTAAAAATGTAACAAAAGAGTATGGGAATGTACACGCAGTAGAACATGTAACACATTCTATGGGGAAAGGTGTATATGGATTATTGGGAGTAAATGGAGCGGGAAAAACCACTTTAATGCGGATGATATGTACAGCGATAACCCCAACAAGCGGAGAAATCTTGTGGAATGGAAAGGATATCTTTAGTCTGGGGGCATCTTATAGGGAAATACTCGGTTATTTGCCGCAGAGTTATGGGTTTTATCCTGATCTTTCGGTGTATGACTACATGCTGTATATTGCATCTATCAAAGGAATCAGGCCCATCATGGCAAAGAAAAGGGCATTAAAACTGTTGGAGCAGGTCGGAATGGCTGAAAAGAGGAAAAGAAAGATGCGGACTTTATCAGGGGGCATGATCCGGAGGGTCGGAATTGCCCAGGCGATGTTGAATGATCCGCGGATACTTGTGTTGGATGAACCGACAGCAGGTCTTGACCCGAATGAGAGAATCAGGTTCCGTAATCTGATCAGTGAATTGTCGGAAGATCGTCTTGTACTGTTGTCTACGCATATTGTGTCAGATGTTGAATATGTGGCAAATGAGATTATATTAATGAAAGAAGGAAAATTTTTCTATACAGGGACCTCAGATGAGATCATTTTGTCTATGGATATGTTCGTGTGGAATTGCATTATTCCTAAAAGTGAGTTGAACAATTATATGAAAAAATATCTGATTGGAAATGTAAGAACAGTTTCTGATGGAGTAGAGTTGAGAGTCCTTTCAAAGATGCCACCGACCGGAAATGCAGTACAGGTGGAGGCAACATTAGAGGATGCATTTCTTCTGTATTTTGGAGAAAAGGCAGGTGATAAAGATGATGTTCAAATATGAACTGAAAAAGATTTTTTCAAAGAGGATGAATAAGGTTCTGCTTGCGGCAGTACTTGTGATGACGGTTATTTATTCAGGTATGGCAATCGGGAGTATGAGCTATACGGATGCAGACGGACAGAGCCACACAGGTATTGACGCGGGACGGCTTCTGGCTGAAGATGTCAATCAATGGAAAGGGAAACTTACAACGGAGAAAATTTCCGAAGTGATAAATGATTACAAGACATTATCGGCTAAGTATCAAGATGAGATACCCAATACAGAATATGGTAAAACAGTACAGTCATATTACGATATTTATAGTTTTGTAATTGGCGTATTGACTCCGGATTCAGAATGGAATGAAGGTGCAGTGTATCAGCTCTCAGATGAACAATTACAGGACATCTATACAATCTATCAAGATAATATGAAGAAAATGGCAGAAGAGTACGGAACCACACCTGAAAAGAGAAGTTATCTGGAAAACGTTTATAAAAAGATAGAAATACCTTTTACGTTCGAAGCAAAAGGTTCCTGGGCTACGATGACAATGTACGCACAAACTTATGTACTATTAATGGCAGTGATCATAGGTTTTTTGGTAGCCGGTATATTTTCCGGAGAGTTCCGCCCCGGAACAGAGGATGTTTTTTTTGCTACAAAGTACGGGAGATCGAAGGCAATAAAAAACAAGATTATTGCAGGAATCTTCGTGTCAACGGTTATCTATTGGATCGGAGTAGGGATATTGTCTCTTATCTCATTTGCAGTAATGGGAACGAGTGGATTTTTCACACTGTATCAGATTGATGATCCATATAGTATTTATGTTATGACATATGGAGAATATTATTTGCTGATACTTGTGGGCGGATATATTGCAACGATGTTTTGTGCTGCACTGACAATGCTGGTGACAGTTAAGATGCATACACCGAATCTGGCGGTTTGTATCCCGTTTTTCCTGCTTTGTATGATACCGTTTATCGCAAGAGTATTACCGGCATTTGATGCTTTTTTCAATTTGTTGCCGACTGTATTGACTAATATTCTTAATGTAGTGAGGTCGCCAATTCTTTTTCAGGTTGGTCCGTTTGTATTTCGTCAGATTTCGTTTTTGATGTTCTTATACATCTTACTATTTATTGTACTGTTGCCTTTAATATATAGAGGTTATAGTCGATATGGGTTAAGGAAGAAATAGTATGACAAATGTCTGCTATCCTTTTAACTCAGTGCGAAACGCTTGTGGCTCACAACTGTGAAGGTACTGAACAGTTACATAAAATTATAATAAATAGCATATTATTATTGACATACTAATGATGATTACTTATGATAAAAATTGCTAAAAAAATGTCAAGGAAACATATAAACGTGAAAAAACAAAATCCAATAGCCCTGTTACCAATAGCAGTATTTCTCGTACTGTATCTGGGATTGGGAATACTTTTTGAATATGTAATGAAAATTCCGATGGGATTTTATAATGTGCCCATCATAATAGCATTTCTCGTGGCAATACTGGTGGCATGTCTGCAGAATCGTAGTGTGAAATTCGACCAAAAGCTAGAGATAATGGCACAGGGACTGGCTGACAAAAATATCATAACAATGCTGCTCATTTTCCTTACCGCGGGAGCATTCGTGGGTGTAGTGGGTCGAAGCAGTGCGGAGAGCGTGGCATATTTCATGCTGTCACTGATACCGGCAAGGTTCGCGGTGATGGTGCTTTTTGTTGTGGCATGCTTTGTGTCTATTGCGATGGGGACATCGGTTGGAACCATAACACTGATTGTGCCGATAGCGGCAGCAGTATCGGATGCATCGGGTTTTGGTCTGCCGCTTTGTATAGGCTCCGTAATGGGTGGCGCGATGTTCGGAGACAACCTTTCCTTTATATCAGATACGACCATTGCCGCATGTAACGGACAGGGTTGTCAGATGAAGGACAAATTCAGGGAGAATTTTTTTATTGCACTTCCGGCGGCAGTAATGACGCTGGTTGTTATAGCAATTCTGTCATTCAGGACAGATATCGCGGGCGCTGTATCGCAGGAATATCATCTGTTGCAGATAGTACCGTATATTCTCGTGCTGATCGGTGGAATTGCCGGAATAAATGTATTTGTAGTGCTTATAATAGGAATCATATCGGGAACGGTCATAATGCTCGCAACAGGAAATACAGCACCATACGATCTGCTTACCAATATGGGAAGTGGAGCGTCAGGCATGTTTGAAACCTGTATGGTTGCAGTGCTTGTGGCAGCCATGTGTGCGCTGATTCGTGAATATGGTGGCTTTGATGCCCTGCTTTCGGGTATTTACAGGACATTCAAGGGCAAAAGAGGTGGACTGCTCGGTATGGGACTTCTGGTAGGACTTATCGATATTGCCACTGCCAACAACACAGTTGCTATAGTTATGGCAAATCCGATAGCAAAGGAAATGGCTCAGAAATATGACATAACCCCACGTAAAACAGCGTCTATACTGGATACATTTTCGTGCATTTTTCAGGGAGTGATACCATATGGAGCGCAGATGCTCGTGGCCATATCGGCAGTACACGAGCTGGGGCATGATGTGTCAGCCTTTAATATACTGCCGTATCTGTTTTATCCGATGCTTCTGCTGGTAAGTTCGCTGGTGGCGGTTTTTGCTGTTGAAAATGGGAAAAAATTTAATTGAAAATGAAGCTTAAAGCAAAAGAATAATGAGGTTATAAATGAAATGCCGGATAGAAATATGATATTTCATCCGGCATTTATTATGTGAAATTTAGGCTGCATTTTGAAAGTCAATTACAGTTATTTCTGGTAGCATGGATTTTAGTTTTGATATAATGGACTCGATTTTTTGCATTGTGGAGCCATTAATAAACTCTTCACCACACTGTGAACATTTTTGGCATGGAACATTTTTTATAATAATATAACAGTTTTTATATGCAGTCATATAAGTTGTGGTACTTTTGACAGTATCACCTTTGCACAGGAAGCATTTCATAATATCAATTCTCCTTTCTTGTTTTTAAATCGGACTCCCATTTGTCTGAAGACGGGTAGTATGCGGTGATAATCCAGAGCTGTTCGTGATTGGAACCGACTACAACATGTAATGGACATTTTGTATTCAGATTTCCAAGTGTTAAGCAACTGGGATATGGATAGTCATTAGGGTATTCCTCAATTATTTCACCGGTCATGATACATGATATGACATCGTCAATGAGGATACCACGTTGCTCAAGTCTTTTTGACGCATGCAGTGTTAAATAAATATTGTCGGGAGTACACAAACCTCTAAGTTCATCAATTGTAAGACACATCTGTTATTCTCCTCATATGAATTAATTATAATTATAGTAGTATTTGGAGAGATTAGCAATGCTATTCTAAAAATTCACTAATTTACATTAATTAATCTTAATTAACTCCTTGACAATCATTTATGACAAGAATATAATACATTATGACAAACGAAGTTGTCAAACAGACAAAAATAATTGTCACACGGAGGCGCTATATGACACTGAAGAATCGTTTAAAGGAACGCAGGGCCGCACTGAATGTCAATCAACAGGAGATGGGCAGGCTGTGTGGTGTGTCGAGACAGACAATCAGCCTTATAGAAAGAGGCGACTATTCACCATCAGTTACCCTGGCACTGACGATAGCAAAGGTGTGCGGTGTTACAGTTGAAGATGTATTTTATTTGCAGGAGGAAGATGAAGATGGAGAGAAATGATATTAAAAAAGCAAACCGCAAGGCTATGCCGGGATTTTTGCTTATTACACTTGTGGGAGCAATTGTGGGTGGTATTGTCGGATTTTATTCCGCAAAATATGGTGTTGAACGGTTGGCAGGCAGTATGAAAAGCGCGGGAGCATTTTTCGGCAAATATGTTTCCGGTTGGATATTGCTTGCTATAGCCGTCATCACACCGATAGTGGTCATACCTGTTTATCAAAAGGCAAAAAGGCTGCTTTTGGCATGGGATGGAGAGGATGAATCCATATGCGATATCGCAGAGAAGAAGCTTAATGTGATACTCATGATAAGCAGCATTGTATTGATATGTGCATTTTTCCTTATTAGCGCAACATATTCAGGTGGATTTGCAATGATAGATAAAAATTTTAACATGTATGTGCTGGGAATTGTGGCCTTTCTGGTAATACTGGCTGAGGGAATAATCATCCAGCAAAAGGCGGTTGATATTACCAAGATAATGTATCCGGAGAAAACTGCTTCGGTATATGACTTGAAATTTCAAAAGAAATGGGTAGAAAGCTGCGATGAAGCAGAAAAAATCATGATAGGCAGATGTGCCTTTGAGGCATTCAAGGTGACCAATTCAGTATGTGGCGCACTATCTGTTATTCTGGCAATAGGTGCTTTGACGTTTGATATAGGATTTTTACCATCATTTGTCGTCTGCCTGATATGGCTTGTCAGCCAGTGTGCATATTGCAGGGCTGCGATAAAGTGCAATAAAGTGCTTTAAGGTGACCTGATGCGGTAGGGAGGCAAGCTATGGATAACACATGGTTCATTTATTATTTGCTTTTGATGATTATAATATTGTATCTTACGTGGAAAAGACGGAAACGATATGCAGCAAAAAGAATTATGAAAAAAGGCAAAATTAACAATAGTCAAAGGAGTGCAGGAAAAATCATGAGAGAATTAGCAGAGCGTTTTATAGGAAAAGATGTCTATATCAATTTGTTGGATGGAAGAGCTGATGGAGTAATAAAAGAAGTTACAGATAATGGAATTGTGTTGGAAAATAAAAATGGAGTGCAGGTTGTGAATCTCGATTATGTTATAAAGCTGCGTGAATATCCATATAATAAAAAGGGAAAACGTAGCACGATTATAGATATGTAGGAGCAAGCGCCCATCAGCGAAGCTGATTCTAATGAGATTGCGGCTTACAACTGTGAAGGTACTGAACAGTTACGACAAAACATGAAAAGGTGGCTGAATTTCCGGAAAAACAGTCCAAGGCAAATAGTCGCAATATAAATACGATTAAACAGGTGGGAATAGGGGTGTTTTTGAAAAAAAGCATAAAAAATGCTGCATACGTGTTATACTACCATATAGAGATATCGTATGAAATATGAACGATAAACACATAAATAAACACAGGATATGAGAAGTAATCGCAATCACAAATATATTTTGTGAAATATAACAATTGCGTTCTCATAGGGAAAGGAGATAAAATGCCGGAAAACAGTAGCTGTAGCAGCGCGGGAAGCTGCACAAAGTCAAGCTGCGAGGGCTGTCCATCACACAATGGAGGACCACAGAGCTTCCTCGTAGAGCAGAATAAATTTTCAAACATCAAGCATGTAATAGGAGTTGTCAGCGGAAAGGGTGGAGTAGGAAAGTCATTCGTCACATCCTCACTGGCGGTAAACATGGCAAAGAAGGGCTATAAGGTTGGTATCCTCGATGCCGATATCACAGGTCCGTCAATCCCAAAGATGTTTGGTGCACATGACCAGATACTAGGAGACGAAAACGGTCTGATGCATCCGTATGAGACAAAAGAGGGCATCAAGCTCATCTCAGTAAACCTGCTCATGGACAACGAGGAGGATCCGGTTATCTGGAGAGGCCCAGTCATTGCCGGAGTAGTAAAACAGTTCTGGAACGAGACAGCATGGGGCGATATAGACTATCTATTCGTTGATATGCCACCGGGAACAGGAGATGTACCTCTCACCGTATTCCAGTCCCTCCCGGTAGATGGAATCGTAATCGTCACATCACCACAGGAGCTTGTCAATATGATTGTCAAAAAGGCCTACAACATGGCAGAGGCAATGCATATCACAGTGCTTGGTGTGGTAGAAAACTTCAGCTATCTCAAATGCCCTGACTGCGGCAAGGAGATAAAGCTTTTTGGAGAGAGCCATATAGACGAGATCGCCAAAGAGCTTTCAGTACCGGTACTTGGCAAGCTGCCGCTCGATACATCATATGCAGCTATCGCCGATAAGGGAGATTTCTACAGCATAGAAAACGACCACCTCGCAAAAGCAACCGAAGTACTTGAGCACATTTAAATATTTCGTAATGAAGCAGGCATATATCCGCCGGGTGCGGTATATATGCCTGCATTTATGTTTGAATTAATATGTAATTATTCCACAACGTAAGGGGCGAATGCCACGGATTCATGTGCCGCAGACCGCACACCCGGAAGCGCATAGCGAAGCGGTTTAGATTCTGTAGAATTATGCATATGAATCACAGAAATGCCCCTGCATGGACGCAGGGACAAGGAGCTATCGAGCCAGGGAGGGCGAGTAGCGACGGTTTCGTCGGGCATAGAAAACCTTTAAGCATAATTCGTACAGAATCTTAATCGCATAGCGTAGCTCACAGCTGTGTGGTCTGCGGCACATGAATCCGTGGCATTCGCCCCGCACTATTAAATATTAAACTTTCTTTAAATATGCAATTTCCCTATTTACATTTCGTTTCATTGGCTTCATAATCATATTACCCACGGATTAAACAATAGTTTTTATACTCAAAATTTACGAAAACAACCAAAATAGGGAAAAAGAGTTAATTTTATTATCAATATTTACCCAAAAACAATAATTTTAACGTCAATTTTTATAAAAAAATGCCCTTGTTTTTGTGCATATTTTTGTCTATATTATCATGTAGTAAAGAGAAGGTAAAAGAAAGGCAAATAGGAGGAAAATATGAAGAAAATATTTGATGTATTGAATGTCATTAAACAAAAGCTCTTTGTAAAGAAAGACAAGATTCATTCAGAAAAATATTATCGCAGAATTGATTTTTTAAATAAATATTCGCTTTTATTCCATGCAATCATAGCGATGGCTATCGTATTTATAGTGGAGATTATTTCGCGCAGGAGCTTTATCTCTGCATGTAAGTTCGTAGATGCACATACACTTGCGTTCATGTACAACTCATTTTTAGTGTTTGTATCATTTTCACTTGTGTATCTGTTCAGGCGCAGGGCTTTTGCAAGGGTAATAATTACAGGCTTTTGGACTATCCTCGGAATCATCAACGGCTGTGTGCTTTCAAACCGTGTCACACCGTTTGGTTATACTGATTTAAAGTGTATTCCGGAGCTTTTGGCCATGAACAATACCAGCTATTTTACAGCACAGCAGGCTACAATAGTTGTATTTGGACTTGGTGCATTTGCACTGTTTCTTGTGGCACTTTTTATCAAGGGACCTAAATATACAGGAAAAATCCGTTATGCAGGCATTTCAGTGGCATTTTTAGCATTGCTTTTCGTGGCAATCCCTGTCACAACCAATGTGGCACAGAATACCAATGTAGTTGCCAGCTACTATTCAAACATCGCCCAGGGCTATGATGACTATGGCTTTGTATACTCATTCTCATCTACCGTAGTGGACCGTGGAATGAAAAAGCCGGATGACTACAATAAGCAGAATGTGGAAGATGTAGAGCAGAAGGTCAATTCTCAGAAGCAGACCACCACAGTGGACGGAAAGACCGGTCCAAACATCATCTGTGTGCTTTTAGAGTCATTCTGTGACCCGGACGAGATTAATTTCCTTCAGGTGAATGAGGATCCTATTCCTACATTCCATGAGCTTGAGAAAAACTATTCAAGCGGATATCTGAATGTACCTGTAGTCGGAGCAGGAACTGCTAACACAGAGTTTGAGATGCTTACAGGACTCAGCATGCAGTATTTCGGTACAGGAGAGTATCCATACAAGACTATCTTAAAGCAGACAGATTGCGAGAGCATTGCCTCTGATTTATCTAAGATTGGATATGCAACACATGTAGTGCACAACAACGGTGGTAATTTCTACAGCCGTACCAATGCATTTTCTAAGATGGGCTTTGATACATTTACAAGCAAGGAGCTCATGAATATCACAGAGTACACTCCAAACGGAAGCTGGCCTACAGATGATATTCTCGTCAGCGAGACTATGAAGACCTTTGATGCTACACCAAATCAGTCTGATTTTACTTATATCATCACAGTTGGCACTCACGGTGACTATCCAAAGGAGCCTGTTATTGAAAATCCTACATACACCGTATCAGGTGTTGAGGACGAGGGCATGAAAAATGCCTGGACATATTATGTAAACCAGCTCAACGAGGCTGACCGCTTCATCAAGGAGCTCACAGATGAGCTTTCTAAGAGAGATGAGGACACCATCGTTGTTATGTTTGGCGATCACCTCCCTACAATGGGACTTCAGAATTCTGATATGAAGTCAGGTGATATCTACAAGACAAAGTACATCACATGGAACAACATGGGACTGCCAAAGGAGGATGCTGACCTTTATGCTTACCAGCTTCTTGCCCAGACTACAGACACTGTAGGTATCCATGAGGGAACTATCATGAACTATCATCAGACTCAGATGAACAGTACAGATGAGGCATCATATCAGGATGGACTTGACCTGTTACAGTACGATATCCTTTATGGAAAGCGCTACTGCTACAACGGCACAGATTTATATCCGGCTTCAGATCTTGTCATGGGAATTGACAAGGTGGACATCACAAATGTGTCTGATTCATCGACCGGTGATACAGTATATATTTACGGTCACAACTTTACCAACTGGAGTAAGGTTTATATCAACGACTCCAAGGTGGCTTCGACTTATCTCTCAGCAGGTGTGCTTGCTATCAGGAAGGAAGACATCAGTGATGGTGATGAGATAACTGTGTGCCAGGTTGGATCTAGTGATACCATTTTCAGAAAGTCTGAGAATGCGTATACATATGTGGATCCTGCAGTGGAGCACGACAGTGAGTCGGAGACAGATGAACCGACAGAGAACCAGTAGATTTTAATGAATTTTTTCTTGGGTGGACGGGGCGCAGGTCCCGGGTCCCAGTGTGGAGTGGCGGCATGTACTCTCGCGTTCGCTACGCTTCGCAGCCAAGATTCTGTACGAAATTATGCTTTTTAGGGTTTCTATGCTTGACGAAACCGGATTATATGCGCCGTCCATGGCGCATATAATCCTTGCCCCGCCGTCCTTGGCGGGGCATTTCTGCGTTTCATAGGCATAATTTCTACAGTATCTAGGCAGCTTCGCTATGCGCTCACGCGAGAGCACATGCCGCCACTCCACACCGAGACCCGGGACCTACGCCCCTTACGTTGTGGCAAAATTGTCACGTGTGTGCACCGGTCTTCGCCCGGTGCTTACGCTTCGTGCTTGTAAAATGTAGGTATGGTGTGTCTTAAGATATAATTAATGGGTTGAAAATTGTGTATATTGATGATACAATTTCAACGGTTAATGATTACATTAATTTTAGAATTTAAGTATGGAGGTGAATTTCATGGACAGTAGTGATGGTCTTGGGCGAAGTAAGAACAACATCGGTGCTGATATACAAGTGAGTATTGTATTGGCAGGCATAGTGGATTCTGTCCGTGGAAGGATTCATCACCGGACAGTTTTTAGAGGTACAGTGTAGGCATATTAAGGAATATCGGCTTACGCCGTGCTGTGTTTTGCTGTGCACAAATGCATACTTGTTTATATATCAGGGCACCGTTAGGTGCTTTTTTCGTGCGCAAATTTATAGAGTGCACGGGTTTCGTCCTTTCTATCATGGAATGATTTTTATGCTTCAAAATCCCGGGATTTTGGAGAACCACATATGTTTATTTTATGTGGAAAATGCTATCGGAAATGAGAAAGGAGAGAAATGGAGATGAATACAAAGAAATATGAAGAGCTTCTTGAACTATTGAGAAGCCACAAAACGGATAAGGAAATTCTGGAGGTTTTGTCAGATTATCATGAGAATGATATTGCTGATATGCTTGCAGGAATGAACGAGAAGGAGCGCAAACGTCTTTACAGGCTCCTTGGAACACAGCGGACAGCTGAGATTTTTGCATATCTTGATGAGCCGCAGGCCTATTTTGATGAGCTGTCTGTGGAGCAGGCTGCCAGGGTAGTATCGTTGATGGATTCGGATGATGCTGTCGATTTACTTGAAAATCTGGAGGATGAGGACAAGAAGGAGATTGTAGAGCATCTGGATGAGGAAGCGGAAAAGGATGTCATGATGCTTCTGTCATATGACGATGATGAAATAGGCAGCTATATGACAACAAACTACATCTGTATTCCGGGCGGCCTGACAGTGAAGCAGGCTATGAGCCAGCTAGTGAGGCAGGCGGGCGAAAACGACAATATCATGACTATATATGTGGTTGATTCAGATGAATGCTTTGCGGGAGCTATTGATTTAAAGGATTTAATCACAGCCAGGGAGGGCATGAATCTGGAAAGCATTATAGCCCATTCATATCCATATGTGCTTGACCATGAGAAAATCGATGATTGTATCGACACAATCAAGGACTATGCTGAGGATTCAATTCCGGTGCTCTCAAAGGATAAGCATATCCTCGGAGTCATCACATCTGATGATATTGTAGAGATGGTAGACAATGAGATGGGTGAGGACTATGCAAAGCTCGCCGGACTGACCGCAGAGGAGGATCTGAAGGAGACCACGCTGCAGAGCATGAAAAAGAGAATGCCATGGCTTATCATCCTGCTTTTTTTGGGAATGATAGTGTCTTCCGTAGTCGGAATATTTGAGAATGTGGTAGCGGCTTTGCCGATAGTCATCTGCTTCCAGTCGCTGGTGCTTGACATGGCAGGAAACGTAGGAACACAGTCACTGGCTGTCACAATCAGAGTGCTCATGGATGAGAATCTAAGCGGTAAGCAGAAGCTTTTGCTTGTAGTAAAAGAGGTAAGAATAGGCCTTGTAAATGGTGGCTTGCTTGGAATAATGGCACTTGTATTTCTCGGAATATATGTGCATCTGTTCAAGGGCTACACATGGCTTGGAGCATTTGCGGTATCAGGCTGTGTAGGAGTTTCACTGCTTGTGGCAATGGCAATTTCAAGCCTTGTGGGCACAGTGATTCCGATGTTTTTCCACAAGATAAAGATTGACCCGGCGGTTGCATCTGGTCCTCTTATCACTACAGTGAATGATCTGGTGGCAGTTGTGACCTATTATGGACTGGCATTTCTTTTCCTGATTGAATTGTAATATTGGTCGTAGTACATAAACATTTAGAATATATCTTGACAAAGGTGTGCATATACTGTATATATTTATATATACAGTATATGCACACCTATTTTAATTGTGGGAAAGCAAAGGAGAGAGTTATGCTAAGGGTTCATGAATTGGATAAGGAAATGTCCGGGGAGGACAGGTTTCATCTGGAAAACATATCGTTTCATTTGCCAAAGGGTTATATATGCGGCCTTGTAGGAGAAAACGGAGCAGGCAAGACAACTCTTTTGCGCTGCCTGATGGGACTGTATAGGTCAACAGGAGACATAGTGATAGATGGACACAATTTAAACAGCGATGAGGCAGCAGCCAGGGAAGTAATAGCGGTAGTAGGTGATGAGGGATTTTTTGATGAGAATATAAATCTCGAAAAGCTCGGAAAATACTATGGGCAGATGTATGTGCGGTTTGATATGGAAAAGTATCTGGGATATCTTGAAAGATTTAACCTTGATAGAAAGCAGAAATACAAAAAACTGTCCAAAGGTATGAAAATCAAAGCGCAGCTTGCATTTGCACTGTCGTATGGAGCAAAGCTTTTTTTGTTCGATGAGCCTACTGCAGGGCTTGACAAGCACTTCAGGGAGGAGTTTTTAAGGCTGTGTACAGAGCTTGTGTCGGATGGTGAAAAAAGCATTATCATTTCTTCTCATATTACGGAGGATCTGGACAGAATAGCAGACTATATTGCATATATGCAGGCAGGGAGGCTGTTGTTTTTTAAGCCTAAGGATGCTGCGTGTGAGCATTTTCGGATAGTTACAGGACCTGTATATAAATGTAAGCTGATACCCAGGGAAGCAGTGGTTTACATGGAAGAAGGCACATACAGCTCCACTGCCATGGTTATAAGGGATAAATGTATTCTGGTAGACAGAGAGCTTCAAGAGCATACTCCGGATATCAGGGAGCTGATACATTATCTGGTGAAAGGGGGAAAGGAAAATGCCGAAAATATTGTGGAAAAATATTTTGGATAGCAGCAGGCGGGAGCTTGTTTTGGCCATAGTTATGATACCATTATTCTGGCTTGGAATTACAGAAGGCTCATTTGGAGGCCTGAATCAGGTAATGTATATATACAATTTGATGATCAGCATTTTTTCCATTTTCAGCAATCATAATAGAAGCGCATTCGAATTGCCACAGTATATGTATCTGGCTCCGTATTCAAGAGAACAAAGACAGCATTATATACAAAAAATGTTCAAATACAGATTCCGTGTGTCGTATATAGTGCTGCTTTTACCTATATTAATCACAGCAATAATCAGGCCTGATAAGACTCTGACAGTATCAGGAATAGTCTATTATATGTGTGAGATGCTTGTAATGGCAGGTATTTTGTATTGTACTTCATTTGACAATTATCTGGGCAGCGTGAATCCGGGCAGATTAACGATATTTGATGTAATCATGTTTATGTCTGCGGTGGTTGTTGCCGCAAGCTATGACCAGAATGACAGCTCGCTGGATTTGGTTCAGATATTAATTTCTTTAGTGATAGGTGTGTTTTTTATATCGATGATTGTATCCTGCAGGAAAAAATATTATGACGATATTGTTCGCTGTATGGCAGATTACGAGTTTGCGGAATCAAAAAAAGACAAAAAAATTGCATAGAGGTGTGTATGAAAATAGTCATTTCAACAACAGTTAGTATGCCGATATATGAGCAGATTATAAATCAGATACGCGATGCAGTGGTAAGCGGTGAGCTTAAGGCAGGCGATGGCATGCCGTCAATCAGAGTGCTGGCAAAGGAGCTGGCAGTCAGTGTGATTACAACAAAGCGTGCTTATGAGGAGCTGGAAAAGGAAGGTGTAATAGAGTCGGTGCCGGGGCGTGGATTTTACGTGTGCGAGCAGAAAAATGATCTTTTGCGTGAAAAACAGATGATGAATCTTGAGAACAGGATGTCAGAACTGCTTGCAGATTGTGAGAATGCCGGAATGACCTTGAAGGATATAATAGATATGGTTCGTGTATTGGGAGAAAAATAATGGATGAGACAATTATAAAAATAGAAAATGCCGCTTTAAAATTAAAAAAATTTATGATTAAGCCCGCAAATTTAGAAATACCAAAGGGCTACATTGTAGGTGTACAGGGAGAAAACGGTGCGGGAAAGACCACACTGCTTCATATGATGCTTGGAATGTATGACAAAATGAAGGGAAAAATATACATAGACGGTCTTGATGTTGTAAAAAATAAGACCAAGGTAAAAGAGCTTGTAGGAATAGTGTCGCAGGACAGGAAATTTTACCTGTCGCAGGATGCCAATGGAAACGAAAAAATATACAGTCCATTTTATAAGAATTGGGATAGTGAGGAGTATCACAGGATGCTTGCACATTTGGAGCTTTCTCCAAGACGCAGATTGTGCTCGTTTTCTACAGGAGAAATGATAAAGTATCAGTTTGCATTTGCGGCAGCATACAGACCCAAAGTGCTTCTGATGGATGAGCCGACTGCCAATCTCGACCCGGTGTTCAGGGATGATTTCTTAAAATTACTGCAGGAATTTGTGGCAGAGTATGAGATGACAATACTTCTTGCTACGCATCTGGACGAGGATTTGTCGAGGGTGGCAGACTATGTTATAGATATAAAGAACGGAGAATATTCAATGCGTGAGATACTTGAGTAGCTTATAATTGCTGCCGGTAATACCGGGGGTGAATGGTATAATTTTATAGCTTGCATTAGGTGTACAACACGCAATAGAAAACAGATGGAGATGTGAAATGGATATGAGTACCCTGATTAAAACGGAGCATGACAATTGGAAAAAGCGCATGATGGTTGAGACCTGCGGAACGTATATCCTCATGAATATGGGTATGGGGTTTGTGGTAATCGCAGGTGCATTTTGTGGTGTAATGAATACTGAATTTGATCTTTATTATTATAATATGGTGGTGTTTTTTACATTTGGATTGTATTATGCACAGTCCAGATACATTACATATATATGGGAAAATGGTAGAAAAGTTAATATATTTGAGAAATATATATATTTGCCGGTTGATCTTAAAAAGTTGAGAAAAGCAAAGCTTATAGTAGTTGGAAAAAATATTATGATACCGGTCATACTTGGACAGCTTTCAGCAATTCTTATGAGAGGGGTATCTTATGGATGGCATGTAAAAAGCTGGCTCGATTTGGGACTGTATACACCGGTTATGGTGGGAATTGGTTTTTTGATTTTTAAGGAATCTGAGCATAGATGGCTGTGCTTTAAGGCAGTAAAAAATTAAGCCTGCAAATAAAAAGATAATTTCTAATTTGTGTTTTAGATGTAAATCCGCTATACTATTGATATAGTATTGCGGATTTGTTTCTATAGAAAGAGGGTAAAATATGCCTGAGATATCATTATTTTATGGGATTAGAGTCACTATGTATTATAATGACCATATGCCACCACATTTTCATGCTGAATATAATGGACATAAAGCATTAGTAGATATTAATAATATACAAGTAATAAGAGGCTCTTTGCCGAATAAACAATTACGATTGATATTGGCCTGGTGTACGATTCATCAGGATGAATTAATGCAGAATTGGGAATTGGCCAAGGACATGAAACCATTGAACAAAATTAATCCACTTATATAATGAGAGGTGAAATATATGAATGAATATTTTCCTACAGTTGTACAGGTAATACCTTTAGATAATTATCATGTACAGGTTTTCTTTGATGATGGTAAAATAGTTGATTATGATACAACACAGGATCTTAAATCTTCAATTTTTGAGCCTTTGAGAGATATTGAAAATTTTAAAAATGCATGTACGGTAATGAATGGAACGCTTGCATGGGATATTTCCGGAAAAATGGATGAAAGTGATTGTATAGATATTGATCCATTTACATTGTATGAATTGAAGGCTATTAATAGCCTGATTGCGTAAGATTAGAACCATTTTCACGTATCACAGCCTTACAATCCTTTTTAAAGCATGCAATGAGTTTTTATTGGCTTTATTTGGTAACTAGTGTATACTATTTGCATATAACAGCTTCGTTAAGCAGATATAAATACACATAAAAGAAAGGTATAATCATGGACATCGTATTAGGAAATTACAAAGGATTAAAGGCAAACATCCCTTATATTGCATATACAGAGGAGGATGTTAATTCACAGATAGCGACACTTCTTTCAGGAAATCCTGTCAGAGAGCAGAAAACAGGCCCGTTAGCGATGGGCGACACGGCAGTAATAGACTACGAGGGCTTTAAGGACGGAGTTGCGTTTGAGGGCGGAAAGGCTGAGAAATATCCTCTGGGAATCGGTTCAGGCTCTTTTATTCCGGGCTTTGAGGAGCAGCTTGTAGGCATGGAAATCGGTGAGGACAGAGACATCAATCTCTCATTCCCTGAGCAGTATCATGCACCGGAGCTTGCAGGCAAAGCGGTTGTTTTCAAGGTTAAGCTGCACGAGATTTACAATGAGAAGGAAGCAGAGCTGAACGATGAGTTTGCAGCATCTCTCAATTTCCCTGAGGTACAGTCAGTGGAGGATTTAAAGAAATATATCAACGAGTATCTTGAGTACCAGGTAGAGGCAAGAAAGGCAGATGCGGCAAGAGAAAAGCTCTATGACCAGATTCTTGAGAGCAGCTCATGCCTTGTTTCGCCACAGGCAGTAGAGACAGCGGTAAATATGCAGCTTCAGCAGATGGCAGCATCATTTGCACAGCAGGGTGTGGCTATGGAGCAGTATCTTCAGATGACAGGCAAGACTATGGATAGCTTAAAGGATGAACTCAAGCCGGTTGCACAGAAGCAGGTAAAGCTTGAGGCTGTTCTCGATGAAATCATCAGAGTGGAAAATATCACTGTATCTGACGAGGAGATGGATGAGCAGTATGAGCTTATTTCACAGAAGTATGGTCAGCCTGTTGACGTTGTAAAGCAGGTGCTTCCAAAGGCACAGCTCAAGCCGGATTTACTTCGTATGAAGGCATCACAGCTCATCATCGATGCGGCTGAGATTATCATGGAAGAAAGCGGAAAATAATGTATAGAATATTTTTGGTTGAGGATGACGAGACCATAGCAAAGCTTGTCAGAAGACATTTGGAAAAATGGGATTATGATGTGCATGTGGTGCAGAAATTTGATGCTGTAATGTCAGAATTTGCATCATTTGATCCGCAGCTTGTACTTATGGATATCGGTCTGCCGTTTTACAATGGGTATCACTGGTGTACGGAAATCAGAAGGGTATCAAAGGTTCCTGTGGTTTTCCTGTCATCCGCTGCTGATAATATGAATATAGTGATGGCAGTCAGTATGGGGGCTGATGACTTTATAGCAAAGCCGTTTGACCTCGATGTGCTGACTGTAAAGATACAGGCTATCATCAGGCGCTGCTATGATTTTGGCGCAAACAACAGTGTTTTGGAGCATAATGGCGCCATGCTCAATATATCTGATGCCACCATAACCTATGACGACAAAAGGCTCGAGCTTACAAAGAATGAGCTCAAAATATTGCAGACACTTTTTGACAACAAAGAAAGGATTGTATCACGCAGCCTTCTAATGGAAAAGCTGTGGGAGAGTGATGCGTATGTGGACGAGAATACACTTTCGGTGAATGTCAACAGGCTGCGTAAAAAGCTGGATTCTATAGGGCTTGAGAGCTTTATTGTCACAAAAAAGGGACTTGGGTACAGGCTGGGGTGAGAGGTCATGGCAAAAATACAAAACAAACCGCATCTGACAAATTTTATAAAACAAAACTATATATGGATTCTGATGATAGTCACAATGTCATGTATCCATTTGCTTTACATGTACCTGATTGGTGCGCGCAAACAGGATCTGGTGTATGCGGCAGTGCTTGATGCAATACTTCTTCTGATAACAGTTTTGGTTGGATTTTTCAGATATAGCAGCAAGGTAAAAGCTCTAAGCAATGCTTTAAAACGTCCGGTTGAGGAACAGGCACAGCTTCCGGAAGCAACAGATGATGTGGAGATACTTTATCATGGACTGCTGGAAAATCAAAGTATTGCAAGAAGTGAGTCAGAAAGCAGTGCTGCAATCAGACAATCACAGATGAGAGATTATTACTCTATGTGGGTGCACCAGATAAAGACACCGATATCGGCTATGAAACTACTGCTTGAGGCAGAGCGGGAGGAGCTTGGGCAGCTTATATGTGATGATGAACAGAGTCAGTGCCAGACAGCGGATAGAACCGGTGGGAATATCGGTGCTGCCGGATTAAATGCTGCTTTGAAACAACAGGCTGTACTCACAGAGCTGTCAGATAACATGGACTCGTTAGAGGACGAATTGTTCCGCATAGAGGAATATGTCAGTATGGCTTTGCAGTATCAGCGTGTGAGCAGCACAGAAAATGATTTTGTGCTTGAAAAAGTCAGTGTGGATGGTGTCATACGTGATACCATTAAAAAATATGCAAAAATTATGATACGAAGGCATATTGGAATAAATTATTCAGGAACCGGGCAGAAGGTATATACTGACGGAAAATGGCTTGCATTTATGCTGGAACAGATACTTTCAAATGCCATAAAATATACACCGCATGGGGTTGTTACAATAGAAACTGCAGAGGAAAAAGACCGGTTTTTTATTACAATAAAGGATACCGGAATAGGAATCAAAGCCGAAGATCTGCCACGCGTTTTTGAAAAGGGCTACACAGGCTACAATGGTCATGCCGATAAGAAGGCTACAGGAATTGGGCTTTATCTGTGCAGGCAGATGGCAGACAAGCTGGGGCATACAATCCGCATGGAGTCAGAGATTGGAAAAGGAACTAAGGTGTGGATAGGGTTTGATCTGGATTATGCGGATGTGAGAGATTAGGATAAATCGGTGTAATAAGTTTGACTGGAAATTGTATCCAAAATCATATATAATAATATATTATGAGAAATAAAAGAGTATGTGATTATATAGCGGAAGCTATTCAGAATGAAATTTTATCAGGACGTATGTCATCAGGAGTGCCATTGCGTCAGGAAGAGCTTGCGGATAGTCTTGGTTATTCGAGAATACCAATCAGGGAGGCATTGCAGATACTTGAGTCGCAGGGATTGGCAAAGAGACTGGCAACAAGGCATGTGGTTGTGGCTGATTTTTCGGACGAGGTGATAACGGAAATCTATGAGCTGCTTTCAGATGTGGAGATAAAACTGCTAAAGGGCATGCTGCAGTCTGGTATATGTTTGTGGGATAAAGCGGTCAGTGATAACAGTGAGCAGCCCAATTGCGTACATGAGCCATCTGCTATAAATGAAAAATTGTATGCAGAGCTGCAGTTTCATGAGACAATTATATCCAATAGTCATAACGAGTATTTTACACATATTCTTGAAAATGGTCTCTGGTGCTATATCAGGTTTGCGGTTGAAGAGACGGCAGCAGGCAGGGAAAATGCGCGAAGACTTGAGCTGTTATCGAAAATAGCAGAGGCATATTCGGATAAGGATATAAAGATTGTCAGAGAACTTTTGGGAGAATATTTTGGAAGTCTTTGTGAGGCTGTTATAGCAGAGAGGGAAGAAAGCAGCAGGTAATTGGTGACTTATTTTATACTAAATAATGACAGATGATTCGGAAGCATATAAAATTAAAAGATAACAAGAGGAAAAAGTAATTATGATAGGACTTAAACCGATAAAGATTCCGTCAGCGAAGGAGCGTGTAGCATCGGAGCTGCGCAAGGCAATTTTGTCAAAACAGCTAAAAGAGGGAGAAAATCTTACACTGGAAAGTGTAGCGCAGCAGCTTAATGTATCTATAACTCCCGTGCGTGAGGCTTTTCAGATATTAGCGCATGACGGACTTATCAAGCTAAGACCGAATAAGGGAGCAATAGTACTTGGAATTACAGAGACGTACATAAGGGAGCACTATCAGATTAGAGGCATACTCGAGGGCGCATGTGCAGGTTTTGCTGCTTCACCTGATATCGATATCAGCAAGATAGAGCAGTCATACCTGGATGCAAGGGAGATGACCGCTTCCGGAGATTATAGCAGATATGCGGATTTAAACCGTGAGTTTCATAGTGAAATCTGGGCAGCATCTGGCAACAAAAAGATGGAAAATATGATCGCAGAACTATGGAACGGACTTTCAATGGGCAGCATGGTCACAGAGGAGGAATATGCGGGCATTTCTATAAAGGAGCATGAGGCTATATACGAAGCAATCAAGGCTCATGATGTGCAGCTTGCACAGCGGAGGATGTATGAGCATATCATGCGTAGTCGTGATGATATGCTGACATATTATGTGTAGATGTAAGTTATTAATTTAACACATTACTTGTAATAGATGCACAAATTGAATAGGTGGAATATATATAAATTGCCGAAATTGTCAAAAAGGTATTGACGATTTCGGTTTTTTGTTATATCTTAAACTTAGAAATTGGATACAATATCAAATATCAAATAATAAACGGAGGAGGAAAATGATATGAGTCCAGCAACAATAACACTTTTATTCTTATTGTTTGCCGTTGTGATGTTCGTGTGGGAAAAGATTCCGCTTGGGGTTACATCCATGATAGTATGCGTCGGTCTTGTTATCACAGGAGTACTGGATTGGAAAACAGCCTTTTCAGGATTTATTGACAGCAATGTAATTCTTTTCGTAGCGATGTTTATCGTCGGAGGAGCATTGTTTGAAACCGGTATGGCAAACAAAATTGGAGGAGTGGTCACACACTTCGCCAAAACAGAGAGGCAGCTTATCATAGCAATCATGGTGATTGTGGGACTGATGAGCGGAGTACTTTCAAACACAGGAACTGCAGCAGTTCTCATTCCGGTAGTTATCGGAATTGCAGCAAAATCAGGATACTCGAGATCGAGACTTCTTATGCCACTTGTTTTTGCAGCAGCCATGGGTGGAAATTTATCTCTCATCGGTGCACCGGGAAATCTCATAGCACAATCAGCTATGGGAGAGATTGGACTTAGCTTTGGATTTTTCGAGTATGCAAAGGTAGGACTTCCGATACTTATAGCAGGTATTCTGTACTTTGCATTTATAGGATACAAATTCCTGCCTGAAAAGCAGGGCAGTACGGAAAGCTCATATGATGAGCAGAAGGATTTTTCAAATGTGCCTAAATGGAAACAGATGATGTCATTGATTATCTTAATCCTTACACTTTTGGGAATGATTTTCGAGGACAAGATTGGCATCAAGCTTTGTGTCATCGGCTGTGTCGGAGCACTTGCCCTTATCATTACAGGCGTTATTAGTGAGAAAAACGCACTTAAATCAATAGATTTGAAAACCATTTTCTTATTTGGTGGAACTCTTTCACTTGCAGCGGCGCTTCAGGAGACCGGGGCAGGCGAAGAAATCGCAACAGCGGTTATCGGTATACTTGGCAAAAATCCATCACCATACGTTCTCACATTCGTAGTGTTCATGCTTTGCTGTGTACTTACGAACTTTATGTCAAATACCGCCACCACAGCACTTTTGGTTCCAATCTGCGTATCAATTGCCACAGAGATTGGAGCTGACCCGAGTGCAGTACTTATGGCATGTGTTATCGGTGGTTCATGTGCATACGCCACACCTATCGGTATGCCTGCCAACACAATGGTCATTACGGCCGGAGGATACACCTTCAAGGATTATGCAAAGGCCGGTATTCCGCTTATAGTAGTGGCGACCATTGTAAGTATGGTCTTACTGCCGATTTTCTATCCGTTCTTCCCATAAGAACGGATGGGAGTGGGTAAACAATAAATTAATATTTAATTATTTACAAGATTTATATTAGGAGGAAAAACTATGTCAAACGAGAAACAGGTAGAACAGCTTACCACCTATATGGCAAATTTTATCGCTCATATAGCAAAAAAATTACCGGATGATGTCATTGCAAAACTGACAGAACTCCGTGACAAAGAGGACAGTCCTCTTTCAAAAACAATCTATGATACAATGTTTAGAAATCAGGAGCTTGCGGTAAAACTTAACCGCCCAAGCTGCCAGGACACAGGAGTACTTCAGTTCTGGGTTAAATGTGGAACAAAATTCCCACTTATTGATGAGCTTGAGGGACTTTTAAAAGAGGCAGTTGTAAAAGCTACATTTGAGGCTCCTCTTCGTCACAACAGTGTTGAGACTTTCGATGAGTACAACACAGGCAAGAACGTTGGAAAAGGAACACCTACAGTATTCTGGGATATCGTGCCAAACAGTGACAAATGTGAGATCTACACATACATGGCAGGAGGTGGATGTACACTTCCGGGAAAAGCTATGGTACTTATGCCTGGAGAGGGCTATGAAGGAGTTACAAAATTCGTAATGGATGTTATGACTACTTATGGTTTAAATGCATGCCCACCTCTCCTGGTAGGTGTAGGTGTAGCAACATCTGTTGAGACCGCAGCACTTTTATCAAAGAAAGCACTCATGCGTCCAATCGGATCTCACAATGAGAACGAGAGAGCCGCAAAGATGGAAAAACTTCTCGAGGATGGTATCAATGCTATCGGCCTTGGACCTCAGGGAATGGGCGGAAAATACTCAGTAATGGGTGTAAATATCGAGAACACAGCCCGTCATCCATCTACAATCGGTGTAGCCGTAAACGTAGGCTGCTGGAGCCACAGACGCGGACACATTGTTTTTGATAAGGACCTTAACTATACAATCACAACACATTCGGGGGTGGAATTATAATGGTAGAGAGAATTAATGGAAAAACAATTTTAACAACACCAATCTCAGCAGAGGATCTTAAAGGAATAAAAATAGGAGATATTGTATACTTAAATGGAAGCATGACAACATGCCGTGACGTAGCACACCGACGTCTCGTTGAGGAGGGAAGAGAGCTTCCGGTAGACGTAAGAAACAATGCTATTTTCCATGCAGGACCGATCATCCGTCCACTCGAGAATGACAAATTTGAGATGGTATCTGTTGGACCGACAACAAGTATGCGTATGGAGAAATTCGAGTACGAGTTCGTAAAAGAGACCGGCGTACGTGTTATCATCGGAAAAGGTGGTATGAAAGAGAATACAGAGCGTGCATGTAAAGAGTTCGGTGCCATTCACTGCGTATTCCCGGCAGGAAATGCAGTAGTAGCCGCAACAGAGGTTGAGGAAATCGTCCGTGCAGAGTGGAGAGATCTCGGAATGCCTGAGACACTCTGGAACTGCCGTGTGAAAGAGTTTGGCCCACTTATCGTATCTATAGATGCAGAGGGTAACAACTGGTTCGAGCAGCAGAAAGTTGAGTTCAACAAGAAAAAGGATGCAGCAACAGAGGAAATCTGCAAGCAGGTAGGATTCATCAAATAGTTGCCGGAGCCTGGTATCAAATTTATTTAGAACCCAATTGCCATGAAAGTATTCTGGCAAAATATATACCCGCAGAATGCGGGAGAAAACATAAAAAAATATAATTTTTCGCGCAAAGGCTCTCACATAATTTGACTATTATGTGGGAGCTTTTAGATATATGAAATTAGAATAGTATGATAATCATTTCCATAGGATATTAAAATAAATTACTGCAATAAAAAAGATTATTGCCGGTAACTAAAAAAGAGAGGAATAAATGATAATGAAGCAATTCCTGAGAAAAACAATGAAAAATGTAGCAGCCTACGTGGAACTTTTTCTGTCGGCAGTACTGGTGTTTGTGATAGTGGTGCTTATTATAAAGCTTATAGGGCAGTGCTTTTTTGATATATGGCATGATAAAATTAAACTGGAGTATTACATGGAATATATCATGTCGCTTGCAATCGGCGTGGAGTTTGTGAAAATGCTCTGTACTCATAAGCCGGGCACGATCATAGAGGTGCTTTTGTTTGCGACAGCCAGGCAGATGATCGTGGAGCATCTCAATGTATATGAGACACTTGTCGGAATAGGTGCGATAGCGGCGCTTTTTGCCATCAGAAAATTCCTTTTCTGCAGCTTTGATGAGGCAGACCACATGATATGCCGTGGCAGCCAGACGGTAGCGAGGGCGAATTTTATTTCCGGAACAAATATACCGGAGGAAAAGACAAAGCTGCTTAGAGATGTGATAAGCGAAAAATTGCAGGATGAGGGTAAAAATGTGTCAATCGGAGCCTGTGTGTATTACAAGGATTGTGCGCTCAGAGTTGATAATGTGAAGCAGGGCGTTGTCACAAGAGTTGAGGTAATTAAAAATCTGTAGATAAAAGGAGGATCAGCACATCTGTGTCAATCCTCTTTTTTGCTACTCCAGATTAAGTTTCTTTGTCATATTGTATATCGAGCCTGCGACATACACCACAGTGAGAATCAGCGATACGGCAAGTGCACCGATGACTGCTCTGTTCATAAGACCTGCAACCTCCTGTGGGTTTAATACATTTAAAATGTAAGTGATAGATCCCTTTGATGACAGCGGAATAAAAAATGTAAAAATCATCACTATAATATTTGCGACCTGACCGATTACATACAGGATGATGAAAGTAAGCACAGAGTTAGCATCTTTGCTTCCATTTGCCCTGTAGCCGGTAGTAAAGCTGAAAAACAGCATAGAGATCGTGTAGAGCAGGGATATTACTGCAATACTGCCAAACATTACAACAGGACTCATTGTAAATCCGGCATTGGCAAACTCATCAGACATACTTCCTATAATATCTTTAATCCATTCAAAGCCATGGTTCATTATAGAAAATGTTAAAACAGCAACTATCAGATCGAGTATAAAAAGTACAAAAGCTGTCAGGAATTTTGACACATACAGCTTCCATGGCTCGACAGGCAGCGTATTCATGAGGTAGCCTTCGTCTTTTAACAGATTGCGTCTGAAGTAAATAACTATGATCACTAAGCTGCAGATAAACATGGCGATTACTGACAGGCTATGCAGTGCCCAGAAAAATACTGATACAAGATCAAATTCAAAGCTGGCCAAAATTATTTCTGTCAGGGCTGACACAAACACCAGTGCATAAAGTCCGATATGCTCCCTGAATTGCTCCCTGAAATCATATTTAATTAATTTTAACAGCATGCGAACACCTCCCTGAAAAGCTCATCAACACTTTTCTTGTAATTAGTGCGGATATTGTCTACGGAATCGTTTAGGAAAATACCGCCATCTCTGATAAATACCACATCATCGAGTACTTTTTCTATATCACTTATTAGATGAGTTGTGATAAGAATTGTTGAATCTTCATTATAGTTTTCGATTATTGTGCGTAAAATATAGTCTCTTGCGGCAGGATCAACACCGCCCATAGGTTCATCGAGCAGATAAAGCTTTGCATTCCTGCTCATTACAAGCACGATCTGTACTTTTTCACGCATACCTTTAGAGAGACTTTTGATCTTTGCCTGTGGATCAACTCCGAATTTCTCAAGCATGGCATTTGCACGCTCAGGTGAGAAATCAGCATAGAAATCCTTGAAAAATGCAATGATATCACTCACCTTTTTTGAAGGATTAAGATATGTCCGCTCAGGAAGATATGATACCATAGCCTTGCTCTTTACTCCGACAGGCTCACCGTCTATCAGTATCTGCCCCTTGTTTGGCTGCAATACTCCGGCAAGCATCTTTATCAGTGTGCTTTTACCGCTGCCGTTAGGGCCGAGGATGCCGATAATCTTTCCACCGGGAAAAGTCACATTCATATTTTCGATAACTTTATGGCTCTTATAGTTTTTGCTTAGATTTTTGATTTCAATACGTTCTGCCATTTACATCACTCCTTTTTTAAACTTTTAAGATAATTTTCATACACCGTAAGGGACTGTTCAGGTGTAAAACCAACCTTTGACATCCCTTCACAAAACTCACTGCACAGCTTATGTGCCAGATCATTTTTTAGTGAGTCAGCCTGATTTCCCATGTCTGCGACAAATCTGCCTGAGGTACGTCTCGACTCCAGATACCCGTCACGCTCAAGCTCAGATAGAGCCTTTTGCATGGTGTTTGGATTTACACCGGCTGACAATGCCAGCTCTCTTACGGATGGCACTTTGTTACCTGGCTTTAGGCTGCCGTTTGCAATATCCATCTTGAACCGGTCTATGATCTGTAGGTATATGGGTGTTTCGTTGTTAAAATTCCATTCCATCATTTCACCCGCCTTTGTACTACTGTATTATTTGATTAATACAATAATACATGTAAGGTTATTTGTCAACTACAAATTAATTTCTTACAAAAATGTAAGATACGAGGTCGAAATGTAAGCTGATTCGATAGCATACATTCCGGCATTTTGTTATTATAATTACATGAAGCATCAACAATGTAAGTTGTGAAGCCGATTATGACGTCATATTTAAAATAAATGTAACAAAAATAGAAGTTTAAATAACATTTTGAAATCATCGTAAAGGAGCATTGAAATGGCAATCTTAGAAGTAAGTAACCTCAAAAAAATATATACCACCAGATTTGGTGGCAATCAGGTACAGGCATTAAAAAACATCAATTTCTCTGTAGAGGAAGGTGAGTATGTGGCAATCATGGGAGAGTCCGGCTCAGGAAAGACGACACTTTTAAATATTCTCGCGGCACTTGATAAGCCGACAGCGGGAGAGGTACTCTTAAATGGAAAGAACCTTGTCTCATTGAAGGAAAAGGAGATATCTGCCTTCAGACGTGAGCATCTGGGCTTCGTATTTCAGGATTTTAATCTGCTTGACAATTTTTCACTGAAGGACAATATCTTTTTACCGCTTGTGCTGTCAGGTGTGGATTATAGGAATATGGAAAAAAGGCTTGCACCTATAGCTTCGCTGCTTGGAATTGAAAAGCTGCTTAATAAATATCCATATGAGGTGTCAGGAGGACAGAAGCAAAGGGCTGCAGTGGCACGTGCGATAATAACAAATCCCGAATTAATTTTGGCAGATGAGCCCACAGGAGCACTGGATTCAAAGGCAACAGACAGTCTGCTTAGGCTGTTCAACAGGATAAACGAGGACGGACAGACCATTCTCATGGTGACACACAGCACAAAGGCTGCAAGTCATGCCAACAGGGTGCTTTTCATAAAGGACGGTCAGGTGTTTCATCAGGTTTACCGTGGCAATCTTACAAATGACGAGCTCTATGTGAAGATTCAGGATGCACTTATGCTGATTACGACAGGTGGTGAGAAGCATGAATAAAATATATAGCAGGCTGGCATTTACAAATATAAAAAATAATAAGACTCTTTATATGCCTTACATTATATCGGGAATGGTCATGATAGCCATGTTTTATGTGATGATGTTTTTAAACAACTCAAAGGGACTTGGCAAGGTGCCGGGCGCGGATGCACTGGCGTCGATAATGGGGCTTGGATGCGGAACAATAGCGGTTTTTTCATATATATTTCTGTTTTATACAAACAGCTTTATCATCAAAAGGCGCAAGAAAGAGGTAGGAATATACAATATTCTTGGCATGGAAAAGCGTCATATCGCGAGAGTTTTGATAATTGAGACACTTACCGTAGCACTCGCAGCAATAGTATCTGGAATCATAGCCGGTATTTTATTTTCCAAGCTGATGATTATGTTTCTTTATAGGATTATAAATATTAAAGCACAAATTGATTTCGCTGTATCTACTGGCGCTGTCGTAAATACAATACTTATTTTTGGAGTGCTGTATTTTCTTACTCTCATCTATAACCTGATGCAGGTGAAGCTTGCTAATCCGATAGAGCTGCTTCGCGGTGGCAATGTCGGTGAGAAAGAGCCGAAGAGCAAATGGCTTATCGCTATAATCGGACTAGGCTGTCTTGCCGGGGGATATTATATTGCGATTACCACAAAGAGCCCTCTTCAGGTGCTTTCACTGTTCTTTGTCGCAGTGCTTCTTGTCATCGTCGGAACGTATCTTTTATTTATTTCAGGAAGCATTGTGATACTTAAGGCACTCAGGAAAAACAAGAAGTTTTACTATAATAAAAAGCATTTTGCGGCGGTTTCAGGGATGATTTACAGAATGAAGCAGAATGCGGGCGGACTAGCAAGTATATGCGTGCTTTCTACAATGGTGCTGGTTGTTGTTTCCACAACCGTGAGCATGTATGCGGGCATGGAGGGAGAACTTAAGCAGAGATATCCTTCGGATATCAGTGTATATAGCTGGTATAAGGAAGTGCCGGCTGATGTGAATCTGGATGATGCACTTAAAGAAGCTGCTGCAGATTCGGATAAAATAATAGCTGACTCTGCTTGTAATGTTAAAGACAGCAAAAGCTACACTTATTTTAGCTGGACAGTGTTTAGAGAGGGGACAGAGTTTAAGCCGGTGTTAAGTTACGATAACGATATTTCCCTGTTGTATTTTGTCACAGGAGATGAAATTGATGAGATGGAGACCGGCTTTAAAGAGAGTCTGAATAAAAAAATCCCACAGCTTGATACCGGTTCGGTGGCTGTATATGGAACAAAAAAGTTTAATGGCGATATAATTAATCTGTTGGGCAAAGAATTTAAAGTGGCTGCGGCAGAAAAAACTGCTGTAAGTAAAGACAGCTATATGTCCTCTATGTATAGTGGTGTGTACTATGTAGTGGTAGACAGCAAGGCAACACTTGCAGAGATATTTAACCTGAACAGCTCGCTGGGAGAGGATAGTGTGCCGACTATGCTCAACAATGAAATTGATTATAATCTGTACGGCAGCAGTGAGGATAAGCTTGCTGTGGCAAAGGCTCTGGATAAGCATTTTGAGGAAAATAGTGTAAAATCAGATGTGTCAGGCTTCTATGAGGAAAGCCGTGATGCAAACAGAGAACAGATTTATGTATTGTATGGTGGCCTGTTCTTTATCGGAATATTCCTTGGAACGATGTTTCTTATGGTTACTGTGATGATTATTTTCTATAAGCAGATTTCAGAGGGCTATGATGACAAAGCACGCTATGAGATTATGGAGAAGGTAGGCATGAGCAATGACGAGGTGAAGAAATCCATTACTTCGCAGGTGCGTATGGTGTTTTTCCTGCCGATTATCCTTGCAGCGTGTCATCTTGCAGCAGCATTTCCTCTGCTTCGCAGACTGCTTGTCATGTTCAATCTTACGGATATTAAGTTAATTGCAATCTGCATGTCTGCTACGTTTTTGGTGTTTGTGGCTATATACTATATTGTTTTCAAGATTACTTCGAGAGCATACTACAGGATTGTGGGAAACCAGATTTAGGGGTTTCATATGAATTATGAATGCGCTATAATAGGACATAGCTATGATGCATAAGAATATAGAGCGAGAGGAATAAGCAGTATGAGTATGACAGAAACAATTAAACTATACGACAGGGATGCATATGCCACGGAGTTTGAGGCAGATATTATATCCTGCGAGCCGAACAAGGCTGATGATAAGCAGTTTGATATAATATTAAATCAGACTTTATTTTTCCCGGAGGAGGGCGGACAGAGCCCGGACATGGGAATACTTGGAGGCTTTAGGGTCGTTGATGTGCAGATTAAGAATGGAGTCATTACTCATACGGTGGATATTTCCGCAGGTGATTGCTGCGAGGCAGAAAAGGAAACTGGTAAGCAAATCACCGGCAATGAATTTGAGCCGGAGAAAGTGGAGCTTGCAGCAGGAGTCCATGTACAGGGCAAAATAGACTGGCAGCATCGTTTTTACAATATGCAGCAACACAGTGGAGAGCACATTTTTTCGGGAATTGTCCACCGCAGGTTTGGTTTTGAGAATGTGGGCTTTCATCTGAGTGATTCTGTAGTGACAATGGATTTCAGCGGAGTGATTTCACCGGAGGATATAGCAGAGGTGGAGCATGAGGTAAATGTAGCCATTTCAAAAAATATTCCGATAGAGGTGACATATCCGTCAAGGGATGAGCTTGCGCAGCTGGAGTACAGAAGTAAAATCGAGATTGAAGGGCAGGTCAGAATAGTGACAGTGCCGGGGTATGATGTGTGTGCATGCTGTGCGCCGCATGTGAAGCGCACCGGCGAGATTGGCATGCTTAAGGTTATGAATTATCAGAATTATAAAGGAGGCGTCAGAATCAGCATCCTTTGTGGTTTCAGGGCACTGGAGGCTTTCAGACAAAAGTGCGACATTATCTCAGAGCTCATGGGGATATTTACCACAAATCAGGAGGCTATTGTGGATAACGTCACAAAGCTTAAGGCAGTAAACCAGTCACTTAAGTCAGAGCTTGGCACTGCAAAGTCAGCGCTTTTGGATTATAAGGTAGCAGAGCTTCCTGCTGATACGGACAATGCAGTATTGTTTGAGGACGGCATTGATACGAATACAGCAAGAAATTGCGTCAATGGCCTTGTGGAGAAATATAGTGGTTTTAGTGCATTTTTTACAGGAAATGATGAGGCAGGCTATAGCTTTATTATCGGAAGCAAGAATGCAGACTGCAATACAGTTGCCGCAGCACTGAGAAATAAGCTGGGTGCCAGAGGCGGCGGTAAGCCGGTTATGGTGCAGGGCTCTGTCAAGGCAGCAAAGAGCGAGATTGAGGAAGTGCTAAAAGAGGTGCTTTAACTTTTTGAAAATATAGTTTGTGGGACGGATTAAGAACACAAAAGCGGTTTCAGGACATTGCGTCCTGAAACCGCTTTTATTGTAAAAATCATATACAAAGTTAATTATTTGTTAGATCTTCTCCAAATGTGCATCTTCTCAGCCTCTTTGATGAGCTCATCACGGAAATCAGGATGAGCAACAGAGATGATTGCCTCAGCCTTCTGCCATGTAGAAAGACCCTTTACATTTACCATACCATACTCTGTAACGATATAGTGAGTGTTGGCTCTTGTGTCAGTAACGACAGAACCATCTACAAGAGTAGGACGGATACGTGAGTGAACTACGCCCTGCTTGTCGGTGAAAGTTGAAGAGCAGCAGATAAAGCTCTTTCCACCGTTTGACATATAAGCACCGAGAACGAAATCAAGCTGTCCGCCGGCACCACTGATGTGCTTTGTGCCTGAGCTCTCTGAGCTGATCTGTCCGTAGAGGTCAAGGTCTACACAGTTATTGATTGAGATGAAATTGTCAAGTGCGGCAATATTCTTGATATCATTTGTGTAGCTTACCGGGGCACTCATGAGCTCAGGATTCTCATCGAGGTAATCGTACATCTTCTTGGTTCCGGCACCGAAGCCGTAAGCCTGACGATAACGGTCGATGTTTTTCTTTGCTCCTGTGATTTTTCCGGCCTTTGCGATGTCAACGAATGCGTCAACGTACATCTCTGTGTGGACACCGAGATCCTTGAGGTCTGACTCAGCGATGAGTGAGCCTACTGCGTTTGGCATTCCGCCGATACCGAGCTGGAGACAGGCACCGTTTGGAATCTGGTCAACGATAAGCTCTGCAACCTTCTTGTCTACATCTGTTGCAGGACCACCGGCACCAAGCTCTCCGATTGCAGGGTTGTCACCCTCAACAATGTAAGAAACCTGTGAAATATGTACATTGGCTTCTGAACCGCCGTGACAGCGAGGCATGTTTTCATTGACCTCAACGATGATTTTCTTTGAAGTCTCGCATACAGCACCGAGGTGAGATGCGTTAGGACCAAAGTTGAAGTATCCGTGTGAATCCATCGGTGCAACCTGGAACATAGCGACATCGTCAGGTGTTGTTGAATCTCTATAATAACGAGGAAGCTCTGAGTAACGGATTGGTGAGTAGAAAGAACAGCCTCTCTTGATAAGCTTTCTCTCATAACCGCCCATATGCCATGAGTTCCATGTGAAATGCTCGCCGGCATCCTCACGCTCGAAAATGGCAAGTGGCTTAAGCAAAATACCCCCACGTACATTGACATCCTTAAGTTCATCTGTTCTTCTGGCAAGTGCCTTGTCGAGGGCATCAGGTGTGCCTGTGCACCAGCCGTAGTCAACCCAGTCGCCTGATTTGACAATCTTTACTGCCTCATCTGCTGAGACAAGTTTCTGCTTGTACTCTTCTAAAAAGCTCATAAAATCCTCCTTAGATACCTAAAATGATAGTAGCAAAAAGCTACGTTAAAAAAATAACAAACCCTATACTCTCTATATTATCACTTTAGAGAGGATTTTACAAGTTGGTAAATGCTGGTAGAGACTTTTATATGACAGCCTTTGCTAGTCACCATCCGGAAGCATCCATTCCTCAGCCTGCTTCTGGTAATCGGCCGCCTGGCTGCGCAGTGAATCAATCAGCTCCTTATCGCCTTTAAATACATTCCTTGATTTAGGAGGAAGCGAATCAAGCTTTTTCTGCTTCTCATCAGCCCATCTTGAGTAGCACTCAGACAGGGCATGAAGCGCCTTGCCACCGCCGCACTCCACATCAAGTACCGGCTTTGTCTCGAAGGCAGCATTGTAATACCACAGGCTTGCCTCTTCATAGTCTGCCTTGTCGAAATAGTACGCACCGAGCTCACAGCACACCTCGCTGCAGCCGTCAACTGCTACATTTTTTAGGGCAACAGAAAAAAATTTGTCGTAGTCGCCATTCATGCGATAGTAGCGTGATAGCACGCAGGTGGATTCGATGTCGGGGCTGTTGCGGTATTCACCCTGAAAATATGGCAGGGCATTGGTAAAATCCTCGGGGCTTCCGCATTTTAAAAGCTCCTTGGCATACATAGTCGCTATACTTTTTGGCAGGGTGCCGTTTTTTTCAAAGGAGCGTTTGAATATGGTAAAATCACGTTTGCCGTGAGTGCCCTGCGGCAGATGTTGTATACAGATATCGCTGTCATAGACTACAGGCTCTAAGCGCACAGTCTCGTGCACCGGGTTAATCCATGTAAACGTGCGAAGCCTCTTGAACAGCTTCGGACGATACTCTGAGGATGAATTTTGCACTGTGTTGAATTTGCTTGGAGTAATGTATTTCATCTGGACAATCTCAATTTCCGGCAGCAGCGCAGCCTTAAGCATCATGAAACGCCTGCGGTTGGTATCGTCGAGCACCTCGTCGGCATCAGGTGCATATATGTATTCCTGCGTAGCCTTGGAAAACGAAAAATTCCTGGCCGCAGCAAAATCATCGCACCATGAGAAATCATAGATTTTGTCCGTATACCGTGCAGCTATCTCCTTTGTGCTGTCTGTCGAGCCGGTGTCCACTATGATGATTTCATCCATCAGCCCTTTGAGACTGTTCAGGCATCGTTCGAGCACCTCTTCTTCATTTTTTACTATCATGCATAAGCTAATTGTAATCATATTTATCTCCATTTACCGGTCGGATGTTATAATAGTTACGATTATATTATAATATATATATCGGCATGTTTTGCAGAAATATTTGTGTATTGTAAATATTGCCGGGATTTCATATAATTAAAATGGAATGTCGACAGATAAACTTATTTCTAAAGGCTATAGAATTTCAGATAAACTATATAATCAGATTTTAGCAAGGAATAATGAAGTAATTTAGAAGAGGAACAAACATGGAAAATCATACAATTGTAACACTGAAAAAAGGCGAAGGACGCACTATAAAGGCAGGCGGCGCATGGATTTTTGACAATGAAATAGACACAATCACAGGCACCTTTACGAACGGAGACATTGTTGTGGTGCACGATTTCGACGGATATCCGATGGGGCGCGGCTTCATAAACCAGAATTCAAAAATCCGTATCAGAATGATGACAAGAAAAGCAGACCAGCTGATTGATGACAATTTCCTCAGGATGAGAGTGCAAAATGCCTGGGATTATCGCAAGCAGGTGATGACAGGAGGCAATGATAATGTGTCTGATTTAAACTGCTGTCGTGTGATATTTGGCGAGGCTGATTTCCTGCCGGGTATTACAGTGGACAAATACGCAGATGTGCTAGTGGTGGAGTGCCTTGCACTTGGAATGGAGCAGTTTAAGGTGAAAATCGTTGAACTGTTAAAGGAAGTGCTGGCGGCGGACGGAATAAATATTCGTGGAGTATACGAGCGCAGTGATGCAAATGAGCGCAAAAAAGAAGGTCTTCCTAAGGTAAAAGGCTTTATAGGAGCCGAGTTTGACACAAATGTGGAGATAGTAGAAAACGCAGTTCACTATATGGTCGATGTGGAAAATGGACAGAAAACAGGCTTCTTCTTAGACCAGAAGTATAACAGGCTTGCTATGCAGCGTATCTGCAAGGGGAAAAGAGTGCTCGACTGCTTCACGCACATGGGCACATTTGCCCTCAATGCAGGAATTGCGGGCGCAAGTGAGGTCACAGGACTTGATATATCAGAGTATGCGGTTAAGCAGGCTACAGAAAATGCGAAGAGAAATAATCTCTCAGACACAGTGAAGTTTCGCGTTGCAAATGTGCTGGATGAGCTGCCACGGCTCGCTGCAGATGGTGAAAAATATGATGTGGTCATTCTGGATCCTCCGGCATTTACAAAGTCGCGTGAGGCTACCAAAAATGCGATAAAGGGCTACCGCGAGATTAACATGAAAGGACTTAAGCTTGTTAAGGATGGTGGATTTCTGGCTACCTGCTCATGCTCTCATTTCATGACGCAGGAGCTGCTTGCAAAAACGGTCAAGGAAGCGGCAAAGGCAACTCACAAGAGGCTGCGCCAGGTGGAGTTCCGCACACAGGGACCGGATCATCCGATACTGTGGGCCAACTCAGCTAATGTACCGGAGTCGTATTATCTTAAGTTTTTCATTTTCCAGGTCGTTGATGAGAAGTAGATGACAGAAAGTGGCGGAAATGCTTGATTTACAAGGGCTAGAAGGTATTTAGTTGTATGTTGGAGTTATTCCACTTTTATGCTGTGGTCTATACCTCACTATAAAAAAATCAGAAAAGAAGCTATTTGGTATGTCACGGACATATATAGTAATTTGCTTTTAGATTATGTAGTATTGATTAAACGTATTTGAAAAGTATAATGTGAAAATTATTATAAGGGTGAAATTATGCTGAAAAAAAATAAGAATTCTAAATTAAAAAAGTGGATAGAATTTTGGTGTGTATGTGCGATTATAGGATGTATAAGTGGATTTACGTGGTCGGATAATATGGTTATGAATATAATTGTAATTATAATTAGTGCATTAATATTGGCTATAATAAGAGTTGTATTAATATTCTATTCAAATTCAAGAAGGTAGAGGTATCAGGAGCAACACAGATAGGATCTTTAATTCAGCATTCCAAGATAAGAAAAGATTTTAATGTTTGTGATATCTCATAAGAGATATCACAAACTAAATGCAGGGGTGAAGAGTGAAAAAATATATCGTACATTTTATTATATGGGGACTAGGTATAATTAGTTACTATATATTAGACAAGACAACGGCCGGAGATGAGTTTCAGAATATTAGCTTATTATTAATTGGATGTTTGATGTTTTATGCTGTGTATTATATTTCTATGATATCAGAAATCAAGAAAATTGAATGTGAATTGAATGAATCGGGAATATTTGGCGGACGCGGCATGGGGATTTTAATAAACATGTTTAGCTTGCAGTATATATTTGAACTTTATAAGAAACCATTAGTTTGCATTGTTCTTATAGTAGTTTCTGTTATTGTGCTGATACTATCACGTAAATATATAAAATCTTTTTGGTCAAAAAATATATGGAGTAGACAATTTTTACTTATTTTTATTGCATTTAATGTATTGGCGAGCTCTATAGGCAGTGTTCTTGGTTATAAGTGGGATGATATTTTGTTGGTTAATGTAGAAAATGTATCAAACGTAACAAAATTATTTCTTATAATATTTTATATTGTCATTTTTAAAAATACAGAGTTGCCAAACAGTTTTTTTATAAGACTTGCTTCTAAAAATGAGGCTTTGTTAGACAGAAGAAATTAGAAAATAAGCTTTTAATATATAGCATACGAAAGGAACACAATGCAATACACATTTATAAAGGAGCATGATGCAACAGACTGTGCAGTGGCATGCATCGATGATACCTTTTGACCCTTTAATCATCTTATATAAGAGGTAAGTGATATGGAATACTTGAATTTGGAAAAGTCAGGACTTATTACTATCCTGATTCCCCTTAATTTTTTAATTGGAGAATATACATTGTTTTTTCGCTTGAATGGATGGAGCCGGAAAATAATTCACTTAATCACAGGTGTGATTAATCTATTTTTGGTGGTGGCAACAATTGCTAGTGGAGAGCATCCATATTATCCATTTGTGATTTTCGGTGGAATGTTAATTGGAATCATTCAAAGTGAATGGCGTTATAGAGAATTCAGTGAAGAAACAAATTGTTGGGACAAAATAGATATATTGTTTAAAAAGGGGAGAATTTTGTTGGGAGCGATATTAATTATTATTGAAATAGTGATTAGAATGTTGTATCCGTCAATGTTTATGGGATTGCCATTAATAACACGTATCTTTTCGTATATCATTTTAGCTGTGTTACCTATTGAAATAATAGTTTTTAACAGTTTTCTTGTAAAAAAACAAAATGGTATGGCAATTGAATATTTTTAGAAAGCAAGGTAAAAAATTGTGTGAGCATATGTTCGTGTGTGACCTACTTTATTAATTTTAAAGTACATGAAGGGAGTAATGAATTTGAATAAAGAGATTGTTGAAGGAATGTACATAGCTCTGATTTTTATTGCGGGATACTATTTAGTAAAGACGAAAAGAATTAATATTTTGTGGAAGATATTGGCAGCTGTGAATATACTTTCATGGGCGTGTTTATTAGTAATATTAGCACTAGATATAAATGTAAGTGATGATTTTATATCCTTAAATTTAGCAGCATGTATGTTGTTGGCTATTTTTACACCAATAATATGGTTTTCAGATAGAAAAAATATGGATATCTACAGTTTATTTGGAAATATAGGATTTGTATTAGTACTTAACAAGGAAGTAAATCAAATAAAAAATAGTGCCAGACTAAGAGAAAACCTTCAGAAAATTCTAGGTCTTGATTGTTATCATAAGACATGGATCACAATATCGAAAACAAAAGATGAAGAAATTACATTGACTATGTTATTTTTCAGTAAAAAGGAATTTGCCTGCTTTGAACGAAAAATTGATAAGAAGTATATAGTAGAAAGGGAAAATGGATTTGGAACATTGGTTACTATGCAAATACGAGGAGGTATTATATGAAAACGATAAAAATACAGCACTTATTTGGTAGATTTTCTATATTTTTCTTGGTGTTAATTGTGGCAGTATTTGCTGAGGAATATTCAATTAATAGGTTGTGCTTGAATATAAATGGATTTCCATTTATTTTTATGAATGCATTTATGATTGTAGGAATAGCATATATTTATCAAAAAGCAACAAGGAAATTATTCATAAAGGAATTTTTGAGTATGAGATATATGAAGATTTCTTCTATATTGATGGGAATAAATATGAATATCAAGATGTAATAAAATGTGAAATTCATTATTTCGATTATTTTTTTATAAATGTATTGTGTTTGCATATAGACATGAAAAACACCTCTAAAAGCACCATTTTGTTATATTCAGAAGACTTGGATGAAGGAATAGACTGTAAAGACATTCAATTGTTTAAGTTTTATGAATCAGTTAGCAAACATTTGAGAATCAGCTAACTATTGACAGATAGGGTTGAAAGAAAATAATAGGCTTGCTAGGATATAATTAGTGAGCTTATTATTTAATGTGGTGTTTTTGCAGGAGTAATATACCGCGGATTTTCATAACAATACTGTTACCCTCCTAGATTTTGTCCTAATTTTTCTCTACTCCATTGATAACTTACTTTTTTTAACAATCCATCGTTTTCTACTACTACCTTTGCAATCACCTCCCCCTTTTCACATATGTAATAAATACCATTCGTTTCATATACCACGTCAATTTCACTGAGCTGATATCTTTTGTATATAGAATTATTTTCTTGAACAATTTGTTTAATTAAATCATCTAAATTATCTTCATTTTTTTTGATATAGTATACAAGAGTGAAATCACCTTCATGTTTATAATCATGCTCGTCATATATGGACGCCGCCTCAAAATAATCATATTCGCCAAAATTCAATCCATAATAATCCAAAACTCTATCAAATGTATTATTTACACCAGATGCCGAACCCATCATAAGACAAAACAAACCAAAAAATAATGTCCAAAAAACATATAAAAGAACTTTTTTGTGTATTTTGCACATTGGTATTGCTCTTAATTACCC
>ENA-ORTL01000031-ORTL01000031.1-human-gut-metagenome-genome-assembly--contig:-NODE-31-length-256481-cov-18.3049_pt1 | contig 256481 bp, 206 predicted proteins | sample MGYA00241916_ERZ509196 | MGnify/ENA primary metagenome ERZ509196 (study PRJEB26280, sample SAMEA2338844) | human gut metagenome | biome: human gut; feature: human-associated habitat; material: faeces... | reverse complement strand
GTATTTACAGGAATAGACGACATTGTTGTTTGATTTATATGTTGTGTTCATATTTGTATTATACTATGGTTCATCAGTTAATACAATTACTATTTTGTCCATCTTCAATTACTTGCATAAACAGTCAAAAACAATATCTGATTTTCTCATCCTTTCGTTATCCTAGCAGAAATATCTGATCCCTGCAACTCAAAAAAAGCCCGGAAGAAATCAGCCACAGGCATTTTATTTCTTCCAGGTTTTTCTATTTTCTGATTCGCAGTCAGCTGTCTTTGATCCGGCAGCTGATACAGCTCTGCATCCAGTTACATTCAGACTTATTCTGCCTGTGGTTTGCTTACCTGTGCTGTATCATTCTTTACTCCGGCAGATTTTTCGGCATGCTCTTTCACAAGGTTCCGTCCAAGCAGAGTCAGGCATACAAATGCGATCACTGCAAAAACAGCTCCGATCCCAAATACCACGTTCATCTCATAACCTTTGCGGCTCACCAGACCGGAGATCGCCGGTGCGCCAAAGGTTGCAAATACAATGCCGAACATGACAAATCCGTAATTCTCCCCGGTGTGCTTCATTCCGAAAATAGAGCTTGTCAGGGACGGAAAGCTTCCCATGATGCCGCCATAGCAGCCGTACATCAGCACAACGGCAACCGTTACTGCCAGGGATCTTGATACAGCGAGAACTCCCATAGCGATCACTGCCACGATCAGCACTCCTTTGATGCAGACGATCCTGCCCACTTTATCTGCCAGTGTCGGAAGCACCAGTCTTGCTCCCGCATTGACAATGGATCCAAGCATAACGGCACTGACTGCCACTGCAGACGGGATTCCAAGGTCGATCTGGTAGGTCTGGGATACCGGTGAAACCATAAAATAAGAAATCAGTCCAAAGAACATGGTCGCAAGAAGAAGATAAAAATTCTTTGTTCTCATCATCTCTCCGGATGTATACTGCTTCATCTCCGGTGTCCCGGACTTTGCCGCAGAGCCACCTGCGTTCACTAGACTCTTATCGGGTGCCTGAAAAAAGATACCGCACAGGATCCAGGAAATCGTGATGGCCACGCCAACGATCAGAAGGGTTTTCTGCACACCTTCCGCTTCCAGCAGCTTTCGACTCAGCGGCGCCAGGAAAAATCCACAAAGTCCGTTGGCAGTTACCACAACACCGGAAGCAAATCCAGTACGGTCCGGGAACCATCTCTGCACGGTTGCCAGGATCACCGTGTAGATCATTCCCTGTCCAAATCCCTGCATCACTCCATAGGACAGATACATAGGAAGCGGTGTGGGAACGATCAGAAATGCAGATGCCAGGATTCCTGCCGCAAAGATCCCGCCTCCGATCCATACAATCGTCTTTTCCTTAAAGCGATTCTGCATCCTTCCGCCTACGATGTTTCCAAATACAAAGGTGCTAAGTGCCAGATAAAAACACATGGATGCCTGTCCCTGACTCCAGCCTGCCTGCTCCATCACATAGGGCTGATAAATAGACCATACATGGGGATATCCGGTAAAAAAGATCGCAAAAGCTCCAAATATCATGGTCAGCAGACGCTGTTTTTTCTGTATTCCTGTCATAATTTCCTCCTCTGAAAAAGATTTCCGGCCTGCTCTGTACTCTCTGCCCACAGAATGCAGCCTGTTTCTGTACACACGATCTGCACGTTTTCCTGCACATTAGCTTCACTTATCTTTGATATTCTTTTGTTTGCGTGCCATTATCTTTTATTTGCGTGTCAAATGCGTGTTAATTATGTTGTGTGTATGTTATCACACGCAGTCTTATTATGCAATATAAATTTACAGCTTTTTCTGTTTTCTCATTTTTGTCCAAAGTTTCCTGTTATTTCTTTGTATATTATTCACAACGGCGTTGTTTTATGCACGCATGTGCACGCATTAATTCTTGTATAAAATCCTTATTTCATCTAATATATTTCAAATTTTGATCCTTTTCCTGCAGCAAAAAAGCACGCATTTTAAGCAGGCGTGCTTTTCCGTTTTTTTATCTCTTTTTCACTTTATCTGTTCACAGCCCCATAACTGTCCCTTAAAAAATTATCTATATTGGATATTTTTAAATACACAAGTAAGTTTTATAATCTGGAACCAACAGAAATCAAACACAAAATCAATGATTACGGAGGATAAAGATCATGTCTGCAACAAACGAAAGATATAAACTGAACAAAGAACTGGCACAGATGTTAAAGGGCGGTGTGATCATGGATGTCACAACACCTGAGCAGGCAAAAATTGCCGAGGCTGCCGGAGCCTGTGCGGTTATGGCTCTGGAGCGTATTCCTGCCGATATCCGTGCAGCAGGCGGTGTTTCCCGAATGAGTGACCCGAAAATGATCGAAGGGATCCAGAATGCAGTTTCCATTCCAGTTATGGCTAAATGCCGTATCGGACATTTTGTGGAAGCACAGGTACTGGAAGCCATTGAGATCGACTATATTGATGAAAGTGAAGTTCTTTCTCCTGCTGATGATGTTTATCATATCAATAAAAGAGAATTCAAAGTTCCTTTTGTATGCGGTGCCAAAGATCTTGGAGAGGCACTCCGCCGCATCAATGAAGGTGCTTCCATGATCCGTACAAAGGGTGAGCCCGGAACCGGTGATATCGTTCAGGCAGTCCGCCATATGCGAAAAATGAACAGCGAGATTGCAAAGCTTACCAGCATGCGTAAAGACGAACTTTTTGAGGCTGCAAAAACTCTCCAGGTTCCTTATGAACTGGTATCCTATGTACATGACAACGGCAGACTTCCGGTTGTAAACTTTGCTGCCGGCGGTGTTGCCACTCCTGCAGATGCCGCTCTTATGATGCAGCTTGGCGCCGAAGGTGTCTTCGTCGGTTCCGGTATCTTTAAATCCGGAAATCCGGCAAAAAGAGCTGCTTCCATCGTAAAAGCAGTTACCAACTACACCGATGCCAGACTGATCGCAGAACTTTCCAGAGATCTTGGCGAAGCTATGGTCGGGATCAATGAACAGGAAATCGCCTTACTGATGGCAGAAAGAGGCAAATAATGACAATTGCGGTACTGGCTTTACAGGGTGCTTTTGCAGAACACGAAAAGGTTCTTGACCGCCTTGGCGTTTCTCATATCGAGCTGCGCCAGGCAGGTGATCTTAAAAAGCCTTTCGACGCTCTGATCCTTCCGGGCGGGGAAAGCACTGTTCAGAGCAAGCTATTAAAAGAGCTTGATATGTTTGAGCCCCTGAAAAAAAGAATCGAAAACGGAATGCCCGTTCTGGCTACCTGTGCCGGACTGATCCTTCTAGCTTCTGAGATCGAAGGACAGGACAGCTGTCATTTTGGCACCATTCCCATGTGTGTGCGCAGAAATGCCTACGGAAGACAGCTTGGAAGCTTTCATACGGAAGAAACGGTTAAATCAGTGGGCAAAGTTCCCATGACCTTTATCCGTGCGCCTTATGTGTCTGACGTCCACGATGGTACAAGGGTTCTGGCTTCTGTCGAAGACCGGATCGTTGGCGTACAGTACAACAATCAGCTGGCCTTTTCTTTTCATCCGGAACTGGATGAAGACACCCGGATCCATGAAAGATTTCTGGAAATCGTCCGTAATTCCTGAAGCTGAAATTCCGGGATAACAGCCTCTTTTCATCACATGAAATTGTTTTCTGAAAACGAATGCCACCAGACACACCTGTAAAAAGATGTAAAAATCCGGGAACACAGAGTAATATGGACTGTGTTCCCGGATTTTCTGATATTTTCTGAGCTTTATTTCTCAGCTTATTTGATTGTCTTCAGCTCATACTCCCTGGTTCCCAGACCGATCTTTTCTGCCTGATCCAGAGTTGCCTTCCACTCAATATTCGGATTGGAATCCTTAAAGTGATCATGATGACAGTGCCATCCCGGCTCTGCCAGATGCTCTCCAAGCTGGCTGTTGGCGATCGGTGTTGCCTTCAGGCAGGCATCTGCACAGGCCTGATCCAGTGCAACCGGGTCAAAGCTTGCGAACATTCCGATATCCGGAAGGATCGGCGCATCATTTTCACCATGGCAGTCACAGTTAGGGCTGATATCCTGTACCAGCGCAATATGGAAATGGGGACGTCCGTGACAGACAGCCTGTGCATACTCTGCCATCTTGCGATCAAGAAGCTCGTTTGCACTGCTATTCGGATTGTATACGGCATCATAGCTGCAGGCCCCGATACAGCGGCCACAGCCTTTGCATTTATCGTAATCGATAACTGCTTTCTTGTTTACATATGTAATCGCATCACTTCCGCACTCTTTCGCACAACGGCGGCAACCACGACAGACATCTTCATGGATGGCCGGCTTTCCGCTGGCATGCTGCTGCATCTTTCCGGCACGGCTTCCGCATCCCATACCGATATTCTTCAGAGCACCGCCAAAGCCGGTTGTCTCATGTCCCTTGAAATGGCTGAGACTGATAAAAATATCTGCGTCCATGATAGCATGTCCAATCAGGGCAGTTTTGCAGTATTCTCCGTTTACTACCGGAACTTCTACTTCATCGGTTCCTCGAACTCCGTCACCGATGATGATCTGGCATCCGGTTGTGATCGTGTTAAATCCGTTAAGATTTGCACAGTCCAGATGCTCCAGTGCGTTCTTTCTGCTTCCCGGATAAAGGGTATTACAATCTGTCAGGAACGGCATTCCGCCCTGCTCCTTACAGAGATCTGCTACTACCTTTGCATAGTTCGGACGAAGGAATGCCATATTTCCAAGCTCTCCGAAATGCATCTTGATGGCTACGAATTTTCCATCCATATCGATATCTTTGATTCCTGCGGCAACGCAGAGTTTTTTCAGTTTGTCCAGCTGGCTGGTTCCCACCGGACAACGAAAATCAGTGAAATAAACTGTTGATTTTTCCATTCTGGTTTTTCTCCTGCTGATTCTTTTTATGTAATTACATTTATTTAAACTCTACACGTTTTTTCTGTTTCTGTCAACGGATACTCGCATTCGTAAAACTCCATCTATTTCTCCCATATTCCTTTACAAAATCCTTCATCTTACCCACGGAAAAGAACCTGGGAAAAATAACGGATCATTCCGTCGCTGGTCCAGCATAGCATTCCTGCAGCGTCTGCCATTTTCTGTGCATCCACACAGTAAGCGGACATGCAGGAATTATGTTTATAAGGTCCCGCACTCATGATCAGAAGATCAGTTATTCCCTCTTCTTTCATCTTCTCTGCCAGCTGTTCTGTCAGTTTGTTATGAGCAAGTTTTGCCTTTTTGTAGTCCATAAGGCCATCCTGCATTGTCTGGAGTATCAGCGTTTTTTCGTATTTCAGCGCATGCTCTTTCATCTCCTCTACAGTGCCGCTCTGTGGTGGACATGCCGGGTTTTTATCATAATTCCCGCAAAGATTGTCCTCGCAGAAAACCCGGTATTCCGGCACAAATACAAGCTGATCGGTACTTATGACCGCTGCGTCGGAAAAACCAAGAGCTTTTGCTTCTTCAATAAGATTCATTTTTTTCTCTCCTGTGTTTTTCTTTTATAGTGCCACATTTTATTTGTTTTTACAAGCTCTGACTTTCACTCTGCCGCCAGACGGATAAACTCCTCCATCTCTCTCGTCTTAAACTTATTTTTATGGTAAAAGATCTGCCGGTACATGGATATCTCCACATCTTCCACATGTAAAAGGGCAATTCTTCCTTTCCGGATATCCCGCTCCACAGCCAGATAGGGAAGAAAGGAAAGTCCGTGGTTCTTTTCCAGCATGCGGATGATAAAAGCGGTATCGCTGATCTCCAGTACCGGTGACAGGGCCTGCTTCTTAAGCGCCAGCTGCTGATCCAGGGCCTGGCGATAATTGGCATTCTTTTCCGTGAGAAAAAAAGGCTCTTCCAGGATATTCTCCATCTTCAGCGTCTTTCCCGCAAACTCCGAATCTGCAGAGGCCACAAATACTACCGGCTCCGCCTTCTCCATGACCTTCACCCAGTTCTGGTCCCACCTTGGGGTATCCAGTATATAAATAAGATCCAGCCCGTTATGCTCCATCATCCGTATCAGCTGCTCCGGTGTATCAATAGTCACCTGCATATTTACTTTCGGGTGAAACTCACGAAATTTGCTGAGAACAGCCGGAAGCTTTGCTGTGCAGAGAGATTCAATCGTCCCGATATGTAATGGATTTTTCAGTTCCGCATCATCATTCATTGACTTTTTTGCTTTATTTACGTCATATAAGATCCGGCTTGCATGCCCCATAAACTCTTTTCCGGACGGAGTAAGCACCACACGCTTTCCGGTTCTGTCAAAAAGTCTTGTTTCCAGCTCATTTTCCAGAAGACGGATCTGGACAGTGATCGCTGACTGAGTGTATCCCAGAACCTCTGCTGCCCTGGAAAAGCTCTGAAGCTGTGCTACATGTACAAACGTCTCCAACTGACGGATTTCCATGATTTTCTCCCTTTTACTATGAAATTTTTTCATCGTGATGATGAAATCTGTGAATTTGCCTTATTTTTATGTCAATGTTACAATACAATCACGAGGACGTCAATCGTATTTTTGTGCAAAATGAATAAATTCATACTCAGGAGGAAAGAATCCAAATGGAAAAGAAAAAAATCAAGATCGGACTTGTGCCGAAGCTGATCATTGCCATCATCGTAGGTATCCTGTTCGGCCAGTTCCTTCCGGAGGGCTTCTGTCGCTTTGTTGTAACCCTTTCCGGATTTTTCAGTACCTTTCTGAAATTTGTCATCCCGCTGATGATCCTTGCCTATGTGACCATGGGTATTGCGGATCTTTCACAGGGTGCAGGGAAGCTTCTCCTGATCACAGTGGCTCTGGCTTATGGCTCCACTCTGATTGCTGGTTCCGCATCCTATCTGGTATCATCCAGCCTGTTCCCGCACTTTATGAGTGAAGGTGCACTGGATCAGATCGCAGCTACCGCAGACGCATCCCTGACACCGTTTTTCTCCATCACACTGGAGCCGGTCATGGATACTCTTTCTGCTGTTGCTCTTGCCTTTGTCATGGGACTGTGCCTCTCTTCCATGCGTGGAAAAGAAATGGGAAACAGCCTTTATAACGGAATGAGTGACTTTTCCAAGATCATTGACAAGGTCCTTCATACCATTATCATCCCGCTGCTTCCGCTTTACATCTGCGGAACCTTCACAGATATGACTATTTCCGGAAAAACCTTTGCCATCTTAAGCATCCTCTGGAAGGTATTCCTTGTTGTTATCATCATGCACCTGATCTGCATTACGATCCAGTTTGTGATCGCAGGTACTGTCAGCAAAAAGAATCCTTTCACTCTGATCAAAAATCAGATCCCGGGATACACAACTGCTCTGGGAACCCAGTCTTCCGCAGCTACCATCCCGGTCAATCTGGAATGTGCCAAAAAAGACGGCGTGTGCGAGCAGATCCGCAACTTCGTAGTACCGCTCTGTGCAAACATCCACATGGCCGGTTCCATGATCACCATCACAGCCTGTGCTACTGCAGTCTGCCTTATGAACCAGCTGCCCATCAGTCTTGGGATCATCGTTCCGTTCATCATGACTCTCGGTGTTGCCATGGTTGCATCTCCCGGTGCTCCCGGTGGTTCCATCATGACTGCCCTTCCATTCCTTTACATGGTATTCGGAGCGGAAGCCGGGGATCCGGACGGCGCTATCTGCGCTATTATGGTTGCCCTTTACATTACACAGGATTCCTTCGGAACTGCCTGCAACGTATCCGGTGACAATGCTATCGGCGTGATCGTTGATACGATCTATAAGAAATTTATTGTAAAAACACCACAGGAGAATTAAGAAAAATGTCTTTTATCAGTGTATTTGACGTTATGGGCCCGAATATGATCGGTCCTTCCAGTTCTCATACCGCAGGTGCGGCGCGGATCGCTTTCCTTGCCCAGAAAATGATCATGCCGCCCCTAAAAAAAGTGGAATTCACCCTTTACGGTTCCTTTGCCAGAACATACAAAGGACACGGTACAGACCGTGCCCTCCTTGGCGGAATCATGGGCTTTTCCACCGATGATATGCGTATCCGGAATTCTTTTGACATTGCAACAGACAGGGGTATCGACTTTTCCTTTACTCCTAATGAAGTGGAAACGGATGTGCACCCCAACACGGTAGATATCCATATGGTCAATGCCCAGGGCCAGGAAATGACTGTCCGTGGCGAATCCCTTGGCGGCGGCAAGGTCCGCATTGTGGAGATCAACCACGTAAAAGTTGATTTCACCGGCGAATACAGCGCTATCATTGTGATCCACCAGGATACTCCTGGTGTTGTGGCTTACATCACCAGATGCTTAAGTGAACGTAACATTAACATTGCTTTCATGCGCCTTTTCCGGGAATCCAAGGGAACCACGGCCTATACGATTGTAGAATCCGATGGTCATCTTCCGGAAGATATCGTAGAAAGCATTCACCAGAACACCAACATCCATGACGTCATGGTTGTTCAGATGTAGGGAAAAGGAGGATGTGTTTTATGGATTTCAAAAATGCCAAGGAACTTCTTGCTCTCTGCCAGAAAAAAAAGCTTCCGATTTCCGAAGTAATGCGCCAGCGTGAGATCCTTCTCAGTGAAACCACTGCTGAAATCGTGGACCAGCGCATGGACCGTGTTCTGGAGATCATGAAGGATGCTGCTTTTTCCCCGATCAAAAACCCGGTAAAGTCTATGGGCGGCCTTATCGGCGGTGAATCCCGGAAACTTTACGAATTTCAGTTCCAGGGAAAAAGTCTCTGCGGCAATGTCCTCTCAAGAAGTATTACCTACGCTATGGCTACTCTGGAAACCAACGCTTCCATGGGCCTTATCGTTGCTTCTCCTACTGCCGGCAGCGCAGGCATTGTTCCGGGGCTGCTCCTTGCTCTTCAGGAAGTTTACGGATTTTCTGATGAAAAGATCCGCCAGGCACTTTTTAATTCCGGTGCCATCGGCTATCTTGCCATGCGAAACGCCACAGTTGCCGGTGCTGTTGGCGGATGTCAGGCTGAGGTCGGAATCGCTTCCGCAATGGCTGCTTCTGCTGCTGTGGAACTTCTTGGCGGCACTCCGCTGCAGTGTACCTATGCGGCTTCCACCGTTCTTATGAATATGCTCGGTCTTGTATGTGACCCGGTAGGCGGCCTGGTGGAATATCCCTGCCAGAACCGTAATGCAGCCGGTGTTTCCAATGCCCTTATCGCAGCCGAAATGTCTTTGGCCGGTATCACCCAATTCATCCCTCTGGATGAGATGATCGATGCCATGTATACCGTAGGCAAAAAACTTCCTGCCGAGCTTCGTGAAACTGCGCTTGGAGGCTGTGCGGCGACACCGTCTGCCTGTGAGAAGTGTCATCTCTGCAGCTGATGGTATCTTTCGTGAGCTCTTCAGCTTTATAACTTTGAGTAAAAACGGAGAATTCCTGAACTTTTTCTTTCGGGAATTCTCCGTTTTATTGTTTTTATAAATTCTGCCTTACCATCTCATGTGTAAACATCTTTTATTTCTCCAGTACCGGAATATCTCCTACACCGTTAAGGATCAGCCTCGGTCTGTACGGGAATTCATCTACAGTCTCTCTCGTTGATACACCGGAAAGTACAAGAACCGTATCAAGACCTGTCTCAATACCGGCGATCACATCAGTATCCATACGGTCACCGATCATAACCGCTTCATTGGAATGTACTCCGAGAATGCGAAGTCCGGTACGCATCATCAGAGGATTGGGCTTGCCCACATAATATGCCTGTTTGCCTGTGGTTGCCTCGATAGGTGCCACAAAAGCGCGGCAGGCCGGTGCGATTCCGCCCTCGATGGGGCCTGTGATATCTGTGTTGGTTGCGATCAGCTTGGCTCCCTTGTTTACCAGGTTCATGGCACGTAAGATATGTTCATATCCGTATGTGGTAGTCTCACCTACAACCACATAGTCCGGGGAAACATCATCGATAGTGATTCCTGCATCATACAATGCATTGTAAAGGCCATGATCTCCGATCACATAAGCGCTGCACCCAGGTGCCTGGCTCTGCAGGAATTTTGCAGTTGCAAGAGCGCTGGTATAAAAATGCTCTTCCCCGACGTCCAGTCCCATGCGGAGAAGCTTCTCGCGAAGTTCTCTTGGGGAACGGCTGCTTGCATTGGTAAGAAACAGAAAACTCTTGTCTTCTCTCTGAAGCCATTCCACGAATTCCTTTACTCCGTCCAGGAGTTTATTTCCATGGTAGATTACACCATCCATATCACAGATGAAGCCTTTTTTTGATCTTAATGTTTCCATATATTCCTCCTTTTCTGATGCAGTAATTTTACAGTTTTGTCATAAAACAGGCATTCTGATCTCACATTCGCTGATTGTTCAGATTTTTTCAATTTTATTTCGTAGTTCCAGCATTCTATGGTCCAGATTTGCAATTTCTTCTGCATATTTTTTTAATTCTGCTTCAATTTCCGCATTGTCTCTTTTTTTATAATACAACTCATATTCTAACACAGACCAGTAATCCATCGCAATGGTCCGAAGCTGTATTTCCACCAGTTCTTTCTGCTCGCCTTCCGCAGAATAGATTGGAACTTTTACGATGAGATGCAGGCTTTTGTAGCCGTTTTTCTTGGGATTTCTGATATAGTCCTTGATCCGGATGATTTCGATATCTTTCTGCATTTCTAAGAATTCTGCCACCTGGTAAAGTTCATCCTCAAAAGGACAGACCACGCGGATGCCGATGAGATCTTTCAGATTTTTCCTGGCAGTCTCAAAATCCGGTTCCAGTCCTTTTTTCAGAAGTTTTGCATAAATACTCTCCGCACTTTTGATCCGGCTGGTGACCTGACTGATCACCGTACGTTTTTTCTGCCCGGAAAGTTCTGCATTGATCATCTTCAGTTTTGCCATAAGGATATCAATGGCTGCCTTGCAGCGGAGACGGTAGTCCGGATCTTTGATGTAGCTTGCAATGGCTGCTGTTTTTTCTGCTGCCAGTCTCTGAATTTCCGGTTCCACGGGATCCGAAACTCTGTCCTGCCCGGTTTTCTGAGCCGGATCATACTTTTGGGGATTTTCCTTCTCCTGTTCCTCTTTGGCCTGTGTGAATCCTTCTTTCATGGATTTCTGTTTTTTACTTATTTTTTTCTTTGATTTCTTTTTTGTCATTTTTGCCTTATCTGTTATTTTCAGTTTTCGTGTACATCTTATATATTATACCGAACACATGATATTTTTCATCAAATCAGCGTAAGGCTATTGTTAAATCTGTGGTAAAAAATCCTCCGAAAAGTCTCAGGATCCTATCTGCTGATATACCCGTGACTTCCCGAAGGATTTTTTCATACATGATTTTATTTTAACCGAATCAGGCAAATAGTGAAGCGGATCGCGAATATCCGCTTGACTAAAACAATTTACAGAAATTCCGACTGCAGCGCATCGTATCCGGTCTCGCCGGTACGGATACGGACAGCATTACGGATCTCATAGCTGAATATCTTGCCATCTCCGGGATCGCCGGTAAAGGCTGCTTTCTGTACGGCATCGATAACTTTGATCTCCCAGTCTTCCGATGATACTACAATTTCAAATTTAATCTTCGGTTTCAAAAATACATCAATCTTGGACCCCCGGACATACTCTGTATAACCACGCTGGGTTCCGCAGCCCATGATCTGGGTTACGGTAAAACCGTTTACCTGGATCTCATTTAACGCAGCTTTGACATCTTCCATTTTTTCTTCTCTTACAATTGCTTCTATTTTTATAAGCATACGATTTCCTCCATTTTCACACGATCATTGCTATAGAAAATCTTTCTGTCATGATCAGTCAAATCCATTGAATGACGGATATGCATTTTCTCCATGCTGGGATGCATCCAGACCAACCAGTTCTTCCTTCGGATCTACACGAAGCGGTGTAAAGATCCGCACGATTCCGATACAGATCAGCGTTCCCACAATGGCAACCGCAATGGTGATCACAATACTTAATACCTGTGCCAGAAACAGCCGGTAGTCCCCAAACACCAGGCCATCCCATTTTGCAACGGAATTAATAGAAGATTTTCCAAAAAGTCCCGTGGCGATTCCTCCCCAGATACCACCGATACCATGGCAGCCAAAAGCATCCAGCGCATCGTCAATTTTCAGTTTCTGCTTCAGCAGAATTACGGTAAAGTAACAGATCGGACTTACCAGGATTCCAATGATAAAGGATGCCCACACCGGTACAAAACCAGCCCCCGGTGTGATCGCTACCAGACCAATTACAAGACCTGTGGAGGCACCAACCAGTGTGGGTTTTCCCTCACGGATCACCTCGATCAGCATCCATGTCAGAAGTGCACAGGCAGAAGAAATACTGCTGGTCATAAAAGCATGCGCTGCAAGACCGTCTGCTTTCAGTGCACTTCCCGCATTAAAACCAAACCATCCAAACCACAGCATGGCCGACCCAAGAAATACAAAGGGAATGTTATGTGTACGATAGGTTGCCTTTGCATAGCCACGTCTCTGCCCCAGATAAATGGCAAGAACCAGTGCACTGACACCGGAACTGATGTGTACCACATTTCCACCTGCAAAATCCACAGAGCCAATGGCTGCCAGAAATCCGCCGTCTCCCCAGACCATATGTGCCATCGGATAATACACGATCAAAGACCAGATCGCCACAAAGAAAAACAGCGCCTTAAAACGCATTCTTCCAACCACAGCGCCGGTGATCAGTGCCGGTGTGATCATGGCAAACATCATCTGGAACGCTACAAATACCAGATGCGGGATCGTATCTGCATAAGGTCCCGGCTCCCAGCCAACACCATTCAGCGCAAACCATCTCAGGTCTCCGATAATCCCTCCATGGTTTCCGCCAAATGCCAGCGAATATCCAAACAATGTCCACATAACAACGGACAGCCCCATGATCGCCCCACAGGCCATCATGGTATTTACCACATTTTTTCTGCGGACCAGTCCTCCGTAGAAAAACGCAAGCCCAGGTGTCATAAAGAACACAAAGGCTGTACAGATCAGCATAAAGCCAGTATCTCCTGCATTCATCATCCATTTCCTCCTCGATTCCCTCACATTATTTCTGCAACGCAAAAAGCGCCTGGAAACTTAATTTCCAGACGCCTTTGTCATGTCAGTTAGCATAGCAGATAATTTTTCGGTTTTCAAGAGTTTTTTCTCTATTTTTCTGTTTTCTTACAGAATTACTATGTTTTATACGGATATGAGTTTTATTTTCGGCAATCTATCCGGTTATGCATAAGTGAGGCAGATATTCGTTACCTGTTCTCTTATGTATATTACTGTACTATAATCCGTACTATGCTCAGGATCAGAAGATGTGCCGGATAAAAAATATAGAAAAACCATTTCGAAAACTTCGGTGCTTTTTCAGATTTTTTTCCATTGTAGAAGTTCAGGATGATGATTCCCGACGCCACAATTCCTGCTGCAGACAGTAACGCATGTACCATTGCCGGTCCGGCTGCCATTTTTTCCGCATAGGAACCATAATTAAACAGCACAAAAAGTACAGCACCGACTCCATAAGCGGTTATCATTCTCTTCCGGTTCCCCCATCCTGCATAAAACCAGATGGTAAAAACCGGTGCCAGGATCGCCCAGTCCGAAAAAACGGACAGCAAAAGAAGCAGGATCAGCAGAGGAATCCTCCACGGACTTGCCATCATTTTTTCCTGGATCACCAGGATCATGAAGCAGATAAATAATGTAAAGATCATGTTCAATTGGGAATATCCGAAGGCCATCGTATAAGGAACCTGAGAGATTCCGGCAAAGATCAGAAGTCTTTCGCCATATTTTCTCCGGGAATGGGTATAATAAAATCCCTCCACCAGAAAATAACACATGGTAATGGCTGTAAAATACCCGATATCCACCAGAACTTCCCACAGGATCGTATTTTCCGGCAGAAGCACGTTGGCGATATGGTTCAGAAGCATGGTAAAAATCGCCAGATATTTAATGGCATCCCGGGTCAGGCCCGGCTTTTCTGTTGTTGGCATAATATTCTCCTTCTGTGCAGAAATATATCCGCGGTACACCCGGTATAAAGTCCGTCCGCCTCTTCGCTTATTCTGCACAATGTAATATCTCTATCTTACACTTCCCCTGAACCCCAGGCAACTGATTTATGTGATTTTGCCAGCCCGGATACATTTTTTCCATAATATCTGCCATTCCAGACAGACATTACATTCTCTCTATTGATATTACGAAAATCCTTAAGAAAAGGACGTTGCCTTTTTTGTGATGTAAGCTTATACTGTAGGAAGCATGTTTTATTTTTCATGGCAGCATCATCCGTGAACACTGCCAGACAATGAATTCGGAAAGGAATTATCGATCATGATCCAGGATATCGCACCGCATACCTATCACAATGAATACAAGCCTGTGGCCCCGGATAAAACAAGCCACATCCTCGCCTACGAAGAAGGCAAGATCCTTATGAAAAAAGACGGCGAGACCATGACTCTTCCAAGTTTTGGAGAACTGGAAGGAAAAATTGATCATCTTTATGAGAATTATATCTATCTCTTCTCTGTTGACGAAGAACATTTTTACCTGATCCCGGATCTGGATACCAGTCTTCTTCCCGGATATCAGTTTGAGATCACACGCGTACTCCGCACAGCTGAACCACAGTATCTGGCCTTCGCGGGAATTACCGGATACCAGCTTTTCCAGTGGTACAGCAAACGTCGTTTCTGCGGCTGCTGCGGTAAACCCATGGTACATGACAAGGCGGAGCGCAAGATGATCTGCCCTGCCTGCGGAAACGGAGAATATCCGGTACTTTCTCCGGCTGTGATCGTAGGAGTTACCAACGGCGACAAGCTGATACTCTCCAAATATGAAGGCCGAAACCACACCCGCTACGCCATGATCGCAGGCTTTGCGGAGATTGGTGAGACCATCGAGGAGACCGTTCACCGTGAAGTTATGGAAGAGATCGGCGTAAAGGTCAAAAATCTCCGCTACTACAAGAGCCAGCCATGGTCCTTCTCCGGAACCCTTCTGTTCGGCTTCTACTGCGACCTGGACGGCGATGATACTCTGACTGTAGACCACAGCGAACTTTCCATGGCCTCCTGGTTCAACCGGGAAGATATTCCGGATGAGGGTGACAATATCAGCCTTACCAAGGAAATGATGATGGCGTTTAAGCATGGAAAAGCCTGAAGTATCGCTTGCCTGATTCCGTAAACAATTTTTCGCAACCAATTTCACAAAAAACACCGGCCATTCATCTGTACCATGTCCTGTCCAGGCTGCCAGATCATCTCTGACATCTCAGACCCAGTACATATTTCCGATGAATGCCGGTGTTTTTATTTTCTATTTTTCTATTTTATATACGCGCCGAAGCAATCTGGCTGAGACTGTTTTATTTCTCAGCTGTCAGATGCCAGATATCTCTGTTGTACTCTTCAATAGTTCTGTCTGAAGAGAAGTATCCTGCTTTTCCGATGTTCACAAGCATCTTCTCTGCCCATGCGGTTCTGTCCTCATAATCGGACAGTGCCTGGTCTTTTACTTTCGCATAATCCTCGAAATCAAGAAGTGTCATGAACCAGTCCTTGCTTACGATCTCATGATGCAGTCTTCTTAAATGCTCCTCACTTCCAATAGAAAGAAGCTCGTTTCCTACGATAAAATCTACTGCACGGCGGATGCGCTCATCTTTGTCATAGAAATCTTTTGCACAGTAATCCGCTTTCTCATAGTGCTTGATGACCTGCTCACTGGACTCACCGAAGATATAGATATTCTCCCTGCCTACCAGCTGGCTGATCTCCACGTTTGCACCATCCATGGTTCCCAGTGTTACTGCACCGTTGAGCATAAACTTCATGTTTCCGGTTCCGCTGGCCTCTTTGGATGCAAGAGAAATCTGCTCGGAGATATCGCAGGCCGGGATCAGCTTCTCTGCTGCACTTACGTTGTAGTTTTCCACCATAACAACCTTCATGTATGGAGAAACTTCCGGATCATTGTTGATAAGTTCCTGTAAGCAGAGGATCAGGTGGATAATGTCCTTTGCAATGATGTATGCAGGAGCTGCTTTTGCACCGAAGATAAAGGTTACCGGACGCTGCGGCTTCTCGCCGGCTTTGATCTTCAGGTAGCGGTCGATGATATAAAGTGCATTCAGCTGCTGACGTTTGTACTCATGGAGACGTTTGATCTGGATATCATAAACACTGTGTGTGTTGATCTCCTCGCCTGTATTGGCCTTGATAAATTCTGCACATCTCTTCTTTGCGTCCTGTTTGATCTTCAGGATATTTGCAAGAACGTCCTGATTTCCCTTAAATTCAAGCATTTTATCAAGCTCAAAGGAATCTTTGCGGAAGCCGTCGCCGATCATGGATGTGATGTACTCGGTCAGCGGATGGTTACAGTGAAGGAGCCATCTGCGGAAGGTGATTCCATTTGTCTTATTATTAAATTTCTCCGGATAAATCTCATAGAACTGATGAAGCTCTGTCTCCTTCAGGATGTCTGTATGAAGGGATGCAACACCATTGATGGAAAATCCGTAATGGATGTCCATATGTGCCATGTGGACCAGGTCATTCTTGTCGATGATGGCAAGATTTTCCTGCGGGTATTTTGCCTTGATACGCTCATCCAGTTTGCGGATGATCGGCATCAGGTGCGGAACTACTTCCTCAAGATAGGAAACCGGCCATTTCTCAAGTGCCTCTGCAAGGATGGTATGGTTGGTGTAAGCGCATACATGAGATACGATCTCGCAGGCCTCCTCAAACTCAATTCCACGCTCTGTGAGAAGGCGAATCAGCTCCGGAATTACCATACTCGGATGTGTATCGTTGATCTGAATCACTGCGTAATCTGCAAGGTCATGAAGGTTGGAGCCTTTGGCAGTCGCCTCATCCAGGATCAGCTGTGCCGCATTGCTTACCATGAAATACTGCTGGTAAATACGAAGCTTTCTTCCGGCGTCATCGCTGTCATCCGGATACAGGAACAGAGTCAGGTTGTGAAGAAGATCTTTTTTGTCAAAAGAGATTCCCTCTCCTACAATGCTCTCATCTGCAATATCAATATCAAAGAGACGAAGCTTGATAGCCTTATTCTCATATCCTGCCACATCAATATCATACAGTGTGGATTTTAGCATAAAGCCTTTAAACGGTACGTAATAGGAAACGCCTGCGTCTGTCAGCCAGCTCTCCGGCTCGATCCACGGGTTCGGTGTCTCAAACTGAAGATGATCTTTGAACTCCTGTTTGAAAAGTCCAAGGTGATAATTAAGTCCGATTCCTTCTCCCGGAAGTCCCAGAGTTGCGATGGAATCCAGGAAGCAGGCTGCCAGACGTCCAAGACCGCCGTTTCCAAGAGATGGCTCCGGCTCGATCTCCTCGATCATGGAAAGTTCTTTGCCGTTCTCTTTGAGATATCTTGCGACTTCGTCATAAACACCGAGATTGATCAGGTTGTTGGAGAGAAGTTTTCCGATAAGGAACTCTGCAGAAATATAATAAATCTTCTTTTTTCCTTCCTGATATCCGCGGCCTTTCAGCTGCTCCTTTGTCCAGGAGAGAAGTCCGTGATAGATTTCCTCGTTTGTACAGTCTTTGACATTTTTGTTATATTTGTCTTCGAATACTTTGCTTAACGTTTCCATTTTTGATCTCCTTTCATGGATCTTTATGGGATGAAATGTGTTTTTACAAGGTTGTTTGCTTTGTTTTTGATGGTATTAGGATATCACGCATCAAGATGCAAAAATATAACAATCCTGTCATGATATGCAAGATATTTGTCAGACTGACTGTCCCATGCTCTTTCTGTACTTATGTGGGGAAATCTCATTTGCCTGCTGGAATTTCTTGATAAAATAGCTTGTACTGTTGAATCCCACGTTCATGGCAATCTCTGTCACCGGTGCGTCCGAATGGGTCAGAAGATATTTTGCCTTCTCCATACGGAAATCATTGATGTACTCCACCAGAGTTTTTCCCGTATACTGGCGAAAAAGCTTCATAAAATAATATTCACTGTAATTGGAAAGCCCGGAAAGTTCCGAAACTGTAAGATTTTCCTGATAGTGAAGGCTGATATGATCCAGAACTTCCTTCACTGCCGCAAGGCTTTTATTCTGCTCTGTACTTACCGGAATAATATAATGCCTGGTCAGCATTTCATAAAAGAAATCAAAGAACAGCATTTTCAGCTTCACATAAAAATATGGTTTCTTCTCTGTATGACAGGTATGGATCTCCAAAAAAATTTCCTTAAGCTTCTCATACCCGGAATCTCCTTCTTCTATATGATGGCAGAATTCTGCCCTGTTTTCCATCAGAGGGGATACCACACATTCCTGGCAGATATCTCCCGGCTGCCCGGCCAGAAATCCAAGTCCAAACACCACACTTTTATAATAGAGAGGATTGTTTAAATCTGTCCGCATACTGTGAAGAACCCCGCAGTTTACGATCAGAATATCCCCTTTTTTCAGTCGGATACTCTCCCGGTTCAGTCTGGCAAAACCGCTGCCTTTCTCAATATACATGATCTCCATTTCACTGTGCCAGTGATCATACAGTGCATGAAAGATCTCACAGTTTCCCGTGTACGTTTCCACCGGCAGCTCAAAGGAACCGTGAGGACTTAATTCTTTTAAATTATCATCCACTTCGGATACGTGAAGCGGATTTTTTTCGGATATGTCTGTTCCTGGCATGATTTCCTCCGTGAGTCAAGCGGATATTCGCAATCCGCTTCGCTATTTGGTTAAATTCTGTTTGGCTGCTTTTAGTCTAACGGATATTTTCAGCCATGACAATATTATATTTTCCTGTTTTATTTTTTATGACTGCCAAAAATCCACTTCCACAAACCGGAATCTTGACTTTTCCCATCCCAACTGCTATATATAATGTTTAGAATAAAACAATTTGATTTTAAAAGGAATGAAAACTGCCATGAATCCATTAAAAAAAGCTTACTGCCGTATTTTCCAGAACATCTTTAAATTTGCACTTCCCGTACTTCCTTACCGCAATCCGAAGATCATCGGAAGCGTCAGAGGTATCCCGGAAGTTCTGGAAAAAAGAGGTTATAACAACGTACTGATCATCACAGACACAGGTATCCGAAGCCTTGGCCTTACAGAACGCCTGGAGCAGACTCTGAAACGAAACTGCATTTCCTACCAGATCTATGACAAAACCGTAGCAAATCCCACGACCGTCAATGTGGACGAGGCTCTTCATATGTATCTGGACAACGACTGCCAGGCGATCATCGGCTTTGGCGGCGGTTCCAGCATGGACTGTGCAAAAGCTACCGCAGCCCGCATTGCCAAACCGCACCAGTCTCTGGCACAGATGAAGGGAATCCTGAAGGTCCACAAAAAGCTTCCTCTTCTCATCGCCATCCCCACAACTGCAGGAACCGGAAGTGAGACCACACTTGCAGCCGTGATCACCGATGCAAAGACCCGCCATAAATACGCCATCAACGATTTTCCGCTGATCCCACGGTACGCAGTTCTTGACCCGAAGGTTACCTTAAGCCTTCCGCCGTTTATCACCGCCACTACCGGAATGGACGCTCTCACTCATGCGGTAGAAGCTTATATCGGAAACTCTACCACCCCCGGCACCCGTAAAAACGCTCTGGATGCAGTCCGGCTGATCTTTGAAAATCTGGATACCGCCTACACAGACGGGCAGAATATTGAAGCAAGACGGAACATGCTCCGCGCTTCCTATTTTGCAGGCTGTGCTTTCACCAAATCCTATGTCGGATACGTTCACGCAGTTGCCCATTCCCTCGGCGGAAAATATAACGTGCCTCACGGACTTGCCAATGCCGTGATCCTGCCTATGGTGCTGGAAACTTATGGGGACAGCATTACCCATAAACTCCGCAATCTGGCCGTAGCTGCCGGTCTCTGTGACAAAAATGAAGACGATAAAACTGCCTCCCGTATGTTCATTGATGCCGTCAAAGATATGAAAAAGCGTTTTGGCATCGGAGACTATATTCCGGAAATCCAGGAAACCGACATCCCTGAACTTGCCCATTATGCCGACAAAGAAGCCAATCCTCTGTATCCGGTTCCTGTGCTGATGGATGCCAGCGAACTGGAAACCCTGTATTACAGACTGATGCCACCGGCTGGCAGCTGCTGAGTATTTTCATCCGCCATCCGTCGTCTATATCATTCACAACACTACCACTGCTTATGCCTTATTTTATATTCCGAGATATATCCTTTTCAGACAACTTCTGATATTTGGCAAAGCAGGATTTTTCAGAAAGGACCATAAATTCCATGGAAAAAGAACAGATCACCCAGCTTCTGGAAAAACAGCGCCAGTATTTCTACTCCGGCGCAACTTTAAATCTCGATTTCCGTATCAGCGCCCTGAAACGCCTCCGTGCCTCCATCCGAAAACACGAAGCACAGATCCATGCTGCTCTCCGAAAAGACCTGGGAAAAAGCAATTTCGAGAGCTATATGTGTGAAACCGGACTGGTGCTCTCCGAGATCACACATATGTTGAAAAATATCCGCTCTTACGCAAAAGAAGAAACCGTACCAACTCCGCTGGCACAGTTCCACTCCCGCAGTTTCCGCAAACCATCTCCCTATGGCGTCGTTCTCATTATGAGTCCATGGAACTATCCGTTCCTTCTCACCATTGAACCGCTGGTCGATGCCATTGCAGCCGGAAACACCGCCATCCTGAAACCAAGCGCCTACTCTCCGGCAACCAGCGAAGTGATCCGCCTTCTGATCCATGAGTGTTTTGATCCCAGATATGTATCCGTTGTTACAGGCGGCCGCGCGGAAAATACCCACCTTCTCAGCCTGCACTTTGACTACATCTTTTTCACCGGAAGCCAGGCTGTAGGAAAAGAAGTCATGAAAAAAGCCTCCGAATATCTCACCCCGGTCACACTGGAACTTGGAGGAAAAAGTCCCTGCATCGTGGATAAAACTGCTAATCTCCGCCTTGCAGCCAAACGTATCGTATTCGGCAAATTTTTAAACTGCGGCCAGACCTGCGTGGCTCCGGACTATATTTACTGCGACCCGGAGATCAAAGACGCACTGGTTGCAGAACTTCGCCGCCAGATCAGCCGCCAGTACGGCAAAGAACCTCTGAAAAACCGGGATTACGGGAAGATCATCAACGAAAAACATTTCGACCGTATCAACGGCCTGATCGATCCTGCCAAAACCGTCTGCGGTGGCGGTTCCAGCCGTGAAACACTTCAGATCGAACCAACGATCCTTGATAACGTAACTTTCGACGATCCGGTCATGCAGCAGGAGATCTTTGGACCGGTACTTCCGGTCCTCACCTACGAATCTCTGGGAAGCGCGGTAGCAAAGATCAACTCTATGGCTCATCCACTGGCCCTCTACCTCTTCACCAGCAACGAAAAAGCCTCCCGGGAAGTAACTTCCCGCTGCGGTTTCGGCGGCGGCTGTATCAACGATGTCCTCATCCATCTGGCAACCAGCAATATGGGATTCGGCGGCTTCGGTGAAAGCGGCATGGGCTCCTACCACGGCATCGACGGCTTCCGGACATTTTCGCACTATAAGAGCATCGTGGATAAGAAAACCTGGATCGATCTTCCTATGCGGTATCAGAAGTATCGGAAGGTTTATGAGAAGATGGTTCGGATGTTTATGCGATAGATACAGACAGAGGACGATGATATCTGCATCGTCCTCTTTTTTTCTCCCACCTTTTAGTATTTTTCTGAAGTAACTACAGATTACCCGCCGAAAGAAATGAACCGGTTTTTACTTTTTTTAATATAACGTTTTCAAAGCCTCGGCCCGTACATAACCCAATTGTTTTCCATCTGTAACTTCTACATATTCAGTATCTTTGTACTCCATGCTGCTACCATGACTATATAATTTTGTGCCGGCTGTGACATACTCCCACCACTTAAATCTTATAGATTTTGAAGTGGGGGCTTCCTGCTCAATTGCCCTCCAGGGCAAAGATAAAACAGGCTATCCCCGCGTGTCCCGCGGTTTTTATAAGTCCGGATGCGGACTTTTTATCGTGCTATCATGCACATTCTGCAAGGATCCGTTTTCCTTCGTTCATGATATTGACTGCCGCATTCACATCACGATCCATTCTGTTTCCACATTCACAGTAATAAATTCTTTCAGATAAAGACAATTCTGCTTTTTTCTTTCCGCACACGCTACATATCTTACTGGATGCAAAATAACGGTTTACTTTGATCAGATATTTCCCCCGTTCTTCCATCTTATATTCCAGCATAGAAAGGAACTGTCCATATCCATTGTCATGTACACCTTTTCCAAAATGGAGTCCTCCTGCCATCGCCTTCAGGCTCAGATCTTCCACGCACACTGCATCATATATTTCCGCAAGACTGGTGCTGAGTTTATGCTGAAAATCTTTTCTCTGGTTTCGGATCTTTTCATGCCACAAAGCAACTCTCTTTTTCTGTTTCCCGTAATTTCGGCTTCCTTTCTGACATTTGGACAGCCTTCTCTGTTCTCTCGCCAGTTTTTTCTCTGACCTTCGGTAAAACATCGGATAAGCCGCTTTTTCCCCTGTAGAAAAGACACCCAGACCATGCATGGCAAAATCTATCCCAAGAAATTTTTCTGCTGGTATTTTTTCTACTGTTTGGTTTTCACAGCAGAATAAAAGACTGGCAAAATATTTTCCGGATGGCTCATGACTGACCGTTACAGATTTTAATTTCCATTCTTCCGGTATCGGACGATGGAGCTTTATCCTGACAGCTGACATCTTAGGCAGTTTCAAACGTTTTCCTTCCAGAAAGACATTTCTGTTTACTACATTTGTCGTATAAGATCTTTTCGATGACTTCTTTGATTTGAAGCATGGAAAACCTGTAGATGGTTCTCGAAAAAATTTACGGAAAGCACTTTCCAGATGCATCTGTACATTTGCTAATGCAAGAGAATCCACTTCTTTCAGCCAGGGATATTCTTTCTTATATCTGGCAGGCGTATTCCTCAGCATCTTTTTTTCTTTTGTATAATATTCTACCTTATCCGCGAGCATACAGTTATATATAAATCGGCTGCATCCAATTGTTTTTTCTATCTGAATTCTCTGGTTTGTATCTGGATAGATCCTTATTTTTATTGCCCGGTTTATTTTTCTCACCTTGTTCCTATTTGTTATCAATAGTTTACAGCTTCCTATTTTGAACATTCTGTTCTTTTTTAATTATAATACAAGCTCACTATCAGAACAAGTGTTTTTCTGTTTTTTAGAAATTATCTTGAGCCAATATGCTCAGATTCGCAATTTATCTCACTACCTGAAGAGGTAGGAGAATTCTTGCTAGGATTTGTTAAAATTGTCTTTTACGGTAATCTGAAACGTAGCAACATAGATTGCAATTACCAGAAAAATTGAAATGATATTCAAAATTGCTTCTCCCTTTTTGCTTGTAATATCTGCTAGTACTTTATCTGTCCAGGTATTAATGCCACCTCAATCAAAACAAGACCAACAATTAATGATGTAAAAAATATATTTTTCATCAGAAAATAAACATTTGTGTTTTCTCCCTTTTCTAATCACGTTAGTGTTTTTGATATGTCTATAGATTAGCAGATGGATAGTCATAGTCGGGTTTTACTTTTTTTTATAAATTTTGAGAACTTTTGGAACTGCAATCTGAATTATACAGCAGGAATTTATATAACATATAGCAAAAGGGAGAATACCTGCTGAAGTCATTCTCCCTTTATTTATCAGTCAGCACAAACACATTCTTCCCACACATTTTTATTTGCATTCCAGATCTCATCAAATTGTTCTTCCGGAACCGGAACTGTATCTCTACCTACCTCTATAGTAAGACTGGGAATTCCTTTCTGGCTGATTGCCCAGTCTTTATAACCGGCAGGGTCAAGAGACTGATAATCTGCATCCATGACATATCCGGTTAATGCTGAAATCCACTCTCCGAATGCCTTCGTATCTTCATAAAGCTGTCCTTCCTGTCCGAAATACCAGTAAATTACATTTCCCTGTGCATGATAACTTACTGTTCTGGCAAAATTCTGTTCTTCAGTAAGTGTGATCATTGCATCTGTCTCTTTCTCACTTCCAGGATATGGTCCCTTATAATGTGACGAAGAGGGATGTCCGACAGGATCTGCATAAGAATCCCACAGTGCATCAAAATTACGGTTAAGATCAATTCCGCATCCATTTAATTTCCAGTTTATCAGATAATCTCCCTGCGCTTCCTGTCCATCAAGTGCTGCAATACCTGTCACTTTTGTTCTCATCTCTTCTGTCTGAAGTCCTGAAAGCCCCTTCTGACTTATAGCAACACCATCCGGATTTACCATAGGCATAACATGGATCTGGCAGTTTTCCCACATTTCTTTGTATGGAACTTCATTACAGGATTTCTCATCTACATTTTGTAAGTCAGATAATTGTTCATAATCATCGTTATTTGCAATATGCTCCAGGAAAGCTTCTGCCTGTTTCATTACAAGCTGACATGTTATATATTCTCTTGCGTGAATACCGGCATTAATAAAAATCTTCTTTTCCGCATTTGTATCTCCTATAACCAGATCATATAATTCCCGGCCATCTGCACTCTGTCCAAGAGAACTGATCTGAATATATGCCCCGTATTTTTCCTGGAGCTTTTCAATATCATCTTGCATATTTTCATAAGTATATTGCTCGAGATACTGATCTGCGTAAAAATCCCCTTGCATTTCATCTTCTGCCATACATGGTTTCAGCGAAATTTCTGATACCAAAGCCATAGCGCTTAAAGCCAATATATATGCTTTTATTTTCATACTTTTAATCTCTTTTATACTCCCCCGGTGAATATTCCTTCCCGAACATATTTATTATATTCTTACATATCATCGAACTATCTTCTTACTGAAAATCCAAATAATCCGCAAGCGCATATCCATGATTTCCCATATAATAAATTTCATAAAAACCATTTCCGGCACTTGCTACAAAGCTGACTGTCGAACCAAGTGGAATCTGGCAGATTTCGCCTGAATCTACATCCGGAGCCGGACGAAGTGTAATGCTTTCTTTGCAGTTTACTACACGACAGGTATCATAAGCAGAACTATTTCCTGCGGATGACAGATAATTTGCCAATGCATATCCATTATTTCCATTATATGAAATATAATAAAATCCATTGGAAGCTGTACTGATATAAGACACTGCCGAGCCCAATGGAATCTGACAGATCTCACTTGCAGAAGTACTTGGATTCGTTCTCAGCGTAATGCTCTGCTTGCAATTTACAACATAGTATGTCGGATACATGATCGTAGAAGGCTGTGATGAAGAGCTGTAATAAGAATCTGCCGGTTTATCTGTTGATAAATATGCTGCAAGTCCATATCCTGTTGCTCCATTGTAAACAATTTTATAAAAGCCATTCTGAGCTGATTCAATATAACTTACTGCTGAACCATAAGGAATCTGACAAAGCTCACCCGATGATACATCCGGCTGAGGGCGTAATGTAATGCTCTCTTTACAATTCACTACATAATATGTCTCATACTTCGGATAACTCTTCTGTGTTTCAGTTGATGTCTTTGCAGCTGCTGAAACAGGAACCGAAACAGTCATTCCAACAGCCAGACATAATGTTAAACAGCAACTTAAAAAAGCATTTTTTCTTCTCATATCCACACTCTCCTTGTCTTCTCAGTTTTTCAACTGTATCTTATACAAAGTATATTATTGTAATCAGCTTCATACAAGTTACTGTTGTAAAACACCTCTGTTTTTTAAGCGAAATAATTACGAATCTTCATCCTTCTTTACTCTCACATATCTCATCAAATTCCTCAAGAGATATCGGAGTTTTATCTCTCAGCTCATTTCCATAATGGCTGACTTCCACACCTTTCACTTCTTTTTCCGTGTACACGAAAGTCTGTTCTTCCTTAGACCTCCATACTACACTACCCCCATCTTCCAGTTTTCCGATCATATAAAACTGTGCCACCGTCGGATCACTGATCGCGCTCACAGAAATCTCCGTGCTGGACACGATGTTAAAAATATCTCTGACTCCGTAATCATCCGGAAGTTCAACAACTATGCAGTCATCTTCCTTATCTGAAACAACAGTCCCGCTTTTTCCACATCCTGTCATCAGTGTCGCTGTAATACCCAAACATAAAATCCCTGCAAAAATCTGTGTTTTCTTCATATTTTTTTCCTCCCACCTGTTGGTATTTTTTTGAAGTGACTATAGATTACCAGATGAGAGGAACCAGCCGGGTTTTACTTTTTTTGTGTTTTGATTAGAAAAAAATATAACTGACCCGTAATGTTTAGATTAATTCAACTTGTTGTGCTAGATAAAATAAATATAAAGAAACTTCAACAAAATGTGCTATCCTATTTGTAGGGAATACAACGAAAGGAGGCATCATTATGTTGAAGTTCCAAGATAATAATACCACTGTTATTGCAACTTTTGAAGACTTTATTTTGACCACTTACGTTATTATTGACGAATTGTATCATCAGTTTGCACCTCCAGAAGTTACCAGCCGACGGCATATCCTGGATGCAAAATTGTCTGACTCAGAAATCATTACTATCAGTCTCTGTGGAGAATTGGCAGGTGTTGATTCTGAGAATGCCTGGTTTTCTTTTGTGAAACGAAACTACAGGCATCTTTTTCCACAGCTTTGCAGCAGAAGTCGTTTTAACAGAATAAGACGCGCTCTGATGCAGACAACAGAATTGTTACGACAAAAAATGATTTTCGTATTCCCAATTCCAGTCAGTTCCTATTACATCATCGATAGCTTTCCTCTTGCAGTCTGTAAATTTGGGCGTGCACGATATTGTAAAGCATTTCGTGGTCATGGTGCTGATTATGGAAAATGTCCTTCCAAAAAAGAAACTTATTACGGATATAAAGTACATGCTTTAATCACATTGGAGGGATACATTGCATCATTTGAGATTACACCGGCATCTACAGATGATCGCGAAGGATTACGTGATCTGGCGGCTCATTGGTCTAATATTACAATCTTAGCGGATAAAGGCTACATTGGAAAAAACATGGGACAGGAAATGCAGGAAAAGAATATCTGTCTTTTTGCTCTGAAACGTTCCAACAGTAAGGAAAACTGGCCAAAATCCGTACGTCAGTTAATATTCAAACTGAGAAGACGGGTAGAAACCGTATTCTCTCAATTGAGTGGTCAGTTAAATGCAGAAAGAGTGTTAGCCAAAAGCTTTCAGGGGTTATGTACCCGTTTGGTTAATAAAGTACTGGCATACAATCTCTGTATTGCATTGAACAGCATTTTCGGTGAAACCTGTGAAATTGGAAAAATCAAGAAATTGATATTTTAAAAATTTTATTCTTTCAATAACTACAGGGATTCTTTGCGGTTTCACAGGTTTTCACATAATTTATTTGAAGTAGCACAATAGGTTAAATTATCTTATTGCATCCTTCATCTCTTTCACATACGCCTTCACCTTCGGCACGCAGTCTTTGCCGTAGGCTCCGCAGAGCTTCACAATAGCTGATCCAACAATAGCACCATCGGACTGATCGGCCATTTTTTTTGCCTGCTCCGGAGTGGAAATTCCGAATCCTACTGCACATGGAATGTCTTTCTGGGATTTTACCAGTTTTACCATGGCCCCGATGTCGGTTGTGATGTTGGTTCGCATTCCTGTAACTCCAAGCGAAGATACGCAGTACACAAAACCTTCTGCCTCTTTGGCGATCATGGCAATTCGTTCATGGGAGGTCGGCGCGATCAGGGAGATCAGATCCAGGCCGTACTGTTTGCAGACAGCGTCGAACTCTTCTTTTTCTTCGAACGGAACATCAGGAAGGATCAGCCCGTCCATTCCAATCTCTGCTGCTTTTTTGATAAAGCGTTCCGTTCCATAAGAAAATACTACGTTGGCATAGGTCATAAACACCATGGGAATTTTTGTATTTTTACGGATTTTTTCTACCATTGCAAAAATTTTATCTGTAGTGACTCCGCCGGACAGTGCCCGGACATTGGCTTCCTGGATCACCGGTCCCTCTGCGGTAGGGTCTGAAAACGGAATTCCAAGCTCGATCAGGTCTGCGCCTGCTTCTTCCATTGCATATACCAGCTGCTCGGTAACCTCCAGTGACGGATCTCCGCAGGTTACAAAAGGAATAAATGCCTTTCCGTTTGCAAAAGCTTCTGTAATTCTCTTATTCATGAATATCCTCCCCTCTGTAGCGGGCGATTGCCGCACAGTCTTTATCTCCACGTCCTGAAATGGTAACTACCATGATCTTGTCTTTTCCAAGTGTTGGTGCGATCTTTTTCGCATAGGCTACTGCATGAGCACTTTCAATTGCCGGAATAATTCCTTCTGTTCTGGAAAGATACTCAAATGCATCTACTGCCTCATCATCGGTTACCGGCACATATTCTGCTCTTCCGATGTCATAAAGGTGTGCATGCTCCGGTCCTACGCCCGGGTAATCCAGACCTGCGGAGATGGAGTATACCGGTGCGATCTGTCCGTACTCATCCTGGCAGAAATAGGATTTCATACCATGGAAGATTCCCAGACGGCCGGTTGCGATGGTTGCTGCAGTCTCTGCAGTATTCACACCGCGGCCTGCTGCCTCACATCCGATCAGACGGACATCTTTGTCATCAATAAAATTATAAAAAGTTCCGATGGCATTGGAGCCGCCGCCTACGCAGGCCAGGACAACATCCGGAAGTCTGCCCTCTTTTTCCAGCATCTGCTCTTTGATCTCCTTGGAAATAACTGCCTGGAAATCACGGACAATAGTCGGGAACGGGTGGGGTCCCATAACAGATCCCAGTACATAGTGGGTGTCTGCGATACGGTTTGTCCACTCACGCATAGTCTCGGAAACGGCATCTTTTAAAGTTGCGGTTCCGCTTGTGACTGCATGGACTTTCGCTCCGAGGAGACGCATTTTGTATACATTCAGGGCCTGACGCTCGGTATCCTCTTTTCCCATGAAGACTTCACATTCCATGCCCATCAGCGCTGCTGCGGTTGCAGTTGCCACGCCGTGCTGACCTGCACCGGTCTCTGCAATGACACGGGTCTTTCCCATTTTTTTTGCCAGAAGCACCTGACCTAATACATTATTGATCTTGTGTGCACCTGTGTGGTTCAGATCCTCACGTTTCAGATAGATTTTGGCTCCGCCCAGATCTTCGGTCATGTGTGCCGCATAGTAAAGACGGGAAGGTCTTCCTGCGTATTCATTGAGAAGCTCTGTGAGCTCGCGGTTGAATTCCGGGTCGTTTTTGTAATGGTTGTATGCTTCCTCAAGCTCCAGAACGGCGTTCATCAGTGTTTCCGGGATGTACTGTCCGCCATGGATGCCGAATCTTCCTTTTGACATGTTAAAAATCCTCCTTTATGTTCCTCACGGTCTGTACCGCTTTCACTATTTTATCCGGGTCTTTGTGCCCATCGGTTTCTACACTGCTGCTTAAGTCCACAGCCCAGGGATGAAGCATTTTTATGGCTGTTTCCAAATTATCACACCCAAGGCCTCCGGCCAGAAACCAGGGACGTTTTATGGACGGTACCAGGCTCCAGTCAAAGGTCTCACCGGTGCCCCCGGCTCCCTGATCCAGAAGAATGTAATCTGCTTCCGAACGGATCGCCCGCTTTACATCTTCTTCTGTTTTTATGGAAAAAGCTTTTATCAGAAGCTGGTCTGTCATAATCTTAAGCTGTCTGATATAATCTTCGTTTTCCTGTCCGTGAAGCTGTGCCAGGGAAATGGTTCCTTCGTTTAAAAGCTGTGCGGGAAGTTCCACCGGTGCATTGACGAATACGCCTACCGGCAAAATACTCTCATCCAGCTTTTCCCGGAGAGTTCGTAACTGAGCTCCTGTGACGTTTCTTCTGCTTTTTGGAAATTCTACAATGAATCCACAGAAGTCTGGTTTTGCTTCATTAACTGCCTGAATGTCCTCCAGGCGGGTAAGGCCGCAGATCTTGATCCTGGTTCTGACCGGCTTCTCCTGCTGTTTCCGATCCGCACAGCCTCTTTCCTGTCGTATGGTGTTGTTCTGTTCTGTTTTCATCTCAGTGCTCCGCCATTTAACTCTTCCAACGCCGCTTTTTTGTCCGGGCTTCTCATCAGGGTTTCACCGATCAGAACGGCGCCTACCCGGTTTCTTTCCAGGATGGCAATGTCTCCGGCATTTTTGATGCCACTCTCGGAAACAAATACCACATTGTACGGTGCCAGGTTTCGAAGACGGATGCTGTTATTCATATCAACCTTAAAGGTTTTCAGGTCACGGTTATTTACACCGACGATCTTTGCACCTGTCTTTAATGCTCTTGCCACTTCATTCTCGTCATGAGCTTCCACCAGTGCATCCATTCCCAGAGTTTCTGCAAGCTCTCGGTATTCCAGGAGTTCCTGGTCATTTAAGATAGCACAGATCAGAAGCACTGCCGATGCACCGAATGCTTTTGCCTGATAGATCATGTACTTATCCACCGTGAAGTCCTTCCGAAGGACCGGAATATCCACTGTTTCTGTGATCTCACGGAGATAAGTGTCACTTCCCATGAAATAAAATGGCTCTGTGAGGCAGGAGATCGCAGATGCACCTGCTGCCTCGTATTCTTTCGCAATTTCCAGATACGGAAATTCCGGTGCGATCAGCCCCTTGGAGGGGGATGCTTTTTTTACTTCACAGATGTAGGACATGCCCGGTTTTTTCAGGGCTTCCAGAAAGGAAGGCTGCTGTGGTGCTTTTTCTGCCAGAGCTTTCAGCTGTTCCAGAGGAAGCTGAAGTTTTTCCTTCTGGATACGTTCTCTTGTCTTTTCTGCGATTTCTTCCAGAATGTTTTTTTCACTCATTCTTTGTTTGTCTCCTCGATATTTCAACTCTCATTCGGCAATTTCAAGGAGTCTGACAACTTAATATTTCAATTAATGGGGTTGCCGATTCCTCTCCTCCCGCCATTATCCTCAAATTTCATTGCTTAATCTGATAAATTCCTCAAGCTTCGCTGCGGCGGCTCCGCTGTCGATCAGATTTTCTGCCATCTTCACGCCGGCTTCCAGGCTCTCTGCTTTTCCTGCGATATAAAGTGCGGCACCTGCGTTCATGCATACAGCCTGACGCTTCGGGCCTTTTTCGGTTCCGTTTACAATGGCTTTTGTGATCTCTGCATTTTCTGCCGGTGTGCCACCTGCAAGTTCCTCTTTGCTGCAGCGAGTGTAACCGAACTGCTCCGGTGTGATCTCGTAGGACTGGAACCATCCATCCTTGATCTCGCATACAGAAGTCGGTGCACTCATGGAGATCTCATCCAGCTTGTCCTGTCCGAAAACAACCATTCCACGGTTCACGCCAAGTTTCATCATAACCTGCGCCAGAGGCTCTACCAGTGACTGATCGAAGACTCCCATCAGCTCCATGTTTGCACCTGCCGGGTTGCTTAATGGTCCGAGGATATTAAATACTGTACGGATTCCCAGCTCTTTTCGGATCGGTGCCACATATTTCATGGCAATGTGATAATTCTGTGCGAACAGGAAACAAATGTTGATCTTTTTCAGGATTTCGGCACTTTTTTCTGGCGGAATGGTAATCTTTACGCCAAGAGCTTCCAGAACATCTGCGGCTCCGCTCTTGGAGGATGCTGCACGGTTTCCGTGTTTTGCAACCGGAACGCCTCCTGCCGCGATCACAAGAGAAGAAGTTGTGGAAATGTTGAAGGAGTTTGCTCCGTCACCGCCGGTTCCTACAATCTCCAGGACATCCATATCGTGAAGAAGTTTGATGCAGTGTGCACGCATACCTGCTGCAGATGCTGTGATCTCATCAATGGTTTCGCCTTTCATGGAAAGTGCGGTCAGGTAGGATGCCATCTGTACCGGTGTTGCCGCTCCATCCATGATCTCATTCATTACGGATTCTGCTTCGTCATATGTAAGATCTTCTTTTTTTGAAAGTTTGATGATTGCTTCTCTGATCATTCTTGTTCCCTCCTGTTCTGTAACGATCCTATCTTTTATGGATTACCATTCTCTGTCTTACAACTTCCGTACTGTCCGTTATCCGGGACAGTTTCTGTTCAATTTTACTTTTCCCTTACAACTTTCATAAAGTTTTCGATCATCGTTTTTCCATCTGGTGTCATAACCGATTCCGGATGGAACTGTAATCCGAAGATCGGATATTTTTTATGTTCCAGTGCCATCACCTCTCCGTCCTCAGATTCTGCGGTAACGACCAGTTCTTCGGGTAACGTATCCCGGAGCGCTGCCAGTGAATGATATCTGGCTGCCAGGAAAGTATCCGGCAATCCCTCAAATATCTGACTCTCACCAACTTTATGAATTTCCTTCTGCTTGCCGTGCATCAGCTCTTTTGCATAGGAGACAGTACCTCCAAATGCTTCACAGATGGACTGATGCCCAAGGCAGATACCCAGGATCGGCAGCCTGTCTTTGAAATATTTTATGGATTCAATGCAGATTCCCGCATCTTCCGGACGCCCCGGGCCCGGAGAAAGGATCAGGGCTTCCGGTTTCATATCCTCCAGCTCCTGTATGGTTACTTCGTCATTTCGTACGACCCTGATATCCGGCTCCACAGAACCGATCAGCTGGTAAACATTATAGGAAAAGCTATCATAATTATCGATCAGTACTATCATTCCAGTCCCTCCTGTGCTGTTTCGATTGCCTGTACAACGGCCCTTGCTTTGTTGCAGCATTCCTGGAATTCATTTTCCGGAACACTGTCTGCCACGATCCCGGCTCCGGACCGGATGCAGATCTCGCCGTTCTTTTTATAAACCAGGCGGATGGCAATGCAGGTGTCCAGGTTTCCGGCGAAATCCAGATATCCGATGGCACCGCCGTAAATACCACGTTTGCTCTGTTCCAGCTCCTGGATGATCTGGCAGGCACGGAACTTCGGTGCTCCGGAAAGAGTTCCTGCCGGAAGGATGGCATCTACTGCATCCACTGCATCCTTGTCATCCCGGATCTGGCCGGTAACTGTGGAACCGATATGCATCACATGGGAAAAACGCTCGATGCACATATATTTTTCTACTTTTACAGTACCGATCTTACTGATCTTTCCGATATCGTTTCGTCCAAGATCCACAAGCATGTTGTGCTCGGCACGTTCTTTTTCATCGGCGAGAAGTCCTCTTTCCAGCTCCAGATCTTCTTCTTTTGTCTTGCCTCTCGGTCTGGTTCCTGCCAACGGGAAGGTGCTTAATTCCGTTCCGGTAAGCTTGGCCAGAGTTTCCGGCGAAGCTCCAGCGATCTCAATATCATCGCTGGAAAAATAAAACATATACGGAGAAGGATTCGTAGCACGAAGGACCCGGTAGGTATCAAACAGGCTTCCTTCCGCTTTTGCCCTCATGGGATTGGAAAGAACCACCTGGAAGATATCTCCTTCGTGAATGTAATGTTTGGCGGTTTCTACCATCTCACAGTATTTTTCTTTGGGGAACTGTGGTTCAATGGAGGATTTCAGTTTCAGCGACGGGAATTCCTTTTGTTTTCCGTTTCGGATCAGATCTGCCATCTCTTTTAACTTCTCTTCGGCTTTCCTGTAGGAGTTTTCCAGGTCATCAGTCATCACACCGGTGATCAGCAGTACCTTCTGTCTGTAATGATCAAAGGCAATTACCTGGTCAAAAAGCATCAGATCCATATCGCGGAAATCCTGTACTGTCTTGTCGGTAAGCTCCAGTTTTGGCTCACTGTATTTGATATAATCGTAGGAAAAATATCCTACCAGGCCACCGGTAAATGTAGGCATATTTTCCAGCACCGGGCTTTTGTATTCTTTCAGGATCTGGCGGATAGCATCTCCCGGATGTTTCACCTGCTGTACGGTTTTTTCTTCGCTTCCGTCCTCGTGGATCTTCCGGATCTGAAGAGTTCCGTCTGTACAGGTGATCTCCATGGATGGCTCATATCCCAGGAAGGAATAGCGGCCCCATACCTCTGTCTGGCTGGCACTTTCCAGAAGATAGCAGTGTCTGCTGGCTGTGCGTAAGGTTCTCATGACTTCTACAGGTGTATAACGGTCGGAATACACCTCCCTGCATACGGGGATGCGCCGGTATTCGCCTGACTGTGCAATATTCTTGATTTTTTCTAATGTTGGATACATATACAGGCCCTCCTGAGTTCTTTTCATTCTTTTGCCGGAGGAGACGGTACGGTACTGGACATTCGCAATCCGCATTCGCTACTTGTTCATGGATTCCAATTTCTTCGAAATTAAAAAGCAAGGACATTCACAATCCGCATCCGCTACTTGCTCATGAATTCCAATTTCTTCGAAATTGGAATTCAAAAAACGCCCGTCTCCGGCAGAATCTGGTTCTGCCAGGGACGAGCGTCAAATTCAAAATCACCCGCGGTGCCACCCTGATTCACGGTTCGACCCGTGCACTTAGCGGAATACCTGCATATTCCCGGCAACTGACGTATGCCTTCACGTCACAGAATACTCGGTATCCATAATACCTTTCCCTGTGCCCTCCGCGGTCCATTTAGTAAACTGCTTCTCGGCCCGGCTCTCACCCTCCCGGACTCTCTGTGCGCGCATGAATACCTTTATCTCCGCTTCAACGGTTTAGTGGTTTACTCGATTAAATTTTTTATATAAAATAGCACAGGATTTTTAATATGTCAATACAAAAGTTGAAAAAATCGTCATTTTATTCTATAATTGTGACAGTGTGATTATCACAAAACCTACTTACGAAGGGAGTTTTACCACAAAATACCATGGCTGAAAAAAATGCAAACACCTGGCTGGATACCCCAGATCCACAGGTTTTTATCAAAAATTCCGCAAGATTTAATGATCTGATGATGATGTACCGCTGTACTGTCCGTGAGGTACGTACCAAACTGGAAGTTCTCAATGATGAATTTTCCGTAGAATATAAACGTAACCCGATCTCTTTTATCAAGACCAGAATCAAAAAACCGGAAAGTATCTACAAGAAACTGAAAAAACTGGGTTACGACTTCACTGCCGAGAATATCCAGAACCAGCTCAATGACGTAGCCGGTATCCGTGTTGTCTGTGCTTTTATTGATGATATCTACACCATTGCGGATCTCATTGCCAAACAGGACGACATCACCATCATCAAAGTAAAAGACTATATCAAAAATCCCAAACCAAACGGTTACCGCAGCTACCACATAATCGTGGAAATTCCTGTGTTCTTCTCCAAGGGAAAAACACCCATGCGTGCGGAGATCCAGATTCGTACCAATGGTATGGATTTCTGGGCTACCCTGGAACATCAGCTCAGATATAAGCAGAATATCGAAGAAATGGATGGTTACGAGGAAGTCAGCACTGAGCTTCTAAACTGCGCCCGCGCTGTCATTGATATGGATAATGAAATGCAGCGGATCAAAGATAAGATCGGACAGTTTCACGATATCTGATCCTGCCTGCGCATCGCCCGCGAACACAAAATGCCACACCATATTCCAGCTCTGTTCAACCCACTGGTTATGGTATGGCATTTTTTATAATATGGAATTCTACAACCTCACCTGTTCTTTTTCACTGTTCTTCACACGGAATACCCTGGGTGTCATATGGTAATGTTCCTTAAATACTCTGTGAAAATAACTGTTATTCTCATATCCCACAGCAGCAATAATATCACTGATCGGAAGATCCGTCTCACACATCAGCTCCACGGCCTTGTTCAGGCGTTTTCTCTGAAGAAGTTCCTTGAAGTTAAATCCTGTGCTTTTCTTGATCATCTTGCTTAGTACATGCATGGGCAGATGAAGCCTGGTGCACAGCTCTGTCAGAGTAGCTGTCCGGTACTTCTGCTCAATATAATCCAGGGTTGTCATGGAGATCATATTTTCGTACTGATTGGGAAGGCGCATCTCCACATACTGTACGGATTCCACCAGATACATAAAGATCAGGCCCATTGTGGTCTGGTTGATCCGTTCCCGGTTTTCTTCGCCGTTTACCAGAGAATAGATGATATTTTCCAGAAGATTCTGGATCTGCAGGACCTCTGCAACCTTAAAGTGAAGATATTCGCCACGTTCCTCATCCTGACGCAGAACATTTACCAGAAAATCCGCCAGCATATTGTCATTGCCAGTCATGGAATAAGCTACATCAAAAAACTCCGGCAGCACCATGAAATTGATGGCAATATCATTCTGTCCCGCTTTCAGGATCTCATGCTTTGTAAACTGGTTGAGAAAAAGCAGCTCGCCTTTATTCACCACGACTTTTTTTCCATCGATGATATTGGTGAGTGATCCCTCACACACATACAACACCTCTACAAAATTATGCCGGTGTGCCGGAAAATACACAAAACGTGTGTGTGTACGCACAGCGATCAGCCTGCCTTCTTTCAGCATCTTACGGCTGTCCACAGTGAAATCCCGGCCGGAAGTGTAGAGATCTTTGTCTACCTCTGCTTCTCCGTCCAGGATCTTACGTTCTTCTTCGGTTATTTTTCTCAGCTGATCCAGTAAAGCCTGCTGCATGTATCCTGCTCCTTTGTCTGTCATTGTCCTGTTGCTCTCATTTTAGCACTACCTTCACGGGAGTACAACTGAAATCACCCAATGATCCTTTTCCGGCTGCACAAAAGAAAAAGGCAGAGTCCAAAGACTCCGCCATTTCCAAAGGATTTATCATATGATTAGTACAGTTTAGCCATCTCTTCGATGTTGCTTGTATCGAATTTCAGAGGTGCGCCAAGTACAACTTCTGTACCGCCGTCATCAGCGTCTGTGATTGTATAGTCACCAAGGTCGCCAGCTGTGAACTTGTCATCTTTGGCACCTGTGATGTCACCGTTGATCAGAGCGATTGTTGTGTAAGCGCTGAGTTTTCCAAGGCCCTGCATATCCCACAGATAGAAGTATGGGCAGGAATGATCTGCATCATCACCTGTGTACTCCTGCATCTCAGACGGAAGTCCAAGACCTGTCAGTTTGCACTCAGATCCGTTATCCTGAAGATATTTAGCAGCTGCTGCGATACCAACAGTTGTCGGTGCGCAGATAACTTTCAGATCTTTGTAGTTCTGAAGAAGAGCTGCTGTCTGGTCTGTAGATTTCTGTGGCTCATCATCGCCGTATACAACGTCTACAAGCTCAAGTTTGCTGTATTTGTCATCGCCTTCCATGATGGTCTTCATTGCGTCGATCCATGCATTCTGGTTAGCGGACTGAGATGTAGCGGAAAGGATTGCGAACTGTCCCTCACCACCGGAAATATCAAGAACTGCATCCATAAGTGCCTGAGCAACTTCTTTTGTACCAGCCTGGTTTACGAAAATCTCACGGCTGTCTTTGTTCGGTGCGGAGTCGAAGGAAGATACCTTGATTCCTGCATCCATAGCTTCCTCAAGTTTAGCCTGAAGAGCGTTAACATCGTTCGCGGAGATACAGATTGCATCGAAGTCCTGAGAAATCAGGTTGTCAAGAACTTTGATCTGTGCATCAGCGGTAGCTGTCTCAGGATAAACGACCTGAACTTCGCCGCCTTCAGCCTCTACAGTCTCCTGGAAAGATTTCGCTGCGATCTCGAAGAATGCGTTACCAGCTGCTTTACCAACCAGAGCGATCTTTTTGTCTTTTGCGGAATCGCCAGCTGCTGCTTCTGTCTTAGTATCGTCTTTTTTGTCATCTGCTGCGAGAACCGGGCAAACTGTACCAAGAACCATTGCTCCACAAAGGATTGCGCTAATTACCTTTTTTTTCATTTTTGTTCCTCCCTATAAGAATATAATTTTTTATATGCTGCTGCCCCCGCTACACCAATGGAGGCAGCTAACAATCATATGGGTTTCAAAATTGATATTTAGTTTTTCTTCATTGCGACTGCTTTTTTTACATCGCCGATGATGTTTGGAAGAGCTACTGCTGCTACCAGAAGTACACCGATGATCAGAAGGATTACCTGTGCGTTTACGTTCTTCTGTCCAAGACCAACTCGTAAGCATACGATGATGAATGCGGAAATGATACCACCGGCCAGGTTACCTTTACCACCTGTGGAGGAGATACCTCCGAATACTGCCATTGCGATGGCATCCATCTCGAATCCGTTACCGGTTGTTGTATTGGCACCATAAGAAGATGATACCAGGAACAGTGCACAAAGTCCAGACATAAGACCCATAACTGTGTAGATGATGAAACGGATCTTTTCAACATGAACACCAGCATAATAAGCTGCCACACGGTTTGTTCCGATCGCATAGGTACGACGTCCGAATGTGCTCTTTCCAAGGAAGATTGCAAAGAGGACACCAAGGATCAGTACCAGGAAAAGAATGTATGGAACCTGTCCGACTTTTCCACCAATGGCACGGAAACCATCTGTGTTTGTGATCGCGATACTTCCGCCGGCTCCAAGTGTTACCTCAGCGATACCACGGAAGATGATCTGTGTTGCCAGTGTTACGATCATTGGAGGAAGCTCCTTGAAACGGGTAAGGATAAATCCGTTAACCGCACCGCAGAGGGCACCAACAACCAGTGCTGTAAGTACTACTACAATGAATGGAGCGTTTGTGTTGCAGACCATGCAGCTTAAAGTTGCGGAGAGACACACGATTGCACCAACAGAAATATCGATCTCGCCTAATACCAGGATGTACGCCATCGGGAACATCATGAATACCTCTGCAAGGTAAACCGGCATCTGACGAAGAACACTCTTCAGATTATAAAATTCAGAAAATGATGCGCAGAAAATATTTACCAGGATAAAGAGAATGACCAGGATGCCTTCCCAACTGAATATGATGTGTTTCATCGGATTTTCCGGCACATTGTTAATACTTCTTCCAGATTTTCCAGCCATGATTTACATCTCCCTTCCCTTTAATGCATTTTTGTCTGCGATCCTCTGCAGGATAACATTGATCACAACTACTACCAGGATGATAACACCCTTGATCATGTTCTGCCACAGGGAGCTGATACCTACAAGTGGAAGAGCTTTTGCGATGGTTGCAAGGATGATGGAACCAAGGAATGCACCTACTACTGTTCCACGTCCACCGCTCATGCTTACACCACCGATAACGCAGGCTGCGATGACATCCATCTCACCACCGTACTGCATATCAGGCATTGCAGAAGCATAAACAGAAACCTGAAGTGCTCCGCCAAGACCTGCGAGGAATCCCATGATCACATATACAAGAAGGTTGATATTCTTTGCATTGATACCGGAAACCTGTGCTGCACTTGCATTACTTCCTACTGCGTAGATTCTTCGTCCTGTTCTTGTCCATTTCATAAAGAAGAAGAATACTACATAACAGATGATGATTACCCAGATTACTTTGTTAATTCCAAGAAATGTGGATGTTGCAAAATTTTTGAAATCACCAAGAGCTGCGGCACTTGCCCACTCACCACCGTGAGAAACAAGATATCCCATTGCTCTGTAGATGTACATAAAGCCCATGGTTGCAATGATCGGCGGAACGTTTGCTCTTGAGATCACAAGACCTACAACAAGTCCGCAGGCAATACCGATTGCCATTGCAATGATGAAAGCAAGTAATGTACTTGTGATATGTCCGTATTTCAGGAGCATACCAATGGACATACCGGAAAGTGCCAGGGTTGACATGATGGAAATATCGATTCCGCCTACCAGCATGACACACAGCATACCAAGTGACATTACCATTGTTACTGCATTATTTTTCAGCATCTCCATGAGTGACTTCGGCGTAAGGAATGACGGGCTGATCGCTGTGACAACTGCAAACAGCACGATTACGATAATTGCCAGCAGAGCCTCTCGGGAGCCTGTAATCTTCTTGATGACAGATTTCTTTTCCATTATTTAGTCCCCTTTCCAGTGCTCTTTTCCATGGACAGCTCAAGGATACCCTCCTGTGTTGCCTCTCCTCTGTTCAGTTCACCTGTCTTACGGCCGTTACACATAACGATGATACGGTCTGCCATACCCAGGATCTCCGGCATCTCGGAGGAGATCAGGATGATCGCATAGCCTTTCTTTGCCAGATCTCCCATGATCGCATAGATCTCGGCTTTCGCACCAACGTCAACACCCTTGGTAGGCTCATCCATGATAACAACCTTCATTTCCTGTGCAAGTGCCTTGGCAACTACAACCTTCTGCTGGTTACCACCTGACAGGGAGCTTGCCGGCTGGAAGATATCAACTGCCTTGGTATCTACTTCCTCAAGAAGCTTCTTGGAAATTTCTCTTTCTGTCTTCTCGTCGTTGAATCCGGATTTTGCATATTTACTGATGACCGGAAGTGTTACGTTTCTTCCAAGTCCCCAGCTCATGATCAGGCCTTCCTTCTGTCTGTCCTCAGGAAGAAGGATGATACCTTTTTCCATTGCCTCGGAAGGAGTCTTGATGTAAACCTCTTTTCCTTCAAGGAAAACTTTTCCTTCATCCGGACGGGTGATTCCGCAGACAGCTTCCACAACCTCTGTACGTCCTGCACCAACCAGACCGGTAAGACCTACGATCTCACCTGCACGTACATTGAAGGACACATCCTTGAAAAATCCTGTTCTGGAAAGATGTTCGATACGAAGCATCTCATCTCCCAGCTCAACTTCCGGTTTCGGGAACAGATCATTGATCTCACGGCCAACCATTGCCTTGATCAGATCTGCATTTGTGATTCCGTTTACATCGTAGGTTCCGATATACTGGGAATCACGGAATACGGTAACTCTGGAAGCCAGACGGTACATATCCTCAAAACGGTGAGAAATAAAGATAATGGAAACGCCATTCTCTTTCAGCTTGTCAACCAGTGTGTAAAGCTTCTCGGATTCGTTTCTGGTAAGTGCTGCTGTAGGCTCATCCAGAATGATGATCTTCGCATTTGTGGAAAGTGCCTTGGCGATCTCAACCATCTGCTGCTGCGCAACAGAAAGGGTACCCATCTCAGCGGTTGCATCGAAATCTGCATCCAGCTCTTTCAGATACTTGTTTGCCTCCTGGTTCATTTCTTTCCACTGGATCATATGATGTTTGATGATCTCATGACCCATAAAAATATTTTCAGCTACTGTAAGGTGCGGGTATGATGTCGGATGCTGATATACGGCTGCGATACCTGCTTCCTGAGCATCCTTCGGACCTTTGAAGTCAACCTTCTGTCCGTTTAAGAACATCTCACCTTCTTCTGCTTTATGTACTCCGGTAATAACCTTGATAAACGTAGATTTACCAGCACCATTCTCACCCATCAGCGCGTGAACTTCGCCAGGTTTGAGCTGGAACTGTACATTATTCAGAGCTTTGACACCGGGGAATATCTTCGTAATACCTTTTAACTCAAGAACATATTCTGACACGGCTCTTTCTCCTCCCTTTCCTTTGATCTGATTTTATTTTATCATCCCACCTGTTGGCTGATAATGGGAATATTTTTGGATAAGGGTAAAATATTCCTTTTTTCTATGTAAAATATTACCCATAAACCAATACCGCATTCTCGTATTTCTATATATTTTATGCTATAATGATAGCGCTGACGTTTCTGTTTTCTGTGAATATAAACAGAACCGTAAATGTCTGATTTACAAGGCTATGAACTATATCCAATTGGAGAACTATCTATGAAATTACTGATCGTTGATGACGAAGAACTTACACGTACCGGACTTATCTCATCTATCGACTGGGATTCTCTGGGGATCACCGAAATCCTTCAGGCTGACGATGGTGTGAACGGGCTGGAAATGGCCAGACTTCATAAACCCGAGATCATTCTCTGTGATGTGCGGATGCCACGAATGACCGGCATCGCCATGCTGGAACGACTGGAAAAGATTCTGCCGGACTGTGTACCTATCTTCATGAGTGGCTACTCAGATAAAGAATACCTGAAAGCCGCCATTAAATTAAAAGCTGTTAATTATATCGAAAAGCCCCTTCATCCCGAAGAAGTACGGGATGCAGTGCTGGAGGCCCAGTCTCTTTACAGGCAGAAGCTTCGTTCCCACCGTGGAGAAGCCCTGCACTCTCAGGAAACAGCCACCCGGCTTGCACAGAAACTGACCCTTCCGCCCTCCGACAACAGTGAGATCGCAGATCTCTGTCTGGAACTCGGACAGCCGGAGCTTCTTGATCCCGACATGAATTTTACTTCCATAATCGTGAAACTCAATAGTGGAGTAGAATCATCCGGTATTTTTCTGGAAGATATCCTGAATGATATTTCCTGTTTTCTGGAACATTATCACCTGAAATGTCTCTTTGTGGAAAAAAGAGTACAGTATCTGGTCCACCATATATATGGAAGCAATGCGCCTTCCCCGACTACACTTTCCGCCGTAGGAAGCTATATTTCCAGGCAATATGACTGCTGTGGAAAACATCTGATCGCTGCCGGCAATACGGTAACTGATATTTCCAGAGTTTATCAGTCCTACGCTTCCGCCGTGATCCTTTTGCAGAATTGCTTTTTCTTTCCGGAAAAAACATTTCTTACAGAAAACACCATAAAACAGCTTTCCCCAAAAGGACCGGTTCCGGATTCCCTGCAGTCTCCGGAAAATACTTTTTCCAAATACCTCCTTGCCGGAGAGGAAACACACTGTGTTCAGTTTCTTGAGGAACTTTTCCGTTATTACAGCTGTAATCACACATTTATGCCCAACCAGATCCGTGATCTTTATTATCAGCTGTTTAATGCGCTTTCCTCTTCCCGAAAAAAAAATCAGGTAGAATCCGGGCTTCACGAAAAACAGGATCTGATCATGGACACCCTGAACAATGCTTTTACCTACGAAGAGCTTCATGAATCTCTGAAAGAAAAAACCGCTCAGTATTTTGAAGATGCAAGGAATTCCCAGCCGGAAAATTCCACCATCTTTATGATCAAGGATTACATCAGCCGGAATTACATGAATGATACCCTTTCCGTAAAGGATATCAGCAGCCATGTATATCTTTCCGCTTCCTACGTATGCACCTTTTTCAAAAGTGAAACTGGCCAGACTCTCAATCAGTATCTGACGGAATACCGCATGGAAAAAGCCAAACAGCTGCTTTCTGATCCCAGATACAAAATTTCTGAGATTTCTTCCAAAGTAGGTTATACAGACGGCAATTACTTTGGTAAAAGCTTCAAAAAATACTCCGGTTTCTCCCCGTCCGAATACCGGGAGAAAATGTCATGAGGGCCTTCTGGCGCCGTTTCAAAAACGGCTATCTTAACTTAAGCCTTCAGACCAAATTCACCATTGCGCTGATCAGTATTGTGGTGCTTCCCGCATTTCTTACCGTATTTCTTTTTTACGGAAGACTGTACAATATGGTCGTGTCCAATACCATCCGGCAGGAACAGGATGCCTCCGCAAAGACTGCGCCTCTCATCGAGCGGACCATGGATACGATTCTGGCTACTACACGGAATATCACCGGCCAGAATTTTTTTCAGGAACTTTTTTACATGCCGGTCAGCGATTCATCTGAAAAACTTGCCACATCCAACCATGCCATTGATTTCAGAAATGCAGTCCAACGACTGACTACCGATTCCATTGTTACAGATGTTCGGATCTATGTTGACTTTCCTGACGATCTGAAAGCACTGGACACCTATCCCAATACCGAGGATCTTCTGGCACCTTTAAACCAGGCAAAAGGTACTTACTGGTATGGTATCTTCCAGGGAAGCCGCGAGACTCAGGAGATGTTTTGTCCATCCTTCTATCTCGGTTCTCAGGAAAAACAGAATTACGGAGATATGGCATATATCTGTCCCCTGAGCCTTTACTACCACAGTACCGCCTACAAAGCTTATCTGGCTGTTTACTTTTCCGATGATAAGCTGAACAATATTTTATCCGACAATCTTTCTCTGGAGGGAAGCGTGTCCTATATTGTAAATGAACGTGATGCCATCGTTGCAACTTCTGATCAATCACTGTCCGGAATCTACCGGCTGGATTACGACACCATCAAAGATTCCTTCATGTCATCCAACAACTTTATTGAGCGAAACATTCTGGACACTAAGGTTTATGCCGGCTTTTACAGTATTTCCAATACAGACTGGTTTATGGTTACAATTCTTCCTGCCCCGCCGCTGATCCACGAAAGCAATCATCTGATGCTTCAGATTGCACTGCTCTACGCAGGTTTTCTTGTTCTGGCCCTTATTTTTGCCAATATACTGGCACACTCCATCACCGGAAGACTTTCTTCTGTGATCCGGCAGATGCAGACCGTACGCCACGGACCACCAACTCCCATGGAAAGCCCGGAAGCCCACGATGAGATCGGTGATCTGATTGATACCTACAATTATATGACCCGAAAAATGGATGAACTGATGAAAAAGCAGGCAAAATCTGCAGAAGATCTCCGGATTGCAGAGTTTAATTCCCTCCAGGCACAGATCAATCCCCATTTTCTTTATAATACCATGGATATGATCAACTGGATGGCACTGCAGGGACAGACGGAAGAAATCAGCCATGCGGTACAGAGTCTTTCCCGTTTTTACAAACTGACGTTAAGCCGGAAAAAAGGAATCTCTACCATTGCAAGGGAACTGGAACATGTGACGATTTATGTACAGCTCCAGAATATGCGCTATCATGACAGCATCGAACTGATCACGGATATTCCGGATGAGCTGTCGGAATATCAGATTCCGAAACTGACTCTTCAGCCGGTTGTGGAAAATTCCATTCTCCACGGAATCCTGGAAAAAGAGTCAAAATCCGGAACCATTGTCATTACCGGATGGATGGAAAACAAAGACATCGTTCTTCTGATTTCCGATGACGGTGTGGGGATTTCCCCTGAAATCCTTTCAACAATTCTCTCCGGAAGTGGAAACAGCCAGTCCGGCGGTACCAACATTGCCGTTTACAATACACACCGGCGCCTTCAGATCCTTTATGGAAAAGATTATGGTCTTACCTATTCCAGCAATCCCGGAAAGGGAACGGAAGTGGAAATCCGTTTCCCTGCACACAGAGAAGAATAATCTACAGGAGGTATATCATTTATGAACACACAATCATCCGTACTTTTATATAATTTCAATGATCCGGACCGGCTCCGGATGATCCGCCGCTATCTGAACCGTCAGAAAGTAAAAGTCCGGATCGTCACCACACCGGAATTTCTGCATCCTCTGGGATATCTTTTTGAACTTCCGGGATTTCAGCCCTGTGCACAGTTTAATCTGGGCAAAAATTTCAGTGAGGAAATGATGGTACTGAACAATTTTTCCAGTGAACAGATGGATGCGTTCCTAGCGTTTTTCCGGGAAGAAGCGATTCCTTCGGTTTCGTTAAAAGCCATGCTCACCCCTGTGACCCAGCACTGGTCTTCCATTCAGCTCCATGACGAACTTACAAAAGAGCATACAATGATGCATAAAAAATAAGAATTTTTCCATCAAAAAAGGAGACCGCATTTGCAGTCTCCTTTTTTCGAATATGTTTTCGGTTGGTTATAAGAAAGAATTTATCGTTTTTTGTGATACTGATAATTATCTTGTTACGATATCTACCGGTACGTTGAAGATTTTTGCAACTTTCAGGATTGTGTCGATGTGTCTTCCTGTAGCAGCTGCCATGTGATGTGTCGGGCCAGCCTCGCTCCAGCGATTTACAAATTCTCTTGCTCCACATGTGAAACGTGTTCTCATGTTTGTATCACCGAAGGAAAGGATTGGTCCTTCCTCGTTTACACCCTCAGCTACAACGAACTTGAAGTTTCCGTCTTTATCCTGAGTGATTGCAAGGTAGGTTACAGGGCCTGTGTATGGATAGAACTGTGTCAGGTATCCGCCGCCTGTTTTGCCGTGGAATACCGGCACGATTTTCATGGTTGGTTTCTTGTCGGAGATGTCAGCGTCACCGCTTCCGGAATGTCCGATGATGCAGATGTCATCGTTGAAATCGATGGAGTACATCTCAGAAAGCTGGCCTGTACCGGAAATTGTCTTTAAGATACTCATTGCCATGGCAACTTTCATATCGCCCTCTACCGCACATGCAGTACCCTGTTTGATCAGCATGGAAAATGCCGGGATCAGCATACTGTCAAGGACACCTGCTTTACCCTGTGCAAATCCGTCGTAATGGGAAGCGATCATTCCAAGATGTTCGTCCTTTACCCATTTTTCAAAAGCAACAACGTATTTGGCCATATCCCATACTTTCTCAATGGTGCCGCCGCCCTCAATATCGAATGTATCAAGGATATCCTGTGCTTTTGCCCGGATTGCCTCCTCATCTGTAATATCATCAGCGATCGCCCACATCTTCTCCCAGTCGAACTGTTTTGTGTAGAGGAACATTCTGTTATAGAGGTTTGTCTCATCAATATACAGATCCATCATACCCGGATATGGTCTTCCGATCTGCGCAATGTTAGTCTCACGGAATCTTCTTCTTACCTGAGCAGCCTTGCACCAGTCTTCGATCTCAGCCTGAACTGCAGGATCTCCGCCTTCTACAACGCCTGTGATAACCGCATGTCTCTTGCCTGCTCTCTCAAGGTCAGCAACTGCCTCGCCTACAGCACCGCATGCATAGCCTTCACCCAGCCAGGAGGCAATGTCAGTGTGCTCATAATCCAGCGCTTTGATCTTCTGAACGTTTACAAGAACAACCGGAACATCCAGATCACGGATCGCCGGAAGCATGTTGTAGGATGTTGCGTATGTCAGCATCTGAAGAAATACAAGGTCAACATCTGCTGCACGGAACTTATCTCCTGCCACCATTGCCTGCTCTTTTGTTGTCACCATTCCGCCGTCAACGATCTCTACTGTATCCGGGATCGTTTTCTTGAATGCGTCGTACTGTGCCTCAAATTCCGGCACCAGTGACGGGAACTGCGGAAGATATGCGCCTAAAGCAATTGAAAATACACCAACTTTTGCCTTTGTGTTAACTAACATAATAAAACCTCCAGTTATTTTTATTTATGCTTTGTATACTTTGATACCGAAGGACTCATGGATGGTTGTACGAGCCTCCTCGATCGTTTTAAACTCCTCGGCCTTCAGCATCTGTGCTGTGATATTACCGATTGCAGTAGCCTCACCAGGGCCTGCATGGATTTCTTTCTTTGTAGCTTTTGCAGTCAGCTCATTTAAGTATCCTGCATTGGAACCACCGCCTACGATATGGATACGGCTGTAGGTTCTTCCTGTCATCTCCTCGATTTCTTTTGCGATCTTAGCGTAGCAATCTGCAAGGCTTGTATAGATAACGGTTGCAATCTCGCCAAGAGTTTCCGGAACCTGCTGTCCTGTTCTGCGGCAGTAGTCCTGAACCTCTTTTGTCATGTTCTCAGGAGAAAGGAAGCACTCATCGTTTGCGTTTACTCTTGACGGGAAGTCTTTTGCCTCCTCAGCCATCTCGCAGATCTGTGCAAAGCTGTACGCATCATCAAACTCATGACGTACAGACTGGATCATCCAGAGACCCATGATGTTCTTCAGATAACGGAAACGTCCTGCATATCCACCCTCGTTTGTGAAGTTCATCTCACAGCTCTTCTCAGAGCAGTCTGCTTCTTTTCTCTCGATTCCCATCAGAGACCATGTTCCGGAACTGATATAAATGAAATCGTCATCATTTGCAGGCACAGCCAGAACTGCAGACCCTGTATCATGTGTAGCCGGTGCTACAACCTCAAGATCAAAGCCAACTGCTTCCTTCACTGCGTCTGTTAAATGTCCGATGCTTGTGCTAGGCATGATCAGCTTCTGGAATATCTTTCTTGGATATCCCAGCATATCGATCAGCTCATAATCCCAGTCCTTGGTTGTCGGGCATACAAGCTGTCCTGTGGTTGCCTCTGTGTACTCGCAAGTTTTTTCGCCTGTAAGAAGAAAATGGAAGTAGTCCGGTACATGAAGAAGTGTCTCAGCCTGCTCCAGATACTCAGGATGTTTCTTCTTCACTGCCATCAGCTGATATACTGTATTGTAGATCGCTTTCTGGATACCGGTTCTTGCATACAGATCCTTCAGGGAAATTGTCTTATAAACTTCCTCGTCCATTCCCTCTGTACGATGATCACGGTAGCCTACCGTGTTGCCAAGAACCTTGTCATCCTTGTCTAGAAGCACGAAGTCAACACCCCAGGTATCAACACCCATGCTTACCGGGATCTTGCCGATCTCTTTACATTTCTTAAGACCATTTACGATCTCGTTGAAAAGGCGGTCAAACTCCCAGCAGAGCTCTCCATCCTTCTTAACCATGCCGTTCTCAAAACGATAGATTTCTTCCAGGATCATTTTTCCGTTTTCCATATGTCCCAGAATGTGACGTCCACTGGATGCTCCGATATCTACTGCTAAATAATATGTTGCCATTTTTAAATCCTCCTCAATATGTAAGCTTCTGATCACTTTCATATCTGATGTTGTATTTATCATACATCAGGATCCTTCCGGTGATAAGAACCTCTTTTGTCAAAAAAAGTGTCTTTATTTGCAAATAATACAGCGATTATTTATGAACTACTGCATTATTTGTTTAAAAAATCCGCTGACTGAATCAGCCAGCGGATCTCTTATTTTTACGTTCGTGAACGCAATCCGCGTTCATTACAACTTCACGATCTGATCGATTATATGATTAGTCATAAAGGTTAGGAGCAATATCCTCGTCTTCCATATTTGTTGCATCATACCAGTAACCGTCTGTAGGAACATCCTGAAGCTCCTGGCCGTTTGCTGCTGCTGTCAGAGCGTAGATTGCATAGTATCCCATCATAAGAGGAGACTGTGTAACAGCACCGATGAATGTGCCATCTTTAACAGCTGCTTTGATGATAGAACCAGCATCGAAACCAACACCAACTACATCACCGTTTGCCGGGTCAGAACCAAGAACGTTAAGGTTAGCATTTGCTGCAAGAACACCCTCTGCAGAAACCTGGTTGGAACCGAATACTGCGATACAGTTCTCCTGGGAAAGGATTGCCTGAGCCTCTGTGGAGCAAAGCTCTACAGTTGTCTGTGCCGGAACAGCTACCTGGATAACAACGTCTGCGTCTTTAGCATCAGCATCAGCACCCTCTGCTGCGTTAACATAGAACTCGTTACCGCTTACTGCTACAGTCTTGCCATCAGCCTGAAGAAGCTCGATCATCTTGTTGATGAATCCAGTACCACGCTGCTGAATGTTCTGAGCTGTTGCATCCTGGTTAACCTCACCGATGATAACCTGTCCGTCAGCATCTTTAACAACGTCTTTAATGGAGTTGTACATATTCTCAGCTGCTACTGCACCAGCCTGTGCGTTGTCTGTACAAACCTCGCATACTACAGATCCTTCCGGAGCATCAGCGATACCTGTATCGAAAGTTACAACCGGGATACCTTTTTCTGCACATGTCTTAAGAGCATCCTGAACAGAAGATGTATCGCAAGCTGCAAGTCCTAATCCAACAGGATTGGAGCCGATAGCTGTGTTGATCATGTTAACCTGGTCAGCGATATCGGACTCACTGTTCGGTCCCTGTGCTTTATAAGTAACGCCCAGCTCCTCAGATGCTTTCTTCATACCTTCCTGAGCTGCATCCCAGTATGTAGACTGGAAAGATTTAACCATCATCGGGAACTCATAAGCTTCGTTTGCTTTCAGTCCGTCGAACTGTGCGGTAGGATCCTCAGCTGCTGTGGAATCTGCGGATTCCTCTGTTGCTGCATCTTCTTTCTCCTCAGCTGCAAAAGCTGCTGTTGCGCTCATGCTTGTTACCATTGCTGCACAGAGCATTAATGCCATAACCTTTTTTGCTTTCATATAATATTTCCTCCTTAAAATATATTATATAGTTTTTTATGTTCATACGCCGTTGCTACCCCTTGGCGTTTCACATCTTTGATTATCGGATACTGTTCACATTTCTCTGTGAACAGCACCCTTGCTTATTGTACCACACTTCTTAATATTAGTGTGCTGCTTTTTTCTCTTTCAGGATATCGATCAGAACGGCTACGATCAGAACGATACCTGTGATGATCTGCTGCCAGTTTGCCTGCAGGCCGATGTATGGAAGACCTGTTTTCAGAAGCATGATGACGAAGATACCAACGAATGTACCGATTACGGAACCATATCCACCGGTAGCTGCTACACCACCAACGAATACACCACCGATAGCATCCATCTCAAGTCCGGCACCAGTACCAGGCTGTACAGTAGGTGTTACTGCTGCGTATGCGATTGCCGCAAGACCTGTAAACAGACCGCAGACAACGTATACCATTACGTGATAGAACTTTGTATTGATTCCGGAAAGGGCTGCTGCCTCTTTGTTGGAACCGATTGCAATTGTATAACGACCGAATTTTGTGTGGTTCAGGATGTACTCCATAACCAGTACCAGGATGATCATCCAGAGGAAACCAAGTGGATAACGGGAAGCGCTTCTTCCTGTACCAACTGTTACCTTGAAGATGGTATGGAACCATCCGCCCGGCTGTGTAAGTCCCGGCCAAGGTGTCGCACTGCAGAGAGATCCGGCACCACGGGTAATCATACAGGTACAAAGTGTTGCCAAAAATGGCGGCAGGTTCATAACACCGATCAGTACACCGTTCAGTGCACCGACTGCGATACCAAGAACAATACAGATCAGCATTGCCAGAGCTACCGGGCAATTGTTGTTTCTGATCAGTGTTCCTGCGATCAGTGCGTATGCTACCATACCAGTTCCGATTGACAGGTCAACACCACCAGTGATAAGCGGGAATGTAACTCCGATCGCCATAAGAAGATCGTAATATGAGAAATCCAGCATACTCAGGATCGTGGTGTACTGTCTGAATTCTTTACTCAAGCCTGAGAATATTGCACACAGGACAATGATAACGAGCAAAACAATAAATCTCTGATCACTTAAAATACTTTTTTTCTTCTTAGTCATGACTTTCCTCCTTAATTGATATTCCGTGTGGCCTTGTCCATGATGTTTTCCTGGGTTGCCTCGGAGATATCAATACATCCGGTAACTTTACCCTCACACATGATGATGATACGGTCACTCATTCGGAGAACTTCTGTCATCTCAGAAGAAATCATGATAATGGATTTGCCTTCTGCTGCCAGTCTGTTCATTAATTTGTAGATTTCGTTCTTGGCACCAACATCGATACCTCTTGTCGGCTCATCGAAAATAAGGATATCGCTGTCTCGTGTCAGCCATTTAGCAATAACAACCTTCTGCTGGTTACCACCGGAAAGGTTTACTACCAGCTGATCGGTGGTCGGTGTCTTTGTTGCAAGCTCATTTACATATTTCTCTGCAACCTGTTTCTCTTTTGCCTTGTTGATAAAAATACCATTGGTAAACTCTTCCATGGTTGCCAGTGTTGTATTCTCTGTTACAGATTTCTGTACAACACAGCCATATCTTCTTCTGTCCTCTGACAGATAACCGATACCACATTTAACAGCATCCTGCGGGCTGTTGATGGTCACCTCATGAAGCTGACCGTCTTTACCCATAACAGAGATCTTACCACTCTGTTTCGGGTCTGCTCCGAACAGTGCTCTGGCTGTCTCGGTACGTCCTGCCCCCATTAGTCCTGAGAAACCAAGGATCTCACCTTTCTTCAGTTCAAAGCTTACATCTTGAACCATCTTTCCTGCGTTCAGATGTTCAACCTTAAGAACTACCGGTGCATCTGCCGGAACTGCACTCTGCTGTTTCGGATCTTCATAAATAACACGACCAACCATCATGTTGATGATATCTTCTTTTGTACTGTCTTTTGTGATCAGAGTTCCTACATATCCACCATCTCGCATAACGGTTACACGGTCTGTGATGGTCTTGATCTCATCCATACGGTGAGAGATATATACGATACCAAGATTCTTCTTACGAAGGTCACGGATGATCTCGAACAGGTCCGCGATCTCTTTCTCTGTCAGTGCTGCGGAAGGCTCATCAAAAATGATAACCTCAGCTTTATGGGAAATTGCTTTTGCGATCTCACACATCTGCTGTTTTCCGACTGTCAGGTTTTTCATCTTTTCTTTCGGATTGATCTCAATGTTCAGATCCTGAAAAAGCTTTTTGGAATCCTCGATCATCTTTTTGTCATCAATGCGGAAACCCTTCTTCGGCTCACGTCCGATGAAGATGTTCTGAGCAACAGTAAGATCACCTACCATGTTCAGCTCCTGATGTACGATTACAACGCCGGCATCCTGTGCCTCACGTGTATTGTGGAATTCTGTTTCCTGTCCTTTGTAAACGATGGAACCTGAATCCTTCTGATAAATACCGGTAAGAACCTTCATCAGTGTTGATTTACCGGCACCATTTTCTCCCATAAGTGCATGTACTTCGCCGCGTTTTACTTCGAAATTAACGTGATCCAGAGCATGAACTCCAGGAAAGGACTTATCAATGTCCTTCATAGTTAAAATAACTTCACCCATTGTCGCATCCTCCCTCTAAGATCAGTTCTTTCTGCGTCTTGCAGAAACGTCGATATAAACTGCAACGATAACGATGATACCTGTGATGATCATCTGCTGTCCTTTACCAAGGCCAAATGCCATAATGCCCTGCTGAAGAAGAGAGATGATAAATACGCCGATTACAGTACCGCCGATGGAAGCAAGTCCACCAACCATGGATGTACCACCCATAACGCAGCCTGCAATAGCCTCATTGTTGTACTGATCGCCATAACCTGGCTGAACAGTTGTGTATGTAGCTACAAAGAAGAGTGCTGCAATACCTACCAGGAATCCGCAGATCATATAAGCAAGCATTTCCCATTTCTTTGTGTTGACACCGGAAAGACGGACAGCCTCTTTGTTAGATCCAAGGCAGAGGATGTAACGTCCTGGTTTTGTGTTGTAAAGAACGATACCGCAGATAACTGCCATTACCAGGAAAATAACAATTCCTACAGGGAAGCCATTTACGGAAACGATATTACGGAACCAGCCGTTTGCCTCACTGGCTGCCGGCCAGCTTACGGACTGTGTTTTTGTGAATACAGAAGCAATACCTTTTGCAATGTTCATGGATGCCATGGAAATAATGAATGGTGGCACTGACATGTAAGAAACCATCCAGCCATTAAAAATACCAAAGCAGAGACCGATCAGAATGCAAAGGATCATGGCAACTGCACATGGAACCTTGTAGGATGTCATGCAGTAACCGGATACCAGTGCACAGCAGAACATTACAGGTCCGATGGAGAAATCGATTCCTCCTGTAGCGATTACGAATGTAACGCCAAGTGACAAAAAGCCCAGGAAGTACACATAGTTCAAAGTAGATCTGATACTATCAACAGCCGGAAACTTGTTTCCAAGAACTACTTTAAAAACCAGGAACATAAGAATCAGAACACAGACAAGCAGTATTCTGTTCAATCCGAGCTTCTTAACGATTGGATTTTGTTTTAAGTTTTCCAATTTTTACCCTCCTCACGTTTTGCACGTATCTTGTGTTTTCTTGGTTACTATAATACCGTTAAAATCAAATAATTGTAATAGAATATCTTTCAAAAAAAGGTTAAATATTTACTGTAATGGTAAATATTTAACCCTTTTCTTTGTGCATTTATGACTATTTACGGTGTAAGATCACCATATGTTTTTAACGTATTAAACGGAAAAAGCAGTTTTTCGATCTCACTGGTATACATATTGTCAGGAGTCACAAGCTGGCACCCGGAATTAATATTCTTCTTATAGTCTTCTCCACGCAGCATCTTAACAGTTTCCCGAACACCCACATACCCCATTTTAAATGCCTTCTGTACAACGATTCCCTGGAAGATTCCGTGTTCCATCAGCTGGACGGCCTCCTGTGAGCTGTCTACTCCCACCACCCTGATCCGATTCTCTGCTTTTGCTGCCTTTACTGCTCTTGCAGCACCTACAGAGGAATATTCATTCATTCCCGCGATCATCTTGAGATCCGGATATTTTTTCATCAGCTCTTTTGTAAGCTCATAGGACTTGTCATACCGAGAATCACAGTATACCACATCTACGATATTATCCTTCAGACTGCCAAGTCCTGTCAGGAAACCTTTTTCTCTTTCAACTGCTGTAGATACACCCTTTACATGTGAAACGATCGCAATCTGATCATCCGTTCCCACAAGATCCTTCGCAAACCTGCCAAGGATCTGTCCCGCTTCCAGATTATCGGTCGCAACGGTAAGATCCTGGACCTCTTCCTGTGTGTAAGAATCAATAAATGCGATATGTATTCCCTGTTCCTTTGCCTTCTTCAAAAGCTGGTCGGATTCAGTGAAGCTGGACGGCGAGATCAGGATCGCGTCCGGTTTTTCTTCTGTTGCCCTTTCGATCAGCTTGTTCTGCCCATCCACATCATTCTCTTCCTCAGGTGCCCATACGCGGATATCTGCATTATATTCCTTTGCAGCCATCTCCGCCCCCTGGATCAGTGATGTCCAGAAATCATTGGTACCGTCCACAACCTTCGGAATATAGATCAGCGATAGTTTTCTCTCTTCTTCTACCTGTTTATAATAGACTATTCCGGCTACAAGCCCCGCCACAAGGCAGATGACCACTCCTAAAGTCAGGAGTTTTCTATGTTTTTTCATATTGATTCCTCCTGTATTCCCGGAATGATGATCGTGGCAGTGGTTCCGACACCTTTTTCACTTTCATAGGTGATCCCGTAATTTTCTCCATAATAAAGCTTCAGACGTTTCTGTACATTGTAAACACCCACACCATTGGAATGATAATTCACCTTATGCTTATCATAAATATGTGACAATGTTTCCTCATCCATACCTACACCGTTGTCGATCACCTGAAGAACTGCATTTCCGTCCTTCATAAAGCCTTTTACCTGCAAAAGTCCCTTACTCTCTTTATATTTCAGTCCATGATAGATGGCATTTTCAATGATCGGCTGGAGAACCAGCTTGATCAGAGGGATATTTAATATAGAAGGTTCTACATCGATCTCGAATTCCAGCTTGTCCTTGTAACGCATCTTCTGGATCGTAAGATAACCCTTGGCATACTCCACTTCCCTTGCAAGAGGAACCACTTCATCTTCATTACTGATGCTCTGACGAAGAAGACGCGCCAGGGATGCTGTCATCAGAACAACCTCTTCGTACTTTCTGCCCTCTGCCATCCAGATGATCGAATCCAGGGTATTGTAGAGAAAATGAGGATTGATCTGGGACTGAAGGGCCTTAAGCTCACTTTTTCTCTTTGCTTCCTGTTCCTTCACGTTCTGCTCCATAAGATCCTGTATCCTATGTGTCATCATATTGAAAGATTTCGTCAGGCTTCCGATCTCATTCTCTGAATCGATCTCCACATCTGCTCCGTCAAAATGCCCTTCCTGTACTCTGGACATGGAATCTCTGAGACGCTGAAGAGGATATGTAAGACTCTTTGCCAGAAATCTGGAAAAAAGCAGTGCCACGATCATCAGAAGTGCGGAAATAAGCACATAAATACTCTGTGCCTGATTGCTTTTGCGCAGAAGCTCGCTGACGCTCATACAACCCACAACGGTCCATCCGGTTTTATTTGATCTGGAAATGGAATACAGCTTTCCTCTGTTTCCCTTTTCGGTACGCACCGTATCTTCTTTTGATTTCACGATCAGGTCGATATTCTCAGTCTGCAATTCATTGTAAAGCTGCTGCTGCTGGGGATGGTAAACGATATTTCCGCTTTCATCCAGAATGAATGCGTATCCTTTTTTTCCAATGGTATTCTGATCACAGAGTTCACTGATGGCACTGTAATTCAGGTCAATAAAAAAGACTCCCTCTTTCTCACCACTGTTGGAAAAATTACGGATCCCCCTGCTTAAAGTGATCACCCACGGACGCTCTCCGCTGATGATGTGCTGTACATGGGAAGATGTAAGAAGAGGACCTTCCGGCTTCTGCAAAGCATCCAGATACCACTTCTGGGTGGAAAGCTTCAGATCCGGATTCACAGACTGTTTGCCGTCGTTGATCAGTTTCCGCCCATTAATTCCAATGATTCCCAGATTTCGGATATCACTTCGCCCGTCCAGAATTGTCTTGAACTGGTTGATCAGACGTTCTCTTGTGTCATCGTCCACATTTTCGCCGAAAAGATATTGCTGCACATCCTCGTTGCTGGAGATCATATAAGCAATATTTTCCATGTAGTCAATATAAGAATCTATATTCTGATTCATCTGCTGCACGATATTCTGGGTGTAGACAGAGGAATTTTCAAAAATAGAATTGCGGGTATATCTCATAGAAACACCGGTTATAACCAGCACCGCACTTAAAAGCAGCACCGTCACCACCGCAAAGATCGCGCTCTGGATACTTTTGAATTTTCCTATGATCTTTGCCGCAAACCGGATATCTCTCATTTACGTTTCTCCCTTGCATATTCTGTCGGGGTGCAGCCTGTCATTTTTTTGAAGGAAATTCCAAAGTAATGCGGGTCTGCAAATCCGACTTTTTCGGCAATTTCATAATTCTTCATGGTTGTATTTTCCAGAAGCTCCTTCGCTTTCTCCATTCGGGTACGTATCAGAACTTCTGTAAATGTTTCTCCTGTAAGATCTTTAAAAATCGTACTAAAATAACTGGTACTGATATTCAGATAGGAGCAGATACTGTTCAGGCTTAAATCCGGGTCCATATAATTCTTCTGAATATAGTCCAGGGCAAGTCTTGCCTGGCGCTGTCCGCTGGAACTGTTGGCATCGGAAAGCGTCTGAAAAATTTCTCCCACATGAGATTTTACCAGTTCAAATGCACTGTCAAAAGAATTCTGCTCTGTGACCTGCTGCAGAAGTGCTTCTCTTTTGGAAAAAAGCTTACTGTCCGGAACCATATCCTCGCAGGTTTCGTCTGCTGCACGGATGATCTGCTGCAGATAAACACAGGCCCTGCTCTTATCCACGCGTGCCGCTTTGATGTCGGATGAAATTTTTTCTAAAATATGATCCGCATTTTCTTTCCTGCCTGTTTTCAGTGCGGTTACCAGAGCCTCTACGACATTCTTTATGGAAAGCGTATTCTCCTCCGGCTGTTCCTCCATATCGATCAGAAGCCTTCCACCAAGAAGATATCTGTATTCGATTCCCTTTTCTGCCAGCTCATGAGACACCAGAAGCTCCTGCTGTGTCCTTGCCCAGCTTCCCACACTGATTGAAACATCCAGAGCCATCAGCTCTTTAAGCTTGGACTGGATCATCTGACAGATTTCCATAATTTTTTCGCCAAATTCTCTGGTCCGGTTTCCCATAAACAATACGCAGACCTTATTGTTTCCTTCCTGATAGGCAACACCTGCCTTCTCCCTGCTTACAATCTCATCACTGACATTAAAAAGGACAAAGGACATCAGTGCACTCTCCTGCCTTTTCTCTGCGGTGATCTGTGTTCCGTCCGAATACAGATCCAGATCAAACGCCGCCACGCGATAGCAGGCAGCTTCCAGACTGATTCCAAGCCCGGAAAGTTCCTCAAGGCTTTCTTCTCTTGTTTTAATGTTTTCCACAAAAGCCTGCAGTGCTCTGGACCGGATCACAATCGCATTCTTCTGATAGTTCTCCGATGTCTGCGTCAGGCGCTCGATTTTCTGTTTTTCTTCTCTTCGCTGATCCACTTTTTTCTTCATTTTTTCGATGACTGCACGGAGTTCCATGGCAGTTACAGGCTTCAGCATGTATTCACTGACGTCATACTGGATCGCCTTCTTGGCATATTCAAACTCACCGAATCCACTGAAGATCACAATTACAATATCCGGATAGTTATCATGGAGAAAATGGCTCAGTTCCATACCATCCATATATGGCATAAGAATATCTGTAAGTACAATGTCTACCGGATGGGTCTGCACAAATTCCGCTGCTGCCTTCCCGTTGTCACAGTCTCCTACCAGCTCGCAGTCCATGGCTTTCCAGTCAATATTCTCCCGGATCGCATCGCGAACAAGTATCTCATCGTCTACCAGTAAAATACGATACATAATTTCTGTCGTCCCCCTCTGTTCAGTTTCTGTTGCTTTTTTTGTACATCCCCCTGGCAGATACCTCCCACTATATCTGCCATTTACATTGTTAAAAATTACTGTTTTCTATGTAAACAATAACTGTTAATTCTTTCTACATGGTAACATGTTTGTTGATAATTTACAACGGAGTTTCTTAGTCCACTTTACAGGCAGTACTGTGCAAAAAATCCCATGTCCAATATATTGGACACGGGATTTCATCGTATACAATATTACGCTGGCTGTTCCGCGATTTATTTTACAATAACGCCATCTTCATCCCAGAGGTCATGCCAGTCGTTTGCACCATGCCACAGGAATACCTGTCCTTTTACAAGACGGTTGCCTTTTTCCAGGGTTGCGATGGTTGCCATTTCCTCTTCTGTAAGAGGATCCTCGGTGACACATTTCAGGTTGCTTGCATAGTTATGGACAGAGAACGGAATGGAGATCTCACCTCTCTGATGTGCCCATTTCAGAGCTATCAGAGCCGGATGAACACCATGTGCTTTTGCGATTGCCTGCATTTCCGGAACTTCCAGATCCGCAACATCCTCCGGACAGATATCTCTCTCAGGTCTGCGTGGGGAACCGATCGGCATGTAACCTACCGGCTGGATGTTATGTGCTACCAGATAATCATAAAGCTCCTGCTGCTGGAAGCATACATGCAGCTCAAGCTCGCAGGTTGCAGGTTTGATCTTCATAAGTGGAAGAACTGCCTCAAGTTTCGGAATGGTCATGTTGGAAATACCGATGTAACGGATCTTTCCTTTTTCTACCAGAGCCTCGCACTGACGGTATGTATCCATGAACTCCTCAACACTGAACGGCTTGGAATCCGGATTTCTGGAATCTACATCACATCCCGGTGCATGATAGTTCGGGAATGGCCAGTGGATATAATACATATCCACATAGTCACACTGAAGGTCTTTGATGCTCTTGTCACAGGCTTCCTCTACTCTTCTGTGCATGTCGTTCCATACTTTTGTCATGATGAAGAGATCCTTACGCTCTACAACGCCTTCGTCGAACGCATCCTTAAATACCTGGCCGATCTCATGCTCGTTTCCGTAGCATGCGGCACAGTCGAACATACGGTAACCACTGCGGATCGCGCCTGCAACAGCTGCAGATACATCCTCGGCGGATACACGGTCGGAACCGAAGGTTCCCATTCCGACGCATGGAACCTGTTCGCCGGAAGGAAGTGTCACTTTCGGCACGATTGCCGGATTGATAACTTCTGCCATCTTTACATCTCCTTTTTTATGAAAAAATTTTTCTTATTATAAACTTGTTTTACAGCCTCTATAATTTTTTGATTTCAATCTGTGGAAGAAGTTTCTCCATATCTTCCATCACAAAGAAACCGGTCTCCTCACGCATGGCTGCTGCCGCTGAGATCGCGCTGGCCCTGCGCAGGGTCTCTTCCAGGGAAAGTCCCTCGCTTAATCCAAGGGCAAAACCTGCGATCATGGAATCTCCACAGCCTACAGTATTTACTGCATCGATCTTCGGAACTATCGCACGGAAAATCCCCTCCTCGCCAACTGCCAGGGAGCCATCTGCTCCAAGAGAAACCGCTACGATCTCCACGCCACCGGCATGGATGGCTTTTGCCGCTTCGATGATATCGTTGATGTCATCACAGTGCTTTCCCGTAAGCATTCGGATCTCGTCGATATTGGGCTTGATCAGTGTTGGTGCTGCCTTGATTCCCTCTTCCAGAAGCTTTCCGCTGGTATCCAGGATCACCGGTTTTCCTGCGTCTTTGACAATCTTCACAAGACGCTGATAGGCAGTTCCGTCAAGTCCTTTGGGCACGCTGCCGGACATTGCAACAACAGAAGCGTCTTTTACAAGCTCGCGGAATTTTTTCTCAAATCCCTCAAAGTCTGCCTCTGTGAGAGTAAATCCCGGCTCCAGGAATTCGGTCTGCACGTGATTCACTTCATCCCAGATATTGATGCAGGAACGGCTCTCCGCGTCCACATGGTAAAAAGCGCTCTTGATGCCAAAAGGTTTCAGGGCATCTTCAATATAATTGCCTGCGTGGCCGCCCACAAAACCTGTGGCAACCACTTCGGCACCGTAAATGGACGCCGGCTTGGAGACATTCAGTCCCTTTCCGCCGGGAACATAGGTACATTCCCGTACCCGGTTCACTTCGCCCACTTTAAAATCATCTACTACATAACGCTTGTCAATGGCAGCGTTTAACGTTACAGTCAGGATCATATCAGTCTTCCTCATTGGAAAGAAGGATCTTTCCTTTTACAAGGCCCGGGGTCTTGAACAGCTGGAATGCTTCCTGTGCCTGGCTCATCGGGATCTTCTTGTAGATGAAGCCCGGATCAAATTTCAGCTGGCCGGTTGCAAAGTAATGCGCGGTCAGATCCCACTCACGTCCCGGATATGGTGCACTGTAGGACATCCAGGAACCGGTAAGTTTGAACTCTTTACGGTTCATATTCTCCCACTGTTTCGGTGTGAAAGTAAGGTTCTCATGAGGAGTACCGATAAAGCATACATGGGCTTTGTTTGCAGCAAGCTCAAATGCCATGTGCATAGTCGGAACCTGTCCGGCTGTCTCGAATACAAAGCCGTATCCTTTGCCGCCTGTGATGGCCATGGCCTTCTCCATGTAGCCTTCTTCTTTTGTGTTGATGACTTCATCTGCGCCGAGACGTTTTGCAAGGGCAAGTCTCTCATCGCTGATATCAAAAACTACGACTTTCTTGGAGCCGAAGATCTTTGTCCACTGCATGGTAAACATACCAACGGTACCGCCGCCCAGGATTGCCACATACTCACCGCCGTGGTAATCATTCTGGAATACACCGTGGATGGCTACGGTTGCAGGCTCAAACATAGCGCCCTGCTCATATGGAACATTGTCTGCAAACGGTACGGCATTTTTCTCAGGAACTACTACATAGTCCGCATTTGCTCCCTGCTCTCTGGAACCGATGAAGCTGTAATGTTTGCAGAGGGAGTAATTACCTTTCTGGCAGTCGTCACATTTCATACATGGAAGAAGCGGTGCACCGGATACACGGTCGCCGACTTTTACCTTGGTAACGCCTTCTCCGACTTCCACAACATCACCGGAAAACTCATGTCCAAGTACGATCGGGTAAAAATGTACACCGTGGTTTAATACACGGGGGATATCAGATCCGCAGATTCCGGAATATCTTACTTTGATCTTTACATGACCAGGTGTTACCTGTGGTTCTTCCACTTCCTGATACTGGACATCTTCATTTGCTACTACTACTGCTGCTTTCATGATTATTTTTCCTCCTCATTTCTCATCATAGGTTCAAGAGATTTATAGAGATTTAAATAGGTTTTATAGGTTTTCTCATAAACGGCCCTGTTATCAAGGTTCGGTTCATGTCTTCTCGTTTCTTTTACGGTAAGGCGGATGGCTTCATCATAATCCTGATACATTCCAACGCCAATACCTGCCAGGATGGCTGCGCCAAGGGTTGTGGCTGTATCGGAGGACGGTACTACGATCGGTTTGCCGGTAATATCGGATTTGATCTGGGTCCAGAGAAGAGAGTTGGCGGATCCACCCATTGCGCGGAGAACTTCCACATCTGCTCCTGCCTCTTTTGCCACCTCAAGGTTGTGCTTCAGGGAAAGTGCCACGCCTTCCATGCAGGCACGTACCATATGGCCCTTGGTCTTGGCGAAATCCAGTCCGTAAAATACGCCCTTTGCGTTCGGGTTCCAGATCGGGGAACGCTCGCCGGACATATATGGAAGAAATACCACACCGTCACTGCCTGGAGCAATTTTTTCCGCGATCTCATTGAGCTGATCCAGGGAAGACCCTTTTTCCTCAGCTACAGAGCGCTCATAATCTGCGAACTCACGTTCAAACCAGCGCATGACACCACCGCCGCCGGTTGTGCCGCCCTGAAGGAGCCACTGTCCCGGAACTACGTGATATCCGAGGATCAGTCTGGGATCTGCCTTGTACTCGTCCATGCAGATACTCATTCCTCCGGCCTGTCCGCCCTGTTCCTGTGTCTCTCCCGGATGGATCACTCCGGCCCCCAGCGTTCCACATGCCGCATCCAGACCGCCGGCAACAACCGGTGTTCCCACAGCAAGGCCGGATTCTTCTGCTGCTTTCTCTGTAACCGTTCCCACAACATGGTCACAGTCGCAGATCTCAGGAAGAAATCCCATGGGGATTCCAAGTTTTTTGCACATTTCCTCATCCCAGGCTGCTTTTCTCATGTCAAAGCAGTGCAGGCCGTATCCCTGTGAAACATCCTGACTCATCACACCGGTCAGTTTGTAGGCAATGTAGCTGTTGGACTGCAGGATCTTGTCGATCTTTGCGTAAACTTCCGGGAGATTTTCTTTGTACCAGAGGATCTTTGCGGTTGTGTAGGATGGCTGAAGAGAATTACCGGATACTTCAAAAATCTTGTCCGCTCCGATTTCTTCGTTCAGTCTGTCGCAGATGGACTGTGCTCTGGTATCCATCCAGATCGGAGTGTTTGTGAGAACATTTCCGTCCTTGTCCATGGCAATGGCGGACCAGCTCTGGCCGTCAATGCCGATACCTGCGATCTCCTCCGGCTGGATCCCGGCTTTTTCGATCACTTTTTTTACTGCCTGACAGACAGCACTCCACCATTCTTCCGGATTCTGCTCTGCCCAGCCTTCTTTCGGATAATATACCGGATAATCACCATTGGCTGCTGCCACTACGGTTCCTGACTTTTCAAAAACCGCAACCTTGCAGGCACTGGTGCCGATATCAATACCAAGTAAATATGGTTTCATTATGAATTCTCCTTCTCCTTTAGCACACGCACGGATTTCCCCATAATAATTTCCGCGCCAAGCTTCTCTGTGATCGGCTCCGTTTCTTCGCTCTCTGCCTCTCCCAGCCGTTTCAGCATAATGCTCGCCACTTCCCTGGCAATGCCCGATGTAGGCTGTGCCACGATGGTAAGCTTGGGGCTGCAGGCTCTGGCAAACTGCAGATTATCAAAACCGATCATGGAAAGCTGTTCCGGAATTTTCAGATCCAGCTCATTCATTCCGATCACCGCCCCCATGGTCATCTCATAGTTGGTAACGAATACGGCTGTCATATCCGGATTGTCCGCCACAAGTTTCTCGATTCCTCTCACGCCACCCTGAATGGTATAGTCGCCGTGATAGATCAGAGATTCCCGTACCGGAAGATTTTCTTTTTCATATGCGCTTCGGTATCCCTGGAGACGTTCCTGCGCCGTGGAAATTTCCTCCGGGCCGCCGATAATCCCGATCTTACGGTGTCCTGCCTTAAAAAAAACTCTCATGGCATCCTCGGCCGCCTTCTCATTGTCCACAAGAACACTGTCGCAGGAAAGCTCCTGTATTCTTCGGTCAATGAGTACAATGGGCTTCCCGGTTTTCTGGAATTTTTTTAGATGATTGCCTTCAGCATCCACCGGCATGCTGATGATCCCATCCACACGTTTCCGGCTTAAAAATTCCACTGCGTCCCGCTCCAGTTTCTTATCGGTACGGCAGTCACAGACAATGGTGGCGTATCCGTGGCTTCGCAGCACATCCTCCATTCCTGTGATGATCTCCGCACAAAAGGTATTATTAAGCTCCGGGATCACTACCCCGATGGTCTTGGTGGCATTGGTCTTCAGGCCTCTTGCCACCTCATTGACCTCATAGTGCAGTTCCTCGATGGCTTCCTCGATCTTTACTCTGTTTTTTTCTCTTACGTTTCCGCCATTAAAATAAGAAGAAATCGTCGCAAGCCCAAGTCCCGTCCGCTTGGCAATATCTTTCATGGTTGCTGCCATACTGATCACTCCGTTTCTGCTTTTTACAGAAATTCCTTATTCTGCCTTTCCATCGCAGCCGCAGACTTTCATACGTGCCTCAACCAGCTCTTTCACTGCCTGGATGGCTTTCTTTCCGTATGCCTTCGGGTCGATGGTGTTCTCATTCTCTGCAAATGTCTCTTTTACTGCTTTGGAGTATGCTGCACGAAGCTCTGTTGCAAAATTTACTTTACAGATACCACGTTTTACACAATCACTGACATCCTCATCGCTGAGTCCGGATGCTCCGTGAAGAACAAGCGGGATATCTACAACTTCGCGGATCTCACTTAAGCGCTCTTTGTCAAGAACCGGTGTTCCTACATAGAAGCCATGTGCGGTTCCGATGGCAACTGCCAGAGAAGTAACACCTGTGCGCTCTACGAATTCTTTTGCTTCCTGCGGATCTGTGTTGGTGTCTGCCTCAGCCTCAAGGTCGTCCTCTTTACCGCCTACCTTACCAAGCTCAGCCTCACATGGAATGTTCAGGGCTGCTGCTACGTCCGCAACTCTCTTGGTCTCTTTGATATTGTCCTCAAAATCCAGTTTGGAACCGTCGATCATCACAGATGTGTAGCCTGCATGCATTGCCTGCATTGCAAGTTCAAAACTGCTGCCGTGGTCAAGATGAAGGCATACCGGAACAGAAGCCTTGGCTGCCTCTGCTGCCACGATTGCTGCGTAAGTCTCAACAGTACCATATTTGATCGTAGATGGTGTTGTCTGGATCATAACCGGTGCTTTCAGCTCCTCAGCTGCCTGGATGATCGCTTTCACCATTTCCATATTCTCTGCGTTGAAAGCTCCTACCGCATATCCGCCCTTCTGTGCTTTTAACAGCATTTCTTTAGATGTAACCAGTGGCATAATCTTTTCCTCCTTGGAATTATTGTGTTTATTTTTTATATTATTTCTTCATTTGATCCAGAAACCGAAACGTTTCTGTTTTAGTTCATCTTAACGCACCGAAACGTTTCTGTCAACTATAAAATTTTCATCATTTACAGGAAAATATTACCTTGAAAAGAAGACAAAATACCGTTAGATTAATAATTAAAAGTAATACAAACCTGTGGCCGGGCAGGTCCGTCTGATACTACCGGCAACATAACAATTTCAGGAAGCGCTGTATCCCGTTCTGAATACCAGAAACGGATGCAGCATTTTCCGGAAATGTTATAAGTACACAATGATCTTAGGAGGATATGAACAATGTTAAAAGGAATTCCAGAAATCTTATCACCAGAATTACTGAAAGTTTTATGTGAGATGGGACACAGTGACCGTCTTGTAATCGCTGACGGAAACTTCCCGGTAGAATCCATGGGAAAAAATGCCATTACCATCCGCTGTGACGGACATGGTGTTCCGGAGATCCTGGATGCCATCCTGAAACTCTTCCCGCTGGATACCTATGTAGAACATCCGGTAAACCTGATGGAAGTAATGCCTGGTGATGACGTGGAGACACCGATCTGGGATACATATAAAGAGATCGTTTCCAAACATGACGAGCGTGGCGAGAAAGCCATCGGAAATATCGAGCGTTTCGCATTCTATGATGAAGCAAAAACTGCATACTGCATCATCTCCACAAGTGAGAAAGCACTTTATGCCAATGTAATGCTTCAGAAAGGTGTTGTGATCAACAACGACTGATCTTTCTTCTGAACTGCCTGATATATCATATATACACACATATTCAACCAGAAACTCCCGTTTCCATACTCTTTTCAGAGGAATGGAAACGGGAGTTTTGACTTTTTGTTTTTATCTTTTTCCTGATTTTGCAGCGTAACTTCCGCAGAGCGTTTTCCCTTCGGATGTTTTTACACAGGCACGGACCGCATAATAGTAGGTTGTCCCCTTCTTCGCCGTCTTATCCTCATAAGATACTGTAGTACTTCTGCCTGAGACAGTGCCTATTTTTTTCCAGGTGCTGTTTTTGGTCTTCCGGTAAACATCATAGAATGTTGCACGGCTCTGTGCCCTCCAGTAAAGTTTAAGTCCACTGGATGTTTTCTTCACAGCAGAAATTTTCTGGATATCCGGATAGGATAAAACAGCTCTGCTCTCCTTATAACTGCCAAAAACTTTCTTTCCGTCTACGTTACGGTATGCACGCACAGAATACGTATAAGACGTAATTCCCCGGATCTGGGAATCCTGATAGCTGGAAACATTACTTTTCACTTCAGCGATCCTCTCCCAGTCACTGTTCCCTGTTCTGCGATATACACGATAGCCGCTTGCTCCCGGAACTTTTCCCCAGGAAACTGTATTTTTCGGACCAGAAACCGCAGTCACACTGGCTGCTGCTTTTGCAAGTTTTGTCTTTGCGGACACGGCAGTGGAAGCAGTTCCATAGAGCGTTGTTTTTCCTGTACATACATATGCTGCCCTGACACGGTAACTGTAGGTATTTCCTGTTTTTACAGTCGTATCACTCCAGCTTTGTATACTGGATTTCATACTCGTCAGTTTGCTTTCTTTTCCACCGTTTTCGCTTCGGTAGATCACATAATAGTTGCATCCCGTTACTGCTGACCAGGCCAGGTTGATCTTATTGTAGGCTTTGGAAGTGATCTTCAGCCCGGCAGGTTGTTTTAATTTCACGGTTACTTTACAGGATGCCCTGATTCCTTTCGCGTTATTTCCATAGCAGGAAATCGTCACTGTTCCGGGATGCTTCGCAGTTACCAGACCATTACTGCTGACTGTGGCAATATTCGTATCCGAACTCTCCCAGCTGATTCCGGACGTTGTCATCTCCGTTCTTGTTGCGGAAGCACTCAGAGATTTTTTCTCACCGGCATACATGGACAGAGATGTATTGGAAATCTGCATTTTTGCCGGGCTGTCCAGTGTTTTTGTATGGGCTTTGATCCGATAGGTAATTCCATAAATATCCCTCGTTTTGGTACTTAACACAAGATCCGCACCATCTTCCCATTCTTTCTGCGAATTCAGATAACGGAAACTCTGACCTGACAGAATCGAGGGTTCGAATTCGCACCAGCCATAAGAAACTTCTGCTTCCACATAATACTTAATAGTTGCATTTCCCGCATTCGTTACCACAATAGAGTAAGAACTTCCCTGGCTGATCAGTACCTCCGGGATCTGAAATGTCATAATTCCGGCCATCGGCTGTCTTAAAGTTACCGGTGTGGCATATGCCGGCGTTCCACTTGTGGGATCTTTTGCGTTTTTAAGGTTTGTATACACCTGCACTTTATAGGTATTGTTGGTCGTCAGAGCTGCAAGCGTCACTTCGCCAAGCTTCTCCGCCTTACCGTTTCCTGCAGAAGCACGGAAAACACTGGCAATCTTATCTCCGGCATACATCGCCAGGGCACTCAGCCCGCAGGTTCCGTCATAAAAATAATTATTGGTATACTTTGGCTGATTCGTTGCTGAAGCTGCCACCAGGTTGTTAATGGAACCATCCTGATAAGATAAGTAGAAATATCCATTTTTTCCCCAGTTTTCTCCCCAGCTGTTCTTGACGATCCATGCACCATCTGCAGTTACATTCGACGCTGTCTTAAAATTTTTTGCAGAATAATTGTCATCCCATCCCACTACTGTAACCAGATGGTTGATGCTTTTGGTACTGGACGGATAGGAGTATGCGGCTGTATCCGCATTGTAATATCGATTCTGTGCATTGTACATAAGGGTCACTGCATTATTCGCAAGCACCATTTTTTTCATTGCACTTACTGAATAATCAGAAAAATATGCATTCTTCAGATATGCCACCGCATCGTATTCCTTGGACGCATCCGGGATTACTCCGGTTTTCTTCGTATGTGTCTCATCTGTTGCCATCGGAACATCTTCTTCTGTTGTCATCCCTGACCAGGTGCTCAGAAAAAATGATGCAAGCATGTCATTTCCGGATTCATGATAATCCTGATTTCCATAGTCATCTGTTCCATAATGGTAATTAATATCACCGGCAGTATTTCCAAGAGGATCGTTATTCCGGTTTGCAAAAAAATACGCCAGATGTTCTTCAGAAAGATCATATGTTCCAAGGCCCTGTGAAAGGAGTGAAGTCTCCAGAAGTGATGCCATTCCAAATGCCCAGCACATTCCGTAGGGTTCCTGATTTTTCACAGAAGTTACGTATCCCAGATCCGCTGCATTATAGTAGGACGGATACGCCGCTGCCCGTGCCCCTGGAACATCCTCTGTATCATTTCCGATAGGCTCAGCTGTCGTGTAACTGGTAAGGGAATCAAACGGAGCCAGCTGTTCTTTTTCTTCCTCTTCTGTCAGCGGACGTCCTTTGATATATTCTATTTGGGAGTCTTCCCCATCACCGGTTCCATCTCCAAATGTGTTCTCTGTAGAATCAGAAAAAACATTCTCCTCACTATCCGGCGAAGTCCAGTCTGTTCTGTCATCCTGATCCAGCTCCTCCGAAATATTGTCGTCACTTCCCTGCGAGATCTCTTCCGTTTCTGTATCTGAGGTTCCTGCCACAGATACTCCATCCGTATCGTTCTGCGTAGTTCCACCATCTTCAGCCCCTGCTTCAGATGATTCCCCGGTTTGACCCTGATTTCGTATGCTCTGACTTCTCTCTGTCTCATCCGCATCCGCTGACACGACTGCCGTATCACCGAAATCCGCAGCCATAACCGGCACCTGACTACCCGCGACAGCCACACTCAGAAATAATGGAAGCAATTTTTTCCTGAACAGTTTTGATCTTTTCACATGATTCTCCTCTTTTGCTTTAACTGTATGATTATCCTCTTTTTTTCAAATGATAACCGAAAATCCCGATCACTGCAAGCGCTGTCGCTGTCCCGATCCAGATAAAAGGATTCCTGTACCATACTTTTGTTTCTTTGAAGGATTTCGCAACGGAACCATTGACCGGTTTCGCATCTGTCTCTTCCTGTTCTTCTGTGGAAACCGGAGATATCTGTACTGCCGGACCATATACTTCCCCAGTTCCGCCGGAAGATACTTCTTTCTCTGTTCCGGAGACATCCGTACTGTCATCTGATTCCCGTGGCGTTCCTGATACGGCAATACCGTCATTCGGTTCCTGCCGGGTTTCGGATGATCCCGTCTGGTCATTCAGACCCTGTTCAATTCCGGTTCCTGCTGAATCTGCACCGGTTCCTTTCGTTATTCCGGCTGCTGCCAGCTCTTCATCCTTCGATGGCCGGAGTTCATCAAGAGGCACATATCCATGTCTTCCCTGATACTCGGTATAACCCCAGTTCTCGCCGTCTTTCTCCGTTTCCCCTTCAATATGCAGAACTGTTCCGTCTTTAATTTCAGTTCCGTTAAATTTTCCACTTTTTTTATCTGTTGACGGATAAATATCCACTCCGTCCTCACCGGAATCCACGGTCATATAATAATCCGTGCTGCTCTGCGGAAGTTCCACTTTCTCTGATCTGTCCGCATAAACCGGCATACTTACCGTCACTGTCAGCAAAGCCGCCAGCAGCACACCTTTTATTCTTTTCATTCTGTCTCCTCCATCCGTACCCGCATCTTCGTTTCCCGTATACGCAAAATCCTCTTATATTTCTCTTCTGCTCCGAAATATAAGAGGATCTTATCATTAGTAGTGGTACTGCCAGCGTTTCCTGTCTGGTGTATATGTTTTATGCCAGTTCTCTCTCGCACATATCCAGTGCAGACGCGATTACCGCATCCATATCATAATACTTGTACTCGCCAAGACGTCCGCCAAAGATTACCTTGGATTCCTTCTGTGCAAGTTCTTTATACTGTGCGTAAAGCTGTCCGTTCTTCTCATCATTAACCGGATAATATGGCTCATCGCCCGGTTTCCACTCAGAACTGTACTCACGGCTGATCACAGTCTTCGGAAGATCGTTGCCTTCCTCATCCTTGCCGAACTCAAACCATTTATGCTCAATGATACGTGTCCACGGTGTCTCAACATCTGTGTAGTTCACAGCTGCATTACCCTGGAAATTCGGCTTATCAAGAGTCTCATTCTCAAAACGGACAGAACGATACTCCAGTGTTCCAAGCTTATAATCAAAGTATGCGTCAATGGCACCTGTGTAGATAACCTTCTCAGCCATAGCATCATACTCAGCCTTCTTCTCAAGGTAATCCTCATTCAGACGAACCTCAATGCCGTCCAGGAGGTTCGCTACCATCTTCGTATATCCGCCAACCGGGATTCCCTGATAAAGAGCATTGAAATAGTTGTTATCAAAAGTCAGACGGACCGGAAGTCTCTTGATGATAAAGGAAGGAAGCTCTGTGCATGGACGTCCCCACTGCTTCTCTGTATAACCCTTGATCAGCTTCTCATAGATATCTGTACCAACCAGGCTGATTGCCTGCTCCTCAAGGTTCTTCGGTTCTGTGATACCAGCTGCCTTACGCTGCTCCTCGATTTTCTCAGCAGCCTCCTCCGGAGTCACAACCCCCCACATCTTATTGAAGGTATACATATTAAACGGAAGGCTGTACAGCTCACCATGATAATTGGCAACCGGGCTGTTTGTAAAACGGTTGAACTCCGCAAACTGTGTAATATAATTCCAGACCTTCTTATTATTGGTATGGAAAATATGTGCACCATACTTATGAACATTGATTCCCTCAATCTTCTCTGTGTACACGTTTCCTGCAATATTCGGGCGTTTGTCAATCACGAGAACAGATTTGCCCGCCTTCTTCGCCTCATGAGCAAAGACAGCACCGTAAAGACCGGCGCCTACGATAAGATAATCGTACATTCGTTTTTCTCCTTGTTGTTTGATGTGATTATTTTAACACCTGTGCTGCGGGTATGGCAAGTGTTCTTTTTTACCGACATATGTTATTTTCTTTTTGCATAAATGACTATTACATCACCATTGTATTCGTGTTCGGCGATCTTTTCATAGCCAAATCCAACCATTTCGTTCAACACATGTTTCATATCTCCTGATGCTTCTTTCTTATCAACGGCTATATAATATTTATTATTTTCTGAAATCAGTTCTTTTGCATTGTCATTATCCATAATAAGCTCCTTTCTTGCGGTTGTATGTCAAGCGGATATTCGCAATCCGCATTCGCTACGCAGTTCTACACCGAATAACTGCTTCGCAGATTCGGTTAAAACATTATTTGCAGTAATTTAATAACACCTCCAATAAATTAATTCCTATTCCATTACAATATTTCACAAAAGATTCTATTGATGGATTTCCATTATATGATTCAATTTTCGAAATCATCTGTTGTGTTAAACCTGTTCTCTGTGCAACATCTTTTTGCGTTAACTTTTTTTCTTTCCGGATTCTTTTCAGACATATAGCAATATTATAAATTTCCGTTTCTATCTCATATTGCTTTTTAAGTATCAAATCAGATGCTACTTCTTTTTTCAGTTCTTCTAATGCACCCATATTGCTATTTCCTTTTACAATAAACTAAATCAAAGACATCTTTATCCATTTTTATAACATTGAATATTTAAATATAATTTTGGATCTAGCATAACACTCATCACTCCTTTCTTTCATAAATTATATTTTTTCGAAACTATATAAACACTCTTAGGACTTCTGCCTGAGAGATCAATTCTCTCAGGCACTAATGCTCCGGTGGTATTTTCTATATATGTTCTCTGTGAATAAGCGGATTTTTTAACATTCGTTTTTCCCTGTCAACAGCGGTTTTCTTATCTGTCTTTTCCGTCTTATTTTTCTGTTTATGCTCCGTTATATATACAATATTTATAGTATTATCCAAACCCCTGTAATAAAATATACGCACATCTTTCTTCTTAATTTCGTAAAGTGTTGGCGTAATCTTTTTATCAATCGGTCTCGTAGTAAAGTTCTCTAGTCCATCCTTTAGTATTCCCTCCAGCGCAGTTAATACTATCGGCTTTACTTCGTTTGAAAGATTACTTAAAATATTTTTACCACCGGAGGTCCTATACACGAAAATCTGTTCCATATAGTTCCTCCATAACAACTGTTGGTTGTATTTTTCTGTAGTTTATACCATATGTTCAAAATTGTCAAGCCTGTTGACAATAAAATCTATAAGCGCAAAATCCCGCATAGTGACATACTCCCACCACTTAAATCTTATAGATTTTGATGTGGGGGTTCCTGCTCAATTGCCCTTCAGAGCAAAGATAAAACAGGCTATCCCCGCGTGTCCCGCGGTTTTTATAAGTACGGATGCGAACTTTTTATTGTGTTATCATGCACATTCTATAAGGATCCGTTTTCCTTCGTTCATGATATTGAATGCCGCATTCACATCACGATCCATTCTGTTTCCACATTCACAGTAATAAATTCTTTCAGATAAAGACAAAATCTGGATGTGTCTGTACAAAGAACAGAAATTAATTTTGTGAGATTTTCCTGAGATATGATATTAAAAGAATGTTCTATTATTTTAGGATAACGAAATTCCAGCTGAGAAAGATGATTGATATATCCCTGCTTTTCTCCATATTGAAGGATACTGTGGAATAAAATAAGAATGTTTTTTATGGTGCGGGAAGAAAGCCCTTCTTTTTTCAGTTTTTCGGAAAATCTGTATATAGAATCTGATGAGATATATTTTACAGGAATGTCCCCAAATTCAGGAATAATATGTATGCTGATCAAAGTTTCATAACAGGTATAAGTACTAATCTTTACAGTGTATCGAACAGATGCCAGCCATTCCTGATTAAGGTTCCGAAAGAAGATTTTTCTTCCGATATTTGTCTGTGGCCTGTTTTTACATAAAATTGCCAGCTTTTTCTTTTTTACAGAATCATAAGTGTGAGCATATACATAGCCATACTGAATCCGGCCATTTTGGTCACGGGATTTTTCATAGCGCGCTTCCCATCTTCCATCTTTTCTCTTTCTGATATTTTCCCCTTTTCTAGGCATAATTGCAGTCTCCTTTTTCATTCATTATAGCAAAAGCCTGACCATTTTTGTGACCACGAATCGGCGAAAAAAGGAAGCCAGGTGGCGTATTTAGGAATATCTCACACCCAAAAAGAGCATAACCTGCTAAATATAGTGCATTTTTCGTGGCTTGACAACACATATTGCCGATGCTATCATTGTTTATGATTCGGAAACTATGTATAATTGAGAAAAACAGGTGTCGCTTATGGAAATGATAAGCGACATTTTTACCCCAAAAAACAGGCAGGCCTCTCTTATAAAAAGAAGCCTGCCTGTTTTTATTTATGATATGTACTTACCGTTTCTTAATCCTCATATCCATTCGGATTCTGGCTCTGCCATTTCCAGGAGTCTGCACACATCTCGCGGATTCCGTTCTCTGCTTTCCAGCCAAGTTCTCTCTCAGCTTTGGATGCATCGGAGTAGCAGGTTGCGATGTCTCCAGGGCGGCGTGCTTTGATCACGTATGGGATTTTAACACCTGTAGCTGCCTCGAAGTTCTTAACAATGTCGAGAACGCTGTAGCCTTTACCTGTTCCAAGGTTGTAAATGCTTAATCCGGATTTATCTTCCAGTTTCTTGAGGGCTTTTACATGGCCTTTGGCAAGGTCTACTACATGGATGTAGTCACGGACACCTGTTCCGTCCGGTGTATCGTAATCGTTTCCGAATACGCCGAGTTCTTTCAGTTTACCTACTGCAACCTGTGTGATGTATGGCATCAGGTTGTTCGGGATACCGTTCGGGTTCTCACCGATGGTTCCGCTCTTATGAGCACCGATCGGGTTGAAGTAACGAAGAAGAACTACATTCCACTCCGGATCTGCCTTCTGGATATCTGTAAGGATCTGCTCCAGCATGGATTTCGTCCAGCCATATGGGTTGGTGCACTGTCCCTTCGGGCACTCCTCTGTGATCGGGATGATTGCCGGATCTCCGTATACGGTCGCTGAGGAAGAGAAAATAATATTCTTGACATTATGCTTTCTCATCACATCCACAAGTGTCAGGGTTCCTGCGATATTATTCTCATAATATTCCCACGGCTTGGCAACGGATTCACCTACTGCTTTCAGTCCTGCGAAATGAATACAGGAGTCGATCTCTTCTTTGTCAAAAACTTCATTCATTGCGTCACGGTCCAGGATGTCTGCTTTATAGAATTTCACCGGTTTTCCTGTGATCTTGGATACTCTGTCCAGAGCCTTCTCACTGGAATTACATAAATTGTCAACTACTACAACATCATATCCTGCGTTCTGCAGTTCTACAACGGTATGACTTCCAATGTATCCTGCTCCACCTGTTACTAAAATTGCCATAGTTTTTCTCCTCCTCTACTGGATCTAACTGTTCCTGTTTATTTTAGCACTGTTCCACTGTTTCCACAATAGCTGAAACCCAGGTTTACTACCTGACTTTTCCCATATCTTTGAAAGTTTCTCAGAAATTTCCGGTTAATCCCAAAGTCCCTGCGGATAAAGTCCCTGATCTTTCAGTTTCTGGATTGCCGCAACCACTACCGGTTTGTCTTCTTTATAGGTGACTCCGTACCATTTGTCCTGTGTGGTAAGGACTTTGACGGTTGCTTTCTTTTCTTTTAAAAGTTCATCCACTACAAACGGAAGGAAATATTCACATTTCAGAGGATTCTCCGGAATATTCTTCTGGAGAAATACAGGAAAACGGTTTACCAGCTCTTTCATAAAACCGCCGGTAAAGCCCCACATGTTCATGGATACCGGTGTGTCTCCCGGAAGGCTGGTCCATGTTTTTCCATCGTCTTCTGTGTAGGCTGCTCCGCCGTCACGTTTCTCGATATGAGTTCTCTCATTGATGTCCGCAAGGTAACCGTCCGCATCTGTCTCGCAGACCCCACGGGATACATAGCCGTTGTCTGTCAGTGTATTTTCCAGACGGTAGCCTACCATCATATACTGGGCAGGAACGGTATCCTCCTGTGCCTGGGCCAGAAAATCATATGCCATCTTAAAAGCATGTGTTCCATAATAATCATCTGCATTGATCACCACAAACGGGCCGTCAATAACTTCAGCACAACTTAATACAGCATGTCCCGTTCCCCACGGTTTCACACGTCCTTCCGGAACCTGAAAGCCCTCCGGAATATTATTCAGATCCTGATGGACATACACGATTTCCACCTTATCGCTTAAACGGTCACCGATGGCATCGCGGAAATCCTGCTCGTTTTCTTTTTTTATGATAAATATTACTTTTTTAAAGCCTGCACGTACTGCATCATAAATGGAAAAGTCCATGATGATATGACCTTCCTGATCTACAGGATCGATCTGCTTCAGTCCGCCGTAGCGGCTTCCCATTCCTGCTGCCATTACTACCAGAACCGGCTCTTTCATAATCTTGTTCCTCCTGCTATTTTAGAGATTCGGGGATTTTTCCCCTTACATAGTTCGGGCCGGTCAGATTCTCATCCGGCCGGCCTTTGAACCTCGTTTTATTATACTACACTTCCCCTGGAAATCCTACTGCTTCTTTCCATTTTATCCCCGGGCCTGATCTTTTCCAGGAAAAACAATCTCCATTCTGGTTCCCTCACCCTGCTCACTTTCCACATGGATCTGTGCATGATGAAGGGTTGCTCCATGTTTTACAATGGAAAGGCCAAGCCCTGTTCCTCCGGTCTGCCTGGAATGGCTTTTGTCCACCCTGTAAAAACGCTCAAAGATCCTGCCCTGTTCACTTTTCGGAATGCCGATTCCATCGTCTACCACACAGTAAAACGGATTTCCCTTACGGTTTCCGACCATGATACGCACATGACCATTCTGTTCTGTATAGCGCACCGCATTATCCGCAATGTTAAAAAACATCTCATACAGCACATGACGGACACCCTGGATCTTCTCGGAACTTCCTGTAAGCTCCAGGGATATATTTTTCTTTTCCGCTGGATGACGGAGATTGTTCTGTACATCTTCCGCAAGCTCATAAAGGTCCACTTCCTCAAAAGGAACTTCACTGTTGCTTTCATCCAGTCTGGACAGCTGTATGATATCTGCTACCAGATTGGAAAGACGTACCGCCTCATGATAAATCCTTCCGGAAAATTCCTGGACATGATCTGCCGGAACCATTCCGTTCATCATCAGCTCCGCATATCCGGAAATGGACATCAGCGGTGTTTTCAGCTCATGGGATACATTGGCCGAAAATTCTTTCCGGATTTTTTCGGCCTCTTTCAGCTCTTTTACCTGCTGCCGGATCTGACGGTTCTGCTCATCCACCCGCACAAGAAGGGGGCGTAATTCTTCGTAGCACACATTGTTCAGCGGATGCTCCAGGTCCAGATCATTGATCGGTTTGATCAGCTCCCTGGTCTGCCTCTCGACAAACGCAAACTCCAGGATCAGGACCAGTACCATCAGGATTCCAAGAACCGCAAGGCTTGAAATCCAGGTAGAATATACAGAATCTACCGTCTTTCCTACCCTTAAGACATTCCCGTTATCCAGCCGCACCGCATAATAAAAAGTCTTTTTGGCAAATGTCTCGGAATAACGGATACTTTCACTTTTTCCGTCTTTTTCCGCTTCCATAAACTCCGGACGGTTGCTGTGATTTTCCAGTTTTTCCGGGGATGTCTGGGAATCAAAAAGTACGGTTCCGTCTTTTTGGATCAGTGTTACACGGCTGGAGGATACTGCCCGCAGTCTTTTTGAGAGAAACGTATCTCCATATTCTTCCATGCCAAGGCAGATGTACCTGGCCTCCTCGCGGACCCCATTTTGCATGTAAGTGTTGAATTTACTGTAAGTGACCACACTTGCTGCCAGAAAGGTGATCAGGACAGCAAGGACGATCATAATACTTGTATGATTCAGGATCTTTTTTTTCATAAGTGATCTCCGATCCGGTATCCGACTCCGCGCACAGTCTCGATCAGATTTCCTGCCTCACCCAGTTTCTGCCGGAGGGTTCGCACATGTACATCCACCGTTCTTGTCTCACCGTCAAAATCATATCCCCAGACATGACACAAGATCTGATTTCTGGACATAACCAGGCCTTTATTCTCAAGAAGATACTCCAGCAGTTCAAATTCCTTTCTGGTAAGCTCTTTCAATTCGCCCTGATAGCTGACTTCATGACGGGCTACATTAACCCGGAGGTCTTTGCAGTGCAGTTCCCGCTCCTCGTTCTGTCTTGCGCAGCGCCTGAGAACTGCTTTTACCCTGGCTACAAATTCCATCATTCCAAAAGGCTTCGTGATATAATCATCCGCACCGCCCTCCAGACCTTTCACCTTATCAAATTCCGCTTCTTTGGCAGTGACCATGATCACCGGGATATCCCTGGTCCTGGTATCGCTTTTCAGCCGTTTCAGAATATTATATCCATCTTCTCCCGGGAGCATAATGTCCAGAAGGATCAGTTCCGGCAGGCTTTTTTTCATCGCTGCGTCAAACTCCACTCCTGTCTCAAACCCTTCTGCCTCGAATCCGGTTGTCTCCAGGGTATAGACAAGAAGCTCCCGGATGTTTCGTTCATCTTCCACACAGTAGATCATTCCACATCCCTCTCCGTTCGTTACACCGGCTGTTTTTTTGTCAGCCGTATTTTTATTTTTTCTGTTTTCAGTATAACTATTTTCCTTTTACTGCACAAGCCCTGGTTCTCCACACTTTTGCGGATAGCCAGGGCATATGAAAGCCGACATTTCTATCAGCCTTTTATGATTCTGTTTTTTATGCACCAGCGGTTACTGTTTTATCCTTTGCTATTTCTTCGGATAGTGTTGGAAGCTGATACTGTCTGCGAATCAGCTCCAGTTCCCGGTAGAATGTTTCATCCGGGCTGTGCTTGATCTGTTTCAGGTGCTGATGCGTATCAAAGGAATCTTCATGCACCTGGGTTACACAGACACCGATGTTGGAACAGTGGTCTGCCACCCTCTCCAGGCTGGTAGTCACATCAGAAAGGATAAATCCCATTTCAATGGTACATTCTCCTGCGCGAAGTCGCTGGATATGACGGTATTTCAGCTCCTTGCTCAGCTCATCGATCACTTCTTCCAGAGGTTCGATCTCACGGGCCAGCTGTACATCCTGATTTTCGTAAACCTTATAGGCGATATCCACGATATCCTCCACCGCATGTTCCATGACACGAAGTTCCTCCAGAGCTTTTTCGGAGAACTTCAGTCCTTTTTCATGAAGCTCCTGGGCAGATTCCATAATATTCACGCCGTGATCGGAAATTCTCTCAAAATCACCGATACAGTGAAGCATAATGGAAATGCTGTGGCTGTCATGCACAGAAAGATCTTTCTGGTTCAGTTTTACAAGATAGGTTCCAAGCTCATCCTCGTAACGGTCCACCTTTTTTTCCGATTCTTCAACTGCCTTCTTTCCGTCTGCACTGAAATGCTTCAGGAGATCCAGAGCTGTAAACAGGGTTCTGTGAGAATCCTCCGCCATTTTTTTTGCGGCATTTCGGCTCTGCTCAACTGCAAATGACGGTTTCTCCAGAAAACGGCTCTCCAGGATCATGAAATCCGGATCTGCTGCCACAGCTGTCTCGGTTTCTTCTTTTTTGTCCCGGATGGTAAGACAGGCAAGTTTCTCCAGCCATTTTCCAAAAGGAAGCAGCACCAGTGTTGCTGTAACATTAAAGGCACTGTGCAGGATCGCGATTCCCGCCGGTGTTGCAGCCTGTGGCATAAATGAAAAATGCACTGCCGCATTTACCGTATAGAATACTGCCATAAAAAGCACAGTTCCGATCAGGTTAAAATACAGATGGATCATTGCCGCACGTTTGGCATTTACATTCGCACCAATGGCAGAAAGAATAGCTGTGATACAGGTTCCGATATTCTGTCCCATGATGATCGGAAGCGCTGCACTGAACGGTACCATTCCGGTAAGGCAAAGTGCCTGCAGGATACCGACAGATGCGGAAGATGACTGAATGATCGCAGTAAGCACCGCACCGGCCACAACTCCCAGCAGAGGATTTGAAAATTTCACAAGCATTCCGGTAAATTCCGGTACATCTGCCAGCGGTTCAACAGCTCCGCTCATGGCACTCATTCCATACATCAGAATTGCAAATCCCACAAAAATGGTTCCCACATCTTTTTTCTTCTGGCTCTTTGTAAACATGATCAGAATTACGCCAACCAGAGCAAGAATCGGTGAAAATGATGTCGGTTTAAAAAGCCGGATAATAAAGTTATCACTCTGGATTCCGGTAAGACTTAAGATCCAGGATGTTACTGTGGTACCGATATTTGCACCCATGATAATTCCCACTACCTGGGAAAGTTTCATGATTCCCGAGTTTACAAAACCTACAACCATAACCGTGGTTGCTGATGAAGACTGGATCACAGCGGTTACACCCATTCCTAGAAGAACCGCTCTGATCGGGCTCGATGTAAGGGTTTCCAGAATACGTTCCAGTTTTCCACCTGCGACTTTCGCAAGTCCGTCTCCCATTAAGTTCATTCCATAAAGGAAAATAGCAAGGCCGCCAAGCAATGCCAGTACGCTGAAAAAGTCCATAATACTCTCCTTCACTTTCTCTTTTAGATATGTTTGATTTCCTTTTTTCTCATTTCAACGTTTTTCATGATAGCGGCCCTTTGTAAAGTTTTCCCCACCGGAATGTAAAATCTATGTAAAAAAATAAGACAAAAGACCTGATTGCAGGTCTTCTGCCTTAGATTCTTTTTCGTGATAATTCTCCGGTAATCCGGATTTTCAGAGAAGTGTCCTATATATCGGACACCGGTTTTCTGTAATTGAAAGCTTCAATCAGAATCCGCGGATCTCCTCATCCTCGGAACCTGTTTTATCGATAGACTTGATCACAAGGTAATAACTGTAATCATCATTGACCTTCACTTCGACCCGGTCACCGACGCGATGTCCCCGAAGTGCTTTTCCAATAGGGGATTCAATGCTGACACGGTTCTCCATGGAATTTCCACGGATGGAAGTGACCAGCTTGTACTTTTCCACTTCATTGTCTTCTTCAAAAAGCACTTCTACGATATCATCCATCCCCACTTCATCATCTCTGGAATCATCGGATACAATGGATGCCGTCTTCAGCATTCTCTCCAGATAACGGATACGGCTCTCGTTCTGGTTCTTATGTTTCTTGGCTGCATAGTACTCAAAGTTCTCACTTAAATCTCCCTGGGCACGTGCTTCCTTAACTGCCTCAATGGCTTCCTTACGGACTACCAGTTTACGGTGTTCGATCTCCTGCTCTATTTTTTCAACATCCTTGCGGGTAAGCTGTTCTCTCATTCTTCTGGCATCTCCTTTTCTTTACAGCATTCAGGCTGATCCTGCATCTGTTCTACACTTCCTGCAGTCCTGTGTCACGGATACAGAATTTCCCGAAAGGTTACCGGAAATACCATAGCAGATACGCCTCACTTTGTCAAACAGCGCAGGCCTGTTCTTCTTCTCTGTGCTGATGCACCCGCTGTTCAATATAACCTGCCATATGTTCCTTGGGAATATCCAGTAGCATGGAAAATTCAGAATAGAGATGATCCTCTGCCAGTTTCAGATACCGTTCATCTGTAGCGGTTGTTTTTTTGCCATGAGATAATCTGGCCTGTTTGCGAATATAGATTGTCTTGATGATCCGGAGAAGATCTCTGCATTCGCAGGTGCGGATACATTTTTTGTAGCTGTCTTCCCTGAATTTTTCGTTCTCAATACTCAGTGTCTCTATGGAAGGAATTTCGTCGATCAGTTTCTCTGCTTCTTCTTTCGTGATGATTCCACGGAGAACCTGTTTCCCGCCTTCTACCGGTGTAAAAATCTTTCCTTCCGTCTCCCCTCCCGGCCTTAATATATAATAAAGTCTCTCCGAGGAGGAACCGTCCATCTTCATTGTAGTAACTCCCGTCACCTGGCAGATTCCGGTACGGCCATACACAACATATTCGCCTGTTTCAAACATTTTTCCACATCCTTTCATTTTTTGCTTTTTCTTCTGTTATCGTGGCGTCTTATTGTGCTCTGTGAGCATTTCAATGTCCCTGAATTGCTCTAATGAAAACTCCCTGCCAGGGTATATATCCGGACAGGGAGCTTCTCACTGAGGATTCTATCCTTATTTTACTACTTTTCCCATTTATTTGCAAAAGAATTCAAAAAGCTTTTTTATTTTTGTGAAATATGCTCATAATAGAGAGTTTATACTTTTTGTGCAGTTTTTACAGCCTGTAGCCGGTATTTTTCCGAAAATAAAAGACTGTACACCTTTTTATTTCCCGGTGTACAGTCCGTTCTTTCTGGTATCTGTTATAATTCTTCTTTTTTCTTTCTTCCCAGACGGATATCTTCCATATGAGACTTTAATTCCGGGGTCATGCTGTCAAAGAGATATGTTTTGCTGCTGTCCCGGCGTTCCTGCCATTCTTCCCTCATCTGCTGTTTTGCGGATGCGATCTCCTCTTTAAAACCGCGGGCTGAAATTCTGGCAGCTCCCTGTCCCATGATGATGATCTGTTCCAGGCCATCGGATGTGGCAACTGTCACATTATGTTTCCGTCCGATTTTATGGACAGTACGCTCAATATACTGGTCTGCGGTCTCTGCTTCTCTGGTATAAACCACATGGATGTTATGGTACTGGAAGGTTTCCTCCGGATGGCCTTCCACACGGTAAGCGTCAAATACCAGGATCAGGATACAGCCTTTGATGCCCTGATAATCACTTAATATGTCCATTAAACGGGTCTGGGCCGCATGAAAATCAGCCTGGGCAAGATCTCTTAAATCTTCCCATGCAAAAATAATGTTGCATCCATCTACCAGAAGATAGTCGTCTCTGTGGATGGCAGGATTGCTGTTTCTCCAGGCACCCTGACTGGTTTTCCCCGGAAGTTCTGAAGATTGAGAGCGTTTTCCACTGTTTCCGTAAAAGCTGCTGCCGCTTTCCAGATTTCCGAAGCTTCTGCTGTTGCTGTTATATTTCTTCGATTTCACAGGACCGAAAGTTTTCTCAAAGATTGCCTTCAGCTCTTTCTCCTCTTCGTAGCTTCCATACATCGAAGTATATTTCCCACGGGAGGTTTTTCCTGTCCCATAACTGGTACTGTGTGTATCTTTTCCCTGCACGGAATATCCTCTTCCGGAAGCTTCCGCAGTTCCCGTACTGCTGTCACCGGAATCATCATACGCATCGTCCCAGTCCTGGATCTCTGCACCGTCCAGATGCATATATTCCTCTACCTCATACCACGGAACCACAAAACCTGCTCCGTGAGCACAGAATACAGATCCCGTAGGATTCTCAAGATCTCTCTCGGAATCATAGCCGATCTCCTGGACGATCTGCTCCTGATCCTGGCATGGTTCATAGCCTTTCAGCGTACAGGTGAGATGGCCTTTTCCTCTTGTGTAGGAAATTACCTGGCTCTGATAATCCCGCATTTTTGCAACCGGTGCACTGCCTGTGATCACAGCCAGTTCTCCCTCTGTCTCCGGTCCCTGGAAGTTTCCCTGCATCCGCTGGATATCGGTCATGGCACGGCCTACATTTTCGGCCGGAAGTTCCAGCCGGAAGCTGTAGTATGGCTCCAGAAGGACGGTTTTCGCCTTTTTCAGGCCCTGACGCACTGCACGGTAAGTTGCCTGACGGAAATCTCCGCCCTCTGTATGCTTCTGGTGTGCCCGACCAGTAAGAAGTGTAATCTGCATATCTGTGATCGGTGATCCGGTAAGTACACCAAGATGCTCTTTTTCTTCCAGATGGGTGAGGATCAGGCGCTGCCAGTTCCGATCCAGCTGGTCTTCACTTGCCGCTGTAAAAAACTGCAATCCGCTTCCTCTCTCTCCCGGTTCCAGAAGAAGATGCACTTCCGCATAATGGCGCAGTGGTTCAAAATGTCCTACGCCTTCCACCGGTGCGGCAATGGTTTCCTTATATACAATATTTCCGGTTCCGAATTCCACTGCCACATGGAAGCGTTCCCAGATAAGATGTTTCAGAATCTCAATCTGTACCTCACCCATGAGCATGGCATGGATTTCTCCCAGCTGCTCATCCCACATAATATGAAGCTGTGGCTCTTCCTCTTCCAGCTCTTTCAGGCTTTTCAGCATCTTGTGGGCATCGCAGCCCTCCGGAAGGATGATCTGATAATTCAGCACCGGCTCCAGAACCGGCATGACAGACTCTCTTTCAATGCCCAGTCCTTCTCCCGGATAGGTCTCAGTCAGACCTGTAACCGCGCAGACGGTTCCTGCCTCCGCTTCTTTGATCATCTCAAATTTCGCGCCGGAATAAATACGGATCTGATCCACTTTTTCCTCCCAGATCTCTTCTTCCGGAATTCCTTTTCTCCCTGCATTGGTAAGCGTTTCTTTTACTTTCAGGCTGCCGCCTGTGATCTTCATGTAAGTCAGGCGGTTACCCTGATCATCCCTGGCGATCTTGAAAATTTTTGCACCGAATTCAGATGGGCAAACAGGCGCTGCCATATAGGTTTCCATACCGTGAATGAATGCATCTACGCCTTCCATTTTCAGAGCTGAGCCAAAGAAACAGGGGAAAAGCTTCCGCTCCAGGATCAGCTTTACCACAGCTTTCTTTTTGATAATCCCTGTTTCAAGAAAGTTTTCCAGAAGATTTTCATCACATACGGCGATATTTTCCAGAAAATCATCGGTTCCGTTGATATAGTCGCTTTTTTTGCTGTCTGCAAAACGTCCATCATGATCCATCTGCTTTTCCACTCCGGATTCATTTTCAGGCTCACCGGAAGTTTTCCCGAAGTTATCTACCTGCTGCATGGCTTTCCCGGATTCTTCTGCACCGTGGCACTCCAGTTCTCCACCAAAATCCACACAGTTTCCACTTAATTTCTTCTTCAGCTCCTGAAGAAGCCCCTCTCTGTCTGTTCCGTCCTGATCCATTTTGTTCACAAAAAGAAATGTGGGGATCTTATACTGTTCAAGAAGTCTCCACAGTGTCTGGGTATGGCCCTGCACACCATCCGCTCCGTTGATCACCAGAATCGCATAATCCAACACCTGCAGTGTGCGCTCCATTTCCGCAGAAAAATCCACATGCCCTGGAGTATCCAGAAGCGTCACATTAAACGCTCCCATAGAAAAAACTGCCTGCTTGGAAAAAATGGTAATGCCTCGTTCCCGTTCCAGTTCATACGTATCCAGATATGCGTCTTTATGATCCACACGTCCGATCTTCCGGATCCTTCCGCATTTAAAAAGCAGGCCTTCCGATAAAGTTGTCTTTCCTGCATCTACGTGAGCCAGCACACCCAGGCTTATTTGTTTCTGTTCTTGTATCTTCTGAGGTTTTTCACCCATGAAATACCCCTTTCTTTTCTATCGTAATTACATCATCAGAAAATCTTTGTCGTCCACTTGCTCATATCCCATACTTCATTTACCACATCCTGATAAAATTCCGGCTCATGGCAGATGAGAAGGATACTTCCGCGGTATTCCCGGAGAGCTTTTTTCAGCTCGTCTTTTGCATCCACATCCAGATGGTTGGTGGGCTCATCCAGAAGCAGGATATTGGTATCACGGTTCACCAGTTTGCAGAGACGGACCTTTGCCTGCTCACCACCGCTTAAGACACGGACCTGGCTTTCGATGTGTTTGGTTGTAAGGCCGCATTTTGCCAGTGCGGAACGTACCTCATACTGGGAAAATGACGGGAATTCCTGCCACAGTTCTTCGATACAGGTGGTCTTGTTCTCGCCTTTTACTTCCTGCTCAAAATATCCAATTTCGAGATTTTCTCCCTGCTCCACACTTCCGGAGATCGGTTTGTTCAGGCCAAGAAGGCTTCGTAACAGTGTCGTTTTACCGATACCATTGGTTCCTACCAGGGCAATCTTCTGTCCACGCTCCATGGTAAAATTCAGCGGTTTGGAAAGTGGTTCATCATATCCGATGACCAGATCATGTGTCTCAAAGAGCATCTTGCCCGGTGTGCGTCCATAGCGGAAGTTAAACTCCGGCTTCGGCTTCTCTGCTGCCAGCTCGATCACATCCATCTTGTCCAGTTTCTTCTGGCGGGACATGGCCATATTTCTTGTAGAAACACGTGCCTTGTTTCTTGCTACGAAGTCTTTCAGCTCACTGATCTCCTGCTGCTGTTTTCGGTAGGCAGCCTCCAGCTGTGCCTTCTTAACCACATAGACTTCCTGGAAATGGTCGTAGTCTCCTACGTAACGGTTCAGTTCCTGATTTTCCATGTGATAGATGATATTAACTACAGAATTCAGGAACGGAATATCGTGTGAAATGAGGATAAAGGCGTTTTCATAATCCAGAAGATATCTTTTCAGCCATGCAATGTGTTCCTCATCCAGATAGTTGGTTGGCTCATCCAGAAGCAGGATGTCCGGCTTCTCAAGAAGCAGTTTGGCAAGGAGTACCTTGGTTCTCTGGCCTCCGCTTAAGTCTGTAACATCACGGTCCAGTCCCAGATCCAGAAGTCCCAGTGCCCGGGCAACTTCCTCTACTTTTGCATCAATGGCGTAAAAATCATGAAGTGTCAGTTCGTCCTGGATGGTTCCGAGTTCTTCCATCAGTGCATCCATCTCGTCAGGATCTGCAGTTCCCAGTTTGTCGCAGATCTCGTTCATACGCTCTTCTTTTTTCAGAAGGGGATCAAAAGCAGATTTCAGCACCTGACCAATGGTCATGCCTTTTTCCAGCACTGCATGCTGATCCAGATAGCCTGCGTGGACATTTTTTGCCCATTCTACTTTTCCTTCATCTGGCATCAGCTTTCCGGTTACGATGCTCATAAATGTGGACTTTCCTTCGCCGTTGGCGCCTACAAGTCCAATGTGTTCTCCCTTCAGAAGACGGAAAGACACGTCTTCAAAAATCGCTCTGTCTCCAAATCCGTGAGTCAGGTGTTCTACATTTAAAATACTCATTTGTTATATTCCTTTATTGTTGTGATTTTTGTATTATATTTGTTTTCCTTTATGCTGCCATCCCGATGGGATCCCTGTTTGCAGGATTCCTTTTTGATGGAGCGGATTTTTCGATGCTATAGTATTATACTTGATATTCTTCTCTGCTGTAAAGCCAAATCTCCGCATCCTCTGTGTTCTCTGGTCTGTCTGTACCTTTTCTCATGAAAATCCCTCACTGACCAGAAAACTCCCCCTGTATAATAATCTTTTTTCCTTGCCAGTTATCACAAAATCGCTTATTCTTATGACAGATAAAAAATCTCATATACATCATATACAAAGGAGGAACGATTTTTATGGCAAAGATCGATCATGCAGCGATCCGTACTTCTTCTTATGAAGATGCACAGAAATTTTTTGAAGATGTTTTTGACATGCATATGTGGCGGGAGATCGGGGAAAAACCAGAGCGCAAATGCTGGTTCCGGGAAGGTATCCAGCTCTGTGAAGTTTCTGCCATCAACACAGATGCAGAGAACGGATATGACCACATTTCCATTGCCGTTGATTCTGTGGAAAAAACAATGGAAAAGATCAAAGCTTATCCGGTAAAGCCGATCAATGACCACTGGTTTTCTCTTCCGGATGGAACAAGGATCGAGCTGAAACTGCTGGCTAACTGGAAGGTGAACGACTGATATAGCACGTTAAATCAATATATGGGAGCACTGAAACCAGCTTTCCTTGCCTACAGCGTAACTATCTATGGCATAAAAAAAGATCAGATGAGAATGATTTCATTCAACATTCATTCTCACCTGATCTTTTTTATAACTTTATTTTTTACATACTGATGATTCCAAGCACGTTTGCAATGGAACTTAACAGTACAATGATCAGGCAGACAGGTGCCAGATACTTAATAAAAAACTTGTACAGCCCTTTTCTGCGGAATTTCGAAGACTGCTCGATCTCCGCTGCAATCCTGTCATATCCCACAACACGTGTTACCAGGAAACAGGTGGCAAGTGCTGCCAGCGGCATCATCACGGAGTTTGTCATAAAGTCAAAGAAATCCAGGAAATTCATTCCGAAAATCTTCAGGAAATCCAGCACTCCATATCCCATGGAAGATGCAGTACCGATCACAAGCATGATCACAGCCATCAGGATACAGCATTTCGCCCGGCCCCAGTGAAGCTCATCCATAAAGGTAGATACACTTGTCTCCATCAAAGAAACCGCACTGGTAAGTGCCGCAAGAAGGACCAGCACGAAAAAGAGGATTCCTGCGCCGGTTCCTACTCCCATGGTTGCAAAAACCTTCGGCAGTGTGATAAACATCAGCGATGGCCCCGCCTGCAGAGTCTCCGGATTTCCGCCGGAAAAAGCAAACACAGCCGGAATGATCATAAGTCCTGCAAGGATGGCAATCCCTGTGTCAAAGATTTCCACCTGTGTGGTAGACTGTTCCATATCCAGCTTCTTATGCATATAGGAACCATAGGTATATAAGATACCCATTGCAATAGAAAGCGAATAAAACATCTGACCCATGGCTGTCACAACTGTCATCCAGGAAAAATTCTTAAAGTTCGGAATCAGGAAATATTTTACTCCTTCCATAGCTCCTGGCCGTGTCATTGAATAAATGGCAACAATCACAGCCAGAACTACCAGAACCGGCATCATGATCTTTGACATAAGTTCTACGCCATTTTTTACGCCGCCAAGGATGATGGCAAATACCAGCACTGCAAACACCAGAAACCAGGCTTCCACCTGCCAGGAATCCGCAATAAAACTTCCAAAATAACCATCTTCGGAAACCTTCTGCACATTTCCTCTTAAATACTCCACCAGATACTTGATAACCCATCCACCGATGGTGCTGTAATACGGCACGATCAGCATCGGGATCACGGCGTTCAGCCATCCACCGATCTTAAACGGTGCGCTCTTTCCAAAATGTTCAAATGCTCCGACCGGACTCTTACGCGTCATTCTTCCCAGCGCTGTCTCCGACATGATCAGCACATATCCAAATGACACGGTCAGCAGGATATAAACCAGCAGGAACATTCCTCCGCCGTACTTCGCCGCCAGGTAAGGAAAACGCCAGATATTTCCCAAACCTACCGCAGATCCGGCAACAGCCAGCACATAACCGATCTTCCCGGAAAAACGTCCCCGCTGATGATGGCTGTGACCGGATTTTTTCACTTCACTCATCCATAAAACCCTCCTTAAATTCCTGTGTAAAAAAAACTCCCACAGGATCGCGCCTATGGGAAGTCCGTATGATAATATAGTATCAAAAAATGGGGGAAATGTCAAAAGAAAGGATAATGTCCTTTTCTTACATAAAAAACCCCAGGAACCATAGGTTCCCAGGGTCTGATGTTCTGATATTCGATATGTCGGTCTGATTATCGCTTGGAGAACTGCGGAGCTCTACGAGCAGCTTTGAGACCGTACTTCTTACGCTCTTTCATACGTGGATCACGTGTAAGGAATCCAGCAGCTTTAAGAGCTGGTCTGTAGTCGTTGTCTGCCTCGAGAAGGGCTCTGGAAAGGCCATGACGGATTGCTCCAGCCTGTCCTGTGTATCCACCGCCGCGAACGTTAACGATCACGTCGAATTTACCCTCTGTCTCTGTTAAAGCCAGTGGCTGACGAACGATAACTTTCAGAGTCTCAAGTCCGAAGTACTCATCGATGTCTCTTTTATTGATAGTGATTTTACCTGTTCCAGGTACCAGGTAAACTCTTGCGATTGATTTCTTTCTTCTTCCTGTTCCGTAGAATTTTGCGCTAGCCAATGTTTTCTACCTCCTATTAAAATGTTAAAACTTCAGGCTTCTGAGCCTCATGTTTGTGCTCTGGTCCTGCGTATACGAAAAGTTTCTTGTTCATAGCTCTTCCAAGAGGTCCTTTCGGAAGCATTCCCTTAACTGCGAGCTCGATAACCTTCTCAGGTTTCTTTGCTAACATTTCTTTTAATGTGGTTTCTTTCATTCCACCAACATAGTCGGAGTGGTTATAATAAATCTTCTGCTCAAGCTTCTTGCCTGTAACTTTGATCTTATCAGCGTTTACAACGATTACATAATCTCCTGTGTCAACGTGCGGTGTAAACTGAGGTTTGTTCTTTCCTCTTAAAACACTTGCAACACCGGATGCCAGACGTCCCAGAGTGCAACCCTCTGCGTCAACTACATACCATTTTCTTTCGATTTTATCCGGATTAGCCATATAAGTCTGCATGGTCCTACCTCCTGTTATTTATCAACGATAATGTTTCTCAAACCGCGGTACTTCCGCGAAAAAAAGTAAATGGAAACGCGGGTGCAAAATAAATCGCGGAAATGTCCGAAACCGCTGATAAAATGCCATCGCCGGGGCTATTGGCTCTAGCATCTTCGCACTACGTCACATTGAGTTATTATATTATAAGGTACCTTGGCTGTCAACTGTTTTTTCTTGTAATTTTCAACAAAATTCCTGTTTTCTCACCTTCCGGTAAACTACGATCTGATACAGCACAACGCTGATCCAGCCGATCCCTGTGGCAAAGGCGACAGCCTCAAGCCCCATCCTGCCGATCAGAAGATAGGACAGAACCACACGGATGGAAATATGCAGTGTGCTTCCGATCACCGGAACGGAAATCTTTCCGATTCCACGGAAGAATCCCACCCCTGCGTTTCCGATGAAATTCAGGATGTAAAAGACAGATACCACATTCATATACAGAACTGCATTTTTCATTACAGTTTCTGACGGATTTCCCATAAGAAGCTGTACTGCTCCTCTTGTCAGAGCTGCCTGCAGTGCCGACAAAATGATGACAAATACGATCATCAGCCCAAGCCCCTGATGAAATCCTTTCAGCGCTCTCTTTTTATCTCCTGCGCCACGGTTCTGGGCCACAAATACAGAGATGGCTGTGGAACCGCTGTCTCCGAAGGAATTGGAAAATCCTTCGATCCTGGTGGTCGCCGTATATGCGGAAATGATCTCTGTTCCGCCGGAGTTTACCGCTCCCTGGACCAGCATCTTTCCAATGTAAATGCTGGACTGGTGAAGTGCCGACACAGCACCGAAATTGGCTGTTCTCTTCAGAAGCGGCAGATCCATCCCCATATCTTTCCGGCTGAAGAAGAAAATGGGATGTTTTTTCCTCATGATCCACAGACATACGCCTGCGGAAAAAAGCTGGGCGATCACAGTTGCCAGAGCGGTTCCGGCAGTTCCCATATGCAGTCCCGGTACAAAAGCAACATCCAGTGCCAGATTCATGCACATGGCAATAAAAAGAGTCCACAGCGGCGTTTCCGTATCTCCGGCAGCCCGGAGCACTGCAGAGCACCAGTTATAAAGGAAGGTGGCAGGAAGTCCGATAAAAATGATCTGAAGATAAGCCACAACATAAGGCTCTACCTCCGGCGGTGTCTGGATCAGGCCCAGCACCGGATACAGAACCAGAAGGCTTACAATACTCAAAACAATGGTAAAGCCCCCTCCCGCGCTCAGCGAAAGGAAGCTTTCTTTTCGAAGTTTTTCATAATTTTTCTGCCCGTAGAGTTCTGCAAAAATAATGGACATTCCATTACATCCACCATTGAGGATAAAGATAAACAGGTTCATGATACTGCCTGCAACGCCAATGCCTGCAAAGGCTTCTGTTCCCACATATCTTCCCACAATAAAAGAATCTATGGTGTTGTAAAACTGCTGCAGGATATTTCCCAATACCAGAGGAATGGTCAGTGCGATCAGTTCACTCTTAATATTTCCATGCAGCAGATCCTGCGTATTTTTCATTTCAGTGCCTCTTTTTCGTACCTTTTTCAGAAAAACTCGATTCCCATCAGGGTCAGTCCCTGAGCCGGAGCTGTTGGACCTGCCGCAGCCCGGTCACAGGCTTTGAGGATCTTATCCATCCGTTCCGGAGGATACTGTCCGTTTCCAATCTCGATCAGGGTTCCGGAAATGATACGCACCATATTGTAAAGGAATCCGGTTCCGGAAACACGGATGGTCACCATATCCCCGTCTCTCCACACGTCCATGGAAGTAATCGTTCGGATAGTTGTCTTCACCTGGGCACCGGAACCACAGAAACTGGCAAAATCATGGCGCCCGATCAGATAGGAGGTTGCCTCCTTCATCTTATCCACATCCAGCTTGTAATGATAGAAATACGAATACAGTCTTTCTGTGGGAACCGGGAATTTCCGGTTCAGGATACGGTACTCATATGTTTTTTCACTGTCACAGTAACGGGGATGAAAATCCGGTTCCACCTCTTCAGAAAGCTGGATACGGATATCTTCCGGAAGTCTCTGGTTCAGTGCATAGGAAAATTTTTCCCCGGGGATCCTGGACTCGGTATCAAAAACCGCCACATTTCCAAGAGCATGTACCCCTGCATCTGTACGGCTGGCACCGATGGTCTCAATCTTTTCTCCAAGCAGCTCACTTAAGGTATCGTTTAAGACACCCTGAATGGTCGTTCCGTTTGGCTGTGTCTGCCAGCCGGAATAATGCGTTCCATCGTAAGCCACTACAAGTCCTACTCGTTTCATAAAATAATATACCTCCTGATGCAGACATCTTCTGACACTGCTTATCCATAGCTGAATACTCACAGTCTCACAGGAATCCGCCTGGCTCGGTTACAGTCCCACTACACGGAACACAACACCAACTGCAAGATAGGCCGCAAGGATCACAAATGCAATGTAATCTCTCTTTTCATAATGCAGCGGTTTCATCTGGGTTCTGTGATCGCCGCCATGATAACATCTGGCTTCCATAGCCATGGCAAGGTCATTGGCACGGCGGAACGCGGAAATAAACAGCGGAACAAGAAGGGGTACCATGTTTTTTGCCTTCTGGATCAGGTTTCCGTTTTCGAAATCCGCACCTCTGGCGATCTGTGCCTTCATGATCTTATCGGTCTCCTCCAGAAGGATCGGAATAAAACGAAGGGCAATGGACATCATCATGGCGATCTCATGAACCGGCACACGGATCTTGTTCAGCGGACGGAGAAGTCTCTCCAGACCGTCGGTAAGATGATTCGGTGTGGTAGTCAGCGTCATGATAGATGATCCGATCACAAGATAAACAAGACGGATTGCCATTCTTCCTGCAAGAACAAGGCCTTCCTTTGTAACCTTGATGATTCCGAAACGCCACAGCACTTCACCTGGCGTCAGGATAATGTTGAACACAACGGTGATCAGAAGGATCATCACGATGGCCTTCAGACCTTTGAACATGAATTTCACAGGAACTTTGGAGATTGCAATCATAGCTACCAGAAATAAGGTTGCCACTGCATATCCAAGAAATGTATGGAACAGGAACACAGAGATCAGAAATCCCAGAGTTCCCAGGAATTTGGTCCGGGGATCCAGTCTGTGAAGAACGGATTTTGCCGGATAATACTGGCCAATGGTAATATCTCTGATCATTTTTCCGCTCCTCCTTCTTTCAACAGCGGAGAATCTGAAGCTTTCAACGCAGCAAGAATGCTGTCTCTGGCCTCTTCCACTGTTGTGGCATCTGCATCCACATTCAGTCCATGCTCCTTCAAAGCATGCATGATATAAGTGATCTGCGGTGCTGCAAGTCCCATGGTTTCCAGTTCTTTATAATGGGAAAAAACTTTCTTGGGAGTATCATCAAATACCGCTTCTCCGTGGTTCATAACAATAAGCCGTTCCACATATTTCGCAATGTCTTCCATGCTGTGGGACACCAGAACAATGGTGATTCCTCTCACTTTATGAAGTTCCGCGATCTGATCCAGGATATCATCCCTGCCCTTCGGGTCAAGACCTGCTGTAGGCTCATCCAGGATCAGGATCTTCGGATTCATGGCAAGCACGCCTGCAATGGCCACTCGTTTCTTCTGGCCTCCGGAAAGTTCAAAAGGAGATTTTTTGAAATTGGATTCTTTTACTCCAACATGTGTCAGTGCCTGCTTCGCTTCCTTCTCCGCTTCCTCTCTGGAAAGTCCCTGATTCATAGGTCCAAAACACACATCGGAAATCACATCATTCTCAAAAAGCTGATGCTCCGGATACTGGAACACCAGGCCAACTTCGCTGCGTAGCTGCTTCCGGTCGTATTTTTCCGCCCACACATCTTCTCCGTTATACAGAACCTGTCCGGATGTAGGCTGTACCAGTGCATTCAGATGCTGGATCAGCGTGGATTTTCCGCTTCCTGTGTGTCCGATGATCCCGATAAACTGGCCGTCCGGGATCACCAGGCTGACATCTTTCAGCGCATGGCTCTCATAGGCTGTCCCGGGGCTGTAGGTATAGGTTACATTTTTTAATTCGATTGACATAATGCGCTCACCAGCTCCTCTGTAGTCAGTATTCCATCCGGAACATCCACACCGGATTTCTTCAGTTCATATGCAAGAAGTGTTACCTGCGGTACATCCAGGCCGTATTTTTTGAGGGTATCCACCTGGGAAAAGATCTCTTTTGGATTTCCCTGCATCACAACATTTCCACTGTCCATGACATAGACACGGTCTGCATGGATCACTTCCTCCATGTAATGCGTGATCAGGATAACGGTTACTTTTTCCTTACGGTTCAGTTCCCTCACAGCCTCCAGAACTTCTTTCCGTCCGTTGGGGTCCAGCATGGCGGTTGGCTCATCCAGAATGATACATCGCGGACGCATGGCCATCACACCGGCAATGGCTACACGCTGTTTCTGGCCTCCGGAAAGTTTGTTTGGTGACTGATAGCGATAAGCTGTCATGCCAACTTTTTCCAGGCTGTCATTCACCCGTTTCCAGATATCATCCGTAGGGATTCCCATATTTTCCGGGCCAAACCCCACATCTTCTTCCACAACAGTTCCTATGATCTGGTTGTCCGGATTCTGAAATACCATTCCAGCCTTCTGGCGTACTTTCCAGAGTTTGGTCTCTCTGGCAGTATCAATCCCGTCCACCAGCATGGTTCCCTCTGTTGGGATCAGAAGCGCATTCATATGCTTTGCCAGTGTGGATTTTCCAGAGCCGTTATGTCCCAGAACTGCCACAAATTCTCCTGCTTCAATGTCCAGGTTTACATCATTGACTGCACGCTGCATGTCTACTACATTGCCATCGTCATCATATCTCTGATAGTCAAATCCCAGCTTGAGCGCCTTGATAATTCCCATCTTTTTGTTCTCCTTAATCCTCTGTAGCTGCCGGTTCAGCAAGTCCGGTCAACTCGTCGATCAGTGCCCATATCTCGTCTCTTCCCTGCTTGGTTTCTGCAGAAAAAGGAAGGATTTTTCCTTCTTTCGGAAGGCCCAATCCAATACGGATCTCCTTGAGGCTTTTTGCCACCTGGCTGCGTTTCAGTTTATCAAGTTTGGTTGCGATGATCACCGGCTCATATCCATTGTGGCAGATCCAGTCATACATCTGCTTGTCATTGGCAGAAGGTTTGTGGCGGATATCCACCAGAAGAAAAACTGCACGGAGCTCTTTGGAATTGTGAAGATAGCCCTCGATCATTTTTCCCCATTTTTCCTTCTCTGCCGCGGAAACCTTGGCATAGCCGTAGCCTGGCAGGTCTACGAGATACATTGCTTCATTGATATTATAAAAATTGATGGTCTGTGTTTTTCCAGGCTGTGCACTGGTCCTTGCCAGGGCCTTGCGGTTCATCAGACCATTGATCAGGGAGGATTTCCCTACATTTGATTTTCCCGCAAAAGCTACCTCCGGCCTTCCTGTGTCCGGGATCTTGCTTGTGATTCCGCAGACAATATCCAGTGATACGTTTTTGATTACCATTCGTTGTTCCTCCCTTTTCTCGGAAAAGCCCTGTCCTGAAAAACAGGGCAGGGTTTTTTCTGTTTTTGTCTATGCAAGAGCTTCACCAAGAACTTCTTTCATATTGTCCACAAACTGGATATTCAGCCCCTGGATGATCTCTTTATCCATCTCCTCAATATCCGGACGGTTTTTCTCCGGAACAAGGACTTCTTTTATCTTTGCGTATTTGGCTGCAAGCAGCTTCTCTTTCAGTCCACCGATCGGAAGCACGCGGCCTCTTAAGGTGATCTCACCGGTCATGGCAAGCTCCGCACGCACCGGTTTTTCGATAATTGCGGACAGCATGGCAGTTGCCATGGTTATACCTGCGGACGGGCCGTCTTTTGGAACAGCACCTTCCGGGATATGTACATGCATATCATGTTTCTGGAAAAATTCCGGATCGATCTTATACTGATCTGCTACAGAACGAATATAGCTGATGCCTGCCTGTGCAGATTCTTTCATCACATCGCCCAACTGTCCGGTGAGAAGCAGTTCTCCTTTTCCAGGCATGATGTTGACCTCGATCTGAAGGGTATCGCCGCCTACCTGTGTCCAGGCAAGGCCACGGGCAATTCCGATCTCATCCTTCTCATTGGCCATCAGATAGTTATATCGTTCTTTGCCAAGGAATTTGGAGATATTTCTGGATGTGACCACAACTTTATCCTTGCCTTCTTCCATAAGCGCACGTGCGGTCTTCCGGCAGATGCGTCCGATATTTCTCTCCAGGGAACGGACTCCGGCTTCCTTGGTATAGTTGTTGATCAACTTACCGAGAGCTGCCGGCTGGATCACCAGTTTTCCTTCCGGAATCCCGTTGATCTCCATCTGTTTCGGAATCAGATGTTCCCTTGCAATATGTTCCTTCTCATTCTCCGTATAGCCTGGAATTTCCATCAGTTCCATACGGTCAAGAAGAGGTCTCGGGATTCCCTGTACGTCATTGGCCGTTGCAATAAACAGTACTTCGGAAAGATCCTGAGGGATCTCCACATAGTGATCGTTGAACTTACTGTTCTGCTCCGGATCAAGGACTTCCAGAAGTGCCGCAGAAGTGTCTCCCTTATAGTCACTGCTGGTCTTGTCGATCTCGTCAAGAAGCATCAGCGGATTGCTGACTCCGGCTTCTTTCAATGCAACCGTGATCCTTCCGGGCATGGCGCCGACGTAGGTCTTTCTGTGTCCACGGATCTCCGCTTCATCACGGACACCACCGAGACAGATGCGGACGTATTTTTTGTTCATGGCCTCCGCCACAGAACGGGCAATGGAAGTTTTTCCGGTTCCGGGAGGTCCCACCAGGCAGAGGATCGGGCTCTTTCCCTTGTGGGTCAGTTTCCGGACCGCAAGAAATTCCATGATACGCTCTTTAACATCTTTCAGTCCGTAGTGGCCTTCTTCCAGTACTTTCCATGCATTCTCAAGATCCTCGGAATCCTCAGATTTCTTATTCCACGGAAGTGCAAGAACAGTCTCCAGATAGCCTCTCTGTACCGTTGCCTCCGCTGCACTGGCTGCCATTCCTTTAAAACGGCTGATCTCCTTGGAAATCTTCTCTTTTACTTCATCGGATGCATCCAGCTCTTTCAGCTGTTTCTTAAACTCCTCGATATCATCTGCAGTATTATCCTCACCCAGTTCTTCACGGATAGTTTTGAGCTGTTCACGGAGGATATACTCTCTCTGATTCTTATCAATATGGGATTTCACCTTGCGCTGGAGATCTTTGGTGATATGGATCACTTCGATCTCGCTGCCAAGAAGTGCTCCCAGGATCTCATAACGGTCATTCAGAGACACTGCTTCCAGAAGCTTCTGCTTGTTCTGATAGGACATCGGAAGGTTCACCGCAATCTGGTCGATGGTCTCCTTAACATCCTCAATGGTCATGATCTGTGTTACCAGATCTTTGCTTATCTTTCCGCTCTCTCTGCAATATCTCTGGAAAAGTTCCCGGATGCTGCGAAGCATGGCATCTTTCACCGGTTCCGGATACTCCTCTTCCTGGGCGGTAACGATCTCACATTCCGCTTTCAGGTAGGGTTCTTCCTGCTCCAGGCTCAGTATTTCAGCTCTGTCCAGTCCTTCTACCAGAACCCGGTAAAGATCCTGCGGAAGTTTCACCACCTGCTTGATGTATGCAATGGTTCCTACCCGATACAGATCATCAAGTTCCGGTGTTTCCACTTCCGGGTCCTTCTGTGTCAGCAGAAAGACCTTCTGGTCATGGAGCATGGCTGCTTCCACGGCACGGATGGATTTCTCTCTGCTCACATCAAAGTGTACGATCATCTCCGGAAGGACCGTAGTCCCACGTAGAGCAATCATTGGCATTATATTGACCTGATTTGTCATTTATGTCATTCCCTTCATCAAGCTGTTTCCGGCTTGCCTTTCTTTCTCGAACGGGATGTTTTGTGTCCTGCTTTCTTGGCAGGAGACTTGGCCTCCCCGTGGATGATCTCCGGCTCTCCGGTTCCCTCCACTGCCTCTTTTGTGACGATACATTTACGGATGGTATCGTCAGAAGGTGTCTTGTACATCAGATCCATCAGGGTATGCTCCATGATGGCACGAAGTCCTCTGGCACCTGTTTTTCTCTCAAGAGATTTCCGGGCAACTGTCTCAAGTGCCTCATCCTGGAACTCAAGTTCCACACCGTCCAGCTCAAAAAGCTTGTCATACTGCTTGGTGAGGGAGTTCTTAGGCTCTTTTAAGATTCGGATCAGTGCTTCTTCATCCAGGGAATCCAGTGTCACAACAACCGGAACTCGTCCGATAAACTCCGGGATCAGACCGAATTTGATAAAGTCTTCCGGCATAACTTCTTTCAGGACTTCGCCTACATTGCGGTCTTCCTTCTCAGAAACCTCTGCTCCAAAACCAATGGACTTGGTATCCTGTCTTGCCTCGATGATCTTCTCCAGTCCGTCAAAAGCACCACCGCAGATGAACAGGATGTTTGTCGTATCGATCTGGATAAACTCCTGATGCGGATGCTTTCTTCCGCCCTGCGGCGGAACACTTGCAACGGTTCCTTCCAGGATCTTCAGAAGTGCCTGCTGTACGCCCTCACCGGACACATCTCTGGTAATGGAAGTGTTCTCGGATTTTCTTGTGATCTTGTCGATCTCATCAATATAGATGATTCCGTACTGCGCACGTTCAATATCGTAATCTGCTGCCTGAATGATCTTCAGAAGAATATTCTCAACATCCTCGCCAACATAGCCTGCCTCTGTGAGAGTAGTGGCATCTGCGATGGCAAAAGGAACATTCAGAAGTCTCGCCAGTGTCTGTGCAAGAAGTGTCTTACCGGAACCTGTAGGACCAAGCATCAGGATATTACTCTTCTGCAGCTCAACGTCCAGATTTCTGGAAGCAAGAATTCTCTTGTAATGATTGTAAACAGCCACAGAAAGTGCCTTCTTGGCATCGTCCTGACCAATGACATATTCATCCAGGATACTGTGGATCTCTTCCGGTTTCAGAAGGTTGATCCCTGTTTCGTAATCTGCTTCATGATCATACATATTGAATTCTTCTTCCATGATCTCGGAACAGATACCGATACATTCATCACAAATATACGCTCCATCCGGACCTGCGATCAGTTTCCGTACCTGGTCTTCGGTCTTATGGCAAAAGGAGCATCTTACCTTTCCTTCTCTTACTTTATCTGCCATATCTTTTTGTTTCCTTTCTAAACGTAAATGTCCGTCTCCCGCAGACATTTAAAATTCCTTTTTAAAGCAAGATAAGACTCCTGTGTCTTTACAGGAGTCTTTTCTTACGCATTATTTGTGGACTACAACACCATCGATCAGACCATATGCCTTCGCTTCTTCTGCTGTCATATAGTTATCACGGTCAGTATCTTTCTCCACAATCTCAAGAGGCTGTCCGGTATTCGCGGAAAGAATTTCGTTCAGCTTCTTTTTGGTTTTTGCGATCTGGTCAGCTACGATCTGGATCTCTGTAGCCTGCCCCTGTGCACCGCCTGATGGCTGGTGGATCATGATCGTTGAATTCGGCAGTGCGTATCTCTTGCCTTTGGCACCGGAAGACAGGAGGAAAGCTCCCATGCTGGCTGCCATTCCAAGGCAGATTGTAGATACATCACACTTGATATACTGCATCGTATCATAGATCGCCATTCCGGCAGTTACAGAACCACCCGGACTGTTGATATAAAGCTGGATATCCTTGGAAGGATCTTCTGCTTCCAGGAAGAGAAGCTGTGCAACGATCAGGTTCGCACTGACATCGTTAACCTCTTCTCCAAGGAAAATGATTCGGTCCTTAAGAAGTCTTGAATAGATATCGTAACTTCTTTCTCCTCTGCTGGTCTGCTCAATGACGTAAGGTACTAAACTCATTTTGCCCTCCATTTCCGAGGTTTATTACGCCTCTACAGCTGCATCGGCAACTAATGTAACAGCTTTCTGAACAGCCATATCTTTCTTCATCTGCTCCATCTCGTTCTCACCGATGAGATCTTTTAATTTGTCTGCTTCCATCTTGTACATCTCTGCCATCTTGGAGATCTCTTCGTTAACCTCTTCCTCTGTTGGCTGGATGTTCTCTACCTCAGCGATCTTCTCAAGAACCAGTCTTGTCTGGATTCTCTTAAGAGCCTGTGGCTTCATGTCTTCCATCATCTTCTCAACGCTCTGACCTGTAAACTGGAAGTACTGCTCCATGGAAAGACCCTGGGACTGCATTCTTCTTGCGAAGTCGTCAAGCATCTGACGTGTCTGAGTCTCGATCATTGCCTCCGGAATATCCATCTGGGCATTCTCGATCACTTTATCTACTGCTGCGTCCTCTTTTGCACGACGAGCATCTTCTGCTTTTTTCTCTGTCAGGTTCTTCTTAACGTCTTCTTTGTACTCAGCAAGTGTATCAAACTCAGATACATCTTTAGCGAAGTCATCGTCAAGCTCCGGAAGCTCTTTCGCTTCGATCTTCTTAACGTCGCACTGGAATACTGCTTCCTTACCAGCGAGCTCTTTTGCCTGATACTCCTCAGGGAATGTTACTTTAACTTCTACATGGTCACCCGTCTTGGCACCGACAAGCTGCTCCTCAAATCCCGGGATGAATGTGTTGGAACCAAGTGTCAGCGGATAATCTGTTCCTTTACCGCCCTCGAATGCCTCTCCGTCTACGAAGCCCTCGAAATCGATAGTTGCTGTGTCGCCATTCTCGGCTGCGCGATCCTCAACTGTGATCGTTCTGGAGTTCTTCTCCTGCTCTTTCTTAAGCTCTGCCTCAACTTCCTCGTCTGTTACTTCTGTCTCAGACTTCGGAACCTCAAGTCCTTTATAGTCGCCAAGAGTTACCTCTGGTTTGGTAGCTACTTCTGCTGTAAAGATAAATGGTTTGCCAGGCTCAACCTGTGTTACATCGATCTTAGGCTGGGAAACGATCTCAAGATCACACTCAGCAAGTGCTTTGCTGTAATGCTCTGGGATCAGAGCGTTAGCAGCATCCTCAAGGAATACTCCCTTACCGTACATCTGCTCGATCATTTTTCTAGGAGCTTTTCCTTTACGGAATCCCGGAATGGAAATTCTGCCTTTTGCTTTCTGATATGCGTTCTGCATTGCTTTGTCAAGATCCTCGGCGGAAACCTCGATTGTAAGTTTCGCCATGTTTTTCTCCATTTTCTCAACCTGTAAACTCATGTTTCTTGTTCCTCCTTAATTATATCGAGTAAATACCTTATTATATAAATAGTTAACACTCGCATTTTATATATTTACAGTCATTTCTGTAGTATAGCATAATCACTGTAAAAACGCCAGTATTTTTTTCGCCATATATGGCTCTTATACCGCTGTAAATCCCCTGTTTTCCGTAAAAATCCCGTTCAGAAGCAGTGCAGCTCTTCTGGTTTTCCTTCTTAACCGCAAAAACAGCTCTTCTTTAGTAAAAAATCTCTGTTGAATATACTACAGACTCTGCGATTTCCTCGGCTTTTGCTCTTCCCTCCAGCTGACGGATCAGAGAAAGACTGAAATCAATGGCTGTTCCAAGACCTCTGCTGGTAGTCACATTTCCGTCCACTACTACCGGCTCCAGGGAAGTTCTGGCGCTTGTAAGCTGCTCCATTACAGATGGATAAGATGTGGCATTTCTGCCTTTGAGGAAGCCAAGTCTCTCGAATACACCCGGAGCTGCACAGATAGCTGCCACCTTGCCGCCTTTCTGGTAAAATGATGTGAGAAGCCCGGTCAGCGGTTTGTATTCCTCCAGATATTTTGTTCCTGGCATTCCTCCCGGGATCACAAGCATGTCCGCATCAGAGAAATCACACTCTGAAAATGTGCAGTCTGTAAGAATATTGATTCCATGAGAGGTTCTGATCTCTCTGGTTTCTTTAATAGATACTGTCTGGATGTCGATTCCTGCTCTCCGCATCAGATCTACCACAGTCAGTCCCTCGATATCTTCAAATCCGTCTGCGAAAAAAATATATACTTTGCTCATAATGTTTTCCGTCCTTTCTTTTTATATTATTCCGGTGCTGTCCGGAGGTTTTTCCATTCCCTTTCATAATGCTTTTTTCCATAAAAAATGTCAAGAAAATTTGCAGGGTAAGTCCGTTGCAAATTATATTTTTTTCATGTAAACTGAGGGCAGTATATTTACAGGAGGAATCGGTTATGGAAATTGAGCGTAAATTTCTTATTAAAAAAGAAAATCTGCCGGAAAACCTGGCTTCTTATCCCTGCCATCGAATCGAGCAGGGTTATCTCTGCACCTCACCGGTGGTCCGCATCCGAAGACAGGACGATGACTATTTTCTCACTTATAAATCCAAAGGACTGATGAGCCGTGAGGAATATAATCTTCCGCTCACCGCAGAAGCTTATGAACACCTGAAACCCAAGGCAGATGGAATCCTCATCACAAAAGACCGCTACGTGATCCCGGAAAAAGGCGGACTTTTTATCGAACTGGATATCTTTCACGGAGAATATGAGGGCGTTCTTCTGGCTGAAGTGGAATTTCCCACAGAGGAAGCAGCCAATGCCTACACCGCGCCGGAATGGTTCGGTGAAGATGTGACTTATTCTACAAAATATCATAACAGCACTATGAGCCAGGGCTGGTAAATGCGATCGCTGTTTGCAGATGCTGCCAGCTCTCAATACCATTGCTGTCACTCCGTGGCCTGTATCTGAAATCACACTTGTATTTCTCATTTGCAGTGCTATAATTAGTGATGCAGGCAGATATAGTTCATTGGTAGAACATCAGCTTCCCAAGCTGAGGAGGCGGGTTCGATTCCCGTTATCTGCTTTCATTGCCAAAGAAGGCACGCGAGTCAGGCGTGTCTTTTTTTATAAATGATTTTAAGGAGGATTTTATTATGAAGATCGGATTTATCGGATGTGGAAATATGGGTTCTGCCATGATCGGCGGTATTCTCCGTCAGGGGATTTTTTCCAAAGAGGACATCATTGTTTCCAACCTTACCCCCGAGGGAAAAGCACGCAGTGAAAAAAATCTCGGCGTTGTCACCACTCTGGATAACAAGGAGGTCGTCAGATCTGCAAAAACTGTTGTTCTTGCCGTAAAGCCTCAGTTTTATGAGGAGGTTCTGGACGAAGTCCACGACAGCCTTACTGAAGAACACACCATTATCGGCATTGCCCCAGGCAAAACCCTTGCATGGCTGGAAGAAAAGGCCGGTCTTCCTCTGAAAGTTGTCCGTTTTATGCCTAATACCCCGGCGCAGGTCGGTGAGGGAATGACTGCTGTATGTGCCAATGAACGGGTTTCACAGGAGGAACTTGCTGAGATTCTTAAGATCACAGACAGCTTCGGATGTACGGAAGTGATCCCGGAACGTCTGATGGATGCGGCCGGTGCTGTAGGTGGCTGTGCACCGGCTTATGTGTTTATGTTCATCGAAGCTATGGCTGATGCCGCTGTCAGCCAGGGAATGCCTCGTAAACAGGCCTACAAGTTCGCTTCCCAGACTGTTCTTGGCAGTGCAAAAATGGTTCTGGAAACCGGACGTCATCCGGGAGACCTGAAAGACATGGTCTGCTCCCCTGCCGGAACTACCATCGAGGGTGTACGTACCCTGGAGAAGAATGGTTTCCGCAGTGCTGTGTTTGAAGCGCTTACTGCTGCTGCTGAGAAGGGTAAAAAATTATAATTTTTTGAAAGCATCTAACGGTCAGGCAGCCAAATATCCTCCGCCTGATCTGATCAGATTCAGCATTGTTACTGACATGAAAAAACTCCGTGTCATTCTGCCGTCATGCAGACTTCACGGAGTTTTTCTGTCTTATGTCAGCTATAGGATCTGATGGGATCTGCAATGCAGCTTCTATTTGCATGCAGGATCATCTCAGCTGTTTTTCTGTCTGCTCATGACTTTACAGAAGTTCGATCAGCGCATCAATATCCTCCATCTTCGTTCCCCAGCTTGTGGCAAAACGGATCACTGTATGATCTTCATCATATTTCTCCCAGAAATCAAACTGAACTTTTTTGCCCAGTTCTTCTTTCTTTTTATTTTCCAGAACTACAAACTGCTGGTTTGTGGGAGAATCCAGATATAACTGATAGCCTTTTTCCTGAAGGGCTTTTTTCAGTTTCATGGCTGTCTCGATGGCATTTTTGCTGATCTTTGTATACAGATCATCGGTAAACAGCGTATCAAACTGGATTCCCAGAAGACGTCCCTTTGCAAGAAGGGCACCCTGCTGTTTTACCATGGTCATGAAATGCTTCGGAGCTTTTTTCGTAAAAACGACTGCCTCTCCGCAAAGTGCGCCTACCTTGGTTCCACCGATATAGAATACATCGGTATATCTGGCGATATCTTCCAGTGTCACATCTGTCTCCGGGCTTACCAGGCCGTAGCCAAGTCTTGCTCCGTCCAGAAACAGTGGAAGATCGTATTTATGGCATACCTCGGAGATTTCTTCCAGTTCCTTCTTTGTATAAAGGGTTCCGTACTCGGTCGGATGGGAAATATAGACCATTCCCGGAAATACCATATGCTCATGGTTCGCATCCCCATAAAAGGTTTCCACATAGTCCGTGATGCTCTCTGCGCTGATCTTTCCATTTTTTTCCGGAAGTGTCAGCACTTTGTGGCCTGTGTATTCAATCGCGCCTGCTTCATGACAGCCTACATGACCTGTCTGTGCCGCAAGGACTCCCTCATAACGGTTCAGGACAGATGCGATGATCGTTGCATTGGTCTGGGTTCCTCCCACCAGGAAATACACCTCTGCATCCGGACAGCCGCAGGCTTTTCGGATCTTTTCTTTGGCAGAATCGCAGTATTTATCCGTGCCGTAACCGGAAAGCTTCTCCATATTGGTTTCCAGAAGTTTCTGCAGGATCGCCGGATGAGCGCCCTCGCAGTAATCATTTACAAAATATAACATCTCACATGCTCTCCTCATCTGTATTTTTTGCAATCTTTTTTAAGTATAAATCCCGGAAAATGTTTCTGTCAACCGGCATTGCTCTGTATACTTCTGAAGCTTTTTCACTTTTCTTTTACTGCGTTCTTTGCATATTCCGTCTGCACCAGTTCTTCATACTCTGCACGTTCGCCTAGCTCTCCTGCATCTTCCAGGATATCCTGCAGAAGCTCAAAGCTGTCTTTCTTAAAGATCAGATTTTCTTTCCAGGTGTCCTGATCATAGTACCGCTTCACAATGGTAGTGATCGTGTCGATATCTGTTTCTTTAAACTGGGGTGCGATCACTTCTGCGATCTCCTCCGGCGTATGACTCTGCACATAGTCCATACCTTTCTGAAGTGCATTTGTGAATTTCTGGATGATCTCCGGGTTTTCTTTCATGTAACTTGTTTTTACACTGTAAGATGTGTAAGGCACATACCCGGATGCTTCCCCAAGCGATGCCACCACATGGCCTGCGCCTTCTTTTTCCAGAATTGTGGCAGATGGCTCAAACTCTACGGTATACGCCGCAGAATCATCCCCTGTAAAAGCCGCCGCCGTGGAACCGAAATCAATACTCTGGTCAATGGTCAGATCTTTCTGCGGGTCAATGCCGTTTTTCTTCAGGATATATTCAAATACCATTTCCGGCATGCCGCCTTTTCGCCCGCCAAGAACTTTCTTTCCTTTCAGATCTTCCCACTTGAAATCCGGCATCTCTTCTCTTGCAACAAGAAAATTTCCCGCGCGTTGGGTCAGCTGGGCGAAGTTCACGGCCGGATCGGTTGCCCCTTCCTGACAGGCATAGATGGATGCTTCCGCTCCCATAAATCCAATATCCGCTTCCCCGGAGATCAGCGCAGTCAACACTTTATCTGCTCCGAATCCAGTTACCAGTGTAAGATCCAGACCTTCTTCTTCAAAATATCCTTCTTCGATTGCCACATACTGCGGCGCATAGAAAATCGAATGGGCTACTTCATTCAATGTAACTTTGGTAAGCTTCTCTTCTGTTCCATCCCTCTTTGCAGCAAATACTCCCGCCGGCAGTGCTGTCACAGCCAGGACAACAGCTGCCGCCAGTGAGATCCATTTTTTATTTTTCATGCAGATACTCCTTTAAGAAACTTCTGCTGTTAGGATATGCATAAAAGAATGAAAGGTTCAAAATTTCTTTTTATTATCGTCAAGTGGATATTCGCAATCCGCTTCGCTACTTGTTCAGTTTCTCAATAACACTGTCAAGCTCTTTTCTGGAAACTCCGGCAAACCCCATCAGAGCACGTAATGGCATGGAATCTGTCATAGCCATGGTCATCTCTTCGCTGACAGCCTCAGAAGCAGCTTCAGAACCAGCTTCCCCGGAAAGATACTTTTGTATCAGTTTTTTGGCTGCTTCTGCTGTTTCCGGATTTCGGAGCAAATCTCCAAGTGTGGTATTCATATGAACATGCATGGGAAGCCTCTGACTGCTGTTCAGATGAAGTGTCTCTGTGAGACGGATGTCTCTTGAAGAAGCTCCCACCAGTATCTCATAGTCTCCACTGGCAGCAAACCAGTCATGTAGTTTCGTATTGTACCATGCAAAGCTTCGTTTATTCAGTTCCATCGTAACTGTTTTTGTCTCACCTGGCTCCAGGAAAACCTTTTCAAAGCCCTTCAGCTCCTTTTCAGGACGGATGGCAGAGCCTGTCAGGTCTCTGATATAGAGCTGTACCACTTCTTTTCCGGCAGATTTTCCTGTATTTGTTACATCTGCGGAAACCATGACGGTGTCTTTTTCTGTAGGATTTTCCATGGATAACTTAAGATTACTGTAAGCAAATGTAGTATAAGAAAGACCATATCCAAATGGAAAAGCCACATCCATTTCTTTTGTATCATAGTAACGGTATCCTACAAATATTCCCTCACGATACTCCACCTTTTCTCCACCGCCAAAATTCAGATACGACGGATTGTCTGACAGCTTCAAAGGCATAGTCTCCGCAAGCTTGCCGCTTGGGTTTATTTTTCCATAGAGGATATTTGCTGCTGCAGCTCCGCCAGCCTGTCCACCAAGATATGTTTCCAGAAGTCCCTTAATCTCTCCAAGCCACGGCATTTCCACAGGAGAACCATTGTGAAGAACGATCACAGTATTGGGCTGTACTTTCAGGATTTCTGTTATAAGGCGGTTCTGACATTCTGGAAGTCTCATGTGGGAACGGTCATACCCTTCAGATTCGAAGCTTTCAGGAAGTCCTGCAAAGATCACGGCTTTGTCCGCCTCAGCAGCTGCTTTCACAGCCTCATCAGCAAGCGCCTTGTCATAAAAATCTCTGTCTGCCGGGAAGCCTTCTGCGTAAACTACCTGTGCATCACAGGGAACAGAATCCAGTACATTTGTTGTCTTAAAACAATTGATGTGTGAGCTGCCACCTCCCTGAAAACGGGGATTTCTGGCAAAGCCGCCAATAAATGCAGCTTTTTCAGAGGTTTTCAGCGGCAGGATGTGATTTTCATTTTTCAGAAGGACCATGGATTCTTCTGCAATATGCTGAGCCTCTTCATGATCCTTTTCCATGGTAAATTCCTGGGGCTTACGATGGTCTGCATATTCAAAAATAATACGGAGGATACGTTCTACAGCCTGATCCAGGATTTTCTCCTCCAACGCTCCATCTTTTACCGCCTTTACGATCATGGCGTCATTGTCTCCTCCGGAGGCCGGCATTTCAAGCTCAAGTCCTGCCTCAAGACCTTTTACACGGTCGTTAACAGCTCCCCAGTCTGACATAACATAACCCTTAAATCCCCATTCTCCACGAAGCACATCTGTAAGAAGCCATTTGTTCTCGGACGCAAAAGTACCATTGATTTGATTATAGGAACACATAAAGGTGTACGGCTGTGCCTTTTTTACAGCTGTCTCAAAAGCCGGAAAATAAATTTCACGGAGTGTTCTCTCATCTACTTCTGAAGAACTGCTCATACGGCGATATTCCTGATTATTTGCCGCAAAATGCTTGATGGAGGTTCCCACATGCTGAGACTGTACGCCTTTTACAAAGGCGGCAGCGATCTCACCTGCAAGATATGGATCCTCAGAGTAATATTCAAAATTTCTTCCACAAAGAGGAGAACGTTTGATATTTACAGCAGGTCCCAGTACAACAGATACATCATTTGCCTGTGCCTCTCTTCCGATAGCTTTACCCATTTCTTCCATCAGCCCACGGTCAAAAGAGCAGGCACTTAAGACTGCAGGAGGAAAACAGACAGCCTTGATGCTGTCGTTTATTCCAAGATGGTCGCCTTTTTCATCCTGTTTGCGCAGCCCGTGAGGCCCGTCGCTGACCATCACCTTTGGAATTCCCAGATGTTCCACTTCTTTCAGATGCCAGAAATCAAGCCCTGAACACATGCCGGCTTTTTCCTCCAGCGTCATCTCACTTACGATTTTTTTTAGATCCCGTTCCATAAAAGCACCTCCAAATGTTTTTTCTTAATATGGACTATAACATCTTCTGATGGTAAAATATAATAAAATATTGCTAAAACTAATAAAATATTGCACTACAACCAGGAGGTATCCACTATATGAAAAAATTGACATCAGAGATATCCGTTCTGAAGAAATACTGGCAGTAAACCGAGGAGAGAACACCCTTTTTCAGCGGCGGGAAAATCTTTCAAAGCATACCTCCTATGCCAGAGAACGCATGCAGTATGATGCCATAAGAAGCGGCCAGGTGGAGCAGATCCTTTCTCTGCTGCAACAGAAGCCAGATGGAACCGAAGGGATCCTTTCAAAAGATCAGCTCCGTAACAGCAAAAATATGTTTATTGCCGGAATCACCCTTTTTACCAGGGCTGCTATTGACGGTGGTGTACCAGAGGAAACAGCCTATTCTTTAAGCGATGGATATATTCAGACAGTAGAAGAATGTACAAACAGCGTTTCCATAGAAAAGCTGTCCCAAAGGGCGGCAGCACGTTTTGCACAGGAAGTATACGATCCACGGAAGAGAATGGAAATGATACCGTATCTTGTCACATCACGAAACATATGTTAAAATATCCACCGAAACTGGTTCGAAAACCTCCCAGTATAAAAAACTAGGCAAAGTAAAAAAAGAATTTCCGGCTGCACGTATACACAATCTGCAGTCTTTTTACGGATGCTTTTGTTTATTGGAGGTGATAAACAAAAGCATTTTTTTTGCTTTGACACAAGTTGGAAAGGAACAAAATGAACAAACGAAAAATCATCATTGACTGCGACCCGGGAATTGATGACAGCCTGGCCATCATGCTGGCTCTTACATCACCGGAAATCGAAGTACTTGGAATCACCATTGTCTGCGGAAATTCCCCCGTGGAAATGGGATTCGAAAACGCAAAAAAGATCCTGAAGCAGATGAACCGGCTGGATGTGCCGGTCTATATGGGGGAACCCAGACCTTTGAAGCGGGATTACGTAAACGCTCTGGATACTCATGGCGCTGACGGGCTCGGCGAAAGCTTTCTGCCCGAGGTCCCCGGATATCAGCAGGAAATCGGTGCTGTAGATTTTCTCTCCAAGGCGCTGATAAAAGAAAAAGTCTCCGTGATCGCCCTGGGTCCCATGACAAATCTTGCACGCCTGATCCAGAAAGCCCCGGCAGCTTTTGACCAGATCGAGGAACTGGTATCTATGGGCGGTTCTTTTAAAAGCCACGGAAACTGTTCCCCTGTTGCAGAGTATAACTACTGGTGCGATCCGGATGCTGCCGCACTGGTCTATGACACCCTTCACCAGAATGGAAAAATGATCCACATGATCGGTCTTGATGTGACAAGAAAGATCGTTCTCACTCCTACTCTTCTGGAATATATCTGTCGTCTGAATAAAGAGACCGGAGAATTTATCCGAAAGATCACGAAATTTTATTTTGACTTTCACTGGGAATGGGAGCATATCATTGGCTGTGTGATCAACGATCCACTGGCAGTGGCATACTTTCTGGATCCGGATATCTGCCAGGGTTTTGATTCCTATGTACAGATCGAAACCGAAGGAATCTCTCTTGGACAGTCCGTTGTGGATTCCATGGATTTTTACCGGAAAACACCAAATACAAAAGTACTGACCGAAGTAGACGTATATGCATTCTTCCAGCTGTTCCTCTCCAGGATCCTTGGTCTGGAACCGGAAAAACTGGACATTTTGCAGGATTTAATATAAGGAGTGACTGAATATGAAAACAGAAAAAATAAATGTACAGAAAATCTGCCTGATCGCGTTTGCCATCTGTATTAATTTTGTGGGCGGACAGATCGCTCTTTTCCTGAAACTCCCCATCTATCTTGACAGTATCGGTACTGTGTTTATCGCTTCCATTCTTGGACCGTTTTATGGTATGCTTCCCAATCTGATCAGCGGCTTGTTAATGGGAATGACCGTAGATGTTTATTCTCTGTATTATGCTCCGGTGGGAATCGTTCTCGGTTTTGTGACCGGTCTTATATACCGGAAATTTCAGCCGAAAAAATGGCAGATCTTTCCGGCGGCCATTGCGATCACCCTTCCGTCAACTCTGATCAGCTCCTGCATCACTGCATTTTTGTTCGGCGGGATCACCTCTTCCGGTTCCTCCATTCTTGTACAGCTTCTCGCAAAAACACCTCTTGGAATGGTCGGAAGCTGTTTTGCAGTCCAGTTTATCACCGATTACATTGACAGAATTCTCTGTCTTGCACTGGCAGCTGTCCTGATGGGAGCATTGCGAAAAAGTATGAAAGAGAGTTTTATCCGATGAAAATTTTAATTACAGGTACCAGCTCCGGGATCGGAAAGGGATGTGCGGAGTTTTTTCTGAAAAAAGGCCATGAAGTCTATGGCTTCGATAAAAATACCGCCACGATCACTCAGCCCGGATATACCCATTTCTGCCTGGATATCCGGGATAAGGATTCCTACCCGGAACTCCCTCCTGTAGATATCCTGATCAACAATGCAGGAACCCAGGACGGAAATGACATTGACGTAAACTTAAAAGGAACCATTTCCATTACCGAACATTACGGAATCCACCCTGATATTTACTCTATTGTGATGATCGGCTCAGCAAGCGGACATACCGGCTCCGAATTCCCGGAATATGCAGCCAGCAAGGGTGGCGTTCTGGCCTATGCCAAAAATGTGGCAATGCGGATCGCGCCTTACCAGGCCACCTGCAACAGCCTGGATTTCGGCGGCGTCATGACAGAGCTGAACCGTCCGGTGATGGAGGACAAAAAACTCTGGGATCAGATCATGGATCTGACTCCGCTGAAGCGGTGGATGACTGTGGATGAAGCTGCAGAATGGATTTATTTTATGGCTGTAAAAAACCGCTTCTGTACAGGCCAGAATATTCTCATCGATGGCCTGGAAGCCGGAAACTGCAATTTTATCTGGCCGGATGAAACGTGAGATTTCTCTTAACACCGCCAGACGCTCCACAATATAAAAATCTCCTCTGCCGTCTATTCTGATCTGTGTTATAATAGACCTCATAATACTGGCGTTCCGGTCTATCACTATGCCAAGCAGGCAGATGCCATCTGTCCATAAACACAGGATACATTTCCGGAACGCTGTCAACAGGAGGAAATCGTTATGAATATTAAAGAAGAAATCCATTCATTATCAGAAGAAATGCTCACAAACCTTGGCAGACTGGTTGCCATCGACTCCCAGCTCGGCACACCTGCCGAAGGAAAGCCTTTCGGTGAAGGCCCTGCAAAAGCCCTGGAAGAAGGTCTCAAGATTGCCGATGAGCTTGGTTTTAAAACCGTAAACCTGGACAACTACTGTGGCTATGCAGAAATGGGTGAGGGCGATGAGATCGTTGGAATCGCCGGACATCTGGATATCGTGCCAGTGGGTGGTGACTGGACTTATGATCCATTTAAGCTTACCCGTGAAGGCGACCATGTATACGGACGTGGAACTACCGATGACAAAGGTCCGATTCTGGAAGCGCTCTACGCCATGAAGCTTCTCCGCGACCACGGTGTAAAACTGAACAAAAGAGTCCGCCTGATCATGGGCTGCAACGAAGAGACCGGTTCCAGATGTATGGCTCACTATAACCAGGTAGCCGAAGAGCTCTCCTGTGGTTTCACACCAGATGCCAATTTCCCATGTATCCACGGCGAAAAGGGACAGCTGGGTATGATGGCCTACTCCAAAAACACCAGGATCCTTTCCATGAACGGCGGTTTTGTTTCCAATGCAATGTGCGACACCTGCACAACTGTTATTCCCGCCGAAGATGATCTGAAAGAAAAGCTGGAAGCAGCACTTTCCCATACAAAGCTCCAGGAATACAAAGTAACTGAAGAAAATGGTGAGCTTACCATCTACGCCAAAGGTGTTCCGGCTCATGCCAGCACCCCGCACCTGGGAGTCAATGCTGCAGGTGTAACCTTTGAATGCCTGGCAGAGGCAGGATTTGAAGATGATTTTGTAAAATTCTATAACTCCCATATCGGCACTGCCTGTGACGGTTCCGGCATCGGTCTGAAATTTGCGGATGAATACGGAGATCTGACCCTGTGCAACGGAATCGTAAAAACAGAAAACGGCGTGATCTCCTGCACCATCGATATCCGTGTCCCGGTTACTCTTAAGGAAGCAGAGATCCGCAAAATGTGTGAGGACAAACTGGAGGATAAAAACGGACGTATTGAGATCAACAACGTTGTTGCCCCATTATTCTTCCCAAGAGAATCTCCACTGGTAAATGCCCTGTACAAAGCTTATACAGATGTAACCGGCGACACAGAGCACAAACCAATGGTCATCGGCGGCGGCACTTACGCAAAATCCCTCAAAAACATCATCGCCTTCGGACCTGAAAAAGAAGGAATCGACTATCGCATCCACGGAGCCGATGAATTTATTCTGGTATCCGGTATGGAAGAAGCAGTCCTGATCTATATGGAAGCCATCAGAAATCTGCTTGCGATCTGAAAAATACTATAGAAAGATAGGAGAATTTTTATATGAAAGCACATAAATACTGGTCACTTGGAGCATTGCTCTGCATGACAGGTTCTTTTTACACAGGCTACAGAAAATTCATGAAAGCACACAAATATTTCTCTTTCGGCACACTGTTTTGTATGATCATGGCTATCTGGTCCGGTCACAAAATGATCACTCCCTCAAAAAGATCGCAGGAAAAAGAATGTCCTGCTGACAACAAATAACTGCAAATATGAAATTAAAATTGATCGCACTTGATATTGACGGTACACTTACCAACGATGAGAAAAAAATCACAGCAGATACCCTAAGCACACTTCTGAAATTTCAGGAACAGGGAATCCGGGTAATGCTGGCTTCTGCCAGACCTGTACCCGGACTTTATTCTGCTGCCAGTGAGCTGCGCCTTGGTGACCACCACGGCATCCTCATGGCCTACAACGGCGGAAAAGTCGTAGACGCCACAGACGGACAACTTCTTTCACAAACCCATATGGACCTTAATAAAACCCGGGAACTTCTCCGTTTTCTGGAAGCGCTTCCTGTCACTGTAATCCTGGACGACGGCGAACGCTTCTATGTGGAAGATGCTCATGGATATAAGGTGGAATACGAATGCTGGAACAATCAGATGGACTGCACAGAAATCGATAACCTTGCAGATTTTCTGGATTTTTCCCCGGTAAAGCTTCTCCTATCTGTTGACCCGGATCATATCCTGAACATTCAGGATATGATCCGCAGCCATCTTCCCGATGATCTCTGTGTTGTCCGCACGGCACCTTTTTATCTGGAAATCATCCCGGTTTCCATCAATAAGGGAAAAGCTCTTCTTGATGTGTGCAGCCGCCTTTGTATCGATCCGACTGACACGGCAGCATTCGGTGATTCCGAAAATGACATCCCTATGCTCCAGGCTGCCGGCTGTGGTGTTGCCATGGGTAATGCGGAAGATGCGGTAAAGGCTGTCGCTGATAAGGTTACACTGTCCAATAATTCGGACGGTATCGCCCATGCACTTCGTGAACTGATAATGTAACAATTGTTTTCCTATTTCCATACTGGTATAATACGAAAAGACTTTTCAGTATCACGGAGGAAAAAATATCTATGGAACTTTTATTTCTGGCGCTGTTTGCAGCCAGTCTGATCGCATGTGTAGTCACCGGTGCTTCTGTTGTTTTTGCCCTGATATTCGGGTACATTCTGTTCTTTTCCTATGGACTGATCCATGGAAAAAGTGTAAAAGAGATGCTTCGTTTTTCCCGGAACGGAATTTTCACAGTAAAAAATGTTCTACTGACTTTGTTACTGATCAGTATGCTCACAGCGATCTGGCGTGCCTGTGGTTCCATTGCCTATATCGTATATTATGCATCTGCCATCTGTACTCCTTCCGTGATGCTGCTGGCGTCTTTTCTTCTGTGCTGTCTGATCTCCTTCCTTACGGGAACATCTTTTGGAAGCGCTGCCACCATCGGCGTAATCTGTATGACTATGGCCAACAGTATGGGTATTCCTCCCTTTCTTACCGGCGGCGCGATCCTGGCCGGGATTTTTTTCGGGGACCGGTGTTCTCCGGTTTCCACCAGTGCGCTTCTTGTCAGTGAGCTGACAAAAACGGATCTTTTTTTCAATATCCGGAATATGACCCGCAGTGCTCTGGTTCCCTTTATACTGAGCTGTGTTCTGTATGGAATTCTTGGTTTTTCCGTCCATACAGGATCTGCTGCGGATACTACCAGAAATTTACTGCAGGATTATTATGAGTTCTCGCCGTTGATGCTTCTTCCTGTTGTGATCGTGCTGGTACTTTCCCTTCTTCATGTGGATGTAAAAAAGACCATTGCCATCAGCGGACTGGTGGGAATGGTCATTGCGGTAGGTGTACAGCACTTTCCATTTTCGGAACTTCCTGCTTTATGTTTTTCGGGATTTTCGCCTTCTGATGGGAAGATTGCGAAACTGATGAGCGGCGGCGGTTTTCTTTCCATGCTGCGGGTTTATCTGATCGTTGGAATTTCTTCCTGCTATTCCGGCATGTTTGAGGGAACCGGATTTCTGAACGGAATTGAAGCCCTGATGGAAAAACTGGGCTCCAGGATCACCCCTTATGGCACAACCTTACTGACTTCCATTGTCACTTCCGCCATCTCCTGCAACCAGACTCTTGCCATCATGCTCACCAGCCAGCTGTGCGGGGAAAACAATCCGGAAAAATCTTCTTTTGCCCTGGATCTGGAAAATACGGTGGTGGTCATAGCGCCCATGATCCCCTGGTCCATTGCAGGAGCCGTGCCGCTGGCTGCCATTGGTGCGCCAAACATCAGTATCGCAGTTGCCTTTTATCTGTATCTGCTGCCGCTGTGGGGACTGGCTGTGCATCTGTTCAGGTAGGGTCTGTTTTTACCGTCAGATCCTTCACCCAACGATACTTCTTATAATTCAGATACACAGCCGGGATCTTCACAAATTCATCCAGACTGATGATAAAGTAAACCGCAAGCACCGGAAGCTTCAGCACAAATGCGGCGATAAGGCCCAGTGGAACCATAATACACCACATGGAAATACAGTCACAGTACAGCCCGAACTTACTGTCTCCGCCTGCACAGAAAATTCCGCTGATGGTTACTCCGTTTACCGAACGTCCGATCATATAATAAGCACAGATCAGGAGCATTCCCTTAAGATATCCTTCCGCTGTAACGCTTAGGTTGGCCGCACGGAGAATCAGCGGACTGAATGCCAGAAGCACCAGTCCGGACATGATTCCGCCACCGTTTCCAAGTCCCATACAGAAACATCCGGCCAGGTTTTTGACAATGCTGGCAATGGAATTGGCGGCTACCGCATCACTTCCCAGATGTCCCATAATTACGGAATACATGGAAAATCCGGTTCCCCAGACGATCTCATTGCAGATCACCGGTGTTGTATATTTCCAGAAATCTCTCCTGAGAACGGGATCGTCTCTGCGGAGATATTTTGCCCGGAGTTTTACCTGATCTTTTCCCACAGTTTCCAGAACGCACCATGTAACTTCAATGATACGAGCCGTTACTGTTGCCAGTGCGGCTCCGGCAATCTCCATTCTTGGCATTCCGAATAATCCATAGATCAGCACTGCATTGATAAAAATATTTACTACCACACTTGTGGCGCTGATCATGCTGCTTTTTGCCGCTCTGCCGCTGTTTTTCAGGATGCAGAGATACATCTGTGAAATTCCGGTAAGCAGATAGGATACCGCGATCACACGAAGATACAGGGAACCGCCCCGGATCAGTACCGGATCATTGGTAAAGATCCTCATCAGCATTCCCGGGATCAGCAGCGCGGACAGAGTAAAGATCAGGGAGATTGCAGTCGTAACTTTCATCACAAAGGCAAAGATCCTCTCCACTGCCGGAATATCTCCCTTTCCCCAGTACTGGGCTGCGATGAGCGAAAGGCCGATGGTCATTGCTTCCAGAAGAAGATTGTGGATAAATGTTATCTGCCCTGCCAACGATACTGCGGAAAGAGAATCCTGTGAGATCACTCCCAGCATCAGGGCATCGGATGCACTGACCAGAGCCAGCATAAACTGCTGAAAAGCGATGGGCATCACCAGGCTTATAAGCTTTCTGGTGAATGCCGGGTCTTTTTTATTTTTCATTTATTTTTGCCCATGCCTCCTCATCAAATTTTCGGTCTTTAAAGTAATATGGCTTGTCCGCATCCGTGATCTCGCGGATCACGCGGCAGGGATTTCCGGCTGCACATACATTGTCCGGAACGTCCTTTGTCACTACGCTTCCCGCGCCGATCACAACGTTATTTCCAATCTTTACACCCGGAAGAACGCAGCAGCTTCCGCCGATCCACACATTGTCCCCGATGGTGACAGGAATCCCGTACTCAAAAGCGGAATTCCTGCTCTCCGGATGGATCGGATGCCCGGCTGTGTAAATACCTACATTGGGGCCAAACATTACGTTATCCCCGATGGTGATTTTTCCCACATCCAGCATCACGCAGTGGGTGTTGGCATAAAAATTCTCTCCGACTTCGATATGGCTTCCGTACTCACAGTGAAACGGCGGCTCAAAATATACGTTTTTCTTATGTTTCAGTCCTGTGCGTTCCAGATATTCCATACCCTTTTCCGGGTCAAAAGGCATGGCCTCATTGTACTCCCGGACGGCCTTTTTTGTTTCTTTCTGCTGCGCCACTACTGCATCATCGGAGATGTATGCCATTTCGTGATCTCTTCTGTAAATATTGTCCATTGTAAATCCCTCTCTTATAAATACACTTTGTTTTCTTCAAAAAAATGCCCGGTGTCTCCTGACGCACTGTGAGTGATTCCGGAGAGGACGGCGGCATGCTCCACTATATCTGCCTTACAGTTTACGCGGACATTGACCGAAGCATCTTTTCGTTTTATAATTATATTGTATATTTTTAAGTTATTCTATCGGTTTTCTATCTAACTTTATAGCAATCCTGCGAGGTATGAATATGATCTATATAGACTTAAAGGATGACCTTTCTGAAAAAATGGTCTACGATTATCCTGACTGTCCGGCCTACACCATCCATGAAATGCTTTCCCACTATCCCAATTATTCCGCTATCAGCCACTGGCATGATGACATTGAATTTCTGATGATCCAGTCCGGCCAGATGCAATATAATGTCAACGGAAAAATCCTCACTCTGGAACAGGGACAGGGGATTTTTGTAAATTCCAGGCAGATGCATTACGGATTTTCTGAAAGTCACAGGGAATGTGAATTTTTTTGCATCCTCATCCACCCCATGCTTCTGTGCACATTACCTGCCTATGAAAAAAACTTCGTCCTTCCTCTGATCCGGAACAACGAAGTTTCCTTTTTTATCTTTGATCCCGGGATTTCCTGGCAGGCACAGATTCTGAAACAAATGGCCGACATCTATGTGCACCGTAAGAGTAAAACTGCTCCTTTACGGATCCTGTCCTCTTTTTCCCTGATCTGGGCTCTGCTTCTTGAACATCTGCCCTCTGCCTCCCGGACCGAAGACCATACCAATACAGATCTTACCGCCATCCGGAACATGACCGGTTTTATCCAGCAGAACTACACTTCCAGGATTTCCCTTAAGGAAATTGCGGCTGCCGGTTCCGTAGGTATCAGCAAATGCTGCAAACTCTTTTCCAGATATTTCAGCCAGAGTCCAAATCTCTATCTGAATCAGTACCGCCTGAATAAAAGTGCTCAGCTTCTCCGGGAAACCGATATGACTATAACAGAAATCGCTCTTTCCACCGGCTTTGGCAGTGCCAGTTATTATGCGGAATCTTTTCGAAAATGGGCAGGCATGAGTCCCGGGAAATTTCGCAAAGCCTGATAACTGCCCCAGGCAGATCACACTGTCTTCCGGAATTTTGCCGGTGACACCCCGAACTGTTCCCGGAACAGATGATAAAAATGGCTCACATTAGAAAATCCACAACACTCACAGATGTCCAGAATCTCCCTGTCTGTCTGCGCCAGAAGATAGACCGCGTATTTCAGACGTTCCTGGTTGATATACTGAGTAGGAGTTTTCCCGCTGATCTGCTTCATCAGCCTGCAGAGATGGCTCGGAGAACAGGGCGCCAGCTCACACATTCTTTCATAGCCTTCCTGAAGATTTTCGATCTTGGACATATTTAAGAGAAGTTCTGACAGCCAGGACGGCATCTGATTCCAGGGATCCTTTTCATCGTAAGTGAAAAAATAATCCTCCAGAAGAAGCGCAATGATACACTGTGCATGATATCTTGCATGCCTGGGATGGCTTTCGTTTACCAGATTTCCGGCAGTATCCATGGCATCCAGGACTTTGCGGAAATTTTCCCCTTCCAGATGAACATAGGCCGGCATCTCGCTGTTTATCAGTTTATCCATCTTTTCTTCCTGTTCCAGAAACAAAGAAACATTTCGAAGCACCTGGGTGGAAAAGCCCAGATTCCGGACACAGAAATTCTCTGAATGAAAAAAGCTGTAACTGTGCATATCATTGGGGCGTATAAAAAACAGGTCTCCTTTTTTCACCGTCTGCACGGAATCATTGATCAAATGATAGGCCGTACCCTCTGAAATAATAAAAAGTTCATAATGATTATGGGTATGTAGCGGCACATGTTTGTAAATATCCGAGATCGTATAGGAAAGTCCGGACTCTTTGCGCAGTGGATATTGTTCTTTTCCAAATACCGGTATTGCCATTTTTTCTACTCCTCCCCGTTTTCTGATATCAATATACTACAAAAATCTGACAGCTGTAGACAAGAAACACGGTGGAAATTATGATATTCTTTTACCGCATTGAGGAAGATTTCTCTGATGCAGAAACTTGATCTTTATTTTTTCAGGGAGGACTTATTATCATGTCATCATCCAAAGCTCGATTTTTTAATCCGGCTGTTGTAGGCCTGATCATGCTCAGCTTTTTTCTGGTTACCAGTGAATATACAGTGATCGGTATCCTGCCGGAAATTGCTGACGGATTCGGGATTTCACTGACACAGGCCGGAAGTATTGTATCTCTGTTTGCTTTCGCCTATGGCCTGGGCACTCCGTTTCTGGCTGCCTATGTGGGAAAATACAACCGTTTCCGTATTACCATGCTTGGAATTTCACTGTTTGCACTCTGCAACCTGATCTGTGCCATTGCTACCAATTACATGGTATTTCTGGTATTCCGTATTCTTACGGCTGTCGTTTCCGGTACTGTGGTTTCCATCTCCATGACTTATGCGGAAGATGTTGCTTCCATCCCGGAGCATATCCCGGGTGTGATCGCAGGTGTTTTTTCGGGCTTCAGTATCGCTTCGGTCATCGGTGTGCCTATCGCTTCCACCATCACTCATGTTTTTGGATGGCGTGCGGCTTTTATCACGATCTTTGTGGCGACTCTGGCTCTGCTGGCGCTTCTGTTTATGAAACTGCCACGTCAGAACCGTCTGAAAGCAGGAAGTATCCTGGAACAGTTTAAGCTTTTTCTGGATAAAAGGATCTCCATCGGCTGTGCCATTGTTTTTCTGGCCGGTGCTTCCACTTACTGTTTTTATACATACCTGACACCGATCTTCCAGCAGGAACTTCACATTCCGGATTCCATGTTAAGCCTTGCACTTCTGATCTTCGGTATTGCAGCTATCATCAGCAACGTAAGTTCCGGTCAGGTGGCAAACAAAACCGGCATCCGCATGCTGCCTCTGATCTATGTGATCCAGACTGTATGTCTGCTGCTTCTTCCCATTGCCACCCACAATCTGGTAAGCGGAGGACTGGTACTTTTTATCCTGGGTGTTGTGATGTATCTTCTGAACTCACCGCTGCAAATGCATTTCCTGAACATTGCCACCAGAGAACATCCGGCCTGTGTAAACCTGGCTTCTTCTCTGATCTCGGTTTTCTTTAACTTCGGTATTGCAGCCGGTTCTGCCATGGGTGGTGTGATCGTAAAATATGCCGGACTTCGGTTTGTGGGAATCGGCGGTGCCATTCCCGGTATCGGAGCGATCATCTGTGCGGTGATCCTGCTTCAGATCATGAAACCGGGTGCGGATATCCGGTAAATCAAACAATACTGTCCATTTACCGGGACTATAGCATTTCCATAAATTACTGCTATAAAAAATACAGTCAGGAATATATCAGAATCTAACTCCGATACTCCTGGCTGTATTTTTATCTGCATCTTGCCTTGTATCACTCTTTTTATTTTCCTGTAATTTTCATCATTCGTCGTTTTTACAGTCCAATAAAAAGGACTTTATATCTTTCTTATTTCATCTCGATCTTAAACAGTCTGGCTGCTTTTTCCTGCGGCATCTTCACTGCAAGATTTCCATTTTCAACTTTATATTCGCACATCTCTTCCTTTGGATAGATCACGGATACTTTGCTGATCTTTTCTGCGTCTTCCAGCGGGATCACCGCTTCTGTCGTTCCCGGTGTCCATACAGAAAGATAGGTATTCTTCTCTGCTTTTACTCCGTAAGCGAGAACTTCCGACTTCAGAGTACCGAAGCCCAGCGGGAAGAACGGCACACCGTCACGGACTTCCTCACGGATTTCCTTATACAGGGCGATTCCCTCTTTCATACGGTTCATGGAATTCTCGCCAAGCTTCCATACCATACCGCTGATATACGGGCGAAGGAGCATACCGTTTACCACATTGTAGATCACATGCTCTTCTTCATCCTCATACGGATATACCCACATGCCACCCTGCTCAGGGGCAACCGCACTTGCCACATTGGCTGCAATATTGGCATTGTAGAGATAATCGGTCTGGTCACTGGTTGACTGAAGGCTTAAGACTTTCAGCATACCATAGTCCATACGCTGTCCGCCGGAACCGCAGTTCTCCACAACAAGATCCGGATAATCACGGAAGATCTCCTCATACCACTGATGGAGACATTCATAATGCTCACGGATGGCATCTGCACAGCTGTCGCTGTTCAATTCACTTCCGTATCCCATCGTTACGTTATAATCCACCTTAAAGTACTCTACGCCATAATCACGGATCAGCCTGTCCACTACATCACGGCAGTATTTCCGTACTTCCGGATTGCGGAAATCCAGCATGTAACGTTTGTTGTCAATGTGGCGTTTTCCATGGCGGCAGACAAACCAGTCATCCGGAAGTTTATTTGCAAGCTCACAGGCAACTCCCATAACTTCGATTTCCAGCCAGAGTCCCATTTTCAGGCCTTTGCTGTGTGCGTAATCGCAGACTTCTTTCAGGCCTCCAGGGAATCTTCCGGATGCTTCCTTCCATTCACCGACACGGTCCCACCAGAATCCGTCGTCATACCATCCTGCATCCAGACAGTAATATTCGCATCCCAGCTCTGCCGCCTTGTCAATGATGGAAAGCTCCCGCTCTGTTGTGGGATCTCCCATCAGGCAGTTCATGTAATCATTAAATACCACGTTCAGTTTCTCATCGTCCGGATTCGCTCTGCGTACCTTTCTACGATATCTGGTCAGCGCTGCTACTGCCGGATTCAGACCTCCTTTTACAACGGCTGCCCCTGCCGGAACAGTTGTGAAGCATTCTCCCGGTTTCAGATTCTTATACCAGCCGTGCTCCTGCTCTGTGGCACCGCTTACAGTAAGATACAGATTCCCACCCTGGGCGGAACCATATTCTATCAGCCACTGTCCGGAACTTTCAACCTGGAAAATATAAGTTTCCCCTGTTTCTCTGTCTTCGGCAATTCCCATTGGAAGATACTCGCAGGTAGACCAGGTTCCCTTTCCACTGTAACAATAACGGTTCAGTCCATATCCCTGATGATTAAATCCGTCTACGACCATTCCGTTTAAGTTCAGTGTCTCTGCATCATATTTCTGCCACTGTGCCTCACAGCACCAGCTGTTAAACGGTACATAGATATCTGTTTTTTTGTAATAAGGTTTGTTACCGCCTCTGGAAATTCCCTGATATATAAAAGAAGAAACGTAAGTCAGGCCCTGATCTTCACTTCCCTCGTTGGTGATCTCTGTCCAGGTCTGCACTGCCGGAACTCCGTCAAACAGGCGCATATGATATACGGCTTTCAGCTTTTCCGGAGAAACCATTACGATCTCCAGTTCTTTTCCACCGTCCTGCTCTTTCAGTTCATGTTTCTCATAAACAAAGTCTACAGAGGACTGATTGATGTTGTTTTTGTAAGCATGCATATTCAGGCTTCCGGTGCCGCTTCTGTGTATCTCAACAGCCGGATAATAAATATCTTCCTTCGGCTCCATGGCTGCCTTTTTTACTTCCTGTGAAGAAAGATCTGCCAGCTCTACCACGCCGTTTTCAAGGATACGGAACTGGATATCCAGGCCGTTTTCATGTAATTCGATTGTTTTCATGTTCCCGTTTTGGTCGCTCATACAAAATATCCTCCCGTCTTTGTAATCTTGCTTTCAGTATATCATCGGATTTTCCACAAGGTGACAGGTATCATCCCCTGAATAAAAAAATGCAATATATTGTCGCATTTATTTTTACGTGATATACTGTTCACAGACCACAAAACGGACATTACAGCAACTGTGGATTGAGAATATACGAGTCAAATGGATATTCGTGATCTCACGACATGCTCAGGAGGTTTTTCATGCCAGATATTTTTCAGGATTCTTCCAGATATTTTCATATTTCCGCCTTTTATGCCCTTTCCCTGCCGTATTATCATATGGAACATCACACACATTCCAGCTATGAGATCATGTACATTACTTCCGGTTCCTGCCGGGTTTTCTGCATGGATGAGGAACAGGACATGGAATTTCCGCTGAAATCCGGACAGTTTATCTTTATACGCCCAGGTATCCCGCACAGGCTTGAGATCCCGGACGGTTTTCCATGCTCGATCCTGAATCTGGAATTTTCCCTCACCTCCGAAAAAAGCCCGGTTTCTCTGGACCTTCTTCTGAAAAAAGATCCCGGATTTTCCCGGTTCTGGAATTTTATTGCCTCCTCCCGGGGATTCTGCTCCGGCACGGATTCCCGGAATTTCGGATACAGCCTGAAAGACCTTCTCACCTTTTTACAGCGCAGTTCCGATCAGATAAAGGAGGAAGAATTTCTCTTCTTTCTTCTGTTTGGCCGTATGCTCACAGAACTTGCTTTCTGCGCCCGCTCCAGCCGGAACACCCAGGGAAGTGTTTATCTGAAAAAAGCGCTCCGGTATATTGATGAACATTATCTGGAAGACATCGATATTCCTGCCATTGCCGCATATGCAGGGATCAATAAATCCTACCTCCAGGCACTTTTTACAGAAAAAAACGGCTGTACCATCAACACTTATATCAACCGCAAGCGTATGGAGCAGGCCGCCTTTCTTCTGTGCAACAGCACTCTTCACATTACGGATATTGCCTTTTCTTCCGGATATAACAGCCGGCAGCATTTTGCACATACCTTCGAAAAATTTTATCACATGAGTCCTTCCCGGTACCGGAGCCTGCATACCCGTCCTCTTCGCTCGGATACCGAAAAGAAACGCTATCATATGGCGGACGGACGGAAGCTGGAAAGTGAACCTTTTCCGCAGGAATAAAACTTACCATCTCAGATCCATCTTCAGGCTGATACCTGCAATACACGTCTGATCAACCTGAAAAAAGCCGGCCAGGCACGAAGATCTTATCTCTTCGATAACCTGGCCGGCTTTTATATTTATGTCAAGCGGATATTCGCAATCCGCTTCGCTACGTAGCTCTACACCAAATAACTGCTCCGCAGTTGATTTGGTTAACTTTCTATGGAAGCAGATTCTGCATGCTCTTCAAACTGATCGCCAGTGTAGAAGTATTGTGAAGAAGTGCAGATGTAGTCGGCTGCAGGATTCCTGCAACGCCACAGGCGATAAGACCTGCATTAAAGGTAATGATGAAACGGTAATTACGTCTGATGCGCTTCATCAGTGCGTTACTGATCTCTTTCAGAACAACAAGTTCCTGAAGGTCATCTGCACCTACGGTAATGTCTGCGATCTCACGGGCAATCTCAGCGCCATCGCTGATGGCAATACCGACATTGGCTGCGGAAAGTGCCGGAGAATCATTGATTCCGTCACCTACCATGATCACCCTTCTTCCGGCTGCCTTCTCTTTTTCAATGAAGTTGGCCTTATCCTCCGGAAGTACCTCGGAATAATATTCATCCACACCTACACGTCTGGCAATAGCTGCTGCTGTACGCTCGCTGTCTCCTGTCATCATAACGATCTTGGAGATTCCTGCCGCGCGCAGTGCTTCTACAGAAGCTTTTGCCTCCTCACGAAGTGGATCTTCAATACAGATCACAGCTGCAAGACGTCCGTCAATAGCCAGATACAGGTGAGAATATTCTTCCGGAATGCTGTCGAATTTCTCCTGACCATCCTCCGGGATCACACATTTCTCATCTTCAAAAACAAAGTGATAACTTCCGATCACGGCTTTATGTTCTTCTATGGTAGTGGAAATTCCATGTGCCACTACATATTCAACCTTGGAATGCATCTCTTCATGTGCCAGATGTTTCTTTCTGGCTGCACTGACAACGGCCTTGGCCATGGAGTGCGGGAAATGTTCTTCCATACATGCGGCAATACGCAGCATCTCGTCCGGATTGTTGTTATCAAAGGAAACCACATCCACAACCGTTGGTTTTGCTTTTGTCAGAGTTCCGGTCTTATCAAATACGATGGTATCTGCATCAGCCATTGCTTCCAGATATTTACCGCCTTTAACCGTAACTTTATGTGTACCTGCCTCACGGATCGCGGACAGTACGGAGATTGGCATTGCAAGCTTCAGTGCACAGGAGAAATCTACCATCAGGATCGCAAGGGCCTTGGTTGCATTTCTGGTGAGTAGATATGTAAGGGCTGTTCCTCCAAGAGTATACGGAACCAGCTTATCTGCCAGATGCTCTGCCTTGCCTTCCAGGGAAGATTTCAGCTTCTCAGATTCCTCGATCATGGTGACGATCTTGTCATAACGGCTGGAACCACCTACCGTCTTCACCCGGATAGTGATCTCACCTTCCTCCACAACGGTACCTGCATAGGCAACGCTGCCTTCTTTCTTACATACAGGTACAGACTCACCGGTAAGAGACGCCTGGTTCACCATAGCTTCTCCATCCGTAACGCTTCCGTCAAACGGAATCACAGTACCCATACGGACAACAACTTCATCTCCCGGCTGAACTTCTTTGGATTCTACAAGAATTTCCTGATCTTCTCTCTTCAGCCACACCTTGCCAACATTCAGTGACATGGTTCTTGCAAGATCACCGACCGATTTCTTATGTGTCCACTCTTCCAGAATTTCTCCGATTCCAAGCAGGAACATAATGGAACCTGCAGTACCGAAATCCTGACGCAGTACGGATACACCGATCGCAGTGGCATCCAGAACCGGTACTTCGATCTTGCGGTGAAGAAGTGTATCAATGCCCTTCCAGATATATTTCAGGGAAGTTGCTGTCGTATAAATTGCGTTCAACGGATATGGCAGGAAAAGCTTTCTTCCAAAATGATAGATCACCTTGGAGATCAGTTTCTCCTGATATTCTGCATTCAGTGCTCTTCCGGAGCTCTGCAGTACCTGCTGGGGAGCTTCCACATCCTGATAATGGAATGCTCTGATACCGCAGATAACAGCCTCACGGCTGCCCTGATAATTCACAACCGCATCACAGGTTCTCTCATATACCTTGGCGGAAGCCACTCCGTCAAGATTTTCGAGATAATACAGCAAAGTATCCGCCTGCTCGTAACTCATTCTCTTCTGGGCAAGATGAATACGAAGTCGTCCTCTTGTCTCATGTTTAATATAAAATTTCACGGGAAATCGCCTCTTTACTCAGCTGTCTCTTCAGTTGCTGCTTCTTTTGTCTCTTCTGCTGCCTCCTTGAATGCATCCTCATCTGCAGTCTCTTCTGCATTCTCTGCAACATCTTCTACAGCCTCTTCTGCTGCAGCTCTCTCCTCATTGATTCCCTTAGCCTCAGCGTAGATATCCTCCGCGTTCTCCTGAAGGCTTGTAGCTGTTTTCATGATGCAGTCCTTAGCTCTTAAAACGGCTGCTGTGCATCCTGTGTAAAGCTTCTTCGCATCCTTGCTTGTAAGGATCTTGATTCCTGCTGTTCCAAAAAGAACACCTGCTGCAAAAAGTCCTGATTTTTTGAATTTAAAATCTACCATAATAATTTTTCCTCCTAAATATATAATTTTTATCATTTTACTGATTTCCGGCGGACATTTTTCCATGTCTGCCCTGATATTTTCATTATTATAAAATACTTGTAAAAAAATGTCCAGTGTTTTTTTTGTGAATTTAACACAATTCGCTGAATTTTCAGTTAATTTCTCCTAACAGTTAAGTTTTACTAATAGTTTAGGTTTACTAATTATTAGTCAGGCAAAACCGCTATTTGTGTTGCACTGCAATGTTCCTCTCCTATTATATAGAGTTACTCTGCATCAATTCATTAACCCGACTTCATGTACCGGAAGCACTGCAAGTGTGCGGATATTCTGCTCATGGATCTCCCCGCATGCCCGAAGTCCCGCACGGATCACCTCATTAAGCTTCTGCCCGGACAGGTGGCAGATGGTATCATCATCCAGCTCCACTGTGCAGGCCCCTTTGGTACTGCAGGCTACCCGGTACATATTTTTGCGGCTGATGGCTCCGATGGACTCCAGCGTATTGATCATACGGTATACCGTTGCCACACCGATCTTCGGGTCCAGTGCGGAAGCCCTGTAATAAATTTCCTTACAGCAGGAGCACTCCCCTTCCAGAATGATATCAAGCAGGATCCTCCTCTGTCTGGTAATTCTTAAGCCCCGTTCTTTCAGCTTCTCTATAATAAGATCTTTCTGCATCTGTGTATGGCGGTAACATCCTGTTCTCTTTTCTTCTTTCTCAGCTTTTGCGTTCTGCATTCTGATCCCTCCTTTATTATTGAGAAAACTTTTCTTTTATCTAATAAGTTAGTATACTCCAACTGTGGTTAGCTGTAAATAACTTGTTTTGGATTTTTTTATAATATTGAGGATTTCGCCGGAATGCAGTATAATAATTCGTGAATCTATCCATATGAAACCGTCGTTTTGACAAAATGACGAAAAATCCCCTTTCGTTTTTTCGTCAGAATGACAAGAAACTGCCGGAAACTTTGTACGATTCAGCTCTAGCTCTTTTCCTCCATTTTCGATATACTGTTAACCAGCAAAGGAAATTACGTAAAAACAATATATTAATTTTGGAGGGAAACAACAATGGCAAGTTTATCATTATCTCACATTAATAAAACTTATCCAAACGGCTTCCAGGCAGTTAAAGATTTCAACCTTGAGATCGAAGACAAAGAGTTTATCATCTTCGTAGGACCGTCTGGATGTGGAAAGTCCACAACACTTCGTATGATCGCAGGTCTTGAGGAGATCAGCGGTGGTACACTTAAGATCGGTGACAAAGTCATGAACGATGTTGAGCCTAAGGACCGTGATATCGCAATGGTATTCCAGAACTACGCTCTGTATCCTCATATGACTGTTTATGATAACATGGCATTCGGACTTAAACTTCGTAAAGTTCCGAAGGATCAGATTGACAAAGCTGTTCGTGAAGCAGCAAGAATCCTTGACCTTGACAAACTTCTTGATCGTAAACCGAAGGCTCTTTCCGGTGGTCAGAGACAGCGAGTTGCTATGGGACGTGCTATCGTTCGTAATCCTAAGGTATTCCTTATGGATGAGCCTCTTTCCAACCTGGATGCTAAACTTCGTGTACAGATGCGTATCGAGATTTCCAAGATCCATCAGAGACTTGGTGCTACAATCATCTATGTAACACATGACCAGACAGAGGCTATGACACTTGGTACCAGAATCGTCGTTATGAAAGACGGTGTTGTTCAGCAGGTTGATACACCACAGAACCTGTATCAGAAACCAGGCAACCTCTTCGTTGCAGGATTCATGGGATCTCCGCAGATGAACTTCCTTGATGCTGTTATCTCCGAAAAAGGCGGTAACATGATCGCTACAATCGGTAACGAGCATGAGGTTATTGTTCCTGCAGCTAAAGCTAAAGTTCTCAAAGACAAAGGCTATGTTGGAAAGAAAGTTGTTCTTGGTATCCGTCCTGAGGATATCCATGATTCTCAGATGTTCCTTGAGACATCCCCAAGCAAACCGATGAACTCCGTAGTTAAAGTTTACGAGCTTCTTGGTGCCGAAGTATTCCTGTACTTCGATGTTGACGGAACTCAGATCACAGCACGAGTTGATCCTCGTACAACAGCTAAGACCGGTGATCCGATCAGATTCGCATTCGATATGGAGAAAGCTCACTTCTTCGACAAAGAGACAGAACTTACCATCACAAACTAATTCTTACCGAATTACAAAAAATGAATTTAACCCCGGGGGATATATTTTCCCGGGGTTTCTTTTTTCCTCTGCACAATTTTCACTTCATCTACAGAAAGGACTCAGTTTTATGAAAATACAGCAAACACTTCAAAAATGCCTGGATGACTGGAACCGGATCAGCGGACTGGATTTTTGTATTCTGGATGAAAGTAATCAGGTTTTTGCTTCCACCGGAGACAGAAAGCTGCCATCTGCCGAAAAGCTTATCCAGTTCCGTGAAGATCCTGCTTTATGTATTTCCAACCGTTCCTGCAGCATCTACAAATTAAACGGCGCATCCGGAGATATGCTTCTGACGGTATGGGGTTCCACAGACTCCGCTTCCACCATCGGAGAACTTGCGGTCTGCCAGGTCGAAAGTCTTCTTACTGCCTATGCGGAAAAAACGGACAAAAACTCCTTTATGCAGAACCTTCTTCTGGACCGCTATTCTCAGGTGGAAGCTTTCAACAAAGCTGCCCGCCTCCACATTGCACCTTCTGTCCGCCGTGCAGTCTTTCTTGTGGAAACCAAGCAGCATAAAGACGAAAACGCTCTGGCAACCATCCGGAATATCTTTTCGGCCCGGACACGTGACTTTATCACTGCCCTGGATGATTCCGGCATTATTGTTGTCCGTGAACTTCAGAGTACAGAGAGCTACGAGGAACTTAACGGTATTGCCTGCATGCTTGTGGATATGCTGAATACGGAGGCTATGACTTCTGCCTGGGTTTCCTACAGCAATGTTGCTGACGATATCATGCAGCTTTCTGATGCCTATAAAGAAGCACGTACTGCCCTGGAAGTCGGAAAAATCTTTTACGCGGACAAAAATGTCTTCGGTTACAACCGCCTTGGTATTGGCCGTCTGATCTATCAGCTTCCGACTCAGGTATGTGACATGTTCGTAGGTGAAATTTTCGGAGAGGAATCTCTGGATTCTATTGATGATGAAACGCTGAATATCATCCGCACTTTCTTTGAAAACAACCTGAATCTTTCCGAGACATCCAGACAGCTTTATGTGCACAGAAATACTCTGGTGTACCGCTTTGAAAAGCTTCAGAAACGATTCGGGCTGGATATCCGTACCTTCGAAGATGCGCTGGCCTTTAAGCTTGCCATGATGGTATCGGATTACATTACCTACTCCCGGAATCACGGAAAATAAATATCTCAGAAAAATAGAACACACTACAAAAAAATCCCGGAAATACCTGACGGATATTTCCGGGATTTTATTGCAGAGATATTTTTATTTCAGCAGCATCAGATGCTCCGGTGGAAAATACAGATACTTCGGAAGTCCCATGTCCGGATCCTCCCTGAAACTGTTCTTGGGCCGCATCCACCACAAACCGGCCGCTGCCTCCTCACCTTTCCTGCGGATCATATACTGATGTTCAAAAGTTGTTTCGATATACTCGTCCACCTGTACTTCCAGACAATTCTCTCCCGGCTTATCTTCCGGCCTGATCCAGTGTCCGCGAATTCCCACGTGAGTAATATCTTCTGCCACTTTTTCTGCTGTATGAAGTTTTATTTTCCAGTCCGTGGCATAAATTTCATGTTCTCCCAGCCGCTGGACCGCTGAAAAGTTCTTACATCCGGTAAGTTTTGCCGCTTCCAGCATTCTTGGATTCTCAAACAGCCGTTTCGTTTCATCGGTTACAAGGATCCGTCCCCCGTCCACAACAGAAAGCTCTTTACAGAATTTATAGGCCTCATCTCTGCTGTGAGTTACAAGGATCATATCGCCTGGATAATCCTGAAGAAAATCCTGCATTTCCCTCTGAAGCACATCTTTCAGATATCCATCCAGTGCGGAAAACGGCTCATCCAGAAGAATGGCTTCCGGTTCCCCGATCATCATTCTGGCCAGTGCCACTCGCTGCTGCTGCCCGCCGGAAAGCTGGGATGGAAGACGTTTTTCCAGGCCCTCCAGATGATATCGCCGGATCAGATCCGACACTTTTTCCTGTGCAAAAGATTTTTCTCCACGGTAACCACAGCGGATATTCTGCTCTACCGTCATAGTCGGAAATAATGCATAATTCTGGAAGAGGTAGCCAATCTGCCGCTTCTGTGGCTTCAGATTGATTCCTGCTTCTGAATCAAAGACTGTTTTTCCGTTAATTACGATTTTTCCCCGATCCGGAGTTTCAATTCCTGCTATACACCGCAGTGTCATGCTCTTTCCGCTGCCGGATGCTCCAAGAAGCCCGATGGCTGCCGAGCTGCCCTCAAATTGCACTTTCAGGGAAAAATCCCGGAAATTCTTTTCGATATTTACGCTGACTGCCATCAGATCCACCTTCTTGTCTTCATTCCTCTTCCGGATACAATGTTGATCAGTGCCACGATCACAAAAGAAATCAGCACAATCACAACGACCCAGAAGCCTGCAGTTCCATAGTTTCCGGCTGCGGTCTCTGCAGCTATGGCCACCGAAACCGTTCTTGTTTTTCCAAGGATATTTCCGGCAAGCATAGAGGTTGCTCCATACTCACCGATGGCACGTGCAAAAGCCAGTACCGTTCCGGAAGCAATTCCAGGTCCTGCCGCAGGCATAACCACCTTCCAGAAAATCCGGTTATCGCTCATCCCCAATGTCTGGCCCGCGTAAATCAGATTCACGTCCACCTGTTCAAACGCAGCACGTGCATTGCGGTACATCAGTGGAAACGCAATCACTGCAGCCGCGATCACACACCCCTTCCAGTTCTGTACGATCTTAATATCAAAATTGTCCAGAAGAAAACTTCCAAGGGGTCTTTTCAGGCTGAAAATCAGAAGCAGAAAAAATCCTGCCACTGTAGGCGGAAGTACCAGGGGAAGGGTAAAGATACCGTCCAGTACTGCTCTTGCTCCCGGTTTCAGTTTCATGATCTTACGGGCGCAGAATACCCCCAGAAAAAAGGCGATCACGGTAGCCACCAGACCTGTTTTTAAGGAAATCCAAAGAGGACTCCAGTTTATTTCTTTCAAAAATTCTGTCATCGTTCATTCCTGCACCGGCGTTTACCGTATTTCAAAAAATTACTGCCGGTTTTCTGCATAATGATTATTTGGAGATACTGTCTTCAGAGTCTGTGCTGTCCTCAGCCTTATATGCTGTGAATCCATAGTCCTCAAATACCTTGATTGCAGCGTCAGATTCTACATAATCCAGGAATGCCTCTGCTGCCTTGGTGTCATCCTCAGATGCTTCTTTATCCTCAATAAGTCCTACCGGATAAAGAACCGGAGTCTGAAGGCTGTCTGCCGGTGCCTCTGCAATAATCTCTACTTTATCCGCAACAGATGCAGCATCTGTCGCATATACTACACCAACTTCATTACTTCCCTCACTGACTGCAGCAAGTACATCTGTTACGTTCTTGCACTCGTTGATCTCCATCTCGTTTACATCATCCATGATTCCAAGGTTGTTGAAAATCTCACGGGAGTACTGTCCAACCGGAACATCCTCACCTGCAAGCGCCATATTCTCGGCATCTGTGATGTTCTCAAATCCTGTTACCTTTGTCTCTCCGTCCTTTGGTTTGATCAGAACGACTTTATTCTCAAGAAGGTCAACAACAGTGTCTTCTTTCGTCAGTTTCTCTTCTGTGAGGGCATCCATCTGTTTATCTGCTGCTGAAAAGAAAAGATCGCAGCGTGCACCTTCCTCAATCTGTGTCTGCAGTGTGCCTGAACTGTCTGCACTGTAGTAGATTGTCACGTTCGGATAAAGTTCATTGAAATCCTTCTGGATATCTTCCATGGAATTGCTGAGGCTGGCTGCGATAAAAGCATAAACCTCACCTTTCAGATTCTCATCGCCTTTCACCTCTGTATCTGCCGCAAAGACATTTCCGGTCAGAAGGCCTGTTGTCAGGATTCCTGCTGTAAGAGCCGCTAAGATTTTTTTCTTCATCTTTTTGTTTCTCTCCTTTTTTGTTTCGTTCAGTTTCATTCAGTTTTGAATGGTTTCGTTTAATTTTACCCAAATGAATGTTTCTTGTCAAGCGTAAGGCCATTGCTGTTTTTTCATACACATGCTATCATAAAATATACCGAGCAGTTTTCACTGCAACATCAGGATCTTAAAAGATAAGGAGATTTTTTTATGAAACTCAGTGCACGAAATCAGTTAAAAGGAAAAGTTATCAATATCAACAAAGGAGCCGTAAATTCCATTGTTTCCATCGATATTGGCGGAGGAAATATTATCACAGCAACCATTTCCTGTGCCGCTGTGGAAGAACTGGGACTGAAAGTTGGATCTGACGCTTACGCTGTCATCAAAGCAACCAGTGTTATGGTGGGAATCGATGAATAAATTCTACACAGCCCAGGAAGTCGCCGATAAATTAAAGATCAAAAAAACAACCGTATACGAACTGATCAAACGCGGGGAGCTTTCCTCTTCCAAAATCGGTAAACAGCTGCGAGTCAGTGAAGATCAGCTGTCCCTGTATCTGAACGGAGCGGCGAAAAACAGTGTCTCCGCCCAGCACCATGATTATCAACCGGAAAGTTCCCTTCTGAAAAGAGATTATCTGCTTCACTCCAGCGGACTGATCATCAGCGGACAGGCATCTCCGGCGCTGGATCTTCTTCTGAATCAGCTGCCTTCCACACCTGGGAACCTTCCTGTGCTGCAATCACATATGAATACCTACAATGGCCTGTATTCCCTCTATTTTGAAAAAGTCCATATTGCCTGTGCCGCAGCAGCTCCTGAGGATGTCCGCAGTCTGGTACCCGGACTTTCTCTTACAGCCCTTCTCTTCTGCCAGTATCCCATGGGCTTTTATGTAAAAAAGGGGAATCCACGGAATATTCATGACTTTCCGGATCTTACAAGAGCGGATATCATTTTTGCAAACCGCGAAAAAGGAAGCAGCCGCAGGGTTCTTCTTGACCGCACCCTGAAATCTTCCGGTATTTCTCCGGAATCCATATCCGGTTACCGTAATGAGCTTGTTTCCGACTATTCCACAGCTGCCGCGGTTGCCGGTGGGCAGGCAGATGTTGCACTTGGAGAAAGTTATGCTGTAAGAAGTTTCCCGGAACTTACGTTTCTCCCCCTTACACAGGAGACACTTTATCTGATCATGCATTCCGAAAATCTGGATACTCCCGGTTTTCAGGCAGTGACCGAAACGATCTCTTCAGAGAATTTTCGCCGCACACTGGCACTCCAGACCGGATATGATACCACTCATACAGGAGAAATTTTTTCTATCTGAGAGTCTGTTATTTATGCACAAAAAAGTCCTGAGCATTGATCTATGCCAGAATCCTGGACATCTTCTTTGTCCGGTAAATAAGGCACTTATCAAAGTTCAGGACTTTTTATGCTTTTATACAGTTAGTTCAATTTTTTCACAGATATTCCGGATCAGGCGGTTGTAACCGGTTATATTTTTCAGCCATTCCAGCACAATGGACACTGCCAGAGAAATTCCCAGCAGTACCAGAACATTTACCACAAAATGACCAAAGGAATAAATAAAATCACTCCAGAAATAATGTCTTATAAATGTATGTATCAGAAAAATATTCATGGAATGTTTTCCAAGGAATAACAGTACCTGGCGGATTCCCGGGATCACTGTGATAAACTCGCTGCAAAATGCGATCACAATAATCGGAAAAATCCCCCAGCGGATCTCATTATATACAGATCCCGGTAATTTCCCATATACTTTGTACAGAACAAATAATATCAGCAGCTCCAACAAAAATTTCATGATCTTCTTCGGTCCCCGGTTCCACACCTGCAGCCACCGGTCAGCCAGCTCATACTTTGCTGCACACATTCCCATAAGAAATACAGGAATAAAAGAATATACATTGGTTTCTCCCATGATCTTCAGTGATAGCATATGGGGAACTGCCACAACCAGCGCAAGGATCATCGGAAGACAGTCTTCATTTTTCATGACCAGTGGAACCAGGATCACAAAGATCACCGCAGCGCTCATATACCACCAGGTTCCATTCATGGTTACTGTACCAAACAGGCTATGAAGCCCCAGAAAATCAAGCCCCATAGCTGCCAGACCTTCGATTCTGCTTCCGCCTGAAAAATATACTTTTGATACGTATCCGAACATGCCCTGAAAAATAACCGCAGATAAGATCCAGATGATCCAGAACCCGGACATGGTTTTGACCAGCCGGCCGGCAGTCCATCTCACAGGCGCAGAGCGCTTCTTACGATAACTTAAATATAGTCCGTATCCGGAAATAAAAGCATAGATCGGCACACAAATCTTAAATACACTGCACATATAGATCATGGTATCATCCGCAAATGGCGCAAAAGATACCGTAAATCCCTCAAAGCGCTTTCTTGAAAGATACTGATGATGAAACAGCATCATCACTATGGCAATCCCTTTCATCGCCTGGGAAGCGTATTTATCAAATCGGACTGTTTTTTCCTTTTCCAAAATTTTCTCCTTTATATTACATGTTTTCCATGATTTTTTTGTATACCCGCCTGCAGCAGTTACGGTCATTAAATGCAAATGTATCCTCCATTCGCTTCAGATATTTCTCTTTTATCTGACAGTCAGAAGCCATATATTCAATGATCTGTTCTACCGTTCCTTCCAGTGTATCTTCCACCTCTCCAAATCCGTCCCTCTCATAATCAAAATATCCCTCTGTGTAGGAATGGGAACCGCTGAAAAAGCTCTCTCTGTCAAACTGTGCATACACGATCGGCTTCCTTAAATACGCAAAGTCAAATGCAACCGAAGAATAATCCGTGACCATCAGATCTGTCTGCGCAAAAATCTCTCTGTAGGAACTGGAGCTATCCAGAAATTTCACCCTGGGATCTCTTCGGAACAGATGCAGTCCATCAACAGTATTCGGATGTGGCATAAAGCAGATAGTGTAACCATATTTTTCAGAAGCTTTCAGAAGCTTTTCACTGTTCAGAAGATCATTATAAAAGCAAAAATATTCACTGTGGACGAATTCTTCTCCAAGCTTCCACACACCTCTGTCATCGGTTCCGGAGGAAAGACTTTTTCGCCAGGTAGGCATAATCGTCACGTATTTCCGTTCCGCATGGACCAGCCTGTCAAATCTTGGCATACCAGTAAGCCATACATTCTTTGCCGGATAATAGTAATCATAATTGAATATGGAATCATACTCCTGCTTCGTATTTACCACAAACCCAAACAGATTCCGGTTATATTTATTCAGCCACTGAGACTGATTATCTTTCGTCACTCCATGCTGCAAAAATACCAGTTTCTTATTGTACATCAGATCCCGGTAAAGATACTCGAAACTTCCAAATGGATTCACTACGGTCTTATTTGCCTGAGAAGAAAGAGAAAGATCATTCAGAAGAAACAGGATTTTGTGATTCCAGGAAAAAGGCTCCACAATTTTTCCAAGTTTCACCAGTTCCCGGCTCTCCGGTGTATTTTTACTGATAACAAAATATGGTTTCACCCCGGAAACCGGATTTTCACAGACATAGCGGAACATAACCTCTCCGTTATCATCTCCCCGGTTGACTCGATCCGAGAACAGCCAGATCTGTTTTTTCTTCCTTGCACGTTTCCATGCACAGAGCCAGCGTACAAAAAAGGCTTTTTTTCCGGGAAGTCCCTGTAACAGTAAAGCACGGTCACGTTTCCATCCAAGTATCAGGGTCCTGCCTATTCGATAAGGTTTTACACAGATCTCATATTGCTCCTGGATTTGATCTTCGTTCTGTTCTTCCAGTGAAGAAATGGATCTTTTTTTTCCGGCAGGCAGCAACAGCATTCCCCTTACATGCAGAAAAAGAGGAACCTCTTTGGCAAATGGTGTATATTTTCCGTAAGAAACATTATACATCTTCCTGATATGACCCTGCTCTTTTTCCGCCCAGCAAACAGAATCGTGAATTCCCCCATAAGGAATATCCACCAGATACAGCTTCTCTGTCGCTGTTTCCTTCCTGCACCACCCGAATCGATCCAGTGTATATCTCCAGACTGCTTTATATCTTCGTTCTCCGGTTATCATGCAGAACTCCCGGTTCCTCATCCATGGTTCCACAACCGAAAACTCACAGTGTATTCCCTCATCTGTAAGCTGGAAAATCCTGACATTCAGCTCATCCTGTTCTGAATCCATAACAGCCTCTGTCTGTCTGGGATATCTTTTATTTATATCCGGAAAATATTTATGAAGCAGATAAAGTTTATTTTCTCTTCCTATGTGATGGCTGAATATGATAAGTTCCGGAAATTCCAGATGTTTCAGAAATTCATCAATATTTCTTTCATAGGAAATCAGCTCCACATGTTCCGGATTCCGGAATATCACTTCTGCCAGTTTTGCATAATAATACAGAAGCACATAATCCCCATTCTTCACAAACCGGATTTTTCCCTGTTTTCTGTATTCTTCAAGCCTTTTCAAAAAACGCTCGTAAAACATCCCTGTCTGCTCAGTATCCTGTATAAGATTCTCCCATTCATCCCTGATAAAATGCTCCGCAGGAATCTGCACCCGGGCATTTTCCCCGGAAATTACCGAAATTTTCCCGCAGGATACCGCATTTCTGTATACCATTTCCATGATATCCAGATACCAGGTATCCTTTCTGATTTCTTTTGTCCATTTCAGTTTTTCTGTAACAAATGTATATGCCGGATACATCTGATGCAACAGACAGGCATGATCGTCCAGTGTTGCATCTTTTCCAAAAGAGTCACAGTAATTATTATGCTCTTTTACCGGCAAACTGTCTTTTCCGTCAATTTTTATCACAGCTACATCACTGCCTTCTTCCTGAAAGCAGCGCTGCAGTTCCCGGAATGCCTCTTTTGAAAAACCATTTCCGCCTCTTACAAATGTAATATAAGTTCCGGTAATCTGACTGTAAAGTTCACTGGCAATATCCTGACACTCTGATCCGTCAATATAGATCAGTTTCGGATCTTTCAGCATTTCCCGAAAACGCTTATCTTTCATTTGAAATGGACCAAATTTCTCATCCATCGCCTGTGCCTGAAGAGTTTTCTCCTTTTCTCCAAGAAGTTGCAGTTCTTTCAGATCACTCTGGCTGAACTGATCTGCATTCCCTTCCACACGTACCGCCAGGATCTGTATGGTATCTGCCAGTGGATTCTGTTTTATATTTCTGTATGTTCTGTATAATCCTGATGTATTTTTAGCAAAAACAACAACTGAAAAATCATCTTCTCTGGTCATATTTCTCCCATCTTATCCATTCCCGGTACAGACAACTCTTTCTACCGCTTATTTATCCAGGCATCTGCGTAGAGAACTGATCTGCTCAAAAATTTATATCTTTTCTTCTTTTTTTCAGCTTACTGGGAATGTGCGCTCTGACAATCGCTTCGTAAATACGTTTGCTGTTATTGTGATCCCGGTACGGAAGAAGAGTATCTCTTCGCTTTGCATATTCCGGTTTCTCCTGGAAGTTGTTTTTCACATAGGATTCTATGGTATCCAGAAGCTCCTCTTCTGTCCATGCCAGATCCCCAAAAACATCTTTTCTGTAATCTACATAACTTCCGTGGGCCTTCTCGTAAGTTTCCAGATCAAAAGGATAAAAAACTACCGGTTTCCCCTGATAATAAACTTCCCAGGAAACAGAAGAATAATCTGTGATCAGCATATGACAGCTCATCAGAAGCTGGTTTAACGGCACAGTTCCAAAGGGGATCAGCCGGATGTGTCTGTCCTCCGTATAAAAGTTTCCGAGACGCTCCCGAAACTTGGCATGAATATAAAAATTCAGCGTGATATTCTCTCTTTCCAGGATCGTCCTCAGCCGTTCATCCTGCAAAAGTGTTTCATATCTCTGATAATATTCACTTTTACGGAATGCTTCTTCACTGATATCTTCCAGCCAGTTTCTCCACGTAGGCATCAGAAGGATCTCTTTATGTGCAGGGTCCGACCGGTCTTCCAGAACATCCCATCTGGAAAAGCCGGTTACAATCACTTCTTCCTTATCATAACCGAAATATTTCTCTATGATCTTCTGCTCAGGTTCTGAAGTTACCACAAACAACGCCATCTGGTTTCCACAGTTTTTGCGATAGGTTTTATGGCACTGTTTAAATGCGGTGACACCATGCTGCAGAAAAATAATATTTTTTCTGGCCTGATACTGAAGCTTATAAACACTGATCGGAGAATCCCAGATATAAAAATGCCGGATCGCATCTGTGGAAATAAGATACTGAGCCGCACTGAGATAGATCATGTATTTAAATGACATGAACTGGATCACATTCGGTTCATATTTCTTTACAGCCTGATAATCCGAACTATTTTTATCTATTACATAAAGGATCTTTTTTCGTTGTTCTTCCGGTACCTGTTCCATACAGTACCGGAAGAAATAAAAACCGTTGTCCTGTGCCATCGTGCAGTATTTCTCGCCTACAAGCCACAATTTCTTATGGTCCCAGTAGGGCTTCAGGATAAAATAACACAAAAGAGCCAGAAATTCTTTCATAAGGAACAGATAGCTGTCGTATTTTCGGTCATATTTCCGGTATTGAAGATTAAACTGCCGCTTCCCGTTGACAAAGGGATAGATCATATTTCCGCCATTTGTTCTTGTCCATCTTGGAAAAAAGATCAGTTTCAGTTTCAGAAATATACTTAATCCACCCAGGATCGCATCATAAGTTTCCCCACTGCCGCTGTCAACAACAGCCACAACATCCCAGAATGCCCGCTCCATAGGATAGGCATTTACATTGATCTCCGCCCGATAGACAGTTCTGTTTCCTCTGGATCTCGTGTGTAGTATAAACGGATAGCTGACATCCATGATCTCATTTCGCAGTTTCAGTTTCAAAGACCGGATCTGTCCCTTTTCCTCCGGCAGTTCAAAACAGATCTTTATGGTTCCTTTTTTCAGGGAAAATCTTTTGGTTTTTACTTTGATCTCAGCCGAAGCTTCCTTGAAATCCTGCATATTTCCACCTGTATCGCTTATTGCTCTGACCAGTCTCCATTATCATCCCAGATAATGTCTCCGTTTCCGCCATCGCTGCCGCTGTCATCGATCACTTCGTCTCCGTTTCCGCTGTTATCACCGTCATCTACATAACCGCCATCATCGCTGTTATCGGAATCGCCGCTGTCTCCATTGTCATAATTATCATTGCCGTCATCACCGTCACCATTGTCATAATTTCCGTTATCACTGCTGTCATCACTTCCATCGTCTCCGCCGTCGTAACTTCCATTATCACTGTTATCGTAATCACTGCTGTTATCACTGTTATCTGTGCTGCTGTCAGAAGAAGAATCGGTTGCATCAGAAGAATCCGTTGTACTGTCTGTAGAATCTGTGCTGTCTGTATTCTCACTGTTATCCGTTTCCACATTTCCCTGTGTGCTCTTCTCGCTCTTCTCGCTGAGACTCATATAAGTCAGATATGCAGATCCGTTGTCGATCATCAGCTTCGCACTCTCCATATCTCCCAGTTCCACACTGTAGATCTCATATGCGTTTCCGTCTCCATCCACGATCTTCATATCATAAATAGCATCTGTGGCGGATTCCGGTGTGTAATACATCTGTACCTGTTCTGCTGCCTTGATCGTAGACTCTGCCGGAACCAGATTCTTACCCCATTCTGATCCACCGGCTGCACGGAGATAGATCTCTCGCACTTCACCCTTGGTGTTGTTTGAGAGATAAACAAATTTCGCGGTACTTGTCTTCACACCAATAAGCTTCGGTGCCGGTGTTGAAGTCGGCAGCGGACTGGCTGTTGCCGGTGTTGAAGTCGGTGCGGCTGTCGGAACCGGTGTCGGTGTTACTTCCACGGTGTCTTTTGATGAGCTTCCGCATCCGGCTGCGCTCAGTGCTGCAGTTGCTGCCAGTGCGATCATAATTTTCTTATATTTCATAATAATTACCTCCAGAATTACTGTTTATACATATTTGTTTTATGCAAGTAACGTTTTTCCGATAAAATATCCGAGAACCAGGATTCCAAGAATGATTCTGTACCATCCAAATGCCTTGAAATCATGTTTCTTGATATATCCCATCAGGAATTTGATCGCCAGGATAGATACCACAAAAGATACCAGTACACCTACGATCAGGATGATCAACTCTGTAGAGCTGAAGGCAAAACCGAATTTCACAAGCTTCAGAAGACTTGCGCCAAACATAACCGGAATTGCCAGGAAAAAGGTAAACTCAGCCGCAACAGTACGGGAAGTTCCGGCGAGGATTCCTCCGATAATGGTAGATCCGGAGCGGGAAGTTCCCGGAATTACGGAAAGCACCTGGAAACAGCCAATGATCAGCGCCGTTTTAAAGGTAAGATCCTCCAGGCTGGTACAGGCTGGTCTGCGACGTTTATTGTAATTCTCGATCACAATAAACAGAACACCATATACGATCAGTGTGATCGCAACTACAACATAATTATAAAATTTCTCTTCAATGATATCATTAAATGGAAGTGCGATGATGATCGTCGGCAGACATGCTACCAGGATCTTGACCCACAGGATCCATTTCTCCTTATCACAGTATTTCTCCACAAATGTAAGGATTGCTCTGGATACTGCCGGCTGTTTACGCAGTGCCATCTGTGTTTTTTTCGGGATTTTTCTTATGTAAAAAGGCCACAGCTTACTCCAGTACAATACGACAACTGCCATGATCGCACCAAGCTGGATGACAACCAGGAAGAATTCCATAAATGCATCAGATACATTCAGCTTGATAAATTCATCTACCAGGATCATGTGGCCGGTACTGCTGATGGGAAGCCACTCTGTAATTCCCTCCACGATACCAAGAAGGATAACCTTCAGCAATTCTATAAAGCTCATACAAACTCCTTTCGTAATTTACGTCCAACGCAAGATAAGGACAGAGCCGGCATGTAAACAACGGCCCCGTCCTTATCAGTATATTACATATTTTGCAATTCGTAAACTTTGAAATTTCCATTTCACAAAATTTACGCTTTTTTTACATTTTCATGACCTTTAGCGATTATCAATCTTCGCGATGTCTACCAGAGTCAGATTGTTCAGGTCTGTGTTCTCAAGACTTGTAACCAGAGCCTCTGCAGTATCAAGGCTTGTAAGTACGTTAACGCCTGTCTCGATAGCATTACGACGGATGACGAAACCATCTTTCTGATGCTCAACACCCTGTGGCGGTGTATCGATGACAACATCGATCTTGTGGCCAAGGATCAGGTCCATCAGGTTCGGAGACGGCTGCTCCAGCTTGTTGGTACGTGTTACCTTGATTCCATTCTCAGTCAGGACATTTGCAGTACCTCTTGTTGCGAAGATACGGTATCCCTGAGCCTCAAATCTCTTGGCGATCGGAATAATATCCTTTTTATCCTCATCTTTCACAGTGATGATCATCTGTTTGTGTTTCGGAAGGCGGATTCCTGCTCCGATGAATGCTTTGTAAAGAGCCTCATTGAAGGTCTTTGCAATACCAAGGCACTCACCTGTGGATTTCATCTCAGGTCCAAGGCTGATATCTGCGCCTCTGATCTTCTCGAAGGAGAATACAGGCATCTTGATTGCGAAATACTCTGCCTCTTTCTGAAGTCCCGGTGTGTAGCCAAGCTCTTTGATCTTGTGTCCAAGGATGACTCTTGTTGCAAGAGGAACGATCGGGATTCCTGTTACCTTGCTGATATACGGTACTGTACGGCTGGAACGTGGGTTAACCTCGATAACATATACATCCTCGCCTACAACGATAAACTGGATATTGATCATACCGATCACATGAAGTGCCTGTGCAAGACGACGTGTGTACTCGGCAATGGTATCTTTTGCTTTCTGGCTGATGGTCTGTGCCGGATATACGGAAATACTGTCTCCGGAGTGGATACCTGCACGCTCGATGTGCTCCATGATTCCAGGGATCAGGATGTCCTCACCGTCGCATACCGCATCGACCTCGATCTCTTTACCCATGAGATATTTATCAACAAGGATCGGATGCTCCTGTGCGATCTGGTTGATGATTCCGATGTACTCTTCCACATCCTCATCGCTGACAGCAATACGCATTCCCTGTCCTCCAAGTACGTAGGACGGGCGGACAAGTACCGGATATCCCAGCTCGTTGGCAGCTTTTTTCGCCTCTTCTGCTGTGAATACGGTGTGTCCCTTCGGTCTTGGGATCTGGCATTTCTCAAGGATGGCATCAAAGAGCTCTCTGTCCTCTGCGGCATCTACGTTCTCAGCAGATGTTCCAAGGATCTTCACGCCCATCTTGATCAGTGCTTCGGTAAGCTTGATGGCTGTCTGTCCACCGAACTGAACAACGGCTCCGTCCGGTTTCTCGATATTTACAACATTCTCAACATCTTCCGGTGTCAGTGGCTCGAAATACAGTTTGTCCGCGATATCAAAGTCTGTACTTACTGTCTCCGGGTTGTTGTTGATGATGATAGTCTCGTATCCTTCTTTTGCAAATGCCCATGTACAGTGTACGGAGCAGAAGTCGAACTCGATACCCTGTCCGATACGGATCGGTCCGGAACCAAGTACCAGGATCTTCTTTTTATCTTTGGTCTCGATTGCTTCGTTCTCTGTCTGATCATCACCATATACAGAATAATAGTATGGTGTCTCTGCCGCAAACTCTGCCGCACAGGTATCTACCATCTTATATGCTGCACGGATGCCGTACTCTTTACGCAACTCTTTGATCTCGGCTTCTGTCTTGCCTGTGAGATCTGCGATGATGTAGTCCGGGAACTCCATTCGTTTTGCTTCCAGAAGAAGGTCTTTGTCCAGTTTCTGGGTCTTCAGAGCCTGCTCCATCTCAACAAGGATTGCCAGCTTGTCGATGAACCAGATATCGATCTTGGTGATCTCGTGAAGTTTCTCCTGAGAAATATTTCGTCTCAGGGCTTCTGCGATCTTCCAGATACGGCGGTCATCCACGATATTCAGCTCGTCCAGAAGTTCCTCATCAGAAAGATGGGAGAAATCGTAGGACATCAGACTGTCTACGTGCTGCTCCAGGGAACGGATGGCTTTCATTAAAGCACCCTCAAAGTTATGGCAGATACTCATAACCTCACCGGTAGCTTTCATCTGTGTAGTCAGTGTACGTTTTGCTGTGATAAATTTATCAAATGGCAGACGCGGGATCTTAACGACACAGTAGTCCAGCATCGGCTCGAAGCTTGCGTATGTTTTGCCTGTGATGGCATTCGGGATCTCATCCAGTGTGTAGCCCAGTGCGATCTTGGCCGCAACCTTAGCGATCGGATAACCGGTAGCCTTACTTGCAAGTGCGGAAGAACGGCTTACACGAGGGTTAACCTCGATGACACAGTACTCAAAGCTCTCCGGATGAAGGGCGTACTGTACGTTACATCCACCTGTGATACCAAGTTCTGTGATGATGTTAAGCGCAGATGTACGAAGCATCTGGTACTCTTTATCTCCAAGTGTCTGGGAAGGCGCAACTACGATGGAGTCACCGGTATGGACACCAACCGGGTCAATGTTCTCCATGTTGCAGACTGTGATGCAGTTTCCTGCGCTGTCTCGCATTACCTCGTACTCGATCTCTTTCCATCCGGCGATACATCTCTCTACAAGAACCTCGCCTACACGGGAAAGACGGAGACCATTCTCAAGGATCTCACGAAGCTCCGGCTCGTTGTGTGCGATACCGCCGCCGCTTCCGCCAAGTGTGTATGCAGGACGGAGAACAACCGGATATCCGATGGTCTGTGTAAACTCCACACCATCTTCTACGGTTGTAACGACCTTGGATGCTGCAACCGGCTCGCCGATCTTTTCCATGGTATCTTTGAACTCCTGACGGTCCTCAGCCTTACGGATGGTAGCTGCTGTGGTACCGATCAGTCGTACATTGTGCTCTTTCAGGAAGCCTTTCTCCTCAAGCTCCATGGCAAGGTTCAGTCCTGCCTGGCCACCCAGTGTAGGAAGTACACTGTCCGGTTTTTCTTTGAGGATCAGCTGCTCTACGACCTCAACAGTCAGAGGCTCGATGTAAACTCTGTCTGCGATGTCTTTATCTGTCATGATGGTAGCAGGATTGGAGTTTAAAAGTACAACCTCCATGCCCTCTTCCTTCAGAGAGCGGCATGCCTGGGTTCCTGCATAGTCAAACTCTGCTGCCTGGCCGATTACGATCGGACCTGAGCCGATCACAAGTACTTTTTTTATGTCCTTATTCCTTGGCATTATTTCTCTCCTCCCATCATCTTCATGAATCTGTCAAACAGGTAACTGGAATCCTGTGGTCCCGGGCATGCTTCCGGATGGAACTGTACGGTAAAGATGTTCTTTCCATTATATGCCATACCCTCGTTTGTTCCGTCGTTGACGTTTACAAATGCAGGATGTGCGATGTTTTTCTCCTCAAGGCCTTCTGCGTCTACTACGTAGCCATGGTTCTGGGAAGAAATATAAACTCTTCCTGTCTCCAGGTCTTTGACCGGATGGTTTCCACCTCTGTGACCGTATTTCATCTTATGGGTATCTCCGCCTGTTGCAAGAGCCATAAGCTGATGTCCAAGACAGATGGCAAAGATCGGCACATCGGAGTCATAGAGTTTCTTGATTTCTTTAATAATAGAAGTGCATTCCTTCGGATCTCCAGGGCCGTTGCTGAGCATGATGCCGTCCGGATTGTCTCCAAGGATCTCTTCTGCCGGTGTCAGAGCCGGGTAAATGGTAACCTGGCATCCTCTCTCATTCAGTGAGCGTGCGATGTTTCTCTTGGCGCCCAGATCAAGAAGCGCAACCTTCGGTCCGTTCCCCTTAAGCACTTCCTTTTCGCGGCAGGAAACCTTCTCTACCACTTTTCCTGTTGTATATGCTTTTAATCTGGGGATGATTGTATCCAGGTCATAGTTCTCGTCAACTGTGATCATTCCGTTCATGGTTCCCTTCTCACGAAGGATCTTAGTCAGTGCTCTGGTATCAATTCCTGCGATTCCCGGAATGTCGTTCTTGCTCAGAAAATGCTGAATGGTGTCTACGCTTCTGAAGTTGCTGGGAACTCGTGATAATTCGCGTACAATAAATCCGTCAATCCACGGCTTCCTTGATTCCTGGTCATCATAACAGATTCCGTAGTTTCCGATCAGCGGATATGTCATACACACCGCCTGTCCTGCGTAAGAAGGATCTGTCATTACTTCCAGATAACCGGTCATGGAAGTGTTAAAGACAATTTCACTGATGACTTCCCTTGCAGAACCAATGCTAGTTCCTGTAAATACATGGCCATCTTCCAATATCAGAAATGCTTTCATACAATCTCCCTTTCTTTGTTCTCTTATTTTATCCTAAATCTTCAAGATTGTATCACAGGAATCGTCATTTTTCAACACCATATGCAAAAAAAATGTATAAAACTAACTCAAAATATTTTTTTTGAATTTTTTTAATTTTTTTGAATTTTTCTATTGACATTCTTTAGTTCCTGGGTTATTATAAGTGAGCAGTCGACGAGCGGAGCTAAACAAAGCGAAGTAAGCCGGTTGACAAAATGCAGGAATGGCGGAATTGGCAGACGCGCAGGCTTCAGGTGCCTGTGGTCGCAAGATCGTGTGGGTTCAAGTCCCATTTCCTGCATTCTTTTTTATTTTATCCAAAATCAAAAGGAGCTGTTGCTTCCCGGGGGAACTTTCATCCGGAAGGCAGCAGCTCTTTTATTTTTTCCATTTTTCCTCCACAAAATACCAGGAAAAAAGTAAAACCCGGGTCCTCTCCCATTTTCGCTATGATGTAGTCATTTCAAAGAACAACACATTTCCAAAACAAAAGGAGGACCTGATCATGAAGCCATAAATCTCAGACACCGATACACGTTAACTTCATTCATATTTACAACAGGAGGAAAAAATAATGACAATTAGATTTAATACTTATGATTACGATGCACTTTTTGGCGCTTTCACAACATTTTTTATTATAATGGCTGGTTTTGCTATTTTAGTCTGGACTATTTTCTATTTTATAAAAAAATCCGATAAAAACAAACCTGTCTTCGCAACACGTGCAAAAATCCTTGAAAAAATCACAGATACTCTCTTCGTTGGATGGTATCTTGTAGAATTCGAAAACGGAGAACTTTTAAAACTCAGAACTTTCGAACCACGTAAAGTATTTTTTTCTGCAGGCGATATCGGAATCCTTCGCTACCAGGGAATCACCATTCTCTCCTTCCAGAAAGAAAACCGTCCACCAATGCGTTGAAAGGACATTTCCTATGATACATGTTCGATCTTTCCGCACTGCCGGAAAATGCCACGGATTTGACATCAGCCGGTGTCAGGATCAGATCAGAATACTTTCCGATGCCACACAGACAACCATAGTTTTATGCGACGGGGCTGGAAGCAGCCCCTATGGTGGCATTGCGGCCAGTGTAGCTGCCAGTACTCTGGCCGGAAATCTTCATCTTAATTTCGAACAGTATCTTCATGGTGCCCTTCCCGATATCCGGATGCAGCTGACCAGGACTGTGGACACTGAATTAAAAAAAATGGCAAAAGAAATGCAGATCGATCCCCGGCTGCTGGCAACAACCATGCTTGCCATTTCCATAGACAATGACGGCAGATTTGTCGGTGTTCATCTGGGAGACGGCAGCATCTTGTGGAACGTTGGCAGCAGTGATCTCCTTAAGACTGTCTCTTCTCCTCAGAGAGGAGATCAGCCAAATTCAACCTATCTGACCATGAACTGCCCGCTTTTTTATTACCTGCGCTTTTATCGCTGGACAAAACCTGGTGCCAGAAGGATCATCCTCTTATCCGATGGAATGAACGGCCTGAACGCGCCACTCACTTCCGGTATCTTTTCTGTGCAGAATCAGGATCTCCTGAATCAGAAAATGATAAACACCAGAAATTTTGATGATATGAGCTATGTGCTCTGTGAGTTAGATTCTCCCTGTTCCAGGCAATGACGTCAGTGCCCCGGACATTTTTGCAAAATCATCCGAAAATATATGTGATATCCACCGTTTTCTCTTTTCTGTCCCCCAGGATCTGCTCCGCTTTCTCCCTCAGCTCTCTGTACCCGTAGAAAGAAATACCATAATATCTGTCGTCATCCCGTCCCAGCGCATATATCATCTCTTTCTCAAGATCCACATAAGCATAAGGAATATCCGCATACGGGTGCAGCTGAGAATTTTCATCCACAGAATAGATATTCAGTACTCTTTCCAGCCATCCGTCAAGGGAATGGACGCTTACCTGGCCCTCTCTTGTATACAGCGCCAGATATCTGCCTTTCGGATCTGCCAAAATATCTGTTTTCTGTGCAGAATCCATATCCACCACCTGTGTGGCGATATTTTTTCCGGAAGCAAGATCCCAGATCGTAACTTTTCTGTCGCAGTATACCACCAGCTGTTCATCTTCTTTAAAAAATGCCACCAGTGGTTCCTCTGCCCCATTGCGGGAAATCGTGAAAAACGGCTCTTTCTTCTCTCCGTCATACACATCGATCGATGTATCATTTATGACTGCAAAACGCTTTGTTGACGCTCCCTGAACCCATGTTCCTTCTGTCGTCTTCTCCACAGTTTTTTCTGTCTGAATTTTCTTTTTTATATCCTGTGCCTCTGCCGGTTTCATGGATGTATCCTGCGCGATCTGAGAAATGACCAGAAACGGCGTCCCGTCCTTCATCTAAATGATCACTTTTTTATTCGCATCATATAAAAAACCGCCAACAGAACTGTCTTCCGCGGAAAAAATCTTCTGACGATCATCCATCCAGAACCGTTCCACACTTCCGTCCGCAAGGCCAAGCAGCACTGTACTTTCATTATACACTGCCAGTTTCACGATTGGATATGAAAAATCTTCTTCACATAATATGTTATATGTATTCCTGTCAATGATCATCAGATGTGTACCCAGGTTGACCAAGATCACGTCTGCCTTTTTTTCACTGTCAAACTGAAAATTTTCATATACTGCTGCATCTGCATACAGAGAATCTTCATACTGTGTCCGCAGATAATGGGTCGTATTTTCCCACACTCTTCCCTTTTCCATCTGATATATTGCTTCACGGTATCTTTTTTTATCATCGATTCCACCACTTCCAAAAGGCACGTTCTCACATTCTATGGTAAGGAATTCCGAATTACTGATAAAACGGATCACGGAAACATGATTAGCTTCCAGTGTTGTCTGTTTTCCGGTATTCAGATCAACCGTCTGAATGCCTCCGTCCCAGATATCCCCGGAAGCATAATCAACCCAGCTGACTGCCAGAGTATTTCCGTCCGGAGAAATTGCGATGGAAGTTATATGATCCATTGCATCCACAGTCAGTCTGATCTTTTCCATGCTGTCCTGGTTCAGGTCATACCGATACACATAAACTCCATCCAGAGACTCGCAGCCAAATACAAGCATTCCATCATGAAGTGCCCAGACCGGAGTTTCCAGCATGTTGTCCTCTTCTTTTAACGGAATCCTTTTTATACATTTCTGCTGTTCGATGTCTGTGTAGTACGCTGTGTTCTGTGAAAACAACAATATTTTTCCCTCAGAAACAAACTTTCCATCTATAAATGCAGAAGTTTCCTCCTCCAGTTTACACTTCCACTTCAAAGACCAGTCTTCCATATTGTAAAAATATGCGATTCCCGATTCATCCAGACAGAAAAACACCTTTCCATCCGGACTGCTTTCACCGATATCCGTTGTATTATTTTCCAGTTCCACCTGTCTGTCCGGCCGGAAACCTTCTACGTTTCCTTCATGATGATAACTGTACAGGGCAGAATTCAATGCATAGATCTCTTCCGGGATCACTGGTGTATCCCCTTCTTCCTGTGCTTCCAGAGCAGCCTGTAACGCTTCTTCCCGGTTTCCTTCCTTCAGAAGTTCCGCAGACAGAGCCACCTGATCCTCCGCTCGGTTTTCCATGATCCGCCGGTTCTGTTCTTCGATCCTGTGGTTTCTGTCCATGGCAAACAGGAAAAAAGCATTTGCCATCAGCACAGCCAGAGATCCAATGACTGCATATTTCTTTATGATATAATTTCTCTGCCTCTGTTTCAGGGAATCATATATGGTTCCTAAGATTGGAGCCGCAATCTTTAACAGTACGTTTTTCTTTACATTTCGGAGCACCTGTTCCGGTGTTTCCCCTCTTGCATCGGCCGCAAGGACCTCTGCGGTCCTGTCACTGCCCAGCAGTTCCTTTGGGAAAACATCTTCCGGTTCTCCCTCTGTTACTACGGCAAGTATCCTGGATCTGTCATGAAATTCAAGAAATGTTTTTATTTCCAGATTAACCCAGGGGGAATCTTTGGTTTCAGAAGAGCAGATCACGATCAGCCATCCCGAATTTTTCAGTGCTTCCCGGATCTGGAGCCCAAAATCAGAACAGGATGACAGTTCCCCTTCGTCCATAAAAACCCGTCTGATCTTTTTTATTTTATTTTTACGCATCCACGGAATGTAGAAATGTTCCAGTTTCTGCTGAAGTATTTTTGCAGCCTGGCTGTCTGTTTCCCCATGGCGATAGCAGATAAACGCATCATATACAACCTGGGAAAGGTCGCTCTTATATGGTTGCAGCGCATGAAGAAAATCTGATACATCTGCCAGCATTTCTTCACAGGAATGATATCGGTCCTCCGGTGTCTTCTTTAACGCTTTCGAAATGATCTGATGGACTTTATCTGCCATATGAGCCGGACAGTTCAGCTTTTTCAGTTTTCTTTTTGAGAGATACAGGCCGATATTCGCGGAGTCAAGCTCCCTCTGAGTGTATCTCTTTCCGGTCAGCATCAGAAGAAGCAGATATCCCACGCTGTACAAATCCGATTCTGCTCCCAGCCTCAGAGTTCCATCATTTCTCCCGACAATCTCCGGCGACTCGAATCCCATTGTGGAAAATAATGCTCTGTCACGAATCACAGGACATAACCCGTCCTCGCAGACAGGTCTCGCCGCTCCAAAATCCACCAGAGAAACCAGATTATCTTCCTCTGAGAGGCTTCCTTTTATAAATACATTTCCGTCCTGGATATCCAGATGGAGAAAACCTGCTTCATGAACTTCTTTCACCGCGAATAATACCTGTTTTATGATCTGAAATGCCTGGACAACCGAAAATTTTTCTCCCTGGGAAAGATAAGATTTCAGTGCTTTTCCTTTGGATTCCAGTGATGTCATGATTGTAACAGTGTTATTTACCAGATGAAAAGTATGTCCCTCATCAAAAGAGAGCTCAACTTCCCCGGAAGCGCTGATGACGGGAATCGTTCTGGCAGCGGTATTGTAAATTTTCCCTGTTATCTCCTGCTCCTGCATCTGCATTTTTTTGACAGAATCCAGATAACGGACGGATGCCGGATCTTCTGACGCAGATACGATCTCACCATCTTCTCTTCTCTCAAAAACAAACGCAGCTGACAGCGGAAAACACTCTTTTAACGCATAGTCAATTTCACTGACTGTAATTTTCCCATCAAGATAAGATATTTTTTTACATGGGTATACAATACTTCCGCCGCCTTCTCCGATAGGTTTTCCGGTAATTTTATACAGTTCACCCTGGGATAAACGGATCCATGTTCCTTCCTGCAGTACTTTTCGCATTGTTTTTTCCTTTTTCTCATTCACACTTCTTCTACGTTTCCATATCCGGATTCCAGCCACATATCACTTAAATTCTCGGTTTTTCCATCCCATGACAGCCCCGGTGTTCCTATCTCCTCCGCCACAAGCGCATAAAGAACAAACCGGTCCAGAGGAAATGGCGGATACAGTGGTTCAAAAGAAAACATCATCAGAAATCCATTGATGCAGCTGATATAACCTTCTATTTTTTCGTATTCATCCCAGCTGTCAACAACATCTTCCAGCTGCCCGAGAATGTTTTCCATATTTTCAGAAAAATGTTTTTCTTCGTTTGCTTCTGCCATTTCATAAAGTTCATTCCGTAAATCTTCATTTTCATTTCTTGAATATCCGGAAATAAAAAGATACGCAAGCAACAGTATATCTTTACGTTCAACAATGGCCGCATTGTCCGGTTTTTCCACAAAGCGTCTGATTGCTCCCAGACGGTTGCTTCTCTCATAAGCCTTACACACAAGATAAATTTCTTTATTAAATGGTATATTGTCATGTTTCGTCTTCAGACTTCCATGTGATGGCAGGCCAAACTCCCCGGGTTCTGCAAACTGCCAGCCATGAGCACACATAAATGCCCTGGCCAGACTTCCCATATCCGGATAACCATCTTCCGCGATCTCAACTTTAACCTGGTTATCTCCGGAATTTGAAACCTTTCCGACTGCATCGTTTCTGCGGTCACCTTTGTGATATGCCCAGTAATCGTAAGTTGGATACAGTTTTACAAGATAGCGTGTCAGTTCCATCAGGTCTTTTCTTCGCTGCAGGGAGTATCCGGAATAGTAAACAGAAAGATTATCCGATACCACTTTTTTCGTTTTTTTATCTTTCTTCACGAGGATTTTTCGTCTGGTAAACTCTGGATCTACAGAATACATATATTCGATCAGTTTGTCTTCCATATCTTCCCGCTCAGATTCCGGAACACTGATACCGGCCAGTTCCGGTATCTGGTTACTGATCATTCTGGTCATGCCGATATTTCCCACAGTCTGCGTTATCCCGCCATCTTCTGCATCCTGTGGTCTGTTCTGTTCATATTTTTTGAGTATGCTTTTAACTTTAGTCCAGTCACCCTGGGGACGCAGCATTTTACAGAACAGGCAGATACAGTCCAGCGGATTTCTTACGCTGAACGGTTCGTGTCCACAGGCAAGGAGAAATTTTGTCGTAGTATAATCATCCATATTTAAAAGGAAAGACAGTTTTACCGCAAGTTCTCTTTTTCTGGGATATTTTTTGTCACTGAGCCATTGAAACCATTCGATTGCCTTCACTACCTCGTTCTGTTCCTTTAACATATATTTTTCCAGCCTGGAACTCAGATTCTTAAGAAATTTCTCCGGCCATGGGACATTGTTATTTACGGTCAGATCTTCATAGGATTCCCCTGTTTCTTCGGAAGCATCACGCAAAAGTTCAGAAAAAGATGCCTGTATCTGCCTTCTCATCAAAAATCCGGCTGTACAGAGATTTCTGGCATCGTTCAGGCTCCTGACAACAGCCATCGGATCGTTCATCAGTTCTTCACTCATATCTGCCAGTTCTTTCGTCCATATATCCATTGATTCTTCTGCCTGTCTTGTGAGACTGTTCTCATATTGAAGGCAAGTATTTTCCATGTGTTTTCGTTTCCTTTCCCTGTAAAAAATACAGCAACAGGCTCCCTTTCTCTCAGGAGCCTGCCACATCTCAAATATTTATTCCGTTTTTTCTTCAGATTCTGTTGCAGTTTCTTCTGCTTCTTCCACCACTTCCTGCGTATCTGTTTCTTCCGAAGTCTCTGCTTCCGGAGCGGCTTCTTCAGTCTTCATCGTTTCCGTTTCTCTTCCGGATACTTCCTTCTCCGGTGTTTCTGTTTCTTCTGCTGCCTCTGTTACTTCCTCTGCTTCCGTAACTTCTGCATCTGCTGCGTCTTTCAGTTCTTCCTCTGCCTGCTCGATCACGTCAGTGGCTTTTTCTTCCAGTTCTGCTGTCGGACACGCGGCGCCGCAGTAAGGGCAGAAACTTGCTTCTCTCATTACTGCCTTATGGCAGGCCGGACAGAATTTCTCGCCCTTGCTGGCTGCAATGGCATCCCGGAAGTGATCCGCCTCCAGCATGTGCTGGCTGATCTCCTCGCAGATTGCTCCCACTTCTCCGTCAACAGCTTCTCCGTGTTCATAACGGGTGTAGATCATTTTTCCGATGTCCATCATCAGTTTTTCTGTCATACGCTCCTGTGCAGAAAGTTTATTGCGGATCTTCTGGATCTCATAGAGATTCTCCGCCTTGGAACTGAGGCCCTTCGCTTTCCGTGTCAGTGCATTTCCAAGATCATCCCAAAAACTGCTCTTCGCCATATCTGTCACGCTCCTTTTTATTTGCTTCCTGTGTTATCTTTATCCCTCCAGCAGCGGAGTTTCCTGACCACGCATCAGGATCTTCGGTCCGCCATTTCCCTGGATGTATCCTTCTGTGATCACTACCTCACCGATATTATCATCCTTCGGGATCTCGTACATAATGTCCAGCATATACTCTTCCAGAATCGCACGAAGTGCTCTGGCGCCTGTGTGACGCTCCAGTGCCTTACGTGCAATAGCATGAAGTGCTCCGTCCTCAAACTCAAGCTTTACTTCATCCAGCGCCAGAAGTTTCTGGTACTGTTTCAGGATGGCATTCTTCGGCTCCTTGAGAATCTTCACAAGCATGTCTTCTGTCAGTCCATTCAGTGTAAAGATGATCGGAAGACGTCCGATAAACTCCGGGATCATTCCAAATGCACGGAGATCATCTACAGTTACCTTCTCTAGTACATGAGGATCATTGTCATATTTATCCTTCAGATCTGCGTAAAATCCGATAGAAGCCTGCTTGTTCAGTCTCTCCTTGATGATATTCTCAAGATCCGGGAAAGCACCGCCGCAGATAAACAGGATATTTCTTGTATTTACAGTCACCATCGGGACCATTGCGTTCTTGCTGGTAGCACCTACCGGCACCTCGACCTCACTTCCCTCCAGAAGTTTCAGAAGTCCCTGCTGCACAGCCTCACCACTGACATCTCTCTGATTGGTGTTCTTCTTCTTGGCAATCTTGTCGATCTCATCGATAAAGATGATTCCGTGCTCTGCTTTCTCCACATCATTATCTGCTGCTGCAAGAAGCTTGGATACCACGCTCTCGATATCATCACCAATATATCCTGCCTCTGTAAGAGAGGTGGCATCTGCAATAGCCAACGGCACCTGAAGGAGTTTGGCAAGCATTTTTACCAGATAAGTCTTACCACATCCTGTCGGTCCGATCATCAGCATATTGGATTTCTCGATCTCAATATCATCCATGGTGTCCGTAGCAACTCTCTTATAATGATTATATACACCTACGGACATTACTTTCTTGGCATATTCCTGTCCGATCACATATTCATCCAGCGTTGCCTTGATCTTATGCGGTGCCGGGATATCTTTAAGATCGATCACCGGCCTCGGGGTTTCAGATTTCTTCTTGATCTTCTTCGCCTGATTTCCCGGATTCTGAAGACTGCTAAGATCGATCATGCTCACATTTGGCATGTTAAAAAGATCGGAATAATTTCCATTGCTCATCTGTGTATTCATAGTATCAAAGCTCTTCTGCATACAGTCTGCACAGATATGTATATTATTGGGAAGGTCGATCATCTTCCCTGCCTGACTCTCCGGTCTGCGGCATAAAAAGCAGAATTTCTCGTATTTCTGCTCCTGGTCATTGTCTTTATTATTATCAAACTGATCTGCCATAACATTTCCTTTCTGGTTTTTATAAGACGGAAGCCGGTTTCGTTTTCCGTCTTGTGTCATAATGCATATTATACCACATAATCCCGACGTATCAAATTAAGTTTTTATAAAACAGGGAGCCGCAAAAAACGCAGCTCCCTGTCCAGATTTCTGTTTTCAGTTGTCACTTTTTTCAGTTGTCAGAAGCCGGCTTGCTTCCAAGAGTGACTTCTACGGTTTCTTCTTTATATTCTCCGTTATTTGCTCTTGCAATTACCACTTCCACGGTTTCGCCTGATTCGTAATACTGAAGTTTATCCACCAGATCATTCTTGCCGCTTACCTTCTGCCCATCCAGTTTTACAACGATATCACCTTTTTTGATCCCGGCTTTATCTGCCGCACCACCTGGTGTAACTTCTGTAAGAAATGCTCCTGCCGGCATATTGTACATCTGGATTGCCTCTGTTGTAAGGTCCGCAGCTTTGATTCCCATATAACCAACTTTTGAAGTGTCTTCTATTTTATCACGTGTTTCGCGGTTCATCAGCTCTTCCAGGATCGGTTCTGCTTTGGATATCGGAATTGCATATCCCATTCCCTCCACCTGACTGTCTGCGTATTTGGCCGCATTGATCCCGATCACTTCGCCTTTCATGTTCAGAAGCGCACCACCACTGTTTCCGGGATTGATAGCCGCATCTGTCTGGATCAGTCCACTGGTATCACCATCCTCTGTGCTGATGGTACGGTTCAGGGCACTTACCCATCCGGAAGTGACTGACTGGCCATAACCCAGAGCATTACCAATCGCAACTACCTGCTCACCTACTACAAGATCGTCGGAACTTCCCATCTGTGCGATCTTGATCTCATTCATCGTCTCTTCCGGAATATCGGACTTCTCTACAGCAATTACTGCCAGATCGTTCTCTTCGTCTGTTCCCTTGATCTTGGCTGATACCGCATTATCCACATCCACACTGCTATCTGAACTGTCTGTAATACTGTCGCCACTGGCCATCGCCTGTGTCTCTTCTTCCGCACCGACTACATCTCCGCCTGCAAAACATACGGTAAGTGTTGTTGCGCCGGATACCACATGATTATTCGTTGCGATCAGAAGTTCACTGTCATTCTCACCTACAATGATTCCGGAACCGCTTCCCGCACTCTGATACTGTCTTGTTCCATATCCGAAAAAGCTCGGGATCTCCTGTACACTGACAGAAGTGATCGCAACGATCGAGGACATCGTCGCCTGTGCAACTCCGGCTACTGTTCCGCTCTCTGCTACGATGCTTTTCACACTGGATTCTGTGGAACTGCCATCTGTGCTTTCTTCTGTACCGGTAACAGTTTCTGTTTTTCCGATCTGTGTACTGCTGCTGTTATTATCTCTGTATTTATCTGCCGCAATATTTACTCCCTGAAAAACAGCACCTGCCACCAGTCCAAAGATCACTGCCAGGGCAACGGCTGTTGCAGCCTTCTTTCCAAAGCCGCCGTTCCCGCCTCCATGAGCTGTCTTCGGTTTATGAGGTTTCTTCGGTGGAATACTTCCTCCCGCATAATTTCCTGCCTGCGGCTGACGCACTTCATAATGTGCATATTTCGGTTTTTCCTGAAAACTGGTATTATTCTGAAAATTGTTGCTGTTTGTTCCATTTCCGTAACCGTTCTCCTGCATTCTCCGGCCTGCGGAATATGGATGAGCCATTGGTTTCTGTGCAATATCTATATTTTCAGTACTGTTATCTGCAGCACTGCCGGTATCTGTATTTCCAAAAGTATCCAGAGGTTTCTCTTCTGTTGGAACATTTTCGTTTACCTCTGGCAGATCTTCATCCCATCTGTTTTCTTCACTCATGACCCTGGTGCTCCCTTCTCAAATTTTTCTTATGCCATCTGCTTTATAAAAAACAGTTTAACAGGCAATTGTGTTCAAACTGTGATATATCCTTTAAAAAATCGTGACCCGCTGATTCTTCCTGATCATTTCTGTTTTTTCCAGTATTCCGGACTCATAGTACAAAACAGGATCAGTCTTTCAGGAAGTTTCTGATATCTTTTTCCGAGGAAATATCCGGCATACTTGGAAGCACTCTGAAAAAACAGTCCGGGGATCATCCAGATATGTCCGGTTTTCAGAAGATAAGACAGGCTCTTTTTTACCAGGCGCACTCCCTCCCCCTCAGACGGAACTCCTTCAAAAACTTCCGGATGCTCTGCCTGGGAAACGCCAAGATCAAAATTTCTGTGAAACTGCTGGCTGCAGCTGTAATTATGAGAGTGATAAACCTTAGCCTCTGCTGTATAAGCAACCGCATAACCTTTTTTTACCATCCAGCCTGCATAGATCATATCTTCATTAAAAATAGCATGTTCCGGAAATCCGCCGATCTCATTGTAGATCCTGTGATCGTATGCTGCACAGACATTTGAGCAAAAATATGTCTTGATTCCTCTGGTCTCTACATCTTTTTCTGTTTTAAGGCAGGACTGCTCCGGATAATTAAACGAACGGGTATATTTTTCAAGGAAACCGCAGTCATTTTTGGGAAGCTGTCGTGCATAGGCCGCTCCTGTCTTTTCATTCCCGGCAACAGCCTGAACAAGATTTCCAACCAGATTTCTGTCTGCCGGTAATGCGTCCTGAGTCATAAATATGAGGATCTCCGCATCCGAAAGCTCTGCTCCCCTTCTTCTTGTTGCACCATGATCAAATTCCTGTTTTGTAAGATGGTGGACTTCCACCAGCGGATACTTCTGTTCCCAGTTTTCTCTCCAGAATTTTTTCTCTGTATTCATAACTATGATCTTATTGACAGGATATTTCTGTGCGCTGAGGCGTTCCAGAAGTTTGTCAAATTCTTCTCCCGGGTGATATGCCGGTATGATCACATCTGTTTTTACTGCATTCATAATTCTCTCCTGTCCAGAAAGGACCACCCTCACCGGATGGTCCCTTCTGCTGGTTGATTATTTTAATTTTTTATTCTCCGTCTGAGAGATCGTCAGCTCCTGCGCCGCCATCTCCGCCGCCAGCATCTCCCCCAGCGTCATCTCCGCCGGATTCATCTCCGCCTCCAGACGTATCATCGCCAGTATCTCCTGCACCGGAATCGTCGTTTCCTGAATCGTCTCCGCCGCCGGAATAATCTGTATTCGAATCGTCTCCACCACCGGAATAATCCGTATCATCGCTGGTGTCATTGCCGTAATCCGTGTAGTCTGTATTATCACTGTAATCCGTGTCATCGTAGCTGTAATCGGCAGAAGTGTCTGTACTTCCCTCCCAGGTATACGAATTATCCGTTGTTGTATTCGGAGCGTCCGTTACCGCAGGCGCTGTATCCTGTACCTGTCCACCGCCTACAATCGCAGCGATCTGCGCACTTTTGTTCAGTACATCCTGTGTCGGTGTATAATTTGTATTTCCGTACAGGAACTGATGCAGCTTCAGTACATTGGAATCCAGAGTTGTCGGTACAATGACACTGCCCTTAACTGTAGCAAATTTATAGTCCTGCGGGAATCCCGTTGTTTCATCAATGCAGTATCCGATCATTGCCGGGATCAGCTTCAGGATCTCTGTCTTGGAAACAGATGTCTTGACCATCGGGAAAACCTGATCCATGATATCAAAGATTGTGGAAAGGCCGGCTTTTTTTGCCTTGTCAACGATCATCTGGATAACTCTTCTCTGTCTCTCTGTACGTCCCATATCCAGGCTTGCCGTATAACGGATACGGCAGTAGGAAGTAGCCTGTACACCATTCAGATGATAGGTTCCGACAATCGCTTCCTGATCTTCCGGCTTCGGCTCCGGCAGCTCTACCGGTGTATAACTCTTGCCAGTCTCTTCCGCAGTTTCCACGCAGTAGTTGTTCATATGAACGATCTCCGCATAGGAAAGCGGGATATCCAGTCCTCCCAGACAGTCTACTACTGTTACCAGTGCGTCAAAATCAATGGATACGTAATCTGTAATATTAAGATCCAGGTTTGTGTTCAGCATATTAACTGCCTGTGCCGGTCCTCCAAGGGCATATGCTGCATTGGCTTTGGAATAGGTATCATCTTTCACATTGAGAAGTGTGTCTCGGTAAACAGATACCAGCTTGACTGCCTTCGTGTCGTTGTTGATACTTGCAATGATGATGGTATCACTGTTCTCTGTGTTCAGCTTCTCATTCCTGCTTCTGTGGTCCAGTCCGAACAGTGCATATGTGGTATAACCCGTCATCTGCGGTGCCTGGTCATTGGTTACGATATCCTGTTCCTGAAGATCTGTTTCCTGAATATCGATCTTGTCCAGCTTGGCTGAGATCTGACCGTAAACATATAAGCCTCCTATAAACAGGAGCAGTACGATAATTTCCAGGATAAACAGAACTTTTCTTCTTTTTTTCCGAGGTTTTGACATCTTTTCCTTTTCCCCTTTTTAGTATGCATTCTTGTTGATAAAGCCTTTAAATATGGTGAGGAACATGATCTTGATATCGAATCCTACTGACCAGTTTTCGATATAGTACAGATCACATTCGATCCTCTTCCTGATAGAAGTGTCTCCACGGTAACCATTTACCTGTGCCCATCCGGTAAGGCCCGGACGCACCTGATGTTTCACCATATACCGCGGTATTTCCTCACGAAACTTCTCTACAAAAAACGGTCTCTCCGGTCTCGGTCCCACAAGGCTCATCTCCCCTTTCAGGATATTGAAAAGCTGTGGAAGTTCATCCAGACTGGTATGACGCATGAATTTTCCGATTCCGGTGACACGTGGATCGTTTTTTACAGTCCATGCTTTCTTTTCTTCGGACTCCTTCTGGATCTCCATGGAACGGAATTTATACATCCGGAAAGTCTGATTATGAAGGCCAACACGTTCCTGTTTATAGATCAGCGGACCAGGAGAGGTCAGCTTGATCAGGATACACAGGATCAGCATCACCGGCGATGAAACAATGATCGCGATCGAAGAACCGATCACATCCATCGTCCTCTTGATCATTGCATTAAACGTATTGCTCAGCGGCACATACCGGATATTGATCACCGGAAGTCCGAGAATGTCTTCTGTATACGGTTTGGTCGGAATAATATTATTATAATCCGGAATAAATTTCGTGTGTACTCCTGATTTCTCGCAGAGTGCAACAATCTCTTCCAGACGATAATACTCACTTAAGCCCAGGGTAATAGCTATCTCATCCAGTCGGCTGGATGGAAGGATGATCATCAGATTGGCAATACGCCCGATCACCTTGACTCCTTTATAGGTAGTGCCTGCCGGCACATTGTCATCCAGTATGCCCCTGATCACATATCCCCATTGCGGATTCTGCAGGATCCTGTCCACATATTCCTCAGCGGCACGGCTGTATCCAACCAGCAGCACCTGTTTCTGGTTCATTCCTTTCTTCCGCATGTCCCGGAGAATGTAAAACACAAACATGCGTACAAGCCATTCCAGGACAATATTGATAAAACAGAAGGAAACCAGTGTAAGACGGGAATAATCCAGTTCTTTAAAATTATAAAGTGCAAACATGATGATAAGGAGCCCTAACGCGTTTGCCTTCACGATTCCGGCAAGCACGAGACGACGCCCCTGCATTCGCATCGGTGTATAAAGATCAAATGCCTGATATAAAAGCACATATCCAGGAATGATAAAGATCAGCATAAACATATATTCCTGAACGGTCTTGGACTGAACTGCGGAATGTTCAAATATTCCCTGGAAACGGATCAGCCACGCCAGCGCATAAGAGACTGCGATCACAAATACATCGATCAGCATATGGAGACGACTGAAATTTTTCTGGTTATCTTTAATCAATTTCCGTCACCTCATTTAAGTTCATTGCTTTTATCTTATAATAGATGCATCCCAAAAGCAACAAAATCTTCCCTCCGAAATATAAAATTTCTGTGAAAATATGGAGTTTTAACCGGCAAATCGCCTAAAAATGTTGATCCAGAGCTCAACCTGCAGCTGGATATAACGTGGAAAATTCCTCATGGAAAACTTTACTTTCCTGTTCTTCCGGCTGATCTGGAAGCCATTTTTAATTCCTGCCAGATACTCCCTGCCAAAGCCTTTTGACGCAAAAAACAGGATTTTTGCCCCGAATCCGACAAGCAGAAATGGAAGGTTCAGAACGATCTGAAAGAACGGCATGTTCTTGTAAATAAGGTAAATATTATTTCTGGATGAATACCGGATCTTAAACTGATTATATCTGGAACCGCTTGTTCCGCTTCCCACATGATAAACTTTCGCCTTTGGAGCATACCAGTTCTGATACCCAAAGATCCGGGCGCGATAACCGATATCCAGATCCTCCAGATAGGCAAAATGCTCTTCATCAAAATCTCCGATCCGGTCGATGATTTTTTTTCTGTAAATGGCAGCTCCCGCGCAGGCGGAAAAAATCTTCTGCTCTTTATCGTAATGGTTAATATCCTTATCTTTCCCTCTGGCAAACGCCCATCCCAGTGCACAGTAATAATTTCCCGCATCGTCCATCTTGTCATGGTCATGAAGCTGGATCATTTTTGCCTGGCAGGAAAAAGCTTTTTTATGTCTTCTGAGGGCCGCTACCATCTCTTCCAGAAAATCCGGTTCCGCTTCCGTGTCATTATTCAGAAGCAGTACATACGGAGAGCGTGCCGCATGAATTCCCTCATTCACAGCCCTGCTGAATCCATAGTTTTCCGGAAGCTGGATCATGTGGACCCACGGATATTCCGCAGAAACAAAAGCACAGCTGCCGTCTGTGGACCCATTGTCCACCAGTATAACCTCAAAATTGCGGATGGTCTGTCTCTCAAGACTTGAAAGCACACCATCCAGATATGCCATCCCGTTAAAATTCGGTATGACTACTGATACTTCCTGCATTGGTTCATCCCTTCTTCTTTCCCATTCCCGGAAGAGGCTTCAGGGAATAATTCCATTTTGACAGAGAAAGATTTTTGTTATAGTACGGATCTCCGTTTTTGAGGATGTCTATCCAGTGAGAACGGATATATTCGATTTCCGACTGGAATCGACGGACTTTTTCCTCACTGTCCTCCGCACCTCTTGATTTGGACTCATAATGATAAAGTTTCACGTACGGATCATAGACGATCAGATGGCCGTGGCTTCTCACTTTCAGGCAGAGATCTACATCATTAAATGCTACCGCGAGTTCTTCTGTAAAGCCACCGGCTTCCAGAAAAACATTTTTTTTCATCATCATGCAGGCAGCTGTCACACAGCTCATATCCTGCAGAAGGGATGCTTTATGCAGATATCCGGTACGTTCTGCCGGCATATTTACAAACATATGTCCCGCAATGCCGCCCATTCCCACCACACAGCCTGCATGCTGGATGGTATTGTCCGGATAGATCAGTTTAGCCCCGACAGCTCCTACTTCCTGTCGCTGGCAGACACCAAGCATCTCCGAAAGCCAGTCCGGATCGATCACTTTCACATCATTATTCAGGAAAAGCAGATAATCCCCCTTTGCATGGCGCACGCCAAAATTATTGATGGCAGAATAATTGAATTCTTTTTTCCAGCGGAGCAGATGGATCCTCGGGTCTTCAGAAAGCTTCCGGTAGTAACGGAAGATCTCGTCGGAACTGCTGTTATTCTCCACGATAATGATCTCATAATTCTTATAGACAGTTTTTTCAAAAATGGATTCCACGCAGGCCTGAAGGGTTTCTTTTTCTTCCCGGTTGGGGATGATAATGGACACCAGCGGTTCCCCCTGCACCGGATATTTCACACGGTAAAATCCGAAATCCGGGGTATGCTCCACAGTTCCCGGAGTTCCGGTTCGTTCAAGATTTCCCTCAATGGCACGCTTTCCTGCCTCAAAAGCATACATCTTGCTTGCCGGGTTATCCGCTGTGGAGGATTTGTGGGTTCTCCAGTGGTAAAGGATCTCCGGTACATGGATGACCTCACGTGCCTGTTCCACACAGCGGAAAATAAAATCATAGTCCTGCGCTCCGTCAAATTCTCTGCGGAAACCTCCGGCTTTCTGCACAACTGAACGTCTCACAACCAGAAAATGACAGATATAATTGTTGGATCTTAAAAGGTCCAGGTTAAAATCCGGTTTCAGATGTGGCTGAAAATGCTCGGACAGATCTGTTGTGACCTTATCTTCATCGGTATAGATCACATCTGCCTCCGGATGTTCCTCCAGTGCAGCTGCGATCTCATACAGAGCATTGGGTGCAAGCAGATCATCATGATCCAGAAGTGCGATAAAATCTCCTCTTGCCATGGCAAAGGCTGCATTGGTATTCTCAGCGATACCGAGATTTTCCTTCAGATCTTCATAGCGGATCCTTTTATCCATCTCTGCATAGGATCTCAGTACAAGCTGCATATCCGGATCTTCCGGACTACCATTTGCGAGACAGAGTTCCCAGTTCTGATATGTCTGGGCAAGCAGAGAATCAAGCATCTGTCTTAAGAACCTCTCCGGTGTCAGATATGCAGGCACTACAATACTGATCAGCGGGCCATCCGGAAATTTCCTCTTTCGCTGCTTCTCAAGAGTCTCTTCGGTTGGCCTGTATGCCTCATACCACGGTCCGTAGGGAACTTCTTCCGGCTCAAAGCGTTCATGAAGCCTGATCCAGAATTCTTTCAGTCCGTAATGCTTCAGGTATCTCAAGCCCTTTTGTACTGTATAGGGAGAAAGCTTCTTCACAAGCCTGTCCCATTGAATCTTTCCTGTGGAATCATCTTTACTCATATATTTTCTCCGTATTACTCAATTTGATAAACGTATTTTAACATTACCGCATTTTTTTTGCAAGGAAGAGAGAAAGTGTGTTATACTGTGCTTACGTGTTGCTGGTCACGGAGTGAACAGTAACATTTACGTATGTATTGCTTACATAAGAATTATTTTTTATACAGGAGTACCATATATTATGAAAAAATCAAGAATAACCGCGGCGCTTCTGGCCTTTGGGATCTCAGCTTCCATGATGTTCCAGACTCCAGTTTTCGCCACAGAAGAAACCGCTGCTGCCGCCACATCCGGTATTACAACCAACTCCATCAGCGGATGGCCACAGGGGCCTGAGATCACTTCCGCATCTGCCGTAGTCATGGAAGATTCTTCCGATACCATTCTCTACGCCAAAGATATGGATACCGCGCTCTCCCCTGCCGGCGCAGTTAAGATCATGACCTGCCTTCTGGCGCTGGAGAACAGCCAGTTAACCGATCAGGTGACAATGACAGAAACCGGTGTATCCGGTGTCACCGACGGAGGCGCCCATATTTCCTCACAGCTCGGAGAAGTTTTTACCATGGAGCAGTGCCTCTATGCGATCATGCTGGCTTCTGCCAATGATATTGCCCTTCAGGTTGCAGAACAGATCGGCGGTTCTGTGGATGCTTTTGTCCAGAAAATGAATGACCGCGCCCAGGAACTTGGTTGTACCAATACCGTATTTACCAATCCTACCGGTCTTCCGGACGATAATCAGCACACCACCGCCCACGACCTGGCTCTGATCATGCAGGCAGCAATCAGCAATGACAGTTTCCGGACAATTTCCGGAGCCACTTCCTATACCATACCGGCCACCAATGTTTCCGGCGGTGCCAGAAACCTCACCAGTTCCTTTTCCATGACAAATCCGACTTCCGCCACTTATTACCAGGGCTGTATCGGCGGACGTGAGAGTACTACCACTACTTCCGGAAGCGTCCTGGTAACTGCGACTGAACGCAACAGCACCACACTGATCTGTGTTGTTATGAACGGAGCGACCGGACAGACAGCCAATGAAGCGGTTACTCTTATGGACTACGGTTTTGCCAATTTCCAGCTTCTGGATCTTTCGGAAGAAGATTTCCACATTCTGTCCGGAGGTACCGTAATGGTTCCGTCCGGTGCAACTTCGGATGATCTTACTACGGAAGATACGGAATCCGATGGCCAGATTCTCCGCACCTATTCCTTTGGCGGAGCTCAGGTGGGAACTGCAGTGGTGGAAGACACCTCCACAGAAAGCACTACCGCAGAGGTTCAGGAAAATGATGACAATATGGATGCCGCAAAAGCTTACTCAGAATCCCGCTCTCCAATTCCTTATTTTGTGATCGGCGGCGCCGGCCTCCTGATCCTGATCCTGCTTCTGTGGCGTATGATCAGGATTATCCGCTCCTGATCTGCATCACATCTTATATGCAAGTCCCCCACCCACTGCTTATTGCTTTTCGCGATTGAAGCAGGGGACTTACTTGATTTGGTTAAAAAATCCCCCCTGTGTACCGGTCATATCCGGATACACAGGAGGGATTTTTTTATTGTCAATTTCGATTTTCCCCTCGGAAAATCAGCGATAAAACGGAACCACCAGGAAGATATAGCACAAAAACGGCGAAGCCACCAGAAGTGCACTTAAGCCCCGGTAGATCCACATTCTGATATTTTCTTTTTTTACAAAACGTTCCAGCAGACGGTTCCAGCCCGCTGTCACAAAATACATGGCCGGATACAGTGCCGGCATGATGTAACGTCCCTGTGCCTGGTTGTCACTGTAATATACATAATACATGAACAATCCCACAGGGATCAGGATCAGAAGGATCATCAGCAGATGGAAGATTCCTTTTCTGTCCCATTTATTGGACACAGTCACTGTTTTTATCTTCAGTTTTTCAGTGCCTGATGTTTTCCGTTCTTTTACGACAGTACGTTTCTTCGGATAAAACATTCCCAGCATGGACAATACTCCAAGGCCACCGATCCCGAACAACAGGAAATATGCCTTGCTCACACCATAAGGCATATAGATCTGCATCAGTCCGAAAGTTCCGATAAAACTTACCAGAACTGTCAGTAACCAGTTATGGTTCCAGCCCGGGTCCTGATACAGAAGAATATCCTTCCATGTCCATTTCAGTTTCTCCGGTGTTGGATATCTGGACGGCCGGTAATCAATGGCCGCATATTTCTCCGCACACTCTGCACAGGCTTTTCTTCCGATAAAATCTCCGTCATAAAGAATGGCGTTCCGGACAAACCACCAGCCACATAAAACAAGGGTTACTGCCGCGATCACGATTCCTCTTCGAAACAGAAAAGCGATTCTCTGTTTTACCGGTTCTTCCCTGCACAGAAGGACTGTCAGGCAGAAAAACAGAAAGCTGCATAAGATCCAGCCGTAGGCATTATAGTAGGACAACGCGCAGACTGCCATGCCAACAGCCAGCAGGATCGAGTTTTTGAAACTCCAGTCTCCTTCTTCCAGATAGCAGGACCAGGAATACAGAATAATTCCCATAGACAAAAGTGCCAGGGAATCCGTATTTACATAAGTTCCCAAAAACAGTGCCTGTGGCATAAAACCTGCCAGCGCCGCAAACAGCCATCTTCCCTCTTTTGGGAAAAGCTTTCCGGATGCTTTCACAACGAAATACACAGATCCGGTCACAAAAAGCACATCTGCCATTCTTGCCGCATGGAGAAGTCCGTCGGCAGAAGCATGGAACAGACCTGCAATTCCCATAAATACAGCAGATACCATATAGGAAAGAATGGGATAATAGGCATAGGAAATTCCCCAGGTGGCATCCCGGATGGCAGGATCATCTCCGAGAGGAAGTTTTCCCGGATGTTTATGAAGATACTGTGCCACCATGTAGCGCATTTTTTCATCGGGGCCCGCTCCCAGCGGCTGCATGAATGCCCATGCAGTCAAAAGCAGAAATGCTGCCAGGACAAGAACCAGCACCTGAAACCGTTCTTCTTTCCAGATTTTTTTCTTTTCCAAGATCAGTTCCTCCTATATCCGCTTCAGAGAGAAATCCTGACTCTCCAGTGTAAGGTTCGGGTTATAGTAAGGATCTCCGTCACGGAGGATTTCCGGCCAGTGCTTCTCAAAGGAAGCGATCTCACGGTTAAATCTTGCCACTTTCTCCGGCGTATCCTCAAGACCTCTGGATTTGGACTCATAGTGATAAAGCTCCGCATAAGGATTGTACACAACCAGATATCCGGCTTTTCCAAGACGGAGGCAGAAATCAATATCATTAAAAGCAACCTGGAATTCTTCGCTTAATCCGTGAACCTTGTCAAAAGCCTCACGTTTTACCATCATGCAGGCAGCTGTCACCGCACTGTAATCCTGGGCACAGATGATCCTGTGGCAGTATCCCGTAGCGTCCCTCTTCTGCTGCACAAAGCAGTGTCCCGCAATGCCGCCGAAACCAATGACCACACCTGCGTGCTGCACAGTATCATCCTCATAATAGAGACGCGCTCCCACAGCTCCAACATCCGGTCTCATACAGTATCCCAGAAGCTGTTCCAGACAGTCCGGACTGATGATCTCCGTATCGTTGTTGAGAAGAAGCAGATACTCACCTTTGGCATGAGAAGCACCGAAATTGTTGATGGCGGAATAGTTGAAAATGCCATCCCAGTACACCACATGAGCCTTCGGATTGGAGGCTTCCAGCTCTTTATAATAAGCGAATGTCTCATCTTCCGTACTGTTGTTCTCCACTATCACATACTCATAATTGCGGTAAGTCGCTTTTTCTTCGATGGAATCAATACATCTCTTCAGATCATCGATGTGATCTTTGTTCGGGATGATAATGGAGATCAGCGGTTTTTCCTCCCAGAGGAATTTCGTGCGGTAAAGACCAAGATACTCGCCCTTCTCGATCTTTACCGGAACACCGATCCTGTCATAATGAGCTTTAATGGCACGTGCGCCTGCGTCAAAGGCGTACATCTTGCTTTCCGGATTCTCTGCTGTGGAATCCTCATGGCATCTCCAGTGATAAAGGATCCTCGGGATATGATGGATCTTCTCTCTTCCCGCAGCTTCCACGCAGCGGAATACAAAATCGTAATCCTGTGCGCCGTCGAATTCTTTCTTCAGCATTCCGATCTGATCCACGATCTCTTTTTTTACAACAAAAAGATGGCAGATGTAGTTTACTGTACACAAAAGATCGATATTGAAGTCCGGTTTGAAATGAGGCTGGAAAAATTTATGGCCATCCATGGACATCTTATCCTCGTCTGAATACAGGACCTCGATCTCCGGATTTTCATTCAGTGCCTTCACGCACTGGAACAGGGCATCCGGTGTCATCTCATCATCATGATCTGCAAACACGATAAAATCTCCGGTTGCCGCTTCCATAGCCGCATTGGTATTCTCCGCGATCTGAAGTGCCTGGTCATTGCGGATCACCCGGATTCTTTCATCACTTTTTTCCAGTCCGGCAAGATAATCGGTAAGAGGAGAGTCCACTCCGCTTCCATCCGAAAGACAAAGCTCCCAGTTTCCGTAAGTCTGGGCCTCAATGGAATCCACCAGCTGCTGGAGATATTTCTCCGGGGTCTTGTAAAGCGGGATCACAATACTGAACTTGGGATTCCAGGAAAATTTTGTTTTTCTCTCTTCCGCAAGTTCCGCCTTATCCGGCAGATGTTTCACAATCCATTTGGAATAATCCACAGGACGGTTTTTCCGGTTCATTACCTTTCCGAAAACTTTTCCGGTAAGGGCTGCTGCCCCGTGAAGTTTCATGTAGCGGCTTCCCTTCCGGAAATATACCGCGGCTTTCTCCGCAAGGCGCTTCTGTGGCTGCAGATGCACCAGACGAAGTGTCCGCACATTGCCGGTCTCAAATACAATGTAAAATTCCTTCACATTGTCATAATGGAATTCAAAGAAAAATCCGCTCTTCGCATCAATTTCTGTTTCCTGGTACTGGTTCTGCACATCCACCCGTTTCAGTCTGGTGATCTCGCAGGGGATTTCCTTCCGGCTGCGGTCTTCCAGACGAATGGTTAAAGGACGGTTAAAAGCTGCCCATCCACGGACACGGCAGATTTTTTCTGCGGATTCCACCTCAATACTTTCGATAAAGTACTGTGGTTTTCCCTGCTTCCTGTAAAGCTGCGCCGCGGAAACAGCAAACCACTGGATACGTTTTCCGCCCTTTACCGCATAGACAACAAGCTTCTTTTTGCCTTCCAGATCCGGAAGCTTTATTTCCATCTGCACACGTTCCCCGTTTACCAGATCCAGATCTTTAAAGCGCTCCAGGGCGCTGACACGCTCCTGGGCACTGATGGCAGCCGGAAGTTTTTCCCCGTCAAGAACGGCTTCCGGCTTATGGTCTTTCGGCCAGGTTCCCTGAAGGTGATACAGGGAACTGTCCTTCAGGTCAAACCTGTCTTTTTCTACTTCGTATAGCTCTCGCTGCATAACAATTCCTCCATTGCGTCCTTTCCGGTATTCTCTGTCAGGTAATGTTCCATAACTTTCTGATGTGCGGCCTCTCCCATGGCTTTTCTGGCCTTCTCATCGGTTACCAGAGATTCCAGGGCACTGACCCATTCTTCTTTCGTGGTGCACATCCAGCCGTCTTTTCCATTTTCGATCACATATTCCATCTCACGGTTGCGGCTCATGACACTTGGAACTTTCACAAGGGCTGCCTCCGTCCACTTGTTTTCGGACTTACAGCAGTGGAACAGTGTGTTCTCCAGCGGCATCAGGTTGATATCCAGTCCTGCGATGACTCCTGGCAGCTGTCTCCAGTCCATAAACGGAAGCTTTTCAATACGGTTCTGTACCGGCTCCATTCCGGACTCATCCAGAACACCTACCAGCTTCAGATAAACCTCAGGATGACGCTCCATCACTTCCAGAAGTGCGGCTTCCACCTGGACAAAATCCTGATCATGGGTTTTGGAACCGCTCAGATATCCGATATAGATCCGGTCTTTATCTTTATCTGTCTGTTCCACCGCTTCGTGAGACAGAACTTCCATCTCCATACTCATGCAGTTACGGTTGATCACCACCGGTTTTCCCGGAAATTCCTCCCGGATTTCCTCTGCCAGCGTTTCCGTGGACGTAAAATATCCGTCGCAGAATTCCATACATCCGTGGATTCGGTCTGTGGTTGTACGGAAATCGCTGTATTCGCTGCCTTTAAGGAAATGCAGTCCGGAAATTTTTTCGTAATCAAATACCAGGTCATCCACATCATAGTAAACAGGAATTTTGGCAGCTTTTGCCCGGCCGGCCAGCATTTCCGCTTCCATCAGTTTACTGCAGCGGTACATCACAACTGCTGTATATTCTTCGATCTTCTCCTGCTCTGCCTGATCCATCTGGATAAATTTCGATGCATATCCGTTAAGGATCAGCTGCTCCCGGAAATGTTCCACACGATATCTGGATGCAAAGGAAATTTCCTCCCCGACAAAAAGAATCTTGCTTTTTTCCACAGGAAGTTCATTTCCGCCAAGAGTTTTCCACAGGGAAATCATCTCTTCCACAATATTCTCCGCCTGCTCATTCTTAAGAACAAGACCTTTCCCATAACGTTTTACACGTTCCACAGGTGCGCCTACCGGAAGCACAGCTACCGGGAAGCCCATGGAAATGATCTCGGAGGTTGTGTAGGAGAAGGTCTCCGGCCATACAGACGGGATCAGGAACATATCAATATCCTGCTCCAGGGTAAGCCTCGGGATCTCTTCTCTTGTATATCTTCCTGTCTGGGAAAATACCGGGCTTTCGATCTCTTCATCGGAAGTACCGATCAGTCTCAGACGGATACTCAGATCATTCTCTTCGATATATTTTGCAAGCGCCTTCACAACTTCCAGGCCTTTTTTGTAGCAGAGCACACCGATGAGACCGATGTTAAAGGTCTCTGTGGTCTTTCTGGTTTTCTTCACTGCCGGAAGATAATGTGGTGCATGCGGGATCACATGGAGATTGTATACATCCGGATAAGCACGCTTGAACAGCTTCGCCGTATCATCGGAAAACGCACGGATCTCATCACAGTTTGACAGGAATTCCCGGAATTTTGTACGCCAGAGAGTTCCACTTCCATACTCTGTGCATGCATTGCTGCGGTTGTCCGGAACACATTTGTCGCAGACATCGCAGGATGGAACGCCGCAGTATTTTCCCTTCGCATCGATCAGGTTCACTGCCGGACAGAGAGCAAAGAAGTCATGAAGAAGCATGAGGATCTTCGCACCCTGTTCTCTCTTAAGACGCAGGATACGCTCCAGGGTTCCATAGAGATTCTGGTAAGTTACAAGCTCGTTGATCCAGATCTCATCCACACGCATCAGCTCTCCAAGAGCAGTTTCCAGATCGTTGGCAAAAAATTCCATCTCATACTGCTTATACTGATACGTAAAGTAAAAACGGTTGCTTACGATATTATAGCGGATAGTTACAAAACGGTATCCTTCCCGCAGTGCCAGACGCCTTTTCTCAACAAGATAAGCCGTAGCTCCACCACCCAGATCATGGTCAAAAGCCACAATGGTAGGCACATCCAGTTTCTTATTGAGAAGTTTCATTTCCACATAAAGCCTTACCGGACGGAGCGGATCTCTTCTGCAGTAATCTGCGGTATCCTTGTTGTAGTCCGGATGCTTGCGGAGCAGTGCATCACTGTGCTCTTTCAGAAGGCGCTGTTTCTCCTCGGACGGGAAGCTTCCACCATGCTTGTGATATACAAACAGGTTATCTACATGTACGTTCTCATAACCTGCTGCTATGGCACGCTGACACCAGTCATTTTCCTCTCCGTAGCCTTTTCCGAAGTTCTCCTCATCCAGAAGTCCGACTTCTCTGATTGCTTTCAGGTTCATACCCATGCAGAATCCCACACCGGTAGGCATGGCCGGATACTGCGGGCGGATCATACGGAATTCGTCATCGATCTCCCACAGCGGCATTCCCTCGAACAGCTTGTTATCCCGGCAGAAATCCGGGAAACTGCAGATGGTTCCACAGGTGGTAAACGGTGTGGTGGTCGCAATTTTTTCCTTTGCGAAGATGGGAAGCATCAGGCGCTCCAGCCATTCTTCCGGAACCTCCACATCTGTATTTACAAGGGCAACGTGATTTTCCGCCATCTTTAACGCACGGTTTACGGACGGAAGGAAGCCCATATTGGTCTCATTATTAAGAAGTACCACATTGTCATGCTCAGCGGCATATTTTTCCAGATATTTTCCTACTTCCAAGTCCGGGCTCTTGTCATTTACAATGATCAGGCGATACGGAACCTTTGTCTTCTCAATTCCGGAAAACAGGGCGTCAAAATACTCCAGACCATTATAAACCGGCACGATCACATCCACCTTCTGCTGATAAACAGCCTGTGGATAATCTTTTCTCACACTGCGGACATAACGCTGTTTGAAGTGGCGGAGATTTCCGATACTCTTCGGATCTTCAATGGCATATACCAGAAGTTCCTTCTGATCTCTGGTTCCGGGAATCTTTCCAATGAGGAATCTTCCGGTATCTGCTGCTGTTCCGTATTCCAGAAAAACAGAAATCTCTGCCGGCGCAAGAACCGTTGCCAGGAAAGAAAATCCCGCACTTTCCGCCTCCGGCTTTCCAATGGCATTGGCTACATCCGTACGGTAGATCGTAGTACAGGAAGCTTCCTGAAGCTTCTGTGTTCCCTGATAAAATACGATCCTTGGCTGTCCCATGGAAGCAAATGTAGGATCAAATGCCCAGCCAATGGCATTTAAAGTACCATTTTCATAATGGAAAAAATCAACACTTCCCATACAGGTAGGAGTTGCCTCCACTCCCATCACAGTTGCTGGCTCTGTATGATAATGGAGAACTTTTTTGACCAGCCTTTTCACCTGAGCTTTTTTGCCAGGATGACGCAGTGCCTCTTCCTGCATACGGGCTGCCTCTTCCGCCGCCTGTTTTGCTGCACGTTCGGCCTCTTTTTTAACTCTTTCCTGTTCCCTGCGTACTTCCCGTTCTTTTTCAAATGCCAGAAGCTTTTCCACATCCGGAAGCTCCAGACAGTCAAGTTTTCCCTCAATTACGATCTTATCTACATTTTCCGGGTGTGTAACGTGAATAAGATAAAAACCATCGGTTGTAAAAAATGCGGTTATACTGTTGTCCACCTTCATATGAACACCCTGCGGCACAAGTTCTGCACTGCATCCGCAGTCCAGGCGCTCTACTTTTACTTTCAGGAAATGACCGTTTGCCGGATTCCATCGGAGATTCTTTATCCCCTCAATTTCGGAAAGATCAAACTCCACCCGAAAACGGTTTCCTGTAAGTTTTCCCTCTGCATAAAGCGTATGTTCTTCACAGAAGCCCTCACCAAGATCATAGTAAATCTTACTGTGCATCTGGTGTTTTTCTCTTTCTCTGTTCACCAGCTCTGTTACGGAAACCGGTACTTTTTTCTGTTCAAACGGAAGCAGGGATCCACATCCAACATACTCATAAACAAAATGCATGGTCCATTTCATGAAGATCTCATAATCTGTGTAACCGATTTCAAATTCTGCCATCATATCATCTTCATGTATCAGCTGTGGCAGCTCCGGAATATGAGTATACAGTTCATGGATCAGACGCCACATAATGAAATTCACCGGTACAGGAAAATCAAACATCCATTCATAATCAATGATCTGATTTTGGCTTTCACCCATGAAAATATTACTGCAGATCAGATCCACATTGGCAGGGCAGACACATTCATAATCTGTTCTTCCGGGATATTTTCCAAATACCTCACAGAACTCTTTCGTTCTGTAATCCATGATCCTGCGGGACTGGAAAAAATCCCGATGGAAATTCTTAAGAAGTCCTTTGAGCTCCCCGGTTTTTCCTTCATGAGCAAGTTCAGCGATTTCCTGATGAAGAGTTTTTCCGGTAAGAAGCGGATAGCTGACTTTTCCGTTTTCTGCCTTGCATGGAAGATTTTTATATTTATCAGAGCCTGTTTTTTCCGCTCCAAGCTTTTCCAGGGTCTTCAGGAACCCCTCTGCCTCAGGCACCATGGCCTCTTTTTCTGCACGGACCTCTCCGTTCTCACGAACGATCTTTGTCAGAAGCCGAAACTTTTCCTTTCGTTCCTGATTCAGTTTTACATAGAGAATTTCTTCCTTCTCCTGTCTTTCTGTTCTTCCGGCCTCCACAAGGAAAGAATTCACAAAACTGCTCAGGATCTTCTCTTTTTCAAAAGCTTTTACCCCTGCATGTTCTGAGAAAAGATCCGCTGTCTTATCTGTGTACACCGGATAGTTTCTTCCATAGGAATTGGTATAAAGGCTCTCATCTGTAAAAATTTCTGTAGGAAATTTGTAATCCGGGTACGGGTAATAAAAGTGCAGAAAAGGAAAGCCGCTGTTTTCCAGCAGCTCTCCCAGTTCATTCTTGGAAAAGGTGCGCACAGACTGATTTCCCGGATATCCGTTGATTCCGAAAAAGTGAAGATCTGTGTGATCCTCCGGTGCTCCGGCAAAGTACTTCAGTCCCAGTCGGTTCTCGATGGCGATCAGAAGTCTTCCCTCCGGTTTCAGGTATGCACCCATACGCTGAAGAAATGTCTCGTAAGGAGTTTTTCCTTCCGTAAAACTCATGGCATACTCCAGAACACCGTTTACTACCACATAGTCGAATTTCTCCGGAAAAGTCATGTCGTTGAGATTTCCAACCATGATCGTGAGATTTTCTTTATCATTGTTTCTTGCATAATTTATGTCTGCACGACGCTTGGAAAGCTCCACTGAAGTCACATGCCCGGCCTTGCGGCAAAGCATTCCGGTAATAGCTCCGCATCCGGCTCCGATCTCAAGAACGGAATCCGTCTCTTTCAGAGGGTACCAGCTTAAAATATTCTCCCGCAGTCCGGAAAAATGATAGACCATGGGAAAACTCACTTCATCCTCCGGCAGGTCCTCAAACGATTTCCCTTCCTGTGCCATTTTCAGAAGTGTTTCCTCGATATCCCCATCGGAATAATGATCCTTCGCCGTATAATAATCTAAATTCAACTCCGCCATAGTAGTTCCTCCACTTATTTCACAGATACTTTGGAAAACATGTCAAAATATCCCACTGCTTTTTTATCTGTGATCACCGTCAGATTGCACACATCATAAAGCCGGTGAAATACGGTAAAATCGCCGTCTTTATATCCTGTGCAGCCCAGACAAAGCATATATTCTCCTGCCTCCAGCGGCATTATCTGTTTAAAAGTAATCTCCCGCACATCACCGGCTTTCTGCGGTTTCACAGGAGTGTGTTCATACATGGTGTTTGTTCCTGTGATTTCCGTACCTTTCAGATCTTTCAGTGTGAATGCAAAAATCGGGTCATTGACATCTGCCTGAAAGCGTACCTTCATCTGAACAGAAAATTCTTTACCTTTTTCGATCACATTTGTAATCATTCCGGTATCATCCCGGATCGCAAAATCCACGATCTCTCCAAGCTTACTGCCATACTCAAGAACCTTCGGATTCAGATTCAGGCTGTCTTTCATAGCCCTGCCGCCTCCGGCATGCTCTTTTTTCGACACATTTTCTCCAGCTGTGCCATCTGTCAGCTGACCATCCTGCCTTGCTTCTGCATTCTCTGCACCTTCCTCCAGATCTGCATCATCATACTGATTCACCAGCACACGACGGTAGAGATTGACCATCTCCTTGGCGCCACCTTCCGCAAGCTTTTCTCCTTTGTTGAGAAGAACAACCCGATCGCAGTATTTTCCGATACTGCTCAGGTCGTGGCTTACGAACAAAATGGTCTTACCCATTTCCTTGAACTCCTCGAATTTCCGGTAACATTTTGCCTGGAAAAATACATCACCTACGGAAAGCGCCTCATCAACGATCAGGATCTCCGGATCGATATTGATGGCCACCGCAAAAGCCAGACGCACGAACATACCACTGGAGTATGTTTTTACCGGCTGATGGATAAACTCTCCAATATCTGCAAAATCCAGGATAGACTGCAGCTTGGCATCAATCTCCTCTCTGGAAAAACCGATCATACTTCCGTTGAGATATACATTCTCAAGTCCGGAATATTCTCCGTTAAATCCTGCTCCAAGCTCCAGAAGAGCGGAAATCCTTCCATTTACGGAAACTTCTCCACCTGTAGGAGAAAGTACGCCTGTGATGATCTTCAGGATCGTAGATTTACCAGATCCATTGGTTCCGATGATTCCTACTGTTTCCCCCTTATGCACCTGAAAAGATACGTGGTTCAGAGCATAGTGCTCTTTATATTTCTTTTTTCTGGATAATCCCAGAGACTCTTTAAGACGGTCCATGGGATTATCGTAAAGTTTATACATTTTACTGACATCATTTACTGAAATCGCAATATCTTCTGCCATTTTTAACCTCACTTTTGTGTAAATCGTTCACTCTCACAATCTGTCGCCGTTTTGCTGTTTTTCTGCGTACTGAGCAAGTTTCCGCAGGAGACTTCCCTGATTCGATCAAAGAACGTCTGCAAAATGCGGTTTCAGACGTTTGAATATTACAGATCCCAGTCCGAAAAGCAGGATCGTAACCACCCAGAAATAGATCGTCCATGAAGCATGGTTCCAGATTCCGACATGACCAAGCATGGAATCACGATAACCCGTAACTACATAGTACATCGGATTCAGCTTGAACAGCTTGATCAGCCATGGATGTGAAGACAGCATATTGATATCCCACATGATCGGTGTAAGCCATACGCCAACCTGGAGAAAAATGCTGATGATCTGGGTCAGGTCACGGAAAAAAATGACGATTGCACTTGTGGCATACACAAGCCCCAGTACCAAAAGGAAGGTACAGATGGAATAATAAATGATCTGCAGTGTATATAAACTTGGTGTATATCCATAACATGCGCACAAAATAAGTGCGAACACTACAAAAAACACATGCACAAAAAGTGCGGAAATGATCTTCACGATGGGAAGAATACTGATCTTAAATACAACCTTTTTTACAAGGTAATTGTACTCAATCAGTGCATTGGTTCCACCGTTTAACGCATCCTGGAAGAAAAACCACGGCACGATACCGGATACCAGATAGAGTACAAAAGGATAATCCGATACAGTTCCGGCTTTCAGTCCCACGGAAAATACAAACCAGTAGACCAGGATCGTCACGATAGGCTGGATGAATGCCCAGACAATGCCAAGATAGGATCCTGCATATTTTGTTTTGAAATCATTTTTTGCAAGGCTTAAAACCAGCTTTCGATTCTGGTACAGCTCTGCCGGCAAAGCTAATATTTTCTTCATTCTGTAATTCCTTATCGATTCTTATATTCCTCGAAGCTTCCCCACTTCTGATCCTTGTCGGAGAAAATAAGCTCCATACCTTCCGGGATCGGCCACTCTACATTGATATCCTTGTCATTCCAGATAAGACCGCCCTCGTCGTTTGGATGATAGAAGTCAGAGCATTTGTAGGTGAACTCCGCATTCTCGGAAAGTACCAGGAATCCGTGGGCAAATCCCTTCGGGATAAAGAACTGTTTCTTGTTTTCTGCTGAAAGAACTACTCCGTACCATTTTCCGAATGTTTTGGATCCCTCACGAAGGTCAACTGCAACATCAAAAACCTCTCCGTTTACCACACGTACCAGTTTATCCTGCGGATAGTTGATCTGGAAATGAAGTCCGCGGAGGACACCGTAACGGGAGCTGGACTGGTTGTCCTGAACAAATTCCACATCAATGCCGGCTTCCTTGAAGTCATTGTAATTGTAAGTTTCCATGAAATATCCTCTGGAATCCCCAAAAACTGTTGGCTCGATCACTTTCAGTCCTTCAATATCTCCGCACTGTGTTACTTTTATTTTTCCCATTTTTCTTTCTCCTTTTCTAACGATATTTATTTGCGTGTTTCTTTTCTTTTATTCTGAGTGCCACAAGAAGAGCGATCAGGATCAGGATCATAACTGCCATGATTCCCAGAAGGATCTTTCGAAGTACCGGCATTCCTTCTGTTTCGCTGCTTTCTTTGCTGGCTGTACTCTTCTCTGTTTTTGCAGCAGTCTGATCTGCTGCTGTTTCTGTTTCGGAACCTTCTGTATTTTCCTGATCAGATGCCGCAGTTGGCTCCGGCGTTGGAGTTGCTGTAGCCTGTGCCACACTTCCGCTGCCCACCAGATATTCTCCAAAATAATAAGAAGTTTCTGTTTTTCCGTTTACATCTTCGGATTTCTTTGTGAGAGAATTCAGATCTGTTCCCTTTGGAAAAAGCACACTTCCTCCGTCTACTTCTGTTTTTGTGAAATTATCAAAACCATAGTTAAACATGGCAGTACTGTCCATACAGGAATTCGCCAGATCAGCTGCCCTCATGGTCACTGCAATATACGTTGTATTATCTCTTGTAGCCGCAGTAACAAGGGTATGGCCTGCCGCAATTGTAGTTCCTGTTTTTCCACCGATGCATCCCTGATAATAAAATCCGCTTTCCGGCGCGAACATTGGATGGTGCGTATGCAGAACTCTCTGCTGAGCATTCATATTGGTAGGCTGGATCGTATAATCCGCAGTCCCGATCACAGTACGGAAATCGTCATTTTTCAGACCTTCCCTCATGATCAGAGCCATATCTCTTGCGGAGGAATAATGATTATCATCCGGAAGTCCGCTGGAATTGGCAAAATGTGTATTCGTACATCCGATTTCCTGAGCTCGCTGGTTCATCATATCGATAAACGCCTGCTCCGTGCCACCGATATGCTCAGCAATCTGTGCAGCAACATCGTTGGCCGATTTAATGATCAGTGCATAAAGACAGTCTTTCATGGACAGGACTTCGCCTACCTGCGTGCCAATGTTACTGGAATCCGCATTTACATTCTGTACACCCGTCTGTGTAAATGTTACCTGTTCATCCATGCTGGAATTCTCAACCGCCACCAGAAGTGTCATGATCTTGGTGATACTTGCAGGATAACGCTGTTCATCTGCGCCTTTATTATAAAGAACCACACCCGTATCCGCGTCCATCAGAACGCCCGTGTCAGAAATGATATCGGCTCCGGCCGGCCATCCCTGGATCTGGTTGGTACTGATGTCATATTTCGCATTGAGATCCACCGCTGCCATAGCCTGTACCGGAAGCATCAGCGCCACACTGACTGCTGCCAGGATCATAAATACTTTTTTAATTTTTTTCATAATTCTCCCCTTCTTCTATCAGAATCCATCAAAAGAAGCAATTGCATCCACGACTCGTTTCGCATCCTCCATGTCAAGATTATAGAACATTGGCAGACGCATCAGCCGTTCGCTTTCTTTTGTTGTATAAACATCCTCCCCGGAAAATCTTCCGAATCTCTTTCCTGCGGGTGCGGAATGAAGGGGTACATAATGGAACACGCTGCAGATTTCCCGCTCCCGAAGATATTTCAGAAGCCGTGTACGTACTTTGATATCGTGAACTTTTATGTAGTACATATGTGCATTATGCGTACATTCTTTTGGAACATAAGGCTGCTCGATCTTTCCTTCTTCGGCAAGGAACTTCAGATTTTCATTGTAAAAATCATAAATCTGCATTCTCTTGTCACTGATCTTCTTATGCTGTTCCAGCTGAGCATAAAGATACGCCGCATTCAGCTCACTTGGAAGATAGGAGGAACCGTAATCCATCCACCGGTATTTATCTACCTGTCCGCGGAAAAACTTGCTGCGGTCCGTTCCCTTTTCTCTGAGGATCTCCGCCTTCTCCTGGTACTGGTCCTCATTAAACAGGATCGCGCCGCCTTCTCCCATAGTATAGTTCTTCGTCTCATGGAAGCTGTAGCAGCCAAAATCCCCGATAGTTCCAAGCGCTTTTCCTTTATAGTAGGCATCCACACCCTGAGCCGCATCTTCCACAACTTTCAGATTATGGCGTCTGGCGATGTCCATGATCGTATCCATCTCGCATGCTACACCTGCATAATGAACCGGAACGATTGCTTTTGTTTTTTCTGTGATCGCCTGTTCGATCAGTTTTTCATTGATATTCATGGTATCCGGCCGAATATCCACAAATACGATCTTCGCTCCCCGCAGCACAAATGCATCTGCCGTTGACACAAAGGTATACGATGGCATGATCACTTCATCACCTGGCTGGATATCCGCAAGAAATGCAGCCATCTCCAGCGCATGGGTACAGGAAGTCGTCAGCATTACATGCCCGGCATGAAAACGTTTTTCCATCCATGCAGAGCATTTCTTCGTGTAGATTCCATCCCCACAGAGCATTCCCCGTTCTACCGCATCCCGGATATACTCAAATTCCTTACCTGTAAACGCAGGTCTGTTAAAATCAATCATGTATTTCCTCTTTATTTTCTGTTTTTCATGGTTTTTCTTTATTAACTGTACATTTCATTTTCTCACACTCATGTTGTAAATTCAATGCCTATTTTTCTGCAGGTGTATAATCGGGGATCTGATTCTGATATGCCACTTCTTTTCCAGATGGATCCAGAATGTGCATTTCCCTGTAAAATTCCTGTGTCAGTTCATCCATTTCCTCACGGTTTTCCGTTTTTACGTAATACAGTGCCAGATATGGATTCGGACCATGTTCGATCACCGTTTCTCCTTCTCTATAAAAGATCCACGGTTTTTCCACTTCTTTTTTCTGTCCCAGCAGGACAGCTTTCGACTGATCTCCGATGGTGAGCAGTCTTCCCTGAAAATAGATCACAGCGCCACAGCAATGTGGTTTGTGTATGTCATGGTCTGTGAGCATTTTTTGAAGTTTTGTTCTGTCATACAGAGAAGCCAGAAGAAGTTCTTCCATATTAAATCCGTATACTATGTCAGTAAGTTCATGCTCATATCCGAAAAAACGTGCCGCAATCTCACAGACCTGGATTCCTTCCCCGGGTTTCCAGAAGAACTGCATGGAAAGCGCTCCGTCTTTCTGACCGGTCTTTTCTATATAGGCCTGCAGAAGTTCTGTGGCAGGTCTCTCTACCTTTGCCATAAGCCTGGACGGATAGACATTTCTTGTACTGATGGGAATTTCGCCTTTTGCAACCGATGTTTTTTCACGGTCTGCAATACTGATCACATGAACCTGTCCATCCAGGACCCAGGTCATCATATTAAATTCATATCCATCGTTATATTCTTCCACCAGGATCTCCGGCATATCAGAAAATTCTGCTGTTTTCTGTGACGCTTCTATAAGTTCATCCAGATTTTCAGATATATAGATTCCACGGGAACCGTATTTATCCAGCGGTTTGCTGACTACCGGGTAACGAAGCCCTTTAAGCCGCTCCTTAAGCCTGGATTTTCTGTCCGGATCTTCCAGCACCGCTGTAGGGATCTTTCGAAATCCCGGGGTTGGCAGTTCCAGTTTCCGGAGAAGTGCCCTTGTCTCGGATTTATCGCGGTACCATGGAAGCTGTTCCGGTTTCAGATAGCAGGGCAGTCCTGCCCTGTCGGCAATTTTCACCATACATTCCAGAAGCAGGTCAGAAAAGGAAGTAATGATACCGTCAATTTCTTTTTCCCGGCAAAGTTCTGCAATTCTTTCCGTGTCTGTTACCGGAATCTGATACGCCTCGTCCGCAAATTTCCTTGCCGGACCATCCGGATATCCGTCACAGACAATGGTGTAGTATCCTTTTTCCCGGGATTTCTGTACCAGCTGTACAAATTCCCCCAGAGTTCCCAGTATCAGAAGTCGGTGTTTCATGCTTTTGTTTCCTCCCATTCTCTTATGGAATCCGCAATGTAACGCATTTCTTCCTCCCCGTATCTCTGATCACAGGGCAGAGGAAGGACATTGGCGGCCCAGTCATATTCCATGGTATCCTCATCAAAATGATCGATGATATTCCGCCAGTAGGTCGGCACAAAAATTTTCCGGCCGGCCAGCCATTTTCGAAGTGCCAGCCCGTCCTCATGATAATAGGGATAGGCAAACGGTCCCTCAGGAATTACCTGATTAAAAATACTTTCTGACGGAAGAAGTTCTGTCAGCAGATGATAATTTTCTTCTCTTTTCGCTTTTATATAAGGATAATCCATAGAGCGGAGAAGATTTCCAGTCAGCCGTGACATGCGGCGGATTTCCATCTCATGATAATCTGCCGCATTGTCCAGCATCTTCTGGTAAAAAGTACCGGCATCATACTCATATCGGCCCAGAATGTGCTCAAGTCTTCCCATGGAATGATCCAGCGGTTTCTTTTCCGGATGCAGACTCGCATCCGTTGACAGATATGCCCCGTCGCTGACCCCCAGGAATTTCCGGCAGGAGTACAAAGTATCCACGCCAGGCAGAGGCTTCTGAAAAAATGCATGTGTATGATCCACGATAATGTTTCCGTAAATTTCCCTATATTGCCGGATTCTGTCATCGGTCAGCTGTCCGTAGTAATTTACAAGGTAAAGATATTCACCATCCGGAAGTTTCTTTTCCGGCAGAAGCGGACATAACTTTTCATCCATATGATAAAATTCTATTTCCACTTTTGTTTCTTCACAGGCTCCGGTCACAGAATCGCAGAGATATGTTGGAAGATAGATTTTTTTGCAGTTTCGAGCTTCCATCAACCAAAGAAGTGCGGTTCTCCCAAGGTTTACTCCACAAAGTTCAGGATAATATTCCTGACCTGTAGATTCTTCCAGTTCCAGATAACCACCGATTTCTTTTTTCATCAGTCTGTTTCCTCCTGACGGATCACATAATGTGGCATCTTCTTCGCCTCATTGAGGATATTCATAAGATAAATTCCGATAATTCCAATGGAAAGCAGTGTCAGCCCAAAGAATGCCAGCATTACCAGCATCAGGGATGTCCATCCTTCCACAGAAATTCCAAACATAAAATAACGCACCAGATAATAGATGGCCAGGCAAAGACTTACCAGAAAGCTTGCGATTCCGATGTTCCTCACCATAAGAAGCGGAAATGCCGTATGGGCCGTGATATCATAGATCAGGTCTTTCACAAGACGGCGGAAAGAATATCCGCTTTTTCCATAGGCACGGGCTGCATGCTGTACCGGCACATTGATGATCCGATTGGAGCTTAAAACCAGGAGATTGCCGATCTGCGGAAGATATGTATTGGTCTTCAGCATGGCTTCCACAAGAAAACGGCGGATCAGGCGGTAGCTGGTAATCTGAAGATTCGGGTCTTTCCCAAGCATTTTGGAAGTAGCCCAGACGGATAATTTTGTTCCCAGTTTACGGATCAGATTATGCTTCCGGCCTTCATAACTTGCAATGATCACATCCACATCATCCCGTTCATTCATGACATTGATCATCTTCGGAAGCTCTTCCGGCTGATGCTGAAGGTCATCATCCATCGTTACGATGAACTCCCCTTTTGCATGGGCAAATCCGCACAGAAGTGCCGGATGCTGGCCGAAATTTCTTGCCATCTGGATGATCTTCACACGGGAATCCTTCTCCCGGAGTTCTTTCATTACTTCAAAAGAACGGTCTTTCGATCCGTCATCTACCAGGATCAGTTCAAATTCTTCTTTTATTGTTTCCCGGAAAACTTTTTCCAGGCGAGTGTACAGTTCCTGCAGCGTATGTTCTGAATTGTATACAGGAACAACCACTGAATATAGACACATAGTTTTTTTCCTCTCTTTTGTATCAGTTGACACTTATCGTTTAATCTTATCATTTTCGATTCCTGTTGTAAACCCGTTGTTGCTGTGCACTTTTCACAGAAACATTCTCTTGCATAAAACGAACAGATGCGATATATTGATTATCAGTTTACAATCACATTTATATGGAGGAAACATGACAAAACTCAAAGATTATATTCAGCTTCATCTGAATATCCTGCTGTTTTCTCTCACCAGCGTTTTTTCCAAGCTTGCGTCCGTTTATTATAATAAAGAGGGGCTTAATAGCCCGTTTCTCTATTTATTTCTTTTTCTTATGATCGCAAACTGTGGAATTTACGCCATCGCGTGGCAGCAGGTAATCAAAAAATTTTCCCTTTCCACGGCCTACGCCAACAAGAGTGTCTATCTTCTGTGGTCACAGGTATGGGCTGTAATTATTTTTCATGAAAATCTGTCGATTCAGAACATCATCGGTATCATGGTCGTTCTGGTCGGAGTCTGGATGGTGCAGAGATATGAATAGAACATTTATGCTGATCATGCTGGCAGGAACTTTTTTTTCAGCAATTTCGCAGGTTCTGCTGAAACAGAGCGCCAATATCACATACAAAAATCCTCTCAGGGAATATCTGAACTGGAGAGTAATTCTGGCTTATGGCATCTTTTTCGGAGTTTTGCTCCTCAATACCTGGTGTTATACAAGAGTCGATATGAAATTTGGTCCTGTAATCGATACCGCTGCCTATGTTTTTGTACTGATCTTTTCCTGGCGTATCCTGAAAGAAAAGATCACCCGTGGAAAAATCATTGGTAATCTGATCATTATTCTGGGTATTCTGATCTATACTTTATAATTACAACAAAAAAACGGCAATTGCCTGCTGTATCCGAAAACTCTTATGCTTTTCAGTACAGCCGGTAACTGCCGTTTTTTATTTATTTACGTTTATTTGCTGCAGCCGCTGTTATGTATACACCGTTTGCATCAAAAGTATAACTCTTTCCATTGATCTTGATCGTACAGTTTTTGTACATGATCGCAGTCTCCGGATCAAAATAATATTTCTTTCCGTCATGTCTCAGCCAGGATCTGCATGCTCTTCCACTTGCAGTAAAATAATAGGTATGGCTTTCGTTATTTCCGCTCCATGTATAGAATACGCTCTTTACCATGATTCCATCGCCGCCAAAGTAATAGAGATCGTCCTTACTGTCCATGTATCTCACATGTTTCATCATATAGCCATATTTCGTCTGGAAATAATAATAATTCTGCCCTACTTTCTTTCTTCCCTTTAAGGCATGTCCATATTGATCAAAATAATACTTCTTGCCGCTGACAGTTATCCACCGATTCTTTACGAGAACTCCATTTCTGTCCACATAACGGACCACATTCTTGGAGTCTCTGAGCAGCTTGCTCTTATACATTCCAAGTGTTTTGCCGATGTAGTACTTTTTGCCGCCGACTTCGATCCAGCCGGTTTTCTTAACACCATTTACATAATAAAATTTCTTTCCATTTTCAGTAACCCAGCCGGTTTTTCCATTGGAGGTGTCTGGTTTGGTGGATGCTTTATAGCTGGTTACGGCTCTCCACCTTGGTGTAATGATCTTTGTATAATCTACATAGCCGAAATCAATGTCTACTGTAGAATATGACGGAATTCCGGAAACCAGTCCTTTCGTACTCTTCAGATATCCGCCACCATCACCATCTGTAGCCTGCCAGATCGTATATTTATAGTTCTTTTTGTTCGGTGCAAGGATCGTGTCACCATATCGTGCCAGCCAGACATCGTAGCCGGTCATTTTACTCCAGTCCAGCTTATTGTCATACCAGTCTGTATTACAGTAGATCATCGGATAATATCCTGCTTTTTTAACCTCATTGCAGAAAGCCTTGGCAAGGTTTGCGATCTGTGTGGAAGAAAGGCTTCTCATCTTCTCATACTCAATGTCATATACCACGGGATAGGAAACCTTATAACCATTCATTTTTTTGATAGCAAGCTGTGCTTCTTTCATCGCCTGCTGTGTTGTTGTGGCAAGGCTGTATATATAAGTTCCAACAGGCATTCCTACCTTTTCGGCCTGTTTCATATTGTAATCATATTTCATATCTATATGATTCAGTCCGTAGGAAATTCTTACAAACGCAAAATCTACATTGGACTTCTTAACCTTGCTCCAGTCGATAGTATCCTGCCACTCTGAAACATCAATTCCTCTTGTAATAGCCCCTTCCAGCTTCTGTCCGCTTCCGTTATAGCAGACTCCGTTGAGCTTCTTCCATGCCTTTGAGCTTGCTGTTGAGCTGGTTGCCCTGGCCCCCGGCACTTTCTCTTCTTCTGCAACAGCCTCACTGCGGTCGACTCCACCGCCGCCCATGGCCATTACTGTAGTCCCCATTGTTCCTATTCCCAGCAACGCCGCCATACAGCCGGCTGCTAGCCATCTTTTCCAGTTTTTCATTTTTCTCCCTTTCCCCATATTGTTGTCCATGTTTATTTTTGCCTAAATTTTATTATACTGACTGTTAAATGGAAAGTAAACCCATATTTGGAAAAAGACCGGTGCCAGCCTTATTGGCTGACACCAATCTTTCATTTGTACTTTCTGTTAATAATATTCTCTTCTGTTTCCAGATCACGGAACTTCCGGGTCTGTCGGATCAAAACTTCCATTGCCACGGAATGTAGCCAGTGGTCTGCGGCCTAACGGTCCCTTGAAGGACTCAGTATTGCTGTATTTACCACTGCTGTAAATATGGATCGTTGCTCCATTGCAGTTCTCATATACCCATTTTGCATCCGCTACACAGGTACGGATACATCCGTGAGATGCCGGATTACCAAGTTTCAGGTATTCCCATGACGGAAGGTTGTATACGCTTTTTGTGGAACCGGCTACAGAGTGAATGAAAATTCCTCCCTGTCCGCAGCCATCAACATGTGTTCCATACTGTCCCCAGGATGGTCCCATCAGAGGCTGCCATCTTAAGCTGCGGGACAGTCTGTATGTACCATCCCATGTAGGTGTTTCAGGAAGACCTACAGAAACACGGATCGTCTTAACCGGAATCGTTTTATTGGAACTTGTATAAACAGTCATAACACCATTGGTCTTATCCACTTCCAGATAATATGGTCCTCTGTAGATGGAAGTAAGGTCATTGCGGCGGAATCCGTTCTTATCAAAGTAATACAGTTTACCGTCAATCCAGCGTCTTGTATTGGTCAGATATTTGGAACCACTGTCCGGATCGATATATCTTACCTGATCATAATAGTCACTGTAGATCACCCAGCCTGTTGAAAAACGTCCCTGGCTGTCCAGATAACCGTTTACAGAACCTCGTTTTATGTTTTTATTGGTTACAACTGTGTAATTCTGCAGATAATACCAGTATTTACCTACTTTCTTCCAGCCGCTTTTTTTCAGGACACCATTGGAAGCTGCATAATACCACCGATTCTGATAACGAATCAGAGTGTTCTTATACATCCAGCCTCTGTGTGTACTGGAATTGGACGTAGCAAAGAAGTAATAGTTATTACCGATCTTTGTTTTACCACTTGCAAGCTTTCCCTTGCTGTTAAAATAATAACTTCTTCCGGAGCTCTTTACTGTCAGCATTTTATTCTGATAGTGATTTCCGTTGCTGTCAAAGTAAAACCATCCATAAAACTGCTTCTTTGCGTTGAGAACTTTCTGCCAGCCTTTTTTCTCAACAACTTTTCCCGGGGTGCTTCCAAAATAATAGATTCTGTTTGATGCTCCCGCACAGTTACGCCAGCAATTTGTCCATGTAGCTCTTCTTCCGTTGCCGCCAAAATAATATCTGGCGCCTTTATATCTGACAAGTTTATTTTTCAATACACGACCATGGCTGTCTGTGACATAATAGGCATTGTCCTGATTCTTAGCCTTCGCCATTGTACTCTTCATTACATAGCCACTGGAATTCAGCATGTACAGATATTTCTTGGACATTACCATAGATACATAAACACCATGTTTCATGATCTGTCCACGTGTAGCTGTCTTCGGGCTGCAGTAAATGAAACGTTTCTCACCTTTACTGTTCACCACATAAGTCCATCCACCATAGAAAAGTTTTCCAGGAATATCGCCTTCCTTGGAAGCCGGCTGAAAATAATATTCATAGGTAGTAGAACCTGCTTTCAGCTTTATTGTACCTTTACGTGGTGCGCCATTACTTGCCAGTGTATAGTAATCATTTCCGATCTTTTTGATCTTTCCATAGAGATTCAGATCAGTTACAGATTTATAGCTTCCCTCTGCATCATAAAAACGGAAAGTTTTTCCTGTCCACAGCCAGTAGTTCTTCTGCTGCTGACCAAGGTTGGAAGTCCATGGGGTGATCGCAGCATTCTCATATCCGGAATACAGAGTTGCTTTATCCTTTTCGAGGAAATACCATTCCACCTTCTGTGTTCCTGCATATCCCGGTGTTCCAGGTTCCCGTGACATTCTTCCTGTCACCAGATATCCATCCTCATTAAACAGATAATATCCTGTATGACCATTGGTCTTGATTTTCAGAAGACCATCCTGTGCTGTAAAATAGCTATATTTAGCAGTTGTTTCTGCGGCATCTTCTGTACTGGAGGCTTCTGCTGCGTCCTCATTCTCCAGGTCCAGATCACCGGAAGCGCTGTCTGTGTTCTCATCTGCTGATGCAGGTTCTGCCACTTCTGTTTCTGTATTCTGAGCCTCATCCTGCTGTTCTGTACTCTGCGTATCTGCTGTATCTTCAGATACCTCCGGTGTTTCGACAGTATCTGCTGTATCTTCAGTTATCTCTCCTGCATTATCCCCAGAATCACTGCTGTCTGTCTGGATTTCAGATGGATTCTCAGCTGCCTTTGCCTCGGATGCAGTGCTCTCCGGTGCTGTCTTCTTACGGAGTTTATAGAAATCCCCCTCTCTGACCCAGTCGTTTTCCTTGGCAACGACTACACCGTTTACGATCTCTGCTCCGGTTGCAGTTGCAGATGCCGCATCTGCACTACCTGCATCCACTGTATTTTTCTGCGCATCCGCACTGTTCACAGATGGATCTTCCAGCTCAGCCACATCTCCCGCATTAAAGTCATCTGCCGGATCTTCCGCCGGTGCTTCAGTAACATCCGGTGTCTCGGTAATATCCGGTGTCTCAGTAATGTCCGGTGTCTCGGTGATATCCGGTGTCTCAGTCGGATTCTCCGGCACTACCACTTCATCTGTACTGTCGTTGTCTTCATCCGTCTGCGATTGCTGCTCATCTCCGACTTCATCACTGAAGCTGTCTTCTGAGCCAGTGCCTGCCTCTGCTGTCTGCACATCCGGGCTGCTCAAAGCCGTCGCTCCGGCTTCCAGAGTACCACCCATGCACAGTGTAAGGCTGAGCATGATTGCCACAACTCTTCTCTTCACAATAATCCCTCCTGCTCATGCTGCTGTGTTAATGAATTAATATATTTGTACGGTATCACTCGCCCAATCCACTTTCGATAAGTGATGCAAGCGCATCTATTGCCGCCTGTTCATCCTCACCATCGCAGATCAGTGTGATCTCATCTCCGCTTTTTACACAGGCCCCCAGTACACTTAATACGCTTTTGGCATTTGCTGTGCCTCCATCGTACTGAAATGTAACAGAAGATTTATATTTGATCGCTTCGCCACATAAAAGTCCTGCGGGACGGAGATGAAGCCCTGACGGGTTCCTGACCGTTACCTTATAATTTAACATTCCTATGTCTCCCTTACATGCTTTTACTCATATGTTACTGGCTGTTTCCACTGTCAACATTAGAAACTTTGGAAATTTTGATCTCAGCAGTCACATCCTCCAGAAGCTTATAACCATCCGGAAGACTGATCTTGATCGGCACTTCATAGCTGCCTTCTTCCCAGTCATCCATGGAAAGAGTCGCACTTATCGATTTCAGATTAAAGCCCGAGAGATCGCCATCCTCTGCCTGTACTTTTAATTCTACATCCGCAACCTCAAACGCCAGCTGCAGATTATCAGGCAGGCCTTTTACCTTAATATCCTCCGTCGGGAAATTGTATATTTTACTGCCTTCAGGCAGGATATTAACCGTAATCCAAAGATCCGTACTGGATCCTGTTGTCAGCTTCAGACCATCCGGAAGAAGCTCTGCAAGATTTACTTTCTTCTCCACATCATTGCTCTTACCTGAAATATCTACATTCTCGTTATCAAGATATATGGTATTTCCCTGAAGTTTCAAACTGTTCAATGCTTCCTCACTGCCGGCAACACTGAACGTTTCCGGCACTGTTGTAACACTGTCTACAACGTAGCCTTCCGCCGGTTCTCCAGTGTATCCTGCACTGATACGTATATCGGAACGTACTTTCCAGAGTTTTGCCGTAACATTTACTTTTCCGTTATTATCAAACTTCAGATAACTCATGGAATTCGATGAAAGGGTATCCTGATTCTTGTCGGTGATCGTCAGTTCCGCTCCGGTGATCGTTGTGTCCTGATCGATCCCATCAATCTTGGAACTTACGTCCACACTCACACTGTCTATTTTACCAACCAGTGATTCCGGCCCTGTAACTCTGACTTTCTCCGGATTGGCAGTAAGTGATGCAATCTCCAGGCCCTGTGCCGGCTTACTGTCACCGCAGCTTACATTAATGGCAAATTCTTTGGTAACCTTTTTCTCAAGGTGTACGCTGAGATTCTGCGGAGATACCCGGATATTCTCCGGAAGTACTCCTGCACAGGTGGCCGTAATTGGAATCATGACCGGATCCGTGTCTGTAGACTGCGCCTGCTGCAGATCTGCTACTGCCTTAATATCACTTGAGGTGAGACGGTTGACTGTCTTCCGCTCACCTGTAATATAAACACGCACTGTATTTTCACTGTCATCCTGCATGACCATCTGTCCAAGCTGATCCACATAAGCCTCATTAATGATCTGCACATCGGAGATCACAAACCCCTTTGTAATGATAGGATCGTCAACATTTACCACGATCAGCCATACCAGAATACCTACGATCACGGACATGATCTTTAAAGGGATGTTCTTAGTCAGATTTTTCTTCATGTTTCACTCTCCCTTTCAGCAGATTTCTCAGTTTGCTGTTGTCAACTACCTTTTTATTCTGTACTGCTACAAGTATTTCCCGAAGCTGCTTGCTGTTAAGGCCTCTGGAAAGTTCTCCTCCCTGAGCAACCGATACCTGCCCCGTTTCCTCGGAAACAATGATGGTAACAGAATCCGTCGCTTCACTGATTCCCACGCCTGCACGATGTCTGGTTCCCAGCTGTTTGCTCAGTTCCATATTATCAGAAAGCGGAAGATAACAGGTTGCCGCAACGACTCGATTGCCACGCACGATCACTGCTCCGTCATGGAGCGGTGTATTATGCTCAAAAATATTGATCAGGAGCTGACTGGTGAGAATTCCGTCAATATTAATACCGGTACGTATATACTCATCCAGACGGATTTCTTCTTCGATAACGATCAGTGCACCGGTTTTAACCTCACCCATATCAAAACATGCCTTAACCAGTTCATTGATCGTCTTGTCGTTAAAGCGTTCCTTGACTTCCTTTCCACTGTCAAATGGAATGATGGTTGATACGATTTTTTTCTGTCCCAGCTGTTCCAGCGCTCTTCTCAATTCCGGCTGAAAAATTACGATCACACCGATCACCAGCACATTGGCCAGATTGCGGAAGATCCACAGGATCGTATTCATCTTGAATATATAAGCGATCAGAATGAAACCGAGAACTACCAGAATACCCTTCAGCAATGTATATGCTCTTGTAAATTTGATCCAGGCCATAAACTGATATACAAAGAAAGAAATCAGTCCAATCTCAATAATATCAATAACCCCAAGTCCCGGGAGGGAAATCTTCCCCAGATATCCGGTCAGAACTGTCAGTATATTCTGCATAAGTCTCCTCCTTTCTTTCCGCTCATCCTGAGTAAAATACCATCAGCAAAAATATGTCAAGCGGATATTCGCGATCCGCTTCGCTACGTAGCTCTACACCAAATAACTGCTCCGCAGTTTGGTTAAATCAAAGATCTTTCAATGATTCTTCCAGCTGTTTTTCAAAGTCAATCTCATCAATTTTCTGTGGTGTCTCATTCACCGGACTTCCAAAATCCGGTTTCTGTGTAACAGGTGTTTCTTTTCTTTCCGGAAAATTTTCTTCACGGAAAACTACTTTATCTTCTTTCTTTTTTTCTTCACGTACAGGTTCCGCATTGATCTTTTTGATACTTCTCTCTGAAGTTGCCACTGATGCTTTCGGAACCGCTTTTACATAGTAGTAATATTCATCATCTTCATACTCCAACCGTTCTGTCCTGCTGTAATCTCCGCCATAGACAAAGAATTCCAGTACAAACCCGATCAGAACTGAAACTACTGTAGATATGATCATCGGAACCATTGATACCGTCACATCCAGGCAAAAATCTCCCGCAAGAATAACCAGAATATAGGCCACACCACCTGCAATGATCGCAATTCTCCACGCGTAGTCAAAAGAGCGTGTTCTGAGAAGATTCACCAGTAATACAACAACCACAAAAGCAATCACTGTGATCCACATAGCCCAGTTCTGGACCAGTCCGTCCGAAAGCAGTTTCAGCTTCTCGGCAATTTCTGTTCCCTGATCGCTGAGTGCCGCGGACTGTGCATGTACAAAACGGATAAAATAATAGATCACCACACCACATCCTGCCGGAAGTGCTGAAACCGCACTGCCAAGTAAACCTGCTCCCAGTGGAAGGAGTGTAGGAACACTGAATCCAAAAGAAAGAGGTGTCAGGATCAATGTAAGATTCTGAGATCCGCTGAACCGAAGAAACAGGATCATCATAAACAGGATCAGTACCAGCATAAATCCGGCCACTTCCGGTCCCACCGCATAACAATGACCAATCATCATGGCAAATCCGATGAACATCATCACGGATACAGGTAAAATAGCACACACCAGTGCCAGTACAAGAATTACAAATATATTATCCAGCTGCTTCATATATCCCATATTACTGTTGATCCAGAGGAAATAGACAAATGCCAGAGCGAACTTCAGAACCGGCAGTATATATACTTCATATTCTCCATAAAACCTCTTGATATTCTGTTTAATCTCAAGTAAAGCTGTCATTTTCTATGTCCTCCCGATTTTCTCCGGACCGGTGTTCTCTTTTCTCCCCGTCCGTAGATTTTTTCCAGTCTGGTAAGATCCTGATAATATTCCTTCACACTCTTCTTGGCGCGGTGATATTTCACAGAATACTGAATATAAGTCAGCACAGAATACACGATCAGCATGCCCAGATATCCGACTATGATATAAATCCCCACTGCGACCAGGTTGATCTTATTCACATTATCCATAAGATATTCACTGAAATACGCAGCAATTCCGGCAAGCAGAAGCACATAGCCAATGGTTACCAGAAAGAAATTTTTGATCAGTGCAAGGCCGATATAATCGCTCCGGTAATATCTGCTCACCGGAAGATATTTCCTGCCTTCTCCATGTTCATACATGGCAAGGCGGTTCATGACCTTCACCTTTTCTTCATTTACCATAAATAACTCCTCATAAGCTTTCTTATCAGGAAACTCCTGATATATAGTTCGTATTTCGCACTTTATGCAGCTATACTGTTTAACTGCAATCAAATTTATTGTAGCATAGTTCCCTACCTATGAAAAGTGTTTTTTCAGGGCTTTCACGCCCTTCCGGCGCATACTGTAAGGAAATAAACTTCCTTTGCACCTGCCTCCAGAAGGCACTGTGCCATGGCATCCATGGTACTGCCCGTTGTATAGACATCGTCCACCACCAGCACCGATAATCCAGTTATATCTGCAGTTACCTGATATGCATTTTTAAGATTTTGCCGCCGTTTTGCGGCATTGAGTTTCTTTTGCGATCTTGTATTTCGTACTTTTCGTACCACATCCTCCCTCCAGGGTATCCCGCAGAAACCACTGAGCCGTTCTGCCAGATACGCTGCCTGGTTAAATCCTCTGTTTCTTTTCTTTCTGGGGTGGAGCGGAACAGGAACGATAAGCTGCGGTCTCCAGCGTTCCAGATATTTCTTTCCATAAATACTCATGGCTTTTGCGTAGAAATCTCCGTATTCCCGACACCCGTAATATTTGAACCGTACCAGAGACTGCCGCCACATCTCTCCGTATGAAAATATACTTCTGCCTTCCGAAAAATAATGCTGTTCCCTACGGCAGTCCTGACAATATTCCTCTTCTGTTTTTACGGGACGGCCGCACTTTTTGCACAATGGTTCCACATTTGGCCGGATCTTTCCTGCGCACCCGGAACAGATCAGGCTGTTCTTCTGTTTCAGGATCTGATGACACATGGGACATTTTTTCGGATAGAGCATATTCAGAAAAATTTCAGCTGTTTTTTTCAAGAAAGTCCTTTCTCCCCGATAGCACTCTCCTTATAGTACAGTCAAGCGGATATTCGCTGTACTAGTAGCTGTACTAGTTGATCTCAGCTTCATCCAGTTCCCGTATTCTCCTGTCCAGTGAACTGTATCTCTGCTGCTGTTTCTCATTACGGATCATTTCCGCAAAGGTATTTTCACTTCCTACTACTGTGACACATTTACGTGCCCTTGTCACAGCTGTATACAAAAGATTTCGGTTCATCAGCATTCTTGGACCTGAAAGAATCGGTAAAATAACCGCAGGATATTCCGAGCCCTGTGATTTATGTATGGTCACTGCATAGGCAAGTTCCAGTTCTTCCAGCTGTTTAAAGGAGTATTGCGCCTGACGTCCATCCTCAAATTCCACTGTAGCGGTCTCCGCAAATTCATTGATCTCCGTCATGATACCTGTATCGCCGTTAAATACCCCGACTCCTTTATCTACCGGAATCTTATATCTTCCGAGGATTTCCCACTCCAGCTGATAATTGTTTTTCACCTGCATCACCTTATCTCCCTCACGGAAAAGGCGCTGCCCGATTTCTTTTTCTTTTTTCTTCTCATCTGGCGGATTCAGATAGCGCTGAAGGATCTGATTCAGTCTTTCCACGCCAAGAAGCCCCTTACGCATGGGAGTCAAAACCTGGATTTCATAAGGCTTCGCATCAACATAACGTGGAAGTTTCTCCTGGATCAGCGCGATCACAACCCGAATGATGATATCTGCATCGTATCTCTTCAGGAAAAAGAAATCCCGGCTTTTATTGTTGATCGTAACCTGTTCTCCGCGGTTGATCTTATGTGCATTTACTACAATATCACTCTCGGAAGCCTGCCGGAAGATCTTCTTCAGCTCCACTACTGAAAAACAGCCACTGCGGATAATATCCCTCAGAACATTTCCTGGTCCTACACTTGGAAGTTGGTTTTCATCTCCCACCAGGATCAGTCTGGTTCCTGCAGTTATCGCCAGAAGAAGAGAATGCATCAGCGCAATATCTACCATAGACATCTCATCAATAATGATCACATCTGCTTCCAGAGGATTTTCGAAATTTCTGTCAAAATGAACAGCTCTGCCTTCCGGCTCTCCCTCCGGCATACCATTCAGTTCCAGAAGACGATGGATCGTCTGTGCTTCATATCCGGTAGCTTCTGTCATTCTCTTGGCAGCACGGCCCGTAGGAGCTGCAAGGCGAAGTTCTGCTCCTTCTTCCTCAAAATAGCGGATAATTGCGTTAATGGTAGTTGTTTTTCCTGTTCCCGGGCCTCCCGTCAGAATAAACAGGCCGTGCTGGGCAGCAGATATCACTGCCTGTTTCTGCATTTCATCCAGCTTGGTTCCTGTCTCTTTCTCAATTCTTTCAATCCTTTTCTGGATCATGTATTCATCCTCAGGGCAGAGAATATTCAATTCACACAGCATCCTTGCAGAATCCAGTTCCAGGTTATAATAACGTTTGGGATAAACGACAGTTCCCTCTTCCGTTTCCTTAAGGATCAGTTTCCGTTCCACGACCATATCCATCAGGTGCTTCTCCATATAAGAAACATCTACTCCCAGAAGCCTGGACGCTCTGGAAAAAAGCTCTTCCTTTGGAAGATAAATGTGGCCCTCCCCAGAAGCCTGTAGGAGAGTATACAACATTCCGCTCCGTATTCTGTAATCTGAATCTGTATGGATTCCGATCCTGGATGCGATATCATCTGCGATCCGAAATCCCACACCGCTGATATCTTCTGCCAGACGGTATGGATTCTCCTGAAGGACACCATATACCGACTGTCCGTATTTCTGGTATATCTTCGCTCCCAGATTCAAAGAGATCCCATATTTCTGCAAAAAGATCATGGCACGGCGCATATCCGCCTTTTCTGTCATCTGTTCCGCAATCTCCATGGCTTTCTTTTCGCTGATACCTTTGATCTCTGCCAGCCGTTCCGGTTCTTCTTCCACGATCCGCATAGTATCATCCCCAAACCGCCGGACGATTCTTGCCGCCAACGCGGCACCGATACCTTTGATCGCACCGGAACCCAGATAACGCTCCACCGCAAGTGCATCTTCCGGCATTTTTTCCACATAGGAGGATATCTGAAACTGTTTTCCGTATACCGGATGTGTTGTATAATTTCCGGAAGCTTCAATTGACACGCCCTGTGTGATCGCAGGAAATGTGCCTACACAGGTCAGCTCCTGTCCCTCTTCCATTCCTTTCAGTACCATAACGGTATACCCATTATCTTCATTTCGGAATATCACATGATCTATATATCCTGTAACTGTCTCACTCATCTTCTTCTCCATCTGCATCGCGGTTCAAATGCTTAACGCATCAAAGATACCCCTGCGAGTATGATGCATTAATTATCGGAACACTGTAATAACATCAAAAGGCACTGCTGTCGCAGCGCCTTATCTGGTGTAAATTTATACTCTTGACATGATCTCCGCATATTTCCCTGTTCCGGCAGCTACAACCAGCATGGCATCCTGCACAGTCAGCGTACTTACTCCTGTTTTCTGCTCGATCAGCGTATCCATGCCATGAAGCATGGCACCTCCACCTGTCAGGACAATTCCTCTGTCCATGATATCTGCTGCCAGTTCCGGTGGTGTCTTTTCGAGAACACCATGAACCGCTTCCACGATCTGTCCTGTTGTCTCTCTCAACGCTGTCCTGATCTCTTCTGACGTCAGCGTTGCCACCTTCGGCAGACCTGTGATAATGTTTCTTCCCTTCACTTCCATAGTCCGGAGGTCTGCTTCTTCACTGGCTGTTCCAATTTTGATCTTGATATTTTCTGCTGCATCCTCTCCGATAAAGAGGCTGTGTTTCTCTCTTACATAATTCATGATCGCATGGTTAAAATTGTCACCTGCAACTTTCACCGAAGCAGAAACAACTACTCCGCCTACAGATATCACAGCCACATCTGTAGTTCCCGCACCGATATCCACGATCAGATTTCCAAACGGCTTGGTAATATCTACTCCCGCACCGATCGCAGCCGCAATAGGTTCTTCCACGAGAAATACTTCCCTGGCTCCGGACTGATATGCTGCTTCCTCCATAGCCTTACGCTCAATCTCTGTAATACCACTCGGAACACTGATGCTGACTCTCGGCTTACGGAACGCTCTTCGTCCCATAGCCTGGGAAATAAAATATTTCAGCATCTTCTCCATAACATTGTAATCAACGATCACACCGCCACGGATCGGCCATATGACTTCCATATTGGAAGTTAAATGGCTGGCCATCTGTCTGGCCTCCTCTCCGATTGCCCTGATCTTCTCTGTATCTTTATCATAAATAACTACAGAAGGCTCTCTTAAAACGATTCCCCTTCCTGTAGAAAACACCAGACTGTTTCTGGTTCCCAGATCGATTCCGATATCTTTTGCCGGCATAAATCCTCCCGCCTGCGTCTGCAAAATTCCCGTGCAGACACATTTCTGACTTGTTCTGTTCTATCTTTCATCCGGCAAAACCTGATCTATCTGCGTCTGCCGGACAGTTCCCGCACTTCATTATATACAAAACCTTCGGAATTGAAAAGGACTTTTACCCGTTATTTCTGTTCCAGATATTTTTTTACGTATTTACCGGTGTAGGAGACCGGGCTTGCAGCGATCTCTTCCGGTGTACCCTGCGCTATGACTGTTCCGCCACGGTCACCGCCTTCCGGGCCAATATCAATGATATAATCTGCTGTCTTGATCACATCCAGATTATGCTCAATGACCACAACTGTATTTCCTCCTTCGGAAAGACGGCGCAAAATCTCGATCAGCTTGTGCACATCCGCAAAATGAAGGCCTGTCGTGGGTTCATCCAGAATATATATGGTCTTCCCGGTGCTTCGTTTACTGAGTTCCGTGGCAAGCTTGATACGCTGAGCCTCTCCTCCCGAAAGGGTTGTAGACGGCTGTCCCAGGCGGATATAGGAAAGTCCCACATCATAAAGGGTCTCGATCTTTCTCCGGATTGACGGCACATTTTCAAAGAATGTCAGTGCCTCTTCCACCGTCATATTCAGTACATCATAAATGCTCTTGCCTTTATACTTCACTTCCAGTGTTTCCCTGTTGTAGCGTTTTCCTTTACAAACCTCACATGGCACATATACATCCGGAAGGAAATGCATCTCGATCTTGATGATTCCATCGCCGCTGCAGGCTTCGCAGCGACCGCCTTTCACATTAAAACTGAAGCGCCCCTTCTTATATCCCTTCGCCTTGGCATCTGCAGTTGCTGCGAACAGATCACGGATCTGGTCAAAAACACCGGTATAAGTTGCCGGATTGGAACGGGGCGTTCTTCCGATCGGAGACTGATCAATATCGATCACCTTGTCCAGCTGATCAATCCCGAGAATATCATCATGTTTACCAGGAATTATCCTGGCACGGTTCAGATCCCTTGCCAGTCTCTTATAAAGGATCTCATTGATCAGTGAACTCTTACCGGAGCCGGAAACTCCTGTGACACAGGTCATGACACCCAGCGGAATATCCACATCGATATGCTTCAGATTATTCTCTGCCGCACCTTTTATATGAAGGAAACCTGTTGGCTCTTTACGTACTTCCGGCACCGGAATCTTAAGTCTTCCACTTAAATAAGCTCCTGTTACCGATTGCTCGTTCTTCATCAGATCCTCAGCTGTACCCATGGCAACCAGCTGTCCGCCATGTTCACCGGCACCGGGACCGATATCGATTACACAATCCGCCGCGCGCATGGTATCCTCATCATGTTCGACCACGATCAGGCTGTTGCCAAGATCGCGAAGGCGCATCAGCGCTCCCAGAAGCTTGTCATTATCCCGCTGATGGAGACCGATACTTGGCTCGTCCAGAATATAGGCAACTCCAACAAGGCCGGAACCGATCTGTGTGGCAAGACGGATCCTCTGTGCCTCCCCGCCGGAAAGAGTTCCGGTAGCTCTTCCAAGGGAAAGATACTCCAGACCAACTTCCGCAAGAAATCCCACTCTGGCACGGATCTCCTTCAGGATCTGCTTACCGATCAGTTCCTGCTGCTCGGAAAGCTTCAGGTCACGAAGAAATCCCTGTAATCTCTCCACAGGCATGTTCGTCACTTCATAGATATTCTTATCTGCCACAGTCACTGCCAGAGACTCCTTCTTCAGCCTCTGTCCCTTACAGGTGGTACATGGAGTGATCCGCATGAAACTCTCATATTCCTGCTTCATAGTCTCGGAACCGGTCTCCCGGTATCTCTGCTCCACATTGCGGATCAGTCCCGGAAATGCCACATCATAAACACCTTCTCCACGCTGACCCTTGTAATAAACTTTCACGGAGTGACCACCGGTACCGTTGATCAGGATGTCCTGGATTTCCTTAGGATATTCACAGAAAGGGGTATCCAGAGAAAAGTTATATTCTCTCGCCAGTGCATCCAAGATCGCTCTTGAAAAACTGCCCTGTGTGGTACAGGACTGCCAGCCAAGAACCGTGATCGCACCTTCATTGATGCTCAGTTTCTTATCCGGTATCATAAGGTCAATATCGAATTCCATCTTATATCCAAGGCCCAGGCACTTGGGGCAGGCACCAAACGGATTATTAAAAGAAAAACTTCTCGGCTCGATCTCATCAATACTGATACCACAGTCCGGGCAGGAAAAGCTCTGGCTAAAATTCAGAAGCTTTCCGTCCATGGTATCCACTACCAGAAGACCATCAGCCAGCTCCAGCACAGTCTCAATAGAATCCGAAAGACGTTTCTCAATTCCCGGTTTCACGATAAGACGGTCCACAACGATCTCAATGTTATGCTTGATATTCTTATCCAGGCTGATATCCTCGGAAAGCTCATAAAGACTTCCATCGATCTGAACTCTTACATATCCGCTTCTTCTGGCCTGGTCAAGCAGCTTGGCATGTGTTCCCTTACGGCCACGTACCACCGGCGCAAGAAGCTGTATCTTCTGACGCTCCGGAAGCGTCATGATCTGATCTACCATCTGATCCACTGTCTGTTTCCGGATCTCTCTGCCGCACTTCGGACAATGAGGGACTCCCACACGAGCATACAGAAGGCGGAAATAATCATAGATCTCAGTTACCGTTCCCACAGTAGAACGGGGATTCCGGTTCGTTGACTTCTGATCAATGGAAATCGCAGGAGGAAGTCCCTCGATACTCTCCACATCCGGTTTCTCCATCTGTCCAAGAAACTGCCTCGCATAGGAAGAAAGAGATTCCATATAACGTCTCTGACCTTCCGCATAGATCGTATCAAACGCAAGGGATGACTTACCGGATCCACTGAGTCCGGTAAGTACCACGAACTGGTCTCTGGGAATATCCACGCTGAGATTCTTAAGATTATTCTCATTCGCTCCGCGTATTCTGATAAAACGCTTCTTATCGTTCACTTCTGCTGACATGAAAGCCTCCTACTCTGCCCGGCCATACAAAAATCTTCCGGTATTTTCTTCTATAGCAGAATATCTGTCTCTCATTCTGCTGTAAAATTTCTGTTTGTTTTTTACAGTATACAATCAGAACATTCGTTCGTCAAGGTGAAAAAATCGACAAAATCCGCTACAGAAGAAAATCTGCCATCACTCCGTTGCTTACATGGATTCCTCTTCTTGTCAGAAAAATCCTGTCATTTTTCTTCTTCAGCATTCCCAGGGCAAAATGTTTTTTCAGAACCTCTCCGTAAATACTCTCCATATTTTTTCCGAAATATTCCTCAAATTCACGCACAGATACCCCCTCTGTCATACGCAGCCCCAGAAACATAAATTCCGCCATTTCATCCGCCTCCGTAAGTGTTTCCCTGTCACAGCGGATTTTTTCCGGAAACGCACTGTTTCTGAGATATTCTTCCATATTATCCGTATTGGAAAACCGCACATGGTCCACAAGAGAAGAAGCTCCAAGTCCCAGTCCCAGATAATCCGTCCTCTGCCAGTATCCTTTATTATGGCGGCACTCCAGGCCCTTTTTCGCATAATTGGAAATTTCATACTGATGAAATCCGTATTCTCCCAGAATTGCTGCCGTATCTTCATACATGCGGTACTCCGTATCTTCATCCGGAAGATCCAGCTCCCGTTCCCAGAATGGAGTTCCTTCCTCCACGATCAGGCTGTATGCGGAAATATGCTCCGGTGAAAGCTCTGCCACTGTACGGAGATTTTTTTCCCAGTCTTCATAGGTCTGCTCCGGGATCGCACTCATCAGATCAATATTGATATTGGAAAATCCCGCTTCCCTTGCCATGAAAAAACTCTCCAGAAATTCTTCCCAGGTGTGTATCCTCCCAAGGATCTTCAGTTCACGATTCTGTGGAGACTGCAATCCCAGACTTAACCGGTTCACTCCATGCTTCCGGTATTCCTGAAGTTTTTCTTTATATAAAGTCCCCGGATTTGCTTCGATGGTGATCTCAGCATCCGGGGCCATAAAAAACTTATTTCTGATCTGATCCAGAATTGCTCCCATAAGAGCAGGATCCGGAACGGAAGGTGTTCCTCCGCCAATAAAAACCGTGGTGATCTCTCTGTCCGGAAATTCCGGAACAGCAGCGATTTCCCTTCCAAGAGACTGGAAATATTCCCGTTGCCGTTCTTTTCCCGCCGGACCTGAAAGGAAATCACAGTAATCACATTTTTTCACACAAAAGGGAATATGAACATAGAGTTCCATAGGCTTCTTCGCCTTATTCTTCATCCATGTCTCCTTCCTCTGTACCCGCATAACTGTCAGTTTCGTCATACTGCGAGGTATCTCCATCGCCGGTATCATAACTGCTTTCATCATCTCCGGCATCACTGCCATCATCAGCAACGTCTCCGGTATCGGATGTATCCGTACCATCCCCGGATGTTGAATCTGATCCGGTCTCATCCGTATTATCCCCGCTTCCGTCGGAAGCTGCCGGTGTTGGTGTCACGGCATCTGTTCCCAGTGCCGCTCCGCCGTTTTCAGCCAGATACTCATTTACCATAGTAAGATTACCGTTGGTTGTCACGGCATCCGGATCTACCGTTTTCGGATCTGGTGTTGCGGTCGGCTCCGGTGCCATACTGATCTTGATCACACTTTCATCTTCCGCGTTTTTCTTTTTTGAACCGCATCCGGTAAGCAGGATTCCGGTCATCGCCAGAAGTCCTGCTGCCAGAAACAGTCTTTTTATATTTTTTCCCAAAAAGTCATCTCCTATTTATCATCCAGCTTCAGGACACTCATAAATGCCTTCTGCGGAATTTCCACATTACCAACCTGACGCATACGTTTCTTACCTTCCTTCTGTTTCTCAAGAAGTTTCTTTTTACGGGAAATATCTCCGCCATAACACTTGGCAAGAACGTCTTTACGCATGGCTCTTACTGTCTCTCTGGCAATGACCTTGCTTCCGATAGCTGCCTGGATCGGGATCTCAAAGAGCTGCCTCGGGATCTCATCTTTCAGTTTCTCGCACATCTTCCTGCCACGCTCATAAGCAGTATCCGCATGAACGATAAAGGAAAGGGCATCCACCTCTTCCTTGTTCACAAGGATATCCAGTTTCACAAGCTCACTTCTTTCATAACCATCCAGCTCATAATCCAGGGACGCATATCCTCTGGAACGTGACTTCAGTGCATCAAAGAAATCGTAAATGATCTCATTCAGAGGCAGCCTGTATTTCAGAAGTGCACGGGTTTCTTCCATATATTCCATGCCTTCATACTGGCCACGTCTCTCCTGGCAGAGATCCATGATCGCACCGATAAACTCTGTAGTTACCATGATCTCAGCCTTCACCATCGGCTCTTCCATATATTCGATCTCAGACGGATCCGGAAGATTAGTCGGGTTGGTCAGTTCGATGACCTCGCCGTTGGTTTTGTAAACTTTATAAATAACACTTGGTGCGGTCGTTACAAGATCCAGATTATACTCTCTCTCCAGACGTTCCTGGATGATCTCCAGATGGAGAAGCCCAAGGAACCCACAACGGAAACCAAAGCCAAGAGCAACGGAAGTCTCCGGCTCATAATAAAGAGACGCATCATTAAGCTGAAGTTTCTCCAGGGCATCACGAAGATCGCCGTATTTGGCACCGTCTGCCGGATAAAGTCCGCAGTAAACCATCGGATTTACCTTCTTATATCCCGGAAGTGCCTCCGCACAGGGGTTGTCTGCATCCGTTACGGTATCACCCACACGGGTATCCCTCACATTCTTGATACTGGCAGTAATATAGCCGACCATACCTGCCGTCAGTTCATCACAGGGAATAAACTGGCCAGCGCCAAAATATCCTACTTCTACGACTTCCGTAGTAAATCCGGTAGCCATCATATGGATCTTCGTGCCCTTTTTTACACGGCCGTCCTTGATCCTGCAAAATACGATAACACCTTTATAAGGATCATAAACAGAGTCAAAGATAAGGGCTTTCAGAGGTGCATCCACATCTCCCTGCGGTGCCGGAACTTTATTTACGATCTGCTCCAGAACCTGTTCCACGTTCAGACCTGTCTTTGCGGAAATCTGCGGTGCATCCTGGGCTTCAATCCCGATCACATCCTCAATCTCATTGATAACACGCTCCGGGTCCGCACTTGGAAGGTCGATCTTATTGATAACCGGAACCACATCCAAATCATGATCCAGCGCCATATATATGTTGGCAAGGGTCTGAGCCTCGATTCCCTGGGCAGCATCTACAACAAGGATCGCGCCGTCACAGGCTGCAAGACTCCTGGAAACTTCATAATTAAAGTCTACATGTCCCGGGGTATCGATCAGGTTAAAAATATATTCATTTCCATCCTTGGCCTTGTATACAATACGGACAGCCTGGGATTTGATGGTGATTCCACGTTCTCTCTCCAGTTCCATATTATCCAGAACCTGGGCCTGCATTTCTCTCTCCGTGAGAAGTCCTGTCATCTCGATGATACGGTCCGCAAGTGTTGATTTTCCGTGGTCAATATGTGCAATGATACAAAAATTTCGAATTTTACTCTGGTCTATCATTCAGGAAATCCTCCTTAAGTTTCTCTTGCATCAGACGGACATTCCTGTTCCGCTCTGCTGCATGCCTGTAAATGTAGTCACTTCACGCCTTTCATTCACAAAGCATATTTTTCCATACTGCTCTTTATCATATCATATTTTAGCCGTTTTTGTCACTGCCTTTCAATACTCTGTTTAAGATATCTGCAAAAGGTTCCATGGCATTTCGGACTTCCTCCACAGTATTGGTCTGTGCACCCGCTTCCAGAAGAAGGGCCCGGGGCTTCAGATGAAGGTTATAACGAAGCCCTGCCAGATAAATTCCCCGGTAAAGCTTTGGATAGTACTGTGCTGCCTGGTATTCCAGCTGAAAAGAAAAAGCCAGATTCTCTTCTATGTAAGGATTGGGCAGATAACTCACCGCTCCCTGGTTGACCGTATAACTCAACCCATTATAAAAAAGCAGCTGCGCTGTTGGTTTCCCGTCTATTTCCGTCACCAGATGACGGTCATCCGGCACGCCGTCTCTGTGGAGATCGATCACCACTTCAACAGAAGGGTTCTCCTCCAGGACCTTTTCTATGGAAGCTCTTGCATAATCATATGCTTTACTCCGGTCCAGCTGCCCGCCCATCATATCAAAAGCGTCTGTCACATGAAGCACCCGATAACCATATGTCTTTTCAAGCAGCTCCGCGAGATGGTCGCCCACTCCAACGATGGTATCTTCCACCTGTCCTTCTCTGGAGTCTGCAAACGTTTCCTGGGAATGGGTGTGATAGATCAGGATCTGTGGCACCTCCGGGTCCTGTTTTATGGAAAGATCTTCTTTCAGGAATCTGGTTCCGCAAATCTGCTGTGCATTCGTCTCCGTATTGGAATCCAGGATAAAAAACTGATTCATCACATAATCAAAATCTGCCAGTTTCGCAGGAGACAGATCGATCTGCGGATGAGGCAGTGCCACGGTTTCCTGAGTTTTTCCGGCTTCTTCGCCAGAGGTCTTCTTTTCTTTTGGAGCCGCTTTTGTCGGAGTGCTCTCTGACGGGGTATCTTCCGGTTTCGTAATTTCCGGCGTTTTCTCTTTTTTCTGACTTGTCTCTTTTTTTATTTCATCTTTCTTTTCCACATTTTCCTTCTGCTTTCCATCAGTTTTCTTGGTTTCGGCACTGTCAGAAGGCTTCTGTACGGACTCCGGCGATTCTTTTTCCTCTGCCTTCTCCGCCTCCGCCAGAAGAAGCGCCTCCTGCTCTTTCCGGTTTTCCGCTTCCACTTCCTCCCCCAGATGCTCTGCATTTTTTTCCTGCAAAAGCATCTCTGTTTCACGGTCCTGCCCGTTTTCCTCCTGCAAAGCTTTCTTTTCCAGAAAGCAATACAGCGGCAGCTGTCTGTAGATCTCACCATGCTTGAAAAAATCCCCCGGCAGTGCAGCCACGACGCACAGAAAGATCAGGCTCAAAACCACACAGAATGCCTTCTGGATATTCGTCACCCACGATCACCTCTATGGTATTTTATGACCTGTCCTCCTCGATTAGACTATCAGAAAATGCCATATTCAGTCCTTCAGAAATGGTAAAACTTAAATAGCGCACGGTTTCATCTACATCTTTCGGTGTCACAAACATGGTATAAAGCTTCGGCGAGATCATTTCCTCCAGAAATTCCTTCTGTTCTTCTTCCTCCAGTGCATCCAGAAGATCTGCCATGGAATCATGGACAATGGTAGCCGCATCTACCACCGTAGGCACACCGATCCCGATCACACGGACAGAGAGATTTTCCTCATTCAGACCTTCTCTGTGATTGCCAACTCCGGAACCCGGACTGATCCCGGTATCCGTGATCTGAATGGTACGGTTCAGCCTTGCTGTACTTCTGGCAGCCAGTGCATCAATGGCGATCACCACATCCGGCTTTGTTTCGGAAACGACCCCCTGAACGATCTCCAGCGTTTCCATTCCGGTCTGAGCCATCACTCCTGGTGCGATTCCGCTGATCTGATGCATTTTCATATGTGCATTTGACTTCAGTCCATACTCCCGGATCACATGCCTTGTCATATGAAGACCGGAAACCGCACGTGGTCCAAGAGAATCCGCAGTGATCTCCTGGTTCCCGAGTCCAACCACCAGAACTGACTGCTGCCGTCCCAAATCGATCAGTTCCCGGAGATGATGTGCCACTTCTTCTGAAATCTCCCTGTGATAATCCTCATCCGGAACAGAAAGATCCGGCGCTTCAATGGTGATATATGTCCCCTGCGGTTTTCCCATGGTTCTGGCTCCGTTTTCTGTTGTGATCCGTACCACAGTCGTCCGGACGTCTTTTTCCGCATCATATTTTTCCTGGATCTCTACTCCATGTACTTCTACATTTTCCTCCTGAAAGCGCTCTGTTGCTTCCAGAGCCAGGTCTGTTCTGATTCTGCTCCTTCCAGTCATACTCTCATCCTCTTTTTCTGTAAAATCGTAAACTCTTTCCGCTCCCACTTGCTTTCCGATCATATCATCGCCATGAAAGCCACATTTTTCGGTGTTTTCGTTTTCATTATTTCCCTTTTTCCCATAAATATGTATCCTTTTCTCCTGCATCCACATCATCTGGTATTTTTTTGTCATTTTTCCGTAATTTTTTTGAAAAATATCTTGACATTCTGTTTCACATATAATAATATATATAAGCATGTTTCATAGGAGCGCCCGTGTCTGTTCCTGTGAATGTAATTTATATTATATTTTTAGGAATCGGAGGTGTACGAATTGGCTAACATTAAATCCGCAAAGAAGAGAATCTTAGTTAACAGAACTAAGGCTGCAAGAAACAAAGCAATCCGTTCTGCAGTTAAGACTTCCATCAAGAAAGTTGAGACAGCAGTTGAGAATAAGGATAAGGCAGCTGCAGAGGTTGCTCTTAAGGACGCAATCTCCACAATCAGCAAAGCTACATCCAAGGGCGTTTACCACAAAAATAACTGCGCCAGAAAAATTTCCCGTCTTTCCAAAGCTGTCAACAGCATTGCGTAATAGACCACGGAATATTTTAGTTATAAGCTTATAAGTAAAAGGAAAGACAGTCGAACCGTCAGCGACTGTCTTTTTTGTATATATATTTCTGAAGGAGTTTTTTTATGATATCTCATCCCTTTCCCTACCGTCTCATCCGCAGCAACCGAAAAACCCTGGCGATCCAAGTCAGCGTTTCCGGCCAGGTGACTGTCCGTGCTCCCCGTACAATGTCAGACTCCACCATCCATCGCTTTCTCTCCCAGAAAGAAAGCTGGGTCCTGGAACACATCTCCCGCGCCGCTTCCGTACCGTCACAGTCCCCTGCTGAAGATCATCCCCTCTCTGATTTCCGCCGCAGCTATTATATGGAATCTGCCCGCAAAATATTCAAAAGAAAAACCGCAGCCTACGCCAGAAAAATGGACGTAACCTACGGCCGCATTACCATCCGGGAGCAGAAAACCCGCTGGGGAAGCTGTACCAGTGAAGGAAACTTAAACTTCAACTGGCGTCTGATCTTCGCTCCGGAAAAGGTTCTTGATTATGTTGTTGTCCACGAACTTGCCCACCGGAAAGAAATGAACCACTCTCCCGCTTTCTACGCAGTGGTGGCATCTGTAATGCCGGAATATAAAACATACGAAAAATGGCTCAGAGATAACGGCAGAACTCTGTGGCAAAATCCTACGCCATGAAAATGGTAATCATGCACTTTTTGTTCTCGCCGAACTGTATTTCACGATCAGAAGTTCCACACTGAGCACATCTCCCAGTGTACCTGTCTTCACAGCTTCCTCTGCATCCACGAAATCCCGTACTGCATTTTCCAGTTCTTCCACTGTGTAGGATCTGGCACAGGAAGCCAGATTCCGCACAACAAACGAAGGTACTCCCAGTTTGGACGCAATTTCTGTCTGCGAAAGCCCTTCCTGGGACAGTTTCTTTGTGAGACAGATCTGGCGGAACTGTTTTGCCAGAAGAAACAGGATCCTCATCGGCGGTTCCCGAAGCGTCAGAAGATCATAATACAGATCCAGAGCACGTTTCTGATTTTTCTCAGTAACAGCACGTACCATATCAAAGATCTTATTGGTTGTCTGTGTGGTACAGACAGCCTGGATATCCGCCGCAGTCACCACTTCTCTTCCTTCTGTATAGGAAATCAGCTTTTCCAGTTCCATTCTCAGGTTTCCCATATCGGTCCCTGTCATGGACAAAAGCAGTTCCACATCCCTCTGCGTGATCTTACGGCCATTTTTCCCAAGGATTCCTGCAGCCCATCGCATCAGCGTCTTTTCATCCTGCTGCTTAAATTCTCCGATACTCCCGCACGCCTTCACAGCCTTGTACATACGGCTTCGCTTGTCAACCTCAGATTCACAGAACACCAGATAAAGATAATCCGGAAGATTCTTCATATAATCCGCCAGCTCCTCACACTTGTTCTTAAAAAAGCCGGTATCCTCCAGAAGCACGGTCCTTCGATCCGCAAAAAAAGGCATGGTGTCAAAAAGGCTTATAAGCTCCCGGATATCGATGCCTTTCCCCTCATATCTGGCAAAATTCATGGTATCGTCATCCGGATTGAGTGCTTTCACCAGATTTCTTTTATACTGCTGTTTCAGATAAGCTTCCTCTCCATAAAGGAGATATACCTGTTTAAATTTTCCTGATTTAATATCTTCCTGAATATTTTTCAATATCTGTACCCCTGTCTGAATATATTTACCATCGTAACCCGGCAATTTCACTGTAATCCAGTTTATACGACCCACGCCTGAAATGCAACACCCATACAAAAATTTGACTTTCCCGCGGATTCATGATACTGTAGACGGGTACATATTCCGGCGGAGCCGTTCCGTCAGAGAAATATGTGGAAGGGAGTGTTCCATTATGGAGAAAAAAAGAAACAGCAGAGCAACAAGCAACCTGAAGAGCGCAACCACAAAAGCCAAAGCTACCGTGAAATCAACTGTAGAGAAGATTGAGAAAACACCTGCAGCTGAAAAAACTGTAAAAGCAGTCAAGAAAGCAACCGAGACTGTAGCAGCCAAGGCACCAGAAGTAGTAGAAGAAGTTAAGAACACTGTAAAGAACCATAAGATCAGCGGCATCACACTTGAAATTTTTGAGACATCCATCACAGTTGCCGACCTTGAGACAGCTGTTAAGAAAGATGCAGAAGCAAAAGGCCTTAAGGGCAAAGAGCTCCACATCTATGTAAATGCAGAAGAAAGAGCAGCTTATTACACTGCAGACGGAGAAGGTTCCGACGATTACAAGATCGATCTGACTACTCTGTAAGTTCCAGCGGTTTTTCCGCACGAACACCATACTACATCGGTCTGCCACAGAGCAGTTCCAGCGGCGCAAAAAAGCCATGCACAGGACATCCTTTTTCTTGTCCCACTGCATGACTTTTCTTTTTTGTCTTTTACTGGATCTTTTTAATCCAGTCTCTGGAACAGCCTACTGCCGCTCTCCATCCTTTTACCATCGCACTGCGCTTCTCATCATCAATCTCTGTACGGAAAATACGCTCCACGCTGCGGCTTTCCAGTACTGCTTCCTTGCTTTCCCAGAATCCTACAGCGAGACCTGCAAGATATGCGGCACCAAGAGCAGTTGTCTCAATACATTCCGGACGTTCTACAGCCACATTGCTGATATTGGACTGAATCTGCAGAAGAAGGTTGTTGGCACTTGCTCCGCCGTCTACACGGAGAACTGCAAGATCACTTCCGGCATCTGCTTTCATAACTTCCAGCACATCATTAACCTGATATGCAAGAGATTCCAGAGTTGCACGTATAATATGATATTTATTCACACCACGGGTCAGTCCTACAATTGTACCACGTGCATACTGATCCCAGTAAGGAGCTCCAAGTCCCGTAAATGCAGGCACTACATAACATCCGTTTGCATCCGGCACTTTTCCCGCAAAATATTCCGTATCTGAAGCGGAATCCACCAGATGAAGTTCATCACGGAGCCACTGGATTGCGGCACCGGCAACGAATACGGATCCTTCCAGAACGTAGGTAACTTTTCCATTGAGGCCCCATCCGATAGTGGTGACAAGTCCGTTGTTTGAAAATACCGGTTTATCTCCTGCATTCATCAGAAGGAAACCACCGGTTCCATATGTATTCTTGGTTTCCCCTTTCTCAAAGCAGGCCTGTCCGAACAATGCCGCCTGCTGGTCACCGGCTGCACCGGCCACCGGAATCCTTCCACCAAAGAAGGATGGATCGGTTTCCCCATAGATTTCGCTGGACTCTTTTACCTGTGGAAGCATACACTTCGGAATATTAAGCTCCTCCAGAATTTCATCATCCCACTCCAATGTGTTGATATTGAACATCATGGTTCTGGATGCATTGGAATAATCGGTTACATGGACAGCACCCTTGGTCAGTTTCCAGATCAGCCAGGTTTCCACCGTACCGAACAGAAGCTCACCTTTCTCAGCTCTTTCACGGGCACCTTCCACATTATCCAGAATCCATTTTACCTTGGTTGCGGAAAAATACGCATCAATAACAAGACCTGTTTTCTGACGAATTTTCTCTTCCAGTCCCCTCGCTTTCAGGCTGTCGCAGTATTCTGAAGTTCTTCTGCACTGCCATACGATGGCATGATAAACCGGCTGTCCTGTATTTTTGTCCCAGACAATGGTCGTTTCACGCTGGTTGGTGATACCAATTGCCGCAATATCCTCCGCAGTAGCCTCAATCTGATTCATTGCCTCTCTTGCAACAGACAGCTGTGTAGACCAGATTTCACCTGCGTCATGTTCTACCCAGCCAGGTTTCGGAAAATGCTGTATAAACTCTTTCTGTGCCACGCTGCGGATCTTTCCGTTTTCGTCGAAAAGAATACAACGGTTGCTGGTTGTTCCGGAATCCAGCGCCATAACATATTTCGCCATATAAAAATCCTCCAATACATTCCTTAACCGCATAGCTGTATCTATGCAGCTTTAAAGCTCCCATACCTCCTGATTCGTAGTGGAAACCGCCGCGGCCCCCGCCCCCAGCGCTCCCATTACGTCCTCTTTATCAGAGATCAGTCCCCCTGCAATCACTGGTACTCTGCTCGTTTTACATATTTTCTTGAGAATCTTCGGCATCAGACCGGGCAGCACTTCCACCACATCCGGCAGCTGCTCATGCTGATTTCCCAGATTTTCAATATTTTTAATCGCCATGGAATCAATGAGAAAAAAGCGCAGGACGGTATACATCCCGAGCTTTTTTGCCCTGTTGATCATTGATGCTTTTGTGGAAATAATTCCATCTGCATGAACATCCTCACAAATATAATCGACAGAAACCTCTTTTGAACTTAATCCGGTTACAAGATCAATATGTACCATGGCGATTTTGCCTGCCTGATGAATTCGCTCCACAATATTTCCGATGGAACGGATATCTCCATACAGAATAAAAATTACCGTAAGTTCTTCTCTACGCAGGCAGTTTGCAAGGCCCTGTTCGTCCTTCACTGCCGCTATGATCGGATTAGCCTCGATCGCATCCAGAAATTCCCTGTTCATCTATTTACCCTCCGCAATATTCGCACAATATCGTTATATCTTCTTATGTTATCCGAAGATATTACTTCTATTGTACCAGTTTCTCACTGCAAAGGCCAGACAGATTTGTAAGATATGTCGATATTTTCACCAAAATCAGGCAAGTCTTAACGACTTGCCTGACTCAGCAATATTATTTTTCAAATGGGAATTTGAACTGTGTAAGTCCGAATTCATCACGAAGTCCGATAAACTCTTTCTGAACTGCCTCTGTTACCGGAACTCCCTTATCTTTACGATACATCCATACATCGTACTCTTTCTCACCTGCGGTGTAGATACGTTCCTGTCCAGGAGCTTTCTCAGATCCTCTCAGGTCTCTTAAGATATCGCCGCATGTTTTCTTGAATGCTTCAGCGCCCATGAATGCTTCTGTATCGATCGCGATGAAGAAGTGTCCAAGATGATATGGACGGATGCTTCCATCCTCATTCTTTCCTTCCAGTGCTCTTAAGAAGATACCGGACTGAAGTGCTGCGGAAAGGATCTCAACAACTGTGGAGTATCCATATCCTTTATATCCTCCGTTTGTCTCGCCAAATCCGCCGAGAGGAGCAAGTGCAGCCTGTTTGCTGCGGATCTTCTTGAGGATCTCAACGCTGTCTGTAAGCTCCTCACCTTCTCTGGAAATAACAAGACCTTTAGGAGTATCGTGTCCGATACGTGCGTAGTATTCGATCTTGCCGTTCTGGATAACAGATGTTGCACAGTCCAGCATGAACGGGAATGGCTCATCTGTAGGCATGCTGAATGTCAGCGGGTTTGTTCCGAGCATATTCTCAACACCAAATGTAGGTGCAACGGACGGTCTTGCGTTTGTACCACTGATACCGATCATGTTCTCTTTTGTTGCGAGACCTGTCCAGTATCCTGCGATTCCATAATGAGAAGAGTTACGAACTGCAACCATACCCATGCCATACTTATGCGCTTTCTCGATACACATATCCATAGCTTTCTTGCTGGCTACCATTCCCATACCATCGTTGGCATCAATAACTGCAGTTGTTGGTGTCTCTTTGATGATATCAATCTTTGTTACCGGATTTAAGATTCCGGCTTTGATACGATCAATGTAGATCGGTTTGAAACGGTTGCAGCCATGGCTCTCAATTCCACGTCTGTCACTCTCAAGAAGTACATCAGAGCAAAGTCTTGCGTCTGCTTCCGGAACTCCTACTTTTTCAAATACAGCTGTCATAAAATCATCTGCGAGCTGCCAGGGAATAAAAGGTCTTGTTTCTTTCTCCATTGTAAAAATCCTCCATATACATTATTATAGTTTTTTTATTTTGCTTATATAGATCTGCAGCAGGACCCCCTCCTGCCGGAGATTTCAAATTTAGCCTGCCTCCTGTATGTGCCTCACAGAAAGCGCCTTTACATCGCAGTTTCAATCCTCGTCTGCCACTGCTCTTCCTCTGTCCGGATAATTGGTAATGATGGAGTTTACTCCCCATTTCTTCATCCTTCTCATATCCTCTTCCTCGTTTACAGTCCAGACATTCACCCCGATCCCATTCTGGGAACAGCTGCGTACATGTTCTTCCTTCAGGTATTCCAGATTCGGATGATAATACTGCACATCACAGGTTCTTGCATAAACCCCTGCATTATCCACATATTTCTCTACCAGAAAGCCTCCTGCAATAGTCTCATCACTCTGTCTGCACAATACAATGGATGCGTTATTGAAAGAGGAAAGGATGATCCGATCCTCCAGACCATATTCGCAGATCATATCAATGACCTTCTCTTCCATACCACCATAATAATAAACACTGTTCTTCAACTCGATGTTTGTAATCAGATCTTCCTCCTCTGCCATCCACTCCAAATACTCTCTCAGAGTCGGAATCTGAAGCCTGCCGAATTTTCCGGCAAACTTATCCGGATAACTGCAATCCAGTTTACACAGCTCAGCATATGTAAGATCATAGATATATCCGTTTCCATCTGTGGTACGGTCAACCTTCTCATCGTGCATGATCACCGGAACCAGATCCTTGGTCAGCTGCACATCAAGCTCGATTCCCTCGCAGCCAGCCTCCACAGCCTTCTGAAACGCCAGCATTGTATTCTCCGGATATTCTCCGCTGAAACCACGATGTCCAAATACTTTCATTCTAATCATCCTCCATTCAATGCATTACATCGTTATGAGCATTTTTGCTAATTCATATTTCTGATTATATCATAACGTTTATTTATTTTCAACATTTTTTATCGATTCTTATATATTTTTTTGTTATTTTTTAATTAATTATTCTTTTAAGCACTAATATTTTTTGTGCATTTTGTATATTTTATTTCATGACAAACAAAGCGATAAAAAAGCCTTTTCAGGTTTATTTTATTCGCTTTGTCTGCCGGAGGGCTGACATATTATAAGCATACAGATTGCCATATATCCTTTGCAGATCACTGTATGATCTGCTTCACATTTCCTGTAGCCACGATATCCACGCCTGTGCCTGCTACATTCTCCAGGATCACGTCCCCGATCTGAACCGGCGCTTCCACACATACATCCCGCAGCGTTTCCACACAGTCAAAAATCTTTCCTTTCGGAATATCCTGTGCTGTCTTTACTGACACCACCGGCATGCTTCCATTCTTCACACGCACGGTCGTTGTCACGATCCTGGTCGGATCTGTCACTTCCTTCACTGCATATTCCGCACCTTTTTTACAGGTATTTCCTGTGACGGAAATGATCTCTTTTCCATCCATTTCCACCAGAAGGGCGCATCCCATAGGACATCCGATACAAGTAAGATTTCTTTTTTCCATTTTCATCACTCCTCCACCTGGATCACAAGTTCATGTTTATCCTGTTTCTGTTTTCCTTCCAGAATGGAAAGAAGCTGCTCTTTTTTCAATTTGATCTGTTCCATCTCTCCGGGTGCTGCCACCTGTTTTTTTCTGGAAAAGATCCGTTCTCCATCCAGATATGCACGGATGTAACAATTTTTATATACATTTCCCACACGGAAGCGGACCAGCTGCTCCTCCGCCATATGACCGATACGGATCTCAGACGGCACTGTATAGCGGACTCCGTTTTGGGGCGAAAGCGTGATTTTTATCTCTTCCGGTATTTTGTCCTCTCCATTGTTGTTTATATAGAGAGCCGCATTTCTTCCTGCATTGCCGGCTTCCTCCGAAACAAAATCCACCAGATCATGAACATGAAGAACATTTCCGCAGGCAAAAATACCTTCTACATTTGTCTCCAGACTTTCGTTTACCACCGGTCCAGAAGTCACATTACTCAGCTTCACACCTGCCTGTCCGGAAAGCTCATTCTCCGGGATCAGCCCAACAGAAAGAAGAAGCGTATCGCATTCAAAAAATTCCTCTGTACCGGGAATCGGGCGTCTGTTTTCGTCTACCTCTGCAAGAGTGATTCCTTCCACACGTTCTTTTCCTTTTATGTCAACCACTGTATGGCTAAGCTTCAACGGGATTCCAAAGTCATCCAGGCACTGCACGATATTTCGCTTCAGGCCTCCGGAATATGGCATCAATTCTGCCACTGCCTTAACCTCTGCACCTTCCAGCGTCATACGTCTAGCCATGATCAGTCCGATATCACCGGATCCCAGGATCACTACTTTTTTTCCCGGCATAAATCCTTCCATGTTTACAAGGCGCTGTGCTGTTCCTGCTGAATAAATGCCTGCCGGTCGATATCCCGGAATGTTCAGTGCACCTCGCGGTCTCTCTCTGCAGCCCATGGCAAGGATCACAGCTTTTGCCCGGATCTGATACATTCCCTCCTGGCGGCTCATGGCAGTGATCACCTTATCCTGGCTGATATCCATGACCATGGTGTTCAGCCGGTACTCGATCTGCTGCTCTTTTACCATCCGGATAAAACGTGCCGCATATTCCGGTCCTGTCAGCTCCTCCTGAAATGTATGAAGGCCAAATCCATTATGGATACACTGATTCAGGATCCCGCCCAGTTCCTTATCACGTTCCAGGATCAGGATACTCTCTGCTCCCTCTTTCTTTGCAGCCAGGGCTGCTGCCAGTCCTGCAGGGCCTCCGCCTATGATCACGATATCTCTCTTCACCATAATCTTATCATTCATGGTTCTCGCCCTCCTCTGCAATTTTCTTGTTGATTCCTTCGATCAGTCTGGAAGCTCCGCCTGTTTTTGTGATCTCCTCCATGGAAATGCCAAGCTCTCGGCTGAGGATTTCCATTGTTCTGGGAGAGCAGAAGCCTGACTGACATCTTCCCATTCCTGCTCTTGTACGACGTTTTACTCCGTCCAGGGATTTCGCTCCAAGCGGTCTTCGGATCGCATCCAGGATCTCTCCCTCAGAGATCATCTCACATCTGCAGATGATATTTCCATATTCCGGTGATCTTTTGATCAGCTCATTTCTTTCTTCCAGAGAAAGCTCTGACGGATCCAGGATCCCTTTTCTCACCGGATCAAAATCCGGATTTACTTCCGGATGTAATTTTTCTTTTACGATGTCAGCAACCATACAGCCAATGGCCGGTGAGCTGGTAAGTCCCGGGGATGCGATTCCTGCACAATCGATAAATCCGGGAGCATCCTCCACCTCTTCGATCACAAAATCCATACCGTCCTCGATAGCTCGAAGCCCTGCAAAGCTTGTGATCACCTTCCGCAGTGGAATATCCTTTACTGTTTTCCGGGATTTGGCACTTACTTCCTCCATCCCCTCTGATGTAGTCGCTGTTTCCTCCCGATCCTCCAGATCCGTAGCTGTAGGCCCGATCAGAAGATTACCGTGAACAGTCTGTGTTACCAGAACTCCTTTTCCGTTCTTATTTGGAAGTGCAAAGATCGTATGATTCACATGTGTTCCTGCACTTTTATCAAGAAGCATATACTCACCCTTACGAGGAGTGATATGCAGTTTTTTCTCACTTACCATATTATGAAAAACATCCGCATAGACACCGGCAGCATTGACGATACAGCCTGTCTCAAGATCACCCTTTGAGGTTTCCACAACAAAACCTTTTTCCTGTTTTCGGATGTTCTTTACTTCTGTGTCAAATTTAAATTCCACACCATTGTTATATGCATTCTCTGCCATTGCAATGTTCAGCTCAAAGGGACAGACAATTCCGGCTGTCGGTGCATACAGCGCTGCCAGCACCTGATCAGACAGATTCGGCTCCATGGCAAGTGCCTCTTCTCTGTCAAGGATCCTCAGTCCCTCTACTCCGTTTTTCAGTCCTCTTTCACGCAGCTTATGCAGCATGGCGATTCCATTCTCAGTCGTACAGACAGTCAGTGAACCAGTCTGTTTAAAAGGAAAATCCAGTTCCTTCGAAAGCTGTCCCATCATATTGCTGCCCTTCACATTCAGTTCCGCCATAAGGCTTCCCGGTTCTGCATCATAACCGGAATGAGCGATTCCGCTGTTTGCCTTGGAAGTTCCACAGCATACATCCTCTTCTCGCTCCAGAACGCAGATTTTCAGCCGATATCTTGAAAGCTCTCTCGCCGCTGCCGCTCCGGAAACTCCTGCTCCGATAATGATCACATCATACATAGATCTGTTTCTCCTTTCCTGTTTGCGGATCTTCTGAACTGTCCCCGGCTTTCTCTGCGCCGGAAACAGCAGAATATCCGTTGCAACACAAGCATTGCCGTCCGCAGGTATATATTCTGCGAGGAGTACTGCTTACGAACAGCAATCTTTCAAGTGAATATGCCATTATTTTTATGCCGTAACCCTTTGTAACCCTTGTAATCCTTTTGAAACATTAACATTTGCGCATAAAAATAGCCGGCATAAAAACACACTTATCCATGTGTCTTCATGCCGGTCTCTGTTCTCAATGGCATTCTCTGTATTCAGCAAGCTGAATCAGATTCCTTCTTCACTTTGTATTCATTGTATCAGACTATTCTTCATATTTCAAGTGCATTTTTCGTAAAATACATCGTTTTTTCTTTAACATGCTCTTAACTTTCTCAAAAACATGATAAGTTTCATTGTATTCCCGATTCCCGATCATATTTCCTCCACAGAAATAACTCCTTCCTGCTGTCTTACCTCACGAAATACAGTATGGCGTGCTTTCCATTTGGCAGCCTCCATTGTTGCCTGGATCACCACACTCTGTGTTTTGGATCTCTTTTTGATGATAACTACGTTGGAGATCATGATGTCCTCTTCCCGGAGCTTCTTTATGACCATACTCATCTTGTCTTCATTTTCAAACTCCATATATACGTCATAGGTATTGGAATGCTCTTCCACATAAACCTCTATATATTTCGCATATTTGAACACCAGAATAAGCCCCAGCGTGGTAAAGATCGCACCGCTGTAAAAGCCGATTCCCACAGCAAGTCCGATACACGCAGAAGTCCAAAGACTGGCTGCTGTCGTAAGACCGGATACATGTCTCTGTCCGGTCACAATGATAGTTCCCACTCCAAGAAAACCAATCCCGCTGACAACCTGTGCGCCAAGTCGTGCAGTATCTCCGATTCCTGCCCCATTAGAATATACATGGATAAAATCGCCCGTCATCATAACCAAAGTTGCCCCCATACAGACGATCATATGTGTTTTTACACCTGCCACACGCTTCTTCATTCCACGATCAATACCGATCAGACATCCAAGAAACATCGCAAGAATCAGCCGAAACAGCGTCGATCCCATATTTAAAGTGTGCAAATAATCCGATATTGCATTACATGCTCCGAGAATTCCGCCCATAAATTTGCTCCTTTCCTGTTGTAACATTATTTTCTGCCGGTGATAACGCCAATAGCGCATCACTTCATTTTGCCTTGCACGAACGCCGCAGGCCACACTCACTCCATTCGAAAGCTGTCTAGTCAGCCGGACTCACTCCGTCCGTCTCACTACGCAGTTTTTCATATGATCCTATACCCCGGATATACATGATCTGTAGTCTCACAGCATGTAAAACAGCAGGGATACCGGCGCCCGGCGGCGGTATCCCTATCTGTTGCTCTATCTACTGATCAGAGGGCATTCTGATTATTTAATAGACTCGTTATAGTTCTCGATCGCTTTGTTTACAGAAGCTGCAAGCTGATCAACAGCGTCCTGAGTTGTAAGCTTGCCATCATATACCTGCGGCATGATCTCGTTGAATGTAAGACGGGCTTCTGTCTGTACACCTGAGAGAACACCTGCTGTATTGCAGTTTACAGGAGAATCCTTCAGCTGGTTGATAGCTGTCTCGAAGTTCGGGTTTTCTTTGAGGTAAGCCTTCATATCCTCTGTCTCATAAGCTTTCTCGTTGATCGCAAAGTATCCTGTACCCATGGACCATTTAGCCTGTACATCAGGAGTTGTGATGTACTCGATGAATTTCCATGCTGCATCTTCGTTAGCTTCGTTGCCTGTATCTGTAAGCCACAGGGATCCACCACCGATGATAACACCGCCTTCATCATTCTGCTCGATTCTCGGAAGATATCCTGTACCAACTTCGAACGGAGAAGAATCAACTGCATTTTTCAGGATAGCAGTAGACTCGATGATCATACCAACCTGTCCGGAGAAGAATGCTGTCTGAGTATCTGCTGTTGTTGTTCCGTAATCTTCGAAATATCCGGAATCATACAGCTTTTTCCACATATCAAATACTTTCAGGCCGCCGCCGTTGGAATCAAAATCAACAGCTGTAACTGCCTCTTTACGTCCATTGTCATTGTTTCCGTATGTTACACCAAGTCCTGCAAGCTGCTGCTCAAAGAACCATCCGTAAATAGCCTGTGAATAACCAACCGGAGCTGCTCCGCTCTCTACGATCTTCTTGGCATCCTCAAGAACCTCATCATAAGTTGTTGGCGGAGTTTCAGGATCAAGTCCTGCTGCCTCAAATACGTCTTTGTTGTAATACAGCATAGGTGTGGATACGTTAAATGGCATTGCATACTGCTTGCCGTCTACGGTATAGTAGCTGCTGATAACCTCCATAACAGAGCTCTTATCATAGCCTGTGCTCTCAAATTTGTCTTCTACAGGAATGACAGCACCACTGTCATACATGAACTTTGTTCCTACGTCATACATCTGGCAGACATCCGGAAGACCGGAGTCACTCTGCATAGCAGCTTTCAGTTTTGTGATGGTATCATCATAGGTTCCCTGATACTCAGCTTTAATCTCAATCTCATCCTGGGATGCGTTGAAATCATCCACGATCTGCTGAAGCACCTCACCGTTTGTGCCGCCCATTGCATGCCAGAATGTAAGTGTTGTTTTCTCAGCTGCACTTACTGAGCACGGAGCTGCCAGAGATGCAGCCATGATTCCTCCTAAAAGAATCGCCATCCATTTTTTGTTGTTCATATAGAAACCCTCCTTTTATAATGGTCCGACCCGCCCCAATACAGGTCGGACAAATTAACATTTTTGCTACTTGCTCTTATGTGATTGGATCAACCCTTAACAGCACCTGCTGTCAGACCACTGATCATCTGCTTCTGACCAATGATAAATACAAGGATCGACGGAATCAGGATAACCATAGCGCCAGCCATAACCGGTCGGAAGTCTGTTGCCTCAGCCCCCTGAAGCATACCAAGACCGATCTGAACCGTTCTCATATTTACACTGTCTGTTACAAGCAGTGGCCACAGATAGTAGTTCCAGCTCTGAAGGAATACATAGATGATCAGAGCACCCAGTGATGGTTTGATAAGCGGAACACCGATGGTATATAAGAACTTGAAATTTGTACATCCGTCAATCTCTGCCGCCTCATGGATCTCCTTCGGCAGTGTCAGGAATGCCTGACGCATGTTGAATACCGCAAAAGCTGCTGCTGCATTAGGAAGGATCAGCGCTGCGTATGTATTACGGATACCCCAGTCAGCAATAGTCAGGTAGTTTGCGATGATGATCGCCTGGCTCGGGATCATCATGGTTGCCAGCATAATATAGAACAGGACCTTTTTGCCTTTGAACTCCATCATTGCAAAAGCATATGCTGCAAGAGCACCTGTAACGACCTGAGCAAATGTGATAACACCGGATACGATCAGTGAGTTCTTAATGAAGGTAAAGAACGGTGCAAGCTGAAATGCTCTTGTGTAGTTCTCGATAGTCAGATGGGACGGCCAGAACTTTCCACCATAGATCTCTTTCAGATCCATCATACTAACATTGAAACAGTAGATAACAGGAACGATAATAATAATCGCAAAAATTATATTCAGCGCATACATCGCCACTTTTACATATGGTTTTTCTTTCATCAGTAGGTCACCTTCTTTTCCAGTCTAAACTGCAGTGCAGTCAGGATAATCAAAATAACGAACAGAACTACGGATTCTGCACAGGCCACACCGAAACGGCTGTTGATAAATGCCTCCTGGTAAATCTCATACACGATAACGTTGGTACTCTCTGCCGGTCCGCCCTGCGTCATCATCTTAAACTCTGCGTATGCCTGTACGGAGTTGATAACATTGATGATAAGAAGGAAGAACAGTGTCGGAGAGATTGACGGGATCGTTACATGGCGGTGCTTCTGGAAGAAGTTCGCACCATCCAGTGCAACGCTCTCATAAAGTTCAGCCGGTACACTCTGGATCGCTGCGGTAAGGTAAATGAAGTTCATACCGATCGCCATCCATACACTAACGATCGTTACCGCGATCAGTGCATATCTCTTATCTGTCAGCCATCCGATATGAGTTCCAAGAGCCTTGTTCAGGATACCAAGAGAACTGTGGAAAATGAACATGAACACTACAGATGCCGCTGCTGCGGAAATAGCCATTGGAAGTGCATATACAGTACGGAAAAATCCCTTTGCCCTGATCTTCTCTGTACTGATGATCGCCAGTATAAAACCGAGCACAATAGAAAGGATAACTCGCATAACAGAGAATTTCAGTGTTGTCACCAAACTGTTAAGGAACGTTCCATCTGTAAAAATATTCGTATAGTTGTCTAGCCCTACATACTGTGCCACCTGACCAAGAGGTGTGGTTCTGGCAAAACTTAACTGAATCGTCTTAACAAACGGCCAGAATACAAACAGTATAAAAAGGATCATTACAGGAATCAGATAGAGATATGGCTCTACTGTCCTGAAAAAAGATTTCTTACTTTTCATTGTATATCACCTGCTTTTCATAAATTTGTGTACTTCTGATCAGTCCTGTTATTACGGTCCCCCATATCTGCAACAGTTCTGATCACGTTGCCCTTTACACATCCTGCCGGAAAATACTTCCGTTATATCTTCCGGGCTTTACCCCAATGTATCATATCAAAATGCCCTCCTGCTACCCTCCTCTGCATTCATGTATTGTTATATTTACCAACTTTCAACCAAATGATAGCACATATTTTACATATAATCAACAGTTAAATTTGATTTTTTCAATATTTTTTCATTAACTTTTGATAATTATTTTCATTGTATAGTGCATCATTTTATATATTTTGCACAATAGCAAGTGTTTTAACAAGGCAATCTGATACGATCACCTTCTTCTCAAAAGCCAATAAAAAAAGCGACAGAAATAACACATCTTTCGATGTATTCCTTCTGCCGTTCTCTCTTCTCAATGGCACTGTCTGTTTTATACATTTCAGACACTCTCTTTACTTGTTATGATGCATTGTACCGTAATTTTCACTATATTTCAAGAGTTTATCCGCATTTTTTATGTCATTTTCAATAAATATTTTTTTAACAAACAGGCCTTTTCAATATTTTCGGATTTTATGCGAATCATCCGGTATCTACGCTTTTCTTTTTCTGAACCATGAGATCAGGTACAGAATGACACCAAAAGTTATCAAAAAAGGTGCAACAGCTACCAAAACTGTTGTCAAAAGTATCACGATCACTACAGCAACTGCGATCACAATTGCTTTTCCATACCAGGTACTGAGATCCAGTTTGTAACTTCTTGTCCTGCCGGTCGTACTTCCGGCACTGCTGTCTGCATAATCATCTGCTCCATAACTTTCTTCTGTATACCCGGACTCATCATAAACCTCTGTTCCGTCATCGGTATCAATAAGAGTCCTTGCGATCAGCCTTGGATCGCCAAGTTCTGCAAGTACCTCCTCCTCGCTCCGTCCATTATGGACCTGAGACTGGATATAATCCTCATAATAACGCACATGTGCCGCAGCTTTTCCCTGTGACATCTGACCGGACAGCTGACTTCTCAAAATCTCCAGAAATTCTCTTCTGCTCATATATATGATCAAACCTCTCTTTTATTTTCCCCATTATATCATGACTGGCAAAATCAAATCAGAAACAAACCATAAAATTTTTATTAAAAAAGTCCGGATGTTTCAGCGGCAAAAGCCGCAAACTCCGGACTTTTTATAAATTCAGCAGATCTTCCGATATTTATCACAAGTTACTCAACGTGAACGGCTCCAGTGCTTCTGATATTCATAGGATAAACATTCTCACGTCCTACATACTGTGCCATATACTCCACATATTCCTCTGCATTCTCAATTGGAAGGACACACATGATAACACCTGCAAAACCACCGCCATGAACTCTGCAAATACCTGCTCCGATCTTATTCAGGAACAGCTTGGTAAGCGCCAGGCTGAGTGTGATCTTCTGTTCCTTACAGTTCTGCAGGGAATAACAGTTCTGCAGCCACTCCCAGGAAGAATTGCCAGACTCCTCAAGGAGACGAAGGAATCCCTCACCATCTTTATTCTCAACAGCCTTCACTGCATCTGCAACACGTCTGTTCTCTTCATAAAAATGCATCGCACGAAGAACCGCACGGTCATTCGGGATATCTTTAACATGAGCAAGAAGATTCTCCATATTGGACTCGCAAAGAAGCTCCACACCCATAGCCTTTGCAGCCTCTCGCATCTCCATAGGAATAGAAGAATACTCCTCACTGAGATCTGCATGACCCTTTCCGGTATTTACGATCACAAGTCTGCATCCCATATCCTCAAAGGAAAAGGCGATCTTCTCGCAGCTGATATTCTCCTTATCAGAGAAATCCAGCAGAATCGGGCCGCCGGCAGCGCATGCCATCTGATCCATCAGACCGGAAGCTTTTTTCCAGTAAACATTCTCCGCATACTGGCCGGCCCTCGCATACTCGCCGTACTCCAGTTTTCCTTCGTTGAAGAAGTAGTTGGTAATTGCGCATACCAGCATCTCAAAAGATGCAGAAGAGCTTACACCGGCAGCTGCAATAACCTTTGTGGAAACATAAGCATCAAAACCACCTGTCGCATAGCCTTTCTTCTTCATATATTCCATAATACCTGCGACAAGAGCATCGGTACCTTTTGTATAAGTTTCTGTGCTGAGTTTGTCAAGGTCTACAACTACTTCCTGTCTGTAACCTTCACTGATCATATGGATCACATTAGTTCCGTTTGGATAAGCTGCACCGATAGTATCCAGATCAATACTTGCGGCAATGATCTGTCCGCCGTTATGGTCAACATGGTTGCCAATGATCTCTGTACGTCCCGGAGCAGTAAAAAACTCAGCCTTGTCGTGATGATATTTCTTCTCGAAATTCACTGCAAGGTTTGTATAACGAGCACTGCTCTCCTCTGTCTCACCATAGATTTTTTTCAGCACTTCTGCTGCTGGAATTTTGATCGTTCCCATTTTCGTATCCTCCTGTTTTTCATGTTGATCCGGGCTTTTTCTGGTATTGTTCTTCCTGCTGCACGGTTTTCGTATATCCGGCCGCCGCCAGAGCCTTCGCCCCTGATTTCCGGTGATCTGTCCCGTCACGTTTTCTGTACCTTTATTATAACAGCCCTGTCACTTCTGTCCATAAAGATTTTGTGTAAAAACCGTATTATTTTGTGGTCTGCAAGATACTGGCTTTCTTTTTCCCTTTCTGTTAAAATATACCCCGACAGATCTCGTTATCCCAACGGGGGACTGACCGGATCCCGGCATTTTTATGAAAGGAGGCCACATCTATGCAGATCATCACAAATAACGCGGGAAAAGAACTGAAGAAGCACGGTGACAGCGCTTTTCCGTTTCTGGTAAGCTACGAACGGCTTTCCGGTTACGAAACCGGCTCCTTTCTCTGGCACTGGCATCCGGAGATCGAACTTACTTATATCCATAAAGGCGAAATGCTTTATAAAGTCAATCAGAACACCTTTCACCTGAAAGAGGGGCAGGTGCTTTTCGGCAATGCCAACGCCCTTCACGCCGGTTACATGTACCATAATCAGGACTGTCAGTATATCCCTGTCACCTTTGATCCCAAACTGATCTATGGTTTCCCCGGAAGTATCCTCTTCCAGAAATACACAGAACCGATCCTGCGGAGTTTTTCTCTCTCTGCAGTTCCTCTGGATCTTTCCATGAAATGGCATCAGGATGCCGTGGAAGATATCCGGCAGATCATTGCCCTTGACAGCCAGCGAAAACCGATGTATGAATTTGAGATCATTGCCCGACTGCAGCACTTCTGGAAGCTTCTGTGCGCCAACACACTGTCCCAGGCTTCCGCCCCTTCCGGACAGGATGAAGAAAATTACCGCCGCATCCGCCGCATCATGTCCTATATTGCAGAACACTATTCCGAAAAGATCCAGCTGGAGGATATTGCGGAACTCATCCACCTGAGCCCCAGCGAGTGCAGCCGGCTTTTCAAAAAGTGTATGAATATTACTCTTTTCGGATACATTCAGGAATATCGCATTGAACGCAGCCTGGAATACCTGGAAGATTCTTCCTGTTCCATAACGGAAGCCGGATTACTGTCCGGTTTTTCGGACTCTAATTATTACACCAAAGTATTTACAAAGATCAAAGGATGTACTCCAAGACAATACAGAAAAAAACAGCTGCGCTGATCCCCGCTCGCCTTCACAAAGCACAAAAAAGATGCTGCTTTTATACCATATCCGTCAAAGCAGCATCTTTTTCCAGTTCTTATATCATTCTGTATATCTCTTTGGCAACGCCATCCTCTTCATTACTGTCCGTTATATGGTACGCAGTCTCTTTCAGATGTTCCGTTGCATTCTTCATTGCGATCCCATACTTTACAGACCGGATCATATCCAGGTCATTGTCCGCATCTCCAAACGCCATCGCTTCTTCCGGGGAAATCTCCAGAAGTTTCAGAAGCTTCAGCAGTGTTTTTCCTTTACCGGCCTCCGCATTTCCGATCTCAAGAAGATGGGAAACGGATGAAGTCACATAAACTCCCGGAATCTTTTCCCGGACTTCCTTTTTCACGGTGTCTAAAGCCTGTGGATCTCCACATACAAAATCAAAACTGTCCACATGTTCTCTGTTTTCTTTCACAAATTTCCGGATGTTTTCCACAGGATGGCGCGTTTTTTTCACATAACCGATGCCAAACGCGGTGGCTCCGTATCTGGCGGGATCTTTCACATGATCGGATGCTGTATACGGAATTCCCTTCACGAACACTTCAATTGTCATATTCTCAGGCATGGAAATCTCAAGAAGCGCATCTACTGCTTCTGCCGGAACCAGACTTTCATAGATCCTGGTCCCTCCGGAAACCGAATACACGGCAGCGCCATTGGAAGTGATCACATATTCCACTCCCGGAAGTGCCATCACTTCCACGGGAACAGCCTCCAGGGCACGCCCGGTGGACGGAACAAAATATATCCCTGCTTCTCTGGCCTTCTCCAGTGCCTTACCTGTTTCCTCTGATATCGACTTGTCATTTCGTAGAAGAGTTCCATCCAGATCGCTTGCGATCAGTTTCACAGCCATAAATCAAAACAGCTCTTTCATAGTTGGATAAAGTTTACGGAATTTCTGATATTTCTCTTCATATTTCGCAACCAGTTCCGGATCCGGTTCTACAGTATCTACAACTTTTACCATTTTTTTGCAGATGGTTTCCACATCCGGATATGCCCCGCATCCTACGGCCGCCAGCATTGCACCACCCATGGACGGGCCTTCCTCGTTCTCAGGTACATCCACTTTCAGATCCATTACATTGGCAATGATCTTTTTCCAGAGAGGACTCTTGGCTCCGCCGCCACAGATCTTGGTCCGTTCAATGTTGATACCAAGGCTTCTCGCTACCTCAAGGGAATCACGAAGGCCAAATGCAACACCTTCCAGAACCGCCTGTGTCATATCTGCTCTTGTGGTATCCATGGACATTCCGAAGAATACGCCTCTTGCATCCGGGTTGTTATGCGGAGATCTTTCTCCCATGAGGTATGGAAGGAAGAATACCTGATTCTCGCCAAGCTTCTGGATCGGTGCCTGTTCTGCCACGAAATCCTTCGTCTTGAGGATCTCCTCAGACCACCATTTGTTACAGGAAGCAGCGCTTAACATGCATCCCATAAGATGATAACTTCCATCTGCATGATCAAAAGAATGAAGGGCATTATTCTCATCCACACCGAACTCTTTGCTGGAAATAAAGATCGTGCCGGATGTTCCAAGGGAAATATTACACTGTCCGTCACCAACAGTTCCTGTTCCGACAGCAGCTGCTGCATTGTCGCCCGCACCAGCTACGACTTTCACATCTTCAGAGAAACCAAGCTCTTTTGCCACTTCCGGTTTCAGAGTGCCAACTACCTGCCAACTTTCATACAGCTTCGGAAGCTGTTCCTCTGTGATATGGCAGATCTCAAGCATTTCTTTTGACCAGCAGCGGTTTTTCACATCCAGAAGAAGCATACCGGAAGCATCCGATACATCTGTGCAGAAAGATCCGCTTAAACGATATGCAAGATAATCTTTTGGAAGCATGATCTTTACAACTTTTTTGAAATTCTCAGGCTCATTTTTCTGCATCCAGAGGATCTTCGGTGCAGTAAATCCTGCAAAAGCGATGTTTGCAGTGTACTGGGAAAGTTTATCTTTTCCGATCACAGTATTCAGATATTCTGTTTCCTCACCGGTACGGCCGTCGTTCCAGAGGATTGCCGGGCGGATCACGTTGTCGTCTTTGTCCAGAGTTACCAGACCATGCATCTGACCGCCAAAACCGATTCCAGCTACTTCCCTGCGGTCAATTCCCTCTGTAAGCTCTTTGATTCCTTCCATACTCTCCGTGAACCAGTCTTCCGGATTCTGCTCAGACCAGCCCGGATGTGGAAAAAACAGTGGATATTCTTTGGATACGATGTTGCAGATCTTTCCGGATTCTTCCATAAGAAGAAGTTTTACAGCTGAAGTTCCAAGATCAACGCCAATATAATACATAGTAATTTTTCCTCCTGTAAATACAGAAACCGCGACTCTCAGTTCGCAGCGTCTGCACGCCTGAGAGTTCGCGGTTTCCGAATTATAGTCAAGCGGATATTCGCAATCCACTTCGCTACTTGATTTGGTTAATTTTATGTCTTACTGAATTATTTCCATGGATTCTCTGTAGGATATCTTACACCTGCCGGCTGATTATAACCGATTTCCTCAACCGGTACACCAATATATTTGAATACTTCGAAGAGAGCTTTTCCATGATGTCCGAATGCTACTGCGCCGTGATGCGGGAAGCCTCCCTCGATCAGCACGTGACGGTAGAAACGTCCCATCTCCGGAATTGCAAATACTCCGATTGCTCCAAAGGAACGTGTTGCAACAGGAAGAACCTCTCCATGTGCGATATAAGCACGAAGCTTGTTATCCGCAGTGCTCTGCAGACGATAGAATGTGATATCTCCTGGTTTGATATCTCCCTCAAGTGTTCCGTTTGTAACCTCGATCGGAAGAGATCTTGCCATGATCATCTGATATTTCATCTCACAGAAAGCAAGCTTGCTGGATGCGGTATTTCCACAGTGGAATCCCATGAAAGTATCCTGAAGTGTATAGTCAAATTTTCCTTCGATGGACTCTTTGTACATATCCTTCGGTACGGAGTTGTTGATATCAAGGAGTGTAACAATATCATCACTTACAACCTGTCCGATGAACTCACTTAAGGTTCCGTAGATATCAACCTCACAGGATACCGGAATGCCCTGTGCTGTCAGGCGGCTATTTACATAACATGGAACAAATCCGAACTGTGTCTGGAATGCCGGCCAGCATTTTCCTGTCAGTGTTACATATTTACGATATCCTTTGTGATCTCTTACCCAGTCTTTCAGAGTCAGTTCATACTGTGCAAGTTTCGGAAGGATCTCCGGTTTCTTGTTTCCTGCACCAAGCTCTTCTTCCATCTCTTTTACGATCTCAGGGATTCTCTCATCCCCTGCATGATTATTGAACGCCTCAAAAAGATCCAGTTCAGAGTTCTCTTCAATCTCAACTCCAAGATTGTAAAGCTGTTTGATCGGTGCGTTGCATGCAAGGAAGTTTGTAGGACGTGGTCCGAAGCTGATGATCTTCAGGTTGCTTAATCCCTCGATAGCTCTTGCGATCGGAAGGAAATCGTGGATCATATCTGCACAGTCCTCTGCATCACCTACCGGATACTCCGGAATATATGCTTTTACGTTACGAAGCTGCAGGTTGTAGCTTGCGTTCAGCATACCGCAGTAAGCATCTCCACGTCCCTGGCAAAGATTATCCTGTGTTTCCTCTGCTGCTGCGATGAACATCTTCGGTCCTTCGAAATGTTTTGCAAGAAGTGTCTCGGAAATCTCCGGTCCGAAGTTTCCAAGATATACGCAAAGTGCATTACATCCTGCTTTTTTGATATCTTCAAGAGCCTGGACCATATGGATCTCACTCTCTACGATACAGACCGGACACTCATAGATATCTTTTGCATCGTATTTCTTTGTGTAAGCATCTACAAGAGCTTTTCTTCTGTTTACGGAAAGGCTTTCCGGGAAACAATCTCTGCTGACTGCAACGATTCCGACTTTAACTTCTGGCATGTTGTTCATAATCTTCATTCTCCTTTTTTATATCCGGCAGATCTCCACCGGCAATATCATTGAGCATTTTTATATCGGGCAGATATTTTCAATCCATATCCGCTGCACTGCATTTTCCTGAGGGATCTTCAGTCGATGGTGATATTCTCACCTTTCAGGCCATTGAACGCACCCTCGATCTTCGCATCTTCATGAGCGATGAGCCATTTATTCTTGGCTGTCATCAGACCGTCCTCGCCGTCTTTTGGCATCGGGAAATCAATCTCTGTGTTGGTTCCTCTTGGAAGAACAACTACACACTGAAATCCACTCTCATTTACATGACATGGTGCATAATGAAGCGTTGTGGCGTAAACTTCGATCCCGGTTCCTGCCGGTACAAGAAATGCCTCAATCTTAGAGGTATCATATGTAAAATCCGGTTCCACATCCTGCTGATGTCCGATAAGAAGCACCAGATCTGTCACTGCCACATTGATCTCGGAATTTCGGTGATACTCTACAGCATTCAGTTTTTTGTTATGACCGTTGCAGTATCCGATCTCGACAGGTAAGCCTCCAAAAGCTCTGTTTCTGAGATCCTTCTCCACCTCAAGAGCTTCCAGTACCTCCACAGACGGAACATATACCACATCTTCCGGAACCGGTGTGTGTTTCATTTCTTTCAGAAGCGCACTGAAATTGTATCCTTCCAGAACTTTTCCATATTTACGGAAAGCCGAATCTGTTACTTTCTGAATTTTCACGTTTTTAGCCTCCTTATAGAGTTACTGTTTCGTTTTGAACTGAAAAAAGCATACCATATCGTGGTATGCTTTTCGCCGTTTTTCTTGTCTCATTCATAGCACTTTTTTGACATTTTAATGGATCTGACGTTCCACCTTTCCGGGCAGGATCCCATAGCGCTTTACAAATTCCTTGGAAAAAGCCCTGCTGCTTGCAAATCCATTATCAAGCGCAATGGAACTGATCGTATGATCTGTATTGAGAAGTTCCTTATAAGCGTATGCCATGCGGATATCCTGCAAATATGTCTTAAAATTGACCTTCGCATACTTACGGAACATTCTTGACAGATATGCATCTGAATATCCGAACATGGAAGCAAGTCCGGAAAGTCTGAGATCTTCTTTGTAGTGTTCCCGCATGTAAGTGGTTATTTTTGACAAAGCATCCAGTCTCCGGCTGGTTTTCAGCTCACTTTCCTCCACCTGCGTTTCCCTGTATGTAGAAACCATAAGATAAAGAATTTCATAGAATACTGCCCTGGTGCGGAATTCATAGCCTGTTTCCCGCGACATATATACCCGGTACAATTCCTGGATCAGGGAAACCATCTTCCGGTCAGTCTCTGACGGATCTGCTACTTCCGTTTGTCCCATTGTCCCAAAATTTAAACGGATATTCCCGCTGTGATTTCTTTCGTGCCCATAACCATACTCATTCCGCCCTGCGTCTGCCCTGCGAAACCGGATAAATCTCTGAGCTGTAAAATAATCTTCAAATTGCTTCAATGGGATCTGAAGTACGATCGTCTCATTACGAAACGGTGCCTGGATAGAATGTACCTCATTGGAATTGATGATCAGAAATTCTCCTGCCTTCAGCGGATATTCCACCTCATCAATATAGAAAGAAAGACTCCCCTCCATTACCGTAAAAATCTCTATGGACGTGTGCCAGTGTTTTTCTCTGACATAATTTCCGTTTCTGCCTTCAAAAAGAAAAAGTTTAAACGGAAGTCCCTCATTGGGAATGATCAGTTCATGCTGAAACTCCATACCCATCCCCCTTTTCTTTTTTTCGTTGAGCTGTCTGTACATGGCGGACAAGGCTTCCGTAAAAAGCTGCCAGGATCTGCTGGAATAAAGTACCGATCATAACGGGGAACAGTACTTCCGCCGGAAAATACGCCCCCGCGATCACTGCTCCCGCACTGATGTTACGCATACCGGAACCATAGATCATGGAAACTGTGGACTGCTTATTCTGCTTTGTAAAAATAGCAATAAGCCAGCCGATCGCATATCCGCCAGCTGCCAATACAAGGATCGTCACTGCCACTTCCAGTCTTTCTCCATTCAGGTGTTTCATATATGGTGAAACCTTGGATGAATTGGAAGTCACCACAAAGATCAGACACATTTTTGAAAAAGGTGCCAGTTTTTTCGGCCAGGTCTCCATGACTTTTCCATGGCTGACTTCATTGAGGCACATGGCAAGTACCGCCGGAAGTGCGATCATAAATACCAGTTCCTTCATCATACCCATCGTATCCATTTTCACACTGGAGCCTACCAGGATTTTCAATGCAGCAGGTATGAGAAAAGGTGCCAGTATCGTGTCGATAACCACCAGCGAAAGAGAAAGGGGACTGTTACCATTATAAATCGATACCCACATCAGACTGATCACAGCCGTCGGCACGGAAAACTCCAGCACCATTCCTGTGATATAATTGGCATTTCCGGGGAACAGCAGATGTCCGATCCCGCAGGCAATCACAGGTACCAGCACATGAAGGACAAAAAGCATCAGGATCAGAGGAAGCGGTCGTTTAAACACATCCGCAACATCCCGAAACCTGGATTTCAACGCTCCGATAAAAGTCATAAACGCAAACGCATACGTTACATACGGAACACCATGCTTCGCAATATCCGGAAAGAGTACTCCCATAAGGAGACACACCGGTGTCACAAAAGCCATCCATTTCTCTATAAAACTGTTAAATTTTTCCAGCATACTACACCTCTTTACCTTTTACGCTTTCTTTGATTTCTTTCAGTGTAGCATAAATTCATTACAACGCAAGAAAAATATAAATTTATAAATACTGGACATGTAGAACAGATATGGTACAATAAGAAAAAATTTTGTTACCGGTAGTTTTACGACATAAGTTAGGAGTACAACATTCATGAAAAAACAAAACTGATACCTTTGCATTTATTCTTTTTCTATCACTTTTCTGCTGATGCTGATTTTATTCTGGCATTATGGATACGCACCTTTCGGTGGAAATTCCATGGCTTCCCACGATGCCAGTGTCCAATATCTGGATTTCTATTCCTATTTCAAGGATGTTCTCTCGGGAAAAAACAATATCACCTACACCTTCAGCAAAACTCTGGGCGGCAATAATATCGGCGTTTTCAGTTACTATCTGACCTCTCCGTTCATGCTGCTCTGTGTATTTTTCAAAAAGACACAGCTTCATGCTTTTTTTGATGTACTTGTAATGCTGAAGCTTTCCACAGCTTCCTTTACTTTTTGCTGGTTTCTGACCGGCCGTTTTCACAAACATTTTTCCGCCGGCAATACTTCCATAAAAAATTTTTCCATGGTAATTCTTTCTGTCAGTTACGGTCTCTGTCAGTATTCTATTGCACAAAGCTGTAATCTGATGTGGCTGGATGGCGTTTATATGCTTCCACTGATCCTTCTTGGCGTATACCATATGGTCTGCGAAAAAACAGCATGGAAACTGGCAGTTCCAGTGGCCCTGTCCATTCTTTTCAACTGGTACACCGGAGGTATCAACTGCCTCTTCTCCGGGATCTGGCTTTTTCTGGAACTATGCCTTTATGCAACATCCCTGCCGTTTTCCAAAAAAGTATTGAAAAGCTGTCTAAAGTCCATATTGTACTATATATTTTCCATGTTTTCCGGTGTTCTGTGCAGCTGTATTCTCTTTCTGCCTACAATATCTGCCATGCGCAATTCCAACCGCGGACAACTGGATCTTTACTGCCTTAAAAATTTCAGTTTTACCGGAAATATCCTTACCGCGTTATCCAATTATGTTTTTGGCTCCACAAGCGTTTATGGCTGCGTCTCCCTTTTCTGCGGAACTTTTGCCATCCTCGGTCTGATCGCTCTGTTTCTGTCGAAAAAAATATCCCGAAAACAGAAACTGATCTTTGGATGTTTTACTTTTCTTTCCATCCTTCTGATCTACTGGTTTCCTTTTTATACTGTCTTTTCACTGTTTAAAAATGTCAGCAGTTACTGGTACCGCTATTCTTATATAAATATTTTCGGCATTCTCTTTGTGGCCGCTGTTTTCTACCTTACAGTCCTGGAACAGGAAAATACCTGTATTCTGGTAAAAAGCAGTCTTATTTTTGCACTTTTGATGTTTTTACTTCGCTGCAGGCTTACAGACAGAAAATCACTTCAGGAAACCGTACTCATCATACTGGCGGCTTTACTTACCGGAGTTGTTTTTTCTTTGCTTCTGCTATCCTGCAGACAGCGGCACAGGCTTTACAAGCAGCTCTCATTTCTTGCGGCTGTGGCTCTTTTTCTGGGTCAGACCGCTTATAATACCCAGCTCCTGATGAACACTTATCACGTTTCCGATGATGCAAAGTACCGTTCTTATTCCATGAATACCCGAAACCTCATTGATACTATCCGAAAAAAAGATTCCGGAATTTACCGGATTTCCCAGACAACCTCCCGAAAAATGCTGAAAAGCCTTACCACTGCCAATTATGATGAAGCTTTTGGATTCAATTACCGTTCTATCGCAGGTTATACTTCTTCCCCGGATGACAACCAACGAGATTTTCTGGAGCATCTGGGTTATCGCAAATGTGGAGAAAACATGAACATTACCAATGCTTCCATCATTGGTGCGGATTCTCTTCTTGGCGTAAAATATATTTTATCCCCTTATCGGATCAACGGACTGCAGAAAATTTCTTCCATAAAAAGCAAAGGTAGAAAAAAGGCATATAGGAATCCCTATGCGCTTCCTTTTGCCCTGATCTATCCAGATCACCATCCTGATCTTACAGAGAAAAAAACAAATACAGACCCGGAAAATCCGTTTGAATATCAGAATTATCTTTACAGCATTTTATACGGACAGGATATCTCCATCTACGAACCTCTTCATTACAGAAGAACTTCCATAGGCAATTCCCAAAAAGGTACTCCTCAGATCTACTCTGTTGATCTGAAACAGGGGAATTATGCTTTCTATGGAAACATTCCCTGGGATACAGTTATGGACCGGGCCATGCTCACTGTAAACAAAACCTATACCACCCGGTATTCCTGGTGGCTTGCTCCCTCTTTGTTTTACATTCCTTCCAGGCAAAATGCGCGGACTGCATCCGTATCCATCAAGTCTGCTGAAGGTTACAGCATACACCCTGATGGTGAACAGTTTTACGGTCTGAATCTGGATACCCTTTCCCGTATTACCCGCAAAATTTCTTCCGGTCAGCCAGATAAACTCTCTGTAAAAAATGGCTATATCCGCGCCGTATGTCATAATGTTACGGACGATCACCATTCCCTGTATCTTTCTGTTCCCTATGACCGGGGATGGCAGATTTACATAAACGGAAAAAAGACCTCTTATAATCTCATTGATAACTGCCTGTACTCTCTTCCACTGAAAAAGGGAGACAATACCATCGAAATGAGGTATGTATGTCCTATGCTTCGTGTTGGAGCTGTAATTTCCATTTTGGGAATTCTGTTGACAATTACCATGACTTTGATAGAAAATAAGAAACGGAGGTTAGAAAAATGATTTCTTTGATTATACCATGTTTTAACGAAGAAGAATCCCTTCCGCTTTTTTACCCGGAAGCGACTTCTGTTCTTCAGAAAATGAACTGCGATTATGAACTTATTTTTGTGAATGACGGTTCCAGAGACAGAACCCTTGCGATTTTAAAAGAACTTTCAGAAAAAGATCCTCATGTGATCTATCTTTCTTTTTCCAGAAACTTCGGAAAGGAAGCAGCCATGTATGCAGGCTTCTGCAATGCCCGTGGTGATTACGTTGCGGTCATGGACGCTGACCTGCAGGATCCGCCATCGCTCCTTCCGGAAATGCTGGAGAAACTGGAATCCGGAGAATATGACAGCGTTGCCACCAGGCGTGTCAGCCGCGATGGCGAACCACCCATTCGAAGTTTTTTTGCCCGGAAATTCTATCAGCTTATTAACAAGATCTCTGATGCGGATATCGTGGACGGTGCCAGAGATTTCCGTCTGATGAAGCGCAGTATGGTAGATGCCATCGTCTCCATGAGCGAATATAACCGTTTTTCCAAGGGAATCTTCGGATGGATCGGTTTCAAAACCCTCTGGCTCCCGTACAAAAATATCGAACGTGTTGCCGGCGAGACCAAATGGAATTTCTGGAAGCTGTTTAAATATGCCATCAGTGGGATCATTAATTTCTCACAGGCACCGCTGACCATTGCTTCCTGGTTCGGAACCAGCATGACTGGTGTTTCCTTCCTGGCTCTGATCGTTATCGTACTGCGTAAGCTGATATTTGATGATCCGGTTGACGGATGGGCCTCCATCATCTGCGTGATCATTTTCATCGGCGGACTGCAGCTTTTCTGTCTTGGCATTATGGGACAGTACATAGCAAAAACCTATATGGAAGTTAAAAACCGTCCACATTACATCATTGCAGAGTCCAATAAAAAGGACTTTTCTCCTATACGCTGATCTTTGGATCTTTACTCTGTCGGCAGCTCTACCACCTGATATTCGTGGTTCAGCGCCGGCAGGATTTTTTCTTTTACATCACTGGTTTTCATTAACAGAGTGGATGTATTGATACACGGATGGCATCCGAAGTATTCCTCATCCAGAACTTCCCTGTCGATCACCAGGTGCACTCTTTTTTCCCTGTCAAAGATCAGTCCCATAAGACTTAATGACCCCGGTGTAATGTTGAGATATTCCTCCATCTGCTCTCCATCTGCAAAAGAAAGTCTGGCTGTTCCGATCTGTTTGGACAGGAATTTCGTTTTAAACGGCTTCTCCCCCGGCATCAGCAAAAGATAAAAATCCGTTTTCTGACGGTTGCACAAAAACAGATTTTTGCATATTTTCGTTTCCAGAAGATGATCCACTTCCTCACAGGCTTCCATAGTCATCAACGCCTCATGATCTACCCTCTTATATTCAATTCCCAGACTGTCCAGAAAATCGTACACTGCGATTTCTTTCTCCAGGCGTCCTTCCGTATTTTCCGGTCTTCCCGTATAGATGGTTTTGTCAATTCTTGGTTCTTCCATGTTTTCCGTTTCCTCCTGATCTTTCATTTCACACCTTTGTTTCATCCTTATTTTACAAGCATCTGTCCGGCAAAAACAGCCAGCACGCCAAAAACTGCACTTAAAATCACATAAAGAAGCGCCAGGCCAATCTGACCTTTTTCCATCATAATCCCTGTCTCATATGCAAAAGTAGAAAATGTGGTAAACCCGCCACAGATTCCCACTTTTAGAAACAGTACGAGTCCTGGATCCAGAGACGTATTTTTTGCCGCGGCTGCAGCAACAATCCCAATTACAAATGCGCCTGTTACATTTATGATCAATGTTTTTACCGGAAATCCCTGACTGTTTTCCACTGGCAGTAATCCCAGAAGATATCTGCACACAGAACCTATAAAGCCTCCCATTCCCACAAATAAACAGTTTATCATTGTCTTTTCCTCCCACCTGATTATATCAGTCCGGAAAAATATCCGCAACCTTACCGTAATTGCTTTCTGCCCGGTGTTTTCCCTTTGCATTCCCACCGGTTCATGATATACTGAATCTATCTCTGTCTGTCCTGTCAGATTGCAGGGCAAACATATTTATTTTGAAAGGAATCATCATGAAACGTATTAAAAACATCGATCTGCTCCGGGCAGGAGCGATCCTCTACATTATGCTGTACCACTGCTATGTTCTGTCCGGGCAGCCGTGGCAGGCACATACAGCCATTCACACGATCCTGACACTTGGAGGCGAAGTGGGCGTGACTCTGTTTTTCCTGCTCAGCGGATATGGGATCTATCTTTCCCTCTCTTCTTCGGAAGAAAGAGGCTGTCTCCCTGGCTGGCGGGCTTTTATGAAAAAACGCTGCATCCGTATCATGCCTCAGTATTACGTCTGCGTTACAGTTCTTCTGATTTTTATGTCAACACAGATGTTCAGCAATGAAGGGTTTCGGCATATCCTTGCCTATTACACCTTTACGGAGAATTTTTCCCCGGTGACACACGGTTCCATCAATGGAGCACTGTGGACGATGGGTGTGATCTTTCAGTTTTATCTGATCGCCCCGTTCCTTTATAAAGCCGTCCGGAAAAACTGGCTTGTATCTGCCATTGTGTCCATTCTGTTTACCGTTATCTGCCGGTTTGCAGTTGTCAGGTATCTCCATGCTTCCGGAATTTCCGATACCTCCGTATATTTCGTATATGAGCGTCAGGTATTCACCGCACTGGATAATTTTGTACTGGGCATGGCGGCTGCCGCATTCTGGAAACATGCCGGAAACCGTATACAGGAAAAGCGTCTTACACTTGGACTTCCTGTTTCTCTCGCAAGTACCATACTGATCCTGGCATGGATTTTTTACTATCACAGCCACGGCCTTTACGGAACGGCTCCGACTGGTTATCCGGCTCATTCCATTCTTGCGGTTTTGCTTGGAATACTGCTCGTGGGCTTTTCCATCCTGCCGGAAATGAATTTCGGGATTCTTCGCCCACTGTACTTCGTGGCGCGAAACCAATACGGAATCTACCTGTGGCATATGCCTGTCATTATGATCCTTCAGGCCAATGCTCCATGGTTCAACACCATGAGCCAGCAGCGCTTCTGGCTGTTTTTGCCATGTATGATCGTGATCACCTGCGCATTCGGATATTTTGCAACCCGTTTCATCGACCATCCGGTTGCTTCAAAAAAGAAAGGATAATCACCTATGAAAGACAGAACTGCCGTCAATCACAAGATCCGCAAACATTTCAATGAACTGATCTACAACGTAGCCCGCTACACAGAGGTCGTGCTGTCCATCGTGATCCTTGTCGTGATCGCCCTGGCCGGACTCCGGCTGATCCTTACAACTGCCGGTACCTCCGTCATGGATATGGATACCAGTTTTTTTACCAGTTTCCTGTCACAGGCTCTCTCCCTTGTAGTTGGTGTGGAGTTTGTAAAAATGCTCTGCCGCCATTCCGCCCAGACCGTTGTTGAAGTCCTGCTTTTTGCGACAGCAAGGCAGATGGTTGTGGAACATCTCAATCCGACGCAGACACTGATCGGGATCGTCGGTATCGCCATTCTTTTCGCTATCCGGAAATATCTGATGACAGACAGCGATGATATGACACCGCATCACCCCCAGAAAAAAGACTGTTCTTCTGAAACCAGATGAATCCACGTGAAAAACATTTCTATGATCGGGTAGGAGGTAAATAATTATTTTATTTACCGTCCTCCCACACCACCGTACGTACGGTTCCGTATACGGCGGTTCTTTAGTTTTCACAGACTACTAGATAATAGTCAAGCATGGAGCTGTATCCTAGCTTGGCTATTATTTTCTTTGAAAAGATTTGGTTCAAAACTTTTGCCATTCTCCAATAACCTTTTCTACTACATGCAAGTTCCTTTGCTTTCCAATGTTCCATTCCCAATGCTTTTAACATTCGGTACTTCGTTTTGATTTTCTTCCATTGTTTCCAGTAGACCGCCCTGATTCTACGCCTTGCCCATTCGTCAGTTTCTTTTAGTAGTCCCTTCATATCTGTAATAGGTGTAGCCTAGATATTTGACCTTGCTGATATGAGCCACCTTTGTTTTCTTCCTGTTTACTTTTAGGAAAAGTTTTCCGTCTATAAACGGAATGATATTTTCCAAAGTTCTTTCTGCACTTTTTCTGCTTTTACAGAAAATCATACAGTCGTCTGCATAACGGACAAATCTGTGCCCTCTGCTTTCCAGCTCCTTGTCTAACTCATTAAGCATTATGTTGCTAAGTAACGGACTTAATGGTCCACCTTGTGGCATTCCGACTTCTGTACGCTCAAACTTTCCATTTGCCACAACACCTGCGTTTAGATATTTGTGTATCAATGAAATCACTCTTCCATCTTTGACGGTTCGTGATAATACCTCAATGAGTTTGCTCTGGCATACTGTGTCAAAGAACTTTTCCAAGTCCATATCTACCACATAGACATAGCCATCATTTACATTCTTTTGGCATTGTCTGAGCGCATCATGCGCTCCTCTTTTTGGTCTGAAACCAAAACTATTCTCCGAAAACTGTTCCTCGAAGATTGGCGAGAGTTCCTGTGCAATTGCCTGTTGAACAACTCTGTCAACAACTGTAGGAACTCCTAGTTTTCGGAACTCGCCTTTTGTTTCCTTGGGTATCTCTACCCTGCGAACCGGATTGGGTTTATATTTCCCATTCCTTATCTCCTGGATTAGGGTTTCCTGGTTTTCTCTTAGGTAGGGTAAAAGTTCATCTACCTGCATAACGTCAATTCCACCTTTTGTGTCAATGTATTTGAAAAAGTAATATCAATATCTTCTGAAAATCGATCAATCACATGATGACACTTAGATAGTGAAGTTCCACCTTTAAAAACACATCCAGGCTCAACCTGCGCCAGAAGTTTTAATATCATCGTAACATAATAGTCTTTTTCTACGATTGCTACCGGACGCTTTTGATCAACAGATGCAGCTATGATTACATCTTTAAAAAGTTCTTCATCGTTATGCAAAAACATCATACAACCTCATCTCATATATATATCGATAAATTCTATCCGGATATTGTTTAATATAACAATCTATTTCTGTTTTTTTAATTTGTACATCAACAACATATTTCCTAATACGATCGGACAATATCTTGTCATTTTCGTCTGCATACTGATCTATATCTTTCAGAAAATCTAAAAACTGTAATATCCGGTAATTTTCCTTTGTTACCAGAACTCTTGCTTTACGGAGAAGAACTCTTCTTCCATGCAGATTTACCTCCCGTACCCTGGCACTGGCATTATTTGATACAATTTCCACCATATATGGCACCTGTGTAGTAACACCCAGCTGATTTGCAAAAGTATATCCTGAATAATATCCGTCAACTCTTCCATTTCGCGATATATATTTATATCTCGCCACAGTATCTGCTCCAAGGGGAACCCCCCCTTTTAATCGACTCTCCTTTGGAATATAGTAAACGCCTGTATCAAATCGCCTGATCTTTCCAGAATCGCACAGTATTTTAAACATCTGACGAAGATTTACATTTGAAACTGGAAGACTAACATCCGCAACAAAAATAGGTTCATTCGGCTTATAGTTTGAACACAAATACTCGTATAACATTGTTATCCTCCTTATAACGTATTTTAATTTTAATAGTTATATTTTGTTATCTACATAATAACCTATTTTTATTTATATTGTCAATTTACGTTATCATTATATTTATATGTAATTTTCACTCTTATATTCTTCCTATTACTTATAGCATTTCCGGGTGCCACCAAAAAAGGGGAAGCTCTTCCGGATAAAAAGAGCTTCCCTATATATTTCTTATATTTCACATCCACCTGCAAGAATGCTGAACGGAGTACTTCACAATTATCCATACTTTCTTTCAATTTTGAATCTTTACAATCTTATCTCTTACCTGCTATATAGGTCTCAAAACTGTTCGTAGGTATAATACTGAAAAATTTCTTCCATGACAGCTATCTCCAGATAATATACCCCGCATAGATCAGATACAGGCACACCATGGAAATTCCCTCTTTCCGGCTGATCTTACGCTTCGTTGCGGCATAGATCCACACGATCAGGGAAAATACGATCAATATCACAATATCGATAATGTTCTCCCGGATCAGTGCCACCGGATTGATGGCAGACGCAATTCCAAGGACCATCAGGATATTGAAAATATTGGAACCTACTGCATTTCCCACTGCCATATCCACTTCATTCTTTCTGGCTGCAACCACGGATGTCACAAGCTCCGGAAGGGAGGTTCCGATGGAAACAATGGTAAGTCCCACCAGTGTCTGGCTCATTCCCAGATCAATGGCGATGCGGCTGGCAGCATCTACGGTAAGATCTCCGCCAAAAGCAATGGCAAGCGCGCCTCCAACGATAAAGAGAATACTCTTCGGCCAGGAAAGGATGCCGATTTCTTCTTCCAGTTCTTCAATTCCTTCGATCTCCACATTTTTTCCTGCTGCTCTGGCTTTCATGGCACTTCGGATCATTGCCACAATATAGCCTGCAAAAAATCCCAACAGGATCATTCCATCCAGATGGCCAAGTGTCATTCCGCTCTTATCTCCCACTGCCAGGATTCCAAGCCCCAGAAGGAGGAACGCACAGATCATGGAAAAAGGAATATCTCTCTTAATGGTTTCCTTCTGCACCAGGATCGGGGTCAGAATGGAACAGACTCCAACAACTACCATCAGGTTAAAAATATTGGAACCTACCACGTTACTGACCGCAAGTTCATTGTTATTGACCAGTGACGCAGTGACACTGACTGCCGTTTCCGGAAGAGATGTTCCCATTGCCACGATGGTAAGGCCGATGATGATCGGCGGAACTTTCAGTCGTTTTGCGATACTGGAGCTTCCTTCTACAAAAAAGTCCGCGCCTTTCATCAGAAAAGCAAAACCTATCACAAGAAAGACTAATACAAGGATCAGGGGTGAGCTGTTTACCAGATTTTCCATTTTTCTTCTTCTCACTTTCTGTTTTCATTTCCCATGAGCTGGAGATCTGCTTCCAGTATGACATAAAAAAGACCCATGTATGCTCTGTTATAATAAAATATAACAAAACATACATGAGTCTCATTCTTTAAGATTTGCCAGGTTTTTCAGAAAAAACCGGGTCTGTTGACAAATCACACTTACGTGCGAACTACTCCCTCATGGAATTGAAATTTTTATTTTTTTCAATTTAACAGAATCGTTTTAAAAAGTCAACCCCTGGCCGATGACTTTTATTTACTCTTTTTTACTAAAGGCACATATTTTATGTATCTTTATCATTTTCTGCTTTCAGAAACAATCCTTTTCAGAATCTGTAACACTCCGTCTTCACTGTAAGATGGGCACACTTTCCTGGCTGCTGCCTGCACTTCCGCTCTGGCATTGGCTACCGCATAGCTCATTCCCGCTTTCCGGAGCATGGCGATATCGTTGAGGTTATCTCCGAATGTACAGGTTTCCTCCAAAGAAATCCCCAGGCGCTGCCGGATAAACTCCACAGCTATACTTTTCTCCCCTTCCGGCGGAGTACTGTCCATCCATTCTTTTCCGGCCGCTGCCAGTGTTACCTTATCCTTCCACGCCGGTGTAAAATATGGAGCACAAAGCTCCTCACATCGTTCCGGGTGATAAACGGAAAATTTCAACACCTGTTTTCCCTCAAGGGAAGAAAGATCGTCCACTTTTCTCATATCATAGCCATAGGAATCTCTGAGCCAGCGGAACATCCTTCCATTTTCATTCTCCGCATAACAGCACTCCGGTGTGGCAATAAAGCAGTCACATTCCGGCATTTTTTCTTTTACCATGCGATGCATGCTTTTCCAGGTCTCGTCTGGAAGTGTGTGCACCTTCAGGATCTTATCATTCTTCCGGATCACCGTACCTCCATCCGAAACAAAATACACCAGATCCTTCAACGGTTCAAACAGCTTCCTCTCACTGTCATACTGCCGCCCCGAACATACTACAAAGGTAATGCCCATCTCGGTCAGCTTCCGGATCACCGTCATATATTCCGGATTGATGGTCATGGTTCCATCTTTTACCAGAGTTCCGTCTACGTCGGTTGCGATTAGTTTTATCATGTTGTTTTACTCCTCTCCCATCTGAAATACCAATATCCTCTCCCTAGGATTTTTTCCGTCAAAAAGATCCTGGCAGTCGATCTCGTCCAGGAATTCCAGTTCATCCACAGTCATCAGATAGGAAATATATTCGTCAGATGGATAATAGAAAAACAGCAGCATTTCTCTTGTTTTTTCATACCAGGATTCCCGGATGCGTCCGATGACACTTCTCAGTATTTCCACAGAAAACGGATTAAAAAAATAAAATCTGTCAGCAGATTCCGGCACCTGAAAAAGGGCTGCATTTTCCAGTATAAAAGTGGTTTTTGCCCCGGAAACAGCCCGCTGCCTGTTTTCTTCTGCGGCTTTTATCATGCGTTCATCGTACTCCACACCTGTAGTCCGGCACCTGACCTGCCATGCCAGAAAAAATCCACCCTGCCTTTTCCACATCCATAGTCGATCAGATGATTCTTTTTCCCCAGATACCCACAATACGCAAGCCGTTCCAGTACACAGTATGGCGTTGGTTCATATGGATAACAGTACTGATCCGACCTGGAATCGTCACGGCCGGTAGTTTTGATTTTCAGCAGCTTATCATATTTTACTTCATTTTGGTCCATGGTACTGTCAATCTCCATTTCCTACATCGGGCAGCTTTTTTTCTCCTCTTTGTCCATATCTCCACGGACATATCTGGCATTGAATTCCATATTGATCTCACGGATTTCCTTCTTCCCGTCAATATAATCCTGGTACATATCTGCAAGTCTCGCCATACAGCCATCGCAGTTCGCGGAAATATTTCCCAGAGATTCCTCCACGATCTGTTTACGTTCCTCTTTTGTTGTATCTTTGATCAGATATCCTGGCATTGTTTTTTCCTCCTGATAAGTTCACCTGTGTTTCAGGTGTTCTGTATTTCTGTTATTGTTCACTTTTCCTTGTCAAGCGGATATTCGCAATCCGCTTCGCTACGTAGCTCTACACCAAATAACTGCTCCGCAGTTTATCAGGAGGAGCTTGCACTCCTCCTGATACAAGCAAGTCCCCACCCACTGCTTATTGCTTTTCGCAACCCCGCAGGGGACTTACTTGATTTGGTTAAAAAAAGGAATCTGCATACAGAATTAATAGATCAGAATGTATAATTAGAAAAAAAGCCTCTGGAGCAATTCCAGAGGCTTCATACGTGCGTTAGAGGATTCGAACCCCCGACCTTTTGGTCCGTAGCCAAACGCTCTATCCAGCTGAGCTAAACGCACATCTTTGTTGCTTTTCCTTTGTGATATTTCGTATCACCGCTGCAACAATATGTATGATACTCTAAGACCTATAAAATGTCAAGGGTTTTTTGAAAGTTTTTTTATTTTTTTTCAAAAATATTTTTTATTGCTATTTTTGATGCAAAAGCAACAGTTTTCTAGTTTCTTCTCAGTGCCTCGATGGGGCTGAGTTTGGCTGCTTTTCTTGCCGGGTAGATTCCGAAGAATACACCTACTGCACAGGAGAACAATGTTGCCGCCAGGATAGTTCCCAGACTGATCCCTGGTGTGATGGTGGTTCCCATGCTGCTGCCGATCACCGCACAGATCACATGTCCCCCTGCGATGCCAAGGACAATGCCGATCAGGCCACCCATGATGGTCAGGATCGCTGCCTCAGCAAGGAACTGAAGCATAATGGAAGAAGTCTTTGCCCCAAGGGATTTACGGATACCGATCTCTCTGGTGCGCTCTGTGACGGACACCAGCATGATGTTCATAACACCAATACCGCCTACCAGAAGGGAAATTCCCGCAACAAAAGAAATAAATGCGGTGACCATTCCAAGCATCTGGTTCATGGATTTCATGATATCCTGGAAACTCTGTACCTGGAAATAATCGTCTCCGGCACAATGATGGCGTCTTTCCAGAAGATTTACGATCCGGTCTGCCACCACCTGGGAATCCAGATTTTTGTCTGCCTGAACTGTGATCTGATAGAACTCACCGGTACTTCCTGTAAAATCGTCCATGGCCGTATAAGGCACGTTAATGGACACAGGCATACCGTCATAAGTGTAGCTGACAAAAGTACCGTTCTCCTTCTGCGTGGTAACTCCGCAGATACGAAATGTCTTGGTCAGATCATAACAGGTGACATCCAGTGTCATTCCCACGACATCATCCGTTCCAAAAAGCCGCTTCGCGTCGGCATCTGAGATCACACAGACATTTTTTCCCTCTTCAACCTCTTTCTGTCCGAAGTAACTTCCATACTTCACAGAAGCATTGTCCACCAGTTTGGCGTCCTGCGCCTCACCGGTTACTGTAAGATTAAAATCGCCTTTTCCGGTTACTGTCTCTCCTGTATAGGAATCTGAAACATTAACACCTTCCACACCATCCAGATCCCGGACCGCATCAATATCCTCAGGCTGGATCCAGACATCATCTGCGGTGGCATCATCGCTGCAGTACACCGCAATCTGGCCGCCGCCGATATCATCGATCTCACTGTTCATCTGATTCTTGGTTCCTTCACCGATGGAAACAATGGCGATCACCGATGCAATACCGATAATGATACCCAGCATGGTAAGAAACGATCTTCCCTTATTTGCCATGATGTTGTGGATCGCCATTTTGATGTATTCATAAATATTACTCATTGGCAGTCTCCCCTGTCTCTGCTGCACTGTCACCATCTGCAGGTGCTGCTTCTGCCGTCATTCCCTCTTCCAGAGAACCCAGATCCTCGATGACCTCATCGCCTGCTTTGATTCCATCTGTGATCTCAACAGAATCCTCAGAACTGATTCCTGTAGTGATGTCCTGTCTTGTGATCACGCCGTCTTTCAGTACATAACAGAAAGAGCCATCTTTACCAATATTTACCACTCCTGCCGGAAGTGTTACTACATTTTCAGCCTTTTCCGCATAGATCTTCACCTTTGCGTCAACGCCGAGGAAAATATCTTTATCCGGTTTATCAATACTGACAGTAGCTGCGATCAGAGTAGATCCCTTCTCGTTTGTTGTAGCAATATGGCTGATCTTCGTTACCTTGCCGGTATATTTCTTATCACCGATGGTAATATCCGCAGTCTGGCCTTCTTTTACCTTTGCATAATCATACTTGGATACATTGATGTCCACACTGACTTTACCTGTGTTCTGCAGGGTAAAAAGCTCCATTCCCTGTGTCACTGCTGCTCCCTGCTGCACTGCAGACTTGGAAATAACGCCGTTAAAATCTGCCGTGATACCTTTTTTTCCTTCCGCAACAAGTTCTTTTGCAGATTTGGCATCCAGTTCTGTAAGATTATTGCTGACTCTCAGCTTCTCTTTTTCTTCCTTTGTAAGGCTGGTAGAATCTGCCTCTGCAATGGATTTCTGTGTGGCAAGATCGGACTGAAGATCTGCCAGATCAGAACTTGCCTGATCAATGGCATTCTCAATTCCTGAAGTATCCACAGATGCACCTGTGGAAGCAGCGGATGCACTTCCCTGGTCTGTCAGATCCTGTCCATCGTCCTGTGTTCCGTCTGTAACAAAATCTTCCCCTCCGGCACTGCTGTAATCCGAATATTCCGGCATTTTCGGCTGAGCCGCCTTTTTATCCTCGTAAGCTTCTTTTGCCTCCTGGCAATTGATCTCGGCCTGGCTTCTTGTGTTCTCCGCTTCGTCCAGTGCCTGCGCGTTCTCATCACTCTGGTCTGCCTGCCACTGGGCAAAAGCCATCTGATAATTATTATCTGCCTGGTTATACTCGCCCTGGGCCTTAATATAGGCGGCATTCAGCTCGCCCAGTTCCTTCTGATACTGGGGAAGCGTTTCATTCTGATATGTAGTAAGCGCCTCTGCATATGCTCTCTGGATTTCCGCTTCCTGGGCTGCCTGAGCATCGGCTTTTGCCTGGGCTTCCGCCTGAGCCTGGGCCTGTGCGTCTGCTGCTGCCTGCGCCTGCACAGATGCCAGCTGAGATTTCAGTGATGCCAGATAGTTCTGCTTATCTTTCACCTGCTGCTCCAAACTGGAAACTTTTGATTTGGCATTATTCTGCTTCTGCTGTGCCTCATCAGATTTATTGATGGAATTTTTGTAATCATACTCTCCGGATTTCACATTCAGTTCTGCCTTCTGATTATCTCTCTCCAGATCTTTCAGCTCAAATTCCACAAGTTTTGTACCCTTTGAGACGGAATCCCCTTCTGCAAAAGATACTTTTTTTATCTGTGCGTTTACCGGTGAATAAAAAGTTTTCTGTTCATCACTGACCACCGTTCCGGTTGCATCCACAATTTCTTCCACATCTCCGGTCTCCGCCTTTGTAACCGAAACCTGAGGAAGCTGTGCCTCGCCGCGGCTTCCTCCTGATACTGCGTAAAAACCGCCTGCCACAACTGCCACTGCCGCTACACCGATTACAATCTTTTTTCCTTTTTTCATTTCTGTTAAGCCTCCTCGACGAATTCCTCATTAATCATATCTGATTCAATTTTTCCATCCATGATACGAACCACCCGTTTGGCCTGAGCCGCGATTCCATTATCATGGGTGATCAGGATCAACGTTTCTCCGGATCTGTGCATTCCCTTCAGAATCTCCATAATTTCCCTGCTGGATGCAGAATCCAGATTTCCGGTAGGTTCATCCGCCAGAATTACAGGGGGCTTGGCCGCAATCGCTCTTGCAATGGCCACACGCTGCTGCTGTCCGCCCGACATTTCGTTTGGCTTATGATCCATACGCTTCTCAAGTCCGACTTTTTTGAGGGATTCCACAGCAAGCTTTCTTCTTGTTTTCCGGTCGATCCCACGATAGATAAGAGGAAGCTCCACATTTTCTATTGCGGTAAGATTCGCGATCAGGTTAAAACCCTGAAAGATAAATCCGATCTCTTTATTTCGAACCACCGAGAGATCATTATCTTTCATTGTGGATACGTCTGTTCCATTCAGATAATATTTCCCGGAGGTGGGAACATCCAGACAGCCCAGCATGTTCATAAATGTAGATTTTCCGGAACCGGACTGTCCGATAATTGCCACAAATTCACCTTTATGTATTTCCAGATTCACATGATCCAGCGCCCGCACTTCATTTTCTCCGGGATTGTAAACTTTGCACAGATCCACTACCCGTACCAATGCTTCTTCCATAATTAAACTACTCCTTCTAAAGTAAACCAGTCTCAGGCAAGCTCTATCCACTGCTTATTGCTTTTCGCAACCCCGCAGGGGACTTACTTGATTTGGTTAAAAAATACAGAGCGAAGTCTGCAGGGGATACTGCTGTTTATCGGCGGAATGATCCGCACCCAAACAGCAGCAGGCAGACTGCTCTGTCCTTTCCGGGAAAACCCCGCTCATTGATCTGTAACGAAAAGATCACCGGAATGTCTTCAGAACTGACGCATTTTTATGCATCAAGTAAAAATGCCTTATACGCTTTATATGCCTCATACACGTCCGCCTTGCTGGTAACTTCCCACGGAGCATGCATACTCAGCACAGCCACGCCACTGTCAATGACTTCCATTCCGTAAAGCGCCGCAATATAAGCGATGGTTCCGCCGCCGCCAAAATCGACTTTTCCAAGCTCTGCTGTCTGAAAAGCGACATCATGATCATCAAAGATCCTGCGTACTCTCGCCACATACTCTGCATTGGCATCGTTGGAACCGGATTTTCCTCTTGCTCCGGTGAACTTGTTGAGAACAATACCGCGTCCCAGATATGCTGCGTTCTTTTTCTCAAAAGCCTCTGCATAGGCCGGATCATAACCTGCGCTCACGTCAGAAGAAAGCATGCTGGAATTACGAAGTGCGCGTCTCAGGGCAAGCTCGGAATAGCATCCCATTCCATCCAGAAGCTCTGCCACACTGTTCTCAAAAAATCTGGACTGCATACCTGTAGCACCAACGCTTCCAATCTCTTCCTTATCTACAAGGAGACAACAGCCGGTACGCTTCGGTGTCTCTTCCATCTCCAGCATTGCCGCAAGGGATGTGTAAGCGCATACACGATCATCCTGTCCATATGCTGCGATCATGCTGCGGTCAAGTCCACAGTCTCTTGCCTTTCCTGCCGGAACGATCTCCAGCTCTGCTGAGAGAAAGTCCTCTTCCTCAATACCATACTTCTCATTTAAAATCTTCAGCACATTCTGTTTTACCGCATCCTTTTTGGAATCATCCGGAAGCTCTGCAAGAGGTCTGCTGCCGATCAGGATATCCAGCATCTCACCCTCAATAACCTCTGCTGCCTTTTTCTGGAGCTGTTTTCCGGAAAGATGGATCAGAAGATCTGTGATGTAAAGTACCGGATCTTCCGCATCCTCACCAATGCTGATCTCCACAATGCTTCCGTCCTTCTTTGCAACAACACCATGCATGGCAAGTGGAAGTGTCACCCACTGATATTTCTTCACACCGCCATAATAATGAGTATCCAGATAAGCAAGGTCTGTATCCTCATACAGCGGATTCTGCTTCACATCCAGCCTCGGTGAGTCAATATGTGCACAGAGAATGCTCATGCCTCCGGAAAGTTCTTCATATCCTACATGAAACAGAGCAATAATCTTCTTCATTCCTACCGCATAAACCTTATCACCGGCTTTGATCTTCTCGCCTTTTTTGATCTTGGACTCAAGGGATTCGTATCCGGCAGCTTCTGCTTCCTTCACGATCTCTGCGACACATTCACGCTCTGTTTTTCCTTTATCCAGAAATTCTCTGTAGGCTTTCGCAAGCTTCTCCATTTCTGCCTCTTCTGCTTCCTTATAGGAGAGCCACGCATTTCTTCTTTCCATCTTCATGTTCCACCTTTCTTTATAATTTCTGACAGATACCGTTTCTCATCATATTATCTGCAATCTGTCTACTATTATAGGTCAAACACTTATGAATTTCCACCGCAATTGATGTTCTTTACAAAATCTTTATGATTCGTTATAGTAGTTCTTAAGAATTGGTCCTGTCTGACCTGGCCAGGGCAAAGGAGGAATCAACATGCAATCATCTGCTCAGTTAAAAGAGCTTCTTCACAGCATCAACCGCAAAAGCTATCCCGCATACAAGTCCCTGCGGGGTGCATACCAGTTTGACCGTTATATTTTATCCATTGACCACGTACAGGGAGATCCTTTTGCCTCTCCGTCTCATATCAGCGTGAAACTTTCCCACCGGGACACCAAATTTCCGGAAGAATATTATAAGGATTCCCTGACCCGCATCACGCTGGGGGATTTTCTGAACCGCCAGTTTGAACAGCAGGTAAATCATTATACCTTCCGTGCAAAAGGATCCGGAAAAAGCGGCCTGATCTCAGTCAGTCACTGTGGTCAGGAGGTTCTTGCACGTACCGCCTGCGAGATTACGGAAAAAGGCATCACTGCCCGTTTTTTCATTGGTTTCCCGGCCAATGGCAGAACCATCAACTCCCCCGAACTGGAAAAAATCCTCTTCGATTTTCTCCCGGTCTGCGTGCATAAAGCGTTCTTTTACCGGAACCTTGATGCCGACCGTCTGAAAGAAGCGATCGAGCTTGCCGAAGACCAGGAATATATCCGCCGGGAACTTGCGAAGCGTTCCCTGGCTGCCTTTGTAAACGATGGGGCCATCCTTCCCAGGGAAAGCGGCATCTCTTCCCGCCCGATGAAAAATTCCGTTCCCTTTGTTTCTCCGGAAAACCTGCGAATTTCCATGGATCTGCCCCACAGAGGAACCATCACAGGCATGGGCATTCCCTGCGGCATCACATTGATCGTAGGCGGCGGCTACCATGGCAAATCTACCTTGCTTAACGCACTGGAACTGGGTATTTACAACCATATTTCCGGTGATGGCCGTGAATATGTCATTACCGATTCCTCTGCCCAGAAGCTCCGCTCTGAGGATGGCCGTTTTATCAAAGACGTAGATATTTCTCTTTTTATCAACGATCTTCCAAACAAAAAAGACACCCTCTGCTTTTCTACAGAGGATGCCAGCGGCAGCACTTCCCAGGCTGCCGGGATCGTGGAAAGTATGGAAGCCGGAAGTAAAGTGTTTCTTCTTGACGAGGATACTTCTGCCACCAACTTTATGGTACGGGATTCTTTCATGCAGCGTGTGATCTGCAGGGAAAAAGAGCCCATCACTCCATTTCTGGAACGTGCACGGGATCTCTATGAAAAGGCAGGGATCTCCACCATTCTGGTTGCAGGAAGTTCCGGAGCATTTTTCCACATTGCGGATACTGTGATCCAGATGGATAATTATCATCCCGTGGATATCACAGAAATTACCGGAAAGCTCTGTCAGGAATATCCTCTCTCAGACGTTGAAACACCTGCGTTCCGTCTGCCGGAAAGCCATCGCATCATGACCAGGTCCAAAGCGGCTCCATCCCGCCACAGCCGTCCCGGACAGCCGGAAAGACTGAAAACCAAAGTTCATGGCAAAGACGGCTTCTCTCTTGGAAAAACCGAAGTAGACCTCCGCTATGTGGAGCAGCTGATCGACTCCGAGCAGACAGCATCTCTGGCATTGCTTCTGAAGTATGCCTGTGAACATCTCATCGACGGAAAACGTACTCTGCCGGAGATCGTCACTTATCTGGATTCCCAGCTGAAAAAACAGGGATTATCATTCTTCTCGGAAGGAAGTTATATTTCATGTGGTTATGCCATGCCCCGGATCCAGGAGATCTATTCCTGTTTCAACCGTTACAGAAGACCGTAACTGCCCTCTGCATCCACACGACCAGTAATCTTAACAAAACAAAAAAACGTTGCCGGTTAACATTGGAAACTTTTATCTCCTCTGTCATCCGGCAACATTTTTCTGTAAATCAAAACCACCGTCCTGTCGGCTCTGTCTTGCCAACGGAACGGTGGTTTATCTTCATACATATTTTAGGGAAAGGAAAGAGTTTTTCTTAAGAGCTTCTGTTCTCTTAAGATGTTTATATCATACAGGATAAATGTGAGGGAAATTTGTACAATTTCTAATAAATTTATAAATTTTATTAACGAAGTCTAATCATTTCCCAAAATAATCCTGTCGGCCGTTATTTTCTGTCGTATTCCGGAAAATTCCCGAAATATTACAGCCGTCTTTTTTCATCCTTAATCATGTCTCTGCTCTTTGTTATCATAGGTCTCACAGAATCTGGCAGCAAAAGACGGCGGCTCCTGATGAGCATACAGATGTGAAATATCACCAAAAGAACTCATACGGAAGGATGCGATTCCTTTTCTTCGCTCTTCCGTCACAATAGTGCTCACCGATGATGGCGCCGCACAGAAATTCTGCAGCATTACCAGTGGAGAAATGCTGAGAAGATAACTGATCAGCACACAGCTTACTCCGAAATGACAGAAAAATACAAGGGTATCCTCGTTGGCTTTTTCCGCTCTGTAGTAATGGCCCTCACGCACATAACCATGTTCTGCCAGAACTTTATCAAAATTCTGTGTGACCCAGTCATACTCTTCTTTCATTTTTCCTTCTCGCAGGATATCATTATCCCACCAGCGGTCAAAGCTGTAGAAATTCTCGATCTTTGTCCAGTCCTCAGGAAGCCAGTCCCAGGGAATGATCTTTTCTCCGTGCACATCCGGTCTTCTGATCTTCACATCAAATTCTCTGAGCCACTTGCATTCTGTGGCTGTTCTTCCGTTTTTCTTAAGTGTGCAGGATGCGGTATCCTTTGCTCTTCCAAGTGGCGAGACATAAAAATCCCTGACATCAAGAGCAGCGATCTTCTCGGAAAGGAATTCCGCCTCTTTCCAGCCCTTTTCGGTCAGGGAATCTATTGTGTAATCCGGGTCGCCATGTCGTATAAAAAGTAATTTCATCTTTCTGATATCCTCCATTTTATAACCTGGATTTCCATTATATTCTTATTTTTTCAGTTGTCAATTCCTGATGTCTTCTGTGGCAGATCTTTTTAAGCCTGATCTGCAGCATTTTCTTTTACAGATTCCTGCTGTTCTCTCAGCTCATGAACTGCTCTCTTCAGTGCCTGAAAGCTCTCTTCACTGATAATATGCTCAATCCTGCAGGCATCATGAAGTGCTGTTTTTTCGTGCACTCCCAGCATCATCAGCCAGGATGAAATCAGCTGGTGGCGTTCGTATACTTTGTCTGCGATCTTATGTCCTTCTTCTGTCAGGCGGATATCTCCGTTATCTGCTACTGTGATGAGATTTTTCTGGCGGAGATTCTTCATGGCAACGCTGACACTTGGTTTCTTAAAGCCCATTTCTGCCGCAATATCCACAGCTCTTACAAGCGAACTCCTATTTCCAAGAATCAGGATCGTCTCCAGATAATCTTCCGATGATTCATTTGATCTCATTCTGTTTACACCTCCCTCGGTTTGTTAAAACTAACCAAGTTAATCATAGCATACTTTGAGCAAATGAGCAATGGTTTTCACAGAAAAAAAGCCTGACAGCTCAAAGCTGCCAGGTCTTTACTGCTTTCTGCTTATTTCTTCTGCAACTGCCAGGAAACTCTGACAGGAACAGATCTTCAGCATCCTGAAAATTTCCATAAACTTTTCTTTTGAATAATCTCCTCTGAGCAGTTCACTGTATCCCTGTAATTTCGTCTCTGCCAGAATATGTACCAGATCACTATCCACTTCTTTTCCACATTTTTTCTGAAGATTTTCCCGGAGGAACTGTTCCATTCTTATACAGATATCTTCCCGGAAATTGTCATATCGAGTTCCTTCCGCTCCATCCATAAGGATTCTTGCGATATCCCGGTTTTCCCAGATAAATTCCATAAGAATTCTGTCATATTCTTCTGGCTGCAGCTGTTTTTCCCGATTGGAAAAATCTCCGGTAAGCTCTTTGAGCTTTTCCACCGTTTCTTTCACAATCTCCTCAAAAAGAGCTGCTTTGCTTTCAAAAAAGAAATATAGTGCTCCCGTAGTCACATCTGCCTTTTTGCAGATCGCACGAAGAGAAGCCTTCAGAAATCCCCTGTCTCTGAATTCTTCCTTTCCCGCTTCCAGAAGTCTGCTCCGCACAGCATTTTCTGTTTTTTCCATATTGTACGCACTCCATAATTTTTCCTGTTTTATCCGCATACAGGAAAACTCCGCTTGTTTCTGACCAGCTGTTAATTTTTTAGCAATCTGATCGCACTGGTATTTTACCGTAAATTACTCAAAAAAGAAAGTACTGATACATAAAATATTTGACTCAAATCAGTGAAGCATCATCGGAGAATCCCCACGATCTGTGACGATCTCATAACCAACCGACTCCACACGTCTGGAAAGGCATCCCCTGCATTCCGCAGCTTCCTCTCCTGTGCAGATCTTGTTATCGTAAAGTTCATACTGTTTACGGTTCTTCACCGGGGAAAGATTTGGCATTACTACATTGGCACCTGCCTGAAAACCTTTTTCCCTGCCTCTCGGGTCCAGAGTTCCCAGAGCTGTGGTTGCCGGAAGAAGTACCTGTGGCAGCATGATCCGGATGACAGACAAAAGAAACAGTGTCAGATCCACACTTCCCGCAGGTTCCTCTGCAAATTTCGTATCATGGTGGGGAATAAACGGTCCGATTCCCACCATATGAGGGTTCAGCTCTTTCAGAAAAACAAGATCATCCGCCAGATATTCCATCGTCTGCCCCGGAGCCCCTACCATAAAACCTGCTCCGATCTGATATCCAAGCTCCTTCAGATCATAAAGACATTGTTTCCGGTTTGCAGAACTTAAATTTTCCGGATGGAGGTAACGGTAATGTTCTTCATTGGCTGTCTCATGACGGAGTAAATAACGGTCTGCCCCAGCTTCTTTAAACTTCTGATAACTTTCTTTTGATTTCTCCCCAATAGACAGTGTAATGGCACAGTCCGGATATCCCTGTCTGATGGACTGGATGATGTCCACCATTCGATCATCATTAAACCATGGATCTTCTCCTCCCTGCAGCACAAATGTCCGAAAGCCCAGCTCATGCCCGTTTTCACAGCACATAAGGATTTCTTCTTTTGTAAGGCGGTAACGGCTGACATTCTTGTTTGAACGGCGGATTCCGCAGTAATAGCAGTCATTCCTGCAGTAATTGGTAAATTCGATCAGACCTCGTGTATATATTTTATTTCCAAAATATTTCTTCTGGATACGGACAGCTTCTTCCCGAAGCAGACGAACCGAATCCGGATCCTGATATAAATGCAGAAGTTCCGGATATTCTTCCCTTGTCAGCTGTCCCTCTTTTATAAATTTTTCAACGATCCCCATACTTTATCTGCCCTTCTCTTTTATTTACAGAATTATCTATAGAAAATATTTTATCATAAAAAATCTGAACATTCTATAAAAAGAACAGCTTTTGCAAAAACAATCAAACTATCAGGAATAAAAAAACAGATACTGCACAGTACGGGTATACTTGCAATATCTGTTTTTACGGAATATTCGGATTTTATTTGATCAGATCTTTTACAACCTCACCGGCAATGATCAGTCCTACTACGGATGGCACGAAAGCGTTGCTTCCCGGTACCTGACGACGCTGGGTACATTTTCTTTTCGTTCCAGGAGGACAGATGCAGTGAGATTTACAACTGATCGCCATGTCATCAATAGGAGTCATTGGTTTTTCCTGTGAATAAACAACTTTCAGCCTTTTAATTCCACGTTTTTTCAATTCGCGACGCATAACCTTTGCCAGCGGGCAGACAGATGTCTTATAAATATCTGTCACCATAAAACCGGTAGGATCCATCTTATTTCCAGCGCCCATAGAGCTGATGATCGGTGTTCCTGAAGCCTTTGCCTGCTCTACAAGCATCAGTTTTCCAGTTACAGTATCAATCGCATCGACCACATAATCATACTGGGAAAAATCAAAGGAATCTGCTGTCTCCGGCACATAGAACGTCTTGTGGATATTTACAACTGCATCCGGATTGATTTCAAGGATACGGTCTCTGGCCACATCAACTTTATATTTTCCTACAGTCTTTCTTGTCGCATAAATCTGGCGATTGATATTGGTAAGGCATACTTTGTCATCATCGATCAGATCCAGTGTTCCAACACCGCTTCTTACCAGGGCTTCTACCGTATATCCGCCTACACCGCCAATTCCAAATACTGCAACTCTGGAATTTTTCAGCTTTTCCATTCCTTCTTTTCCAATTAATAATTCTGTTCTTGAAAACTGATTCAGCATTTTCTGATTTCTCCTTATATTCTTTCCATGTATATTGTACCGACAACAAAGTCCCCCTCCACAGCTTATTGCTTTCCACAATAGAAGCAGGGGACTTACTTGATTCAGTTAATCGGACAAAATAATTCGTTTTATAACTGTCAGGATTCTATCATGGGAAAATAACCTTGTCAATATCCCTACCAACACACTAGGAATATTTTCCCATTTCTGTCAATAAATCTTATGGCACAAAAAAAGATTCCCGAAAATAGGAATCTTACTGATACTGCGGGTAGCCGGACTTGAACCGGCACGGAGTTGCCCCCGAGAGATTTTAAGTCTCTTGTGTCTGCCTATTCCACCATACCCGCATATTCAATTAAATTGTTCAAAAATGGGGCCTATAGGGCTCGAACCTATGACCCTCTGCTTGTAAGGCAGATGCTCTCCCAGCTGAGCTAAGACCCCATAAAACGACCCAGAAGAGACTCGAACTCTCGACCTCCGCCGTGACAGGGCGGCGCTCTAACCAACTGAGCCACTGGGCCATGCAAAATATAAAACTTATAAAATGGACCTTCGGGGACTCGAACCCAGGACCGACCGGTTATGAGCCGGTTGCTCTAACCAACTGAGCTAAAGGTCC